>Ga0316209_1000007_pt1 | contig 577558 bp, 503 predicted proteins | sample 6monopyrite_MG_FD_204945 | JGI IMG/M metagenome (GOLD analysis project Ga0316209, IMG submission 204945) | Microbial mat bacterial communities from mineral coupon in-situ incubated in ocean water Damariscotta River, Maine, United States -... | ecosystem: Environmental > Aquatic > Marine >... | reverse complement strand
GGGACTTACCAGGTTTGCCAGCAAAAATACGCATCCATTCTAAGATACCTGATTTGCTCTTTATTCCATAGAGTTTTCTGGCCTGTTCTTTGGTATATATACCTGAAAGAACTTCCGTTACTATTCTACGTTTACTCTGTTCACTTAGGGGTTCATTTTTTTTCATTTTGTCCTGTTTTAGGTTGACTCTTTTCTGTTTTTTTAGTCAACCTATTTCAGGACGAGACCAACGCTCGATTTTATAGCCAGTCCCGAATTCATTTCGGGATTAAGAGATTTACGGTCAATAGCATTGGTAACAAAATGCTTATAATCTCTCCACTATAACTAAGGTTTGTTTCATCTACGCGATTCTCAGGCCTTACTTATTTACTGAGATACACTTTCTTACCAAGATTTTGTTTGGCTTGAAGCACAAGCCCTCAATTAGCACGTCATTGCGAGGAACTTTTGCGGAGCATTGGTGACGTGGCAATCTTCTCCAAACATACGCCTGCCCGAGTGTTGGGTCAGCCTACATAAAGACTCTAATTCATTGTATATTTATATTACCTATGAGCTCTGAAAGAATCAACATATACCAGATGTACATGAATAATAATTATCAATTTGGTTTTTACGTTCATCGTAATTCATGGCATCCTAGCAAAAAAGCCAAAGTAACCTGGATAGAATATGTCATTGAAGGAAAACCAATCAAAGGACAACCACCCTACTTTGGTGGTTTTAAATATCCTAAGGGGCATCCAAAAGCTGGTAGAAATATGGGCCCAAGATTAGTAAAACTTGAAGCTGACTGGCTTGAAAATGGTGAATTAATAATTAGAACAGGTGGTACTTTTTCATGGAAGCTTGTCGAATAAACGCTCTATCCACTAAGAAAGTTGACTCTTTATTTCAGGTATTATGTTAAATAGAAAAGTTAGTTTATTAAGCTGTATATGTTACTTGGAGGAAAAAGTAAATCAAGCCTATTTGGTTTAATTTTAAACAAAGGCCCTTTCTCAACTACTTTTCCTTTTGAATTTCTTTTAATAAGATGGTCTAAAGTTATAATACCCTGCTCCAATAAAATATCAAACTGTGAAGCAATTGGCTTTTTCGTGTGCTCAACTTCCTTGTATTGAAAATACTCCTTCCCATCTATTGTAATAGTATCAGCAGCTACCCAAAAAGTTTCTTTATGCTTTTCTAGCAGTCGGTTGTGTAATTTATCTAAGGTCCAAACAACAAAATCCCCTACTCGACCCTGATCTGAATTTTCTAATAAATGATTAATGTCTGAATCAACTTTTAACGAAAGCCCTTGTGAATTAGTAGTTATAGCAGATACTGTACAATACAGCTTAAAGTCATCACCTCTGCAATACCCAAATGCATCTAAGATATCAGCAGACCTTTTAAACTTGCTTAAGTTCCAATTAGGTACCTGTGCAAATAAGGTTTGAGCTTAGAAATTCTCAAACCAATTTTCATCAATTGAAATTTCTTCTTTAAATTCAACAGAAATACCCAATCCTAATTCTTTCAGTTTTTCAGCTAATAAATCTCCATCAATTAAATCTATAACAGGAGCTCCATCTCTTGATGCTTCCGAAATAGCATCTCTTGTAAAAGACCCCGTGGTGATAAATAATCCTTTATCAGTTCTTCCAATCATAGCACCTCTAAAATCTCTCATATCTTTTGCACCAACCTTTCCTTTATATCGCTTACATTGAAAAATAATATGAAAGCTTAATATTCCATTTATTTTAGCTATACCTGTTCCGTCAATTCCCCCATCTCCAGTTTTCCCAGTTACCTCAACTTGAGTAAAGCCTTTTTCTCTTAAAACCCTTTGAATTAAACGTTCAAACGCATTTGGTGATAATTTCGCAGTAATAATCTTAAGAAGATTATCTTTCCAAAATTCATCTTCATTAACTTCTTTATCAATTTTCTTTTCAAGTAATTTGTCGAATTTAATGTTAAACTTTGGTAGATTTATTTCAGTATTAGATTTTAATGACCACACACCTCTTTTCGAATTTTCTATTAAGCCCTGATTTTTTAACATCGTTCTAACCCAAGCCATTTCGTATTCAAACTCAGTTTGACTTGTGTTTTTATGATTGAGGTTTAATAATTCTTCTGGCAATTGAAGAATATCAATAACTTTATTATTAATTTCATCATTAGTCCCAGAATCTCCAAGTTCATTTAATGCTTGAATGGTATGTCTAAAAAAATATTCTCTTTTCGGAAATGATTTCATATCCTGCAAAATACATAATTTCTAAAAAATGATAGTTCAAAATTTAAAACATTTAATTTCACTTTCTTCAAATCCCAATGGGGACTTTGAAGATTTTTACATTTTAGTCGCAAATGGTTTAGGGAGAAGCAGTAAGAGAATTTTATACCATCCTGAATACAATGAGTTTTCATTGATTCACGAGATTGACGAATCTTTTCAAGAGGTTCATGTTTCAGAAATAGGTAAAAAAACCAATTTGATTCAAGCAATTAAAGCTAAAACTTTATTTAAAGTTTAAAGACATTTAAGCAATTCATTCCCTATTGCTCTTGCTAAAAGTGGTGGAGTAGCCTCTTTTACTATGTCACTACTTGATATTTTTTGATATTTCAGCCTTCCAACTTTTTCATTTCCTTGAAACACAAACGAATCATCAAATGATTGTAAACGAGCCATTTCCCTCACAGTTAAGGCTCTAGGTGTGTTATAATGAATGTAATCATCAGGAATAGTCATAACGGTAGGGCTCTGTCCTTCTGCCTTTAAAACGTTGTAGTTTCTTTTATTCGAAGATAAGCCACATTCCTCTAATTTGCACTGTGCATCCTTATAATTACCTTCTTGTAGAATTATGTCCAATCGTTTAATTACATCTTCTTTTTGTTTACTTGTTTTATGGTTGTGTAACACATCATGTACCCACTCTTTTTTATCTAATGCTTCTGAACTTTTAACATAAAATGGCTTTGTCGCATTTTTAAAACGACCATTTAATCTTCCTTTTTTACTCCAATCAGAGAAGCTTTTTCCATCTGGTTTCTTAATAATTTCACCATCAATTGCCCTTTGCTTTAATAAGCCTTTCATCTTCTTAGCAGTACCATTATACTGTTTGGTTATATCAACCTTTTCATAATGATGAGCTTCTGAATCGTTACCAATAAAGTCCAAGTCGTGCAATGCTTCAAACACGGTTACTTTATCTTTCTGCTTGACGGTCGCAGGAATCTCAGAAATGAATTTTTGATCTTTTCTACATCCAATAAACAATACACCTTCTCTATTTTGGGGTACTCCATAATTTGAAGCATTAGCAACAAATGGTGCTTCAATTTTATACAATCTAATATCAAAAATTATTTGATCGAACTCTTCTCCTTGCTTAGCACCACAGTACTTTTTAGCGAATGAAAGTGTATCATCAAAGTTCAGTGTATATAGCCTTAGAGCCGAAAGGATATCGGTCGACTCTTTCAAATACTCATTAGGCACATTCAGCCTCTCAAATGCATTTTCGATTTTATTTATTATAGCATTTGGGTCAAGTTCAGAAAGAAAATCTGTGAATGAGCTTACATAAAAATCATTATCAATGTTGCAGAAATCCTTTTCTTTAATAATATCCCTTTTCAGCTTTTCCCATTCTTTATTTCTTACCAATAAATTCAAACCATGTCGGATGGTACTAACCCTATCATCAGTCTTACTTGTTTGATAATCAAATATTTTAGGGGTTAATTGTCTAAATTTTGATTCGATTGCCTTAATATAGGAATTTTTAGAATTGCCAATTTCATCATCATTGCTATGTTGTTCAACCTGAATCCTTTTAATTAAACAATCAATTATAAAATCCTCTGATTTGTTTGATTTCTTTAACCCTTTGATGAAACTCGTGAGTTTTGGAATTTCTTTAACGTCAACAATGGAGTTTATTTCTTTTAATATCAGCTCCTTAATTTTACCGCCTTCTTTAGTTAAAATCCCTTTGACGTTTTCCATAACAAAGTATTTAGGCTGTAATACCTTAATTACTTCTAAATAGTGGGAAAACAAATCATCTTTCTTATCAAACTTTTTACGTTTTCCGGCCAAGCTAAAACTTTGGCAAGGTGGTCCGCCACAAACTACATCTACATCTTTACCTCCAATTTTGTTTAATAAGTTATCTAGAAAATCAGGCTCGGTTACATCTTGACAAAGAAATCCCGCATCAAGTCCTAGCTGATGGTTATATCGTACAACGTGAGTTAGCTCGCAATTCTCATTAATATCATTGGCTACGAGAAAATCAAAAAACTTATTATTCACTTCAGCTTGTAAGAAACCTTCGCTAAACCCTCCTGCTCCTGCGAACAAATCAACAAACGTAAATGGCTTCCCATAAAGTGCCATTTGCTCACGTACTATGTTTACATTATGTCCATCCTTATATCCTGCTATGTAGTCATTGAGCGTATCTTTAATTTCTTTATTGGTATATGTTTTTTTATAAGAATGATGCAATAAGTCATCCGCCCTTTCTTTTAAGAACTTTAAGTAGTGGTTTATTTCTACATAATTGTCGGAATCAGTTTTAGCTAGCTGTTCGTCCTTATTGAAATCAGCGGTAACAATTTTCTCGCCTGTAGCAATTTTGATTTGACTTTTGTTACAGTTAATACGAAGATGAATTGGAGATAATCCCTTTTTATCTTCTTTGTCGAGGTAAAAGTTAATGGTTGCCATAAGTTATTGCTTTGCGGACATATTTGCGGACACGGACAAATTTACGGACAAAGTAGAATTATGCAAGCAAATAGATATAAAAAAGGGTTAATTATTACCGCACACATTTGCCATTCCCACTACCCTTCCCTCCTGTCGAAGTGCACAATATACTAAGTATCTATAAGGCAAACTAAAAGAAAAAAATATGAACTTCTTAGATAAATAAACTCTTAAACATTATCCCTAACTCTATTGCTAAATTCTACATTTTTATTTAACCGCCATACTTAGTAGCCTTACAGAGGGTAGTTTTATATTGTTAACAAAAACTTAACATCTTGATGGCTTTCATCTGTTTTTATAAAACTACATTTGGTAATTCTTAACCTGAAAAGCTCATGGAAAGCATATATCTAATTTTGGTTATTGTACTATTTGCACTGGCCTTTTCTGATCTCATTGTAGGTGTTAGCAACGATGCGGTTAACTTTTTAAATTCGGCAATTGGATCTAAGGTAGCACCAAGATATATTATAATGATTCTGGCTAGTTTGGGAATATTAGTTGGAGCCACCTTCTCAAGCGGAATGATGGAAGTGGCAAGAAAGGGAATATTTTTTCCTGAACAATTCTATTTTTCTGAAATAATGATAATATTTCTGGCCGTGATGATCGCAGATGTTATCCTTTTAGATCTATTTAATACATTCGGATTACCAACATCAACAACTGTATCCATTGTTTTCGAATTATTGGGAGCAGCCGTGGCAGTTTCACTTATAAAAATATATGATACCGGTGGGCATTTGAGTGATTATATAAACTCCGCAACAGCCTTGCTAATTATCGCAGGGATATTATTGTCCATTGTTATCGCCTTTACAGTAGGCACGATCGCTCAATATTTTACCAGGTTAATCTTCACATTTAATTACAGTAAAAAAATTCAATATTATGGTGCAATTTGGGGCTCGATAAGTATCACATCCATTATCTTCTTTATCCTTATTAAAGGAGCCAAGGGGTCATCATTTGTAAGTCCTGAATTATTGGAGCTTATAAAAGCAAATACCATGTACATCCTCATGTTAAGCTTTCTACTTTGGATGATAATATTGCAGTTGATTATTTGGTTTACTAAAATCAATATCCTTAAAATAATTGTTTTGGTTGGCACTTTTGCGCTGGCAATGGCCTTTGCTGGTAATGATCTAGTAAATTTTATTGGTGTACCACTGGCAGGGTTTAGCTCGTATCAGGCATTTGTGGCAGAACCCGGAGCTGACCCTGCACAATTTCTAATGACCTCTTTAGCAGGCAAAGTACACACTGAAACCTATTTGTTGGTTTTAGCCGGTATTATAATGGCCGTTACCTTATGGTTTTCTAAAAAGGCCAGAACAGTTGCTGATACTGAGATAAACTTGAGCCGGCAGGCAGATGGAGATGAACGCTTTGGAGCATCGGCATTTTCAAAAAATTTAGTTCGTGGATCAATTTCAATTTTTAATACGGTAAACCTTGTAACACCAAATTTTTTAAAGACGTTTGTTGCCAAAAGATTTGTTGCGGTAGAGGGATCCAAAGAAAACGACAAGGATAAACCTTCGTTTGATTTAATCAGGGCCTCTGTAAACCTGACAGTTGCCAGTATTCTAATATCTTTTGCTACATCACTTAAGCTTCCCTTATCTACAACATATGTAACGTTTATGGTAGCCATGGGATCGTCATTTGGCGATGGTGCTTGGGGTAGAGAAAGTGCCGTATATAGAATTTCTGGTGTAACTTCGGTAATTGGTGGGTGGTTTCTTACTGCTTTCGCTGCCTTTGTTGCTGCTTTTAGCTTTGCTTATATAATATCTTATGGAGGAACAATAGCCATTTCAGCACTAATTATTCTTGCTATTCTGTTTATCATAAAAACCCATACCATGCATCGGAAAAGAGAGACCGAGAAGGAAAATGAAATTGACCTAGATGACAATAGAATATTGATTCATAGCGATGTAGTTGAAAAGAGTTCGAGAAACATAATCCAAACATTAGAAATTATTTCAAACTCTTATAAGGATACTTTAACAGGGTTAGCAAATGAAGACAGAAAATCATTAAAAATAACAAAGCAAGAAGTTGAGAACCTAAACAAAAAAGTTAAGAAGTTAAAAAATAAAATTCACCGTACAATAAATAATTTACGGGAAGAATCAATAGAAACAGGTCATTATTATGTGCAGGTTTTAGATTATCTAAGAGAGATGGCGCACTCCGCAACTTTTATGCTACACAATGTGTTTGAACATATCGACAATAACCATAATGGCTTATCCGAAGATCAAAATAAAGAATTTAACAATATTTCTTTAGGAGTAGAAGGTCTTCTCAGCGATGTACTAACCATTATAAAAGAGAAGAATTTCGATGAAATTGCTAATGTTATCTCCAATCAACAGAAACTGCTAAGTTATATTGGAGACCTAAATAGGATACAATTGAAAAGGATAAAAAAGGGAGAAGCAGGAACCAAGAATGGATTATTATATCTTGGGGTATTGTCTGAGACTAAAAATTTGCTTCTGCAAACCATTAATTTACTAAAGGCTGAAAGAGATTTTATTATCGACCAAAAAGTTTTATGATAACTATTAGAAATCATTAATAACAGTTATCCCATTAGATTTAAAGCTATTCATTTTTATTAGCTCTTCAACCATTCAAGATATATTGATTAGAATTAGAAATTTAAGATAGAGCATTTATTAAACACAAAACCCTAAGCTAAATGTACTTATTAGAAATATGTTAATGATATAAAAATTCTATCTGGGGAACATTATTAATTATTTTCATCCCACATGGTGGCAGAATTTCTAAAGTCCACAATTTAAATGAATCATGTCAGTGATTTTGTTGAATTTCCCACATTTTAATGATTTCTGAATAAAGGTTGAAATTCGTAGATAATCTATGAATGGAGTTAGTAACAGACATTTTCAAGAGGCTTATCCCCTATTCCTAATGCTACATTTTAATTTATGGGTACATATATACTTTTTTCAATTACCCGGCACGTACCCTGTAGCATATATCCTAAATTGTGGTCCTGAAATTACCGCGTCTCCATAGAGGATGCCTGAATTATAACTTAATGCATCATAAGTAGCCACTCCTGTAAGTATTGAACCGGAGGTTTTTGGTAAACTCCAAATAATATCTGCTCCATTGCCGTCAGAATCGAATAGCGTTCCTGTTGGTAAATCTATTTTAAATAAGAGAACGCCATAGTACAGTTCATCTGCAGGAGACACTAATAAATAGGCTTGATTATCTTGTATAAATAAGTCTGTTGCAGAAAAATTGGTCCAACTGGCATCCATCGCTTGTGCATCAGCTGGTGTAAGCAATGTGGCAACATAATTCCATTTTTGCAACGTATTATTGAACTTGAGTAGTACCACCGAATTACCCTCCGCTACAGAACCCAGCAGTAAGGTCACATATAATTCATTCTGATAGACCTGCATGCCCGGTTCAGTAAATATAACGCCTCCTGACAATGCTGGGTGCAATTCATGCAGACGGACTGCTGGTGTTCCGCCTATCGCATTATTATACATTTCAGTCTCGGCAGATTTGTAGTATCCCAATCCGCTAAATAGTTTTATCTCTGGAGCAACCGCCAAAAGGGTAGGATCAGAGGCTGTTTTCATGGCAATCCATCCATAAGCAAATTGTCGATCGTCATTTCCAACTACACCATCGTTCACATGTAGATAACGATGCCACAACATTCGCCATCGTTGGTCTGCAGATGCATTGGGATCATAGGCAATGCTGGAAACTTCATGACTCCAATGGGCAGACACTGCCGAAGTGAGCTCTTCTGGCAGCTCTGACAACTGCACTTTGTCCGAGGTATTTATTTGATTGGCATAGCACCATGTTGTTCCATGGTCGTCACTAAATGCCAAGTGAGCACTCACCTGCCCTTCGCCTCCTCCTCCATCTACCCTCGAGAAAACCATCCACACGCGGCCAGTGGCTGGATCTCCCGCCATTGTGGGATCAAAAGATCCATTGTCTCCGATGGGAGGAAGCTCCAAAAATTGTGGGAAGGCTCCTTCAAGTATTGCGCAATCTTCAATAGGTGCTACCGATTCTTCTTTGCATGCCACAAGGAGGAGCATGTAAAAGAAAATTAAAGTTCTAACTGAATACATCATAGAAATAGTTGCTAATAATCGCATATAAACTTACCCTTTTCTAAAGTTATAACACAAAGTGGAGTACTTACCCTTATAGATCCCCTTACTTTTAAGTCTAGTCTATTGCCAGAATTTCTAAAGTTCACAACTTATATGAACCAACCTAAGGGTAGCACATTTACTATCACGCCTCGTCTATGGCGCATTCGTTATTGTATTCCAATCAATTCATCCAAATTGGATTCGAGCATTCGATTGTATTCAGCAGTGTGCCATTTTAAAGCGTCCTCCTTGTCCCTTGTAAGGTCTTCGGATTTTCCCAATGAAACAAATGCATTGTATCTCGCAGCAGCAAACAAAATTGCCATGCCAACCCTGTCTTTCGTTTGTGTTTTGCTCAATTCATTCGCTATTTCAATAAATCGGTCTACCATTTCTGATGTATCTAGCTTTAGATTTTGATCACTCATGTTTCTTAAATTAATACTTTTTTAATTACATACTATTCTTTTGCAACGATGCTAAATAGTAGATTACAAGACTAAGTAATAACATAATCATTTTAGGTTTTCTATTATTAAATAAGTAGCCTTCCTTAAACATAACATTCGTAATCCGCACACATTTTCCATTCCCTCAATGCCCCCTGCATCCTGGCTGCTCACTAAATCCATTCACGAAATGGATTCTTAACGCTCGCCCCTCTCCTGCCGATAGAAAAGGTCAAAAGAGTGCTACCATGTAGAAAGAAGTAGCGCTGGGTACTAGAAAAGAAGAAAACCCACGCAAAAAACTTTTAATTGCTTTGCTTGAGCCTAAGCTAAGTAACCCCGTTCTACAACGGGCAGGCGCCACCCAGTACATTATAGGGCATATAGTAATTCTCGTAATACGAGCACCAGCGCGTATTTATACATAAAATCAGTTCTGGAGCATTAGCACCATAATGTTCTATTTATTAAAATGTTGAAAAAACCACTAGAAATATTGAGTTCAATAATAAATAAAGCCAAAGGGACATCCAATATGATTCTATAAATTCCATTTTTTAATTTCTTAAAAGTTGCAATAGGCAAGAAAATCAATGATTGGAGTATCTAAAAATGCTTTTATGAATAAATGATTAAACTAAAATTTCACATTTTAAAATAACCTCCATTCTGCCATTTATAGATTTTGCCAGCCCTCTGATGCCTATAGTTCCTAACACTAGCTTTCGGATTATTTTCTAGTTATTTTAGAATAACTTAAAACCAAGGCAAAAGTTACTATGAAAAAATTATCGTTTTTTGTTTTATCCCTTATCCTAATTGTTAGTTGTGAAAACAACCTAAGAAAAACGGAATTGGCAATGGAAAACAATGTTAGCGAGGCCATTAATTTGGTGAAGTGGAACAAGCTTGATTCCATAGATATCGTTGATTTTAATAAAGACATAGAGGCTGGAAACCTCACTTTAGACGTTGGGGTTTACTTTCCATCTAATTTTGATCCCGCTTTCAATAAAGTTAGCCTTACCCGAATGCTAGAAAGCATTAAAGCGGCAAAGGAAATTTATGCACCTACAGGTGTGCAAATAAATCTATTATGGGTAAAAACAGGCAAAGTGAACCCTGACTACTTTTCCATTCAGGCGAATAAAGTTCCAGGCATTCCAAAAACCGAATATGTTAACATGTATGAGCATATGAAAAGACACCCTGCCGAACTTACAGATTTAGCAACCAATACTTTTAAAAGCATAATTGAGCCAGACAAGAATAATTCAAGAACTGTTTACCTGATTGCACTTCAAGATGTTTTTTATCCGTTTCTGGAAGTTTCCGAAGGACGAAATTGGACTATGAAAACAGTAAGAACTGGAGGGCTTTCTTTTCCTAGTTATTCTTATTATACCAATTTACCTGCTGCTTTTAGGGGAGTGATTACCATAACAAATCTTAGCCGGCCGGATAGGTACAGGTTAACTATAGCCCATGAAATTGGCCATAAAGTTATGAATGTTAGCCACGAGTATATGGCAACCAATCCTGGGCACGAAGTCTATGCTGATGGAGGATTGATGCTCTATGGTCTTGGCGAAGATATTCCGTCAGGTAAAGAAGGCAGATGGCACAAAGAGAGGCTCCTTTTATCGCCATTCTTATATCGACTAACTAAAGACGGAAGCAAAAGCTGGAATGATGACTATAAAGAGGGCGGACACTATTATGACCCTTTATATGGTGATAAAGTAGTTTATTTTGGTGGCAAATCTGAAATTGATGAGGACTGGTGAAGTAATTGGACTTTCACCCATCCCAAGTTGATCAATTAATATTTGCTATTTTCCAATACCCTATCAAAATCAGGATTAACACTTCGAGCAAATTTTATTGCGGCATGGTCTGGTTCCAGTTCATTATAATAAAACGCATTGCCTTTTGCTCTTTCTTCATCTAGCTTGATCTTCATTTCTTGAAGTCCCTCCATGTAGGGCTTGAAGGCCTCCCCTTCTTCTTTTGATTTTACCACTAGCAAAAAGGCTCCTTCAGCAAATGGTGCCTCCCAACCCGTAGGCATATTCGAACCAAAGTGAAAAAGAGACCCAGGTTCCATCACCTGTCGTTTTCCTTCACTACATATTACCCATTTCCCACTTACGGTATAAACAATACTTTCTGTAGGGTGTGGATGCTCCGATAAGAACATCCCTGGCTTTAATTCAATATAAAAAGCTCTTATATCCTCCGCAAAAAGTAATGGTCCAAATATTCCTTCATGGGTCAATACTCCTGTTGTAGCCGCTGCATCATTAATATTTGGAATGATTTCTACATTAGTAGCCAATTGAATATATTCTGGAGAAACTGAAGTAGCCTCGATAACAGTTTTTCCAAGAATATCTACCTGACCTTCTGGCAATGCTTTATTCTCTGCATGACTATGTGACCCGTCATCATGGCTATGAGTATCGTTTTTATTATCCACATGTTGATTACAGGCCCAGAAACTGATGAGAACAAGAAACACAGTAATTTTAGATTTCATAATGATAGAATTTGGATTATTTATAGTACTAATTATTTTTTTGCAATTGAATATACACAAGGTATTACTACCAAGTTAAGTAAAGTTGCCGATAAAAGCCCCCCTAAAATAACAATGGCCATAGGACTTTGAATTTCATTACCTGGTTGTCCTCCTTTGAGGGCTAAGGGAATCAGCGCGAGACCCGTGGTGAAAGCGGTCATTAAAATTGGATTCAGTCTGTCTAAAGCGCCTTCTTTTAACAATTCAATTCCTTGTTTGCCTTCCTTTTTCAAATCTTCGTAGCGTGATACCAAGAGTATTCCGTTTCGGGTTGCAATACCAAATAAACTGATAAATCCAATAGTGGCTGCGATGCTTATAATTCCTGACGTGAAGTACACAATCAAAATTCCACCAATAAGTGCCAATGGGAGATTTATCAGTACAATAAATGCTAGTTTGACATCTTGAAATTCATAATATAGCAATAGGAAGATGACCAAAATGGCCAATACAGCCGTAATTAGCAGCAATTGTGACGCTTTTGCCTCGCTTTCAAATTGCCCACCATATTCTACTCGGTAGCCTTCGGGTATTTGCACACTACTTCCTACGATTTTTTGTATTTCATTTACAACACTTCTCAAGTCACGTCCTTGCACGTTGGCAGCCACAACAATTTTACGTTGCACATCTTCTCTACTAATGGTATTTGGAGTGCTTACAGAAACCACTGTAGCTATTTGATTTAAAGGAATTTGACCACCATTTGGTAAACTTATGAGTGCAGATGAAATACTTTCCATGCTGTTTCTTGATTCGGGTCTGAATCTTACGATCAGGTCAAAATATTTTTGCCCTTCGTAAATTTCCCCTGCCTTTTCTCCTGCAAATGCCACATCAACTTGTTGCATCAATTCAAAGACCGACATGCCATATGCAGCTAATAATTGTCGTTTAGGGGTAATCCGAAGTTGTGGCACTTCTACTTGCTGATCAACAGCTACATCCGCTATCCCATCAATTGATTTAATATTGGTTTCAATGCTTTTCCCAATCTCAAATAGTCGCTGCAAATCTGAACCAAACACTTTAATTGCAATATTGGCACGAGTACCGGACAGCATATGGTCAATACGGTGTGCAATGGGTTGACCAAGGGTAATATTCGCACCAGGCACCATACTCAGTTTGTTCCGCACTTCTTCGAAAAATGCTTCTTTGCTTTTGCCCGTAAGATTAAACGGCACGTCAATCTCAGCAGCGTTCACACCTTGAGCGTGTTCATCCAACTCAGCCCTACCAGTCCTTCTTGTGACTACATCAACTTCAGGCATTTCGATTAATAGCTGTTCGACCAATGTGCCTGTTTTATTGCTTTCTTCTAATGACATACCAGGAAGTCCTACTACACTAATTACCAAAGAACCTTCATTAAATTCCGGTAAAAAGCTCCTCCCTAATTGTGTCAGCAATATAATACTAATTACAAATGCACCTATGGTCAATCCAATAATCGTCTTAGGTACTCGTAAGGCTCTCACCAATGTAGCAGAATACTGTTTTTGCAGCCATTTCTCTACCTTGGTTCCCTCTGCTTGCTTAGATAATAATTTATCGCTTTTTAAAAGATACGAGCACAATACAGGAGTTACGGTAACTGCAACAATTAATGAAGTTAGCACAGAGGTTATAAAGGCAATGCCTAAAGGTTGAAGCAACCTACCTTCCATACCACTCAGAAAAAATAACGGAATGAAGGAAACAATAATGATGAGCGTAGCAATAATAATGGAGCTTCTGATTTCCACAGAAGCATCTTTTACTACAGTCAACACCGGTAGGCGTTTTTCTTTTGGCTTTCGGATATTTTCCCTCAATCGCTTAAATACATTTTCCACATCAATAATCGCATCATCCACCAAGGCACCAATGGCAATGGCCATGCCACCCAAACTCATGGTGTTAATGGTGTAACCCAACATTTTAAGCACAATCACCGAAACTAATAATGAGATGGGGATTGCTACCAGTGAAATTACAGTAGTCCTCCAGTTCATTAGAAAAATAAATAGAACGATTACAACGAAAAAAGCTCCTTCCAGCAAAGTTTGATTCAAATTATCAATAGATGCTTCAATAAAATTGGCTTGGCGGAAAATTTGATTTTTGATTTCGACACTCTCGGGAAGTGTTTTCTTCAAATCAATTATAGCCGCATCTAAACTTGCTGTTAACTCTAGTGTATTTACATTCGGTTGTTTTGAAACAGTTAAGATTACAGCAGGAGCAGCATTTAATGAACCATCACCAATTTTGTCAGCTGCGCCTATCTGAACAGTAGCCACATCTTTAATTTTTATGGTCTGGCCATTTACCTGTTTCAACACGGCTTCTTGTAAGTGTTCTAAAGAGTAGGCTCGTCCACTTCCTTTTATAATGTATTGATTGCCATGTTGATTGATGACCCCACCCGGTGCATTTATGTTGGATTCTCGTACTTTATCGAATAAGTCACCAAGTGTTACATCATAGTATTTCAACTTTTCAGGATGTGCAAATACCTGGTATTGCTTATAATCGCCTCCAATAACTATCACGTTGGCAATACCACCAATTGATTTTATTCTTGGGCGAATCGTCCAGTCGGATAAAGTTCGAAGTTCCATGGATGATAAGCTATCAGAGGTTACGGCCAGCAGCATAATTTCACCCATAATGGATGAAATGGGAGCCATAGTTGGAGTCCCCACGCCATCGGGTAAGTTTTCTCGCACCATTGGAATGCGTTCACTTACAATTTGCCTGGCTCGGTATATGTCGGTTCCCCAATCAAATTCAATCCAAACGATTGAAATACCAGCGGCAGATGATGAACGTATTCTTCGCACATTGGGAGATCCATTCATAGCTGTTTCCAATTGATAAGTCACCAACTTTTCCACCTCTTCAGATTCCATTCCGTGTGCTTCTGTTAAGATAGTCACGGTTGGAGCAGTCAGATCAGGAAATACATCCACGTTCATGGTTCTTGCCAAGTAAAGCCCTGTAATACTCAGTAGTACAGCACCCAAAAGCACCATCAAGCGATTTTGAAGTGATATAGATAATATTTTATTAAGCATTTTTTTTAATTTTGAATGTTGAATTATAAATGATAAATGTTGAATTATTAAAATCATTCATCATTAAAAATTCGAAATTCAACATTATTATAATTTACTTTAAATTGTTTTGAGCAGTCTTAACTATGGATGTCAAAATCCTGATTAACTCTTCGATTTGAATTACCAAATCAGAAACATCAACCTTCACAATTTGGCTATGTTGAATGAGTCGTAACCAATATTTGGTTTCCCTTGCTTCCTTTGATGATATTGACATTTTATGAGCAAAATCTCGCTTGCTTATTGCAGCAGTCGCTTCCTCAACATTAGCCCCAATGCTTGTTCCGCTTCTCAATACTTGTTTGGAAAGCACAAACTCATGTTGATCCTTCATCAATTTGTATAATTCAATGATTTGCAATGCAAAATCAAACGACTTTATTAAAATCACATTCTCTTTCTCATTTCCCATAATTCACAATTTCTAAATCAACACTCAAAATTCAACATTTAACATTCATAATTCAACACTCAACATTAAACATTCAACATTCAACATTCATAATTCATAATTCAACATTCCCAATTCAACATCCATCAATGGTCATGACCATGGGCAGGAACTGCACCCGACATAGATGCCATTTTTACTTGATAAGCGCCTTTAGTTACCACCATTTCGCCAACAGCTAAGCCTGTTTTTATTTCAACTTGCGCACCATTTCTTTTGCCAATAGTTACCGGCCTCCTTTCGAAGCTCTCCCCCGAAAGTTCCACAATAACTGAATAGTTGCCATAATCTTCTAAAAGGGCTGATTTAGGAATAAGAGTAGCATTTACCGGTTTACCAAACGCTAATTGCACCTCTGTAAAACTACCTTCGGGCATTTCTACCACATCGTTTATTTGAGCAAACACCGATAATAATGGCTTATCACTTTTAACCTCTTTTGCTACCGATAAAATTTTGCCCCCCGTCTTCCTTAAACTTGACCAATTCTCCGAATTAGGTTGATACCAAATATCAAGAATGCTTTGTAGTTGAGATGCATAAGATGCGCTTACCTGTGTTTCAAGCAAACTTGATTTATGACTTGTAATCACAACCAGTGAACTACCCTGTTCTACAAAAGAGCCATTTTCAACGGAAAGTGATTTTAGGTAGCCATCAAACGGAACAATTACTTGTTTCCCACCAGCTGAATAGCCTGCATTCAATGTTTCATAGGTTGACTTGGCTATCGCATAACTCTGTTCTATCTGTTCAAACGCTGATTTCGGTACAATCTTCGATTCATATAATTGTTTATTGCGCTCATAAGCTGATTTTGACTGTTCATAATTTACTTTGGCTTTTTCAATCTCAGCACTCAAATTATTCGAAGTGAGCCCTGAACTACTTACCGTCATTAATACCTGACCTTTTGTTACTTTACTCCCTTCAGTTAAATTATTGCTTTTGAAATTCACCTGTCCATTGGCGTTAGCCATCAGCGTTTTATGATCTGATGCAGAAACTTTCCAAACACCTGAAGTAGAAATTACATCATAAATCTCGCCTTGAATGACAGGCGCAGTTTGAAACTCAATTTTCCAAGCTTGTTCTTTAAGAAAGGAAATAGAATTGATTTCTTCTTGGTCACCAAGTACTTTTATCGCTTCTTCCGTTGATGCAAAAACGGGAACATCATTCAGCACAATTCGATCTGTAATTGTGGGTGTTTTTATATCAAAAATCAACTGATATACGCCAGCTTCTTTTGGCTGTAAAGAAGGTTTGAATATCCCAGGTGAAGATGGTGCATCAACCGTATGGCGAACTCCATTTTCCCCTTTAACAAGGCTAACTGTAACAGCCCCTTCTCGTACAGGTTGATGTTTATCCATAACAGTAAAATGTGCCGCAAAACGGCTTGTATGGCCAATAATTAAAGCTGGATATTCAACAAACAATTCTGTCTTATCTGTCCAAACTGTAGCATCCACCGTAGGAATTTCTGGCCCTTCGGTGATATGACCACCGGCTGCATCGTGGGCATGGTCTTGTTCTCTGTTTGATTGACAGGAAGCCAAAGCCGCTGCAATCAGTAAAATTATATATCTCATTTTCTTTAAAAAATTTTAATTTTAATTTTTAATGTTGAATTGAGGACGTGTTTGTATAATAAATTCATCACTCAACATTCAACATTCATAATTCATAATTCAACATTCTTAATTCAACATTCCTTTTATTACAATTCAAAACTCATAATTTGCGCTTTAAGCTGGTTAAGTTGTTTTTCCATGTCAAGCATAGAATCGAAAGCGGTGCGATAAAATTGCAATTCCATGTAATAAATGATGAAAGAGATTTCACCTAATTCGTAGGCTTCAAATAATAAAGCATCGCTATTAAGCACAGTCAATGTACGTTGATATTCTTGAAACTTGCTCAGTAGGATTTGATAATCATTATACTGTTTCTGAAAGTCAACGTAAGCAGTCAATAGTTGGACACTAGAATAGGATTTTTGATACTGATATTTCGATTCGGCAGCCTTCACCTTGTGTCTATTACTCCAAAGTGGAATAGATAAACCACCATAAACCCCTGAATAATTCGCACCAGAAACTCCTTGATAATTAAATCCAGCAACCAAATTTGGTAACGATTCGTTTTTGGATAGTTTAATCTGCTGCCGTGTAATTTCTTCTTGTTGTTTCATAATTTTAATTGTTGGATCGGCCAATTGCCTATTCTGCCAAATACTATCCATTTGAGTAAGTTCGAGGTTCACGGCATAATAGGGTTCGTTTAAAGTGACTTCAACGCCACCGTTCAGATTTTGAAGGTGAAGCATAATGTTTCGTCTATTGGTTTCAATTTGCTGCACCTTAAACTGCTCCTGCATCCAGGCAATTCTAGCTTTGTTAACCTCCAAAATTCCTATCTGTTCTCTTTCAAAGAGTTCCTGAACCTGATCAACAACCATCTTTGCCTGCTTCTCCCTCCTTTGCTCTACAGCCATTTTCTTATTCAGAAAGACTAGTTCCAAAATGGCTTTTTTTGCAGCAAGTAGCACTTCTTGCCTCTTGGATGCGAACGCTAACTCTATTTGGCGCTGCTTCTTATCTATTAAATTGCTACGTGCACCATAAACAGTAGGAAACTCAAATGATTGTGCCACTTGAAATTCCGAATAATCACCTGTATTATGTTCTCCCCACGGGAGGTAATAAGCTCTCGCCTGTGGATCTGGAAGATTATTGCCTGCTTTTAACTTAAGCTGATTGCTTTCCAACAAAGAAGTCAAAGCTTGTAGCTCTTTATTGTTTTGTTCGATTTCATGCAGTATTGCTGTTATTTCATTGGTCTGAGCATTTACAGCAAATGACAACAAGCATACGCTGAAAGCGAATACTATTTTATTCAACATGTATTATGTATTATAGGATGAATCAATAAAATTTAGCGGAAATGTATCCGAATGTCCATGATGGGATTAATCCATCAGTGGTTGATTATCCTACTGTTGGGGGACCTCTTAAAAAAGAAGTTGATAAATAGACTTTATTGCCAAAGCTCGAAGGAGCCCTACCAAAACTAGATTTCTCTACACCATCAGCCAGGGGTGGTGGTATCTTAAGTTCATAAAAAAAGTTGAAGACTACATTTTCACTGACAACTTTCTGCGTGGTAACATTTTTAACTGTTTGCATATCACTTGCAGAAATGCTATGCACATGATTTCCAAGTAAAAAATCTAAAAAGTCAACATCTTGATTTTGTTCTTCTTCATTGTGGTGGTGATTTTTTTCATGGCTATGATGTTGATCTCCAATATGACCAACAGTATCCTCAAAACCTTCATGCTCATGATGAACATGAGGAAGCACCTGATGCAACGTGAACAAGCTAAATATGCTCAAGAAAAATAAAGGTGCTATTTTGCTAATAAATTTCATCGGCACAAAGAAACAACAATTTTATTTAAATCAAACTTGTATAATTGGAAACAGGTTTGAGCTATAGGAGCATTTAACTAACCCACCATCAAATAGAACCGCCTCTTTAAAGGACTTGAATTATGTCTTAACATGAGTTAGACTTTAGATAATGCTGGCATTCAATAAAAAACAACAAAACTGCCATTCAGAGAGGGGAATTTTAAAATAAAAACAGCGTAGGCAAATGACAGTAAATAATATCAAGGAAATGGAGACCCCGCAACGGTTACGGGGAAAGTTGCTATTTAATACTTTGCCGGACATGTTCCGGCATCCACTTTTTAACCTGTCAACGGTAGGAACAAAGCAATCTCAATATGCTTTTTATTTCTGTACAAGGAGATTCTTCACTCCGTTCTGACTGACGATGTAGCGTTTGCTTAGAGACAGTATTTAGATGGCAAATAAATCTACTTTACAATAAGAATTTTTTTAGTAAGATAGAATTCTGAACCTTCTATTTTAAGGTAATAAACTCCATTCGGAAATTCTCCTAGGTCAACTGTATAGGTATTTTTGCCATAGAATTCCATTTTATCAGCACCTAATAACAATCTATCACCCAGCGTGTTATACACTTGTATATTTCCTTTAATTCGCTTTCTATTTACGTTAATAGTAAACTTTCCGGTAGTTGGATTTGGAAATAGGTCCATTTTGTAATCATTATTTTCAGCGCCTAAACCCGCAATAATTGGTTCATTATCCATTAGGAAAATAACCTCTTCTGGAGTAATTGCATAATCATAAATGGCTACTTCATCTATGAGCCCATTATAATTAAAGGCATTATTATCATCAATAAGCATTCTTCCCATCAAAAAATCATAAGAAGTGCTTTTTATGGTTCCCGTTAAATCTAAGTAATTATCGAGTTTGCCATTAATGTATAAAAGCGCAAAATTTCCATCATAGGTAGCTGTAATATGATAGCTCTCCCCTTCTTTCAAAATAGTTTCACTGTCAACATCTTTTATAGATGAGGAAGTATTTAACGTCCATCGTACTTTGTTATTATTAATAGACATTTTCCACCGGTTTTGCCAGCTACCATGCGATAAAATGAATGTCTCATTGCCCGATGATAGGTTTTCAGGTTGTATCCAGCAGCTAACGGATATGGCATCAGCAAAATTTAGTACTTGCTCATTTGCCACTTTTATATAATCATTCGTCCCATCAAAGAAATAGGCACTATTTGCATTTCCATTTAAATCCTCGGTTGCAACCGCCCCAAAAACCTGTCCATGAAGCTTGTTTCTGCTCTGATCATTGGCATTTTCAGAGAAAGGATAATACCCAATAAGATTACCTGTATTCGGTATCGAATAATCCTTAACAAACATTTTTATTTTACCCTCTGCAATTCCACCCATCCCATCATCTACAATCACATTTATTTCATAGATGCCGGTTTCAGGCGGGCTTTGCCAAACTATTTCATCTCCTTCACCCGTAATGCTTCCATCAGTTGATGACCAACTATAAACAAGGACATCGTTATCAGCATCTTCTGCTATACAAGTTATTTCTACTTCTTCCGATGGGTTGATATTGCGCTTATTTGAAGACAAATCAATAATTATTGGTGGAGAATTGATGTAGTCCACCACTTCAAGCTGAATTGATCTGCTCGTTGCATTCAATTGGGCATCCGTTACATTCACCCCTATTTGATAACTCTCGGCAGCAGGCGCTGTCCATACTATTGTTTCTCCTGATTCGGCAAGATCTACTCCATTTGCACTCCAGGAATAGGTTAGTATTTCTCCTTCTTTATCGGTTGCCGTGGCATAAATGGTTGTGCTATCACCAACTGCTAATAGTTCGTCTGTAGCTACCAGGGCTTTTATCCTTGGTGGATGATTATAGCTCTGCTGTGTTTGCCTATAATCTACTACGATGTCGTTAATTAGCAGCTTGTTTAAATCATAGCTAATAACACCGCCTGTGGGCACCAAAACTAACTCCATGGCTTTGTCAGCGCCCATATCAAAATTGACAACCCCTGTTACATTTTGAGCTATAAAAGCTTCAGCCAATACATCGTATAGATCGACAGTGTTCGAACCCGTATTAATTGCCACAGATTGTGAAGTTGCATAGGGGTTGTAATACAGAAATGTAGGATAGGCTTCGTCACTTAAAAAATCAGTTTTTAATAAGTCAAGCTGGAGTATTTTTTCTACGTTGGTGGTTTTTATTATCCCACCAAATATGCCCACTGAGGATGATCCATATAATGCAAGATTGGTATCTGCCCAACCTGCGGCCACGGCATCGCCCGTTGAAAATGGGCCCGTATTTTCGTTCATTTTTTCTTTTAAGCCTTCGTAACCAATATAGCCATCGGGGTCGTAGCTAGTGGACCAATCGGAGGCATCTTGTTGTTCCATGGGAAGAAAACCAGGATAGAATAAGCGTGAAGCATTGGCTAAATTGAGCATCCACTTGCCGATTGAACGGGCAAATCGTTTGTCATATCGTACCATGGGAACCAACGCACTTGCATGCTGAAAACCATTCATTAAAAAAGCATAATCGTTACCTTGGTCGTTCGCCTCACCAATAAGACCCGATACGTCCATTCCATTCCAATTGCCAACAATTGTGCCCCATCCTCTTAACTCACCTCTATCAAAAGTCCAGTTTACCATCTTTTCAACATCATAGGCAGTGCCGATTTGAGCATTCATCTTTGCTGCGGCATAAATGCCATAAGGTAATTGAAGTTCGTATGATGGGTTTTCACTAAGACCATTTAGGAACTCCATACTCCATTCTGCTCCTTTGAGATAACTGGAATCGCCCGTTTCTATAAAAGCATGATACAAAAGCCAGGCGATTCCTCCTGCTGCTTCCGGTTCCTTCACTCCTTCATCTAATGGGGTCATTGTTGCCAAGTTCCACGCGCGGTAATCCATAAATGGTACTTGCCAGGGTGCATCTGCTCCACCCATTTTTTTAACGGCTGCTAGCCATTGATCGGCCACAGAGGTAAACTGAAAACTAGCATCTCCAATAGTTGGGTATAAATCATACAGTTGATAAAAGTAGATATTAGGCATCATGTCATACCACCAATCAGTGCCACTATTGCCATTATAATTGTTTAGATATACATTTTCCTCCGCTCTGTTATTAAAAAAATCTTGGGCCATTAGCACCCAATTGGTGTTATTTTGATTGGATTTATCTACCCCTACTAGGGTTGCTCCAATGAGTGAAGGCAGCACATTGATGGCTTCGCCACTGGCAGTAGAAAGTGTTCCGACATAAGTATCTAAGCCAAAATTTTTGTTTTGGGGATAGTTAACTCCTACATCATTTATAAAAATGAGGGGTAAATGGTCTCCTGTTTTTGAAATATCATAAACTAAGTCATCATAACCTACTGCTACCTGGCTCCAATCACGCATTACATAGGGCGATGGTGCATTAGGCATTAACTCCACACGATTAATACTAACCTGATTTACCTGTGCATTGACAAATCCATTAAATAGAAGCATAGATACCAGTAAGGATTTTTTCATGCTAAAATGGAATGTACATTCTAAATTAAGTAGTTGGTGTATCTAAAAGAGAGGTAATCGATTCGCTCGTTATTTTTTGTATTATATCTAATTTCGTTGCGTGCAAATCCGTTTTTAATATTCATTTCCTTCCTAACAAAATTAACGATTTCATTTCATTATAAGTTTATCCTATTGGATAGAACTTACCCTTGCTCAGAGTCACCTGAAAGGGACTCTACAGCTATCTAATTCTGTTTCATTTCCATTCATTTTACTCGTTTTTTCTTTACTAAGCCCTCTGCGAGTGACTCTGAGGAGGTAAAAAACCTGTAATAGATATGAAAGCAGCAGTTACATCTAATGACTCAGAGATCTTGAAAAAAGTAACTCTGAGCGAGAGTACTCTTTCTCTTCTTCGAATATATCAATTCTATCAATTCTATTTTCAAACTGTTTAATTTTTCTTATTCCATTACTTGCTTCGTTTTGATATTCGTTGATCGTCCATTTCTGTTGGAAAAAAATCAGTTATATAAACGGTAGTTTTTTCAATGTAATAAATAACCTTAATATCTGTTCGTGAAGTATGTTTGTACAAAACATAACGAATATCTTTGGCACGATGCGATAACCGAGGTTCAAGTGTTCCCCTTTCTGGTTGATAGTGTAATTCTCTTGCTGTATCCCTTAGTTCATTCGCAATTTGTTCTGCTCTATCAAGGGGATAATTATCGTATAAATATTCCAGAACTTCGTAAAAACGTATTTCTGCAGGGGCAGTAATAATTACTTCGTACCTGCTCTCTTCTGCACTTTCCAATTTTCAAAGTCTGTATTAAATTGATTAAAAGATTTTACTTTACCAGAGGCTATAGCTTGTTCTGAAGCTTCAGCTCTAAAATTCATTTGCTCATTTGTTAATAGGTTCTTTATATAAGCGAGAACCGTTTCCTGCTGATTTGATTCTAGCATAAGTAAATGACTAATCAATTCTTTATCTATTACTTTTTCCATTTTCATTGCCTTTGCTCTTATAGGTAAAGATAACGTTTTCATAATTATTTCAGTTTAATGAGCTTCTTTTTTATCTAGTGTGAAGATTCATAAGAAAGGTAACTAAAATTTTTATGCATTTTTTTCTTTTTACCCTTGCTCAGAGTCACCTGTAAGTGACTCTGTAGCCTTCTAATTCTATTTCATTTCCACTCATTTTACTCGTTTTTTCTTTACTCATCCCTCTGCGAGTTACTCTGAGGAGGTGTAGAATAGCAGCAATACTTTTTTCATAATTAGGTAAAAAGAAAGGGCAATAGATTAAATCCATTACCCTTATCTTATCAACCAAGTAAAAATTTAATCTTTATCTATGGCTTTTCTACATCATAAATACTCTTAATTTGAGTCGCAGAAAGGGCTGCTTTATATATTCTTAATTCATCCAATGAACCATTATAAATACTAGCCCAAGCTGCTGGAATTATTTGATAATCTGGATGTAACTCATCTCCATAATTAGCATCTGAATCAGCAAATTTACTCGTTTCAACACCAATAGCAAGATTATTACCAGCTGCTACCGGCACCATATTACTAGTACGTGGAATAGCAACTGCCAAATCACCATCAATATAAAATGTCATATTTCCACCACCATAAGTAACAGCTAAATGGATCCATTCGTCAGCAACAATTGAAATACCTGCGTCATTATCCCAAATACCATCGATAGTATTTGCAGTAAAAAATGGTTTTCCATGATCAGGAACTTCAAATTTGTATCCTAACCAAGAATGTAACCCCATAAAACGACCACCCAATACATTTGCCTTAACCCATACGGATACTGTGATTTCACTTGGATTTAAAGCTGCATTATAAGGCACTTCTATCCAGCCACCATCAGTAAACTCAATAGCACCGTTTGCGTTACCGTATCTATCCGTAGTCCAAGCTGGATTTCCTGACCCAAAGGTAGCAAGGCCCGTTTGGAAAGTTCCATCAAAACCATTACCCGAATAATCAGCTACCGTTGTTCCTGAACCTTCTGTAAATGTCCAATGACCAGCTAAATTATCTGGGTCAATTGGTACAATTGCACCAGCTGTGTATTCATCCATTTTTTCTTGCAATCCAATAACCGTGTTATCAACTTCAGCTTGAGTAGCGGTTTCATCTGCAGCGATTAGTTTTGAACCATCAATTGCATCTTGTAAAAGGTCTTTAGACCCTCTTGGATACTGTCCTTCTGCCGTTCCTTCTTCTGTGGTAGCAATGAGGTTTTCAGCTTCCACAATTTTAGCATTTAATGCCGCATAATCTGTTGGCACCACCACGGGGGCATCATCTTTGCAACTAGTCATTGCAACCATACTCAGAATGGCTATAAATAGCATTGCTGAGCTCAACTTTTTTAGTTTTAAATGTTTCATAATTTTAAGAGATTTGTTAAATAAAAGATTAATTTGAAATTGAATTATTGGTATCCACCTCACTTTGAGGAATTGGAAAATATCTATGTGTTGCGTAATTAAAATTGGTATCTGCTAAAGCGGCTTCTGCAACCGAAGCACCATACCTCATCAGGTCGTAAAAGCGGTGAAATTCAAAGCCCAGTTCTACCCTACGCTCATGACGAATGGCATCGCGTAAGGTGTTTTGATTGGTTGCTGTAACATCGGGTAGTAAATCTGTAGGAATGGTACCAAATCCAGGGAGTTTATCATCATTGAGGTAGCTTTCACGGGCTCTCCTTCTAATATCATTCAGAGGAATCAATGCTTCTGTACCTCTACTTAGTTCATTTAGTGCTTCTGCCTTTATTAACAACACCTCTGCATAGCGCATAAATGTGTAGTTGAGGTCACCATCTCCTTTGGTTCCAGTGCCTATTTCAGATAATGGTTGCACATGCTTTCTATTTAAGAAACCAGTTGCAGGTGACCAGGCAGGGTCAAAATCTTCTCCATTCACCCACTTTTCACCTTCTCTACCCACGGTATAATCAAGCCGAGGATCTACATTGCCAGCCAAAGTGGATTCAAACTCATCAACAAAATTTTGTTTGGGGGCATTGAAGAAATACCCATTTTCAACAATGGGTGAGAACCATTGATTTAAATTGCTACCTAAAAAAGGTGCTTGGTCTGTTAAATGTTGGATTTCGAAAACCGATTCAACATTATTTTCACCAATCATTTCAAAATTCTCTCTATAAATGGGCATCAATCTATATCCCAGTTGTTCGATCTCGGTTACTGCTGCTATACTTGCTAGCCATTTTTCTTGAAATAATAATGTTTTTGCATACAGCCCTAATGCCGCCCCTTTGGTAGCACGTCCTATTTCGCTTGTATATGAATTGGGCAATACCATGGCAGCTTCAGATAAATCCTTTTCAATTTGGGTGTAGATTTCTGAAACAGAAGATACGGGCACTTGGAGATCATCTGCTGTAAAAGCAGGGAGTGTTTTAAGAGGCACTTCGCCAAAAATATTAACAAGATGAAAATAGAAATAGGCCCTTAAAAACTTCGCTTCTCCAACAATACGTTGCTTTAAAACGTCATCCATGGCAATGTTGGGCACATAATAAATTACTTTATTGGCCCTGGTTATTCCTTCGTAATAATGTTTCCATATATTTTCTATAAACCCATTATCAGACGCAATATTAAATTCATCAATAAAACCAATATCACTTTGATCCCCAGGATTTCCTCCTTTTACGGCATCATCAGAGGCTACATCTCCAAATACCCATACATTATTATTGCTGGTTTTAAATGAGATAATTTCATAGGTAGCATTTATGGCAAATATGGCGTGATCTTCGGTTTGATAAAACGAGGTATTTGTATAGGTGCCCTGTAATTCTGTGTCCAAAAAGCTATTACAACTTAGTAATAATGTGAGCGAGCAGATAGTTATAATTTTAAATTTCATGTTTCTATGTATTAAAATGTTACCTGTAAACCTAAATTGTAAGAAACTGCTGTAGGGTATGTTCCCCAGTCAATACCAGCTGCTTTGTCACCTTCTGAAGATGAATTATCACTGGTTGTCATTTCTGGATCAAGCCCAGGGTACTTGGTGAATGTTAATAGATTATTGGCTAAGAAATAAATTCTAAAACTTTGGATAGAAATTTTTTGCAAGAAGCTAGTAGGTAAATGATATCCTAGTTGCACCGTTTTAAGCCTTGTATAGGAGCCATCTTCTAAAAACCGAGTCGATGGTTTGGTATTATTGGGCTTAGCTTTCCAAGATGCTCTGGGCTGCGTATTGCTGCTTCCTTCTCCATTCCAACGCTCATTATAGTATCTTTCTGTAAGGTTAAAAGGACGATAGAATCCTTCAATATCAGTAGCTACTTGATAATATATTTCTTGCCCATAAGCGCCTTGCAAGAATAGATTCAAGTCAAAACTTTTATAGTTTAACCCAAGGTTTACACCTAAAACAAGATCAGGAATTGGACTTCCAACCTGTGCTCGATCGTCCGCATCAATTATACCATCATTATTTTGATCTTTATACATTACATCTCCTGGTTTGATATCATTTCCTTGAAATGCATGGGTTAATATTTGTGTTGAATTTTGAAAGATTCCTTCCATTTCGTAGAGATAGAAAGAGCCAATCGGTTGACCTTGTTCCGTTTTAGTAGCCCATATTCCGTTATCAATTCGTCCATTCAGAAATGACCCGTCTAATTCTAATACCTCGTTCTTCTGTAACGCTGCATTGGCACTTATTGAATAAGCTAGGTTTTCTGAAAATTCTCCTTTATGACCTATTTCGAGTTCAACTCCGGTATTTAAAATTTTTCCTTCATTAATCCAAGCTGGAGTAGCATAACCTGCAGAGGAAGGATTTGTATTTGGTACTAACTGATCTTTAGTTACTTTGTAGTAATAATCAACTGCTAATATGAGTTTGCCATTAAAAATGCTAAAATCAGTTCCTATATCAAGTTGAGTACTTGTTTCCCAAGTTAAATCAGCATTTCCTAAGGTAGAAGTAGCATAGCCGCTTTGAGGCGTATTTCCAAAAGGGTACTCATACCCAGCATTTATTTTTTCTAAATAAGCAAAATTGATAATGTTTTGATTTCCGTTTGCGCCATAACCAACCCTTAATTTCCATTGGTCAATTACGCTATTCGCTTGTAAAAAGGATTCTTTATCGATTCGCCAACCAAGAGATATAGATGAAAATGTACCCCACCTATTTTCTTCTTTAAATCGAGTAGAAGCATCCCTTCTAACAGTTCCTGTAATAAAATATTTTTCATCGAAATTATAATTGGCCTGAGCAAAATAGGACAGTAATTTATACTCCCATATATTTTCTGAAGCGGTAATTACACCTTGACCGTTGCCAAGGTTAACCAATGTTAAATTTTGATCTGCAAAATCTCTTTCTGTTGTTTCCGAATCACTACTATTAACATCAATAGCTTCGGTTCCTACTAAGGCAGTTATGGTATGGTTTCCAAACGCTACATCATAATTAACCAAGTTTGTCCACGACCAATTAAATGCAGATCCGTTGGATATCGATAAAGAGTTGGGGCTATTAATCCGATTGTTCGTTCCCCACGTTTTATTGAATCTTCTCCTGTTGTTGTCATTATTATCTACTCCAAATTTTGAACTAAAATTCAAATGATCTGCAAGCTTAATTCTGATATTAATATCACCCAACACCTGCAGATCCTTTTTAATATTATGTAAGTTATTTGCTAAACCTACAGGATTGTAGCCATCTCCAAAAAATTCGGAGTTTTTAGGCAAATCAACATATTTACCATTTTTTTCATAAATTGGAATGGTTGGGGTTCTAAATAATGCATATCTTACAACACTACCCCCATTGCCGCCAAACCCATCACCAGAGCTGCCAATAATATTGGTTGTAGATTGAGCTACGTTTAGGTTTATCCCAATATTAAACCATTCGTTTGCTTGCGTACTAACGCTTACTTTCCCAGTAAAACGTTCATAATCACTACCTATAATTATTCCTTCTTGACCAAAATAACTTCCAGAGACATTATAATGTGTTTTTTCATTGCCCCCACTCACACCGAGGTAGTAGTTTTGGATGATGGCATCTCTAAAAATAGCATCAAGCTGGTTTATATCAGGCAGTGTATCTGCCATTGCTTCTGTAATTTTTTTCCGTTGTAATCTTGTGTTTGTTACGCCAACATTGTCGTTATCGGCAGCTTCGTTATAGAGTTCAATATATTGGTCTTTGTTGGTCATTTTTGTCAAATTTCCTACTTGCTGAACTCCAAAACTTGAATTGAATGTGATTCGAGTTCCTTGGGTACTAGACCCTTTTTTAGTGGTAATAATTACCACGCCATTATTAGCTCTAGAACCATAAATAGCGGCAGAAGCTGCATCTTTTAACACACTAATCGATTCAATATCATTTGTTGATAAGTAATTCATGGCATTTTCAGTAGGCACCCCATCCACTATATAGAGAGGCGAATTACCACTGCTGATTGAGCCTACACCTCGAATTCTTACTGCCACACCTTCGCCTGGAGCACCTGTATTTTGACTAACATTAACACCGGCTGCCAATCCTTGCATAGCCTGTGTTACATCTGCCGTAGGGATTCTAAGCAAATCATCTACGTTTACAGAGGCAACGGCTCCAGTAACGTCTGCCTTTTTCTGAATACTATATCCTACAACAACTATCTCATCCAATGTTTCCACATCACCTTTTAAAGCAACGTTAATAGTTGTTTGTGTACCAACTACTATTTCTTCTCTTACATACCCTACAGAGGAGAATATTAGCACATCAGTTGAAGTGGCATTACTTAGTGTATAGCCCCCATCCATATCAGTTACAGTGCCATTTTGAGTGCCTTTAATTTGAATGGTTACGCCTGGTAACGTACTCCCGTCTTCCGCATCAGTTATGGTTCCTGTAATTATTATTCCTTGTCCAGAAACCGAAGATAAACCCCCTACAAGTAAACCTATAATCACAATACATTGTAAAATTTTAAATTTCATCTTTCTATCATTTAATTTTAAATGAGCATTTCAAATTACTTCTATTGTACATAAAAAGCGGTTTTATTATCTACAGTGGCGGTTTTGCCTTCATACACCATGTTGGTGCCTGATGGTATGGCGATAAGCAAAAAAGCTTCATCTCCAGGTATTGAAAACTTTCCTTCCTTATCAATCGTATGGGCAACTAATTTGCCTGATATGGCATCGAACAAATCAATTTTAGATTCGCTTTCATTATGATAAATAACCTCTTTACTCTCTTCATAAGGGTTATAGTATAAAAAGGTAGGATAATTATGCGCTGCATAAAAATCTGTTGCTTGGCAGTTCAATTTTAGGATTTGTTCTACATTGGTTTTTTCTATAATGGCTCCAAATATGCCAACGTGTGCAGAACCATAAATACTAAACATTGATTGTTCTGGTTGACTAACTACCCAATTAGGGCCATCTCCTAAAGCAACAGGACTTACTCCTTTTAAACTTTCCTTATCATACGCATCTACTTTTTTTAATCCTTCATAAGCAATTACATTTTTGGTTATTGCCTTTAATTCTGGAAGCCATTGGTTCTCATCTGGGATTTCATAAGGATAGTACAACCTTGAAGCATTAGCCGTATTTAGCATCCATTTTCCGATGGTTTTAGCATATTGCGGATCATATTTTACGATAGGTAAAAGTGCCCAAGCCATATCAAACGTGTTCATTAAGAACCCGTACCCACCATCGTGCGTTAGGCTTCCTTGTAAGCCGGAAACATCATATTCTCCCCACTTATCGCTTAGGATGCCCCATCCTGTTCTTCCATCTTCAGCAGTGCAACCATCAAATGTCCAATTTAAAATTTTTGCAACGTCATAACTGGTTCCTTGTTCCGCATTCATTCTAGCTGCGGTTAAGGCACCAAAAGGCATTAGTATTTCGTAAAATCTACTTTCTTTTAGGTTCAATAATGCTTCGAGTGAAGATTTGGCTCCTTCTAGGTATTTCTCATCACCGAATTTTTTGTAAGCAGCATATAATACGTAGGCATGGCCTGCAGCTGCATCTTGTTGATACACAATATGATTTCTTTTGCCTTCCATCGCAGCATAATCAAAATACGAATAATCATAATTGCCAGCCAACGTTGAGTCTGCTTTGTAAAATTGATCAGCAATTTTTCGCTGAATTTCATCAGCACCTTCAACATCTTGGTATATATCACAAACCGCATAATAAAGCACATTAGGAAAAACATCGTACCACCAATCGCGCCCATAACCACCTCCAAGCATCGCCACTTCTGGATTTGTGTTGTTCATCATTATATTCCACCCATTATCGGAGTTAAAATAGTTTTGAACCATTTTAACATAGTTATACCCATCTTGATTGGACTTGTCTATGCCCACTAATCCAGCACCCATTATGGCACCAAGGGAGGCTAGTGCTTCATGAAATTCCCCATTATTGATTTCTGGCCCTTGACGTAAATCGCCAATTACAGTAAATAATCCAAAGGTGTTTTGATCTATATTCCTTTGGGCACTATCAATCCATATCAAAGGCAGGTATTCTCCTTCTGCTTCGTGATCAAATACATAATTATCAAAATTAACGGCCTTTTGCTTCCAATCCAGCATTTTGTAGGGGCTGGGTTGATTTGGCATTCCCACAACTCTGTTGATGGAGATTTGATCAATAACAATTGGTTCTGGTTTGCTGCAGCCGATTAAAACAACAATTGAAATTAGAAATAGTATGTGATATTTTATTTTCATTATGTATAGGTTAAGCACTCTCTAATAAATTTGCAGCGTCAGTTTCTGCCGACAATTCAATTTCTTTTCTTTGGTTGGCAACCTTCGTTATATGCTTGGCGACAGGAATGGAAACCAATTGCAATGCAGCAATAATTAAGATTGAATATTTTAGAGAAAAATCGATGGACACATAATTGGATAAAACAAGAAAGAGAATTAGACCTAAAAATCTGCCCACAAACAACCCAAATTCATGATTAAATATGTAAGCAAACTCACTTCTATTTTCTTTTTTCACTAATAGGTCTATTACCTTCATTTGGATTGGGAAATAAGCGATATCGTGTAATGGGCGGAATAACACCAGACATAAAACGAATATCATTACACCGGTTGCAGAAAATAACAAAGCATTGGCCAATGACCCAATAAAGAAGATGATTAAACCTACCGTGAAAATGGCGATTCTATGCTTTGGTTTGGCGACTCGCCCCAGAATATAAAGTGCAATTGCAGTAACAATTCCACTTATGCTTTGAATTACACCTAGTGAATTTTCATCCCCGAGAAGTCGCATAACCAATATAGCAGGTGCTGTAACTAAAAAACCCTGAGCTAATCCTTTTAATCCGGCCAAAAACAGCATTTTATTCCAAAGCTTATCAAATTTAAAGTACACAAATTTGCTTTGTGATGGATTTGAAAATTTGCCTTTATGAATGATTAGGCTGGATAAGATTGTAATTGCAAGAACACAATAGGTAACTATTTTATAGGCAGTACCTATATCGCCATTTTGTAGCCATTCAAAGCTTTGGTAAGATACCAAGAACGTGCCTACTGCAAATGGAACTATAATAGAGGTTGTGGTAAAAAAGAACGTTTCGAGTCCATAATAATAATTTCGGTTATCATCTTTGGTGGTAATCAGGGCTAAAAAATCTCTATTCGCCCAAAAGAACCCAAATGAGCTCCCCATTATTAAACCGGCAATCGCCACTCCTACCAAGTTCATATTATCCAACGACATCATAATTAACATAGAAACGCCACTAAGTATCATACCGAAACTATAGAGGTTAGAGATATTGAATTTATTGAGTAAAAAACCGTTTATTAAAAACGTTATTGGAATTCCCGTATAAAGAAACATTTGGTAGGTAGCTACCAAATTGGGATCGTTTGAACTACGCATTATGTAGGCACTCACAAAAATATCTACCACGGGTAGTACAAATGCATACACCATATTGGTTATGAGTAAAACCCGCATATTATGAGGCATACTCAAAAAGAAGTTGTACTCAACTAAGGGTTTCTTTAAAATATTTAATAGTGATTTCATAGTGCTCTTCAACTTTTCTGATTAGTTAATACTTTTAATATTTCCTTAATCGAAAATGTGGCACCACAGATTACTTCATCCGAAGCTCCATAATAAATGGTGATACTATCACCTTTTACTATATGTCCATTAGTAAACACTACATTTCCAAAAAATCCAGTTTTTTCGTATTCCATAATGGGTTCCATTATAGGTTCTTCTGTTCTGGCAATTACCTTGGACGGATCCTTTAAATCCAATAATAAAGCACCAAGGCAATAGCGATTATCGCTATTTGCCCCATGGTATATCTCAAGCCAGCCTTTATCTGTTTTTATAGGTGAGGCACCTGCTCCTATTCTAGCACTATCCCATTTATCGGGCCTGGTTATGGCAATGCAGGTATGATTTCCCCAATGAATAAGGTCTTCAGATTCGGCCAACCAAATATAGTTGCCCCCTAGATCCACACTACTTGGCCTGTGAAGTGCATAATATTTTCCATTTATTTTTTCATCAAAAAAGGCACAGTCCTTATTATGAGGAGAAAAAATCATTCCTTTTCTGTGAAAGGTTTGCCAGTCTTTAGTTTGAATATAGCCTACACCCACGCCTGTGCCTGATACTTTTGTATAAGTAAGATGGAAGCTGTCTTCCATGGTGGTTACTCTGCAATCTTCTATTCCATATGCTTCAGACTTCCCTTCTCCGTAGATGGCAGGAAAATCTTTTTCTTCTTTAAAATCTATCCCATTAGAGCTACTTACTAATCTTAAATGAGACATGGTGGTAAGGAAAAATTCTCCTTTGTATTTAATTACTCTCGGGTCGGAGCAATCTAAATCATGATCATCTTTATCAAATGAAAGGATTTTAATTCCCTTTCCATCCTCTAATAGAGGAAAACTGATTTTTCCTTCCTCTTGAACAGGCCGTTCTGCAACCCTAAGCAATAGCCATATTTTATTTTGAAAGATAAATACGCCAGGATTTAGCAAACATTCAATCACCAAATTTTCATTACTTGGTTTAATATCCTTGGGAGATAATATTGGGTTCTCACTAAATCTTTTGGCTAAATCCATAGCGTTAGTTTATTTACTTTTTTAATTTCCATGGTAAACTTCTTAAATATGTTGAGATATCGGGTACTCTATAGTACCAAATGAGTTACCTATATAACTATGGCACCAATGTGTACATATTGGCACTATTGGTATTGTTGGTATCATAATGTTCAAATTCTTACATTAATGGGTTATTGGCGCGTCAAGCGCATTGTGTTGCATAAGGAGACTATTGCCTAAATTGAACGATTCATGTATTGTTGAGAATGAACATCCCTCTCCAATAGTTTTGTAATGTTGCTAATAACAAATTCCATTTCTTCAGCTGCTTCCAAAAGTCTTACGTTCACGTCATGCTTTTCATCACTGCTGATACCATTAATATGCAATAGCTTTGCTAATCCTAATAACCGGGCAAGTGGAGCCCTTACTTTATGTGAATTTGAAAAGGCATACCTTTCCAAGGTATTATTTAAGATTTGAATAGTTTTAGTTTGTTCCTTCGCTGAAATCTCAAACGACTTCAAGGTTCTAGTTATATTTTTATTGGTGTTTTCCAATTCTGTTATTTTTTTTAACAGGCTATCTATACAGTTTTTATGAACTAGAGCATCAGAATCGGGCATACGCCCATTCAATTTATTATTTCTGTAAGAAATAATATAATCTTCATCCAATACCCAACTTCTATCGTTTTTTGGTACAGGCATGTTGAATATCTTTCTATCCATACACGAACATCCGAAATGTGATTGTAAACTAAACGTCCTATAGTACCGAATTGGTTACCTATAGAACAATGGCAATAATGTGTACACATTGGTACTATGGGTATCGTATTCATATAAGTGAATGCAGTTACTTAGTATTAGAATTATTATAACAACTATGGAAGACTTTTTTAGACTTGGCGCACAGGTGTTTATTGAACCTGGGCAGAGTAAAGACAGAGTAGAAAATTGGTTTGAGTTATTAGCCCAACATGGGATGACAACCTCCAGAATACGCCTTTTTGAAGACCATATTAAAAAAGGTGATAAATGGAATTTTGAAATCTATGATTTTGCCTTTGATATGGCCGCCAAGTACCATGTTAAATTGCTTATAACATTTTTCCCATCTGACGATTCGGTAGGCGGCTTCAAATTTCCTCGAGACGAAACCCATTTAGTAGAAATTGGTGAATATATTAAACAAGTAGTTAACCATTTTAAGAACCACCCCGCATTGGATTGTTGGGTATTACAGAATGAGCCCGGAGTTGAAGAAAGAGAGAAAAATGGGTTGGCTTTAATTAAATATAAAGCTTGGTTAGCTAAAGCAAACATAAACGAATCGGCAGATTGGCAGCATATTTCGTGGGAACTATTTTTTCGGGATTATACCACGTGGTACCTTCAATGGATTGGAGACCAAGTTAGAATCCATGACAAGAATCATTTAACGCATGTAAATAATCATCAGCTATTCACTAATCTATCTCAATACGATTTCAAAAATTGGATGCCATTTTTGTCTTCATTAGGCGTTTCAATTCACGCTTCATGGCATCTGAAATTTGTTGAGCGAGCGCAATATACCATGGCGATTTCTGCCCATTGCGATATTATTAGGCAAGCCAGTTTGCCTAAGCCATTTTGGGTTACTGAATTACAGGGTGGAAATAATATTTTTAGTGGCTACCAGCCTATGAGCGTAAATTCAAATGATATTGCGCAATGGGTTTGGACAAGCATTATGTCGGGCGCAGAAAGGGTTATTTTCTGGACGCTTAATGCAAGAGGAATGGGGCATGAAACTGGTGAATGGGCCATGATAACCTATCAAGATGAGCCTACCGAACGGTTAATAATGTCGAAAGAAATAGCTGGTGTAGTTGAAGAAAACAGTGATTTCTTTCAAAACGCCTCTCCATTAAAAGCAGAAATTACACTTCTTTATTCCATCGAATCTATGATAACGCTTGAAAAAGTGATGTCCAACGGTTTCGATGATGAGTTTAAAGGAAGAAAAGAAGGAGCCCATATATTATCGTTGCTTGCCTATTACGAAACCTTACTTGAATTAGGTCTCCCCTGCGAAATTGTAAACATCAACGATTTTGATTGGACCGGAGCTTCATCCAATCACACGGTAATATTGGCCAATGTAATTTCTCTACAACAAGGTATGATTAAAGATATCTATACGTTTGTTGAGAATGGAAATAGATTAATAATGACGGGTATGACTGGTTTTTTTGATGAGCATATGCAAAATGTGTATCAGCAGGCCTCTCCTTTTAAAGAATTAACAGGTGCTGATTTAAAAGGGTTTGATTTTATTGGAGAATCTGGAAATACGACCATTAATGGCATCAAACTGCCTGTACATATGTTAATGGGTGAATTAAAGAATTATAATGGAAAAGTTATAAGCAATCATAATAATCGTGTAACTGGCGTTCGGAATACTTATGGCAATGGAGTTGTTACTTGGATACCATCACTCATTGGTTTGGGAAGTTGGCAACAAGATAATGGGCCATTATCAGAATTTTTACAAAACGAACTCAGCAGAAATTTCGATATGCTACCTTTCGTTTTTGATAAACACATGCCAAAAGTGTTGATGAAAACGCTTGTATCTAAAGGTGACTACGTAACTATGATTGTGAACAATAATGATTTTTCAGTGGAAGTGCCAATATCCATCCAATCTAATTTAAATCCAAAAGTGATTTTTGGAAATTCAGAACAGATTGGGTCTAAAATTATCGTACATTCAAGTGATACTATACTAATTAGGTGGAGTTAGAACAACTTTACTACATCAACTTAAAAAAATATCGAAACAAGTATGCGATTATTGCTTCATCACTTTTATAAACAATACTGGGATATTTATAAATCAATTCTACTCATTATAGGAACAATCCTTTTACTGTTTTCCTCAGAAAGCCAAGCTCAATACTGGAAACTGAATAAAATTGATAATGATCAAGGTCTATCGAACAGTGCTGTAACGTCTATTTTTTTAGATAATAAACAGTATATGTGGTTTGGCACTTGGGATGGTTTAAATAAATACGATGGGCAAGGTATATCCACTTTTAAGCCTAATGAATTGGATAAGAGGAGCATTGGAAATAATATTATTCGTGAAATATTCGAAGATAAATCGACCGATTTGTGGGTTATCACAGATAAGAATGCCAACTTATTTAATCGTAATACAGGAGAATTTCAGGTCTTTTTAAATTCTGAGGATAATGCACAAGATAGGGAACGAATTATAAGAAGCAGTATCAGTAGCGATTCAATTCTTTGGTGTAGCATTTATGGATTGGGAGTTTCGGCCTATTCCACACAAAGCAATGGTTTTAATTTTATTGAGGGCAATAAAGACTTAGAGAGTACTTTAAAAGAAGTGGTTGGCTTAAAAGCGTTTTCGCAGCAACGCATTACTTTGCTAACAGCATCAGGAAATTTAGTTACACTTATAAAAGAAGATGCATGGAATCCAGTGAAGGTAGATTCTTTGTCCTCCACTTTTGACCTTATACCTAGTCAACACTGGTTTATTGATTTTAAAGATAAACACCTATTGTTTATTGCCATTGAAGGAGGTGGGTTATTATATGTGGATATAATAAATGGAACGTCCAAAGTAATAGAAGCAGGTAATTCGGATTTTATTATTACTGAAATTTCTAAAAACATCGGAAATGAATTTCTGTGGCTAGGAACAGATAATGGTAAAATATTGCAACTATTTGCAGATAAAAACCTCTCTATTAAGTATTTAGATTATATGTTTCCTGAATTATCCAGTGCCAAGGTTAAAATTTTGAAAATTTATGAAACCCACCCTAATTTATTATGGATTGGTACTGATGGTAACGGAATACTTGAATACACCGCCCAAGGCCCACCCTTTTCTTCGATACGCAAAGGCGATCTACAAAAGGGTGAGTTAAGCCATAATATAGTAAGGGCAATATATGAAGACCCTTCTTCAGGAGAAATGATTATTGGTACGAGAGGCGATGGATTAAATATAATTAATCATAAAAATTCATCAACTAAATTAATAACAACTAAAGATGGCTTATCAAATAATGCGGTACTATCTATTAAAGGTGATAAAAATAATAATTACTGGATTGGACTTGATGGTGAAGGAGTAGATTTTATTGAAAAAGAGTCAGGAGACATTTTACATTTTCCAGGTGATTTTATAAACCAAGTTGATCTCAGTTTTAAATCAGTTTATTCAATTTGTATTGATTCATATAATAATATTTGGCTTGGAACCAGTGGATATGGCATTATTAAAATGAGCATTTCTAAGAAAGGTGCTGGAAAATATTTTCTTGATAATTACGAGCAATTTAAGAGTAATTCCTCTCAAAAAAATGCCTTAAAAAGCAATATCGTATATTCAATAATTGAAGATCAACCTAATTTTTTATGGATAGGTAGCCGTGGTGGTGGTGTACAATTACTTAATACTATTACGGGTGAGTTTTTGGATATATCTGCCTCTGCGAACATTGCACAAGATGTTATCTCATTATACAAAAGCACTAATTATAATGAACTATGGGTTGGAACTAGCAGAGGGCTATACAGGATGTCGCTTCAAGGAAATAATTATGAACTAAACATTTATAATGAAGAATCGGGGTTGGCTAATAATACAATACATGCTGTACAAGAGGACGAAATGGGCAATATTTGGACAAGCACAAACAACGGATTAATCCATTGGAACAGGGAGTTGAACCGATTTCGAAACTACACAAAACTTGATGGCCTGGCCAGTAACGAATACGCGGATGGGGCATCCTATTATGATAAATCTACAAAACGAGTCTTTTTTGGTAGTATTAACGGACTTACAATCATAGAGCCTGAGAAGGTAAAAATATCCAATTATTTCCCTCGGCTTGCACTGCAAGAATTAAAATTATTTAATAAACCGATTACGCCAAGTAGTACAAATAAGTTGTTGGCAAACCACATTGATGATACTGACACACTCCTATTTGAGAATGACCAAAATTTTTTCAGCATCAGCTTTACTGCTCTTAATTATATAAACAATCAAAAATCTCAATATGCCTATTTCTTAGAGGGATTTGACAAAGATTGGAACGAGATAGGAACGGAGCGTACCGCCTATTTTACCAATGTGCCACCTGGCGAATACTCACTTAAGTTAAAAAACAGTAACCAAGATGGTATTTGGAATGAAGATTACAAATCAATTATAATCATAGTAAACCCTCCTATTTGGCAAACTTTTTGGGCCTATTTTATATATGCCACCACCTTACTAATATTCGTAATAATACTCTACATCTATTTTAAAAGAAAGTCAGATGTTAAGCAAAAGCTATTCTTTGGCCAGGTAGAAAAACGGAATATTGAAGAAATCAATAATTATAAATTGCAGTTTTTTACTAATGTCTCTCATGAATTCAGAACGCCCCTTTCGCTCATATTATTACCGGCAAATAAATTATTTGAAAGTAGAGATAAGTACCCAGAGTTGAAATCATATTTTGAAAATATCTATTATAATGCCAATCGGTTATTGAAGCTAATTGGAGAACTAATTGAATTTAGAAAGGCAGAATCTGATCAAGTTAATTTAATGGTGAGTAAGGGAGATATCTCTTCGTTTACAGAACAAATAACATTGGCCTTTACCAGTTTTGCCAAGGAGCATAACGTAAGTATTTCGTTCGAAACCAATATAAATAGCTCAGTACAAGTATGGTTTGACCATGATAAGCTCAAAACCATCATGCTCAATTTAATATCGAATGCGATTAAATATAACAGGCCCAAGGGAGTAGTAACAGTAAGCGTAGCTCTTGACAATGAAGAAGCATTAATTAAAGTAGAAGATACAGGTATTGGCATATCTGAAAACTTTTTAGATGAAATATTTCAACGATTTTTTAATATAACACCAGATACCCAAACAAAAGTGGACGCTTATAATAGCAGTGGAATCGGATTAGCCCTTACCAAGAGTTTAGTGGTTTCTCATAAAGGCACCATTGATGTTACAAGCAAACGAGGTGAAGGAAGCATTTTTTACATTAAGTTTCCGATTAACAAAGAATCGTACACTGATTTTCTTGTGGATAGCATTGTGCAACCCGATTCTTTAGTTATCGAACAAAAAATTGATTCGGAATTTGTAAACTATGGTATTGATAAAGCTGAAAATCTACCGACTAAGAAGATATTCGATACCAAATATTGCTTATTAATTGTAGATGATAACGACCAGTTCAGGGCCATTATAACAGAAATGTTTAAAGAAGATTATGACATTATTGAAGCAACGAATGGTGCTTTTGCAGTAGATCTAATAAAGGAGAATTCAATTGATTTGATTATTAGCGATGTGTTAATGCCTGAAATTAATGGGTATGAATTATGTAAATTGGTAAAGGACGATATAAATACGTGTCATATACCAGTTATCCTACTAACAGCTATGGGTGAAATCGAAAATAGAATTAAGGGTATTGATATTGGTGCAGATTCTTATATTCCTAAACCTTTCCACCCAAAACACCTTATTGCAAGAGTCGAAAAACTAATTGAATCGCAAAAAACTATTAGAGACTCTATAAAGAAAGCACCTTGGAAACTTGCAGAAAATGTAAACGGGCTGGCACAAAAAGATAAAGTATGGCTTAATAAAATGATTGCATTTATAGTTGATAATATGGCGAACTCGCAACTAGACTCCAGTTTACTGATGGATGAATTTGCGATGAGCAAGACCCAACTGTATCGAAAGGTGAAGGCCATAACTGATCACACCCCTCATGGATTTATAAAAAAATACAGGTTAACAAAGGCAGCAGATCTTTTAAAAAATAGTGATTTAACCATTTCGGAAGTGGCTTATGAAACAGGATTTAATAACAGGTCCTATTTTTACCGGAGTTTTAAAGAGGAATACAGCTGCTCTCCTTCCGATTTTAAAAGCAAAGTTTATTAACTAATACGAACACCATTTTGTTTTCCACATGTTAGATGTCCTCCAAGAGCGTCATTCCTGCGCAGGCAGGAATCCCTTTTACAGTAACAGTCCAAATTTACAGATTCCTGCCTGCGCAGGAATGACGTAGTATCTATGGTGTTGCTATTTACAGTCATTTTTGCTGTCTTGATTAGAACTTAAGCCTAAGTTACATCAATATGCCATTTTTGGACTCAATTGCTGGGGGCAGCTCCTTTTCTCCTAACATCTCTCTTAAATCGATCTCAATGGTTCTGCATAATGATAACATGGGAATATCGTTGGCCATTCCCTGAAATGGATTTTCGGAATAGTCACCTATTACCTCCATCATTACATAGATCCATCCTATTAATGCCGTAATTGGCACTGCTAACCAAACACCATAATTTCCAGCTTGCATAAGTTCCGGGATCATGCTAAAAGGGAGCAGCATGATAAATATTCCAATAAAATATCGGCTCATATTGGCATATTGTCTTGGAAATGGAAATTTCTTAATTCGCTCGTTTTTGCCTTGAAGTGAATAGAAATTCTTCAGCAGGTTTGCTAATTCCATGTGTCGAAAGTCTTCAATCAGCCCTTTATCTCTTAACAGAGTTAAGTCTCTTGACTGTTCGTTTATTATTTGGGTAGCGGTGTTAGCATATCCAATCAATCTATCGTGTTCATCTTTGGGAAGAAATCGTTTGAGTTCTGTTCTTGTAACTTCATCATCTATGAGACCAATACCAAACTTTTCTTGATAGAATCTTGCATACCTGGCAGTATGCCCTCCCTGACTAATATGTTCCCATGGAGTAGCTACGAGCAATTGACTTCTATGAGCGTAAAGCCAAGCAATATGCCGATAGACTAGTCTTTTCTTGGTTTTCTCTAAATCCTCGATACTACTTTTCTCTTTTGCAAAAAGATTGTTTACAAAGCCATCTACCATCATTCCCCAGGTACGACTATCATTTACTATGCCTCCCCAAATTTTACGAGCTTCCCACATTCTATCATATGCCTGGTTGTTTTTGAATCCTACATAAAAAGCAACTGCCGTACCCACCACGGACACGGGTAACCATGGAATTTTCACATAGATTATGCCAAAATAATATAAAGCAGCAATAGCTCCCATGAGTGCCAAAAGCCAAACAATATGGTGTGCTGTCCATTTTAAAAGGCTGCCAATACTTATGCCTTTTGTAACTATCATAAAATTGTATTAATACCGTTGATGGTTAGACAAATGTAAATTATAATTTTCTGTTAAACACCTGAGTTATAAAATCACTCACCCAAGTTTGCACACGTTCCTTACACGAAGCTAATTACCATGGTAAGCATCTGCTAATGTATTAATATCTAAATTTTCTAGATGTTTTAATTCCATTGGTCGTTGCAGTGTGCTAATCATTGCTTTGCCCAATTTGGTGGTGGTGGTTATGTTTTTAGATTTTTCTATAAGCGGAAAAATTGGACGAAGGAGTACATATAAAAAATTATACCAACCTGTACTCGATTTTATGCCTTTTTTGGGTAAAATAGCACCTGGACGAAACATGTATGCATCTTTAAATCCTTTTTTTAATATATAGTTCTCGGTCCTGCCTTTTACTCGTGCCCACATAGACGATCCTTTTTCAGATGAATCGGTACCAGTACCTGACACATAATTAAAAACCATTTGCGGATTAAGCTTATACAATATGTCTGCAAAATGAGCCGTAATACCATAGGTTATTTTGGCATATTTTTCCTCGTTTAAACCAAGCACAGATACTCCCATGCAAAAGAAGCAGGCATCATACCCAGCTAATTCGTTTTCAATATTGGTTAGGTCAGACAGATCAGCATGAATAATTTCATGAATTTTAGGATAATTCACCCCTACTGTTCGTCTGTTGATTAGCGTAATTTTTTTAATGCGATTGTCTTCAATCGCCTCTAAAAGAACAGCTTTACCTACCATTCCTGTCGCTCCTGTAATAATAATGTTCATCTTATTTGTTTAATTCAGTCAAAAAATCAACATAAGGTTTTAGCCTGTGATGCAATAATGCATCTACCAAAAGAGCTATAAAAAATAAACCTATCAATCCAAGTGATAAACCTTTGAGGTAATCGGTTTTAACAACAATAAATAAAATGGCAGACACAATAATTAACCCAATCCAAATTGGTTTTAGCATCGTGTAATTTTTATTATCAACCAGGGCTTTTTTATATTCTTGCTGAATGGCCTGTTCTTGATTCTCTAAATATGCGGCCCTCGTTGTTTCAAGATGGCCAGATCGAGAAAATGCCAAAAAACTCCCATATCCAACCAAGATTAATACGGCCAATCCGATTGGAATTAATGTGCCTTTTAACAATGTGTGATTGCTTGTAAGAATGGCAATTCCGCTAACTAAAAGTAAAATGCCTACAAATAGCATTATCCTACCTTGAAATAGATCGCCTTTTGCCCAAACAGAAGTGTGTTGAATTAAGTCCATAATAATTTTCTTTAAAAAGATAGAATAAAAAGCTAAATTTTAATTGTTCTAATTTGAGCTATAAGTTTAGATTTTGCAATTTAATAAATCAAATCAATCATTTCGTGCCATTTTAAGCTTTTTAATTGAGTTATGAAGAAATCATAAAATATTCCAGAATCAACGATTGAACTGTAAAACCTCAGCGTTAACAGCTACCAAAACGATTTACTATAATTTTAATTAACCACTTTAACAGTGCGTATTGATGAATAGGTTCCAACCAAATAAATTCTTGGAGTTAATTATTACAACTGGAAGTAAACTAATTTTATGGAGCAGTAGGATGCTTTAATCCTATCTTAAAATGGAACTCACCGATTAGTTCCCAGAAACGCAAATTTGACGGCAATGTTTTCATATTTTTATAAATAGTAATCATTAAAAAACGTTCATAGATGCAAGAGGCAAATAATGTTCCTTCTTCAGGATTTTCTGGGTTAAAAGCAAACTGGCGAAACGATGCCATTGCAGCCTTAAGTGTTTCACTCGTTGCCTTGCCACTTGCATTAGGAATTGCTGTTGCTTCAGGAGTGGCCCCTATGGCAGGCATTTTATCCGCTATTATCGGAGGTGTTGTTACTACATTTTTTAGAGGATCACATTTGGCGATTAATGGCCCTGCTGCGGGTTTAATAACGGTTATTCTAGGAGGATTGGTTGCCTTAGATGGAAATATCAATTATGTATTGGCTGCCATTGTGGTGTCTGGTGGCATACAAGTTATATTAGGGTTACTAAAAATGGGGCGCTATGCAAGGATGTTTCCATCCTCGGTTTTGCATGGGGTACTTGCGGCAATTGGGCTAATAATTTTTGCAAAACAAATACACTTTGCCTTAGGCACCACTTCTGAAGCGAGCAATATTATCGACACCTTAAAGGATGCCATTTATCTTTTACCAGAAACGAATCCATTTGTTGCAAGCATATCGATATTAGGGCTGTTGATACTCGTTTATTATAAAAGGATACCATTTAAATTTTTCCGACTCCTTCCAGCCCCAATGTGGGTGCTATTGCTTTCGCTACCCTTTGTTTTTGGATTTGATTTTTCCACCGAACACACAAGATTTTTTCTTGGAAAAGAATATCAAATGGGCCCACAGTTCTTAGTGAACTTGCCTAAGAACCCACTCGATGGCATAATGCATCCTGATTTTGGGATGATTGGAACATCAGCCTTCTGGATGACTGTTCTTTCTATTACGTTGGTGTCGTCTATTCAAACTCTTGCAATGGCAAGAGCAGTTGATAAATTGGATCCTTATAAACGAGCCACCGATTTGAACAAAGATTTACTTGGTGTTGGTATGAGTACAATGATTTCTGGTGCACTTGGTGGACTACCAATTATAACTGTGATAGTTCGGAGCACTGTAAATGTGCAAAATAATGCAAAAACCAAATGGTCTAATTTATACCATGGATTGTTTTTGCTGGTGTTTGTTTTGATTCTGGCTCCGCTCTTGCAAAATGTTGCTTTAGCAGCATTAGCTGCAATCCTAGTGCATACGGGCTTAAAATTAGCCTCTCCGAAAGTATTTTATCAAATCTATGACCAAGGTGTTGAGCAATTGCTTTTTATGGTGAGCACCCTAATAATTATCTTAGTCACGAATTTATTAGTTGGCATAATAGGTGGTATTTTAATCACGTTAGCCCTGCATATGCTTTTAGCAAAAGTTGGATTTTTCCCGTTTTTTCGAATGATTTTTAAATCTGGTTCAAAAATTTATGCGAGGGATGATGGCTCCTACGATGTTAAAATTAGAGGAATAGCCAATTTTCTTTCGGTATTACAAGTCAATAAGCTATTGGATACAGTTCCCATTGGGAAAGTGGTTCGATTAGACCTAAGCAAAACCAAGTTAGTCGATTTATCATTGATGGAAGATTTGATTGAATACAAGAGAGTCCATGATGCAATAGGTGGAAACGTAACCATCACTGGTCTTGATCAACATTGGGCCAGTAGTAGCCATAATAGGGCGTTAAAAATTACTGTAGGGCCAAGAAAAAAACCAGTTACGCAGCGGCAAATTCAACTTCAAAAGTTAGCGATTTCCAACGGCTGGTCTTTCCAGCGGGAAGTAGATTGGGATACCTCCTACCTCAGAAACTTTAGTTTTTTTGAATCTCGTCCTATCGAAAGAAAATCAAATGCCATACGAGGGATAAACAAAAAGCATAATGCCAATTGGGAAATTGCTGATATCACCTTTGACGAAGGAGCCATGCTATCCCTCGAAGTTTTCCATAGCACGGTTCAACTTGTGAGGTTAAACAGAGAAATACCTAAGTTTAGTATTGAAAAAGAAGGATTATTCGATAAAATATTTGATCGGGTAAAAGCCCTCTCTGGTTACACAGAACATGATTTGAAACTATACCCCAAAGTTTCGAAAAAGTTTTTATTGCTTGGTGCAAATGATTTAGACGTTACTAGTTTCTTTACAAAAGATCTGGTTAAATTTTTGGAAAAAAGTGATATTCAACATATTGAAAGCAATGGAGAAGCACTAATGATTTTTAAATACCTCCATATTGCACCTACGGAGGAAGTTCAAAACATGCTCAATTTCTCTCAGGAATTATTGGATCATCTGAATTTGAAACCAATTGAAAATAATGAGAAGTAATTACGTTTTTTGGGAATTTTACAAAAAAACCTACTCTTAAATAAGGTGATCCTATTCCATATTAAAATGGGGCTTTTCACTATATTTCACTTCATAAGAAAACGGTTGAACACAAGCAAAAAATTATGGATATTAAAAATTGGTTCCTAGAGCAATTTAATGTAAACTCTGATGTAGCCCAAAAGCTTGTAATTACGGTAGTAACGCTGCTGCTATTATATATTACTAGATATTTTATTCTTAAAATCATCTTTAAAAAAATTGATGAGGAAGAATACGAAGAGCGGTACCTGTGGAAAAGAGGGGTTAAAAACACTTATTATGTGCTATTTATAATAACCATTGCCATCATATGGTTTGAAAAAATTGGCTCTATTGCAACGTTTGTCGGTTTACTTTCAGCTGGCATTGTAATTTCGCTAAAAGACCCTGTAGCAAATCTTGCGGGCTGGTTATTTATCATAATAAGAAAACCCCTTGAATTAGGTGACAGGATTCAAATCAATGACTTTGCTGGGGATGTAATCGATGTTCGATTTTTCCAGTTTACCATAAACGAGATTAATAATTGGGTAGATGCGGATCAAAGTACAGGACGAATTATTCATATTCCAAATGGGCATATCTTCAAGTACCCACAAGCCAATTATAATCAGGGGTTTCCACATGTGTGGAACGAAATAGGGGTGCTCGTAACCTTTGAAAGTAATTGGGAAAAGGCAAAAGAACTTCTGGAAAATATAGTGAATGAACATGCTGAACAATTTAGTTTTTCAGCTAGGAAAAAACTAATTGAGGCCTCAAAACAGTTTATGATTTTTTATAGAACGCTCACTCCTATTGTTTATGTATCGGTAAAAGATAATGGTGTTTTGCTTACGTTACGTTACTTAATTGCGCCTCGCAAACGTAGGTCATCCGAAGATTTAATTTGGAAGGACATTTTAAGGGCATTTGCCAAACAAGATGAAATTGACTTCGCTTATCCGACTCAACGGTTGTACTATAATTTACAAGAAGGTAAAAAAGGGACTGTTAAAGCACCTAATTTTCCTGATAAAGACCAAATAAGTTAGTTATTGTCCATTTAAGGATGGCATATTTCTTAAGCATATTTTTTATTTTTAATAGATATATGGCGAAATAAAGTAATGTATTATTTAATTACTGCAAATACCCATCACATCCACATTTCCACTTCAGCCCTATCATTCTTTAGACCAGAAGTATCCTATAACATTTTAACGAAAGAAAAATTTGTTGATGCGAAACATTATGATAAATAGTCACTCTACCGAATGAGGGTTTGTGCATAAAATAAATGAATTAAAAATAAACTTATGCCTGAAGAAACTATTTATTCTTCCTCACTCTTGCAGGTGATTGTCCCATACCAAACAGTTTGTTTTCTTGTTTCATTTCAACAACAAACTCAGGTAGAACCCGCTCCCCAATGGGTACAATTACCTCTTTCGAGTTATTGGAGGGCTTATTTATAAGCGAAGCTATGGGGTACGCATTCATTTTTTCAGGTGGCATTCGGTTATGTAAAACCTCTGATACATCCTGAAAATCACGAGCTCGTAGCCAATGATGGTAGTTTTGTAATGTTAATATTTTTGGCTGTCTATGATGTCCTATTTTTTTCATTAGGTCATTCCCCTCTTGGGTAATAATACCGAAAGAATTTACTTTTTTTCCAGTAGTAATATCCGTCCAAGAATTATGCACACCCGCAAACAGAATATTGTGCTGTCCTTGCACATACACTACATAAGGTTGTTTGGTTTCGGCATGCCATTCGATAAAACAATTAGCAATTACCACGCACCTTGATTGCTGCGCAGCCCTTTTCACTAATATATGATAGTTCCTAGAATTGTTTCCTTGCTTTAGAATGCTCTCTGATTTTATATTGATGAGGCCCTTGTGTTTGCTTTTAGCCCAAGGAGGTAGATACCCAAAGTTAAATCCTTGAATTTGAGCAGGATTGGAACTGGTAATAATTGGCAATTGTTGTGATGGTGAAGCATTAAAATACTTGGTAGGTTCAAAAGTAACTTTTGCATTAAAGAGTTTCTCTAATGTTTCGGTTTTGGTTATTGATACATATCTGCCACACATAGAGTTGTAATATAGGTTATCGCCTTCTATTTGGCAATAACGGTGGCACTATCTCTCTAAAACCATCGTCCTAATTACAAAAATTAAGCGGCTCCTCTCACATCGTCTTCTAATCTACGGTACATGTAGTAATGTAAAACTTCTTCAATTGCTATTTTCAATGCTGTATTGATGGGTACAATCTTATTTCCCAATTGATAATCTATCTGAGATAGGCGCATATAATAATGAGTAAATACCGGAATTGGCAAACCATCGGAAATCATATTTTCGGCATTTTGAAATGCTAAGGCTTGATCTTCTTTAATGATTTTGCACGTTGCTAAACGCAATTTTCCATATTTATCAGCATTCGCTGCGTAGCCAAATAGTCGGCAAATTAATCCTCTATAAGTATAAGCCCCGCAACTTCCTTTTCCAGCTACTAATAACCCAATGGGGTTATAATTATGGCATATATTACTCGTTTTCTCGGAAAGTGCCTCTAATACTTGATTGGCCTCGCCCTTTAAGTACAGTTGATATGCCCAAGGCAAAAATTCAAGTGGCGATGCATCCACTTCATTATGTGTACAGCACCGTCCACAGCCAGGTAAACATGCTAGTTTAGTGGTTACTTGAAACGAATTTATCTCTGCATCTAATTCTCCAAATAAGGCTTCAATTTCACTCACTTTTTGGGCTATCGACATATTTATTTGGCAAGGTAGTCTATAATTGTACATAAAGTACATTTATAATCATTGCGGTTCAATAAACATGGAAGTCAGACTAACGCTGAGTCGCGTCTCTTTCAATCTATCTTGAAAAATGAAAATAGTACACCTCAGGATTTTGAATCGAGGATGAAGCGTTTCGAGTTAGGCTTCCTCATCACTAAATTCCAAAATATCACCTGGTTGGCATGCCAATACGCTGCAAACCGCATTTAAGGTGGAGAAGCGCATGGCTTTGGCCTTCCCTTTCTTGAGTATAGATAAGTTAGCCATCGTAATTCCTACCCTTTCAGATAGCTCTGTAAGACTCATCTTGCGCTTGGCAAGCATTACATCTAAGTTTACAATAATGGCCATTAGATGGTTAGGTCTTTGTAGTTACGCAGTTTAACACCGTGCTCAAAAATATAAGCGATTGCTAATAATATAGATGCTATTAATAAGTGGGTTGAAAGCAAGTAATCCATAAAGAGATTATTAATGGGATTAAAATAGGTAAATGAAATTTGCACATAAGATTGCAAAAAAATATCTTTTATAATCCAAACACTAAAAAATAAATAGCTTGCTGTTTTTAAATACTTTACATTCTCAAATACAAAAACGGTATTCAGTTTTACATTGTTTAACATTTTAATTATAACTCTTAGAGAATATAGTATAAGAATGGCATTCGTTAATAAAGCTATATTTTTTATAAGTACAAACTGAATTCCAAAATCCCAAGAATTAAATCCACCCGTAATACTTTTTATTTTGACTGGCCTCAAGACTCCAGCAATCTCAACTTCTGAAATAGGTAAAAGGTCTCTTCTTAATGGCATTGAAAAAGTAAAATGTGTATCTTCAGTGATATTTAACAAATACAATAGCTGGTCTCCGATGAGGGCTAGAAGTCCTATCAATAGAAACCAAAACGAACCATTCACCATCCAGTAAATGAGTTTAATACTCAGCGGATTTTTCATTGTATGTTCTTTCATAAGTATTAGATAGTTAGGTCTTTATAATCTTTCAATTCAATTCCTTTGCCAAATACATGCGCCATAACCCACAATACAAGTGCCGCTTGCACCATATAATCAAAATCTGCCGCTTGAGTACCTATAATGATAGAATCAAATTTTAAGTGTTTAACCAACGAGTGGGTAAGTATTTCCATATACACTCTCGTTGAAATCCAAAGTGCCAATAATCCATACGCAATTTGTTTTATCCCCAGCACATTCTCCTTCACAAAGAATAATCCATTTTTGAGATTGGTTACTAGTTGTTTAAAGCGCCAAGCCATAAATAAACCAAGCATTAGCACAACGAATAAAATACGCGCAATTATTTTAGTAATGAAAAAAGGTGTATCTACTAAATATAATTTCCCATAAGCCTGTTCTATGCGTACAGGATGAGCCCCGTCTTCTAAATACATAGTTCCATTTTCAACAACTTCTATTGGCACAGGCATTTGAATCCGCAGTTGAAAATTAACCTCATTTACATCTGTTAAAAAAATAAGGTTAGCTATAAATACAATTATTGCTATCAAAATCATTAACCAAAAAACGATGTTTGATAGCCAATAAAGAATACGAATACTGAGTGGTGATTTCATCTGTTTGAGTTTTTGTTCAGCTCAAATGTAGGATACAATTTTCAAAATAACAATATATATTTATTGTTTAACGATAAATATATATTGTTATTTTGAATTTCATAGCGTAAATCAAAAGAACGGGATTAGTTAAATTAGTGTCTATTCCTTGTAATGAATGATTGCGTTTATTATTCTATCTTTAAGTATGATTAAGTCAAACAAGAGAAAAAAATCAGGCCTTATAATACTAATTCTGCTAGTAGCAAACGCTTTATTTTTTGCCTACACTGGAGACATCCCTGTTGAGCGGCTCAAAGAAAAATATGCAAATAATGAATCTCGATTTATTGAAATAGATGGCATGCAAGTACATTACCGTGATGAAGGCGAAGGAATACCCATTGTTCTACTTCATGGAACTGCCTCCTCTCTGCACACTTGGGATGCTTGGACAAATACTTTAAAGAATAATTATCGGGTAATTAGATTGGATATACCTGCCTTTGGCTTAACGGGTCCTCATCCTAATCAAGATTACAGCATTAAAGCTTATGCTGATTTTCTTGATAGTTTTTTATCAAAATTGGGTATTGAAAATACCTATTTAGCAGGTAATTCATTGGGTGGAAACATTGCTTGGTATTATACAGCGGAGCATCCGTTAAAAGTTAAGAAGCTCATTTTAATTGACCCAAGTGGTTTTATAAAAAAAGGCAAGTTGCCTTGGATATTTACGCTCGCTCGAACCCCAGTTTTAAATGCCATAATTAAGTATTTCACCTCTAAATCGATAGTGGAAAATAATTTACAACAAGTGTATTTTGATGAAAGCAAGATTACATCAGAATTGATTGATAGGTATTACGAGTTAACATTACGGGAGGGCAATCGAACTGCTTTTATCGATAGAGCCAAAACGGATATGATAGACCATACAGTAAAACTAAAATCTATCAACGCACCAACACTTATCATTTGGGGCAGGGAGGATAGCTGGATTCCAGTCTCGGATGGTGAACGGTTTCTTAATGATATGCCCCAGGCAAAATTGGTGATATTAGAAAACACAGGCCATGTTCCAATGGAAGAAAGCCCACAACAAAGCTTAACTCCCCTGTTAAAATTTCTAGACTAGACACTAATAGAATATAAATGGGCTTAAAACGGGTTAAATTTATTTCTCTAGTTAGGACATTTAATCGAAGTATTTCTAATATCTTAGACCCCGCGAGTTTAATTTTAATACTCTTATCGTTAATTAAGAAAAACCTATACCAATACAGACTAACTAATCTAATTATGCTTGTTTTTGAGAATAAAATTTCATCTATTAATTATGATGAAAAACATAAACTAATTACATATACAGAACACGGAATTTCAAAAAAAGAATTAATAATAGACCAATTAAAAGCAGTTATTGAGTTTAGCGAAAGCAACTCTATAACTGGAATAATTGCAGATTTTAGAAATTTACAGGGCTCATTTAAAAATACTTTTGAGTTTTTGAATACTAAATACTACCCTATAATGAAGGCAAGGGGTTTAATATGCAAAGCTTTTGTGGTTACAGAAGATATAATTAATAACCATTTAGCAAATAACTTAATAGATACCCTAGCGTATCATAGCATAAAAGCATCGCTGTTTTCCGATACGCAGAAGGCTCATAATTGGGTAATTAAAACAACCACATAAATAAATGGATCCTGTAAGTTGCCATTTCTCTATTTAGGAGCCAACATGCAAAAAGCCCTTCCAATAAAAGTATTGGAAGGGCTTTTTGAATAACTATTAGTATTTACGGTTAAGTTCTAAGTAATACAGCAATTCAGTAGTTAACAAGATAGAAACATGCCCTTTTGATGTTCCTCGAAGAGCGTCATTCCTGGGCAGGTAGGAATCCCTTTTACAGTAGCAGTCCAAATTTACAGATTCCTGCCTGCGCAGGAATGACGTAGTATCTATGGTGTTGCTATTTACAGTCATTTTTGCTGTCTTGATTAGAACTTAACCGTATTTACTTAGATATGGGAACAAATACAGTGGTCTTACCCCATTGAATCGTCATTCCTTCATCGCTTAAGGTGATAGTTAGTTGTTCTACTTCATTATCAGCAATTTTAGCAGGAACAGTTACCTTAAGAATATCCAAGTCATGGTTAGCTTCAGAAGCACCCCAACGCCCTGTTTCGGTGTTAATATAAATATCCCACATGTCCTTTCCGGGTACGGCATACATAATATAATCTCCTGCTGCTACTTCCTTTCCACCAAAGTTAACATCGGTGCTAAAACTAATGGTAGTGGCTTCATTTGCGCCCAGCCTCCAGTATGTACCAAAGGGCTGCAAAGCGTCTTCAGATTCATCTCCAAACAGCAATCTGCCTTTTTTATAAGGCTGACAATAGCCAATGGTTACATCTACTCCTTGAATGTTTGCAGAAGCCTCCTTATAAGGGCTATGTGATTTGGTAGTAAGCAATACGTAACCAATGCCTAATATTGCGATGAGTACAATGGCTCCAAGCCCGATAAAAATATTTTTTTTCATGATTATTAAAATTTATAGTTTCGATATTTGATTAGATTTCAACTCTCTTAATGGTCGTATTGGTAATACTAAATATTGCCTTGTTCCAAGATTAGTATTACAGCTAATTACCTCGAAACACAACCAAACCCAAGATAGTTCATCGCCAACCAAGCATAATTTTCGGGTCTTTTTGCAGCTCTATTCTTATTTTTATTTGCAGCCACTGATTTAGCAGCCCCGCACCGATATACACCTCTGTCAAAAAGCAATCCAGCCTCGTGGGCTAATTCGTGGATAATAGTTTTTGATTGGTTCTTGGTATCAAAATTAACAAAATTTCTACACAACCTTATTTTTACTTTACCATAAGGCACTGCCCAAGCACTCACAAAGCGCCCACAGCGCCCCTCGTTATTTTTTATCACTTCAAGGATAAATGGTTTATTAAATTTCGAATTTATTTTCTTAATCTTTTTATAGGCCTTATGTATATGGGTTGGTTCTCCTAACCATATCATAAAATCTTTATTAGCTCTCCAGTTTTCCGCTCTTTGATGCTTTTTTGAATTCTCAGAAAGTTCATCCACATGCCATATCGTGCTCATGGCGTTATACATCTCGTTTACTGCTGTATTGGCAGTAAGATAAGCCGTGGTAATAGCAATGGAATCTTTCATAGAATAATCACCTTTCAATACCAGTTTTTCTGTAGATTGTGCCAGCGCTATTAATGGTAATAAAACCATACAAGCGACTAATATTAATTTCATTTCCTTGCTTTAAAAAAATATTAAGCGATACTAGTATAAAACTTTTAGAAATCACTGATAGTAAGGTTATTTTACTACTTATGTGAGAATTGTTAATTTTTAAGTTAGCACATGATTCCTATGTGTTTAAAACTTTTCTTTAGGGTTCTTGGAGTCTTAGGGTCTTCGTGGCAACGTTTTTCTTGGTGAATAATTACAAAAAAAACAGTTACTACTCAGCTACTAAAACCTCCTTTTTAGCCACTAAGGCACGAAGTCAGAAAGTTTCACTAAGGTTTTAATTCTTCTAATACCTTTATTTAGTGGTTCTTGGAGTCTTAGCGTCTTCGTGGCAACGTTTTTCTGGGTGAATAATCATAAAAAAACTTGCACTAAAGACATAGCTCTCTAGCACAAGTTCTTGCGTATTAGTTCTTAATTTTTTACTTCACCACCACCAAACATGACAAATCCTGTAATAAAGATTTCTTTTCTTGGGTCTTTAGTGGTTGAATCTTGCATTGATGCTGCACGCTTATCTGTAAACCCACCGAATAATGGAGTTACTTCAACACGTACATTCCAATCTGGTGGTACAATAAATGTGCTGCCCCCGAACATTGCAAATACATCAATTACATTTTTACCATCTGGTGAAAGTTTTGCTTTTGTTAAATTGTAATTGCCACCTCCAAAAATAGAAGACACTCTTCCACCTCTAAAATTATCCGACTCTACAAGCATATCGCCTCCTCCAAAAATATTCGTATCATCTATAAAGTCCATACTGCCATCTGGCTTATCGCCTTTAGGCACATTTCTGGATTGTTGGCGAATAATGTAATAAATACCAGCACCTATAATTACCAATGGCCATAATTGCCCTACTGCAAAATAGGGTATTATATCTAAATCTTTCAGCAAAAAGATAGATCCAACTCCCATTAAAATAAAGCCTGCTGGCCTCCCTGGATGTTTTATTAAAATAATTGCACCAATCATTAATAGCCAGCTATACCACCTAAATACATAATGGAATACTTCTCTTGGTAAAACGCCAAGATTTTTGGCTAGAAATAATGACCCAATGATGATGAGCAATACTCCCAGTGTTAAATTTTTTGATTGTTCTCGTGACATAATGTTAAGTTTTTGATTATGCTTCAAACATATCCATCTCTCCTAAAACATTAAATACTAAATCGGTAAACTCAGGCCATTATTCGGTAAAACCGGAAATTAATATAAAAATCGAATACATTTATTTTCGTTGTAATTTTGGAGCCATGGCACTAATCACAAAAAAGAAACTCCTTTATCCAATTAATGATGAATTAAGAAGCTATTTGGAAGACCATGAACGCAATTATGCTGCAATTGATTATGAAGAGCTTACTAGATATACGAGCGCAATAGCACTTTATGATTCTCACGGAGTTGATACACTTTGGGAAACGGTGTTGTTTTCCGCCTCAGATATGGAAAGCATCCATGTTCAATTAAAAAAAGTGTACTCTAACCTTAAGTCATCAGGACAAGTTGAAGTAATTGACCACCTCTTTATTGATAGGATTGACATATGCCCATTTGGGAACACCAAACCTTTTAGGGTGCGGATTGTAAACAGAATAAATGATAATTTCGATTATTTCTATATCAAAAAAGCCGATGCTTCACGTATTTACGGACTTGAATTAGAGCACTTACTTTCACCTAATGCCATAAATTACATCGTGCATAAAAACACGTTGGTAGAAGAACATATAGCCGGTGTGCCAGGAGATCAATTTATGAAAAGGCAAATTGAAGATGAGTTTTTAAATAAGGTGAGACTCTCAAAAGAATTTGTTAAGTTTAATGAGCGATGTTTCGTGCGCTTATTAGGCGATATGCACTCGAGCAATTTTGTAGTAGATGTAACTCCTGATTTTGAAGATACGCACTATCGAATTAGGGCGATTGATTTTGATCAACAATCGTACGAAGCACGTAAAGCCGTTTATTTTCCTCAGTACTTCAAACAAAATAATCCTTTTGTAGAATTGGGAATGGAAGTGATGACGCCTGAAAGCATGCGGCAATACCAACTCGAAGAAAGAGGGCTAATCTTGAACAGATCAATATCGACCAAACACATTCTTAAACAACTGCTCGAAGCCATGTGCTCTCAGCCTTTATCTTTAGAAAAAAACATTATTCAACTTGGGAAAGAACTCGCCCAACACCATAACGATAAAAGGTTTACCCGATGTAAGAATATGGGCGAACTTGTAAAACTTAACCTAAGTACGCTTTTAAATAATTAATCCTTCAATTATTTTAAACCGATAATTGAGTTAACCCATCAAAAGTTAAGTATTGGTAATCGCGTGCAATATTTTCGGTAAACTCTGCCGACCTGCCTAGCACTTTAAGTATATAATATTCTTTAAATTCATCATACTTCATTATTACACTGCTGCCTTGTTTTGTATTAACAGCTTCTTGCGTACGAGTGTCTGTAAATTTTTGTAGATACATCGCATAAGATTCATTTATGGTGTTCTCATCTAAATTGCTGGTATCCTCTTTACTGGTATCCTCTTTAAATATATAAAATGCCATCTAACAGTTATTTAGTTTGCAATTGATTAGCCTGTAATTTTATTCTTACTACTTCCTTTTTAGAGCCTAAATAAATAATTACTTTTCTAAGTCTCTTATTTTCAAAGTACTTTAAATCGGCTGGATCAATAAATGCAGCCAATTCGTTGCTATCGGAAAATGCGCTAGAGTTTCTATTCGAGATATTATAAACACCAATTTTATTAATGATACCGAAGCCGAAAACAAGTTCGACCTTATCGCCATAATTAATCGTTAGGCCTTCTTGTTTTAAATTAAGAACGAAAAATGAATTGTCATTAATAACGTCAATTCGAGGTTCTGCTAATTCTTTAACATCACTCTTATAAGATACCCCAATTAAAGAAGACGCCTGGGTATGTGCAAATCCAAAAAGTATTGATATGGAAACAAAAGTTGAAATTAAATATTTCATAAGCAGAATAAATCGGTAATACCTATAGTATATATCTTTTATACCACAAAGCTATTAAGGTCCATACTTAATTTAGTAGCATAATTACCTAAATTGGCACTAGGTAAAACACGTAGATGGCTCTAGTGTATATGAACAATAATCATAGGCTAAACTTGTTATTACACCTCAAATTTTAACTATTTTTACGCCCTAACCTTTCCCTAAAAAATAATTAATGCGCAAACTAGTTAGTCTTATTCTCCTTTTTATTTCATTACAAGTACAAGCGCAAGAAACAGCCTCTTTTCTATTTAATAAGGGCTTTAATTATCTATTGGTAGATAAAGAAATTGCGATAGAATATTTTAGTAAAAGCTTAGAAAAAGACCCTGAATTTAGTTTAGCTTACTATTACAGAGGATTGGCAAATTATAAAAATGGAAACTATCAACTTTCAATTTTCGATTTTGATAAAGCACTGACACTCGATGCCAATATGGTTAAATGCTACATGTACAAAGGCTTTGCATACCAACATATGAATGAGGCCAATAATGCCTTAGAATCATTTGAATCATACGTGGCATCAAAGAGCATTGCAAGCTCATCAGACCACCTAGTACTAGCCAAAGCTAAAAAGGCTACTGGCGATTTAAAAGGAGCCCTAAAGCACTACGAATTTGCTTTAAGTGAAAAACCATCAGAAGAACAGTTGTATCATCTTTTTTTAGCGACCTACGAGCAAAAGGATTATAAAGAAGCCTTAAAATTGATTAATAGCATAATTCAATTAAACCCTACTTTTTATGGGTATTATCTGCATAAGGGAAAAGTGGAACTGCAAATCAAAAAGTTTGACAATGCTTTGGTAAACTTCGAGATGTCATTGGCTTTAAATCCAGAAATTGCCGATACTTATTTTTTAAAAGGCAACACCTTAGATACGCTGGGGAGATTTGATGCCGCTCTGCATAATTATTCAACAGCTATTCAATTAAATCCTACCGATGGTACCTATTACTCTAAACGAGGAAATACCAAAATGACAATAGGTGATCGTGAAGGCGCTTGCTTGGATTGGACGGTTGCTGGAAAATTAGGATATTATGCCGACTTCGATAAAATAAAAACAGTGTGTGAACAGACTACCATTTATAGCAAGTAATTTTGCACTTCGAAAAAGAACAATTTTAAAACATTAACATACTAAACAATCAAAATTATGGATAACAGAAAATTATTGCCTTATGTATTTATTATTGGAGCCGTTCTTATATTCGGTCTAATACTATCTAACAGTACTTTTTTAACAATTAAACCAGGTGAAACAGGTGTACTTTTTAAGAAATTTGGTGGAGGACTTGACAAGGATATGGTATATACCCAAGGATTTCATGTGGTAGCTCCGTGGAACACCATGTTTATATACAATGTAAAGGAACAAACAGCCGAAGAAAAAATGAATGTTTTGGATAAAAATGGCCTTAGCATTGCTGTGGACGTTACCGTACGGTTTAACCCATTCCAAAATAAAATTGGTTACGTACACGAACGTTTTGGAAAAAGCTATATTCAAACCTTGGTTGTGCCAGAAGTTAGATCAGCTGTAAGACAGGTAATGGGAAGATATTCTGCAGAAGAAATTTATTCTACAAAAAGACAAGAAGTTGAAACCAACATCATCAATCAAGCAGAAATTAAGTTAAGCAGTGAAGACAATAATATAAAAATGAATGCTTTGCTTATTCGTGAAGTAGTACTACCGGTAAATATCAAACAGGCTATCGAATTAAAACTTGGACAAGAGCAAGAATCATTGGCGTATGAGTTTAAGTTAGAAAAGGAAACTAAAGAGGCAGATCGTAAAAGAATTGCAGCGGAAGGTGAAGCAAGAGCCAACCAAATAATAAACAGCAGTTTAACGCCTGAATTATTAAAAATGAGAGGTATTGAGGCTACCTTGGAGTTATCTAAATCCCCTAACTCTAAAACGATTATTATTGGCAGTGGCAAGGATGGCTTGCCGCTAATATTAGGAGGAAATTAATATTTTATGTTTTCAAAACTCTAATAAGCTAATAGCACTTTTTAGAATTAATATCAACTATTATTTGCATAAAAAAGGCTCCTTATAATGTGGATTGTAAGGAGCCTTTTTTATGTAAATAATTCTGCCTAATTTTTCTGTTTCCAGTAACTAAATCTCTTTTAAATAACCCTAAAAAATGGTAGATTGCAGTATAAATAAAAATCCGTAATTAATTAATTTTTTTATTATGTCAAATTCAGCAGAAATTAGAATAAATGGCGACTCGTATGAGCTACCAGTTATTGAAGGAACAGAAAACGAAGTTGCCATTGATATTGGTAAATTCAGAGGTCAGAGTGGTGTAATTACAATAGATCCGGGTTTTAAAAATACAGGCTCTACCAAAAGTGCAATCACTTTTTTAGATGGTGAAAAAGGTATTTTAAGATATAGAGGATACACTATTGAAGAACTAGCTGACAAATCTTCATTTTTAGAAGTAGCCTACCTCCTTATATATGGTGAATTACCTACCGATGAAGTATTTGCTAAGTTTAAGGATGAAATCAGCAAGCATACGCTTGTACATGAAGATATTAAAAAGATTTTAGATGGTTTCCCATCTGCTGCACACCCCATGGGTGTATTGTCTTCTTTAGTTACTTCCTTAACTGCATTCTATCCAGAGTCGTTAGATCCTAACCGCTCCTCAGATGAAGTTGATTTGAGTATTATTAGACTTTTGGCAAAATTACCAACCTTTGCTGCTTGGGCTTTTAAAAACGAACAAGGACGCCCTGTTATGTATCCTGATAACGGTTTAGATTATACCGGTAATTTCTTAAAGATGATGTTTGGGTTACCAGTAGAAGACTATGAAGTTGACCCCGTAGTAGCTAAAGCATTGGACCAATTACTAATTCTTCATGCAGATCATGAACAAAATTGCTCAACAGCTACCGTTAGAGTCGTGGGTTCTTCACATGCCAGTTTATATGCTTCCATATCTGCTGGTGTTTGTGCGCTTTGGGGTCCTCTCCATGGCGGTGCAAATCAAGCGGTTATAGAAATGTTAGAGCAAATTCAAGCAGATGGAGGCGATACAGCCAAATGGATGGCCAAAGCCAAGGATAAAGATGATCCTTTCCGTTTAATGGGATTTGGACATAGAGTTTATAAAAACTTTGATCCTAGAGCAAAAATAATTAAGAAGGCAGCGGATGATGTACTTGCAAAACTTGGAGTAAGCGATCCTATTCTTGATGTTGCAAAAGGCCTTGAAAAAGAAGCATTGCAAGATCCTTACTTTGTAGAAAGAAAACTGTATCCAAATGTTGATTTCTACTCGGGTATTATTTACAGAGCACTGGGTATTCCTACTGAAATGTTTACCGTAATGTTTGCGTTGGGCAGGTTACCAGGATGGATAGCTCAATGGAAAGAGATGAGAGAGAATGGCGAGCCTATTGGGCGGCCTCGTCAAGTATATATAGGAAGCAACGAAAGAGGCTATGTTCCTATGGAGAAAAGATAGAAGTATAAATTAATACTATCATCCGAATAGAAGGAAATTTAGCTATCGGCACTTTTCTACGAGCAGGCGGGTGGGAGGTCCCGATAGCTATCGGGATAGCGAGGTGAGCCTAGGCAAAAGCGTGGCAGCATTAAATTTTCTTGACTTTTTTGCTTCTTTTTGTGTTAAGACAAAAATGAAGAGCAAATTTGACTATAGTCAAAAATACTTGCAAATAAGGGGCGCTTTTCGAAGTAAGAAAAAAATAGCTCTTATTTAATCATAGAAGCAATATTATTATTGATTTAACAATTAGTCGGATGACAGTAATTAATTAATTAACTCATAAAAGTTGTTGAGAGGTTAAGTCGTTTGAAAAAACATTAACATACTCAACAACTTTTTTTATAACATCAACCAAAATTAGCATGGCAAACAAAGAAGAATTCGATAATGCTGCAATTCGCTCTAAAGAACTAACAAAAAGACCAAGTAACGAAGATTTACTGAAACTCTATAGCTTATTTAAACAAGCTTCCGAAGGTGATGTAACAGGCGACCGCCCTGGTGGTTTCGATTTTAAAGGGGCTGCAAAGTTTGATGCTTGGCTTGCCATCAAAGGATTGGCATCAGAGGAAGCAATGAATCAATATGTTGATCTCGTAAATCATCTTCATTCAAACGAATAGGTAATAAGTGAAGTTGTTCTACCAACCAGATATAATGAAAGGCGCTTCTTTTTTAACCGAAGAAGAATCGAAACATTGCATTAAAGTTTTAAGGCATACCGTGGGCGACACGCTAGACGTTATTGATGGAAATGGTGCTAAATTTAACGTAAGGATTACAGGCGCTAATCCTAAAAAAACAACTTTTGATATTATTAGTCATGAGCGAAACCCCGACCTCCCCTACTACATTCATATTGGCATTGCTCCAACTAAGCAAGTTGAACGTACAGAATGGTTTTTAGAAAAAGCAATTGAAATTGGGGTTGATGAAATTAGTTTTTTCTTTGGTCGGCATTCTGAGCGGAAAAATATCAATATCGAACGGATGAACAAAAAAGCTATTTCGGCCATGAAACAGTCTTTAAAATTCCAACTGCCGAGTATAAAACTATATCAAAACCTTGAAAGCCTCCTAAGTCATATTCCTGAAAACCATTCGAAATATATCGGCTATGTTGACTTTAACAACCCATTGCAATTAAAAGAAGCGGCCAAAGTTAATGAAAGCTCAGTGGTACTCATTGGGCCCGAAGGTGATTTTAATCAAGAAGAATTAGAGATGGCAATAAGTAAAGGATTTAAAAAAGTTAGTTTAGGCCCAAGCAGGTTAAGAACTGAAACTGCTGGATTGGTTGCGTGCCATACGTTGAACTTGATCAATAATTAGATTACATCACTTCTATCCCCTACGGGAGACCCCTGAATATATCCGGGGAAAATCCGTGTGAATTAAAGGAAGACCCCTGAATATATCCGGGGAAAATTATCTATGAAAAAAAATGAGTCCCCTGGGAATATATCTAAAGAATAACATCTTTCACAGCAATGGGAGATCCCAGCACAAGGCTGGGAATGAGCAAGGAAATTATGTATTTTTATTTATGCACTCATATTTCATCTACATCCTTTCCAATAAACACCACACGGTGTATTACACAGGTTTTACCAACAATTTAGGAAGGCGGATTGAAGAGCACAAACAAAAAGTAGTTAAGGGGTTTACCAATAAGTATAACTGTGATAAATTACTGTATTATGAAGAATTTACGGACATGGATGAAGCACTCTACCGAGAGAAACAAATCAAGAAATATAGACGTAATTGGAAAGAAAATTTGATAGAATCAATTAATCCTGAATGGCGAGATTTATTTGAAGATTTTAAAATATAAATTCCCACACTTGCCGGACCTGTTCCGGCACCCCCTTCTACAACCAGCTCCCCCTCTTCAAACCACAATATATTCTGTTGTTCCTCTACAGGAGACCCCGGAATAAATCCGAGGAAAACCCGTGTAAATTAAAGGAAGACCCCTGAATATATCCGGGGAAAATCCGTGTGAATTAAAGGAAGACCTCGGAATGAATCCGAGGAAAATCATCTATTTAAATTTGCCGGACCCTTACCGGACCCCGTTCCGGTATCTCCCCTAACTACAACCCACCTTGCCGGACCCCGTTCCGGCACCCCGTTAACGACTCGCTCAATCGAGCTTAAGGTACGCCCCAACAGAATAAGTAGGATTCGCAAAAATAAGTTTTGCCCAGGCTGCAGTACCAATATTAGCAGAAATGCCCATTTTCTCTGAAATCTTTAAAGAAATCTCAGGTGTTATTGCGAGGTATTCTGCATTATTTGCAAACAAACTTGTACCAGCGGTATTAAAATTATTTTCTCCATTCTTAAACGATCGTATTCCATTAACTCTGAGCACGGCAAATATAAATTTGTACTCCACGCCAACTTCAATTCCATACCTAAATTCATCCGAAAATCCGTTTTTTCTGTTATTAAAAGCAACAAAAACATTGGTGTATGGGTAGAGGTTACCTATCCTAAAACTAGTACCTGCATCCAGTTGAAGTATTTGGTTAAATTCTCCATCTCCCGTTTGAAGTGTTCCATCAAATCCACCACTGCTTTCTCCCAGTGGTACCCCAAGCAATAAACTCGCACTTGCTGCTATTCGTTTTCCGGGTGTTAGGCCATATTTAATTGCCAAGTCAAGGTCTCCTACTCCATTAATGGCATCACCAGGGGTGATAACTTGCCCGGTGGTAGCAGATCGTTGTTCGTAAACCGATGCCCTCGCGTAAAAGGGCCAATATGCCACGCCTGTAAGCCTGTCGGTAATTCCGTATTCTCCATATACATTGGTAAAGTAAGAACCTCTTGTTCCATTAGGGTCAATTTCTCCAGTGTTTGTAAAATGCTGATTGGCAATTATCCAATATTGACTAAGCTTGAAATAGCCTTTTCCTTTGGGTTGTGGCCAACCGCCTCCGGCAAGCATGGGCAACTGAATGCCTAGAAATAACAGAATAGTAATAAATAGTTTCATTTTAAATGTTATGGATTAAAGGCACCATTGCCTACGGCAACATTAAAAGGTTTACAAAAAAACAAGACATGGCTATAATCATTAATGCCAACACTTGAATTAATCTCATATTCTTGCGCTCCTGAAAAACTCGTTACTGCCCCAACTTCAAAAGCTCCTGCCGTTGTGTTTATATTATTTGATAAATAAACATATAAACCGGGCAAGGCAGAAGTAGTCTTAAAGTTATCGCTAAATGACAAAACAGTTTTCTCATCATTAACCTCTAAAAACACGGTACCCGACAGAGGGTAACTACTAACGGTTGTTAGTTCAGCGGCTCTACCCATCTCAATAACAGAAGTTGCAGTTCCTGAATAAATCTCTAAGGTGTCTGAAGCAGATTCATACTCAGCTATGATAGTAGCTTTCCCTTCCGTTATAGCTTCAATTAATCCAGTAGATGTAACGGAAATGATTTGTTTATCACTTGTGCTCCAATTTATATCAACCGTTTCAAGAAGGCCTACATTATTCAAATACATGGCCTCCAATTGATATTGATCGTCAATTTTTAAGCTATCAATTGGATTAAGCACAACCACGACCGGTTCCACTTCATCTTCTACGATGTCAAAACCAATACATCCACTTAATACAAACAGTATTAAAAAATAATATATTCTCACGAGTTTAAATTTTTTCTAATACTAAAATACATAACTGATTTTCTTACCATAAACTAATCTTATTTTTAATACGCTAATGTCTGTAGTATGACAAAATAAATGGAGCCCCCAAATTGATCTAGCCCAATACATATTTTAATTACTTTCGATTTTGTACTTTGGTCTTGGCAATAATATTTTTTACAATATGGTCTTAAACTACATCTGGATTGGTTTCTTTTTAATAGCTTTTATTATTGGTTTAGCAAGGCTTATTTTTTTAGGAGATGTTGACATGTTTCCTCACATGTTCAACGCCATAATGGAGTCTGCTAAAACTGGATTTACCATTTCTTTGGGATTAACTGGTGCGATGACTTTATGGCTTGGAATCATGAAGATTGGTGAAAACGGTGGAGTGGTTAATATCTTCTATAGAATTACCGGGCCTTTACTTCGTAAATTATTTCCTGGATTACCTTCTGATAGTAAGGCATTTGGCCCTATGATCATGAATATATCTGCCAATATGATTGGCCTAGACAATGCGGCTACACCTCTTGGATTAAAAGCAATGGAGGAAATGCAAGTGCATAACGCCCAAAAAGATACGGCCTCCGATGCTCAAATTATGTTTTTGGTGCTAAACACTTCTGGCTTAACTATTTTGCCTATCAGTGTAATGGTGGTGCGAGCGCAAATGGGTGCTGCAGACCCTTCTGATATTTTTATACCTACCCTATTGGCCACCTATTTTGCATCTCTTGCAGGGGTCATCGTGGTTTCAATTTATCAAAAAATAAACCTCTTTAACAAAGTTGTGTTTGCTTATTTAGGCACCATGACCCTCTTAATTGCTGGCTTTATTTGGTATTTAAGTGGGTTGCCCAAAGAGCAAGTATCTACCATTTCAGCAGTTACAAGTAACCTTATCCTCTTTTCGGTAATCATAGTATTTATTCTACTTGCCATTCGAAAAAAGGTGAGTGTGTACGAATCCTTTATTGATGGTGCAAAGGAAGGGTTTACTATTGCCGTTAAAATTATACCATACCTCGTAGCTATGCTTGTAGCTGTGGGTGTTTTTAGAGCATCAGGCGCTTTGGATTATATTGTTGATGGGGTTAAATTTATGGTATTGACCACTGGAATAAATGCCGATTTTGTTGAAGCTTTACCTACCGCTTTTATGCGACCTTTAAGTGGTAGTGGTGCCAGAGGAATGATGGTAGAAACCATTAACACCTATGGGGTAGATTCCTTTGCCGGGAGACTTTCAAGTGTAATGCAAGGCACCACTGAAACAACACTCTATGTAATTGCTGTTTATTTTGGTGCTGTTAATATAAAACGAACACGCTATGCAATTACAGCAGGTTTAATTGCAGATTTAGTAGGTATTATTGCCGCTATACTAATTGGCTATATGTTTTTTCAGTAGAAATTAGATGCCAAAATACACTAAACCAAAATTCATCTACTTCTAACCTACTTTTTCTAGTATATTAGCACGTATGACTAAACCAAACTATAAAATGTCAAAACTACTTATCCTATTTTTAGGGCTGATCGTATTAACCAATTGCAATCAGCCAACACAAGAAGCTGCTTCACCCTTAATTGAGGGAAGTAGAATTGCAGAACACATTAAAACGCTTTCTTCTGATGAATTTGGAGGACGAATGCCATTTACTAAATATGAAACAATAACCATTGAATACTTAAAGTCTCAATTTGAGTCAATGGGTGTTGAACCTGGAAATGGTGACTCCTTCTATCAGAAAGTGCCATTGGTTGAAATAGAAGCCACGGATATGTCATCGTTAAAAATTACAGGAAATGGTGTTAAAAAGGAATATAATTTCAAAACTGATTTTGTTGCGCTAACACGTAGAGTAACCGATAAGATTGAAATTAATGAATCTGAGTTAGTTTTTGCAGGGTATGGTGTAGTTGCCCCAGAATACAATTGGAATGATTATGCAGATTTAGATGTAAAAGGAAAAACCGTACTGGTATTAGTAAACGACCCAGGGTTTGGTGCCAATGATAGCACCTTTTTTAAAGGAAATGCCATGACCTATTATGGTCGTTGGACGTATAAATACGAAGAAGCCGCTCGTCAAGGTGCCACAGGGATAATTATTGTACACGATACTGCACCTGCAAGTTACCCTTGGGGTGTGGTAGAAAATGGCTGGACTGGCCCCAATTTATACCTAAAATCAGAAGATGATAATATGAGCCGATCGGCATTTGAAGGCTGGGTTAGTCTGGAAACCGCAAAAGAGCTATTTGCCGCAGCTGGAAAAGAATCCTATGATTTTACTAATGAAGCTAAAAAACAAGACTTTAAAGCGTTTAGCTTAAATCAAACCGTATCGGTTTCATTTACTAATAAAACTAAATTTTCCACCTCCAATAATGTGGCGGGTATTATTAAAGGGTCTGAAAAACCAGATGAACTTATAATTTACAGTGCGCACTGGGACCATTTAGGCTTTGGATCTCCCATTAATGGTGATTCTATCTATAATGGAGCAATTGATAATGCTTCGGGTACAGCTACCTTATTGGAAATCGCACATGCATTTACAAAACAAGAACAACCAAAACGCTCCGTGCTATTTTTAGCAGTTACAGCTGAAGAGCAAGGCCTTCTTGGTTCAGCCTTTTACGCTGAAAACCCAATTTATCCTGCTGATAAAACCATTGGGGTAATCAATATGGATGCGTTAATGGCCATCGGAGAAATGAAAGATTTAACCATTGTTGGCTACGGGCAATCAGAATTAGATGATATCGCTGAAACTTTGGCAAAAAAGCAAGGTAGGTATATTATTCCTGACCCTGTCCCAGAAAATGGATATTTCTTCCGATCCGATCATTTTAGCTTTGCAAAGGTGGGCATTCCTGCGTTATATGCTTCGGGCTCGTATGAACATATGACAAAAGGTATAGGTTTTGTCAAAGAGATAGCGGAGCATTATGAGGCTACTGACTACCATCAGCCATCAGATGAATATTCTGATGATTGGGATATGGGTGGAATGGTACTAGATGGCACCTTATTTTTTGAAATAGGAATGAAATTATCGAATGATACAGCCTTATGGCCAAGATGGAAAAATGGGTCAGAGTTTAAGGCAATAAGAGAAGGAAAATAAGGTTGATATATTGAATTTAGTTTCAATGCTCTTTTAATAACCTATGAGTCTTAACCTAAAAGAATTTGAAAAGCTCTTCGAACAATACTTTGAACCTATAAAAAGTTTTATCTATTATAGAATTGGAGATATAGCGATTGCAGAGGACTTAGTGCAAGAAACTTTTATCAAACTTTGGGAAAAAAAAGAAGAAATTAATATCGAAACAGTAAAAAGTCTTCTCTATACTATTTCCTCCAATTTGTCAAAAAATCACCTCAAACATCAGCACGTTGTTTTCAATTTTGCCAATAAGCCTAACACCTTAAATTTCTCAGAAAGCCCGCAACAAATATTAGAAGAAGCCGAATTTAAAGAGAGATTGCAAAATGCCTTAGGGTCACTATCTGAGGCACATAGAACTACGTTTTTGATGAATAGAATAGAACAAATAACGTATGTGGATATTGCTATTCGCCTAAATATTAGTGCAAAAACTGTAGAAAAAAGAATGAGTGTTGCCCTTAAGCACTTGTACAAAGAGTTAGGTTATAAGCTATAATACGAGCATATTTATGCGCAACTATTAGTTTTAAGTGTAACTTTAAATGTTAATAATTTAGTTAAATGTGCATTTAAAAATAATACTTTCTGCATTAGCCTTTTTTTTTGTATTCAATCTTTTGGCACAACAAAAGGATGATGTAAAATACATATCCGTAAATTTCAAAAAGATTACCCTCGAAAAAGCATTAATTCAAATTAATGAAAAGCACAATATTCCAATAGCATATAATAATGCGGAAGCTAGAAAGTATTTAGTTACTGCCGACTTTGTATCAATGCCCATAAATCGAGTTTTAGAGCAACTTGCGGCCACTGCCAATATGGAAGTTACCAAGGTTGACATGGTATATGTACTTAATCCTGTGTTAGAACCTAACAAAGTTACGTTCCACAATATATTTCTTAAGGTAGAAGACATAGACTCTCAAGAACCTCTCCCCTATGCGCTGGCATCTGTTCTAAACACCAAAATATTTGCTACTACTAATACACGAGGCGTTTTTAGCTTAATAAACATTGCAGACACTTCGCTTATTCACATTAGCTATTTGGGATATAAAGACACTATAGTTGCTGTACAGCATATAAAAAGCACTATAAAGTTAAAGCCAGACTTGAGCCTTTTACAAGAAGTTATTGTACACGATCAAGGATCAAACACAATTATATATGGAGAAGAAACAAGTAAAATAACTTTTAACCCTATTGCCATTGATAGGCTTCCTGTACTAGGAGGAAACGATATTTTTAGATCATTACAACTATTGCCTGGCATAAGTGGTACTAACGAAACTTCGGCAGGGCTCGTAGTAAGAGGTAGTTCTCCAGATAAGAACCTCGTGCTTTTAGATGGCTACTCTCTCTATAATGTAGATCATTTTTATGGCATTTACAGTTCCTTCAATTCTAAAGCAATAAAAAATGTGCAGTTATACAAAGGTAATTTTTCTGCCAAATATGGAGGCCGTGCATCAAGTGTAATGGTATTAACTGCCAAAGATGGAAACAGAAATAAATTTTCTGGCGATATAGGAATAAATTTTATTGATGTAAATGCCGTATTTGAATTGGCTCTAAACGATAAACTCACCTTGATTGGAGCCGGTAGGCGATCAATAACAGATGTAGTGGAAAACTACCTTTTTAAAGAGTTATTTGACAATGCGGTGGTAAATTCAGGAGATTTAAACAATTTACCTTCATTAAATTATGAAGAGTTAGAGCCTAATTTTTATTTTGGCGACTTAAACATAAAAATGACTTATCGACCTAACGAAAAAGATAATTTTGCCGTGAGTTTCTATTCAAGTAATGATAACCTTAGTTATAAATATGTTTCAAATTTTGAAAATTTTGTAGAATATACTACATCAGAAAGAAGCACCTGGGGGAATTTAGGAATGAGTGGAATGTGGTCCAGGCAATGGAATGAAAAGTTAAACAGCCAAGTGCAAATTGCCTATTCATCCTATTATAGCAATACAAGATTAGAAGATATTTACATTTATAACGACACGCTTGGGCTTGCAAATGAGGAATACATTCAGGCGAAAAAAAATAATGTAAACGACTTTAGTATAACAATTGACAACGAATTTAGAACTTCTAAAAACTCAACTTTAAACTTTGGACTAGCCAATACCCTAAATACCATAAACCTATCTTCAATTATAGATGACGAGGTTTTCCCTCTTTTTAATCAAGAAGGAAATCAATTGCAATTTTATGGTGATTACAGCCACTTTATAACTCCTAAATTGGAAACAAGTATTGGTCTTAGGGCCAACTATTTCAACTTAACAAATACTATATATATTGAACCCAAATTAAATCTACGGTATGAATTAGCAAACTGGATTAATCTTAAAACTTCTTGGGGAATCAATAATCAAATGATATCAAGAATTCTAAGGCTAGATTTATTTACGAGCAACCCAGATTTTTGGATTTTAGCAAATGAAGACATCCCAGTTATTAATGCCAGGCAATTTGCAGCAGGAGTTCATTTAAATTTTCCTATTGCTTCCATAGATGTTGAAGGATTTATTTCCAATACCTATGACGAAGTGGAATACCTCCCAACATTAAGAAATTTTGATTTAGAAGATGTGAGTGAAGACCAATTATATGTGAGTGGAGATAACATTACAAAAGGAATTGAGATTTTAGTAGAAAAAGGATTTGGAAAATATTCGGGGTGGATAGGATATACTTTGAGTGAGTCTCTAAATTATTTTAAAGATTTAAATGGAGGAAATCCGTTTCCATCAAGATTTGACCAGCGCCATGAATTAAAGCTTGTAAACATGTACAATTCTGGGCCTTGGAATTTTTCACTAATTTGGATTTATGGAACTGGAAAACCTTACTCTGCACCAGAAGGTAGTTATTCTTTAACAACTCTTGATGGTTCAGTCATTAATAACGTTGCCTATTCAAGAATCAATAATAGAAGGCTACCTGCCTACCATAGGTTAGATTTATCCTCAACTTACCAGTTCGATTTAGGAAACAGCAAAGCAAAAATTGGGCTTTCTATATTTAACGCATACAATCGGAAAAATATAAAATACAGAAGATTTAGTAAAATAACGTTTGAAGAAAATGGGGATGTATTAAGCGATGATAAATATATTGTTTCAGATATTTTATTATTGGGTGTAACCCCAAGTTTGTTTTTTAATTGGAAATTTTAACATGAGATATTATATAATTTTAATCTTATTCGTGGTGTCTTGTCAAGCTGGCTTTGACCAAGCAATAACAGATTCATCTTTGGTAGTTGAAGGCTATATTTTTGAAAATAAGCCTGTGGAAAACATTAAACTAAGCCTTGTTGATCCAATAATTTCTCAAACTACTTCGTTAGGCATCACGGATGCTGAAGTATTTATCTTTTGGAATGGTTTTTATTTCAAACTAAACGATGCCACTAACACAGGGTTATTTTCAGCTGAAAATAGTAATTTAAAAATCATTGCAGGAGAAACGTACGAATTAATAATTAGATATAATGGGAAAGAATATGAAGCGGTTACCACCGTGCCTGAGCCACCTATTCAACTGGAAGCCAACAAGGATACTTTATTTATTAACTCTGCCTCTGATGCTATTAATGTAAACTGGAGCAATCAAGATTCTTTATGGTTTTTAGGTGTTATTGCAGAACAAAATCCTAAGGCAACAGATTTTCCTTTTAATAATTTTTTTAGCATTCCAACCCAAGGAGCTAGCTTAGAAATAACCCCTAATGATGTGCAAAATATAGGTAATAAGCAATTTATTTTATTTGGAATAACAGATGCGTATGAAGAGCTTTATCGGATAAGCAATTCTTCAATAGGGTCATCATACGATGGTAACTTATCGAATGGCTTCGGAATTTTTACAGCTTTTAGTAGCGATACATTAAATATTGTGGTAAGCGATAAATAAATTTATGATAATTTGGTAGGGTAAACTTAAAATAGCTTGTATAATTATTACAAGAAGATGAATATGAAGAGAGAAGAACTTGATAAGCGAATTGATAGAGCCTTATCGGGGTGGGAAATACCTAGTAAAAGAGATAAGAATGCCATTTGGGATTCTGTAAATACTGCAATCGGGACTAAAAGAAAGCGAATTATTTCGCTTGAAAAATGGCAATGGGCAATAGCAGCTAGTTTAGCAGCAATCATTGTTTCCTATGCCATTTTTTATAATTCGGCCGTAGAGTATTCCACTGATGCGCAACAAAAAATAGCAATTTCACTTCCAGATGGTTCTACTGTAAATCTAAATACCAATAGTAAAACTTCTTATAATACGTTTTCGTGGTTTTTTAATCGATCAGTTTCACTTTCTGGCGAAGCTTTTTTTAATGTAAAAAAAGGATCTCAGTTCAGTGTTAATACCAATAACGGTGTTATTAAGGTATTAGGAACTTCGTTTAATGTATTTTCTAGGGATAAAGATTTTTTAGTAGAATGTTTTACAGGCAAAGTAGAAGTTAATAATTCCATTGATAGAGTTTTTATAACAAAAGGTGAAAAAGTAACCCAAACAGATAATCTTTCTCTAGCAAAAGAGATAACCTCTAATGGTACTAAGCCAGCATGGGTTATTGAAAACTATTCGTATGCAAAAGTTAAACTTGAAACGGTATTAAAGGATATTGAAAAAAGCTATGGTATTTCAATCTCTTCAAATAAAGATATCCGAAATTTAATTTTTTCAGGTGAATGGAATAATTCAATGGCTTTAGAGGATGTACTAAAAATTGTTTGTCTCCCTTTCAATCTAGAAGCAAAAACTAGTAAGGATAAGCAAGTTGAAATTCTATTTGCAATCTAAAATAAACATCCTATTTATTGGATATTCTGAAGATTGCCCCAAATAAGAAATCTGCTTCACCAAATAAGAATGCCTGACTTGCTTTGTCTTCTTTAAACTGAGTAGTTCTAATATTGGGCATATTAATATATCCACCTTTTAGCTCTCCACGCACAAAGAAGTATTTGTAAATGGTAATATCAAGACCAATTTTAAGATTTAGGCCATAGCCTGCTAAATTAAAGTCATCATAACGTTCGAAATCCATCAAGGTAGCATTTGTCTTTGGCAATAAAACGCCTACTCCTGCCCCCAAAACAGTATTTATTTCCAAATTCTTCTTCCCATTTCCCGTCATTTTAAGAATATCATCAAACCTTTCTATTTCAACATTAATATAATTCAGGCCATCGGTATGCTCAAACCTTAGAAACTCTTGTGTAAGAAGGATATCATCGCTGCCATACACACCATCATAGCTTGTTTCATTTGAAATTTCTCCCTCTATTTTAACGGATTGGTCCTGTACCATAACATACTTCATATGATCAACACCAACAGAAATAGCATAATGATCGTTGATAAAATACCCAAATTTAAAATTTGTTTGAGGATTTGTAATCGAGCCAGGATTTAGATAGACTGAAGCATCCCAAGGCGTTTGCTTATCTTTTGCTTCCACATCTCTTAGTGTAAAGTCATAGTTGTTTCCTTTGAAAGAGATATCTGAGTTTGAATAGGAAGAAACATTCCATCCCCAATGAACATACATTTTTCCTTTCCTATTAGGTTTGTTATAATCCATAGCCAGAGAATCTTGTGCCATTAAATTTGATAAGCCACTAATTATTAATATTATAGCTAGAACCGTTTGTGAATACTTTTTCATAAAAAAATTAAAGATATTTAGTAATGCGTGCTGCGATAGTTGCAGTTTATTGTATGCTTTTTATTTGTAAAATCTCTTCGAGGAATACACTTGTTTCTCTTTCAACAGCTTCGATATCATTCGATCTTAAGCTTGATGCTAAAGGATGAACTCCTACACTGCCAAGCGCAACATATTTCTTTTCGCCTTTAGGAGTTCCCAACTTTTTATGCATCCATTTCATTGCCGAAACTTTTACGGTGGGGTCTTGGTGATCTTTATCTTGATAATAGGCAATTGTTAAAGAAGGACTTTTAATTGATTTAAATACATCTTTTTCCATCGTGGTTTCTATCAACTCTTGTAGCTGAGGCAGCGCTTCCGTTTTATACCGTGTGGTCCAATATTGACTAATTATTGAATCGTTTTCACCTGAAGTAACTACATAGCCATCTTCGGATTGCATATTTAGTATGGTTATTCCCCATGGATTATTAAGCATCCAAGCCAGGGAATTGTTGATTTTTATATTTGGTGAATAATTAATTAATGCAGCAACTTTATCTGGGTAAACTTGAGCCAATTTTAATGCTAAAGTACCGCCCGTTGAAGTACTCATTATAATTACTTTTTTTCCGAGTTTCTCCCCTATTGCCAAGGCTTTTTTAGATGTTTCCCATAGTCCATCGGCAGTCACATGGTATAATGCACTATCGGCTGCCAAACCGTGTCCATCCAATCGAGCTAAATATAAATTCATCCCATATTTTTTAGCCATATTTCGATGTACAGGGTCTCCTTCCATTTGCGAAGCCGTAAAACCATGTAGGTACACAATTGCCCATTCCGTTTGTTTATGAAGAGAATCTGCCCAAACAATACGTGCCTGATTATTCAGCTTAACACTCGTATTTAAAGCTTCCGCATGGTCGATGGAATCTGAAAGAGCTTGGAGGTTGCTTTTAACTAGAGGTAATCGAATATTATAAATTGGTTTTTCTGGTTGAGGGCCAATTATATAAACAACAACGATTATTAAAATCAGGCTAAAGGCGAAAGTGCTTTTATTCATGTACTTAATTATCCTGCTCTTTGAATATTAAATTCAATTGTACTTCTAATAATATTAGCACGATTTATGGCCTCGTTAGCCTTCGTGCCTTCATACATCTCTTTAACTGTTTCCGAAAACAATTCTATCCATTTATCAAAATGCTCGGCTGTAAGGTTCTCCTTTTGATGTAAACGAATGTGCATTCCCATAACATCTCCATTAAAACCTTGTTTACCCAACAAAATAGCTTCCCAAAAAGCATATATTTTCGGCATATGATCATCCCAATTTAAGTTGGCCACCTCATTAAATATGTAAGCAATAGTCTCATCAACTTTCACTTTTTCATAAAACGCATCTAAGAACAGTTTTACATCTTGCTCGTTTTCAATATCCTTCATTAAATATTATTTAAATCGTTCAAATGCAGCACGTTCAAGAGCTTCTTGGTCATCTGGATGAGATATATCAATTAGCCTTTTAGCTCGCTCTCGAAGTGTTTGTGCATATAAATCTACAATGCCATACTCCGTTGCAATGTAATGCACGTGTGCACGTGTTGTTACTACCCCTGCACCTTGTTTTAAAAATGGTACAATTTTAGAAGCGCCTTTTTTTGTACGAGTTGCCATGGCAATAATAGGCTTTCCACCTTCACTTAACGATGCTCCTCTAATAAAATCCATTTGCCCTCCTACTCCCGAATAAATTCGTGTTCCTATGGAGTCGGCACAAACTTGGCCTGTTAAATCAATTTCTATCGCACTATTTATACTCGTTACTTTAGGATTTTTCTTGATTACACTAGAATCATTCACATACTCAATATCTTTAACCCTTACCATCGGGTTGTCATCTACAAAATCGTAAAGTTTTTTTGTTCCTAATAGAAACCCGGTGACGATAAACCCAGGGTGTGTTACTTTATGCTTTCCTGTAATAATACCTTTTTCTACCAATGGTAATATGCCATCAGAAAACATTTCTGTATGAACTCCTAGGTCTTTATGATTACCTAAGTAGTTTAAAACCGCTTCTGGAATAGCGCCAATTCCCATTTGCAAGGTAGCTCCGTCCTCTATTATCCCTGCCACATGCTTACCAATTTGCAGTTCAATATCCGTAAGTGCGTGTGGGGCATATTCCATGATTGGCTCATCACATACACAATAAGAACTAATTTGGCTTATATGAATTTGTCCATCCCCGTGTGTTCTTGGCATTTGAGGGTTAACTTGAGCAATAATGGTATGTGCTACTTCCATAGCAGCAAGTGTAGCTTCAATCGATACACCCAACGAACAAAAACCATGTTTATCTGGTGGTGAAACTTGGATTAGCACCACATCCAAAGGGATTCTTCCTCTTCTAAACATAATAGGCACTTCACTTAAAAATGAAGGAATAAAATCAGCTCGACCATCAGCCACAGCCTGTCTTGCGTTAGGCGCCAAAAACAAGGCGTTCAAATGAAAGGAATCTTTATATTTTGCCTCGGTATAAGAGGCATCTCCTTCGGTGTGCAAATGGTATATTTCAACATTTCGTAACTCATCGGCTCGCTGCACCATGGCTTTAACAAGGGCTTGAGGTGTGGCCGCAGCAGAATGTATATATACTCTATCTCCAGAATTGATTTTCTCAACCGCTCTTTCTGGGGAAAGCTCTATTTCAGACGTCATATTTATATAATATTTAGGCCACAAAAATACACTTGAAGGTATCGAAAGGAAAGAAAAAACAGCTATTTTAGCCCATATATTATTAGACAGTTATCTTCCATGAAATATGATGTAATAATTGTTGGAGCAGGCATTGTTGGACTTGCAACAGCATTAAAAATAAAAGAAAAAAAACCTGCTTTATCTGTCCTTATTTTAGATAAAGAATCAAACATAGCCACTCATCAAACGGGGAATAACAGCGGTGTAATACACTCTGGTTTGTATTACAAACCAGGAAGCAAAAAAGCGATTAATTGTATTAATGGATATCATATGCTTACTGCTTTTTGTGATGCCCATAAAGTAGATTATGAACTCTGTGGAAAGGTAGTAGTAGCCCTCGATGAAAGTGAGTTGCCTGAGCTGGATAAACTTTATAAAAGAGGGTTAGAAAATGGATTAACCAACCTTAAAATGCTTTCTGCGGAGCAAATTAAAGAATATGAACCTCATATAAGTGGTATTAAAGGTTTGCATGTACCTCAAACAGGTATTGTGAATTATTCAGAGGTAGCTGATAAAATGGCTGAAGTATTTAAAAATTTAGGGGGAGAAATTCAATTAAATTCCAAGGTGGTTAAAGTAGATAAATCAGATTCATTAGTAACAGTGCATACCTCTGGAACTACGTACGAGGGAGCCTACCTCGTAAATTGTGCGGGCTTATACTCTGATAAAGTAGCCAAAATAAATGGTGATAACGAAGACATTAAAATAATTCCTTTTAGAGGCGAGTATTTTAAGTTAAGCAAGGAGAAAGAATACCTGATAAAGAATTTAGTATATCCAGTACCCGACCCAAATTTTCCTTTTTTGGGGGTTCATTTTACAAGAATGAAAAAAGGTGGAGTTGAAGCAGGCCCTAATGCTGTATTAGCGTATAGCAGAGAAGGGTATAAAAAATCACATATAAATATGAGGGAATTTTTAGAAACACTGGCTTGGCCAGGATTTAGAAAAGTTGCCGCTAAATATTGGAAAACTGGTCTAGGCGAATTTTATCGTTCCTATTCTAAAACTGCTTTTACAAAAGCATTAAAAAGGCTTTTGCCTGAAATTACTGAAAAAGACCTTGTTCCTGGCGGAGCCGGAGTTCGTGCACAAGCCTGTGATAAAGATGGAGGACTGTTGGATGATTTTGCGATTCACGAAAGTGATCGCACTGTAAATGTGTATAATGCACCCTCTCCTGCAGCTACTTCCTCTCTTGCAATCGGTGATACAATAGCAGATATTACATTAAAGCACTTCAGTTAGCCTAACATTGGTTTTTCAATGGGAGAGAAAACCAAACGAAATGTTATTATTGTGATTATTCTTTAATCTAAAATGTTTTCAAAAGAAGAACTAGAGAGATATAGCAGGCATTTTGTTTTGCAAGGGTTTGGAAAAGATGCACAAGCGAAACTACAACAAGCAAGGGTGCTTATTGTAGGAGCAGGTGGCCTAGGAGCACCCGTTTTGCAATATTTAACAGCAGCTGGCATTGGCACCATTGGTATTGCCGATTTTGACGAAGTCAGTCTTTCGAACCTTCAAAGACAAATATTGTTTACTACCAATAACATTGGGATTAATAAAGCAGATGCTTCTGTTGAATCACTCAAAGAGTTAAACCCTCATGTTAAATTCAAAGTTTTTAAAGAAAAACTCACCCGTACTAACACACTTGAAATTATAGCACAGTTTGATGTAATCATCGATGGAACTGATAATTTCCCTACGCGCTATTTAATAAATGATGCCAGTGTTATGGAAGGCAAAACTCTTGTTTATGGGTCAATACATGGCTTCGAAGGACAATGCGCTGTGTTTAACTATCAAGAAGGGCCAAACTATCGCGACATCCACCCAACTCCACCTAGCCCCGACTCAGTACCTAATTGTGAGGAAGGCGGAGTAATTGGAGCTCTACCGGGCATAATTGGTTCAATAATGGCCTTAGAAGCTATTAAAATTGCAGGGGGCCTTGAACCAGGTTTAGCTGGTAAACTTTACTTATTTGACGGCCTGCATTATTATAATCAAAAAATAAAACTTGGTGAAGCCAAGCCAGAGAACAAAGCATCGCACCTCATTGATTATGAGGAGTTTTGCTCAACAAACAAAAATGCTACTTTTAATATGAAATCTATAGATACTGTTACCCTCAAAGAATGGTTAGAAAACTCCACGGAAAATACTCATTTAGTAGATGTACGAGAAGATTTTGAAAGATCTATTCACCATGTAGGAGGAATTCATATCCCTTTAAATAATATTTTAGAAAGAAGCATCGAGATTCCTAATTCTGGCAATATTATTTTCTATTGTTCAGGAGGAGTTAGAAGTGCCTATGCCATTGAACAGCTAACCAACCATCCAAATTTTAAAAACTTTTACAACCTTGAATTCGGACTTAAGGACTGGTAGAAATAGCTTATTATTAGCGAACGACACCGATATATATTAACAGCAACTCTTTTAACCAAGCGATCCACCCAGATTTAAGAGTTCTATTCGTAATAGAACTCAATTAATTGATAATTAAGACAAAAACGTTTAATTTGGTGGCCAACTAAAGATATTATGAATTCAAAAATTATTGGAGTTGGTCATTACGTACCTGAAAATGTTGTTACTAATAGCGATTTAGCTGAATTTGTTGACACTTCTGATGAGTGGATTCAGGAGCGAACGGGCATTAAAGAACGTAGGTGGTTTAACCCTGATAAAGACACGGTTGCTAACATGGCAACTCGAGCCTCCAAGCTGGCTTTAGAGCGGGCAGGAATAGAAGCCAAAGAAATTGAATTTATAGTATTTGCGACCATTACGCCAGATTATTTTTTCCCTGGATCTGGTGTTTTATTGCAACGAGAACTTGGCCTTGGTGGTGATGTAGCTGCTATTGACATTAGAAATGCGTGTTCAGGTTTCATATATGGATTGTCCACTGCAGATGCATTTATCAAATCAGGCATGTACAAAACCGTGTTAGTGGTTGGAGCCGAAATTCAATCATCAGCTTTAGATAAAACAACGGCTGGACGAAACACCAATGTGATTTTTGCAGATGGCGCAGGAGCAGCGATACTACAAGCAACAGATGAAAAATCTGGCGTGTTAACAACTCACTTGCATTCAGATGGAAATTTTGCAGAAGAGCTGTATGTGAAAGATCCTGGGAGTAGTCGGAAAGTAAGGTTAAGTAATGAATTAATTGCCGGAGATAGCTTTAAAGTTCACATGAACGGAAACGGTGTTTTTAAACATGCTGTAGTACGATTCGAAGAAGTTATCAAAGAAGCTCTTACAGCAACCAATAAATCAATTGAAGACATTGATTTATTAATTCCCCATCAAGCAAATTTAAGAATTAGCCAATTTATTCAGCGTAAATTAGGATTACTTGATGAAAAGGTTTTTAATAACATTATGCATTTAGGCAATACAACTGCTGCTTCTATTCCTATTGCAATTAGTGAAGCTTGGGAACAAGGAAAGCTAAATAAAGGTGATATTCTATGCCTAGCTGCTTTTGGCAGTGGGTTTACTTGGGCGTCTGCATTAATAGAATGGTCCTAATGTGATCCTACTTTGATAAATAATCATCGGGATTAACCTTCTTAATTATTTTCGCATTAGGTTTTATGAGTTCTAGCACAGCTTCATTTTTAGGATAATTAATGGTCCGAAGCACATGCTTAATGGCTTCAATCCTAGCACCTGATTTTGTATTGGCTCTTAAAACTTCCCAACCACACTCAGCTCCACTTGTACGTGCAAACATGGCATTTTTATAAAACGTATAATCATCCCACAAGTCCAACGCTTTTTCATCAACTGGGCTCAATTTCCACTGCTTCAAAGGGTCTTCCTTTATATTATCAAATCTAGACTCTTGTTCATCTTTTGAAATAGAGAACCAGAATTTAATAATTTGAACACCATCGCTTCTAATCATTCTTTCAAAATCAACAACTTGATCCATAAAATCTCTGTATTGCTTTTGCGAACAATACCCATTAACGGGCTCAACTACCGCACGGTTAAACCAGCTTCTATCGAAAAACACCATCTCACCAGGGTTTGGTAATTGAAGTACATAGCGTTGAAAATACCATTGGCCTTTCTCTGCAGGCGTTGGTTGAGGTAGCGCTACAACCCTAAGCAATCGAGGGTTCATATGCTCTACAAACCTTCGAATAGCGCCCCCCTTTCCGGCAGCATCTCGTCCTTCAAATAGTATTACTACTCTTTTTTTCTTCTGCAATACCCATTGTTGCATTTTAAGAAGCTCTTCTTGAAGCTCTATTAATTTGTTTAAGTATTTTGTTCTTCGAAGCGCTTTTAACACATTCGTATCCTGTTCTCTTAATAACTCAATTTTGCCTTGTTTAGAATTGAGAAGCTTGATTTCCTTGGCAGATAGATCTTCAATTATTTTTTTCATTTGATTAATCTATTTGTTCAATTGATCTGAAATACCTGTTTACAACTGTTGGGTCTGCATTAATTAAATTTCCAGCGGCCTCTTTTCCATCGTATTCTAATGCCGACAACACATAACGAATACTTTCTAATCGTGCCCTTTTTTTATCATTTGATTTTACAATAACCCAAGGCGAGTAAGTTGTGTGTGTTCTACTAAACATTGCCTCTTTATAATGGGTGTATTTGTCCCACATTTGAGTGGCCTTTTCATCAACAGGACTAATTTTCCACTGCTTGATGGGAGTTACTTTCCTAGATTCAAACCTTTCCGCTTGAATTTCCTTTGAAACTGAAAACCAGAGTTTAATTATAATTACGTCATCTTCATATAAAAGGTGCTCATATTCTGGCACCTGTCGCATAAATTTTTCATACTGTTTGTTGGTGCAGAAACCCATTACAGGTTCTACGACAGCACGGTTATACCAGCTTCTATCAAAAAAAACTATTTCGCCCGGGTTTGGCAATTCTTTTACATACCTGGTAAAATACCACTGTCCTTGTTCAATTTTTGTTGGTTTTGCCAGAGCAACCACTCGCATAGAACGTGGATTCAAATGTTCTGTAAATCTACGTATAGCCCCCCCCTTACCAGAGGCATCTCTACCCTCGAAAATAATAGCTACACGCTTATTTTTTTCACGCACCCAATTTTGCATTTTTATTAATTCTACCTGCAAACTGCGTAGCTCTTTTTCGTACTTTAAATTCTTTAGTGCTTTACTAGATTTAATTCCTTTTGAGTTATAAACTTCTATTAAATCAGCTTGAGTTTCAATAGAATTTAGATCATCAATGGAAATGTTTTTTTGATTTACTGTTTCAGTCATTGGATAGAAAATATCTAAAAATTGATGGAAAAATAACAAATACCTTTCGCTTTTAAATATAGTAAATTAATGTGAGTTTAATCAAAATATGAAATGAATAAAACTGTGATTAAAACACATAAAATTGATAGGGCAAGAGGGCAATCAAAACACGTTTATTAAAGCCAGCTCCTATTTACCCCTCTTTTTTTAACCCAAGTACAAACATTATTTTATCAAAAATTTGAGTGTTTTCATAAATTCCATCAAAGGCATCTTCACCTGGGCCTTTCGCAAAAACCGGAACCATAACAGCGGTATGGTGGGTGGTTGAAAAATGAGTAGAAGTACTATCCTCCAAAATATCAGAACCGTGAGGCAATGTAAGCCCTCCTGTTTCGTGGTCAGCAGTAATTATTACCAACGTATTGCCGTCTTTTTCTGCGAAATCAAGCACACTTCCAATTACTTTATCAAAGTCTAACAACTCACTTACTGTATATTCGGGATCGTTTTCATGACCACCCCAGTCAATTTGAGAGCCTTCTATCATCAAAAAGAAACCAGCTTCATTTTGATTCAAAATCTCGATTGCCTTTAAAGCTGCAGGCGCTAACATCTCCCCTCTTCCTTTCGAGTATGGAGGCATTGCATCGGCATTCAACAAGCCCGCAATTTTACCCTCTGTAATGGACCTTAAATCCTCTAAATTAAATACCACTTGGTACTCTCTTGCACTTAAACTATCTGCTAAATTTAGCCCATCTTTTCTTTTAGTAAAATTATCCTTTCCCCCTCCAATAAATACATCAATATCGGTATTCAGAAAGTCTGCGGCTATCTCTTCATACAATTGTCTGCTTGGCTGATGCGCAATAAAAGATGCAGGCGTAGCGTGGGTAATAGTGCTTGAAGCTACAAGTCCCGTGGCCAAACCTGCCTCTTCGGCATACTCAAGAATTGTTTTTTCTGCAACCGTATCGGCATTTACACCAATTGCCCCATTATAGGTTTTTTTACCAATAGAAAAAGCGGTAGCACCAGCGGCAGAATCGGTTATATAGCTACTTGATGAGCTCGTTTTTGACAAACCGATTGTATGAATTCTTTCAAAATTCAACGTATTGCCGTTTACCGTCATAGCTGCTTGGATTTGGGTTATTCCCATTCCATCACCAATCATAAAGATTACATTTTTAGGCAATTGAGTTTCATCCACTTGCTCTTGCTCAGGAGCAATGCAAGACATTGAAAAAAATAGTACAAGTAGAATAAATATATTTTTCATTAGGAATTATTATTTGGATCGCAATTTGCATAAAATTGAGGCTATAACAAAGTTATCTTTCCATCGTTAGAGTTAATAATTGTTAATACATCGCGTTTATGGCATATACTAAATTGGTAAAAATTACGGCAGCATTATTATTGGTGCTAGCACTTTCAGCTGCATCCTTACCCGGTACTCGTTTTTTTGAAATCGCAAAAAATATAGAAATATATGCTGCTTTATTTAAAACGATAAACGAGGTTTATGTAGATGAAATTAACCCTAATCATTTGTTAAATACGACCGCTGAATCTATGTTGACCAATTTAGATCCCTACACGGTGTATATATCAGAAGATAAAATTGAAGATTATAGAACCATGAGCACGGGTCAATATGGAGGCATTGGCGCATCTACCATTCGCTTAAATGGGCGAGTTTTAATTTCTTCAATTGTATTAAATGGGCCTGCACATCAAGCAGGATTGGAAATTGGAGATGAAGTAATTACAGCCGGAGGAATTCCAGTTTTAAACAAATCAAACGATGAACTTAACCAGTTGGTAAGAGGACAAGCAAAAACAGCCATTATTTTGGGCGTTCGAAAAAATGGCACTTCAACTCCAACAGATTTAAGTGTTATAAGAGATAAAATTACCATAGAAAATGTGCCCTATTATGGGATAATTAAAGAGCATGTAGGCTATATTCGATTTACGCAGTTTACTGAAAATGGCGGAAAAAATATTGCCAAAGCTTTTAAAGAACTTAAAAAAGAAGGTGCAAAGTCTATTATTATAGATTTAAGAGACAACCCTGGAGGACTTCTGCATGAGGCCGTAAATATTTGCAATATATTTATACCTAAGGATAAAATTGTGGTTGAAACCAAAGGAAAAAGACCTGAAAACTCCACTCTTTTTAAAACACTAAATCAACCATTAGATTTAACGATTCCATTGGTTGTCCTTGTAAACCAATCAAGCGCATCTGCTTCAGAAATTGTTGCAGGCACCTTACAAGATTATGACAGAGCCGTTATTTTAGGTCAAAAGTCATACGGTAAAGGATTAGTTCAAAATGTAAGAAAACTAACTTATAATGCGCAATTAAAAGTTACGATAGCTAAATACTATACCCCTAGTGGCCGGTGCATTCAAGCATTGGATTACACCCATAGAAATAGTGATGGCAGCGTTGGTTCCATTGCCGATTCCTTAAAAACGAGTTATACTACTACTAATGGAAGAACGGTGTATGATGGTGGTGGTGTTGATCCAGATGTAGCACTAAATGGTTCTAAATGGCCAAGATTAGTAATTGAAATGGTACAACAAGGAAAGATTTATGTGTATGCCAATGAGTTCAAGTTAAAAAATGAAACCATCGCATCGCCTGCTGATTTTAATTTAACTGACAGTCAGTTTAATGACTTTTCGAATTGGATTTTAAAGCAAGGGTTTAATTATGAAAGTAACTTGGAAAAAGAAATTAGTAAAATAGAAGAAATTTCGACCAAGTTGAAAGAGAATTCTGAGCTATTTTCAACTACCATGGAGGTTATTAAATCTGAGATACAAGAACCCCTTATGGCAAAATTGGAATCTGAAAAAATACTTATTAAGCAGGTTTTAGAAGAAGAAATTGCACTAAGATACTATAACGAAAAAGGTGGAATAGAAGCCAACCTCGGTGATGACAAAGAAATTGCGAAAGCGGTTGAAATACTAAATAACCCCACAAAATATAAGAATATACTAAGTGGTGCTAAGTAATCTTTCCAAGAAAAAACGTCATTGCGAGGAACGAAGCAATCTGAATCTACTTTATAACTCAGTACAAATTGATACTTCACTCCGTTAAGAATGGCGTGCGTCATTGCCAATCCATTCCTAATTCTATTACTTGTAAGCTATGATAATTGGATGAAGCAATCTGTTGGTCATTCACAGATTGCTTCACTTCGTTCTCAATGACGGACAAAATGCATTTATCTAATAAAAAGTAGCTCACGGTATTTAGGCAGAGGCCAATCTTCGTCATCTACAAGCAACTCAAGCTTATCAACTGATTTTCTTATTTTTTCAAAATATTTATCTTTAATATCATCGCTGTATGCAATCGCTTTTTGGGCAGAATCCTCAATTTTATTAACACGCTTACGTTCTTTAAGCATAGCTTCAGAATCAATAATAAGATTTTTAATCAACTCTGAAATTTCGGTAATACTAGGTTTAATATGTGCATTTTCAAGTCCAATATCCTTTAAGCCTTTTGCATTATCAATCAATTTATTTTGGTAATTAATAGCAGTCGGAATAATGTGATTTAAGGCCAAATCTCCCATTGAACGAGCCTCAATTTGAACTTTCATAATGTAGTTCTCATAATTTATCTCGTTTCTAGCTTCTAATTCAGGCTTTGATAAAACACCAAACTTTTCATACAATTCAACAGATTCTTTGCTTAAATAAGCAGCAAGAGCTCTTGGTGTATCTTTCACATTGGCTAGACCACGCTTTTTAGCTTCTTTAACCCAGTCTTCAGAGTATCCATCTCCTTCAAAACGAACACTTTTCGAATCCTTAATATAGACTCTTAATACCTTAACTATTGCTAACCTTTTATCTTCACCCCTCGCTATTAATGCATCTACTTTATTCGCAAAGTCTGTAAGCACATCCGAAACAATAATATTTAAAACAGACATTGGTGAAGCCACATTGGTATCTGAACCAACGGCTCTAAACTCAAATTTATTTCCTGTAAAGGCAAATGGCGAAGTTCTATTTCTATCGGTATTATCAAGTATAATCGAAGGAATTTTATCGATTCCCAATTTCATATACAAATTATCGCCTTTCTCAACTTTAATGTTGCCATTATTCTCCAATTCATCTAATACAGAAGACAATTGAGTACCAATAAACACAGACATAATTGCTGGTGGTGCTTCGTTAGCACCCAAACGGTGATCATTTCCTGCAGACGCAATACTTGCTCTTAATAGTTCTGCATGTTGGTGCACTGCTTTAATAGTACATACAAAAAAGGTTAAGAATTGCAGGTTATCTCTAGCACTACTACTTGGCTGAAACAAGTTAACACCTGTATTAGTAATTAACGACCAGTTATTATGCTTTCCATTTCCATTTAAATTAGCAAAAGGTTTTTCATGAAAAAGCACTTTTAATTTATGCGAAACAGAAACACGATTCATAACATCCATTAACAGTTGATTATGATCGGTAGCTACATTTATTTCTTCGTAAAGTGGGGCAACTTCAAACTGACTAGGTGCAACTTCGTTATGCCTTGTCATAACAGGAATGCCAAGTTTCAGTGCCTCTATTTCAAAATCTTTCATAAAATCATACACCCTACTTGGTATAGAGCCAAAATAATGATCATCCAACTGCTGACCTCTCGCAGGGCTATGTCCGAAAACCGTACGTCCGCTCATTACCAAATCTGGTCTTGCATCGTGCAGTGATTTATCTATCACAAAATATTCTTGTTCGCAACCCAAAGAGGCCGTCACTTTATGTACGCTTTTATCAAAATATTGACACACCCGTTGCGCGGCTTCGTCAATAGCTTCAACTGCTTTTAATAGAGGGGCTTTATTATCTAAGGCTTCTCCTGTATAAGATACAAATACCGTGGGGATACATAATGTACGACCCAATATAAATATAGGAGAGCTTGGATCCCAAGCCGTATAACCTCGGGCTTCAAACGTACTTCTGATGCCGCCATTAGGAAATGATGAGGCATCTGGCTCTTGTTGCACCAACGTGCTACCTTTTAAATGCTCAATTCCACTTGAGGCATCAAAAAAAGAATCGTGCTTTTCGGCAGTAGCTCCAGTTAATGGTTGAAACCAATGTGTATAATGCGTTATGCCTTTCGACATTGCCCAACCTTTGGCGGCAGTTGCTACGGCATCCGCAGAGGCTGTATCAATATTTTCACCTTTCTCAATGGCTTTTTTTACTTTCTTGAAAGTATCAGGAGCTAAAGCTTCTTTCATTTTGCCCAAGTCAAACGAGTTTTCTCCAAAATAATCAGATACTTTATTTGATTCTGCTTCTACCCTTACTTTAGGTCTATTTTGAACTTCTTCGAGTGCTTTAAATCTTAAATGTGCCATTATTATATGTTACTGGTTTAATTTATACCCAAAAATATCATATATATTAGATATAATAAAGAATGTGGGTATATTTTTAACCACATTACAATTTTATTATATATTATTTTAGCACTAGTACCTCAAAATTAAATACGCTTTCATGATATTTACCAAATTAGGCTTTTGATTACTATAATTATCATACAATTTTGCACCTATGGAATTATCAATCTCAACCCCTGCCCTTTTGTTTCCAGCGATCACTTTGTTATTATTGGCTTATACCAATCGATTTCTGGCAATAGCAACACTTATTAGAAATTTGCATGCTAAATATAGAGATAACCCAACTCACTCCATAATTAAGGGGCAAATCAAAAACTTAAGAAGTAGAATGAATATGATAAAGCATATGCAAGCATTTGGTGTACTCAGCTTTGTTCTTACCGTAATTTGTATGTTTCTACTTTTTCAGAAGATTTCTTTATGGGCAAACATATTATTTGGTGCAAGCCTCCTCTCTTTACTAATTTCTTTGGTAATTTCCTTGATCGAAATTCAAATATCCACCAAAGCCCTTAGCTTAGAATTAAGCGATATGGAAAAATAATTTCGTTTAAACAAACTATATTTATTACGGCCTCCCAATTAATAAGAAGTTTTTTACCCTCTAATTAGCGTTCTAAAAACTCAAAAAATACGTTGTTAAAAGCCTCTGGTTCCTCAATATGAGGCAAATGGCCTGCATTATCAATTAAAGTTATGTCAATCGCTGGAAGTTGTTGTTTGGCTAAAGGAATTACATTGGCTGGTTTTACAACCTGATCTTCTTTTCCTAGAATCATTTTAACAGGAGTTCCATTTTTTGCCAATTGTGCCATATTATTAGATAAAGATCTTTTATTAGCCTGTGTCGAAATCAACGCATATGCAAAACCTTTATATTCCATTTGTGGTCTGTATAAATCTGGCCAGTACGCATATTTTTCAGGACGGTAGAAGTCCCCTAATTGCGAATCGGCCATCCTAGGAGCCCTTTCTTTCAGGAATTTAGCCACTTCTGCACGAGTCACATTTACTTCGGTGCTATCTGTTTTAGCTACAGGTTCAAACCCGCTTGGATCCACCATCACCAGTTTATTTACTTTCGATGGGTTTAATGCGGCATAATAAGATACAACCCTGCCTCCCCAAGATAGTCCCACCAGATTTACCGGAACTGAAACATGCAGGCTATCAATTAGTCCAGATAGCTGCCGATATGATAGATTGATATCATACGCTATTTCAGGTCTATCCGAAAATCCTCTTCCAAAAACATCATATCTAAGTACTCTCTAACCTTTGTTTATCGCAGCAATATATGTGGAATCCCAAATGTAAGAAGGAACCGAATAACCGTGAACCAATACAATCACTTCTCCTGAATCAGGACCTCCTAATTCATAATAAGTAAATCCATCTTTTAACTTAATAAAAGAATTTGCGCCAATACTATCTCTAAAATTTTGGTTTATTTCTTTATACTCAAAGGGTAGCTCTTTGTAATTACTATCTGATTGAGAAGTTTGTTTTTTTGTGCAAGAGATGGAAATTAATAATACAAAAAAGTAAAGGCTTCTGGCTTTCATAGGAGATTGTTTCAACATATTACTTGCAATAAATCTAAGCTACTTTAAAATTAAATAGGTTGTTTTTCAAAAAATTATCTTCTATTCTTATCTCAAGCATATTTCTCAACTATCACTGGGATTAATTTGAGGGTTTACATAAAAAATATCTTAAACCCGCTTTATGCATTAGAACTTTGTAGTGAGGAGTTAAACAGCAATAAATCAGGGAGTATTATTGGTTTCAGCATAGCAGTGCCTCCGCTAAAGCGATGGCGACACGCGGAACGCTATGGTTAATTCGTTACTACTCAGCCAGAAAAACGTTGCCACAAAGGCCCAAGGCTCTAAGAACCACTAGATAAAGGTATTGAAAGAATTCTTGAAACCAACTATTCTCAGGGCAGCGCCACAGGGGCATTTAGCTGATTTCATTTTGACCCGATGGTCAAAAACCGAAATTCTTTATTTGGGATCCTGAAACAAGTTCAGGATGACATTTTCGGAGAATTCATTAGATTAAATTGCATACTATTCATTCATGATGACGAGGAAAATGCCTAATCAAACATAAACGTTATACTTTATCGCCTTCTACCGCCTCCTCTTGAACTTCTATAATCTCTTTTAGGAGCTCCGCTTCCAGAACCACCACCTCTTCGATCTGATCTGTTTCTGGATGGTTTGTAATCACCACCTGAGTCTCTAGATGAGCGTTTAGGACCTTCATCATCTCTATTTACACGAAGACTTCTTCCTTCAATTTCAAGCCCTTTAAACTTTTCTTCGAAGCCACTATCCGCTCCAGATTCAACATCAAAAAACGTACTCGTTTTCTGCATACTTATATCACCAACATCATTACGTTTTATCCCTGCTGTATCTGATATATAATGCACAAAATCAGGAATTGTCATTCCGTCAATGGTACCAATGTTAATAAAATACCTATTCTTTCCACTGCCACCAGATCCAGACGCTTCTCTTTTATCTCTTCTGTCTCCTCGATCTCTTCTATCTCCTCTATCTCTCCTATCTCCTCTATCTCTTCTATCAGAGTCACTACCACGGTTTCCACCTTGAAGTTCATTCAAATCTCCTCCATTACCCTCTTGAATAATCAAATGATCCAATTGTGTGGTAATTAAACGCTTCAATAAATCGTTTTCACTTAAATGAGCAAATTTGCCATGCAAATGATATAGAATATCGTTGGCTTGCTCATCTACTTCAGTGTTTAGAATAAGATTAGCCCAGTTATTAATTCTACTTGATTTTAACTCCTCTAAACTCGGAACTTCAATTTTTTCAAAAGATACTTTGATTCTTTTTTCCAATTCAGTTATTCTTCTTCCTTCTCGAGGATTAATGAATGCCAGAGAAATACCTTTTTTACCAGCACGCCCTGTTCTACCACTTCGGTGCGTATAACTTTCTAATTGGTCGGGTAATTGGTGATGCATTACGTGCGTTAAATCATTTACATCAATACCACGTGCTGCTACATCAGTAGCAACTAAAAGTTGCATAGCACGGGTTTTAAAACGTTTCATAACAGCATCTCGCTGCGCTTGCGATAAATCTCCATGCAGTGCTTCTACACCATAACCCAAATTGCCTAAATCATCCGCAATTTGTTGGGTCTCACGTTTTGTGCGACAAAACAAGATAGCCCTCATTTCTGGTTGAATATCCATAAACCTACGCAAGGCTGGCACTTTGTTTCCACCTTTAGTAATTACGTATTGATGGGTGATATCGGTATTAGATTTTTGTTCTGAATTGATGGATATTTCCAATGGAGCATCCATATATTTTTTAGTGATTCTGCGGATCTCCTTGGGCATGGTAGCCGAAAACAACCAGGTTACCCTGTCTTCTAAGGTGTGCGAAAGAATATCATCAATATCCTCTTTAAAGCCCATATTAAGCATTTCATCGGCTTCATCGAGTACTACATACTTAACATTTGTAAGGCTTATTGCCTTGCGCTTAATTAAATCCAACAGTCTACCAGGGGTAGCCACAACAATTTGAGTTGGCTTTTTAAGGGCTTTTATTTGGTTTACAATAGCAGCACCACCATAAACCACTTCAACATTAATTTTTTTATTATTCTTGGTAAATTCTTTTAATTGAGCGGCAGTTTGCTGTCCCAGCTCCCGGGTTGGAGCCATTATAAGTGCCTGAGTGGCCCTATTATCTTCATCAATAAGCTCAATAAGAGGTAATCCGAATGCGGCAGTTTTGCCTGTTCCTGTTTGTGCCAATCCAATAAAATCTGTTGGATTATTTTCTAATAACATCGGTATCGCTTGCTCTTGTACTGGGGTTGGGTTTTCAAAACCCATTTGACCTAGAACCTCTACAACATTGTCAGAAAGGCCTAGTTTGCTAAAATTATTCAAGGAAATTGTATTAAATGAACCGCAAAGGTACTCACTTAATTATTGAAGGGCATTCTAATCTTATAATTTATACCAATTTATCAAACTATTGAGACGTCTAAGTATCTGTTACATTATTATATAAGTGCTTTAGATTAAATATGCTGATTTCAAATACAAGCGGTTGAAATTATTTTCTTCCCTACCTTTATTTTAAGCTAACAATACAATTTAATTCATATCTCCCGATCACACAGAACGAATATCCCTTTCAGTAGCCTAAAAATTCAAATTTCAAAGTTGTGCTTTGGGCAGTTTAAATTATACACAAAGCAAGCGTTTCTGATATTTAGAAATCTTTTAGTTTTAAAACTCGGATTGTATTATTTTAGAACCTTTAAAGTGATTCTAAGAATAAAATTCACCAATAATTAATGCATTTTTTTACTGATAATTCAAAATGAGGTTATTATTTTTTGCTCTTCTGTTGCCATTAAATGCATCATTCGCACAATCAGATTTCAGATCAGGATATATAATCAATTCTAAGGGTGACACCTTGTTGGGTCATATAGACTATAGAAACGAATTGCTTATGAGCAAAGTTTGTCACTTTAGGCCTTCTACTGATGTAGAAGAAACTAAATACAATCCTAGCCAAATAAGGGCATTTAGGTTTGATAACGGAAAGTATTATGTCTCTAAGCAACTAAATGGGAGTCCAATATTTTTAGAATTTTTACTAAAAGGACAAATAAATGTTTACTTCTTAAAAGATAAAAAAGGAGATCACTATTACTTCGAAAAAGAAGGTAATAAATTAAGAGAAATCCGATATACAGAAAAAATTATAGAAAAAAATGGCAAAAAATATGTGTATAAATCAACTACGCACAAAGGTATATTGAACAATTATATGCTAGATGCACCAAAGATGAAAGCAAGCATAGAAAGTATAATCAAGCCAACCCATCAAAATTTAATCAAACTTGCCAAAAACTATCATAATGAAGTGTGCAAAGATGATGTTTGCATTGTTTACGAGAAACAACTCAAGCCCATCAAATTTGCAATAGAACCTGTCTTTGGAATATTGCAATATGGCAAAGTGGGATTAAGTGATAATGTAGCTTATGAAAACGATAAAAACACGATTCAGTTAGGAACCTATTTATATATTTGGCTACCGAGAACAAATGAAAATATTCACTTTAAAACTGGACTTGTCTATCAGAAATGGGTAGATGGACGTGTTAATAACAATCTTGCAGATGTGTATAAGCTGCCATTACAACTACAGTATTTATTCCCCAATAAAAAATTGAGGCCAAGGGCTCATCTCGGATTTAATTTTTATACTATAAAATATTCAACATATAATGATTTTCTTAATTCACTAGAAGCTGGATTAGGCATAAATTATGAAATATCAAACAGCGTTAGCATTAGTGCCAATATCAATACAGAAGTTACACCTCTTACGTACATAATTGATAATATATTCGGAGTAGTTTCATATTCCTTTCAAATGGGTGTTTACATAGCGTTGTAAAATTGGAGTTAATCGGATTTAGTCTATTAACCTATAGAATCTTATATTTAGTTAGTTTTGCACTTTTATGTTTAACATTCATTAGCTGCAATTTCATTGTCATTCAATCCCTATTCCATTGATCTTCCTGTAAAGGAAATAATACCTGAAGTGCTTAAGCATCTTCAGGGTGATAACACATTGATTATCAATGCACCTGCAGGAGCAGGAAAAAGCACACTACTACCACTTGCCTTACTAAACGAGCCTTGGTTTAAAGGCAAGAAGATACTCATGCTTGAGCCTCGTAGGCTTGCAGCCAAAGCAATTGCAAGCCGAATGGCTTACTTTTTAGACGAACAAGTTGGAGAAACCATTGGATACCGCATTCGGTTTGAAAACCGCACCTCGAAAGACACAAGAATTGAGGTATTAACTGAAGGCATTCTTACACGGATGCTGCAAGGTGATAATGAGCTTAAGGATGTGGCCATGGTTATTTTTGATGAATTCCACGAGCGTAGCATACATGCTGACGTAGCTCTAGCGCTTTGTCGAGAATCTCAACAAGTACTGAGGCCCGATTTGAAGCTTCTTATTATGTCCGCTACATTGGATATGCCCAAATTGACTAGTTTACTCGGATGCAAAGCTGTAACTAGCCAAGGAAGGCTGTTTCCTGTTGATATAAATTACGAAGGAGATACCGATATTACTACACTAGCTGAACAGTGTGCTCGGGTGGTACAAAAAGCAGTAAAAACCAATAAAGGAGATGTACTTGTTTTTCTGCCAGGGCAAGGAGAAATAATAAGAACACAGGAACTCTTACAGCCAAGGCTTCGAGACTTTGCCATTATGCCTTTATATAGTTCTTTGCCAATGAATCGTCAGCACGCTGCTATTTTTCCGCATAAAGAAGGTAAACGCAAAATAGTATTAGCAACTTCTATTGCAGAAACTAGCTTAACGATAGAAGGAATAACGATGGTGGTTGATTCTGGTTTCGGAAGAACTTCTAAGTTTGATCCTAAATCAGGCCTCTCAAGGCTACAAACCATTCAAATAAGTAAGGATTCAGCGGATCAACGAGCGGGAAGAGCAGGTAGGCTTAGTCCTGGAATATGCTACCGAATGTGGTCTAAAACCACTCATTCAAGAATGACGGAACATCTTGTTCCTCAAATATTAGAAACGGATTTAGCTTCGCTAATGCTAGATATGGCGCAATGGGGTGTAATTGATATTAACCAACTTACATGGCTTACATCTCCACCTAAAGGAGCTGTTTTGCAAGCAAGCGACACATTACATGAATTAGATGCCTTAGAGCATGGAAAAATTACTGCCCACGGACAAAAGATGCTCAACCTACCTTGTCACCCAAGGATAGCACATATGTTACTTATGGCTGATGAGGACAACAATGTAACGCTTGCTGCTGATATTGCGGCATTTCTTGAAGAAAGAGACCCATTGGGTAGAGAAGCAGGCATCGATATAAATACGCGCATAGAAGCACTTAGACGATACCGTGACCAAAACAGATCAGGTGGACGGATGGCGAGAATTAAGAAAGTTGCCGACTCTTACCTGCGTCTTTTTAATTTAGACGAAGCTAATAATATGCCTGATCCATATGAAACAGGTGTTTTGATAACCCATGCGTATCCAGAAAGAATAGCACACGCAAGACCAGGCAATAATGCGCAATTCAAGTTATCAAATGGTAAGATAGCTGCTGCTGGTCACCGAGATGACTTGGCCCACGAAGCATGGCTTGCCATAGCCCATATGGATGCGCGTGATGGCTTAGGCAAAATATTTATGGCGTCACCACTTAATCCAACCGACCTTGCTCCTCTTGTAAAGGAGCTGGAAGTTATCAAATGGGATACCGAAGATGGAGGACTTATTGCAACTAAAGAACTAAGAATAGGAAATATAGTGCTACAATCTACTCCTTTACCAGCACCTGACGAAACCCATACGGTAAAGGCTATTAGTGATGCTATTAAAAAAGAAGGAGAACAGCTGCTAGATTTTAGCGCACAGGTTGTTCAATGGCAAAATCGTGTGCTAAGCCTTAAAAAATGGAGACCTAATGATGAATGGCCCGATGTAAGCACCACTACCCTATTAATGACAAATAATGAGTGGCTGACTCCTTATTTAGTTGATATTAAGAAACCTGTACAGCTCAAAAAATTAGATTTAGTATCGATTTTACAACATCATCTTAGTTTTGATAAACAAACTGACTTAGATCAATTAGCACCTGCTAAACTCCATGTGCCTAGTGGTTCAAAAATTGAGATTAATTACCGCGCTGATGGGATGCCACCAGTTCTTGCCGTACGAATTCAAGAGGTCTTTGGGTTGGCGGAGACGCCTAAAATCAATCAAGGAAAAAATCCGGTTTTACTTCATCTCCTTTCTCCTGGGTTTAAGCCTGTTCAAATCACAGATGATTTAAAAAGCTTTTGGAGCAATGCTTATTTTGAAGTAAAAAAAGAACTTAAAAGAAGATATCCTAAACACGTTTGGCCAGAAGACCCTTGGAAAGAACAAGCGATTAGCGGTGTAAAAAAGAAAATTTAGAAACCATAGCTGGGTTGCAGCAGCTATCGCAAGATTTATTACCTAGTAGAAAAGTTCCATTTTGAAATTTGTTCCAATTTTGAGATTGATTTGATGATTATATTTCCAGAATTTATATCAAGTACTTCTTCCTGTTTTCCGCTATGCAACACCCTAGAAATTTTTCATTACCAAATTGTATAGTTCTGCCTGTTTATCATCCATCTTTAGCAGCTTAGATTTGGTGTGCTTTGACTCTGGAAGGGTATATGTAAGTTGGTATATATTATGAGTTAGCTCAGCGGCTTTTTTTAAGGATAATGTAGATTTTTGCTTGTAAAGCACTCTTTCAAGCTCTTTGTAAATACTGTAGGCAGTAAATGATATACAAATATGGGCTTCAATTCTATTCCTGATACGATGGTATATTGGTCTTATTCTTAAGTCTGTTTTTGACATTCTAAAAGCCTTTTCTATATGCCATAGATTTTTATAGTTCTCTACTATTTGCTTGTTACTAAGTTTTGAGTTGGTTACATAACCCTTCAGCCCATCCCATTCATTATCATTATCAAATTTTTCGTAATCAATTTCAATGGTTACATCCCCCTTCATTGTCAGGTATTTATTATAACCCCGATTGTTGATGCTTGACTTGGTTAACTTGCCTGTCTTTATTTGTTTTTCGAGCCGCTTTAATCCCCTTTTTCGATTGTGTTCATCCTTGGTTGCCCTTTTGGCAGAATAGGTGATGACAAGGCGTGTACTGCCTTGTTTTTTTATCTGTATTAGCTTACCATCACTGATTTGTTTTGATAAAATCAGATGCTTAATCTTTTGTGGTTCATCTTTTAATCTGCCACCAATGATATACTCATAGCCTTGCTCCTGCAGGGCTTTTATGTTTTCATTAGATAACAGTCCTGCATCGGCTACGATGATGGGTTTGGATAAATTAAACTTCTTGCTGATTTTCTCTAGAAATGGAATTAAGGTATGCCCTTCGTAAGTATCTCCTTCAAAAATATCATAACCAATCGCATAGCCACCAAGTCCAACAAGCAGGCCTAAAAATATTTGAGGGTTTTGAGCCTTACCATCTTTACTAAATCCTGTCTTTCGAAGGTCATCTTCGTCAGAAGCTTCAAAATAAAGGGTTGTCATATCGTAGAAAACAACACTTATATTACCTTTTAGCACTTTTAAAGTGTGGTTAAAGGTTATTTCTTCAACTCGCTTTTTTAGCTTGGTATTAAGCTTATCCAAAAAACGATAAACCGTATCAATATCAAGGTGCACCCCTTGATAACGGTACAAATAATCTATTGTCTTTAATTTACTTAAAGGAAAAGCTAAACGTGCAATAACCAGATGACGAAAAAGCTCCTCCTCTAACTGGTTAAACCCTATATGATCATAGATTCTGCCAAATACGATCTCTGGCCCAACTGTTCTGATGCTAGCATTGCTTAGTGAAGCTATAACCTGCTCCACCACGGTATCTTGCTCGGAGATAAATAGTTTTTGTTGAGCAGTTAATCGCTCAATTTCCTGCTTTGCCAAATAGGTTAACTTAACGGCTTCTTGCTCTGTATGAGCACAACCAATAGTTTTAATAACTTTATATTTTCCCGATGATTTTGATATGATTTGAAATGATGTGCTCCCGGAGCGATTCTTTAATTTACGCAAAAACATACCTAAAAATAGGCGTGCAACACCCAAAAATCAAAATAATCAATCTCTGTAACCTCTATTCGATGGTTTTTGAAAATGTGCGGAAAACAGGAGCGGTGTAAAAAAGAAAATTTAGAAACCATAGCTGGGTTGCAGCAGCTATCGCAAGATTTATTACCTAGTAGAAAAGTTCCATTTTGAAATTTGTTCCAATTTTGAGATTGATTTGATGATTATATTTCCAGAATTTATATCAAGTACTTCTTCTTCTTTAAATTCCGATATCGCCCTAATTACTGATTCAGTGGCCGTTCCAATAATATTACCTAAATCCTCTCTTGATATTTTTATTTCATAATCATCTAAACCGTCAGGGTTATACTTTTTATTTACTGAAATTAAGGTCTCAGCAGTTCTTTGCCTTACAGAGTTATAGGCAAGCTTTAATAAGTTTTCTTCCTTTTGAACTACCTTTTTCGATAGCATTTCAATAAATTTTTTGGCCACTTGCTTATTACTATAAATTAGCTTGAAGAAATCATCTTTCGGAATAGTGATCAAAATTGAATCTTCAATTGCTTTGGCATGATTTGAATGTTTACTTTCACTTAATATCGCTTCATACCCAAAATAATCACCACTACCATATAATTCCGTAATTAGCTCTTTCCCATCCCTACTCAATTTTTGTGTTTTCACTTTTCCAGAAACAACAAAGTATAATTGATGAGGAATTTCTCCATGATGATATATATCCTCTTTTTTCTTATACTTAATACCTTTATGAGAATTTTTAATTCTTAATAATTCATCAAATGCGGTTGCATCTGAAATAAATTCTTGTAATCCTTCTGCACTGCTGGAGTATTCATTTTTTAGCGCATCTGCTTTTCTTAATCGGACCTCAATTACATCCAAAAGTTCTGTATCATCAAAAGGTTTGGTAATATAATCGTCAGCTCCAAGCGTCATTCCCTTCCTAATATCTGTTTTATCAGCTTTAGCGGTTAGAAAAATGAATGGAATATTTGTGGTTGATTGCTTTCTACTGAGCACATGCAATACCCCATAACCATCCAACTCAGGCATCATTATGTCGCAAATAATTAAATCTGGCTTTTCGTTAAGAGCAAGATTTACTCCTATTCGTCCATTTTCTGCTTGAATTACTTCGTAATCATCAAGCTCGAGTATTTCACAAATATTTTCCCGTATATCATCATTATCTTCAATTACTAATATTTTACTCATCTTTTTTTATTGGTAATGTAATTGTAAAAGTAGTGCCCACTTCCAGTTCACTGCTAAATTCAATTTCTCCACTAAGCTGTTCTACGTATTTTTTTACAATATTTAAGCCCAAACCAGTTCCCTGAATGTTAAGTACATTTTGGGCTCTAAAAAAACGCTGAAACAAGTGTTTTTGATCTGAAGCAGAAATGCCTACGCCCTCATCTTTTATAATTATTACGGTATTTTCATTTGAACAATTTATTTTCAGTAGTATTTTTTTATTCTCCTGAGAATATTTAATGGCATTGGATAACAGATTTATAAAAATATTTTTGAGAATTTTCCTGTCCATTATTATCACAGGATTTTCTCCGACAAACTCATTTATAAATTGTTGTCCTTTTTTTAATATAATCGACATCTCTTCAAGAACTTCATCCACAAGCTCTCTTAAATTCATAGATTCAAATGTTACTACGACTATTCCTTCTTCAAGTTTTGATAAAGATAAAAAATCATTTAAGATGTGGTTTAAATTTCCAATGGATGTTTTTATTTTTTTTACATGACGACTTCTCTTATCAAAAGTCTCCTCGGTTTTGTATTTATCTATTAAGGAAGCTGAAGATAAAATAGTGCTAAGCGGAGTTCTAAATTCATGCGATGCCATTGACACAAATCGTGATTTGAGTTCACTCAACTCTTTCTCCTTAACCAACGCATTTTTAGTTTTTATTTCTGCATTTTTTCTTACTTCAATTTGAGAAGCCAGTTCTTTATTAGACCTTTCTAGCTCAAGCACAGATTGATCCAACTGATCCGTTCTCTCTTTTACCCTTTCTTCCAATTCAGCAGCGTAAAGTATTAATTGCTTTTCGCTTATTTGAAGTGCCTTCTCCATCTTTTTTCGCTCGCTAATATCAATAATAAAGGCCATGGAGTGCACTTCATTTCCAATTGTTAACGTATTTAAGCTAATTTCTAATGGAAATAAATCACCACTTTTTCTTAATCCAAGTAAATCTCGGCCAACACCCATTTTTCTTGGCGAAGGGTTTTTATGGTATTTGCCTAAATCATGTTGATGGTTTTGGCGCAAATTTTTGGGAACTAAGTGTTCGATATTAATCTTGCTCAGTTCCCCATACTCATAACCAAATATTTTATGAGCAGAATTATTAGCTATGGTAATTTCACCAAGTTTATTGGCTACAATAATGCCTTCGTCACAATTTTCATATATAGCCTTATATATATTCTCTTGAATATTCAATTTTTTAGCGATTATTAAGTTTTAAACAATTATCTAAATAATATGACATTTATCAGGTGTTATTATGATTGTGATTACCCACCTAAGATGCCGTATTTTCTAATTTTGACAAAAAAATTACTTTTTTAATAAATGAAAGATATTACATTATATGATAATATTTTATTTCCGATAGATTTTTCTGATAACTCGAATCAAGATTTTCCTATAGGCCTAAATTTAGCTTTAGAAAATAATGCAGAATTAATCATATTATATGCATTTAGGCTAATAAAAGAAGGTGGGGGAAATAAAAATGATGTAATTGAATTAAAATATAGAGTAGAATCTGAGGCAAAACAAAAATTTGCCAAATTAAGTGATTCATTGCTCAGCGCAAACAAGGTAAAAACATCCTTTTTGTGTGAAATTGGATTTCTTTCAGATAGAATAGTAGCGACTGTGGGAAGTAATAAAACCGACCTTTTATTAATTTCTAAATCGGTAGAAGAAATACTTAAAAAGGAAATGATAAACCCCAGAGAGATGCTCAAAAATAGCCTTTCATGCAAGGTAATATTTCTGGACTAGAGCAAAACTCAGATCCAATTTATAGGAACACATAATTGAATAATATACAACAACTTCAGATTTTAGAAGTTTAGAATTTTTAATTAATGTGTAACATTATCTATCCAAGTTCAGCCCAATTTATGCACTAAGCTAGTGTAAAAAAAATTATAAAAACCTCAATCTCAATAGGTGGCTGTACCAATATTTTATTGGTTCGGTACCAAGTGATGGTTACTTTTTAAAATTGGCTTAAAATGATTGGTTATATTAGTGCCTGCTTTATTAATACTAAAAATTTATGAACAAACACGCCATTCTTTTCTTAACCAACATTCTATTGATTTCCTTTTTTAATACGTCTTGCCAACCTGAGAAAGATAAAAAAGAACTCCCTTTAGAATCCTCCATAAGTGTAAACAAAAAGCCCTCGATTGCAGATGTGGAACATGGCATTAGAGCTAATATTAAAAATAATACCAGCGCGGGAGACGGCTATTTTAACATTAAAAAAGACACCATAGATTTAAGTCTTAAGCTAGTACGGGTACATACTGAATACCTTTCAGTTCTTGGCCCAAACAAGTTTTTTGCGTGCGTAGATCTAGCTACTACTTCAGGAGATGTATATGATGTAGATTTTTTTCTGGAAGGCACAATTGATGATATGAAAGTTACAAGTACTGATGTACACAAACTCAATGGAAAACCATATTACAGTTGGAAACAAAAGAAAGACAAAACATGGTACACGGTTGCCGTGAAAAACTCATCTAATAAGCTTTTAGGGGTAGTTGAGGGCTCCGACAAGTTCCATTTTACATACGAGGTAAAATTGCCAGAAATTTCTAAAAATGCGAAAATATGGATTCCAGTTGCTCAGAATGATCAATTTCAGACAGTAGAACTTATTTCAATAGATACTCCTAGTGAACAAAAAATAGGAAAGGACAAGAAGTATAATAATTCAATTCTATACCTTGAATTATTACCAGAACATAGCAATCAAAAAATTACTTTAAACTATCGCGTGTTAAGGCAAGAAAAATCACCTTATGAAGAACCCGATGTTGATTTAGCTAAATACCTTGAAGGCACCCTACTGATACCGGTAGGTGATCGGTTTCGTATTCTTTCTAATGATATTATTACCAAAAAGCAGGCTGATAGTCCATTAACAAAAGCAAGAGCACTTTATGATTATGTGATAGAGAATGTTCGATATGCAAAACAAGGAAAATATGGTACTGGAGATGCCAATTATGCATGTGATTCGAAATCAGGAAATTGCACCGAATTTCATTCCTTGTTTATTTCATTGGCAAGGTCAGCAGGCATTCCTGCTCGTTTTGCCGTTGGTGCAGCCATCCCTTCTGCCCGAGATGAAGGTGGTGTTGATGGCTACCATTGCTGGGCCGAATTCTATGCCGAAGGCAAATGGTGGCCAGTTGATATTAGTGAAGCAAATAAATACTCGGCTTTGGCAACCTACTACTTTGGCCATCACCCAGCAAATAGAATTGAATTTACTCGAGGTAGAGATATTGCCCCTGAGCCACTCCCAGAATCTGGGAAAATTAATTTTTTAGCCTACCCTGTGTTGGAAATTGGTGGCCATCCTGATTTAGTTCAAACGAAATTTACATTTGCACGGATAAACTAAAAGAGCCAATTGCAACAGAATTCTGGTGCAATTGGCTCTTTTTTTTCATAAGGTAAATTCTCCTACTCCTCAGAATCTGATGAAGAGTGTTCGTGTCCTTCTGCATCAGTACTATCCGATGAATGTTCGTGTTCACCATCAGTAGGATGCTCCTCACCATCTACAGCAGAACTATCTGAAGGATGTTCTGCTTCGCCAGCAGGGTGTTCCTCTTCACCCGCAGGATGTTCTTCACCATCTGCGTGTTCTTCTACCGCCTCTGTTTCATCAGAGCTTTCTTTTTCAGAACCGCAAGAACTCAAAGTTACAGCCATAAAAAATGAAAGAGCCAATGCGCCTGTTGCAAGCAATTTTAATTTTCTTAGAATTTGTGTCATAATAATTAGTTTAATAGGGTTTCTATTACTAAAAATAGCTATAAATAAAGTAAAGTAATCAAGTCTTGGTCTAAAGAATAAAATAAAAGAATTTCTTGAAACCAACTATCCCCAGTGCAGAGCCACAGGGGTATTTAGCTGGTTTCGTTTTGACCCGATGGTCAAAAACCGAAATTTCTTTATTTGGGATCCTGAAACAAGTTCAGGATGACATTTTCGGAGACTCCGATGCAGAGCCCCGGAGAATTCATTAGGTTAAACAACCTATTGCTCATCTAACTTGATCTAGTTAGTCACAATTAAATTGCTTCGACCTGCCAATAAAACTCACTGTTTAAATTAGCGCTATAGCGTACTCTCCCCATCCAAATTAGTCGTAAGAATGGCACTCATATAATCAAAGAATGGCCTCAATAATTTATATGTTTCAACTACTTGCCCTACAAAATCAGCATCCATCACTTCCTTATCGGAGAAAGCGCGAGCCACATAAAATTGTTTTTTTCGAATCAAATCGATGGCAGGGTGCTCAGCATCAAAGCCTCTAGGTGCTGATTTTAGCTCGGATCCCCTTAGCTCCCCAAACATAGATTTGAATTTCTTATTATTCAAAATCTGTCTAATCTCCGAATCATCTTGTTCAAATTCTTTGCGTATTCGTTTTAAATCTTCTGCATTAGGGCCGTAAAACCCACCGCCTACCATACTGTTGCCAGGCTCAATATTTAAATAATAACCTCCTCTTAACTCTTGTGTTGCTCGAATAAAATAGCCTGCAAACCTCGATTTGTAAGGAGATTTATCTTTAGAAAAACGTACATCACGGTATATTCTAAATACTTTATGACTTTCTAATTGATCAATCTCTTCTAATTTATTGGCTACCTCCTGAAAAACAGATTTAACCTCATTCTGATGCTTCTGAAATGTGGGTTTATGTTCATTAAACCATTCACGGTTATTATGCTTCTTTAAATCGTTTAAAAACTTGATGACTTCTTTCGATACCATAATCTCTTTTCTTCTTAGAATTATATTCTCTAAAATATCACTATTATGAAACACCACACTATGGGTTATATGTATTTTATGAGTTTACCTTTGCAAACTTATTTCTATTTAGCCTAAAATATAAAATGCCCAAAGAGCAACTTAGTCAGCAAGAAATTGAACAGTGTATTTCTATTTTAGAAAAACTTAATAGCGATGCAGGACAACTTTTTGAACTTCCTGAAGATCAGCGGGTAAATCTAATGAAAGCAGCAGGCCTATTATCTCGCCCTAACCGCGACAAGTTTCAACAACGTAGAAAGGATGCAAAAAAGGCAGCTAAACGCAAAATGATTGAGCGAGACAAACATGCACGAAAAGAAACAGGTATTAGAAGTGCACGTGAATCTATTGTCTTTGAAGCTCCACTCCTTTTGGAACCTCCGAAGCGTACAAACCAACAAGAATTAGAGTCACCAAGAAATTGTTATATCTGCAAAACTGTTTATACCAAGGTGCATCATTTTTATGACACCATGTGTCTTGCATGTGGTGACTTTAATTATGCCAAACGTTTTCAAACAACTGATTTAACTAATCAGGTTGCCATTATTACGGGATCTCGATTAAAAATCGGTTATCATATAACATTAATGCTTTTACGCGCAGGAGCAACAGTAATTGCCACTACACGCTTCCCCGTAGATTCTGCACAGCGATTTGCCAAAGAAAAAGACTTTCATATTTGGAGTAAACGATTACATGTGCACGGATTAGATTTGCGCCATATCCCTAGTGTCGAGATATTTTGCAACTATATAGAGCAGCAGTACGAAAGACTAGATATTTTAATAAACAATGCTGCTCAAACGGTTAGAAGGCCTGCTGGCTTCTACCAACATTTGATGGCAAAAGAAGAATTACCTTTACAGGAGCTTCCACAAAGTGTTAAAGATATATTAACCAACCATACTGCTTGTTTACAAGAACTCCGTTCACTTTCATCTAGTATTTCTGGTGAGAGAAACAGTACTTTACCTGTTAGTTGGCATGGTCCAGAGCCAGGTATTGGCTTACGAGCTTCAGCCAAACTATCTCAAATACCCTACAGTTTTGATAACTCATTGCCTAGCAAAGAGGTTTTTCCTGAAGGCAAGCTAGATGCCGATTTACAACAAGTTGATTTGCGTAAAACGAATAGTTGGCGCTTAAAGTTAGGAGAAATAGAAACTCCTGAAATGGTAGAAGTTCAATTGGTTAATGCAGTGGCTCCCTTTGTGTTATGCAATAAACTATCGCACTTGATGCGAAAGGAAAATACGGGTAAAAAACATATCATTAATGTATCTGCCATGGAAGGAAAGTTCCATCGCTTTCATAAGGAAGATCGCCACCCACATACCAATATGGCGAAGGCGGCTCTTAATATGATGACCCATACTTCGGCTTCAGATTTTGCCAAAGATGGCATTTATATGAATGCAGTAGATACGGGTTGGGTTACTGATGAAGACCCTGCCGAACTATCTCGTAAAAAAGAAGAAGAGCACGATTTTCAGCCACCCCTAGATATAGTAGATGGAGCGGCACGTGTTATGGACCCTTTAATTGACGGCATTAATACAGGCAAACATTGGTCTGGTAAATTTTTAAAAGATTACAGACCCATAGATTGGTAATATGGCAAATTGGAGACACTTTTATCTAATTCGTATTGAATTTCTTGGTTTTCGTTACCACGGATGGCAAAAGCAATCCAATCAAAAAACCATTCATTTAATGATTGATAAAACGGTTCAGTTTGTATTAGAAGATAAAAAGTTTAAAACATTAGGTTGTGGCAGAACAGATTCCAAGGTTTCAGCAGATGATTATGCTTTTGAATTATTTACTAATGAAAACCTCATTATTGAAAAGTTTTTATCCACATTAAATACAAACTTACCAGCGGATATTAGAGCCAAGTCTGTACAAGCAGTTGGTAATAAATTTAACATCATCCAAGATGTAAAAATGAAGGAGTACCATTATCATTTTTCTTTTGGCACCAAATCGCATCCATTCAATGCGCCTTTTATCAGAGATTTTGGTAAAGCACTTGACATCAGCAAAATGAAGGAAGCTGCTTTGCTGTTTAAAGGATTGCATAATTTTAAAAGATATGCAACGAAACCTGCACCCACTACGGTATTTGAGCGAGAACTGTTAAAATCAGTTATTGAGCCTAATGAAAAGTTTACTGGCAGATTTACTGCAAGTAATGCATTTGTTTTTAAAGTGAAATCCAAAGGATTTATGCGCTATCAGGTGAGGGCAATGATGGGTGCATTAGTTGATGTTGGCAGAGGTGTATGGTCTATTGAGACCCTCAAACAATCGCTTATTGACAGTAATGGTGATCCAATCCGGCATATTGCCCCATCTTCAGGGTTAACATTGCATAAAGTTGATTTTTGATATAGCCAGCCTTCCAGATTCTATGTCTAATCTAAAGACGCAATGTAGCACACTTATTCCTGCTCAAATTTTTATATTTACCTTTGTAAAAACAATTATCTATGCTTTCCAATAACGATATTCTGAAAAAGCTTCGGGTTGCCCATAAATTGCGTAATGACGATATTATTGATATTTTAAAACTGGTTGAATTTGACATTTCTAAGGGAGCACTGGGCGACTTGTTTAGAAAAGAAGATCACCCTAATTACGTGGAAGCGGGAGATCAGATATTACGTAATTTTTTAAATGGCTTAATTATCAAATTAAGGGGGCCGATGCCTAAAAAGGAATAGAAAATTTACTTTCCAATAACCTCAATTTTTCTTTCAATACTGTTGCCCTTTTCATCGATTAACGTGAGTGTATGCTTACCGGGTAAAGTCATAATTTCCATTTGGTGAATCCCGTTTGAGGTTTGACCTAAAAAGTACTCGTCTAAGTGCCAATAAATTATACTTGTAGGCTGTCGATGAGTTGCTTTACACACTACCTTTTCAAATTGATTATTAAAACTTTTAGGAATAAAGATTTGTTGGTTTTGTTGCGGATAAATTAATTCTATTAACGGCCTTTCACTTATACATTCCTCTTTAAACAGAGGCAAAGTAGTATAATTTGGGTTTCTGCGTTTATAATACCACTCCATAACATGAGGTAATAAAAACCAAGATTTTGTTTTAATTTCCTCTACAGGATAACAAGTACTATTCACCTGATATTGTTCCGTTTTATCCAAATGAATTAGTTGATGGTACGGACAAATCGTGGTTCTATCAGCATTTATAGAAGCATAAATGATATGGGTGTTTTCACAAATAGGCGAAGCCTTATATCCACTTTCTGTACACACTACTTGCCTAGACAAATTGTTTTCAGGTGCATCAAACCAAGCAGATTTAGGCAATAGCTTAAATGCTTTAAACATAATAGGTGCCGCACTGCTTGCTCCTGTTAGTCCAGGCCTTCCTTCGCCATCCGCATTGCCCACCCATGTTACCACTACGTATTTGGAGGTAACACCAACTGCCCAAGCATCTCTATGGCCGAAACTGGTACCTGTTTTCCATGCTATTTTTTGAGATGATGCGTAATTGCTCCACTCTGTACCTTCAATAGGCCTATCCATCTCGGTGAGTGCATTAAAGGTTAGATAGGTAGCACCTACATCAATGGATGATAGATTAGGTTTTTTATTCGTTTTCCGGTCATTATCATATCCTAGGGAATAAGAAAATTTGGGAGCAACACCTGTTTCGTTTTGGTATTGCAGATTATGGGCCATACTTCCATATACCCTAGCCAAATCCCAAAGACGAACTTCGGCACCTCCAAGAATTAAGGATAATCCATAATAATTACTACCTGAATTTCTAATACTAGAAAATCCTAATTGCTTGAGATTATCACAAAATTTATCGACTCCATACGTGCGCAGCATTCGTACCGCAGGGATATTTAAAGAACGTGCTAACGCCTTGTTAGCTGGAACGGCACCATCGTATAATTTATTAAAATTAGAGGGACTATAACCCGCTATTTGTGTTGGAACATCTGCCAATAAGGTGTTGGGTAGTAATAATCCTTCTTGCTGCATATAAGCATATAATAAAGGCTTTAATATGCTTCCAGAGCTACGTTCAGCTGTAATAATATCCACTTCATTTCCATCATCTTTCGTAGAGTTTGTGTTGCCCACATACGCCAGTACATTGCCTGTGGCTACTTCTACTATCATTAAAGCTGCATTATTAATCCGATTTTGTTTTAAACTGTTATAATGCCTGTTTACTATTTGAGCCGCTTCTTTTTGAAGTTCTGAGTTAATCGTAGAATGAATAATTTCTCCTCCATTCCCTTCTAAAATAGCTCGTTCTAATAAGTGAGGGGTAATTCGAGGCAATGGTTTAGGCTTACTAGGTAACGGCTCTAGTTTTGCCAGTTCACACGTAATACTATCAATCTCACCCTTAATCAAAAGCTTATCCAACAATTTATTTCGTTTGGCTAATAAAATACTGTGATTTTTACCCGGATAAATTAAGGAAGGAGCATTTGGTAAAACAGCAAGAGTGGCCATTTCACCCCACGATAAAAGGTTGGCTCCTCTCCCATAATAACGCCAACTAGCCGCATCCAAGCCAACCACATTCCCTCCAAAAGGAGCGTTTGAAGCATATAGAGATAATATCTCCTCTTTACTCAGGGATAGCTCAATTCGAATAGCCAAAATCGTTTCGACTAACTTTTCACAATACGACCTAGACTTTCCTTTTCTTGCTAATCGAATGGTTTGAGAAGTAATCGTGCTTCCTCCCCTCCTTTTACTACCTGCTTTTAAGTTACCCATTAATGCTTTTAGCATTGAAACAGGATTTATGCCTGGATGATAGTAGAAATACTCATCTTCAAAATAACGGATAGCCGTTTTGAATTTAGCTGGAACGCTATCGTTTTGAGGAAAACGCCACTGCCCATCTGTAGCAATTTTAGCTGCAATGAGCTTCCCATTAGCGTCATTTAAAATAGTGCTTCGAGGATCTTTAAATAAAGGCTTAGGTAGTATTAAATAGAATACTACTAGCAACACAGTCAGTGTTCCTAGCAATACCTTTTTCACATTAGTTATCTTTTTTTTACTCACTTATCAATGTTGTTGAGTCAAGGTTTTCTTATATATGACATGTTGAATTTAGTTCAGGTCCTCAATGATATTTAATAGATTCCTAAAGTAGTTCTGAATAAAAATTCAAAAATAACCTCTTAATAGCTATTACCTTACGGGACTATGGATGCTTTTACTCAGTTTAAATGCCCAATTCTGAAATCAGCCTATTTGATAATTCTAACGTTTTATTGTCTGTTTCAGCGTTTATAATTATTATACCACTTTTAGTTTTCAAGTAAATAAATGGAGGCTCTAATGATTCGAGATAAAGCTTAGAAATGCCAAATCCTTTAAGATCGAAATTTCCTTTAAATACTTCTCCAAATGCTAGGCCATCCGTCCTTTTTATGATTTGTGGAATTGAATCAATTATCTCAATGCTTTCAATCTTCACTTCTATTCCATATAAACCTGAAATAGTCATTTGATGATCAGATATTTTAAATTTTGGTGTTTGAGTACTTAAATAAATAAATCCAAATAAAAGAAATAAAAATGCTATAAATGATAATGATACTATTACTAATGGTTTTCCTTTTTTCTGTTGGACAATTTGAATTTTCTTAAATCTTAAAGCAGAAATGAGGATAAAAAATAGCCCGAATAAAACTATCGTTATCATAGCCTCCACAACATTTTGTTTTAAAACGAACAATGTCATTATTGGATAAATCAATGCAATTATAGATCCTAAAACAACAAGGCTAGTACGCATCATGGATGACAAGCCATCTATGTCGACCGTTTTTTTCTCTCTTGAAGACATTGTGTTATACCCAGCTATAAGGTCAGGAAATTTTTTTACTAAAAGACCTATCAGAACAATAAATACCCCTATAGTCGTTGACAATATAAATTCCATATTAATATGCTACTATTCTATAACTTCTACCCATTTACCAGCTTTGTGCGCATTTATTTCATTATCGTACATAGCCTCAGCATAAACCGTTGGTAAATAATACTTGCCTAAATAAGCAGCATTTAGTAAAACGGTAAATGTTTTCTTTTCTCCTCTGTTCAAATCAAAATAACTTAGTACCCTATCATCTCTAATATCTTGATACCTTGGTTGATCAACTTCAAAAACAGAACTTGTTTGATCCATTCTTAAATTGCGAATTTCCCAACCCGAAGGAAAAATCTGTGTCAGTGACATTTCTTTGTAATTACTACGAACCCCTGGGTGTTGCACCGATACTTGCGCAACAAAATCTGTTCCTTGGTAAATACTTGTGGGGTCAATTGTATTCCCTTCCATGTCTAGATAGGTAATATTTAAGCGCAAATCATTCGCTGCATCCGTTTTATCACCTGCTACAGGAATTCCATCTAATTGAATTTTTACAAATATGGGCTTCGTGCCGTTATTGGTAATGGCAACTTTTCCAGCACTTGCTTTGCTAATCTCTAAGTCTTGTCTTGAAATCGGTAGTTCCGAAGTTACTTTTAGCTTAGAACTGTTCGTTTTGGATATTTCAAAATCTAATTTATTTGCAACATCTGTAACATCACCTTCCCCCATAAATTTAGCAATGGCTAGAAGCGAATAGGCCGTGGTTTGTGTGCTGTACCAACTATTCGAACCAATTTGATCTACTAATTCATCAAATACCTTCTTTGCTAATGTCTTTTCATCCATTTGTACTAATGCTTCCAATATCATGGCTTGATCTCTTACATTACTTCCGTAGGAATAGGACATCTCACGGTATGGAGTGATGGTAGTCGAAAGGTTTTTGATTAGCTTTTCAGCTACCTGCTCTCTACCTGCTAATTGATATGCGGCCGCAAGTCTCCATTTTGAAGCTATCGATAAATTGGTCATCTCACGCATTCGATTCATAGCTCCTAAAGTAGGCTGCCCAGCTAATGCCAGTGTATATAAGCGATAGGCTTGAATCAATTGATTACTTCGGTAATAGGATCCACTATACTGTGTAATCACAGGCTCCCATTCATTTGCCCTCTGTTTTTGATACCTTGTCCACTTCTTTAGAAAGCCAACGGGTAAACGATATCCTTTGGCTTTTGCTTCGATCATAAAGTGACCGGCATAGTTTGTTCCCCAATCACTATAATTATTAGTTTCACCCGGCCAATACGACAAACCTCCATTGGTATTTTGGAACGTGTTTATCTTTTTAATAGCAGCTTCAATATTTTTAGCTATTTCCCTTTTTTGCTCCGTACCTAATTCGGTTAAACTGCCCAGTCGTAATTGAGGAAAAACAGCCGAAGTTGTTTGCTCAATGCATCCATGGGGATATCGAATGAGGTATTTTAATCTTTTCTCCAAATTTAAAGAAGGCATGCTCGACACTTCCACTACTCCATTATTAGTGCCCTCTACACCTACCGGTTGGTATTCACTTGACCAGGTTTTTCCTGGTTCAATAACACCATCAATCACGTTGGTAATTCGTGGGTTGGGCAACCGTACATCTAGTTCTACAGTATACTCTGCCTTATATTTACCGCTCTTAGCAATAACTTTAACCGTAGCAATTCCTATTTTTTCTGATACTATCAAATCGAAATAGGCCAACTTATCTCCCATTTCAGAGAACTTAATGGACTGTGTATTGCTTCCTTCCAATGAAAGTAAATCATTTGTTTTTACTTCAATAGATACATTTTTGATGGATTCATCCATACTAAAAACTGTTACGGGCAGTTTTACTTTTTCAGTAGGCCCAACTACCCTCGGTAATGTAGCTAATACCATAACGGGCTTTTTAACAGCAGTGGCTTTACTCACTTTACCATAGGCACCTTCATAACCTGCCACAAGCATTGTTTTAACGGATCCCACGTAAATAGGCATTTTAAAGGAGTGTTCTTTGGTTCCTCCTGCCTCTAGTTCAATTGGGCCAAAAAACTTTACAACAGGCTTAAAGCGATTTGCCTTTTTACTGCCCTCACTACTGGCTAATTCTTCATCTCCACCTACCGCAAGTAATCCTGCAATCTCACCCGTGTATGCACCTAACACGTATTTATACATATCCCAAGTTTTAACACCAAGTGCTTCTCGGGCATAGAACTTACGCCAAGCATCAGGTGTTTTAAATCGAGTAAGATCAAGAAGCCCTTCATCTACCATAGCTAAGGTGTACGTCATTTTTTTGCCACTCTTCTCACTTACTTTAATTGTAACATTTTCTTCAGGAGCAAGCACATCAGGCATTATAATTATAGGCTCTAAATGCGTAGCAGCATCTTCAACTAAGATTCGATTAATACCATACATCCTAATAGGTAAATCATTCGAGCTGTTATTATGAGGTTGAATGTACGACACATTTACATATACATTAGGTGCCATTTCAGCAGTGGTTTCGAATGTATAGGAACTTTGTTCAACTGTATTTTCTACCCAAAATGTCTTTATGATTTTAGAACCAGACTCAATGCTTATGAATGATCTTCCATTTTTTAGGCTCGGCAAATTAATTTTCACTGTTTCACCAACATTATACTTTACTTTATCAGTAGTAAAAGTTAACATTTCAGCTCCACCTGGACTATCTGCGTCTGAATTGTTCCACCACCCTTTGTAAGTAGTGTAAAAAATACTACCTGTTGAATGACCCGAAACAGGATCTGTTATTCTGATAAACTTTCTACCCCAAGATTCAATACCTAAATCCATTTCATAGATGGCTTTCCCATTTTGAGTATCTATGTAATCTGTTTTAATCAAGTTGGTGCTTCTGTCTGCCACATAACGGGCTAAATCATCATCTCCAGACCTATGCCACCACCACCTCCAGCGTATCTCGAATACTTCTACTTTGAGTTTTTTTCGATCAATCGGATTGCCATTTTCATCTACTGTTACAACGGGTATTAAATTAGGCTCATTGGAATAAAGCGCTTTATTCCAACCTTTTCCTTCTGGTATTTTTACACCCACATAGGTATTGTAAGCTGAATAAGGCATGGTAAATCGGTCCACACTAAAATCGCCTCCCTTTTCGAATGCCCTCACTTTAAACCTTGCATTCAGCATGCCAGGTGCATTCTTTCTAATATTAAAATTAGTAGTAACTAATGCTTCGCCTTGCTCATTTAATTGCCCATCAAATATTTTGTCCTCTTCTGCGTAAAAGGCCTTAGCGGGGTCATCAAAGGCATATTGAGCGTAATCTTTAAAAGAAGTACTACCTTTTTCTAAAACTACCGCAACATCCGCCTTAATGCTTTTTGCGATGGCTCCGTGGAGCCACTTAACTTGCAGTGTACCACTTGCAGACTTGCCAGATTTAAGAATATCTGTACCAAAGTCCAAGTTTATCTTTAGTCTATTAGGTTTAACGGTCTCAATTTTAATGGTTTTGGTATAAGTACTTCCACCCACTTTAACCTTGGCAAGCCAATTTCCGGTAGGTGCATCTTGTGCGGTGGCAGATCTAAAGTCATAAAATCCATTAACCGACTGTGTTCTCACCTTTCGTTGATACAACTGGTTTTCAGGCGTGTACAATTCAAAGACTACTGGGTGATTTTCTGGAAGTGCTTTTAGTTTGTCTTCTAGTATAAAAGAGACAAACAAGGAATCTCCCGGTCTCCAAACACCTCTTTCTCCATAGATAAATCCTTTTAGACCTTTCTTCGTTTCATCGCCACTTACATCGAACATACTTAATGACAAAGAAGAACCGTCATCTAATCGCAAATACCCTTTTTCCTTTCCTTTGGTAGCGATAAGTAGAAAAGGTTTTTTATCCAATTCAATAGAAACTAGGCCTTCAGTATCGGTTGTTCCTGAAGCAATTAATTGATGCTGATAATTATACACATTAACCTCCACATCCGATAAAGACAAGGCAGAAGTTAATGCTGTTATAGCCACAATTAGTCTGGAATTATCAACCCCTTTAGCAATAATTCCAAGGTTGGAAACAAAAACATTCCGTGCAACTATAGGTTGGCCCCGCATATAGTATGATTTTTTACAGGGATCTTCTCTTTCATCCCATCGGTAGCCATCGTAATAATTATAACTGTAGTAATAATCGCTGTAATAGCCATCATCTGAGTCGAAAGAAAGTTCCTCATCTCCTTCATAATCCTCATTTTGAACTTCATCTCCTTTTGTATTATCATCACATGGATAGAGTGATTGATCTTTAGTAAAGCTTAAAACAACCCTATAAATAGCGCCAGGATCAGTATTTATAAATTTGCTTAAATCGAGGCTAAACGTACTCCAGTCTCCTTTACTAATAGGTTTATCCGAAGTAAGTACTACCTCATCATGGTATACAATACGACCTACTCTATTTAATTGGTTGGTACCATCAAACCTATTATTTTGCAAAAATTGAGAAATGTTATCTTCATACACTTTGATAATTTTAACATTTACCGCACGAAGGTTCACTGCTTTAAATGGGAAAATTAGGCCGTCTGAATTGGGAAGAATAACTCCATTGCCAATAAGCTCGATTTTAGGTTTAATATTGGTAAACACAATGGATTTTTCGTAACGCTGAATTAACTGGTAATTCATAGAATTTCTTACGCCTTGTTCAATTTTAATTCCGTTTTTCTCCATTAATGTAGCGGTTGGATATGCTTTCACCACATTGCCCTCTACTTTTAATCGAAGGTTATCGCCCGATGTTAGGTAAATAAGTCCGCTAAGGTCTTGGCTTGTGCTAACAGGATCTGAAAAATAGAGGGTTATGGACTGCTCGGGTTGTTGTGCAACTTCCGTATTAACGAGCTCGAAATTGCCTAAAGGAGAAATTGGCACTATTTCAGTACCTGAATCTATCGAGGCCATATTTTTTCCATCCCAACTTAATACCACTTCCTCCTTGTTCTCTGAACGAACAACACTGTCAACTACAAAATTATGCACTCGCCCATTCCCTTGATGGCTCCAAGAAATAGACAAAGGATTATCTGATTGAGAAGCAGAAAGAACGGTTTCAATAACTGTATTCTCCGCAAAGTCAGAAGTAGTAAGGGTTCCAACAATTTTCTGCCAACTTAAATCATTAGGATCGTATGCTCTCACTCCTTCGTAATCCACCCTAAGGTGCTGTTTCATTATTTGAAATTGCAGCTTAAATATTTCTAGTTCTTCAGGAACATTCTCTCGAATTTTAGACAGGGAAAATTCACCGCTGTATTTAGTATCAGATGGCAACAGCTCATTTGGTTGAAATTCTATGGCCTGATTTGAAAGCCAAACAGCCTTACCTTCAATGCTTGGAGAAAAATCAAATAGATCCATTTCTATTTCTTCTCCAGGTTTAGATTCCAGAATAGGTTCAATAAAATCTATGATAATGCTGGACTGATTTGAGATAACCCCTGAAGTGTACGCAGATATATAGCCTGCGAAGGCAGTATTTGCATTGGCCATTGTTTCGTTTTCAGACGATGTTTTATCAGTAGTACAATAGCTTAAAAAAAGTAACACAATGAACGAAAGCAACAATCGAAGACGAGGCATAAGGCGAGAATTTTTAAAGTTTAACTATGGTATAAAAATAGTCTATAAAATATTATAATATTTAACCTACTGTCCTCCTTTATAATAAAAATACACAAGAAAGTTGTTCACAAGATTTCATCGTCATACCACTATGTTAATTGCCTTACAGCCATCATAGTGCTTAGTAAATCTTCAAGCCAGTGTAAAAGGAAGTTACTACTCAGCCAGAAAAACGTAGCCACAAAGGCTCCAAGGCTCTAAGAACCACTAAATAAAGGTATTGGAAGAATTAAAACCTTAGTAAAATTTTCTGACTTCGTGTTTTAGTGGCTAAAAAGGATGTTTTAGTAGCTGGGTAGTAACAAAAGGAAATGCGATATAGATATAATTCTGAATATCAAGCTATTACGACTCATTCTTTAAATGGCAAGTATTGTTCAATTCTAGGAGCCAAAAAGGAGCAAACAGCCTAACTGCCTTGCTCCACTTTTATACAATTCACAATTTCAATTCTACCTACCTACCTATTTCGCAGGCGCAACCAACATGGGTATCACCGTGCCAATCAAAGGCAGGTGCATATCCATTCATTTTCCAATAAAAAGGAGTCCTTGGAGTGTTGTAATTACCAATTTCATTCATGGTTTCCGTATCATATAATCTACCATTAATCATGGTATAAATAACGGAGTTTGAATTTTGTATATTCTCTAATGGGTTCTTATCCAACACAATTAAATCAGCCAATTTACCCACCTCTAAAGAGCCCAGCTGATCATCCATTCCCAAATAATTTGCTCCATTAAGCGTCCCTGCTCGCAGCGCTTCCATGTTGGTCATACCACCCTGTGCTAGCATCCAAAGCTCCCAATGCACACCCAAACCTTGTAATTGCCCATGAGCACCTAAATTAACTTTAACCCCTGCATCAGTTAGCTTTTTACAACTCTCAGAAACTAGGATATGTCCATTTTCATATTCTTTCATCGGTGCCATTGTGCGATGCCTTGAACGCGCATCAATAATGCTTCTTGGCGTATATTTTAAGAGCTTTTTGTCTTCCCAAACATTGGTAGTTTGGTACCAATAATATTCTCCATTTAGTCCACCATAATTAACAATAAGCGTTGGGGTATATCCTGTTTTACTGGCTGCCCATAGTTTCACTACATCATCATGTAAGGTGGCAATGGGTATATTATGCTCTATCCCGGTATGCCCATCTAAAATCATTGACATATTATGAAAGAAGGTAGAACCACCCTCAGGAACTACTTCAATCTGATATTCAGATGCTGCTTGGATAATTTGTTGTCGTTGCTCTCTTCTTGGTTGATTGTAGCTCTTTACAGAAAACGCTCCAAAGGCTTTTGTTCTTCGAATGGCTGATCGCGCATCTTCCAAATTATTTACAACGGCTTTAAAATCTCCATCAGCACCATATAAAATAACTCCAGTAGAAAATATACGAGGCCCAACCATTGTGCCAGATTTCACCATTTCTGATTGTGAAAAAACCATTTCTGTATTACTTGATGGGTCGTGGGTTGTCGTAACCCCATAGGCTAAGTTTGTATAATACTGCCAGTGCTTTTGAGGACTCAGGCCTCCTCTAAACTGCCCTACATGGGCGTGTGCATCAACAAACCCAGGCATAATGGTTTTGCCTGAAACATCAATAACTTTTGCCTCGGCTGGGATTTCCACATTATTAACTGCACCAACCTCAATAATTTTATTTTCACTGATAAGAATGGTGCCATTCTCAATTACTTCGTCTCCTTTTAGTGTAATTATTCTAGCTCCTTTAAGCGCAATTAATCCCTTTGGTTTATCGGAGGTGAGTGTTAAGTTGATTTTTATTCCTACGGTATCAATTGCCGGAATAGAATCTGGTGCCCCTTCTAAAAAGAGAAATCTTTGGTTTATATCAGCACTAAAATATTCTTCTCCTAAGGTCCAATTTAATTGCGTGCTATTGGCAGACCAATGCAAATTAATTCCTGCGTCTTTTGCTACTTGAGCAACCGGCACATTCGTTGCACTTCCATCAAGGTCAATTACTTGGCCCGTCATGGGCAAAGAAGCTATATATACCTTGTATAAATTGCTAAAGGCAACCCAATTATTATCTGGGCTAGGAATAATTCGTTGAGCATATTTTGACTTTACAATTTCACGAACATCTTTCCCTTCAATTGTGATAGATTTCAAGGTCTTTGTTAATTCTCCAAAGAGTGTGCCTCCTGTTTGATAAAATATTCTTTTCCCGTCTTTTGAAAAAATGGGGTACTGTCCTTCTTCCGTTATTAATGTAGCAGTAGAACGATAGCCAATCTTTTTAGAATAGCTGACATTGAGCTTATATATACCTGGCTCCTTTGTGTTTACATACCCTTGATGCCCATTCCCTCTCTCCTTTCTATAAACCAGCGTATTAATATTATTGGGCGAAAAGGACGGAGTTCTATAAATACCCTTTTCGCTGGTTAGTTTCACCGGCTTACTCTTAGCCAAATTCATATCAAGCCTATAGATAGCACCCATCGTCACATCATTCCAAGTTACATACGTTAAATAGGTTCCATCTTTGGAAAAGGAAGGTTCAAATTCCAGATCTTCTCCTGTGGTGAGTCGAACAGGTGTGCCATTTGGTAATGATTTTTTCCACAAATAACCTGCAGCATTAAAAACAAGTGTTTTGCCATTGGGTGAAGTGATTGCCTGACGAATGGCCTTTGCTCTAAATGTGTTTGGTGCAGCTTCATTTTTAAACTTTAGCGCATTTACAATTTTATGATTTGCAGTTGCTTTGAAAGGAATATTTGATATCTCCAATGTGGCCACGTTAATTTTGATAATCTTACCTTGTGACCATATCACGATGTCTTTGTCATCTGGGGTGAAATTAAATCCTACAAATGGCCCAAATATGGCCCAAGCCTCTTGTTGATCTTTGCTTAGCCCATCATAAATCGGCCATTCTTTCCCTGTTTTTAGATCATGAAGATACAGCACGGTTTTCTCTCTAACTCTTCGAACGAAAGCCATCACATCTCCTTTATGAGAGACCACTGGTCGAATTGCTCCGCCAGGACCACCCGTTACTCGCTCCGTTTTCCCATCTTCAAAATGGTATCTATTAATGATGTAAATCTGACCATTGGGATCCTTATTATATTGAAAGAAGCCCCCAGGGTAAACATCTTCGCTATAGTACACATATTTTCCGTCTCTCGAAGCCCAAGGTTCTCCTACATCTTGTTGGTCATTTTTCCTCTTCGTTAATTGTATTCCTTTGCCCCCAGATGTATGGTACATCCAGATTTCTCCGGCTCCTAACGATCTTTCGGAAGTAAAATGTTTCTTGCAAATAATATAGTCACCATCAGTTGACCAAACTGCATTATTAACAAGTCTAAAATTTTCTTTGGTGATTTGTTTTGGATCAGACCCATCGGTATTCATCATCCAGATATTATCTCCACCTCCAGCATCACTCGTAAAACTGATTTTAGTTCCATCCGGACTAAATCTTGGTTGTACTTCGAACGCGTGGCCTCCTCTTAAAAGCGTGGCATCTCCCCCTTCTACAGGCATTATATAAATATCTCCTAGCATATCAAAAACTATTTGCGCACCGTTTGGACTTACATCCAAACTCATCCAAGTGCCTTCATCGGTAGTTATTGAAACCTCTGAAAACGGTAATGCAGGAGTAGAAACATCCCACGTTTCCTTTTTTGAACTTTTATCGTCTTGTGAAAATGAAGGAGAGCAAAATATAAGAAGCAGTACAGCAAGGAAATAATTTTTCATAATGTTTTATTGGTTAAGATTTCGAATATACAAAATTCCAATAAAAGAATTTCTTTAAACCAACTATCCCTAGGGCAGAGCCACAGGGGTATTTAGCTGGTTTCATTTTGACGCGATGGTCAAAAAGCGAAATTCCTTTATTTGGGATCCTGAAACAAGTTCAGGATGATATTTTAGGAGACTCCGAGGCAGAGCCTCGGAGAATTCATTAAAATAAAATTCATCAGGTATATGCCTTTGTCGAATACGAAGAAAACACTTAACCAAATATATGATATAGATAAAATAAGTAAATTGCAATAATCAATCACTACAAACAAAATTTTATGAGCTCTGAAATTAAAACTCAACTGAACGATGCAAGCGTAATCAAGTTTCTAACAACCATAGAAAATGAGCAACAACGAAAGGATAGTTTTGAGATTTTAGAAATGATGAAAGAAGCTACACGTGATGAGCCAAAAATGTGGGGTGATTCAATCATTGGTTTTGGGACTTATCATTATGTATATGCAAGTGGTAAAGAGGGTGATTGGATGCGTATTGGCTTTTCTCCTCGTAAAGGAAAAATTAGTTTATATCTCATGTGCGGAGTTGAACACGAAAAGCAAATACTAGATAGAATCGGCAAACATAAAACAGGTAAATCCTGCTTTTATATTAACAAACTAGCAGATGTTAACAAAGAAGTATTAATGGAACTTATCCAATCTGCAATAGAAAAAATGGACGAGCAATATCCTAAAAAACTATACTAACGGCAAAATCCGATCTTCTTTTATTGCCGTCATCACAAACGAACTCTGAACTCTACCAATATTTTCTAAAGCAGCCAATTTTTTAGCAATAAACGACTGGTATTCAATCATATCTTTTGCTACAACTTTGAGTAAATAATCTACCATTCCAGCAATGTGGTAACACTCTATCACTTCTACAAGGTTATCTATTTCCTTCTCAAACTGGTTTATATTAGCCTCATTATGCTTATCGAGGGTAATAGAGCAGAAAGCCACCAAATGCAATCCTACTTTCTCTTTATTTATAGTGGCAGAGTAGCCTGTAATTACCCCTGACTTCTCTAGTTTTTTGATTCGATCAAATATGGGAGTATTGGTCATACCAAGCTTATGAGCAATTTCTTTGATCTTCATTTTTGCATCTTTTTGAAGCAAGTGAATAATTTTTAAGTCCGTTTTATCTAATGAGTAAGTCATCGTTCAGAAAAATTTTCTTTAAAGAGTAAAATTGAATAGCACAAAAGTATATAATTCTTATATATAACTTATATCAGTTGTATTTTCTTATATAACCAATGTCAGTTATTTTTTATTCTTTATAATCTATTTTTGAAGTAATTAACTAATACTGAAAGCTATGAACAAAGAAGATATGCAACCAGAAAGTCTGATGATGAGCTATGGTTATAAACCAGAATTATCAGAAGGAGCCATAAAAGTTCCTATTTTTAACACGTCAACTTTTGTTTTTAAATCAGCCGAAGAAGGTAAAGCTTCTATGGAGTTGGCCTATGGACTGCGTGAAAAAAATAAAGGCGAAGAACTAGGATTAATTTATAGTAGAATCAATAATCCAAACCTTGAAATCTTAGAAAACCGATTGGGACTATGGGATAAAGCAGACGATTGTGCAGTTTTTGAAAGTGGCATGTCGGCTATTAGCACAGTGTTACTTGAATTTCTAAAACCAGGTGATTTATTGCTTTTTAGTAATCCTACCTATGGAGGAACAGATCATTTTGTGCATCATTTTTTGCCAAGCATTGGAGTTGATTTTGTTGAATTTGACCATTTAGATACCAAGGATGAAATTATTAAAAAGGTAGAAGCCAGTGGTAAAAAAGATCGATTAAAACTCGTATATATTGAAACTCCTGCCAACCCAACAAACGACATTATAGATATCGAAATGTGTCGTGAGATCGCTGATCTTTTTGCAACAGAAACCCACACGCCTTATGTGGCTGTAGATAATACGTATATGGGGCCATTATGGTCACATCCATTGCAAGTTGGTGCAGATTTGGTTCTTTATTCTGCCACAAAATATATTGGTGGGCATAGCGATTTGATTGCCGGAGCAGTAGCAGGAACCTCAGAAGTAATGCAAAGGGTAAAGGTATTACGCACATTTTTAGGAAATATGGCGAGCCCTAACACCTGTTGGCTAATGCTCAGGAGCTTAGAAACTTTAAAAGTAAGAATGGATCAGCAGACTAAAAATGCACAGAAAATTGCTGCCTACTTAAACGACCACCCCAAAGTTGAAAAAGTGTTTTACTTAGGGCTTATTAAAGAAAGCTCTGCTGCATATGCGGTTTATAAAAAACAATACTCTTCACCTGGAGCGATGATTTCTTTTAAAATCAAAGGAGGAGAACAAGAATCCTTTCAGTTCCTCAACAACCTCAAGCTAATAAAATTAGCCGTAAGTCTGGGCAGTACCGAAAGTCTTGCCCAACACCCAGCATCAATGACTCACGTTGATGTGGCACCTGAAAGTCGTGAACGACTAGGAATAACAAATAACTTGATTAGGCTCTCTATTGGAGTTGAATTTGTAGATGATTTGATCTCAGATATTAGTAAAGCGATAGATTAGCAGATACAAACCCTGTCAATTGTAACCTTGACAGGGTTTTCTTTAGCCTTTAATCGAAAAGTTGTTTATACTTATCATCTTCTTTTAAACCACTTAATATTTCAATATTTATCCCATCAGATATACCTGTTTCAACCAATCGTTTCTCAAATTCTTGTTCAGCCACCATTAGTTCAACAAAAGGCTTTTCGTCATCATCAAATTGAAGGTCGCTTTCTTTAAGTGCAAGTACCTGCTTCTTTGTGTCTAGAACAATATCTGCGTTAGCAGAGTAGCCTGCTCTTAGAAAATTATCAGACCTTAAATTAACTGCTGCCTTAATTTCAAACTGGATAGCTCCTTGATCTTCAATGCCTTTAGGCGATATATATTCAAGATTAGCCATGAAAGAAACGGTATCTAACGCACCCACCATAAGGGTTAAGTTCATACCTTCTTTTATCTTACCCACCTCGGCCTCATCTACCTTGCCCTCAAATATCATTTCGTTCATATTGGCTATTGAAGCAATGGTAGTACCATCGTTAAATGTGTTCGATTCAATTACAAAGGAGCCTTCCTTAACCGGAATATCTAAGAGCATCCCTGAACTTGTTGCGCGTACAATATTGGAAGACATCCCTTCATTTTTGGAAGCGCCTTCTTTTATCAACTGTAAATTATCTTCGGCAGCCTCAACCTCTTGCTGGGCAAGATTAAAAGATAATAAAAATTGGTTATAAGCCGATTCTGAAATTACTTGCTGTTCATAGAGTTCATATTGCCTATTCTTTTCTTTATCAGCATTTTTGTAATTAATTGCTGCCGTTTTAATTCGAACTTCAGCATTATTTAGCGCCACTACATTGGGTATTATTTTCACCCTCGCTATTTTGTCTCCTACTTTTACATGGCTCCCTGCTTCCACATATAATGTTTCTACCACACCTGATACCTGAGATTTAACCTCAATCTCTTTACGAGGAACAATTGAACCAGTTGCCACGGTTTTCTTTTCGATATCAGTAAAAAAGGGAGAATTTGTCTCATAAATAACAGGCGGTTCTTCTGATTTTTGGTATAAGTAGTATCCTGTGCCTACAAAACTGGCAACTACTGCAATAATTGTTAAAATGACTAAAATACGCTTCATAGTGTTGTTTTTGTTATGAATGATCTCAAAAATGCAACGTCATTCAGAGCGAAACAAAGTGGAGCGAAGAATCTCATGATTAGGAATAGAGATTGCTTCGTTCCTCGCAATGACGTATTTGTTTTAGATATCAAAATTGAGTTTTATTGTTATTATTGTTATTTCTGATAATTGCTAATTGAACATCGTTAATTATTTCTCTATTCAACTCTAATTGCTTCTATTGGACTTACCGAAGCTGCTTTTTTTGCCGGCATTATTCCAGCTAAAGCACCACCAATGATTAATAAACCAAGTGCACCTACAGCTACTTTTATATCTACTTCTGGTGGCCCCAGCATCCCATCTTCAGGAACTACCTGAGCGATTGCTTCCAATACAAAAACACCTATGACTAATGCCACATAGCCACCAATAGAAGTTAAAAAGATCGATTCTTGTATTACCAATGATATGATGGAGCCCGGGGTTGCACCCAATGCTTTTCTTATCCCAATTTCTTTGGTTCTTTCTTTTACGATAATGAGCATAATATTACTTACACCAATTACCCCAGCTAACAAGGTACTAATGCCTACAAACCAAGTAAATACATTTATCCCCGTAAAAAGTCCTGAAATTTCAGCAAATTCTTCTTCTAAATTATTGGTACCAATGGCATCTAGGTCTAGTGGATGAATACTATGCCGTTTTATAAGATTTGCAATAATTGCCTCTTCTACTTCGGAAACTTTATAACCTGGTTTAACTGAATAAGCATACCAACCTACTCTATTGCCATAATTAAAAGCTTGTTGAAAAGTAGTAAAAGGCAAATAAATGGTTTGCGTATCTCTATCAGCTTGTTCACCTGTTCGTTTAGAATCGAACAAGCCTACCACCATAAAATTTACTCCACTAATTTTAATGTATTTACCAATGGGGTTTTCATCTTCGAAGAGTACATCTTTAACATTACGACCGATTACGGCCACTTTGCGTTCTTCATTAATGTCTTTATTATTTATGAAACGCCCCAAATCAATATCCACTAACTGGATTTTACTATATCCAGGAAAATCACCATAAACTGAAAAATTACCAGTTTTATTATTATAGATAGTACTTCCACCTCCAGTACCGCTTAATCGGTTTCTCGGTGCTAGATAAGATAACCCGGCAATTCTTTTTCTAAGAATTTCTGTGTCTGCATTGGTAAATACCACATTTCTTCCTGGCTGAAACCCTCCATAAGAAATAGTGGTTCTTTCTGACCAGAAAAATCCACTATTGGTAGCCCAAGCTGAAAAGTCTCTTTCTACACCATTTTGTAATCCTTTACCAGCACCGAGCAAAATTATAATCATAAAAATACCCCAACCTATACCAAAAACAGTTAAAAACGTACGAAGCTTATTCTTTCGAATCGTAATAAATATTTCTTGCCATTTATCTAAATCAAACATATTACTCGTCTTTAAGTGCTTCAATAGGTTCCACTTTAGCTGCTTTTCTGGCAGGAAAATAACCCGCCAAACTTCCAAAAAACGCCAATACCAAAGTAGCGGCTATTGCTACCCTTAAACTAACTTCTGGCCGATTAAAGAAATCCATGGGAAACCCAAAACTGTCCATCATTGCGGTTAAGGATCCCGTATCAATAAAAATAAAGCCTGCTAACAACCCTATATACCCTGCCAATAATGTTATAAACATGCTTTCTTGCAAAAACAGGCCTATAATAGAATTGGGCGTAGCCCCTAAGGCCTTTCTAACCCCCACTTCCTTGGTTCGCTCTTTTACCACAATCAACATTATATTGCTAACACCAACCACACCAGCTATTAAAGTAAATACTCCTACAATAAATAAGAAAAATCTAATGCCAGCAAAGAGGTTCATAAATCGCATAAAATTGACTACACCATTAAAAATTCTAGTTGCTTTTTTATCAGTAGGATCAAAGTTATGTTTTCCACTTAGATAGCCTAGAATATCAGCTTCAATCATTTTTGATTCAGCCTCACTAGCACTACCTACCGTTACAATTAGGTTATGAATTTTGTTACCCCCTCCATAAGCTATTTGAGCAGTACTAATAGGGATGTAAATTACCTTTTGTTCAAAGTCAGAACCTTCATCTTTAAACGTTCCTACTACTTTATATTTAATCCCATTAACATCGATATATTTTCCAATCGGGTTTATTCTTCCAAAAAGTACTTCAACTACTTTCTCTCCAATAACCGTTACTTTTCGTCTTTCTTTCTGGTCTTTATCATTTAGGTACCTCCCACTAGTAATCAATGTTTTTTCGATGTACTGATGATCTGGATGGCACGAACGTACATTAAAAAATGATAAATTGTTTTTATACCTTACCGTAAATTCCCCAGGCACATAATACCTGCCTGTGATATATTCAATTCCATCCAGTTTTTTAATGGCATCATAATCTAGGTTGGTAAATTGTATTTGCTTGCCTGGCTTTATTCCTTTATATGGTTTACTGGTTTCGCCAGCTCTTATCCATAAAGAATTGGTTGCATCATCATCAAACTGGTGCTCTACCCCGTGTTGAAAACCACTTCCAAAGCCCATTAAAATAATTAAGATAAATATTCCCCAGGCTACATTAAACGCAGTAATAAACGACCGAAGCTTATTTTGCTTCATCGTAAAGAAAATCTCTTGCCACTTGTCGATGTCAAACATTTTTATTTGAAGTAATGGTTAGGATTTGAAGTCGGAAGAAAGGAGTCGGAAGCATTTTCATTGAATCTTCCGTTTAAAAGCTACCATCATGTTCATGAGGTTGAAAGCAAATTCATACAGTTGATCAAATTGCCGATCAGTAATATATTTTCTATTCTTTGCTTTATGCAAACAGGTTACTACTTCTGCTAAAGATCTAATTGAATACCCCATAAATCTTTTAAACTCGGGATTGGTTTGACCTATTGAACCTTCAGAAATATTTAATGCAATTGCATCGGATGCCCTCATTATTTGAGAGGTTAAATTATACGTTTCGTCCTTCGGAAAAGTACGGGTCAGTTGATAAATTTCTTCGGCATACTCCATGGCTTTCTGCCAAATAATTAAGTCTTCGAATTTGAATTTCATTATACCGTTTCTACTTCTGACTTCTGACTCAATTCTTCCGACTTTGCTTCATCAACTACAAACCCATCCTTGAGATGGATATTCCTGTTGGTCATTGCTGCGATGTCGTGTTCGTGCGTAACAACCACAATGGTTTTACCAGCATCGTTAACACGTTTAAATATATCCATTACATCGTAGGATGTTTTGGTGTCTAAGGCTCCAGTGGGCTCATCGGCCAGTATTACCTTTGGATCAGAAATAAGGGCTCTAGCTATGGCTACCCGTTGTTTTTGCCCACCCGACAATTCACTTGGCATATGTGTTGCCCAATCTTTAAGGCCCACCATATCTAAATACTCTAGGGCAATATCGTTCCGCTTTTTACGACTAACTTTTTGATAATAAAGTGGGAGTGCCACGTTTTCGGTAGCATTTTTAAAAGAAAGTAAATTAAAGGATTGAAAAACAAAACCCAGAAACTTATTACGATAATAAGCTGCTTTTTTTTCAGAAATATTTTTGATTAATGTATCGGCAAGGTAATAATTACCTGCATCGTATTTATCTAATATTCCAAGGATGTTTAAAAGCGTAGATTTTCCTGAGCCTGAAGAGCCCATGATAGATACAAATTCACCCTCCTTTATGGTGATATCTAAGCCCTTAAGTACATGAAGTTGCTGTTTACCAACACCATAGGATTTTTGAATTCCATCGAGTTTTATCATTATCTGTATTTTGAGTTGACCTGAATAACATTGTTGCCTCTAATATACGGATGAATGCAAAATTAGTTTTGTTAATTATATAAAAGGAAGATAACCGTTACTTAGGGCACTAATCTAAAAACTGAGCTCCTTTTAAAAAGCAATAAAACCGAAAGGAAAGTGATTTTAAAACACGAATTTAGCGTTTTCGCATCCTTTTCATTTGTGAGATGTTTCGATCAGGATGATCGTTCATATGCATTTGATAAGCGTTCATTTTTCTTTGTCCGGCTGTCATGCTAGAACAGTTAGACAACAAAACAATTATAACACCTGCGATTAGTATTTTTTTCATAATAAAAATTTAATAGATTTTAGTGCCAACTAATTTCTATCAATTCAAATAGAACGGGTTTTATAATTACTATATGTAGGTATTTATGCTTAATTTGAATGGTTTTTTACACTAGAAAGCATTTACTTAACATAATTTTAAAAGAGTTTCTAAATGAGAACAATTGTTTAAACATCGTACATTGTATCTTTATAAAATGAATGCGTCTATACAAACAATCCGTCCGTTAGGCTTCCAATGGGAGACCAGAGATCCTTTTCTATTTTGTGCACATCATGCAGATAATTATCCTGCTGGAAATGAACATCTTGGACCACAAGATAGTCTAGCTGGCAGAGCCATTGGGCAAGATTTTACTTTAAAAGATGGGTGGCGAATGTACCACGGAAGCAAAGTGCCAGGTTTTCCGGCACACCCACACCGTGGGTTTGAAACGGTAACTTATGTACGCACAGGCTTGGTTGATCATTCGGATTCATTAGGAGCTACGGGCCGTTTTGGAAATGGCGATGTGCAATGGATGACCGCAGGTAAAGGCGTACAACATTCGGAAATGTTCCCTCTTTTGAACCAAGATAAACCTAACCCCTTTGAATTGTTTCAGATCTGGTTAAACTTACCCAAGGCAAGCAAATTCGTGGAGGCCCATTATAAAATGCTGTGGAGTGAAGATATCCCGGTGGTAATCGAAAATGATGATGATAAAAACAAGATAGAAATAGCTTTGATTGCAGGAGATTATAAAAACACACTTGCTCCTACTCCAACACCTAACTCCTGGGCTATTGATAAAGATAACGAAGTGGCTATTTGGACCATAAAGCTTGCCCCCAATGCAGAGTGGGTTTTACCTAAATCAATCCACAAAATAAACCGTTCCTTATATTATTATGAAGGAGGATCAATCCAGATTGGTGAAGATCAGATTAGAGGTGGAAATGCCATTGATGTAGTGTCTGAACAGGATATTCTGATTAAAAATGGCGATACAGAATCGAATATATTGCTTTTACAAGGCAAACCTATAAATGAGCCAGTGGCAAAATATGGCCCTTTTGTTATGAATACGCAAGCTGAAATTGCCCAGACCATGGATGATTACCAGCGTACCCAATTTGGAGGTTGGCCTTGGACAAATCATGAACCTGTAAATGGGCCGACTAAAGGGCGTTTTGCCAAATATGCTGATGGAAGTGAAGAAACCAAGGATTAATATTTCATTCCGTACGGCATGTTAAGTAAATCTTTAGATTAGATTATTCTTTTTCTACTTTGGATTTACATCAAAAGAAATTAATCCTACTTTGCCAATTTTAGTATTCTTAAAGCACCTTTGGCTACTAAAAAGAAAACAAGCAGCCCGATGGCTAAATCGGGTATTTTAGATTGGGTATAAAATACAATAATGGCAGCCGCAATTACCCCTAAATTGGCCACAATATCATTAGAAGTAAAAATCATACTGGCTTTCATATGTACTTCATCCGTTTTGGCTCTTTGCAATACCAATAAAGAAGCTACATTGCCAATGAGTGCTAACATAGAAATCAGAATCATAGTTTGAAAAACAGGTAAATCTCCATGACCAAACACGCGCCTAAGCACTTCGATAAAGCCTAAAACAGCCAAGGATAATTGAAAATAGCCACTTACCTTGGCTATCTTCTTTTTGCGTGTAAGCAGGCCACCTATTGCATAAAGGCTCAATCCATAAACGAGCGAATCTGCTAGCATATCAATAGAATCTGCCACTAAACCCATTGAATTAGAAATAAAACCAGTAGTAAGCTCTACTACAAATAAGGCAAAATTGATTATGAGGATGATCCAAAGTGCTCTACGCTGAATGCCCTTGTCTCCACCGCTTGTCCATTCTGTAGTAACAGTATCTACTCTAGTTGAGTTAAAATTAAGCTCATCTATGGATGATTCAATGTAATCAACCTCCTCCGTATGAATTACTTCTAATAATTGCCCCTCAATATCGAATTTTAGTTCTTTAATTTGGGCAATTCCATCCAACTTCATGCGGATCATTTGCTCCTCTGAAGGGCAATCCATTTTGGTTATTTTGAAGGTGGATTTTTGCATTGGCAAATTTATCGATATTGTAGAAGCGACATAAAATCCTTATGCCTGTACTTTTGTGTTTAACAAAATTCAACGAGTAACCTAACCACTTACGGAGCTCGAGTTAAAATTAGCCAAGCCTAAAACAGATTAAAAAAATTACGACTGTACTTTTTCAACACTATCTGTAAAATTCTTTTTGAGCTATTAACTTCGTTATGGTTAACCTTTCTTGTGCTTACTCCTTACCCTCATTAATGTCACAAGAAAAGAAATTAGAATACCCGCAAGAATGGAAAGGGTCGTGTGCAATAAATGTTCAAAAGAAAAGACTTCTTTGTATGCAACGATCGCAAAATCCAGTGCAGAAAGATTATCGTCATGAAGGCCATCAAAAGCATGAAGAGAGACCCACAATGGGTGTAAAATTAAAATGCCAAGCGCAATACCTATGATTGTAGCGAGGGTGATTGATCTTTTATTCATTATTATTTGGTTTAAATATTTCTTATTTTATATCCAGCTACTAGCTACCTGCCATCTTTTTGATAATATTTATCATACAAAACGTTCTCTCCTATTTTTCTGTAAAATTCAATTTCAATTTAAGAAAATAATCTAATATTTCTATTGTTAAACTTACTTATTAAATCAATAATTTTCATCTCAAAATTCCATAATCGTCTTTAAACTACTCACTTCAAAGCATAAACGATATGAATTAAAGAATTTAGAACACCACTTTAAGCGGTGTTCTAAATTAAAACTCTAAATAGTTGAAATAGCTTCTCCTGTTTTTACCCGATATGCGCTTTCAACATTAGAAACATAAATAAGTCCATCTCCTCTTTCGGAGGATCGACCATTTCTACTAATGATTTCTATAATTTGATCCGCTTTTTCATCATTGCAAACAAGCTCAATTTTTACTACTTGGCTATCCGTAATTTTAAAATCCAATGATGGAAAAGCATCTGGACTCTTATGTGAACCAGTACCTTCTGCTTTTGACAAGGTTATGCAGTCAAATCCTTTCTCTTTTAGCTCCTCAACTATTGGTTTTACTCTGTTGGGCTTCAAAAATGCTTTTATTTCTTTCATAATTCTCAAATTTTAATCATCATGTTCTAATTGCCCTTTAATCAATTCCGAAGAGAGCATATAGGCTCCATTAACTACTATTTGGGCCTCTTTAGGCAAAGGCTCTGCAAAAGTTACTTCAATAAAACCTGCATCTTTAATACCAATAGTTACATCGGCAACATTAAATTCAAGTTTGCCATCTTCGTGTTCTTCTCCTTTTACAAAAACAAAAGATCTACTACCTTCAGTAATTATGGCCTCTTCAGGAATCACATCCATCATTTTCTCGCTTTCTACAATGCGGCCCTCAACATATAACCCGGGCAATAAATTTGTGGTAACCTCACTATCAATAATTGCGTGCACATGTACCGCTTTAGGGTCATCCTCAAATGTTCTGCCAATGGTTTCAATATATGCCTCAATCAACTCCCCTGGTTTGTTAGCAATGGTAAAATAAGCTTTTTGGCCTACTCTAATTTTGTAGATATCCTTTTCATATACCCTAAAATCTACATGGGTTTTTGCATTATTGGTTATGTAAAACATATTTACGCCAGGGTTCGCAAAATCTCCAATGCGCACATACACTTCGCCCACAAATCCATCAATAGGAGCAATAATTGGCACCGATGGAAATAACTCACCCGCTATCACCTTAGCTACATTCAAATTCAATAATTTCAATTTCGCTTTTAAACCTCCAATTTTTGATTGGGTTGAGTAATAATCCGATCTGGCTTTTTGAAATTCTCTGCCCGATGAAATTTCTTCTTTGTACAGTTTTTCTTTCCGTTCAAACTCTGTTTTTAAATAATCCAGGTCATTTACACTTTGCTGCAATTCTTGTTGCATTTGCAAATAATCAGGATGCTCTAGGCGCGCCAGTACCTGGCCTTTCTTCACTTTATTGCCTTCTACAAAATAGATACTACTTACATTGCCCCCAATAAAAGCATTCACATTGGCTTCGTCCTGTGGATAAAGATCAAGGAACCCGTTTACTTTAATCGTATTACCCAGGCTTTTCTGCTGTATTTTGCTGGTAGTTAATCCTAACACCTTTGCTTGGTCTGTGGTAATCGAAACCTTGTTCATAGGTCCTTCTTCGTGCTCTTCACCGTGCTCTTCGCCTTCGGCTGAAGATGAGTTGGAAGAACAACTTCCTAAAAATGCAACAAGCCCAAAAAGGATGGCTATTAGCATTGCATTTTTCATTCGTGTGTATATTTTATTTTTAATATTCATTATAGTGTACCCATTAAATAGTTAATTTCAATTTGTGTTTGTTTGTATCGCCTCATTGTTTCTAAATACTGATTGCGGATACTGTTGGCTTGATCTAAGTTTCTTATATATTCTACATATTCAATCTCACCACTTGCGTATCCTTTCCCCGCATAATTTACCAGCTCATTGGCCATTTCTAATCCTTTGGATTGGTAGTACTCCAGCTGTGCTTGGTATTTGGTAAACTCCTGCAGCAGATTATCCAATTGCGTATGCAATCTCAAACTGTAGCTGTCGTACTCAGCATTGGCAATGGCTACATCCACTTCAGTCGCCTGACTCCTGCCATTATTTGTCCAAAATGCCAACGGCACAGCAATGCCAACAGAAAAGCCTGTATTTCCAGAAACACCTTCGATTTGTTGGCTGAAGAAGCCTGCTGAAAATTCAGGTACAAATTCAGATTTTTGCAATTTATAGCTGTTCTGAGCTAGGGCTATGCGTTTCTGAAATGCCCGCAATAATGGGTTTTGCTTCATTGATGCTGTATCCGAAACCAAAGGAATATCAATTTCGAGCAATACTTTTTCAGCAATTTGAATAGCACTGTCGTAGTTCATTACATTTTGCAATCGTAATTTAAAAATTTCAACATCAGCCTCTGTTTGTTGCTTTAAAAGTAATACTTCCTGGTGTTTTCCTTCGGCAGCAATTTTTGCCAGTAGATTGGTTTCACCGGTGGAATATCTCATTTCAGCCGCCCTCACAAACTTGGTATATATACTATCGAGGTAATTATAAAGCTCTAATTGGCTATATGCCCAAGCTAACTGTGTGTATTCAGTTTTAACCTGCCGGATGAGCTCGTTTTTGGTAACAACTACCATCTGCTGGCTCAATTCAATTTTGCTATTTTGAAGGTTAGCACGCGTACCATAAACCGTAGGGAATTTAAAGCTTTGAGAAATATCATATCCATTATCTACAAATCCAGGGGTATTTATTTTTCCTCGAGTATAGGTAAACTCCGTATTTGCCAAGTTAACCGTAGCTTTCTTCAGTTTTTCCTCTCTGGTTACTCCTAAATTAGCGGCAGTTATTTGAGGATTATTAGCTAAGGCGATATCGACCGCTTGCTGCATATTTATAGATTGAGGCTGTTGCTCTTGTGCCCATAATTTAGGGGCACCAATAAACATCATAAGTAAAATACTGATTGCAACAGTTTTGGGAATATTACCTCCACCGTTGGATTCGCCTTTCACTCTTCCTGATTCCACGATATAATATAATACAGGTATAATCACCAAGGTTAAAAGAGTGGCTGATATTAGACCACCAATAACAACCGTAGCCAAAGGACGCTGTACTTCTGCACCAGCCGATGCGGAAACTGCCATTGGAATAAAGCCCATAATGGCTGCAACAGCAGTCAATAATATCGGCCTAAATCTTTCTTTGGTGGCAGTTGATATCCGTTCAGAAATATCTAGCACACCGTTATCACGTAAATCGTTAAATCGGCTAATAAGTACCAATCCATTTAATACGGCCACACCAAATAGCACAATAAAGCCTACGCCTGCCGAAATACTAAATGGCAAGCCTCTGGCCGATAAAAAGAGTATGCCTCCAATGGCAGAAAGCGGTACCGCCATATAAATCATAATGGTTTGAGGGATTGAACCCAAAGCAAAATAAAGCAACATAAAAATGAGCGCCAAAGCAATAGGAACTACAATTGTGAGTCGCTCCTTGGCACGTTTTAAATTCTCGAACGAGCCGCCATACGTAATATAATACCCGGCTGGTAACTTAAGCTGTGCATCCAATTTACCTTGAATTTCTTCTATCATTGTTTCCACATCTCTACCTCGTACGTTTACGCCCACATAAATTCTGCGGTAGGTATTATCGCGAGAAATCTGCATAGGGCCGGGCTGGTAACTGATATGCGCCACCTCTTTTAGAGGCACTTGACTGCCATTAGGTAGATCCACAAATAGGTTCATCAAATTGCTAATGTCTTTTCTGTAAGCATCCGACAATCGGATAACCACATCAAACCTTTTCTCTCCTTCAAAAATTACCCCTGCAGAAGCACCCGCAAAAGCAGCACTTACATATTGATTTAGCTTGGAAATATTTAATCCATATTGCGCTACTTTAGCTCGGTCGTAGTTTACGGTTATCTGAGGCAAACCACTTGTGGCCTCCACCCTTACATCCGCTGCACCTTGAACCGACCTAATAATTTTAGCCATTTCTTGTGCTTTTTCTGCTAAGATATCTAGGTCTTCTCCGTAGATTTTAATGGCTACGTCTTCTCTAACCCCAGTAAGCAATTCGTTAAAGCGAAGTTCTACGGGCTGGGTAAACACATAATTTACACCAGGAACTACCGAAATTTTCTCGGAGATTTTCTCGATAAGCTCGGCTTTAGAAGAAGCTGATACCCATTTACTCATATCCTTTTCAAGAATAATGTAGGTATCTGCAATATCCATTGGCATAGGATCGGTCGGAATTTCTGCTACACCAATTCTGGCTACCATTGTTTTTACTTCGGGAAAATTATCCAATACTATATTTTCGATTTTCTTAGAAATTTCAACCGATTCGGTTAAGGCACTTCCCGGTTTAATAAGTGCTTGCATGGCAATATCACCTTCATCTAATTTAGGAATAAACTCCCCACCCATTCGTGAAAAGATAAATCCTGAAAAGACCAAGAGGCCTAAGGCTAATGCCAATACAATTTTCCTAAAGGTTAAAGCTGAATTTAGTATTGGTTTATAACCACTATAAATCGTACTCATAATTTTATCACTCAACCGTTCAATGGCTCTTTCAAAACGAACAAATAAACCATTATCGCCTTCTTTGGGTGGTTTTAAGAACAAAGCAGATACTACGGGAACATAGGTAAGACTTAATATAATGGCGCCTAATACGGCAAAGCCAAAGGTGTAAGCCATCGGTTGAAAAGTTTTACCTTCAATTCCCGTAAGAAAAAGGATAGGCGTAAACACGATTAGGATGATAAGTTGCCCGAAGAAGGCGGAGTTCATTACACTACTCCCCGATTCGTAAGCGATCTCATCCATTTCATCCCCATCAAACCTTGTTATTCCTTTCTTTACCCGAAGTTGAATATGATGTACCACACCCTCTACAACAATTACGGCTCCATCTACTATAATTCCAAAATCGATGGCACCCAACGACATTAGGTTAGCCCAAATACCAAATTGCTTCATTAAAATAAAGGCAAATAAAAGCGATAGTGGAATGATGGAAGCGGTAATTAAACCACCTCTAAGGCTACCTAGAAGAATTACTAACACAAAAATTACAATGAGTGCTCCTTCTACTAGGTTTTTAGATACCGTACTGGTGGTTCGCTCAATCAATGCACTTCTGCTTAAAAACTTCTCTATCCGAAGGCCTTCAGGTAATGATTTTTGAATCTCAGCAATTCGCTTTTCAACTGCCTTAATTACATTATTGGGATTTTGCCCTTTTAACATTAGAATCTGACCGCCTACCGTTTCTCTTCCATCTTGAGTAAGTGCTCCATATCGCACTGCTGAACCATATCGAACGTCATCGGCCACATCTTTGATCAAAATAGGAGCTCCATTAATGGTTTTTACTACAATCATTTTCAGGTCATCAATGGAACGGGCAAGCCCTTCTCCACGAATAAAATTCGCTTGGTGGTTTTTCTCAATGTATGCTCCACCCGTGTTGGAATTATTGTTTTCTAAGGCTTCAAAAATCTCTGCCATCGAAATTTCCATCGAGTTCATTTTGTTGGGGTCGAGGGTAATTTCATATTGTTTAAGTTCTCCACCAAAAGCATTTACTTCTACAACCCCAGGCACCAAGGCCATTTGTCGTTTAACAATCCAATCTTGGATCGTTCGCAAATCCATAGCAGAGTAAATGGAGTCATATCCCGGATCCGGCTTTAGGGTATATTGAAAAATTTCTCCTAAACCTGTTGTAATGGGTGCCATAAATGGTTCACCAAACCCAGTAGGAATGGATTCTTTCACCTCAATTAGCTTTTCTTGCACTAATTGGCGTGGTAAGTAGGTGCCCATTTCGTCTTTAAACACAATGGTTACCACGGAGAGACCAAAACGAGAAACCGAACGGAGTTCTACCACATCAGGTAAATTGGCCATAGCCAATTCAACAGGATAGGTAACAAACTGCTCTATATCTTCGGTGCCCAAATTAGGAGCCACCGTAATTACTTGCACTTGGTTATTGGTAATATCGGGTACCGAACCAAGCTTAATTGTCATCATTGAATGGATTCCAATTCCGATAAGAGCTACAACCATTAAACCAATGATGAGCTTGTTTTTAATCGAAAATGAAATGATTTTATTAATCATATCTATGTTATTAAAAAATGGATAATATGTAATTTGAATTCTAATAGATACTACTGGTCATCCTGAACTCGTTTCAGGATCTGAATACAAAGAGCTGATGATTAGATTCTGAAATAAATTCAGAATGACGGTACACGTAAGTTTCTATTAGATAATTGAGCAAAGAAATTGCTCAGTAGGCCCATCTTATCAAATCGATAAGTATGGATTATGCTATTTTAGGTGGTTGCCAAATAGCAAAGTAGGGAGTTGGAATAGCAATTGGATTTTCAACGATTACTAAATCGCAAAATTGTGTTTGCATAAATGAATTACAGCTAAAACTAACGGTAATGTGGGTATGGCAATCATGATCGCTACAAAATGGCGAACAAATTTCGAAATGAGTATTTTCAATGGATAATTCAGTTTTAACTGATGAATCATCCTCTTGGTGCACCAAATCATCTGTACACGGCATAAGCGTGAGAGCGAAGATGTATATTCCTATGATGCCTGCTAACTTTTTCAATTGGGTGCAAATCTAAGAGATTAACAAATAACTTTTATAGTAAATGATGATTGATTGATATTTATGGTTAAGTTCTAATCAAGACAGCAAAAATGACTGTAAATAGCAACACCATAGATACTACGTCATTCCTGCGCAGGCAGGAATCTGTAAATTTGGACTGCTACTGTAAAAGGGATTCCTGCCTGCGCAGGAATGACGCTCTTCGAGGAACATCAAAAGGGCATGTTTCTATCTTGTTAACTATTGAATTGATGTATTACTTAGAACTTAACCATATTTATGAATAAAAATTGAAAATAACTCTTACCTTAAAATGCTCAATAATTTTCATTATAGTCTCATGAAACAAACATCACCATTTTTAAATGCATTAGAAATTTTGATACTAGAGCCGAGATTTAATCCAATAACCTGCGTTCGACTTTAGATAATGCTGTAGGTCAATAAAAAACAACAAAACCGTCATTCAGAGAGGCGAATTTTTAAAAAAATCAGCGTAGGGGAATGACAGTAAATAATTTCAAGGAAATAGAGACCCCGCAATTCCGATAATTATCCGGAACGGGGAAAGTTGCTATTTAATACTTGCCGGACCTGTTCTCCAAGGGAGTCCTTTGGACCGGCATCTCCTTTTTAATCTGTCAATGGAATGCTGTTGAAAGGGTTTGGAGAAGGAAGAGCCGTGGAATCTTTTTATTTGAGACTCCACGGCCTATTTTATCTGCTAATTTTAATTGAGAATAGGCCTCTGAGTGACGTATATATGGTTTTTGTTGTTTTTTTATTACATCGAACTCAGGTTAATAACTAAATAAGACGTTCTGCTATTAGATTACTTGAAATTCTTAAGATTGAGAATGCATGGCCATTTTGTTTCCTTCGGTATCGCTAAAGAAAGCCATATAGCCATAGTCTTCCGTAATTTGAGTTTTAGGAATAATAATTTTTCCCCCAGCTCCTTCAATTTTGCCTAATGCAACTTCCAAATTTGGATCCGCATTTAGGTAAATGATTGCACCTTGCTCACTCGGGATATGCATTTGGCTTTGAACAATGGCGCCTGATGCTTTTCCTGATCCTGGTTGAGAAGGGAACATCGCCATTTGAAACTGTTCCATATCGTTTCGCTCCATTTTAATCCCAAATACGGTTTCGTAAAATTTTTGGGCTCGATCAATATCTGCTACCGGTATTTCGAACCAGTTTAAACTATTTGAATTATTATCCATAAGATGTTGATTTGGTTACTTTTTTAATTTACGGGCTAAAATAAAAGAATTTCTTGAAACCAACTATCCCCAGGGCAGAGCCACAGGGGTATTTAGCTGGTTTCATTTTGATCCGATGGTCAAAAACCGAATTCCTTTATTTGGGATCCTGAAACAAGTTCAGGATGACATTTTAGGAGACTCCGAGGCAGAGCCTCGGAGAATTCATTAGATTAAATGCTTTTGTTGCCCATAGAGATAATTCGTTGGCATCTTCCAAGATTTCTACAGGCACTTGCCAATAGGGCATGCCTTTCTTTTTTTCTGAAAACATAAAAGCTTTCATTCCGTATTTTTCAAAATCAGGTATGTTAGATTCATCGGCCTTCAGGCAAAAAGTGTCATTCCCTAATAAGCCAAACATAACTCCCTCTTTATAATAACCTAATCCACCAAACATTTTACGTGTCGTAAAATCATCAAAATAACTTAACTGATCTTCTATATATGCTACGTAATTTGTGGTTACAGCCATTACATTAAACCTCTTTACGTAATTTATTAAAATAGCTAATATCAATATAATAAATAAATTTAACAGACAGCGTGTTGTAATGATCATCTGTTATCGTAGAGCTGAGGTTTTCTCCATACCTACGATCAACTGTATCTGTAAAACTGAAGATCGCATCTTTCCAATTTATTGTTACAAAACTACCTGGGGCTATTTGCCAAGAATAAACCATATCAATATTAAAGGCATTAAAATTAGAATTATAAGAATCTCCATCTTCTGTGATTCCCTCGAAATCAGTTTCTCCTAAAGTTCCGTCCTCTTCTAACTTATAAAATTGATTATATTCAGCCCAGCTCCAATAATGTCTTAAACGAAATGTCAAAGCCATATATTCATTAAAAGTATAATTCACGCCAACCACATGTTCCATTGTTTGTTGCGTTCTGTTGCCAATCACAATCTCTTCTAGATTGTCGTTCGCATCATACACTTTTTCTACGAACCCTTTTGCGTTTACCCCCCGATTCAACCCTATTTCGTAAGATAAATTAAGCTTATTATTTACTCTATAGGTGGGTTGCATACTCGCGAAAGTAAAGAACGCCTGGTCCTCTTTTCTCGACCAAATACCAAAATCGCCCTCGATGCTAAAAGGTTTTCTAGAGTCGGTGCCAGCAAATGCAAATAAATTGAAACTAGGCCCTTGTTTAAAGTAACGTCCTTCCTCTCTAGGTTCGTAATAATCGTACTGAGCAACAGGAGTTACGTTAAACCCACCACCTGCAGTATAAAAGTTTTTAAATTGAAACCAAGCGCCTCCATTAATTCTAAATTGTGTAAACGTACGAGGAGCATATAATTGCCTGTGTGTGATATTAATCCAAGTATTCATGGAATTAAAAACTGAAAACGGTTTATAAATATTATAACTCATCCTAGTGTACACCCTAAACTCATTAGGGGCTCTTAAAAACCCAAGGTCATTTATATCCCATTTATCACTTTCTTGCGATAATCCTGTTGAAAAATTGAATTTACCTGAAACCTTAGAAAATGATAAAGTGTTCCTAAACCCTTTTTTTACCTCTTCACCATCTTCTCCCTGTGTTATGATGTGGCTATATCCCCCATCGGCAAAAAGGCTCCAAGTATTCGTTTTATCTCGTAACCTAAATTGACCAACTGTTACATTCGCATCTCTTCCAGAGCCTTCGCGAAGTACATTGGTGTTTATGATGCCAAAACTTGAATTGTTTTTTAAGTTTTGATCCACCACTATTACATTATAATTGGTAAGAGGATCAATAAGATATTCCCTAGTAGTACCATTTTCGGTATTTTCTATAGTAGCGTAAGTTGCCCTACTTATAGCATTAAAAAAACCGATCCCAGTACCTTTTGCAGTTCTTCCAGAAACCTTGGTTGCATTTAACAGCGGTGCTGTTGAAGGCAGTGATTTTAGTTCTTCATTATCTGCTAGGTCATCCTCATCCACATAACCTCGACTTTGTCCTACACGCCTTGAATAAAAAACATTCCCTTTCGAAAATAATTCTACCCCTTCTGTAAAAAAAGGTCTGTTTTCATCAAACCTTACTTCAAATGGCGATAAATTCAGCACTTGATCATCGGATTGCACCTGGCTAAAATCTGGAATCAGGCTCATATCAAGTGTAAAACTTTCGCTTAAGCCCCATTTCAAATCCATCCCTCCTGCATAGGTAGAGCTTACAGCATTTGATGCACCCTCATGTGAGACAGCTCCTGAGAGGTATGGGCTGAAAGAAAGTCGCAAAGGCGGTTCAATATTTTCTAACCCAGCCAAGGTACCAGATTGATTTAAGAAGCCATCCTGTTCCTGATCAACAAAATTCCAAGAAGTATCTTCATTTAACCTCTTGGCAGTCCTAAACATATTAATACCCCAGTCTCCTACGGTATGCTTTGGAAATCGAATGGCCGAATAAGGAATTTCCATTTCTACAGCCCAACCTTCTTTATTAATTGCTACATCACTTTTCCAAACGCCATCCCAGTTATCGTCAAAATCATTTGTACTGATTACAGCATCCGTTTGCACCCCAGCAGCAGAAACGCCATAAAAAAAGCCATTTTGGCCTTTATTAACAGGATCAAAAGTAACGCCAAACACGTCCACATTCTTCGAATCAGTTTGGTCGCGCTTACCCAATTCTTGAGGGATCGAAGCTGGATCGGGGTCGTATAATTGAGCACTCACATAAATTCCATAATCAGTGTAAATAATAAACACTTTGGTTTCATAGGAAGCCAATGCGCCATTATCCGGACTCATTTGAATAAAATTTCCTTGATATGGAGTAGCCGTTTTATACACCTCATCATCCAAAATTCCATCAATCTTAGGCTTTAAAGCCACTTTTATGGTTGAAATGGTTTTTTTGGGATGCTTTATTTTAACGGCAGTACTATCTTCTTGCGCATAAGCTGACCAACTGCTTAAACTAATTAAGAAGAAGAGGGTGAGTGATAGATACTTCATTTAGCGTTGTCGAGTATTGAATTACAAATTTCTAGTTTAATGACCAGATTTCATACCAGTTAGACGCATCATGACCTCTAAAAGTTTTACTTTTTTATAAATGGAGCATATAATTTACTAATGGTTTAACCATTGATAGAATAGGACACTAAGGGGAAAATTTAAGGGTTGTTTATCTTAAAAAATCTTACCCAACCATTTTATTCAACACGAAAGGATGAAGAGTTAACCCCAATTTAGCATAGTTCCCACCACCACTAAAACCTACCTTACCTTCATTTTTATCTTTACCTAAGAATTGAACTTGTCCATTAGAAAGTTTTTGATCAAGTATAAGCTCAATGGAATAATTAGTGATTGAATGAATGGTAGAAATATTAGCATCAACTTCTAAAAAATAGGTAAATTGAGTATCTGGTATTTTAGATAAAGTGTAACATACTTCTTTACAATTATTATTAAAGCAGCTCCCTCTGATATCTTCAACTAATTCAAGCACTTTATCGTCCTCTTTCCATAAACGTAAAGAATAAGCAATAACGAAGTGTCCATCCAATTTAATAGACGCTTTGAGCTCACCAGAATTATCTAAAAAGGTAAATTGTTTCATGCCAACTAACAATCATATTTCAATCGAAATTGGCACAAAATTTAACGAGGCACAATACCTACATGTAGGTATATTTTCCTAAATGCAGCTCTATGTCCCCATTTTGCTTATTTTTTCTCCATTTTGAGTGTAAATAGTGGTTATACAATCTACTACCATACAAGAGTGAACTGGAATAATTGCTATTAAATCTCCAACTTTTACCATTGAGAATGTATCAGATGAGGTTGCAACCACTCCGTGTTCTTGCGATATCGATTTCACGTAAGAGGTAGGATATTCCTCAAATTCATTTCTCTCATTTAAACGACCGACTAGCCCATAAAATGGCTTACCAAAAAGTTTCAAACTCTCTTTTGATAAATGTACACCTCCCCCATATATAATTAGTTCCTTTCGTTCACTGTTTTTAGCTACAACTGGGCAAACTAAATAACAGGCTACTTGCTCAAGCTTGCATGAACCAATTTGAACTTGGGTGTAATCATAATAAATAAAGTTACCAGGATGAATACTGTCTATTCCACTAAAATCATCAATTACACTACAAGTTGGGGTATCGCCTATAGCGATATGAGGATTAAATTCCTCAAAAACCGATTTCAACAGTGCCATTTTGCTGGTAAGGTCTTCATAAATAAACTTTATTGCATCTTTTCCTACAGCTGCATAGCTATTGCCGGCATGGCAATAAAAGCCTTTGAAACTATGTTTAGATTGCTCAATGGATTTAATGATCGCCCCAATTTCTTCATTTGCATCGAACCCAATTCCACTACGGTGGTAACCTGCATCAATTTCAATAAAGAGCTCAACACTTTTTGTCAATTCATCAAGATGCCCGATGGTATCGTGATCTTGTACAAACAGTATTAGTGCTGATTTTGCTAATACTGCATTGAGGGTATTGATTTCCAACATATTAATAGGAAATGCGATGGTAATTTCTTCCCAATCAGCATTTGCAAAGTAGAGAGCCATCGAAGCGGAAGAAACAGTGATGGACTTTACTCCTTCCTCTCTATACCATTCTCCCACTTCCACCGATTGATGTGTTTTAAAATGAGGCTCAAATGAAACATTATTTATTCGAGCCTTGTCGGCCATTAATTTAATATTAGACCTGGCAATCTTCTCGTTGATTATTAAAGTGGGTTGAGTAACATTAATCATTATCGTCTATCTTGTTCAAAGCACATTTCTTTATCAATTTCAGAATCAACAGGTGTTTTTTAGGAGATAATGAATCCCACGTTTTCCATAAAATCTAACACTAGTACAACAACCAAAACGATCGTTCTTACAGGCATATTCTATTTATTCGTCCTCATTTGTATATACAATCTCACCACCGATAATTGTCATCATTACTTTGGCCTTCAATATTTCAGAAGCTTCAATGGTCATTATATCATCCGAAAAAATAGTAAAATCAGCAAGTTTACCATGTTCAATCGAGCCTTTTACGTTTTCTTCAAATTCTCCATACGCAGCATCTATGGTATAGGAGCGCAAGGCTTGTTCTCGTGTCATCCGTTCGTCAGGTTCATATCCTCCTTCAGGTGTACCAGCCAAAGTTTGTCGGGTTACAGATGCAAAAAAGCTTGCTAGTGGATTAATAGGTTCAACTGGCACATCCGTACCATTAATAACTTTAGCACCCGACATCAGTAAGCTTTGCCACATATAGGCTCCTTCTTTAATACGTTTCTCTCCTAGTCTATCAATGGCCCAAGGTCTATCTGAACTCATATGTACGGCCTGCATGGCCGCTATTACATTTAACTCTGCAAATCTGGGAATATCATCTGGGTGAATATGTTGTGCGTGCTCAATTCTAAACCGATGGTCGGTTATTACTGCTTGTTCATTAAAAGCTGTTTCATACTGATCCAATATTTCTCTGTTGGCACGATCGCCAATGGCATGAGAACATACTTGAAAGCCATTTTCTAATCCTCCCCGTGAAACTTCTAATACATACTCCATGGGTAAAGTTTCCAAACCAAACTCACCAGGCATATCAGAATATTCTTCAAGCATCCAAGCTCCTCTGTTACCTAAGGCTCCATCGCAATTTAGTTTAATAGAGCGCACAGTCAATAAATGATCAACCGAATCAATCATGGGTCCTTTTTCTAACCACTCTTTGGTTAGTTCTCTATTTGGTCCCGCAATCATTACGTAAAGTCTAACCCCTAATTTCCCTTCTTCTTTAAATATACTATACCGATCAATGGTTTTTTGACCGGCACTCGCATCATGAAAGCTAGTTATACCATTTTTTTGACAGGCTTTTATAGCTAATTCTAACGCCATAATATTTCTAGATTCATCTTCTGTAGGTATGTATCTATAGATTAACCCTGTTGCTCTCTCACTAAAAATTCCGGTAGGATTACCATTTTTATCTGTTATGACTTCCCCGCCTTCAACTTCAGGAATATTTCCCTCAACAGCTAGTTGATTCACGCCAGCAATTTCCATTGCTTTGGCATTTGCAAACCCAGCATGCCCACTTGCATGTCTTAAAAAAACAGGATTATTAGGTGAGATAGCACTTAGTTTGTCATGTGTTTGAAATCCTTTTACCATGACTTCAGGGTCTTTATTCCACTTACTTTGGTGCCAACCCCTCCCTAAAATCCATTCTCCAGGTGCTGCATTTTCAACCGCTTCAGCCACAAGGTCTATCATTTCATCATAATTTTTGATTCCCATTAGGTCTAAATCCAATTCATTATACCCAAGTCCCATCAAATGTCCGTGCGATTCAATAAATCCTGGAGTCATAGTTTGGCCTTCAAGGTTAATAGAGTTAGTAGAGTCTCCTACATATCTTTTAGCCATTTTATAATCGCCTGCAAAAAGTATTTTCCCATCTTTAACACAAACTGCTTCAACCTTTGCATTGGTTTCGTTTGCGGTATAAATAATTCCGTTATAAAATATTGAGTCTGCAACCCCCAATTCATCTTGCGAAGAACAAGATATGATAGAAGCTATACCGATGAGTAAAACAAGTATTCGAAATTTCATAGTTAAAATTTTGTTGAAGCCTTAAAAATAACTTCTAATAAGTATTTATCATTGCCATATATTGACTTTTAATAAAATGCATAAAATACTATTAATAGGATTCGTAGTTATAATTACTTCAGCCCAAGCAAAATCCCAAGACTTTGGAATTTCCGCTTCCTTCTTTTTGCCTAAAAACGGATATTTCTCGACTCCGATAAGCCCTTTATCAATAAGAGGAGTATCTCTGGCGAGTGCTGGTGTTTTTAGCATTGATATTGGCGGCTCCCTCTACAGAATGAGTGGAATGAGTATTACCAGCGCACCACTGGATACTAGAAAACCCATGGTTGGCCCATTCTTTAACTTAATGGTTCCAATAGAAGCTGTTATAAATTTAGGCAATAGAAATACTTCCTTTCTAATCAAAGGAGGTGGATTTGCGTTTTACAATTTTGGAACCAAACTTAATTATGGAAACATAGATAGAGCTATGATCGACTATTTAGATGTTGAGATTGCCAATTCTGATTTAAGTTTCGATAATACGATTGGCTATGGCTATGAATTTGGCATTGAGTACATACAATATATGAATAGACAATTTGGCGTAACTTTAGGCGCAAATTATTATATAGGTGGAGCCAACCTTAATTTGCAAGGCACCGTTAAAGCAGTGGATGCCAACGGCATAATAACTGATAACCCTATTGATTTTAGAGATGCCAAACTAGATTATACGGGCCTTGAAATATCGGTAGGGTTATTATTTAGTTCTGGTAGGCGATAAATTAAAGATCAGAAGGCCAAATAGTTAAATTTTAAAGTCTATGAATAAAATTTACGTAATAGTGCTAACATCCACTTTAATACTATCGGGTTGTAGTAATAAAGAAAAACCGAATGAAGAAACTATCGATGATGTTGCAGTAGAATATGTAAAACTGTGCTTAGAAATAGGTACATATGATGGTGACTTTGTAGATGCATATTATGGACCTAAAAGTTGGAAATCATCAGAAGATGCCAACGAAATTTTCCCCTACCAAGAGCTAAAATGGAAAGCAAACGCCTTGGTGCATAGAATGGAGTCGATAGACCCTAAAACTTGTAATAATAAACTTAAACTTCGTAGAAATTTTCTTTTAAAACAATTAAACGCCTCAAGTACACGGCTAGATATCTTATCTGGAAAACAGTTGCCTTTTAATTATGAAGCAAAGAATATTTATGATATTGTTCCTCCACAAACTTCCTTTACTCATTTTGATAAATTATTGCAGAGTTTAGACTCTATTGTACCAGGTGAAGGAAATCTAGCTGAACGCTATATTACCTATAGTGAGCAATTTATTATACCTGAAAACAAACTTAATGAGGTTTTTACAACTGCTATAAGCGAAGCTAAAAATAGAGTTTCAAAAAAAATAGCATTACCTGCTACCGAAAAATTTGAATTGAGTTATGTTACCAATAAACCTTGGAGTGGGTATAACTGGTACCAAGGTGAGTACTATAGTTTAATCCAAATCAATACTGATTTACCCATTTATATTGAGCGAGCGATCGATTTAGCCTGCCATGAAGGATATCCTGGTCATCATGTATTTAATGTGATGCTGGAAAAAGAGTTGGTGAATAATAAAGGTTGGCAAGAAATGACGATTTATCCTTTATTTAGCCCACAATCTTTTATTGCCGAAGGCAGTGCTAATTTCGGGATTGAAATGGCTTTTCCTGGCACCGAGAGAATTGAATACGAAAAATCTACTCTATTCCCTATCGCTGGCATCGACCCGGATTTAGCGGAGAATTATTATCAAATTCAAGGCTTACGTAAAGAACTCAATTTTGCAGAAATTAATATTGCTAGAAAGTATTTAGATAGAAATATTACCACCGAAGAAGCTAAATTATTGATCCATAAGTATTTGCTATTCTCCTTGGATAGAGCGGAACAGCGGCTCAGTTTTTACAACACGTACCGAAGCTATGTAATTAATTATAGTTTAGGTGAAAAAATGATTCGAGAATTTGTAGAAGAATTTGGAGATACTCCAGATAAAAAATGGGAAGCATTCAACCAACTGTTAAGTTCTCCAAGAACAGCTTCGGTACTCTAGCCTAACAAGGAATTACGATGAATATTTTTGTTCCAACCCCCAATTCTGATTCTAATCTCACTGTTCCTTTTAATTTTTCTAAACTCTCTTTTACAATGTAAAGACCTAAACCAGAACCACTTTTAAACTCATTGGCTCTATAAAACATATCAAAAACCTTTTCTTTAAATTCATCTTTAATTCCCTGTCCATTGTCTTCAATCTCAAGGATAAATTTAGAATTTTCAATTTTTGCATTTACCTCAACAAATGGCCTTTTCTTTTCTAAATCGGCATATCTAAATGCATTTGATAATAAATTATTTACAATAAATGTAAATCGTGTTTTGTCTGTAGTTAATTCTAACTCCTTTGGAACATTCAAGGTAAACTCAATTTTCTTTTCTTCACTAAAGTCTGATATACCATCAACCAAGCTCAAAATTATTTCTTTCACATTAAAAGCTTCATTTCTTACCCCCATTCTAGCATTTTTAGAATAGTCTATAATATCCTTTATAAAACTATTAAGCTTATCAACACTTAATTCAATCCTATCATAATACCCTAAAGCCCCGTTACCTTTCTCCAACCGAGCTACATTTAATAAACCTTGAATGGATGAAAGGGGAGCTTTTAAATCGTGAGAAACACTATAAGAGAAACTATCTAGTTCCTTATTTAACTTAAGCAGCTCTGTATTTCTTTTATTTACTTCTTTGGTTTGAAAGATATAAATAAGGTAGGTAAAAATGATGAATACCAAAATTAATAGAATTATAAACCATTTTGTTTTGTAAAAAAATGGCTCAACTACTATATTAATAGAAGCATAGTCTGTACTCCAAACACCATTATTATTAGCAGCTAGCACTTTAAACGTATATTTTCCATAAGGTAAATTTGTGTATTTAGCATATCTTTCAGTCCCTATCTCTATCCAATCTTCGTCAAAACCTTCCAACTTATATTTAAACATAACTTTCTCTGGAGAATACATACTCAAAGAAGTATATCCTATCGAGTAATTTCTATGGCCTGGTTCAATTATAATTACATTATTTTCACCATTGGCATCACAACATATTTTTGATTCCAATTTTTCATCATCTATTAGAATATCTTCTATAAAAACAGATGGCACTTTACTATTGAAAACTAGATTTAAAGGATCTAAAATTGAAACCCCTTCTATTGTAGGTATCAAAATTTTTCCATCTCTTGACAATAAACTTCTTGTCGCTCCAGTGCATTCTCTCGTTATCATTCCGTCAGAGTGGTCTAGTACTGAAGATTTAATATAATCACGATTACCTTCAATTAACTCTAGCGCCTCTTTTTTGTTAATCCTAACCATACCAAGAATGGAAGTTGCCCATAGAAACCCATTTTTATCTTCTTGAATATCGAAAATAGTCTCTACAGCAAGTCCATTTTTAGTGTTTATCAAATTGAATTCATTATTTTGATAACAATAAAGCCCAACATTAGTAGCGAGCCAAAACCTATCATTATTCTCAATGTAAATATTAAAAATTGAAAATCCCGTGAACGTAGAATCGGGTTTCAATATATCGATTTTACCATCGTTATAAATAACATCTAAACCACCATTTGCCGTACCTACAAGTATTCTGCCATCGGGGGTTTCTTCTACACTAAACACAAAATCTGAACCCAAGCCATCTTTTACCGAAATAGATTCAACCCTGCCATCGTTATATATTTTGTTAATCCCTCCATTTCTAGAGCCCACCCAAACAACGCCATCCTTACTTTTTAAAATTCTTCTTGTTTTAGAAGAAATCATGCCTTCGGAAATATTAAAATATTGTTCGGTATTCCCTTTCCTTTTAATCACACCATCATAGGTTGCGATCCAAAGAGTACCATCATCATCCGCAAAAATGTCTTTAATAGAGATGTTAGTAAGGTCTTTTTTTAATGAAAGTTTAGTAATTTTTCCATTATTTAATACATCAATATCACCATTATCGGAACCTACATAGATAACGCCACTGCTATCTTGTTCAATGGTGTTTACTACTTTGTAACTAAGCCCATTAGCAGGAGAAATATTTTTAAAATTACTTAGTTTTAGCTGAGCTAGTCCTCCTTGTTTGGTTGCTAACCAAATATTATTTTCATCATCAAAACTTACAGCGGAGACTTGCCTAGAGGGCAAACCCGCACTTTCATCAATAAACTCAAAAACATTCGTACTTGATAACCGTCCTAATCCAAAATCAGTAGCAAACCACAAATTTCTATCGCGATCTTCTACTATAGCGTTAATTATTTTCTTATCAAATCTATTATCTGTTAACCATTCTCCGTTTTTATAGATCGATAATCCTTTTTCTGTACCAGCATATATCTGTCCTTCATGGTGAAAAATAACATTTACAATATTTGAAACCAATCCATCTACTTCAGTTGTTATCACCGTATCCGTATCGGAAATTTTAGCAATTCCTTCACCTTCGCTCGCAATCCATAAATTTCCTTCATTATCATTAGCAAACCCCATGATACTTTGGTCATCAAAAGACGGTATTGACAACCTAGTTATTTTGTCGTTCTCTAAGTAATAAACTCCTGCATTTCGGGTGCCTATCCATAACCTGTTGTTTGAATCGAAGAATGTTGTCTGAATCGAATTAGGTAAAGATGAAGCATCAGGAATTTTAGAAAATTCTCCATTCTCAAAATGAATAAGTCCACTCGATTGTGTAGCTAAATACATTTTACCGTCATCATAAGGCAACACGGAATAAAAAACACTTGTTGACATTGATGGGATATTTTCAGTGTCATAGGTTTTAAATTTGTTTCCATCAAAACGAACCAAGCCATTAAAGGTCGATATCCATAAAAAACCATCCTTATCTTTGGCAACATGCCTTAAATTATTGGAAGGGAGCCCTTCTTTGGAAGACCAAACTTCTATTATGTAATCTTTTAAAGGCTGATTGTATTGCGCATAAGAATTTACTCCAAATGATATGAACAGGATTATAGTTAAACAAAGATTGGACTTTAGTTTCATAGGGTAACTTCTAGCATAAAAATAAGGAATTACCTGAGTTCAACCTAAGGAATGGTGTTCAGAAAATAGGATGATGGGTGACATTTTGAAAATAAAAAGAAAAGATATAATGCATTATTACCCCCGATAGCTATCTGGGTTATTTTTAGTAACTTGTATGTTAGAAATTTTCCAAATGGCTTTTTTTTAAAAGTTATAACCCATAATTTATTATGCCAGAGGAAACCTCAACGTAAATGTTGATCCTATTTCGTGCTCAGAATTAACTAAAATATCACCACCTAATTTGCTCGTGCTTTCCTTTACGATGTACAAACCAAGGCCAGAACCTATGCTTTTTTCATTCGCTCTGTAAAACATATTAAAAATCTTATCCAAATATTCCTTTTTTATGCCTTGTCCATTATCACTCACCACTACGGTAAATACTCGATCACTCTCGAATGCCTCAATTTTCACAAATGGATCAGTTTTAGTTAAATCAGCATATCTGTAAGCATTTGCAACTAAATTATTTAGTATAAATACAAAGCGTGTTTTATCAATAGTTATGATTAAGTCATTTTGTGCTTCAATAATTGTTTTTATACTGTGTTCTTCTTTTAAGTAAGCAAGCCATTCAACCGTTTCTTCGATTAAGTTCAATATTTTAACTTTATCTTTTTTAACTTCTAACCTTACATTTTTAGAGTAGTCGATAATGTCCTTAATAAAAGCATCTAATTTACTTACACTTTTTTCAATTTTATTAAAATAGGTATTTGCGTTCTTGGCATCATCTAAACGTGCAATATTTAATAAGCCCTTAATAGATGATAAAGGTGCTTTGAGGTCGTGAGAAACACTATAGGCAAAAGAATCTAATTCTTGATTTAGTTTAACTAGTTCTTTGTTTCTGATACTTATGGCTTTTACATTAAACTTGTACAGTACATAGATTAAAATTAAAAAAACAAAAATTACACTCACGTAAAACGACTTCATTTCATAGAAAAATGGGACCACTATTAACTCTAATGTCGTTTCCTTCTCACTCAAAACACCATTTTCGTCCGTTACTTTAACTTTAAACGTATAATTACCATAGGGTAAATTAGTGTACTTCGCATGACGTTGATTTCCTACATCAACCCAACGATCATCAAACTCTTCAAGTTTATATTTGAATTTGAGTTTATTTGAAGTGCTTAGACTAAGGGATGTGAATGTTATTTCATAGTTTCTATGGCCAGGCTCAATATATATTTCGGAGTCTAAATGCCCTCCTGAATATTTATCCAATTGGTGATCATCAATAATTACATTTTCAATAAAAACAGATTCGTTATTTTGTTCAATAGGTTTTAAATTGTTTGGGTTTACAATAGTAATCCCCTCTATGGTTGGAACCCAAATACGCCCATCAGTTGCCAATAACATTCTGGTGGCAGCTGTACATTCCCTGGTAATCATACCATCGGAATCATCGTAAAGTGTAGTTTTAACGTTCTCTATGTTCCCCTCTATAAATTGGAGCGCTTCCTGTTTTTCTATCCGAACGAGCCCTTGCCTTGAAGTAATCCAAAAATTTTCGTTTTCATCCTCAATCACGTCAAAAATAGCTTCAACCGGGAATCCACTATTAGTGTCTATTAAATAAAAGCTGCTATTAGTATAACAATATAAACCAACATTGGTCGCCAGCCACATTCGATTATTATTCTCTACATACACATTAAAGATTGCCATACTAGTTAAAGCCGTATCTGGATACAACACTTCGATGTCCATATTGGGATGAACAATACTCATCCCTCCATTGGATGTACCCAAAATCATGTCTCCATTCGGAGCCTGATCTATACTAAAAACAAAATTGGATTTTAATCCATCATTAACTGTAATAGACTTTATGGAATTATTTTTATCAATAATATTGACCCCACCATGTCTTGAAGCCACCCAAATCGATCCATCTTTTGCTTTAGTCAGCCTTCGTATATTATTTGAAAGCAATCCATTCGACTTTGTTAAAACAATTTCCTCATGGCGCGTCTTTTTAATTAAGCCAGCATAAGTTGCTATCCATAAAGTACTGTCCTCTTCAACTAAAATATCCTTGATCTCTAGAAGATTAGAATCAATTTTTGTTAGAGTGAGTTTGGAAGTATTTTCGTCCTCCAAAATATCAACTCCACCCGCATGGTTTCCTACAAAAACACGTCCATCTGCTGCCTCTGAAACAATGTTTACGTTATTGTGACTTAATCTTGTTTTAGCGGTTAAATTTTTAAATATACTTGCTTTAACGAGTATCAAACCATCTTCACGATAGGTGGATACCCATATATTGCCATTATCATCACTTTCTATACCATTTATAGATTTTATTGGTTTTCCATCATCTGAACTAATATTCTCTAATTCGTCAAATTTATTAATCTTAATTAAGCCCTCAGAGGTTCCAAGCCACATATTATCCCTTTTATCAAGGAGCATATAATTAACATTCACATTTTTAAAACGATTATCTTCAGTCGAATTTCCATTTTCAATAATGGCTAAACCTATGTCAGTTCCTAGGTATGTTTTGTTTCCGTTTTCGAGCACTGAATATACCTGGTTAGAAGGAATCAATCCATTTTCAACAGTAAATAATTCATATCCGCTCTTTGTAATTCTAGCTACTCCTGCCCCTTGCGTGGCTACCCATAAATCATTTTTTGAATCGATTTTAATATATTTAATAACTACATTATTAAATTCAGGAATATCATATTTTTTAACTTCTCCATTTACTATATTAAATAGCCCAGAAAACTCAGTCGCGACCCATAAAACACCCTGATCATCGATTTCTGTTAATAAAATACTTTTAGGAAGAATACTGTCTTTGTATGGAGATGTAAATACCCCATTAACATAATGTAATAAACCACTTGATTGCGTAGAAAAATAGAGGCTGCAATCTGGTAACGCCAAAATTGATTTTATCGAACTTGTAGATAAGTCAGAAATATTTTTAGTATCAAATATTTTGAATTGACTTCCATCAAACCTAGCAGCACCATCATAGGTTGATATCCATAGATACCCATGCTTATCTTTAGTGATGTGCGATAAGTAGCTTGAGGGTAGCCCTTCTTTGGTCGTCCAAATTTTTATGCTATAGTCTGTAGGCCGATTAGTGCCCTGGCTATGCCCAAACTGAATTGAACTGGCAAATACCAACCATAAAAAATATATTTTTTTGATACAATAAAATTAAAATAAAAAAAACTCTTAAAATTGAATTTTAAGAGTTTCGAATATAGTTAAGTTTATTCTATTATTTTAATTTCTTTACAATTGCTTTAAAAGCATCGTTATGGTTCATTGCTAAATCTGCTAAAACTTTACGGTTTAGTTCGATATTGGCATTTTTAACTTTACCCATAAAAACAGAATAGCTCATTCCTTCTTCTCTAGCTCCAGCATTAATTCGCTGAATCCAAATTTTTCTAAAGTCGCGTTTTTTAACTTTTCTATCTCTGTAGGCATAGCCCCAACCTTTTTCAACTGCATTTTTTGCTACAGTCCATACATTACTTCTGCGCCCCCAATAACCTTTGGCAGCTTTTAGCACCTTTTTCCTTCTTGCTCTAGATGCTACTGTATTTACACTTCTTGGCATAATTAATTAATTTTTTGATAATTGGCGGTTAATTTTTAACACTTAAAGCCAATACTCTGGTTAAACTTATGATAAACCTAAATGTTAAGCATTGCTTTAACATTACTTACATCACTCTTGTGCACTAGCCCAGTTTGAGTAAGATTTCTCTTTTGCTTTGTTTCTTTCTTAGTAAGAATGTGGCTTTTGAAAGCATGCTTTCTTTTAATTTTACCAGTTCCTGTAAGTTTGAAACGCTTTTTAGCTCCAGATTTAGTTTTTACTTTTGGCATTTCTACTATATTTATATAACTATATTCGTTTTACTTTTTAACCTTAGAGGCTAGAATAACATACATTCTTTTACGCTCCAATTTCGGCAGTTGTTCAACCTTACCGTACTCTTCTAAAGCCTGGGCAAATTTTAATAACAAAATCTCTCCTCTTTCTTTAAAAACAATGGTTCTACCATAAAAATGTACGTAAGCTCTTACTTTTGCTCCCTCTTTTAAGAAATTAATGGCATGTTTTAATTTAAAATTAAAATCATGATCATCTGTATTTGGCCCAAAACGTATTTCTTTAATAACCGTTTTTTGAGCCTTGGCCTTAATTTCTTTTTGCTTCTTTTTCTGTTCGTATTTAAACTTAGAATAATCTATTATTTTACAAACAGGAGGTTCGGCTTTCGGAGAAATTTCAACCAAATCAAGTCCTTCTGCCTTTGCCATGCTTAAAGCTTCGGCAATAGCGTACACACCAACTTCGATGTTTTCTCCAACAACTCTAACATGTTGCGCTCTGATTAAATCATTAATCTTATAGGGCTCTTCGACACGGGCTACGTATGGTCTTCTCCCTCTAAATCTCTGTTTGCTAATTGTGACCTCCTTATTATTGTATTAAAAATAAGTTGCAAATATCGCATAAATCTGTAATAAAAAGCGGTTTGCAACAATAATTTGCTATTTTTTATATGCTTGCTTCTTCCTTAAATAGGGATACGAAAGAATCTATCTCCATTGCCCCTAAATCACCTTCTCCGTGTCTTCTGATAGAAATTTTATTCTCCGATTGCTCCTTTTCTCCCACTATAATCATAAACGGAATCTTTTTAACCTCAGCATCTCTTATTTTTCTGCCAATTTTCTCGTCTCTATTATCCAACAAACCTCGTATATCTTGCTGTTTTAGATTTTCAAATACGGTATTGGCATAATCAGCATATTTCTCAGAAATAGGTAAAACTGCTACCTGATCGGGCGTTAACCAAAGAGGAAAATTACCAGCACAATGTTCTGTTAGCACTGCAATGAATCTCTCAAGTGACCCAAAAGGTGCCCGATGAATCATCACAGGCCTATGTTTTTGATTATCAGATCCGATATACTCTAACTCAAAACGTTGAGGTAATTGATAATCTACCTGAATTGTGCCTAATTGCCACTTACGCCCCAAGGCATCTTTTACCATAAAATCGAGCTTAGGCCCATAAAAAGCTGCTTCGCCTAGCTCAGTAACCGTTGTTAACCCTTTATTATCAGAAGCTTCTTGTATTTCTCTTTCGGCCTTATTCCATAATTCACCATCGCCAATGTACTTCGAAGGATTCTCCGGATCTCTTAACGATACCTGAGCGGTGTAATCCTTAAACCCTAAGGCTTCAAAAACATACATTACCAAATCTATTACCTTCTCAAATTCTTCTTTTACTTGATCGGGGCGACAGAAGATATGGGCATCATCTTGTGTAAACCCACGTACACGAGTTAACCCGTGCAACTCTCCGTGCTGTTCGTAACGATATACCGTGCCGAACTCCGCATAGCGGATGGGCAGATCTTTGTAGGAACGAGGTTTGATCTTGTAAATCTCACAATGATGAGGGCAGTTCATTGGTTTTAACAAAAACTCCTCCCCTTCGTGTGGCGTACTAATCGGTTGAAACGAATCTTCACCGTACTTTTCGTAATGGCCAGAGGTAATATACAATTGCTTACTACCAATATGGGGTGTAATTACAGGGTCGTAGCCTGCTTTTATTTGAGCCTTTCGAAGAAATCCCTCTAACCTTTCGCGAAGCATGGTTCCTTTTGGTAACCAAAGAGGAAGCCCCAATCCTACTTTTTCTGAAAAGGCAAATAACTCTAATTCCTTTCCTAATTTTCGGTGGTCTCTTTTTTTAGCTTCTTCTAAAAGGTGTAAATACTCTGTTAGTTCTTTTTGCTTAGGAAATGAAATTCCATAAATACGTGTTAACTGTTTACGTTCTACATCGCCACGCCAATAGGCACCTGCAACATTTAGCAGTTTTATGGCTTTAATTACACCTGTTTGAGGAATATGCGGCCCCTTGCATAAATCAGTAAAATTTCCTTGGTTATAAAAGGTAATGCTGCCATCTTCCAACCCTTCTAGCAGTTCCAATTTATACTCATCTCCTTTTTCTTCGAAATAAGCTACAGCATCACTTTTAGAAATATCTTGTCGAACATACTCATTTTTTTCTCGAGCGAGCTCTGTCATTTTCTTTTCAACCTTTTCTAACTCACTGCCATCAAACTCCGTGTCCCCAAAATCCACATCATAATAAAATCCATTTTCGATGGCTGGCCCAATCCCCAGTTTTACTCCTGGATAAAGTGCCTCCAAAGCTTCGGCCATTAAGTGAGCCGAAGAATGCCAAAAGGTAGATTTTCCGTCTTGATCATTCCAAGTTAGTAATTGCACTGCCGCATCCCCATTTATCGCTCTCGAAGAATCCCAAACCTCTCCATTTACTTTGGCAGATAACACGTTTCTAGCGAGACCTTCACTAATACTTAGTGCAATTTGATGGCTGGTAACCCCTTTGTCAAATTCTTTAACAGAACCATCTGGTAAAGTAATATTAACCTTACTCATATTTTTAAAAATTAATTATTGGCATTGCATTGGCTACACTATCAGCCAATTGCTTTTGTTCTCTTTTTTTTCGCTGCAAATATGCAATTTTTCTCTGAACGATCTGCTGTTCTGCATTAACAACTGAATCCGTTGAATCCATTTTTATTAACCTGTTATACACCACGTAAGATTCTTCATATTTATATTTTCTATCAAATGCCCTTGCACGTTTTAAAAGAACCTCAGAGTCTAGGTAATTTATTCCTGCAAAACTCGAATCAGAATAATATAACACACTATCGTATAATCCCAGCTTGGTGTAGTTTCTCAGACCCAATCGTAATAATTTAGGCTGATTTTTAATCTGATAAGCCCTAGCGAAATAGCTCGCTGCTTTATTCAAATTCCCTTCTTCATTATACAATTTTGCTATTTGAGAAAAATAAAGCGCCTTTGTAGAATCTACCCCTATTAATCTATTACCATAATTTATTGCTAACCTAGTGCTATCCAACCCGAGGTAAGATTGATAGACTATTTCCAACGCTTTGATATTTAAGGAATCGAATGTCAATGTCTGGCTTGCAAGTTTCTCAGCCTTTTCAAAATCCTGTCTTAATAAAAACAAACTTGCCATTAATAGTTGAGCATCTATTTTGCTTTTATTAGATTGATAATAATTTAAAATAAACTCCTTTCCGTAAACTGTATCGACAGTTTCAATAGCCATGCGGGCAATAAATGCTTCTAGCTTTTTATTATAAGCACCTAACTCATAAGCAATTTTAGCTTCGTTATAGGCTTCATCGTTATCGTGTAATTCTGCATTATAGTCTGCCAAATTCAAGTGATAAGATGCATTAAGGGGATTTAGTTTTATCGCCTTTGAAATAGAATGTTTGGCTTCGTTCCAATTTTTGTTTTGTGCATATAGTATGGCTATTGAGGCCAATAGGTCATCATCGTTAATGGATGATGACTTACGCAAAATATCAACTTTTTTTTGCAATGAGAGGTGGTCGTCTTTAAGGGTATAGATATAGTCATTACTGTGTGGCTGCTTTTGGCAGCCAATTAGAAAAACTATTAGTAAAAAAACAGGTACTCGCATTAAAAACAATCTTAATTTCACGCAAATATAAATCCACTGTGAATAGCTTCTTTAGTATTTAAAATATTTTTTAAGCTAAATCGACCATTAGTTATGACAAAAGAGAAAAAGCAAAAATTAGGAAACGTAAACTATGTTTTCAAAAATATAATATGGCCAAGAAAATGGATTCTTTTTGCTGGTTTAGGCATAATTATTATTAATAGAATTGCTGGATTTGTTTTGCCTTATGCGCCCAAGTATTTAATTGATGACATTATAACTCCAAGTAATTATTCTTTAATGCCAACCTTGTTAATAGGGTTAGGTACCGCAGTTCTTGTTCAGTCTATTTCATCGTTTGGATTAACACGGCTACTCAGTGTGGAAGCCCAACACCTCATCGCTGAACTCAGATCTAAAGTACAACAGCATATCATTCAACTGCCTATAAGTTTTTTCGATAATAATAAATCTGGTGCGTTGGTATCAAGAATAATGTCGGATGTTGAAGGTGTTAGAAATTTAGTGGGCACTGGTTTTGTACAATTAATTGGTGGATCATTAACTTCCATTGCATCATTAATCATGTTAATAAATCTGAATGCGATAATGACATTATATGTCCTATTACCTATGCTTATATTTGGCATCATCGCTATGAAAGCATTTGGCAAGATTAGGCCCATTTTTAGAGAACGAGGAGAAATCAATGCCAGAGTAACTGGTAGGCTCACAGAATCACTAGGTGGTGTACGTGTAATAAAAGGATTTAATGCAGAAGACTTTGAAATAGGTGTATTTAAAAAAGGGGTATTAGACCTTTACAATAATGTTAAAAAATCATTGACATCTACCGCATTAATTACGAGCAGCTCTGCTTTATTATTGGGCGTAGCAACGATTATAATCATGGGCGTTGGTGGCAATCAAATTGCACAAGGAGCAATGACGATAGGTGATTTCTTCGCTTTTACTTTATACTTAGGATTTTTAGTAGCCCCAATTGTGCAAATGGGAAACATTGGAAGTCAAATGACCGAAGCATTTGCAGGACTGGATAGAATGGAAGAAATTTTAGAAACCCCCACAGAAGAACAAGATAGCACTCGTACAAAAGAACTAAAATCAATTAATGGAAATTTAGAGTTTAAAAATGTTGAATTTTCGTATGATGAAAAAACTCCTGTAATTCGAGATGTTTCGTTTACTGCCAAAGCAGGAGAAACCATTGCACTGGTTGGCACCTCTGGTTCTGGTAAAAGCACAATCGCTAGCTTGGCATCAAGTTTTATCAATCCTAATGCAGGGAAAATACTTATCGATGGAGTTGACTTGGAAGAAATTAGCCTAACCTCCTATCGAAAACATTTAGGCGTTGTATTGCAAGATGACTTTCTATTTGAAGGAACCATTAAAGAGAACATTCTCTTTTCAAGACCACAAGCAACAGAAGAAGAAATTAAACATGCTGTAACACATGCTTATGTAACTGAATTTTCTGATCGATTTGAAGATGGACTAGATACGCTAATAGGTGAACGAGGGGTAAAACTATCGGGCGGACAACGACAAAGACTGGCCATTGCCAGGGCTATTTTGTCGAATCCGAAAATTCTTATATTGGACGAAGCCACCTCTAGCTTAGATACTGAATCAGAATCTTTTATTCAAGAAAGTTTAGATACTCTATTGAAAGGCAGAACTACTTTAGTAATAGCGCACAGGTTGAGTACTATTAGAAAAGCCGATCAAATTTTAGTAATTGAAAAAGGTAAAATCGTTGAACGTGGCAACCATGATGATTTAATTGGAAAAAAAGGAAGATACTTTGATCTCTACACTTTCCAAGCTAGAATTTAAAATTGCCAATTGTTTTATAATTTAACGCTAACCCTAAAATCCGTAGCTAGTCATTCATTAACACCCAGAAACTATAGGATTAGCAAATGGCTCATAAGCCTATCGATTTTAGCGATTATTAGCATCAGTTTCATTTTGATCTAGGTACGCAGTAATAACTATTTCCCTAAGTTTCCTTCCTTCGAGGCTGTTTAATGTATTTTCATCATAAGCCAGTGATTGTTTTCTTCCAGACAGCTTAAAGTAAAAAGGCAATATGAATTTAGATGGCACATTTTTGCCATTATAATTAGCGGGTAGCCAAATGTTTGGGATAAGATTAAAGGCATTAATAATTTCGTTTGTGAAATAGCCAGCATTATCATTTAAGACTATAATATTTACTATTTGCCCTTGTCTGTTTACTTCAAATTCAAGAAATACTGTTTTTTCTATCTTTTTCCTTCTCGCTTCTACTGGGTACCTTAAGTTTTGTCCCAAAATCCTATAGAATCTTGCGTAAGAGCCAATATATCGAGGATAGGACTTTAGACTTTTATATGTCCATACGGAATCTAGCATTATAAAGAATTTACTTGTATCAGTTTTAAGATAAACAAGTGTTCCTTTATCATAATCTATTTTGAGGTCTATTGTATCGTAAATTCCAAAATACTCCCAGACACCTACTTTATGGCCATCTTCTAACCAGCCTTTTTCATACCCATTATTCACTTCCATTTTTTGAGCGTAAGTTGTTAGTGAGGCAATTACTGCTACGCTAACTAAAATTGGTTTTACATTCATTTCTGCTTATTATCTTAAGTATCGTTTTTAAAACCCTCAAAATGAGCTTTAAAGTTACTTTTCTTTAACTCTAAATTTAGCTAAAATTCTCCACAAAACGTTAGCTCTGGTAATTATTTTCTCGCACGAAAAAGAAAATCTCGTTACCATACCGAATTGATACTAACACTTTACTAACTGCCCAATTTCAATACAACTCCTCCTGTAAAATCCGCTTGTAATATTTCAGAACCCATACCAATTACGGTTCCACATCCTGCTCCCTGAAAATATAAAGGAATTAATACACTTACTTGTAATCTTATTCCTACTTTTCAGTAAAGAAGTGTTTCATTCCGAGCCCAGCATTAATTGCAAATCTCCAATAGTCTTTACTAACCTCTTTAGTTGCAAAACGTGATGCTCCCAAAGAAAACAAACCATATGGTATAAAAGTATCTCCGTCCATTATAGGTTTTAATACTCCTAACTGATAATATTGAACCGTAATGTCTTGTGGCTTTACTACATCAACTAATCCACCATCTTGCTTTAAAGTAGATTCAAAATGGTTGTATGATAATTCAGCTTCCAAATTATTAGGCAATACTTTTGCTAATCCAACTCCAAAATTTCCGCCTCCATCAATTCTTAATCAATAACCATTGTAAGTCTAAGCGGTTTTTGCAACTGGTATATATGCGGCATTCACATTTAAGTCAATTTGCGCATTCGAAGTAATTGCGATTGTTAACAGGAACAATACTGACAATAGTATTTTTTCATATTTTATAGATAGATTTGTTAAAGAATTAAAAATATACTATTCTTTCCATTTTATATTGCACCCAACACTTGGTATTTGTTTTTCACTTATAGGAATACCTGCAAGTAGGCTATCTAAAGCATCTCTTATCGAACCACCTGTTAACCCAACATCATTCCCTGGTCGAGAACCATCCAACTCCCCTCGATATACCAGTGATAAGTTTTTATCAAATAAGAAAAAATCTGGCGTACATGCTGCCTTATACGCCTTCGCCACCAATTGTGATTCATCGTAAAGGTAAGGAAATGTATAGTTCCACCTTTTAGCTTCTTCGAGCATAAGTTCAGGGCTATCTTCAGGATAGTTTGCCACATCGTTTGAACTAATAGCGACAATGGCGATATCTTTAGCTAGATAGCCAGTTGCCAGTTTTACCAATTCGGGTTGTACGTGTTTAACATAAGGACAATGGTTACAAATAAACATCACCAATATTCCACGTTTACCTAAACTAATATCGGTTAAACTAATTACGTTACCAGAAATTGTATCTGGCAATTCAAATTCAGGAGCTTGAGTTCCAAGATCAAGCATGGTAGAAGGCATTAATGACATAAGCTCGTTTTTAATATTAACGCAAGATAAATAATCTAATTTTACCAGCAAGCATCTATTTAGTACTTTTAAAGGAATTATTAATGATTACTAAAATCGTAGTTTTCCCACAAATATGTAATTAAGCCATTTTTAAAGGAATTTATATACAATGATATTTCCTTATAAAAAGTGGCTCCTAGAATCAATAAATTTGCATTTATTCCTCCAAATCAATAAATAGCTACTATTTAAACTACTGATTTATAGAGAACTAAACCCTTTCATCATAACTATAAATTTAATGCAAACTAATGCTTCTACGAGATATATTTATTGTCTATCTTTTCGAAAAATAGCAATCTCAGAGTCTTTTGACGGAAGAAACCAAACATAAAAAGCGTAAATTTCTCTTTAACCCACTAAAAAGGCCACTGCCTTACATTGGGTTAATCATAGCTTTTGTGCTCATTATTTTCCAACAAACGATTAGAAACTATGTTTCTGATACGATTGGCGATATGCTGATCAATTCAATGAAAGAAGCTACCGGTGGCGTTTACAAAACCACCTATGACCTGGTAAGGTTTGATATTATTTCTTCAGAATTACGAATCAGCAATTTGCAAATTGAACTTGACACTTCCGTAATTTCAAGAAAGGATTACTTGGCCAGTAGTCCGAATTTATTACATATTAATACCCCTGTAGTCGTAGTTAAGCTTCGGTCCCTGCTTCCTTTAGTTCTTAATAACCAGCTTTATGTAAGCTATGTTGGTGCCAAAAATCCGGAATTTATCCTTACAAAAAGCTTGCATAGTTCTCAAACAAAAGAGACTAGCAACTCAAGAAGAGAAGGACTTCGTGGAGCCGTAAACACATATTTTGCTGCACTAGAAATAGATAGTTTTAGGGTAGAAAAAGGATCTTTTAGAATATCGAACCACTCTGAAGACAATATTGATACCGATGTGATTGATATTGGAGAGTTTACTACGATGCTTAAAAACTTTAGGTTGGACTCACTTAGTCCATCAATTTTATTAAAAGGGATTCGAGCACAAAGTCTTGATTTAGAAATAATAGACCAAGAAGTTAATCTTCCTGAGATAAATCAAAGCGTTTATTTTAAACGGCTTTCACTTTCAACTACTGATTCTACCTTTATTGTTGATAGTTTACGAATCAAAAACATCGTCTCGGGTAGTTCAAAAAACGTTTCTGATTTGGCAATAACCAAGTTGGAAATACTAGGTTTTAATTTTGACAATGCTTTTTCTCAAAATGAACTTTTCATAAATGAAATTAGATTGAACAAGCCCAATTTAATATTTAGGAAGAAAAATTTTGATAAAAAAAGCAATAGGAACTCGCAAGCCAATAGCTCATTTTTTCAGTATTTTAATCAACTAGACATAAGTAAAATTAATATTCTAAATGGATCAATTGATTACCAAGCTGAATATAAAAGTAAGATTAGTGATTTCACTATCAGCATTTCTGATTATAAAATAGAACCCACGGATTGGGCAAAAAAGAAACCTGTATCAAGCTTTAAAGTACTATTGTTTAATGCAACAGAAATGGAACAAGAACTCCCTGACAGCATTCACATTGCCAAGGTTGGTCAGATAATCTATACAGAACATAATAATAAAGCCTTTGTTCATAAGTTAAAGTTAAATCCAATATCAGGAAGAAATACATACAAATCACTTAGATCTAAAAATAGCAATTTAAGTACTTATTCAAGTGTCAATTCAGTTACCCTAACTCACTTTTATCCTGAAAAACTAGTACTAAGCAACCAACTAGATATTGACTCTATAATCCTAGATAGGCCCTATAGTTCAATAATGCAATATCCAGCAATGCGCATTGCCAAAAACAAGAGCGCTAACAAAAATAGCAATCTAAAATTATCCATTAATCATTTTATTACGAATAATGGCTCCATTAAATTAAGACGTTATCAAAACGGTATAAATCAGCAAACTTTATTAAATGGTATATATTTCAGATCAAGCAGCATGACCAAAAGTTTAACTAACAAAACATTACCAACTGACTATAAACTGCTTATTTCAAACGGAAGCATCGAATTGAAAAACATAGGGCATACCGCATATTTTAATACCTTGAGTTTAGACGAAAGCTTGAAAATACTAATTGATAAAGCCGAAATTAAGCCTGACAGCTCTACCCTGCCGTACCACCACATAAAGGGTACATTAAAAAATTTATTGGTACAAGGACTTGATATTGAAACCTTGAATAGAGATAAAATTTTGATCGATTCCATTTCAATTGGAAGTCTCGATATGTTAAATAACTTTACAAGAGAAGCTTTTATAAAGACTAATATGCCAAGGGGTAAATCTCCTAATTCCATTGAAATAAATGATTTTGGCATCACAAAATCAAACATAAATATCAAAGAAAAAGGATCAATTGTTTCCTTACACAATGCGTCACTCAATCTTCAAAATATTAAAATTGATTCTTTGCAAGAATCTACCGAACCTATCATCAATTTTAATAATACGGTATTAAATATGGATGGGTTCAGGTTTGAAAAATTAATCGATAACACACTTATTAATGGAAAAAGCAGTCGTTATTCAGAGGTTGATTCAACTTTAATGGTGTCCAACCTAACTTTCTCTTCTGAGCAAAAAAACCTTGATCTAGACTTAGAAAGTTTTAGAATTACTGGTTTGGATAAATTTAAGTTAAAAGTTAAAAAGCAGTTAGAATTTAGAAAACTTGAACTTGTTAAGCCAAGTTTTAATTATGTTGCCAAAGACAATCAGCGCGATTCATTAAATACGTCCATTGATGTAACCAAGATTATTCTAAAAGAAGGCCTAAGAAAAATAAGATTCGATTCTTTGCAAATTATCGAAGGTAGAAGCAACGTATCATTAGCAAATGATAAAACGCTGAATATTAATTCAATTAAAGGAATTATTACCGATGTTGATATCGATACACTAACCACAATATTCGATGTTTCTAATCAATTTAAAGGTGTTTTTGAATTAAAGGATATTTATTTAAGAGGGTTGAATGATACACTCTCTGTGGCCAAATTGCATTTAAATACTGAACATAGATTTATTTGGACCGATTCAATTCATTTCAACACCCACCTGCCTTCTCATACCCTCAGAGCAACATCCCCAGGCATTGCAATAGATCATATAAATATTCCAAAACTCCTTGAAAACAAGATAGCTGTGGGGCGTATTTCAACCAGAAACAACTTTATTTTATTAACACAAACCGATACCATAAAGACTGAAAATACTAGTGGATCAGCAAAGCTCAAATTGCCTTTTGACATAATGATTGATGATATTAACCTTTTAAATACAACTTTTAAATACCATAAAATTGATGAGCCAAAACACTTGCTTGCTAATTTAAATTTTGATATTGAATTAGATAGCTTACTTGTTAAAAAAGGTCAATTATTAGATTTAGCTAAACACACAACAGACGCTAGGTTCAGAAACTATCATTTTACTTTCGACCTTCCTGATAGTTTAAACAGCGTAAGATTTGATACACTCTTGGTTTCCAGCGGCAATTCGCAAATAAACATATCTAACCTCGCATTAAAAGCCCGTTATCCAAAATACGAGTATGGAAATCAAGTGGGTCATCAAGTTGACTGGAAAGATTTATTAATTGAAAAAATCAAAGTTGAAAACATTGATTTTGTTGAATTGGTAGAAAATCAATCATTTAAATGCAATAAGATAATAATTACTGAAGGATACCTCGATCTTTTCAAGGACAAGCAATTACCTTTTCCTACAGACAGGGTTATTCCTATTTTACAAGAACGAATTAAAGGGATAAAAGTACCAGTTAAGATAGATACGATTGAAATTAAGAGTGTTGATATCTTTCAAACAACACTTCAATCTACGGGTTTACAAGAAGGTGGAATATCGTTTATAAACACCAATGGCTTAATAACTAACATCACTAATGATAGTACAAGACTGCAAAATAATAGAAAATTGAAGGTAGTAGCCGAGAGTAAAATAATGGGTTCAGGCAGCTTAAATGTAAAATTTGATTTTGATATGTTAGATGAAAATAACCTCTTCGCATTTGATGCACAATTAGACGCAATGGATGCTCAAGAATTTAATAGTATTTTAGAAGCAACGGCCCTTGTTAGCGTTAAAAGTGGAGCTATTAAATCAATTAAACTAGAAGCCATAGGTAACAAAAGTTACACATATGGCAATATGTCGTTTATATATAATAATTTAAAAGTTGAAACGGTTAACAAAGAAACCCTTGATAAAAAAGGAATGGGCAATGCGATAAAAACATTTTTTGCAAATGCGTTTGTGGTTAAAAAGAATAACTCAAGAATAAAGCTATTGGGGCGTAGAGGCGAAATGTATTACGAGAGAGATAAAAGTCGTATTACGTTAGATTATATGGCAAAAACAGCCATTAGTGGCGTTGTTAGCAGTATAGGTGCAAAAAATAATAGAAAAGAAATAAAACAGATTAACAAAAATAACAAGGACGCTAGAGATTTAGAATTAAAGCAGCAAAAGGAATTAGAAAAGGCAGTAAAAAAACAAAGCAGGTAACATATGAAGATCGGTATATTATCTGATACACACGGCTGGCTCGATGAGCGGATTCTACATTTTTTTAAAGACTGTGATGAAATCTGGCACGCAGGGGATGTTGGCTCTCTAGATGTAATAGATAAGTTATCAGCATTTAAGACCACAATTGGGGTTTATGGCAACATTGATAGTCATGAAATCAAGACCATCTTCCCAGAGTTTCAAATGATAAAAAGAGAAGGTGTAAACATTATAATTACACATATAGCTGGCACCCCACCTAGGTATAATAAAGTCGTTTCAGACAAATTAAAGGAAGTAATTCCAAATATTTTAGTTTGTGGGCATTCTCATATTCTCAAAGTAATGGCAGATAAAAATAAATATAATATGCTTTACGTAAATCCTGGTGCAGCAGGTAAACACGGTTTTCATAAAATGAGAACCATCATTAGACTTGAGCTAAACCAAGGAAAAATAGAAAACATGGAAGTTATTGAATTGGGTGAGCGAAGTAAAATCGGATAAAAATTGATGGCTAAAATATATGTAATTTTTTACATGGGTTTATTATTACTTTGAATAACGATTTTAATTAGAACTAAAACAAAGATGTAATGGCAAGAATTACAGTAATTAACTACGAAGACGCTACAGGAAAGTTAAAAGAAATATACGATGAACTTATTTCAAAACGTGGTAAATTATCAAATGTATTGCGCATTCAAAGCCTAAAACCCGAAAGCATAATTACCCATATTGATTTGTATATGAACATCATGTTTACAAAATCGGAATTATCTAGAGCCGAGCGTGAAATGATGGCTGTTGTAGTATCAGTTTCTAATAAGTGTAGCTATTGCCAAATTCACCATGCCGAAGCCTTAAACCATTACTGGAAAGATGACAGCAAACTCGAATTACTAAAGAGTGATTTTAGAATTGCTGAACTTACACCAAAAGAACTTGCTTTATGTAATTATGCCAAAGATGTTACCCTAAACCCGGGCAACTCTCAAACAAATGACACCACCCTACCTCTTAAAAAAGAAGGCCTAAGCGATTCGGCTATTTTAGATGCAACCCTTGTTGTAAGCTATTTCAACTTTGTAAATAGAATGGTGCTTGCATTAGATGTAAAGCTAGAAAGTGATGCAGGAACTGGTTATAAATACTAACTATGGTCAAGTTCTAATCAAGACAGCAAAAATGGCTGTAAATAGCAACACCATAGATACTACGTCATTCCTGCGCAGGCAGGAATCTGTAAAATTGGACTGCTACTGTAAAAGGGATTCCTGCCTGCGCAGGAATGACGCTCTTCGAGGAACATCAAAAGGGCATATTTCTATCATGTTAACTATTGAATTGCTGTATTAATTAGAACTTAACCCTAACTACTAACTTTGTGGCTATTGAAAACGCCATTCAATCACCGTTTCGAAGCATCCTAAATAATTAGCAATATCTATCCCATATTGCAAAGATTAAAATTGGATTATATCATTAATTACATATAAACCTGAGTTCGACCTAAGAAATGCTATTTCTTAGGTCGAACTCAGGTTATAAGTATAATACCTATTATATAGGAAATTTTTATAGCTTACATTTGTGGCTACGTAAACTATTAATTATGGCAATACCAAACATTAAGTTTAAAACAGATGATAACCCAGAGTTCTTTTTAGAATTAACAAAAAGCGTTAACTCCTATTTTAGAGAGAAGAATATTTCAAAATATGCCAATTTTAGCATGAAAGTTAAAACAGCATTTATGATCCTTTTGTATTTTATCCCTTTTGGAATATTACTATTTGGCAATTTAACTTCCTTTTGGCCAATTTTTGGAATTTGGGCTATAATGGGTTTTGGTGTTTCAGGTATCGGATTATCCATCATGCATGATGCCAATCATGGTGCCTACTCCGCAAATAAACATGTAAATAGCATCTTAGGTTTTTTAATTAATTTTTTAGGAGCCTATCACGTAAATTGGAGAATTCAGCATAATGTACTACATCATTCATTTACTAATGTAGATGGCTTTGATGAAGACATTACCAATCCAGTAATGCGTTTTTCTCCAGATCAGAAACGTAAGAAGATATTTAGATTTCAAGCGTTTTATGCGCCATTTTTCTATGCTATAATGACCGTCTATTGGTCTATTGCAAAAGATTATGTTCGGTTAGTTAATTATGCAAAAAATGGATTGTTACAGCGCCAAGGACTTTCATTAACAAGAGCTTTGGTAAATATCACATTCCATAAAGTTTGGTATATAGCAATCACCATAGTAGCGCCAATTATGATTCTTCCTATTCCTTGGTGGCAAACCTTAATAGGTTTTTTTACGATGCACTTCATTGCAGGAATGGTGTTAGCACTCATATTTCAACCCGCACATGTTGTAGAAGATACCAGCTTTTACGTTCCAGATACGCAAGGGTCTGTTGAAAATAATTGGGCAATCCACCAAATGAGGACTACTTCGAATTTTGCACATGGAAGCATCTTTTTTTCTTGGTTTATAGGCGGCTTAAATTACCAAGTAGAGCATCACCTATTTCCAAATATTTGCCATGTTCATTACAAACAATTATCTCCAATTGTAAAAGGAGTGGCAGAAAAGCATGGTGTTCCATATCACCAACATAAAACTTGGCTAAGTGCCCTCGTTAGTCATTTTTCTATGCTAAACCAATTAGGTACTGGAGAATACGATAAGAATAAAATGGCATCAGCGGCCTAAATTTTTAGGCTGACAATTTAGTAATCCAACGTTATACTTTTTAGTTAAAGTAAAATATACAGCACAAAAAAAAGGTCGACATAAGTCGACCTTTTTGCTTTATATAATAAAGGAGTTAATCTTTTTTAGGAGCTGCTTTTTTAGCAGGAGCTTTCTTTGCTTCCTTTTTTTCCGCTTTAGGCGCAACTTCTTTTTTAGCAACTGGCTTTTTAGCCGCTACTTTCTTTTTAGGAGCCTCTTCTTTAACTTCTACTTTTGCAGTTGTTGCTTTTTCAGCTTTAGGTGCTTTTTTAAATTCCTCTTTTAATGCCTCAATATCAACATTTCTGATAACAGGAGTTGAACTTTCTAATGCTAATTTTTGATTTCTTAGCTTTGAAGTAAGCTTATTTCTAAGTGCTTTTCTCTTAAGTCTAGTGATAGCCATTGTATAACTTTCTAAAATTTGAGCTGCAAAAATAGGATATTTACTTAAATAGTGAAATGTTAATCGATAAAATTTACTAATTAACTAAAGTTAGACTCCATTTTTGATTTATTTCACCTTAATTAACTTTATTCATAGTTATATTTCATACAACACTATGCTTAGATTTGCAATCTAATTTTAAGCGATGCATAATGAGTAATCAAAAGCCTACTATACCAAAAGGAACACGAGATTTTGGACCCAAAGTGGTAAGCAAGCGTAATTTTATTTTAAAAACCATCAAATCTACTTTTGAGAAATTTGGTTTTTTACCGCTAGAAACCCCAACAATGGAAAACCTATCTGTGCTAACAGGTAAGTATGGAGACGAAGGTGACCAGTTAATTTTTAAAGTGCTAAACTCTGGCGATTATGTAGCGAAGGTTAAATCAGATATTGCCAATACCCCATCACAACAACTTACTCCTCAAATAGCGGAAAAAGGATTACGCTACGATTTAACTGTGCCCTTTGCAAGGTATGTAGTAATGAACCAAAACGAAATTAGTTTTCCTTTTAGGCGTTATCAAATGCAACCTGTTTGGCGAGCAGATAGACCTCAAAAAGGTCGTTACAGGGAATTTATGCAATGCGATGCAGATGTAGTTGGAACAGACTCTCTTATTTGTGAAGCCGAAATAATAATGATGATAAATGAGATTTTAAATAATCTTGGAATTAAAGAATATGAAATTATAATTAATAGTAGAAAAATATTAACAGGGTTGGCCGAACACTTAGGACATAAAGGAGAAGAAGGTGCTCTTTGTGTGGCCATTGACAAATTGGACAAAATTGGCACTGAAGGCGTATTTAACGAGCTTACTAAAATAGGATATTCTGGAACTCAACTTGATGCATTATCTCCCGTATTGAAATTAACTGGAGATAACGAGGATAAACTAAGTAAATTAAAAGCGTTTATTCCTACAAATAAGGATATAAATACCGGTTTGGATGAAATAGAAAAAGTATTATCCTATGTTGATTCAATGAATGGAAATCTTTCAACCGTTAATTTCGATCCATCTTTAGCAAGGGGCCTCTCCTATTATACAGGAGCCATATTTGAGGTAAAAATTAAAGATGGAAGCATTGGGAGCATTTCAGGAGGTGGCCGTTACGATAATCTAACAGGCGTATTTGGCTTACCAAATGTATCTGGTGTTGGATTTTCACTTGGGATAGATCGTATTTTTGATGTGATGGAAAACAGATCTTTATTCCCTAGCGAAGTAGTAACAACCACGCAAGTTTTGTTTGTCAATTTTGGCGCTAGTGAAGAAGCTTTTGCAATTAAACAGTTGGCAAAATTAAGAGAAGCTGGAATTGCATCAGAATTATATCCTTCCTCTGCCAAACTCAAAAAGCAAATGACCTATGCAAATAACTTAAATATCCCTTTTGTGGTTCTCATTGGGTCTGATGAAGTAACAAATAATACGTTAACTGTGAAAAATATGACACTTGGCAACCAGGAGTCTTTATCTATTGAAGCACTTATTAAAAAGTTGAAATAATACATGAGCGAACATCAAATTTCCACAGCAGCTCTCACAATTGATCAAATCGAATCAATTTTAGTATCAGGAGCCAAATTAAAATTATCGCCCGAAGCAACTGAAAAAATACAACATTGTCGTAATTATTTAGATAACAAGATCAAAACCTCAAATGAACCTGTTTATGGAATAAATACTGGGTTTGGATCTTTATATAAGGAGCGTATTTCAAAAAGTGAATTAGGAAAACTTCAAACGAATATAATTAAATCACATGCTTGTGGAGCAGGTGAAGCTATTCCTTCCTATATTGTTAAATTGATTTTATTGCTGAAAGTACAATCTTTAAGTTATGGACATTCTGGTGTTCAGGTTAGTACAGTACAGCGCTTAATTGACTTCTATAATAATGATGTGCTCCCAGTAGTTTATGAATTTGGTTCGTTAGGCGCTTCAGGTGATCTTGCCCCCTTAGCACACCTTTGCCTACCTCTTATTGGTGAGGGAGAAGTAAATTATATGGGAGAAGTAATTTCTGGTAAAGAGTTGCTAACACAAATGAATTGGCAGCCCATTCAGCTTCAAGCAAAAGAGGGGTTAGCATTATTAAATGGCACCCAATTTATGGCTGCTTTCGGGGTTTGGAATTTAATTGAATCAAAAAAAATACTTAAATTATCTACCTTAATTGGTGCCTTATCAATCGATGCTTTTGATGGAAGAATTGAGCCCTTCAATTCAAAAGTGCACGCCATAAGGCCACAACCAGGCCAAGCATTTGTTGCAGAAGAAATAAGTAATCACTTAAGTGGAAGTGAATTAATATCTCAAAAGAAAAAGCACGTTCAAGACCCCTACTCTTTCCGTTGCATACCACAAGTGCATGGAGCTACAACTGATGCAATTGGTTATGTAGAAAAAGTTTTTACCCAAGAAATAAACGGTGTAACTGATAACCCGAATGTGTTCCCTGATGATGACTTAATAATATCTGCAGGAAATTTTCATGGCCAACCCTTGGGCTTAGCATTAGATTTTATGGCGCTAGCTATGGCAGAATTAGGCAGTATATCAGAGCGAAGAACTTACCAATTAATATCTGGCTCGCGAGATCTTCCGAATTACCTAATTGCTAATCCTGGTATTAACTCAGGACTAATGATTCCACAATACACAGCTGCCTCCATAGTAAGCCAAAATAAAAACTTGTGTCACCCAGCCACAGCAGATTCTATCGTCTCATCAAATGGACAAGAAGATCATGTGAGTATGGGAGCAAATGCGGCCACAAAGACCCATAAAATCATTAATAATTTATACGAAATAATTGGAATAGAGCTTTTAACGGCATCTCAGGCCCTAGAATTGCGCAGGCCCTTAAAATCGTCTTCAACACTCGAAAATCTTGTTAGCAATTTCAGAAAGGTTGTACCGTTTATTAAAGAAGACAGGGTTTTACATACCGATATGGTAAATGCTACTAAATTTCTTAAATCTTATACCTTTTAAATGAATGCAAAATGGTACGTCCTTACATTATTAGTAGTGCTGTTTTTTACAAACCAGTCTAAGGCACAATACCTAAGTGCTAAAGGGTTTTTCGAAGTAGATCAACAATTAGGATGCAACGATTTAACGGTTACAATTACGAGTCTCGTTCCTAATGTTATCGCATTTCAGTTTGATAGCATAGATTCTCCAACTACTCAAAACCCTGTATATACGTATACAAGTCCAAAAAATTATTGGATTTATCAATATCACCAGGGAGCAAGTGGCAACGAAAGAAAAGACAGTGTTCAGGTAATAGTTGTTGAACCAGAACTGCCAACTATTGAACTATTAAGCTGCAATAATTTTGAATTAGTAGTTGATATTCTTGACAATTATTATGATGTTTATGAAATCAATTATGGAGATGGATTTATTACCCAGATTAATAAAAATAATTCAGCGCCACCACACACCTATATTGATAATACCAATCGTACCGTAACTGTAACGGGGCTTTTTACGACCGCAACTAATAGGTGTGCTGCTACGAGTCTTTCGTTTACGCCAACCACTGCTGTATTGCCCGCACAAATAGATTCGTTGATAATGTTTGATAATTCTAGCCTTAAGCTAGATTACGCCTTACCATTACATTCCGTAAACAAATTAGAAGTATCTCTAAATAATAGCAGTAGTTACCAGTTATTTAAAAATTTAGATCAGAATACTACCTCGGACACGATATCCAATTTAAATATTGGTCAAAACACTTATTGTTTTCGAATAGCAACTTACGATGCTTGCAGCAACTTTAAATCTTATTCTAACGATGTTTGTACCATAAACCTAAATACCTCTGCTCAGAATAATCAAATAACAATCGACTGGAAAACAGTTGATCTTGGCAGTGGCCAAACCACTAATTTATTTCGTAATAAGGCATTGCTACAGTCTTTCACATCTTCTGGTATTGACCATATTGACTCTGCTGTTATTTGCAATACAATTTATTGTTATCAAGCAGAAATAAATTACCCAGGTGGTGCGATATCACGTTCTTTAGCAGTTTGCGAAACTGCTTTTTCTACCGACATTCCTCCAACAATTGATAATATAAGCAGTATTACCAATACTGACTCAATCGAATGGACATGGGAAATTCCAATCATCACAACACCCTCTTATTTTATGGTATATCAAGTAACCGAAGACGGTACTATTATAAATTCTGATTCTACTAGTACCAATTCGTACAAATTACCATTTAATAAGGATGTTAAATACGTGGCTACTGAGCTGTACGACATTTGCAATAATAAATCACCCATTGGTAATGTAGGCAACAATATTAATTTAACAGGAAATGTTACCCAATCGTATGACATTGAATTAAACTGGAATACATATTATGGATGGATCGATGGATTTCAAGATTATTATCTTACCATAAAGTCCTTGGATGGAGCTTTAATAGATAGTGTTTCAACCAGTGGCCAATCTACCTACACTTTAGCTGTTGCAAATCAGCAAGAGCAAACAATTGTTTTTACTGTTTGGGCTGTACCCGTAATTAGTGGCATTCAGCCTTCACGATCTAATGTGTTGATTTTTGAAAGAGAGCCTATAATTTCTATTCCAAATAGTTTTACCCCAAATGGAGATGGCCTTAACGATCAATTTATAATTTCGGGTAAATTTATAAGTGCTTATGAGCTTCAAATTTTTAATCGTTGGGGTGAAGTTTTATTTCAAACCAATGACTTAGACTTAGGATGGGATGGCACTTCAAACCAAAAGTCTATGCCTGTTGGCAATTATGCCTATTGGATGCGAATAAAAGATTTAAATGATAATGAGCATATTCGTACAGGAAGCATACTAATTTTGAGCAACTAACTATTCAATTAACAATTAGCAATGTGTAATTATCAATAAATTGTAATTCTTAGTGGGTTTTATTGATAATTGAAAATTACTAATTGAACATTAAAAGAAATATTATGTTCGATATGATGAAAATGATGGGCAAGGTAAAAGAAGCCCAGTCTAAAATGAAAGAAGTACAGGATGGACTAGCTAACATTACAACAGATGGAGAATCTGGTGGAGGCATGGTAAAAGCAATTGCAAATGGAAAGAAGCAATTAGTAGATCTAATTATTGATGAAAGTCTTTATAACCCAGAAGATAAAGATATGCTAAAGGATTTGATAATTGCGGCTACTAACATTGCCTTGGAAAAAGCAGATGTATTAGCAAAAGAAGAAATGAAAAAAGCTACCGAAGGAATGCTTCCTAACATCCCTGGAATGGATTTATCCGCTATGATGTAATGTCTGTAACTGCCATTGCCATTCTTAATTATAACGGAATAGAATTTCTCAAAAGATTCCTTCCCACGTTAATAACCAATAGCAAAGGCTACCCAATCTACATTGGCGATAATGCTTCTACAGATGGTTCTGTAGAATTTATAAAAAAGGAATTTCCTGAAATACTCCTTATTGAACTTGCTACCAATTATGGTTATAGTAAAGGCTATAATTTATTACTAAAAAAGATAAATAGCGATTATGTTGCTCTCATCAATTCTGATATTGAAGTTACACCTAACTGGTTAAAACCACTAATAGATGAATTGGAGCTGGACGATAATTTGGCTGCAATACAACCAAAAATTAGATCTTTTGCTAACAAGGAATATTTTGAATATGCGGGTGCAGCTGGTGGTTTTATTGATAAGCTTGGCTACCCATTTTGTAGAGGCCGAATTTTTGACACCCTTGAAAAAGATGAAGGGCAATATGACAATCCCATAGAAATTCAATGGGCAAGTGGAGCTTGTTTTGTAGTGAGAAAATCCGCCTTCGATTTAGTGGGTGGCTTTGATGATGATTTTTTTGCGCATATGGAAGAGATCGACCTTTGTTGGAGACTTTCTAGTAATAATTATACCATTTTATATTCTCCCAAAAGTACTGTTTACCATGTGGGAGGTGGAACATTATCTTATGAATCACCTTTTAAGACCTATTTAAACTTCAGAAATGGGCTTTACTTAATGCTCAAAAACCTGCCAACACAACAGCTTTCAAAAATTATGATGGGCAGAGTTTTACTAGATTGGCTAAGCGTATTTTACTTTTTGGCGCAAGGAAAATGGCAACAATCGAAAGTCATTCTAAAGGCACATCTTGACGTATTGAAAAACAGAAAATATTTTTTAGCGAAAAGAAAGCCCGAAACCAGTAAAACAAGTTTTACAAAAAGCTATTCTATTGTTTGGAAATATTTTATAAAGAGAGTAAAAATGTATAGTGACTTATAAGTCACTGCTATCTATTAAAATACCTTTTTAGTAATACCAAGCAGAATTAAACCTACGCAAATGTTTGCGAATATTCATTACAAAAGCCAGTAGTATATAAACTATAATGGGCGATCCAAAAGTTAAAAAAGAGGCGTAAATAAACGACAACCGAATACTCGAAGTAGCAATCCCTAGCTTCTCCGCCATCCTAGTACAAACACCAAATATTTGATATTCAACAAAACCTTGTAATCTTTTCATAAGTAACAATAATAATAAGAACAAATTTAACATACAAAATATCAATCCATAGTCGTTTGAAGTTAATTTTTCTTATAATTGTATTTCATTTTGAAAGTACTAAATAAACAAAAAATTGATAAAATGAGAAAAGTATTAAATGCGGTTGTTTTGTTGGCAGTTTTAACGTTGAGCGGTTGTTCAATTACAAAAATGGCAAAGTTGGCATCAGACCAACAAATAAACGTTAACCCTAACCCGTTGGAATTGCATGGCGACTCTGTAAAGTTTGATATGTCTGCAACACTTCCTGTAAAAATGCTCGTTAAAGAAAAAGAGTATATTATTAATGTAGTTTACCAATACGGAGACCAAGAACTACCATTAGAGTCAATTGTATTTAAGGCTGTTGATTTTCCTCAAAGCAATGAGTCTCAACCTACCGCTTCTGAAAGTTTCTCATTTGCATATACCGATGCAATGAAAAGTGGAAATGTGATTGTAAAAGGTGTTGCAAGAGATCCTAGAAAAGATAAAGAAGTTGCTGCAGAACCTATGACAATTGCAGTGGGAGTTATTACAACATCTCAGCTTGTAAAAGAAGTTTCTTATCCTGCATTTGCAGATCATGGTTATAACAACCAAGAGGAGCTTATTCCTACTAAAATTGATTTCTTTTTCGATCAAGGAAGATCTAATTTGAAGTATTCTGAAAGAAGAAGTAAAAGAGGTAAAGAATTTGAAGCTTTTATAGCTGATAAAAATGTTACTCGAACAGTTACTATTACAGGTACTCACTCACCTGAAGGTACTGAGCGTATTAACTCTAAATTATCAAATGATAGAGCTTCTGTAATTGAAAAGTATTACAGAAAGCAAATGGATAAATACGATTACAAAGGCACAGCCGACTCAATCAAATTTATCCTTAAACCAATAGTGGATGATTGGAATGGATTAAAAAGCGCATTAGCTACTTACGAAGGAATTTCAGCTGATCAAAAATCAGAAATGTTGAATATCGTAAATGGCCCTGGTGCTTTTGAAGATAAAGAAAAGGCATTACGTAAATTAAGTGGATACAAAAAAGTATTTAAAGATGTGTACCCTGGTTTACGTGCTGCTAAAACTGAAATTCTTATTGTGAAAGATAAAAAAACGGATGCAGAAATATCTGTACTTGCGAAAGAAATTGTAGCTGGAACGGCTTCTGCAGATACCTTATCTGTTGAAGAATTAATGTATGCCGCAAGCCTTACTCCTGCTCTTGCAGAAAAAGAAGGCATTTACAAAGCAGCCATAACAAAATCTGACTCTTGGAATGCACACGCAAACCTAGCTGCAACTTATGTTGCAATGGCGAACGAGGATGCTTCGAAAACAAGCGAATATGCTGGACTAGCTGAAACTCAGGTTGACCTTGCAAATGGCAAACAAGAAAGTGCTACGGCTTATGTTACCGCTGCATCTGTTTATTCAATGCAAGGTAACTTAGCAAAAGCGAAAGATGCTTTGGCCAAAGCTGGATCTTTATCAGCTGACAGTGAAACTACTCAAGGAATGAATGGCGTTAAAGGATATCTTGAAATTAGAACAGCAGACTATAAAGGAGCTGTTAGTTCTCTTACAAGTGCTAATACCTCAGCTGATAACGCATTTAACTTAGGTCTTGCTTATTTATTAGATAAAGATTATGACAATGCTTTAGGTTCATTTGGAGATGCAGTTACTGCAAATTCAGAAGATGCTGATGCTTATTATGCTTTAGCAGTAACTCAAGCTAGAAAAAATAACGTAACAGAAGTTATCAATAATCTTAAAAAAGCAATTGAGCTGAATGCTGACCTCAAAGGTGAAGCAATTAAAGATTTAGAATTTCAAAATTATGTAGCGAACGCTGGATTTTCAGCTTTGCTTAAATAAAGAAACTCTTTTTAAAAAAAGACCTTGCTAGTAACTAGCAAGGTCTTTTTTTATGCCAATTTTACATTTCATTAGATTATTTCTAAATAACGATTATCAACATATAGGTAATACTCAGCGTATTCAACATTTATTTAAAAAAACTGATGAATGTCATCTTTTATTTAGAATAATTCTAAATAACTTTGCCAGCAAATAGTTTTAACCCTCTCTTAAAGACAAAATGAAAAAAATACTACTAACATGTGCTGTAGCATTTATGGTGAGCTTTAATTTAATTGCTCAAACAGGTACCATTAAAGGAAAAATAACGCCAATCGAAGGAACCACTCTCCTTTCGGGCGTGTCTGTTTACCTTGATAAAAGCAATCTTGGTGCGGCTTCTAATGGCAGTGGTAACTATACGATAAAAAATGTTCCGGTAGGTGACTATACATTAGTGGCTTCACTTGTTGGATATTTTACACTTACAGAAAAAGTATCTGTTAAGGAAAATGAAGTAGTTACTGTAAATTTTGCTATGATAGAAGCCATCTCTACCCTTTCAGAAGTAACGGTGATGACAATGGGCAATGAGGGCTTAAGGGAAATTCCAGGCTCAGTAAACTATATATCTCCTAAGGAAATTCAAAAATTTAGTTATACGGATATTAACCGCACACTAAGGGCAGTGCCAGGTGTAAATATGCAGGAAGAAGACGGGTTTGGACTCCGGCCAAATATTGGATTAAGAGGCACCGGTGTTGAGCGGAGTTCTAAGATTACAATTATGGAAGACGGGGTATTAATGGCTCCAGCTCCCTATGCGGCACCAGCTGCTTATTATTTTCCTACTATTGGAAGAATGCAAGCAGTTGAAATTTTGAAAGGAAGCAGCCAGATAAAATACGGGCCTTATACCACAGGAGGTGCCATCAACCTGATTTCTAACCAAATACCCAATGAGTTTTCGGGCAGAATAAACTTAATAGGTGGGAGTTTTGGTGGAAGAAACCTGCAAGCATTTGTAGGAAATTCGCATAAAAACTTTGCTTATTCTGTAGAAACATTCCAATACAGTTCCAACGGATTTAAGGAACTGGATGGAGGAGGAAACACCGGTTTTGACAAAAAAGATTACTTGGCAAAGTTTAAAATTAATACAGATACGGATGCAAAAATATACCAATCACTAAGCTTTAAAATTGGGCAGGTAACAGAATTATCTAACGAAACCTATTTGGGTCTAACGCAAAGCGATTTCGACTCTACTCCTAACCGGAGATACTACGCATCGCAAAAAGATCAAATAAACACCAATCAATCCCAGATTTCATTAACACACCTTATCCGCTTATCAAAATCACTGGACATCACCACAACTGCTTATCGCTCCGATCTTACCAGAAATTGGTATAAACTCGACAAGGTGAAAGACAGCACTGGAACTGCAACAAATATTACTGACCTACTTGATAACCCTTTTAATTATAACGATGCGTACGATATTCTTATCGGAACTACCAGCACACAAGACGATGCCTTGTTTGTAAAGGCTAATAATAGAGCATATTATGCACGTGGTATTCAAACAATGCTGGCGTTTAACTTTAAAACTAATAAAGTAAGTCACGATATAAATCTAGGCTTCCGCTATCATCAGGATCAAATGGACCGCTTTCAATGGGTTGACGAATACGCGATGGAGGATGGAGTAATGAAATTAACCAAAGCGGGTACACAAGGTACTGAAAGCAACCGGATTGAAACTGCCAATGCCTTTGCCACTTACTTACAGTACAAACTGTCTGTTGGCAAATTTACAGTAGTGCCTGGGATCCGATACGAAAATATTGCGCTGCTAAGACAAGACTATGGTAAAGAAGACCCTGACAGAACTGGGGTAGATTTAAGCGAGAGAAGTAATAAAGTGGACGTTTTTATTCCGGGCATTGGGGTTGATTATCAATTTAATAAATATTTAAGTACGTTTGGAGGTATTCATAAAGGGTTCTCACCCCCTGGCTCCAAAGAAGGAACCGAACCCGAAAAAAGTGTTAATTACGAATTAGGTACTAGGTATGCAAAAAATGCACTTTCAGGCGAAGCTGTAGTATTCTTTAATAATTACAGCAACTTGTTAGGTACCGACCTTGCGGCAGCCGGAGGAGCAGGTACCACTGATCTGTTTAACGGAGGTAAAGTGCAAACAAAAGGGCTCGAATTTCAACTCACTTACGATTTGTTATCTATTTATAAACAAAGCCCGTTTAGCCTGCCCATTTCCATTGTATATACCTATACAAACTCCACTTTTCAAAATGATTTTGAAAGTGAGTTTGAAGGTTGGGGTACCGTTTCAGCAGGCGACCAGTTTCCGTATATGGCCAATAACCAGGTTACCCTTGTTCTAGGCCTAGACCACCACAAATTTAGCATTAACCTAAGCGGAAGGTATATGGACGAAATGCGAACTGCTCCAGGAAAAGGTGACATACCAGAAAATGAAAAGACGGATGCTTATTTCATTTTAGATGGCAGCGCAAGCTATAATTTGCACAAAAACGTTTCTCTTTTTGGCAATCTTACCAACATAACAAATCAGGTGTATATCGTATCAAGAAGACCTGCAGGTTTGCGCCCTGGAATGCCCCGAGCATTTAATATTGGATTAAAAGCAAATTTTTAAGACACTATCATCCTATACATTTTTTTTAAAATATCATATCACTCTTAGGAAGCGCTTAATAATTAATACCATCATCGGAGTAAGAGGAAATTTCAGCTAGCGTTACTTTTTCTATGTCCCGTCCTGAAATAGGTTAACTCTTTCTCCCGCTATGGAGAAACTTGGTTCGATTGGTTAAAACCTGAGTTCGACCTAAGGTTTAAAGTTAGTCGAATGACAGTACTTTTAATTTTAATAATTATCTTTATTTTCAATGGAGATAATTGTTTCAGACCATAATCAAATTCATAGTATCTACGATAGTACTACATGCATCCTTCGATCAAGATATTCTGGCCTTTTCAAGGCAGAAATTGCATTAAATCATTTCAATGCAGTAGAACTATTTTCTCAAACACATAAGATTAAAGGAGTTCTAGCAGATTTAAGAAAGCTAAGTGGCTCATTTAATAAAATTTTAGAGTACCTATCGTCAGAGGGCTATCCTGAAATGAAAAAAACAGGATTGGAGGCAGAAGCACTAGTGATCTCTAATGACTTAATGATCGAGAATTTATCGGTAAAGCTTGCTGCCCTAATTAAAAAAAAACATATAAAATCCAATATTTTTAGGTCGCACGAAGAAGCAAACACTTGGTTGCTAAAAGCAGTAAAAAATTAGAATTGGCCACTCGGATTTTGATAATCATCAAATTTAATACTAATTAACAGCTATGGATTGGACTAAACCTTTCTTAACGAGTAAAATTGACCAATATTTCAAAATGGCACTGGATCAAGCCGTAAATATTGTGCCACGCCTTATGTTAGCATTCCTCCTTATTTGGGATGGTTTACTTTAAAATAGTTAAAAACTTACGCAATTAATTGGTGTCGCATTGAAAAAATGGGGTAACAGCTACTATCAATTAATTGCACAGAGCCAACCGCAGAAGTAGGAATTATTCGATTTGATAGCCATAATATTGATCTTCAAATTTTGCCCAATGTGCTGCCCAATGAGTTTTGGAAAGGCACTTTTGAAATTAATGCTGCCCTTAAAAAAGCCTTCCATAAAAATAACATTAAAGTGGCTTATTCAGAAGGAGTTGAAATCGGACCAATCGGAGAATAAATATTATTTCTAAGACGCAACAAGAACTTGATTTAAAGAAGCGCTCATAACTACCTGTACTCCTTTGCCTGGCATGGAATCAAAATTAATTTTCCCCTTGATAGATTCAACTCTAGTAGTTAAATTTTTCATTCCCATACCTGTAAATGTTGATTTTTTTGCATCAAAACCATTTCCATCATCTTCATAAATAAGGTCAATCTCATTTTCGTAGCGCGTAAGTTGAATAAAAAAAGATGAAGCTCCTGCATGCCTGATGGTATTATTCACTAATTCTAGTACAATATGAAAAATAGTTTTTTCGAAAACCTTTGGAAGGCGTTCTTCTAGATTAGTAGTTGTAAAATCTCCTTCAATCCGATTACTTTCATTAACTGTACGGATGAAATCACCGATGGCATTTGTCAGACCAAATCTGGTAAGCATGTCCGTAGATAGGTTATGCGAAATCTCTCGCGTCTCCTTAATGGCGTCTTCTACCATTTCGCTTAACAATGAGTTCTTTTGACCATTATTGAGTGATAACAATTTTATGGCAGATAACCTTGCCCCTAGTCTGTCATGCAAGTCTTCTGCAATCCTATTCCGCTCCTCTTCTTGCCCTTGCATCATGGCATTAAGCTCCTTAATTTCTTGTGCCTTTTTTAGTCGTTCTAGTTCTTGTTCCTTAAGCGTTTGTTGGTATTTCTTGTTTTGAATAAAAAATAAGATGGTGATTATCGATAGTAGTGCTATACCAATAGCCAAGGCTAAGTACCAATAACTAAGTCTTGTTTTTGCCTCAGTCTGTTTTATTTGATCTTTTAAATCATTGCCGATTTTTTCAGTTTCGTAGAGTACTTCAAGCTCTTTTAGGTTTTTGGCTTTTTCTTGATCATAAATTGAGTCATTTAAACTATTATATATTTCATAAATACTATCAGCCTGATCTAATTCGCCTAAATTTATTTTGCATTTTAAAATGCTTGCAATTATTCTATGATAATTCAATTCGTCATCGAATCTCAGTGCTAACTTTTCGCCTTTATCCAAATAACTCAAGGCCATACCATAATTTCCCTGTTCCATATATATATTACCTATATTTAGAAACGTGGTTATTAATCCAATTTGATCTCCAGTCGATTCTTTTATTTTTTCAGATTGAGTATAATAATAGAGAGAAGAATCCAATTCTAATTGGACTGAATATAATAGTCCCAGATTATTATAAACAGATGATATTTTTGAAGAATCTTGGTTTATAGTGTACCGCTCTAAGGATTTTAGATAGTAGCCTTTGGCTAATGAGTAATTTTTTTCTTCATATTTTGGATTAGCAAGAATATTAGCTAGTCCAAAATATACTGGAGTTAAATATGTCGGATCATTTGACAACGCAATATTATCTTTTGCCTCAAAATAATACTTAACAGCTAACTTAAATTCATTCTGCTCAGTATAATAAACTGCTAAATTGATAAAATTACCGACTAGAACTTTGTAATTACCAAGCAGCCTATTTATTTCAATTGCCTTATAAAATGCACCGATAGCTGCTTTATTGTTTCCCAAAAACAACTGAGAATTTCCAATATTATTATAGCATTTTGCAATCCTTGCAGAATCTGATATTGAAATGAAACTATCTAGAGATGCTTTATATTTTGTGAGTGCGGAACCATACTCTTTCTTATTAAAATATACATGCCCCTCTTTTCGAATGGCTTCTGCTTTTTGCCAATCTATAGATTCTGACAGATTTTTGTCCTGAGAATATAATGTTAGATTAAAACCTAAAAATAAAATCAATAGTATCAATCTCATAGATCGTAAATCTATCTATAATTAAAATAAATAAGGCGAATTTATTTAATCATTTACAACTTCTACCTCAATTTGTGACTCACCTCCTTCAATTTTAGCGAATTTATCAACAGGTCTAAAGCTAGTTAATACAACGAACATTGAAAATGCAAGTGCATACTTAATTGTTTTTAAAACTTTCATAATATTATAAATTTAATTTTAATCATTTACTACTATTTTATCTTGACCTCCAGTTGTCTCTTTTGGATTGATTTCTTCAGGGTTACAGCTGGTAGAAATAATAAGTACTGTTAATACGAATGCGATTTTTAATGTCTTTAAAACTTTCATAATTATTTATGGTTAAGTGGTGTGCTAAAGCTAAGTTAGCACAGTGTTTAGTTATTTAATTTCACCTCAATGATAAGGCAACTGATTTAATAAAACATTACCAGAAACAGTCAAATAAACACTATTATTAAGGTACCCAAAATAGCAGAAGTAATAGAATTAGATAGCAGAATTGCTATTTTGATATAATATCCTAAAATTAATAATGTCTCCTAAAAGCCAAAACCATATTCTAAGAATAGTACAATAATGATTAATAGGGGATTTTAGAGTAAAAACCCATCTTTAATGGCAAGTGCGATCAATTGTGTAACGTTTTTTGCCTCAAACTTGATTAATAAATTCCTTCTATAGGAACTAATGGTATGCACACTGGTATCCATTTTATCAGAAACCTCTTCTGAAGTATGGCCTTCACTCAACAACCTAAGTAATAACTTTTCTTGGCGAGATAACTTAATCGTTACTTTTTCTTCCGTGATACCACGCATGCTCATGGCCATAAGGGTAGATACATCTTGCGAGAAATAACTCCCTCCTTCTAAAACTCGGTCAATAGCCTCTTCAAGCTCATCTGGGCTCGTGTTTTTTAAAATATAACCGCTCGCACCGGCTTTAATCGCATTCTGAATATAACCTGCTTTATTATGCATCGACATTATTAATATTTTGGTATTTTCAAAATTTTCAGAAATAATTTCTGTGGCATCGATCCCATCCATAATGGGCATATTAATATCCATAATAATAATATCAACCCTTTCTTTTTTAACAATATCTACTGCTTCCTGGCCATTATTGGCAGTGCCTACAATATGGTATTTGGGGTTAGCACTCAATATCTGCACAATTCCATCAACCAAAATGGTATGATCATCAGCTACTACTATAAAGATTCTATTGTCTTTGCTCTCAGTCATTCAAGTACTTTTAAATTAGTAAAGCCAAGCATATTTGAATTGGAAAAATTATTGTTTAAAGCTATAATCCATATTTCCATCAGCAATACTATTCTGCATAAAGTCCAATTCCAAGAAATACGCAAACTAATCTTTTGGGATAAGTAAGATTTTTCCTAAAAATAGCAGAACTAATACGAAATGCATATTAGTTCTGCTATTTATGGATACTAGAACTAATATTTTTCAATAATAATCTTTGTTGAAATTTGACAAAATTGTGTGAGGTATCTGATTTGAATTGATTCTACATTTGAATATGCGAATCAATTAATTATGAATGTAAACTACGCTTATGAAACTAGCTATTAATAATATCCAAGATATGATTATATATACTGACAAAATATCGACCATAGAATATGATAAAGAAAGCCAGAATATAACCTATTTAGAACATGGCTTCGCCAACAAGGAATTGTTGATACAACAGTTTAAAGCTGTTGTTGAGTTTAGTAAAAAAACTCCTATCACAAGTGCGATTATCGATTTTAGAAAATTGCATGGTTCTTTTAAAAACATTTTTGAATATTTAAATAATGAGTATTATCCCGCTATAAAAGCGCAAGGGTTAACATGCAAGGCATTTATTATTTCAGAAGATATAATTAGCAATTACCTCACGAAAGAGTTAGTAAAAGATTTACGAAAGCAGGGAATTGATGCCGCTATATTTTCAACCACAAAAGCCGCTGGGCAATGGGTAAACGAACATAAACAAGCATGTTAAATATATGAAAGAAGCAACAAATGCGTTAATGAAAAGTTAATTTTAAGTAAGTAAACAATGATATTAAATCAAACTTATCCAAGAAGAAGCAATACGAAATTGTTTGTAAAAATTAACAGCCAACAACAGGCATTAAAAGATGAACAATCATCAATTTATGGATCAAATATTTGGCTTACGAAAAGGAGCTATACCAACCTTGCTATAGCGAGCATAGTCATTTTAGTAGGAGGGCCATGCTATTTCTTTTGCCGTATTGGGCAAATGCTTAATACGATAAGCCCCAACTAGTCCTCGTTTGCAACGAGGATTATCGTATCCAGCATTTTTAATGCACTAACTATAATGCCAAAAGGCCAGGTAAAGGAATGGTAAAATTAGTACAATGTATTTGTTGAAAACAAACTTCGTTTCCATCCTCGTTACAAACGAGAACGAGTAGTGAAAAGCACTACATTGCAAGCAATCAAATTAATGAGCAGACAGAGTTAGATTTACACTTCCGATTAAAATATGCGGATCATAAGGCTACTACTGATGTTGCTCCCTAAGTAAATCATTCACCGTTTTTACGGGGTTAAAGGTGATAAGTGGCACTTCTACAAATAAGGTTATCCAATTAGCCATAGCACCATTCCACAAACCGGGCAGTTCTTGCGCTTTTAAATCTCTGCCATTTTTAGATTTAGTGGTGATAAACCCCGTATCATCATCACGGTAGTTTACCAAATTAAAAGGGGCACCATTTACATCTGAAATGGCGCATACTAAATCAACTGGGTTAAAATGCGAAGCATTTTTAAGACTGTCCACCACTTTAGCATCCTCCAAATCCAATTGTGACATCTCCCCTATTTGTAATGACACAGAACCATCCTTATTATCTACAAAAAACGGCCCTCCACCAGGTTCTCCAGTGTTTTCAACCATTCCACAAACCCTTATCGGTCGATTTAAAATGGCTTTAAGGTATTCACCTTGTTCTTCAATTGTATAAGAGGTAAAATCATTAGAAAGTGTAATATGCAGCTCTTGCTCTATAAATAATTTCGCATCGATTATTGTTTTAAGGTTGCTATCTTGTTTTACGAGTGCGAGTGATTTATTCACCTTTTGTTGCATGGCTAACAAAACTCCACCAATCGCTTTTTTATAAGTAACAGTCTCCTCTTTTAACCTATCAGGTACCACATTATCTATATTCTTAATAAATACGATATCGGCATTGAGTGCATTTAGGTTTTCTAATAAAGCCCCATGGCCTGCTGGCCTAAATAGTAAGGAGCCGTCATTTTCGGTAAAAGGCTCATTATTCAAGGTTACAGCAATGGTATCTGTAGATTTTAGCTGCTGTGAGTACGTTACCTCATAGATCACTCCAAATTTAGCTTCAAATTCAGGTTTCACCTGCGCCACTTTGGTCTCAAATAGCGCTTGGTGCTCGGGTGCCACTGTAAAATGTAGATTAACGGTATTATTAATACCTACCGCATACATGGCTCCTTCTGCAAAATGCTCTTCGAGTGAAGTGCGAGTTTCAGAACCGTAGGGATGAAACTCAAGTAGCGCTTTTGGTAAACCTCCGTAGTTTAATGCCGCATGAGTAATTAATTCGCTAATTACTTCAACATATTTTTTTTGGGCCAGTAAGTCATCTAAGTTTTTGCCTTTGTTTCTAAAGCTGCGGGCAAGTAGTTTATAAAAAGCAAATTTGGATAAGCTATTAATAAATTTTGAAATGTACGTATTTGATGAAATGTCATTATCTCCGTCTTCAACAAAAGCAAATAACGCTTTAAACATACGGCTAGCGGCACCACTGGCAGGCACAAATTTTACGACAGATTTAGACCTTACCTCATCATCATATAAAGCGGTGTATTTCGTTAGTTCAGTGGCTGTAAGTTTAATGATCCCATCTCCAACACTTGCCGGTCTGTTTATAGCTAATTTTGGAAACCCATTGGTATATCTTTCTAATTGACTTTTAACATCCTGTATATCAATGGAGATATCTAACATCTGTTTCAATTGCAAATCTGTAAAATGCATCATTTAGTAGTAGATAATTAAAAAAATTGTTCAGCAAATTTAAACTAGAATTCGAGTTTCCTTAATCAATTCGCAAAAGAATATATGGATATTAATTGCGGTATTCTGTTACATATTTAGAAAGTACTTAATTGCAAATTGCAGTTTGCAACTCCAAGAAGTATAATCTATAAAATACCTGTTTCGTCCCCATCTAAACTAAGCTTATTCTTTTCCTTCCAATAATCATTGATTCCATTTTCACCTTTATTATTGGCCCAAACTTCCAATGTATCTCGTTCCCCTTTATACTCCATAAAAGGCACTGCAAACCCACAAGAAGTTTGTACCATCTCAATACTAACATCTACCAACTGCCTTGCTCCTAATTGCTCTGGAAACATATTAATGAAGTTATCCCATTCGTCATCTTTCGGATGATAGGTTTTAGCTGTTCCATACAATCTAAGTATCAAAGGCTTTTGCTCAAAAGAGCAAAACATAAGGGTAATTCGATTGCTCTTTAATAAGTGGGCAGCCGTTTCGTTGCCACTCCCTGTTAGATTTAACCATAAAACCCTATTGGGGCCAAGTATTCTAAAGCTATCCGTTCCTTTAGGTGATAGGTTTACCTTGCCATTTTCCAATGCAGTAGCCACAAAAAACATTTTTTGGTTAGTTATAAATTCATTTAATTCCGGAGATAATGAATCGTATTGCTTTGCCATTTGATTTTATGCTTAAACTTTAATTAGAAATTGAATCGTTAACTTCATACCCAAGTTCTTTTAACTCTGATTCGGTTAAATAGATAACATTTACATCTAATGAGATAGCATTTAGAGGGGTATCCAAACTATCGGTTTCCATAGCAGCTATGGCATCTAACACCTCTAACCCTTTAAATACTTGCCCAAAAATCATGTAGTTACCATCCAACCTAGGCAAACCTTTTTTATTTTGCACAATATACAACTGACAGCCAGCTGAAAGCTTTTCAGGATTATCATCTCTCCCTGCTCCTACGGCTCCATAAATATGTTTTATATCGCTCTTAAATTCAGGCTTTATTAAATAAGGAGAGTTGCTAAAACCAGCAGGCGTATCTGGACAACCGCCTTGAATTACAAAATTTTCAACAACCCTGTTAAATGTGAGTGAATCCCAATAATTACCTTCAGCTAACTTTATAAAGCTTTGTTTGTGCAAAGGAGTTTCTTCATACAACCAAAATAACATTTCCCCTTTGGGAGTTTTTATTTGACCAATTGGGTACGTTTCTATTTCGTTTTTAGAATCAGTACAAGATAACGTAGCAAGAAATATTACTAGAATTAGCACTCTGTTCATATCTATTCGTCATTAAAAGTTTACAAAAAAATTGAAGGTAAGAACGAAATAAAACTTTTACAACTGATAAAGGCAATATGAATAGTTTTTTTATATTAAATTTAGAAAATGGCTCAACAATTAAAAGACCCTGGTTTAGGCTCTAAGTATGAAGGCAAAACAAAACGACTCATTAATCAGGATGGGTCGTTTAACATTAAAAAAATTGGTATTGGTTCTAATATCAGAGACACCTACCACAGCTTAATCCATATGACGTGGGCTAAATTTTTAGCCTTAGCACTAACGGCCATTTTTGTAATAAATATAGCATTTGCGCTTATTTATGTTGCCATCGGTGTAGAGCATCTAAAAGGAGATGTTGAAGGCGATACTTTTGACAATATTTTGCAAGCATTTTACTTTAGCTTTCAAACATTTACTACGGTTGGATATGGTCATATTGTACCAATTGGTGCATTTATCAATATGATGGCATTTCTAGAATCAACCACTGGGCTAATGATTTTTGCGATTATTACTGGTTTGCTTTATGGTCGTTTTTCAAAAGCAACCATGCGAGTGCTATTTTCTAACAAGGCACTTATTGCTCCCTATAAAAATGGATGGGCACTTATGTTTCGGATAACAAATTTGCGTAAATCTATGCTTAGTGAACTGAGTGCAAGTCTAGCACTTTCAATTGTTGAAAAACAAAATGGTGAAATGATCCGTAGGTATTATCAACTTCCATTAGAAATTAAATTTATTGAATTTTTTCCTGCAAGTTGGACCATCGTTCACCCCATTGATGAATCGAGTGAGTTAAAGAAACTCAATTTATTAGAATTAGAAAAAAATGATGCTGAATTCATTGTACAGTTAAAAGGGTTTGACCAAACTTTCAGTCAAACGGTACATTCACATTATTCTTATATCAATGATGAAGTGGTAATTGGGGCTAAGTTTAAACCCGCTTATAGTTATGATAATGATGGCACAATGGTTTTGCCCATTGATCAATTTCATGAGTATGAAAACGTGAAATATGAATAGAAGATTCCTTCCTGCCCAGGAAAAAGGAATGATCCCCCTCCTTAATTCCGCTTACTCAACTCATCTCGAATCTTAGCAGCCTGCTCATAATCTTCATTATCTAGGGCTTCCTTCAGCATTTTATTCAACGTTTCAATAGAAAAATCTTTTATTGATTTCTTCTTTTCGATTGGCTCCTGTACTTCCTCCACAACAGTGGTTTTTTTTGATGATTCTTTTAATTCAATTTCAGCATCATCGTCTGATAACACAACCCCTGCTTCATCTAGTATTTTCTCGTAAGTGTACATTTTTGCTCCAAATCGAAGACCTATCGCTATTGCATCAGAGGGTCGAGAATCTATTTCAATTGTTTTAGAACCGTTTTTACATACTATACGAGCAAAGAAAACACCTTCTTTAAGATCGTAAATAACAATTTCTTCAACAGTAAATTCAAATTGATGTGCAAACGATTTAAACAAATCGTGGGTCATGGGCCTGTTTGGAATTATTTTTTCAATTTCAATGGCGATAGCTTGCGCTTCAAACATGCCAATAATTATAGGCAATCGCCTCTCCCCTTTTATTTCTCCAAGAACCAAGGCAAATGAGCCACTTTGAGATTGGCTAGACGAAAGCCCTAAAATTTCTAATTTAATTTTATCCACTAAACAACTAATTAAAGAGCCTTAATAGCTTCGGTTAACTTAGGAATCACATCAAACGCATCACCTACAATACCATAATCAGCTGCCTTAAAAAAGGGAGCTTCTTCATCAGTATTAATTACAACGATGTTTTTTGATGAGTTTACCCCTGCCAAGTGCTGAATAGCTCCTGAAATTCCAATGGCAATATATAATGTTGGAGCCACTTTAATTCCTGTCTGTCCAACGTGCTCAGAATGTGGTCTCCAATCCATATCAGAAACGGGCTTACTACAAGCTGTAGCTGCACCCAATGCTTTTGCGAGGTCTTCCACCATTCCCCAATTCTCAGGACCTTTAAGACCTCTACCTGCAGATACTACGATGTCTGCATCTGTTAGCAGTATATCTCCAGTTGTTTTCTCTTCCCCAGTAACTGTTATTTTTTTCTCAGAATCAGCAATAGTTACCGAGCCTGTTTCTACTGAAGCATCTGGACCATCTTCTTTCAGATCAACAGTGTTCTTATTCACAACAAGAATTTTCTTATCATTATTTAGAACAACATTAGCGAATGCCTTACCCGAAAAAATACTTGTTTTAACTGTAAATCCAGCGCTTGTAGTTGGTAAAGCAACCACATTAGATGCCATAGATGCACCTTGTTTAACAGCAACTCTACCACCAATAGCACTTGCTTTTGCGGATTGGGCCATTACTAATACCTCAGCTCCATTACTACTCATTATTTGAGATACTGCCGAAGCAGATTCTTGAATTGAAATAAAATCACCTGCAACCTGGATTACTTTAGATGCTCCATTATTGCCCAACGTTGCTGCTTCTGCTGACTCGCCTAACATAAGCGCTATAACATCCCCTCCCATTTGAGCCGCGTAACTTACTGCTTCGCGTGATGCTTTTTTTACAATTCCTTCTACGCTTTCTACTAATACTATAATTGACATAACTGATTTTTCTTAACTAATAATTATAAAACTTTGGCATCATTCTTCAACATATCAACCAGTTGGTCAACAGAATCAGCCATTTTTACACCACTTTTTGCAGCAGGCAACTCATAATTTTGGTAATTTACTGAAGCTTCATTTGCAACAGGTTCTACCACATTTAGAGGTTTTGTTCTGGCGGTCATAATACCACGCATATTGGGTATTTTCCATTCAGCAATAGGTTCTTGACACCCAGCAACAAAAGGCATATTTGCTTCCAAAAATTCTTTCCCTCCTTCTATCTCTCTGCTCATTTTGGCAGAATTACCATCAATATCTAATTTCATTATTGGTGAAATAGAAGGAATTCCTAAAATTTCTCCCACCATCGCATGTACTTGTCCTCCGTTATAATCAATAGATTCTCTTCCCATCAATATCAAATCATAGCCGCCATCTTTAGCTACATTTGCTATTTGCTGAGCCACAAATAATGAATCCACTGGTTCTGCATTTATTCTAATGGCATCATCTGCACCAATTGCCAATGCTTTTCTAATGGTAGGCTCAGTTTCTACACCTCCTACATTAATGGCGGTTACTGCAGCGCCATTTGATTCTTTAAGTTCCACTGCTCTCGCAATTGCGTAATCATCGTAAGGGCCAATTATAAACTGAACTCCATTTGAATCAAATTTCGTATCACCATCGGTGAAGCCAATCTTTGAAGTGGTATCAGGAACGTGAGATATACATACCAATATTTTCATCTATATATACTTAAATAATTAAACTTTATTTGTGGTGCGAAGTTAGTTAATTTGGATTGAATAATAAATTTACTAACATCACAATTATCGTCATAGCGAGGAACGAAGCTATCTCTAAACTAAAATATTGAGATTGCCTCGCTACGTTCGCAATGGCACTCGTATGAGTTTGCATCTAAAACATCCTTTATGAATAATAAACGATTATCGAATCTAGAATCATTTTTAAAACTTGAACCTGATGATCCATTTAATTGGTATGCCGTTGCGATGGAATATAAATCCGTAGACAGCAAGAAGTGCCAGCACTATCTAGCTCATTTACTTGATCATTTTCCGGATTATCTCGCTACTTACTACCAAATTGCCGAACTATTAATAGACGCATCAAAAAAAGAAGCCGCTGAAAAAATATTGGAAAAAGGAATTGTTTTGGCAAGAAGTCAAAATGATTCAAATACACTGCGTGAATTGCAAAATTTGCTAAACAACTTGCTTTTTGATGAAGATTGAGTAATATTAATCGTTTTATTTACTAAATGATAATTGCTAATTATTAATTGTCGATTAGTAATTCTATTTTTGAAATTATGGAGCAAGCGGATAAGAAAATTCATTTGATAGCAATGGGAGGTAGCGTAATGCACGCTCTTGCGATTGCTCTTAAACAGCAAGGATTTAATGTATCAGGTTCTGATGACCAATATTTTGACCCAGCTAAATCTGCCTTGGAAAAAGCCGGGTTAAGTGTAGAATCAGGATGGGATGCACAGAAAATATCTACTAACATAGATTTTGTTGTTTTAGGAATGCATGCCCAGTTGGATAATCCTGAGCTATTAAAAGCGCAAGAACTGGGCTTAACGATCTATTCCTTTCCAGAATTTATTTATCAGCAATCAAAAAACAAGCAACGTATTGTAGTTGGAGGTAGCCATGGCAAAACCACGATAACCTCCATGATGATGCATGTGCTTAAATTTTATTCTAAAAAATTCGATTATGTAGTGGGTGCAGATGTCATTGGTTTTAATAACAGAGTTAAGCTTTCCGATGCTCCTATTATTGTAATTGAAGGTGACGAATACCTCTCCTCTAGAATTGATCCCATACCTAAGTTTTTACGTTACCAACATCATATTGGTGTAATTAGTGGCATTGCTTGGGATCATATAAATGTGTTTAAAACTGAGGCTGATTATGTAGAACAATTTAGAAAATTCGTTATTTCTACACCCAAAGCAGGTTCATTGATTTATAACGATGAAGACCAAAAAGCTAAAGAGCTTGGCACAACAGAGGGGTTAGATATAAACTATTTACCGTTTACCACCTTGGAGCATAGCATTAGGAATGGTTCTACGTATCTAAAAACCTCCAATGGAGACTTAAAAGTTCAAGTTTTTGGAAAACATAATTTATCCAATATGGCGGCAGCCAAAGAGGCACTTGCTCGTTTGGGAGTAAATGAATCTGAATTTTTCGAAGCCATCCAATCATTTGAATTACCATCCTTACGATTAGATGTGTTCATGGAGAAAGATAGCTTTACGGTGTACAGAGATTATGCCCACGCACCCTCTAAGGTAAAAGCAACTGCCGAAGCAGTAAAAGCACAAAATATCTCAAAATATCTCATTGGAGTTCTTGAATTACACACCTATAGCAGCCTAAATAAAAGTTTTCTTCCGCATTATAAAAATGCGTTAAACAAGTGTGATACATCCATAGTATTTGTTGATCCTGAGGCAATAAAAATCAAAAAACTTGAACATGTATCCACTAATGATATTGAGAAGGCATTCGGCACACCCGTAACTGTGGTTAATTCAGCTAAAGAGCTTGCCTCTGAATTACTTAATATCAATAAAGAAAACACAAACTTATTATTAATGAGCTCTGGCAATTTTGGAGGGCTCGATTTTAAACCTCTTTTCTATTAGTATGTCATTACATTTAAAAAATCCGCTGGTAATATTTGATTTAGAAACCACTGGAACTTCAATCGCGAACGATCGCATCGTAGAATATTCATTTGTTAAGGTGAACCTTAATGGAGAAAAAGAAATTAAAACGATGCGGATAAATCCAGAAATGCCAATTCCTATTGAAACGAGTTTAATACATGGCATTTACGATGATGACATTAAGGACGCTCCAACGTTTAAATCTATGGCCAAAAATTTAGGAAAATGGTTGGCTGGCTGTGATTTAGGTGGTTTTAATTCGATAAAATTTGATGTTCCTATTTTAGCCGAAGAATTTCTTCGTGCTGGAGTTGATTTTGATGTTACTAATCGAAAAATGATTGATGCACAGCGCATTTTTCATATGATGGAAAAGCGGACACTTTCAGCTGCCTATAAATTTTATTGCGATAAAGAATTAGTAGGTGCACATGGAGCAGAAGCGGATACACTCGCCACCCTGGACGTACTAGAAGCACAAATAGAAAAGTATAATGGCCAAGAAGTAACCAATAACCTTGGAAAAAAAATTGGGTTGATAGAAAACAATATGGATACGCTACACCAATTAACCTTTAATAATGTGGTGGATTTGGCAGGGCGTTTAGCTTATAATAAAGACAACGATATAGTTTTCAACTTTGGAAAACACAAGGGCAAGCTAGTTACCGAGGTTTTTAAGAAAGAGTCTTCTTATTACGACTGGATGATGAAAGCAGAATTTCCTTTAGACACCAAAAACAGACTTACAAAAATTAGGCTAGAGATGATGAATAAATGATTCTTATAGGCGAACTGCATAACTTTGAAGCATGAATAATTTTTTAACCGATGGTTTTGGCCGTCCTCTTGAATATTTGCGCTTATCTGTAACGGACCGATGCAACCTAAGGTGCTTTTATTGCATGCCTGCCGAAGGAATAAATTATGTGCCTCGCCAAGAATTACTTACGTATGAGGAAATGCTTCGACTCACACGCATTTTTGTACAATTAGGGGTTACCAAAATCAGGTTAACAGGTGGTGAACCTTTTGTAAGAAGAAATTTTTATGGGTTCTTAAAACGCCTCACTAAAATTGAGGGCTTGGACAAAATTGCCATCACAACAAATGGAGCAGTGGCGAGCAAGCACGTTCCCTTTTTGAAAGAGATTGGAATTACTTCAATCAATTTAAGTTTAGACACCTTAGACAAAAATAAGTTTGCGGAAATTACGCGTAGAGATTTTTTTGACCAAGCGATGGAAACTTATAATGCCGTACTAGATGCAGGCATAAAACTAAGTATAAACATGGTGGTGATGGAAGGCAAAAACATAGATGATATTGTTCCTATGGCCATGCTTACTAAAAATGATAATGTCACCATCAGGTATATTGAGGAAATGCCATTTAATGGCACTGGTGCCAGAAATACGATTGGCTTTAACCATGCTAAAATATTAGAAACACTTAAGACTGCCTTACCAGAACTTAAGGCTATTCCTTTTGAAGATGGCACCACAGCTCAGGAATATACCATTAATGGGCATAAAGGAAAAGTAGGCATTATTGCGGCTTGGAGTAGAACATTCTGCAGTTCGTGTAATCGTGTTAGAGTTTCCTCTACGGGGCAAATGAAAAACTGTCTTTATGATCAAGGAGTGCTCGATATTAAAAGAATGTTGACCGATGGATCGTCAGATCAAATGATTTGTGAAGCCATTAAACTTGGCTACAGCAAAAAATTGAAAAATGGCATTCAAGCAGAAGCCAATCAGGAAAATCCTATTTCAGAATCAATGAGCAGTATTGGAGGGTAGTAAAATTCAACCGCTCAACTAGCCGAATATATGGGAATAATTATCCGTCAAAGTCTAATATCCACTATTCTTACCTACCTGGGTGTAGCCATTGGCTATGTAAATTTGTTGATATTGTTTCCCAAATACATGAGTGCGGGTGAGATTGGACTACAACGTACTTTTCAAGACGCAGCGTTATTATTAGTTCCTTTTGTTCAAATTGGCATAAGCCAACTTACTTTAAAATACTTCCCTCAGTATAAAAGTAAAGCATATTACTCAGAATTTGTTACTATAATATTATCGCTATTTATAGTGGCTTCTTTAATCTTTGCATCATTCTATTTATTTTTTAAACCAGAAATTAGTCAATATTTTAACGAAAAATCGCCTGAAATAAACCAATATTTAGGGCTCATCCTATTACTTGCCATCTTACTTGCCTTGCATCAAGTATTAGTTGCATTTACACAATCATCGCTCAATATTGTGCTGCCTAATTTTTTAAAAGAAGTTGTTCTAAGGGCGTTAACCCTTATTGACATTATACTTTTTGCTACCAACATCATCAATTATAACCAATTCATCTACCTGTTGGCAGGTGCCTACTTAATAAGTTTTTTAGTTCTACTCACCTATTTGCTCCGGAATAATATACTATCAATTACTTTTAAAATTAAACATGTTAAAAGCTCGATTTTAAAAGAAATGATTACCTACTCGATGTTTACATTTTTAGGGGCTAGTGGAATTTTAATAATAGGTAAGGTTGATAGCATTATGGTTACTGCCATGCTTGGGTTACACGAAAATGGAATTTATGCTACTGCATTTTATATGGCTGTTTTAATCGAATTACCTAAAAGAGCTATTGCTCAAATTGGAACACCAATTATATCCAAAGCCTACAAAGAGAATAATATTGAAGAGGTTAAAACTATTTACGCAAAAAGCGCTATTAATAATTTAATTATTGGCTCATTATTATTTACAGGCATTGGGATTAACCTTGATAATATATTTTCCCTTATCCCAAATTCTGAAATCTATGTATTAGGAAAATGGGTAGTATTAATTGTGGGAGCAGGTAAATTAATTGATATGGCCGCTGGTTTAAATGGAGAAATTATAGCGATGTCTAAAAATTATAAAGTGAATACTTACTTAATAGTTTTGTTAACAATTTTTACAATTTATGCCAATTATCTATTGATTCCATTGTATGGGCTTGAAGGCGCAGCTATAGGGTCTGCCATAGCGCTATTTCTCTACAATTTTGGCAAATTTTTATTCCTTCTTATTAAAGAAAAATTACAGCCATTTTCACGTCATACAATTACCGTTATACTAATTGCAAGTATTAGTTTCTACACAGGCTTAATATTGCCTACATTAAGTAATACCTACCTGGATATTATCGCACGGTCTGCGTTTGTTACAGTTCTATTTGGTGGACTAATATTATGGCTAAAACCTAGCAGTGATGTGAGTATGCTCGCAAAACAAATGTGGAATTGGATTGCACAAAGGAATTGACAGGTTTTATCTTTTTGAGGCAATAACCCTAATTACCGATGGGTCTTCGTTTTTATACTTTGCCAAACCAGTAGATTCTATTTTATAATCAATGGAAAAACCAATACTTTCTAATTCTACCACCATTTCATCTAGCCTAATAAATCTTCGGTAATGGTCGGTTATAAAAGCATCTTTTTCCACCTTTTCACCTTCTCCGCAAAAATCATCATGAATGCTTCGTACCTCAATGCAAAATTTACCACCAGCATAAAGTGAATTAAAAACCCAAGCCATGGTTTTAGATGCTTGCTCTTTATCCACAGAATGTAGTGTAAACCTAGAATAAGCGACATCAAAATTACCCAAATCATCCAAATTAGTAAAATCACCTGCCTTAAATCGAGCGTTTTTATTGGCCATTCCATTTAATTCCGAAACAATATTATTACATTGATCGATACCTAGCACTTTAATATTTTTTTCTGCAAAGTATAAACTATCACGCCCATTACCACAGCCTAATTCAATCATACTACCCTTAATAGCATAATTTTCCATTATAAAAACAGCAAATGGCGAAGGATTTAACGTACCTTTTTTATTTGAATAAAATGATTCCCAAAAATTCTTATCACTCATAGCTAAAATTTAAAGTTGCGAATATATAAACCTCCAGAATACTAATGGTTGATAGCCTGATATTTTTTGTACATATTAGCAAGTAGTCCTTTTCACATTTGCAACTCTTATAATTATAAGTAGTTTTGAATCTTTGTAAAACCACATCACAATTATTAGCATGTATTTAAAAATTTATGGACTTTTTCTACGTTTGCTACAATGGAATATATCCTTATTTTACACCAAAACTGAGCCTCATATAATTATTGGAAGTTCTGCTGGCACTAATGTTAATGGTAATTCCAAAGCATTATTTATGTATATGACTAGTGCTTGCACACCTATTAAAGGCCATTTTATTACTCGAAACAAATCACTTTACAAAGAATTTAGCACTACTTACCCCAATTATTTTTTATATGCCTACTCTTTTAAATCATTGTTTAAGGTAGTAACGGCAAAAGCATATGTAATAACGCATGGCCCTTGGGATATTACTCCTTTTAAGATTACTAAAACAAAAAAACCTCTGATAAATGTATGGCACGGCTTTCCCATTAAAAAATTGGGAACTGACGGGCAAAACCTTACTAAAAAACAAAAAAAGAAAGTTCTAGGTAATTTCGATGGGTTAGTTGTAATGTCGGAAGAGGAAAAAATACATATGAGTAGGTGTTACCATACCAAACTTGAAAACACATGGGTTACAGGTTATCCCAGAAATGATTTTACTTTTTACCAAAACAACGATGTAATTAAACAAATACCTTACATTAAAGGCAAAAAAGTACTGTTATATGCACCCACTTGGCGAGATGTTGGCAAAACAAAATTGTTCCCATTTGAAAATTTCAATAGTAAAGAACTAACAAATTTTTTAGAAGCCAATAATGCCATTGTCTTATTACGAATTCATAAAAATGAATTAAGAAATCATAATTTGGAAGAGAGCAATGTAATGAGGGTATGTGATGGAAATGTGGTTCAAGAAATAAATGAATTACTCCCTTTTGTTGATATTTTAATTACAGATTATAGTAGTGTTTACATTGATCAATTATTGGTTGATAAGCCCATGGTTTTTATTCCGTACGATTTAGAAGAGTTTAGCAAAATTCGAGGTTTTAATTACGATTTTAATACCGTGGCGCCAGGCCCTAAAGTGGGCAACTTTACGGAGTTTACAACTGCCATTAAAAATTATTTGGAAAACCCCATGCTAGATTCTACAGAAAGGGAAAGAATCAAAAATAAATTTCATAAATACCAAGATAACCAAAGCGCCAAACGAGTTTATGAAAACATCGAAAGCATAATTAATGGTAAAGCAATAAAATACTAAAGATGGAAAAACTTAAAGTTGGGATGATTTTTCATGGTGCTTATCCCCCACACCCCAGAATAGAAAACCAAGCTCTTCACTTAATAAAAAATAACATGGAGGTCTTTCTATTTTGTATAACTTATAAAAAAAACGAGGCAAGTGTAACAAACTACAAAGGGATTAATCTGGTAAAGGTTTATTTCCCTTACCTAGTTTATAGGCTATCTGCACTTGCTTACTCCTTCCCATTTTATCATTGGATCGTTAGAGCGAAAGTTCAAGATTTTATTAATCAAAATAAGCCAGACTATTTACACGTGCACAATATGCTAATTGCACAAACAGTTTTTAAGCTTAATCTTACATTTCGCTTACCATTAGTGTTTGATATTCATGAGAATATTCCGGAAATAATGAAGCACTACCCCCATTTAAAAACGCTTTTAGGCAAAATGCTTATTAATCCTACCAAATGGAAAAGAAAAGAAACTGAATTTATAATTAAGGCAGATCAACTTATTATGGTTACTGAGGATGCCAAAGAAGAAGTAATTTTACGCACAAAAATTAAACAAAAAAAGGTTAAAGTATTACCTAATTTCACTAATCCCAATTTTTTAAAAAAGAAATATGACTCAACCATAAGCAACAAGTATTTAGATAAATTCAAAGTGCTTTATATTGGAGATACAGGCGAGCGAAGGGGACTTATTTCTGTTGTAAAATCGGTAAAATACTTAATTGGCACCATTCCTAATTTGGCCATTATTATTGTGGGTAAAAGCAAAGATGATACAGAATTACAGCAAGAAATAAGAAGAGAAAATGCTAACTCTTATGTTTTTTTAGAAGGATGGCAAAAGGAAGAGTTACTACCAGATTATGTACATATCTCAGATGTTGGGATATGCCCAATTTTAAGAAACCTGCACCACGATACTACCTATGCCAATAAGATTTTTCAGTATGCTATGCATGGCAAAGCCATATTGGCTAGCGATTGCCCTTCCCAAGCATCTCTCATAAAAGAAAATGGTTGGGGTTTAATTCACGAAGCAAATAACCCTCAAGACTTTGCAGATAAACTATTAACTCTCTACAAAAACAAACTAGAAAGAGAACAGTATGGTAACAACGGGAAAAATTCAATTACTACCAGGTATAATTTTGATAGCAGCAATTTCAATGAAGCCTTTTACAAAAATTTGAACAAATAAGGGGTACTAATACAATCTGCTTTAGCTAAAAAGAGCAAGTAAATATAAAGTTTAGTCTAAATCGCTGTTTCTATACCTGCCATATCTACTAAAAAAACAATTTACTGCCTTCTATTCGCCAATAAAGGGGGCGGTTCTCCATTAAAAGGATTAAACCGGCTAATGCTTTTAGCACCAAAACCAGAGGCTCGTACCACTGCCCGATCGCCATACTTAATGCGCATTTTATCCATTTCGGCATATAAGCTCATAAGCTGACTGCTGTCTTCAAACAGGTTAATTTGATGACCACCTTCTACTAAATGACTATACTTTACTCCTATCAATCGAACCAATAACCTCCTGTTATACAGTTTTTTATATAGGCTTAGTATAATCGGAATAATGGTATGGTCGGATGCGCTATACGGAATCCGATGCTGCAACGTATAGGTTTTAAAATCGGAGTATCTGATTTTAACCGCTACATTGGAGGTAAGCTTATTACCTCTTCGCAGTTGAAAGATCAAGTTCTCAGCCATAGCCGTCATAATACTTTCTAGCTTAACTACATCTGTGGTATCCTTATCAAAGGTGCGTTCTGTGGAAATAGATTTGCGCTCACGATAGGCTATTACGGGTGAGTTATCAACACCATTGGCTTTTTTCCAGATGCTAATACCATTCTTTCCAAATACATTCTCCATTACTTTAGAAGGCATTTCCTGAATATTCTGGATACGTTTCATACCAAAATCACACAAAGTTTGGAAGGTCTTGTCACCCACCATTGGAATTTTTTTAACCGATAAAGGAGCCAAAAAAGGCTTTTCATTGCCTCTATCCACACGAATTTCGTTATTGGGCTTGGCTTGGCCTGTAGCAATTTTTGATACTGTTTTATTAGCAGATAAGCCAAAAGAGATAGGCAACCCCGTTTCTTTAATAATGCGCTCACGCAACTCCTTTGCCATTTTAAACGTACCAAAAAAGCGATCAGCTCCTGTAAGATCTATGTAAAACTCATCAATCGATGACTTTTCATACAGCGGTACGGATTCTTTGATGATATCAGTAACGGCATCAGAATGTTTGGTGTAGATGCCAGAATTACCTCGTAGAATAATCGCTTCTGGACAAAGCTGCCTGGCCATTCGCATGGGCATAGCCGAATGGATACCAAACTGACGAGCTTCGTAGCTACAAGAGGCCACCACACCCCTATCTGACGTGCCTCCGATAAGCACAGGCTTTCCTTCTAGCCTACTGTCTATCAATCGTTCGCACGATACAAAGAAAGTGTCTAAGTCCATATGCAGTATTGATCGTTTTTCGTCCATTTTGTTATAAAAAATAATTATTGGTTATTAGTATTATCAGCACAAGCGGACGCTTGCGCTAGTTAGTGGACGCTTGCGCTAGTTAGCGGACGTTTGCGCTAGTTAGTTATTGAGTACAATGGTTAATAGTTATCGGTAGCTAGTTGTTCTCACTAGTGCAAGCACACCACACTTACACTAATAACAATTAACCAATAACCAAATGTCTGGCGCAAGCGTCCGCTTGTGCCTCATTTCAATTCAAATCATCATTCACTTTTCTTTTAAAGAGCCATGCCGTGCCAAATTTGCCTAGGGTTATAAATAAAACCTGCAAGGCATCTTAGCCACCTAGCTTATTTCTTACAAAATGGCTAAAATATCTCCACTTCGTTACGATATGACCTCCTACTGCTACAAACTCTAACCCGCTTTATGCATTAGAACTTTGTAGTGAGGAGTTAAACAGCAATAAATCAGGGAGTTTTATTGGTTTCAGCATAGCAGTGCCTCCGCTAAAGCTATGGCGACACGCGGACCGCTATGGTTACATCAAAAAACTCAACGAAGTTTCTGATTTACAGCTGTTTAGCTACGGAATAGATTTTCTAATGCATAAAACGGGTTTAAGCCACTGCATATCTAGGATCTTCAATCATAGGAATCCGCTGCATTTCAGTTACTTCAATGCTTATGCTTTCAAACTCCTCTACCACCTTCCCTCTTATTTGATACACCCCAGGTCCTCTAAAAGGAAATTGAGCTGCTACCTTTGGAAAATGTACCGTGTCAATAAAATCACCTTTACGATCTAAAAAGGTGCCGAAAAACATCCTTTTCCCTGAAGTGGTGCTTGTATTTTTAACCGTAACAAGATAACCATCAATACATATATATTGCCCCGCTTTACGTGGCAATGCCGATGCCATTAATGTGTTTCCATTATAGTTTTTAAGCAGGGTAAAAGGAGAGTTTAATGTAAAGCCAATATGCTCTAATTCATCAAATGAATGCTCACAGGAGGAAGAATTTAATTTTGGAAGATTAAAATTTGTTGGCGCTTGCTTAAACAGATAAGGCAAATGATCTTCAAACGACACTCCATTGATTTTCATATGTGCCTCCCACAGTAATTCTCTCTTATTTTTTCCTGTAGAGCGTAATCCATTTACTTTAATTAATGTGATGATCTGTTCCAAGCTGATAGGCACGCGACCAATAAAATTATCTAAGTTCTCATACAGGCCATTTTCTTCCCTTTCGTGCACCATACGGAGTGCTAACTTACTATCCATTGATTTAAGCACGTGAAAACCCAAATAGATATTATTGCCGTTGATCGTTGTTTCTAACCTACTATAATTAATGCAAGGTGCATGAATAGTTCCACCATTCATACGTGCTTCGTGCACATACAGCTCCCTACTATAGAAACCGCCTGAATTATTAATAGTAGCAACCATATACTCTAATGGGTAATAAGCCTTTAAAAACAAGCTCTGATAACTCTCTACGGCATAAGAGGCCGAATGCCCCTTGGCAAAAGCGTAGCCAGCAAAGCTTTCAATTTGGCGCCAAATCTCTTTTGTCAATTCAAAAGCATGTCCCTTTTCTTTACAGTTTATAAAAAACTGGTCACGCACTTTCATAAACTCATCCCTCGAACGAAATTTACCCGACATACCCCTACGCAGCTTATCAGCCTCTGCAAGAGTTAATCCTCCAAAGTAATGTGCTACTTTTATTACATCCTCTTGGTACACCATCACCCCAAAGGTTTCAGGCATAATCTCTAACATCGTTTGGTTCGCATTTTTTCTTCTTTCAGGATGCCTAAAACGAAGAATATATTCCCGCATCATACCTGATTTAGCCACGCCAGGGCGAATAATGGAGCTGGCAGCCACCAAACCCAAGTAATCGTCAACCTGAAGCTTCTTCAGCAGCATTCGCATAGCCGGAGACTCCACATAGAAGCAGCCTATAGCCTTAGCATTACGCAGCAGATGTTTCACACGCTCATCGGTTTTAAAGCGCTTAAAGTCGTGGATATCAATATCTACATTGGTGTTTGTCTTTACAATGGAAACCGTATCCTTAATTTTCCCTAACCCACGCTGACTCAAAATATCGAATTTATTTAAACCTACATCTTCGGCCACTACCATATCTATATGGGTAGTAGGAAAGCCCTTGGGGGGCATAAAAGTAGCACAGTGATACTGTATGGGCTTTTCGGCAATTAGAACGCCACCTGCGTGAATGCCTAAATAATTAGGGAAATTTTGAATTCGTTTTGCATAAATAACTACTAGCTGCGAGAGCTCATCAAGCTGACTATAATCGAACCTGCCTTTAGTTAGTTTATCAATTTCGTGCTTGGGTAAGCCCATTACCTTGCCCAGCTCTCGAATAGAGGCTTTATACTGAAATGTATTATACACCGCAACCAAAGCAACGTGTTTAAACCGTTTAAATATAAACTCCGTTACGTCATCGCGATCTTTCCACGAAAAATCAATGTCAAAATCGGGTGCATTCTTGCGGTAAAGGTTAATAAATCGCTCAAAGTATAAGTCTAACTCAACAGGGTCAACATCAGTGATTCTCAGCAAATAAGCAATAATACTATTGGCTCCACTCCCTCTGCCCACGTAAAAATAATTCTTGCTACGTGCATACTTCAAAATCTTCCAATTGATTAAAAAATAAGACACAAAATTCATCTGCTTAATAATGCTTAGCTCTTGGGCAATACGATCCATCACCTTCTTATTAGGATTTGGATACCGATAAGCCAAACCATCAAGGGCTAGTTTATGTAGCAACTTATAATCACGAGAAACACTACCGCTATAGGTACGTTGGTTTTGAGGCTTACCAAAATCAAAAAAGATAGCGCAGCTATCCAATACCCCTTGCGTGTTTTTAATAAGAGAAGGAAAATCGCTATACTGAGTCAGTAAATCATCTATGGGCAGCATTCTATGGCACTCCTCTCCCTGCTCCTTTACCGAAAGTTTACTGAGCAACGTATTATTATCTATGGCCCGTAATAAGCGGTGTGTATTAAATCCTGCTTTGTTTTGAAAAGAAACGGTATGCAAAATCACTAGTTTATCCTGCCTGTGATACCACCTGGAAAGTCGTAAATGATTTAGATCTTCTACAGTTACACCCAAATACTCATGTTCCTTTAAATCAAGTCGGTAGTGATTTCCTTTATAAGGATATACCACAACGGTATCCTCTAGCTGCGGAGCCGCATCAGGCACCTCAATTTTTTGTTGATCTGGCGCAAGCGTCCGTTTGTGCCCTCCTCCCAATAAATGCGACAAATACATGTTAATAAGCTCAAACCCTTTATTAGAGCGAGCTATTAGCAAAAACTGTTGGCGTAAGTGGCCACTTGTGCCTTTAGACACATTACGAAAATCCACCCCAAGTATAGGCTTAATATCATATTTAGGAGCAAGCCGTACAAAATCCATGCATGCTGAGGTTATATTAATATCTGTTAACACAAGCTGCTTTACACCATTCTTTTGGGCCGTTTTTAATAGCTCCTCTGGAGCAATGGTGCCGTAACGTAAACTAAAATAGCTATGTGTGTTGATGTACATTTTGTTTGCTTTAAATGGTAGCATAAGCGGACGCTTGCGCTAGCAATGTTGTTATAAATAAGCACAAGCGGACACTTGCGCTAGTTATACGTACTACTACTACTCTGGCGCAAGCGTCCGCTTGTGCCCCGTCCGCTTGTGCCCTAACCTATAAATTCAATTTCTAACATTCCTTTTTCATTAGTATAATAATCGCCTGCACTACTGTATTGCCACATTTCAGGGTTTCTTACAAAACCTGCTTTTACCGGATTATTATGGACATATTCAAGTTTTTGCTCCTGCATTTTATTCGTTGATAATGCTATAGGGTGCGAGTGTTGCTGCCAAAGTTGAAAGTCGATGTTATTGTTATTTTTTCTGCCAGCTTCCTGCATCATCCCCAACATCCATTCTTTTCGGCTTTCAAAAGTTGTGTTTTCATTTTCTAGCTGTTCTCTAATTTTTCTAGAAGTAAAACTTTTTAAATCTCTAATGATAGCTTCTAGCTTATGGCTCCCTTTAGCTCTTAAAATCATATGTATATGATTTGTCATTATTACCCAGCCAAACACTTCTAGCCCTTTATTCTTTTGGCAATACCTAACACTATCTAAAAAAACCTCTTTGTATTCATTTCTAATAAAAACATCAATCCAGTTGATAACTGTGAATGTTACAAAGTGGAGTTTATCTTGATCTCTTATTTTATATTTTCTACTCATAGCTACTTAAGTTGTAATAAGGAGGGCACAAGCGGATGCTTGCGCCAGTCATAAAGACTATGTCATTTCGCAGTGGAACGGAGAAATCTTTGCCTTTTAGATATGATTGGCTAAGATTCCTTCACTACGTTACGGAATGGCTTCAATCCTACATTTTTATTTCTTGTTATAGGGCAGCGGACGTTTGCGCCAGTTATAATTTAATATAGTGTTCCACACCAATCTAGCGCAAGCGTCCGTTTGTGCCACTACCTTATTAATTAGTTCAAAGATAACTACATATTCAATCAATCTTTGATTATATTTGTAGCAAATGAAAAAAATTGCTAAAAACATCCATTTTCTCCGAAAGAAGCAGAAACTAACACAAGAACAGTTAGCCGAAGCCTTAGACATCACTCGCTCACGAGTAGGTTCGTATGAAGAGGGGCGCTCCGATCCTGGTATCGATGTGCTTATTCTTCTCTCCGATTTTTATAAACTACCCATTGATGCCTTATTAAGGCACGATTTATCCCGTTCTCAAAACCAATCTTTTATAGAAATTGGAAGCCAACGCGTACTGTTCCCCATTGTGGTAAATCAAGGTGAGGAAGACCTGATAGAAGTAATATCCTCAAAAGCATCAGCAGGCTACCTTAATGGCTATGCCGACCCTGAATATATTGAGCAGCTAGAAAAAATACAGCTCCCCTTCTTGCCTACAGGCAAGCACAGGGCATTCCCGATTAAAGGCGATTCGATGCTACCCTTAAAAGATGGCTCCTATGTGGTGGCACGCTTTGTAGAGAATATTAACGACTTAGTAGAAGGCAAAACCTATATACTACTCACGCTTAATGAGGGCATTGTGTATAAGCGTATTTATACAAAGGGCTTAGATACACTCCTTTTAAAATCTGATAATAAATCCTATGCACCTTTTAAAGTGCCCAAGCAGGAGATTTTAGAATTATGGGAGTTTACCTGCAGCATCCATATGAATGATTATGAAGAAAGCGAGCTTAGAATAGATGGCATCCAGCGAATGTTACGCGATATGCAGGTGGAATTGGAGAGTTTGAAAGGGTAAAGGTGGCTATTTGTTGCCACCCCAAAAGAAGAAGCCTATAATTGAATTAAAAAAATACCTATTTCTTTAAACCATAATCAGCATTCCTCTTATAAAAACGAAAGCCACCCTCCTCTTTTATCAACACTAAATCTGTTAAGGTTGGTAAATAAGTATCCGTTATTTTAGATATTACATAAACAGATTTATCAATTTTTCCTGTAATAAGCCATTGTTTATTATCTCTTTTTTCCAAATTATTATTGGGTTGCTTAAAATAGAAAAAAGGAGCATAGCTATAAAAACCAGATGTAGTTACATATACATCTTCCCCTTCTACAGATTCTAAAAAATCTATTAATGAGCCTTGTGTGTGCTGCTCTATTTTAGGAATTATAAACATAGAGTACAGCAATAAAGTAATGGCCGTGCCCCCACTCATAATGCTAATTGATCTAAACAAATTTGCTTTAAACAACTGCACCGAACTACTAATAACAGCAGCTACAAATATCAGCCCAATGCTGAACTCGAACCCACTCCAATAAACAGGCTTTATAAGACCAGCTACTGCGAATGGATCATTGATATAGGGTTTAATATCATCAATAAAATAGATAACCAGAGGAAGGCTTGTAAGCAATAGGCCGAATATTAACCCTACGCCTAAATATACCCAACTGATTATCTTAGGCACCGCCTGTTCTTCTTTAATTAGCCGAGTGATATAGAGAGCTGCTAAATAGGATAACGGTAAATAGGCCATGGATGAATAATGGACAATTTTCGTAGTTACGATGGTGAATAAGATCATCACCACCCAAAATAATACCATCATCCATTTCGCAAATGGATTACCGCTAGTAGTGGATTTATTAAAACTACCCAACGCTAAAACTGACATTGGGAAGCAGCCTAAAAATACTACCACAAAATGATAATAAAAAGGCTGCTCATGCCCAGCCACGGGGTTGCTAAATAAATCGATTTGGTATTTAATAAATTCTACCAGAAACCAAGGCCCGTTTGAAATTACCTCTGCACCATACCACATAAAGGAGACAATAAATGTAGTAAGTGCAAACATTGCTACATCTTTAATACGAGGCCAAACCTTAAACCTACCTACAATAATTATTACTATAAAAGTTAGCAATAATAGTAAAAAACCCACAGGCCCTTTAGTAATAATGGCAAAGCCAATTAGCGCTCCTGAAATAGCCGAATTCCTGCTTTTCTTTTCAGCATCATTCAACGCTTTCATCAAAAAATAGATGGCTGTAAAAATAAAGTAGTTAAAAACTGGATCTATAATTCCAGACTTAAAGTATAAATGAGGAAGCATAGAAGCAAAAAACAATAATGCCCAAATTATCCCAAACGTAGAGTCCTTCTCTTTTTTACCAATTACATAAAGCGTTACCAGTGTTATTATGCCAAGAATCGCATTCGGGAATCTTGCTGCAAATTCGTTGACACCAAAAAGCTTCATTGCTCCGACTTGTAGCCAAAAGAAGAATGGGGGCTTTTCCCAAAAAGGAAGAAACCCAACCCTTACTCTGAAATAATCGCCTGTCACCATCATTTCGCGCGCAGATTCAGCAAAATTTATCTCATCCCAATCAAATAAATGTACACTCCCTAAAAAAGGCAAGAAAAAAATCGCTCCTACTAATGCAATTAGGTAAGGGTAGTATTTTTCAGGTATGTTCTTCATTATTTTCTGAGTAATCCTTTATCTCCAAATTTTGAATTAAAAGGTTTATCTAACCATATAAAAATTAACACTGCTGAAACAATGCCTATGATCGACCCAAAATACACATCAACAGGAAAATGAACAGCTAAATACACGCGTGAATAGCCAATCAAAATGGCAACCACCGCCATTAACCAGCTATTGCGATTCATTTTAAAAGCTAGAACCAAGAATATGGCAAGCGCAAAAGCAGTGGTTGTATGGCCAGATGGAAAGCTATTTTTTACGTGCCTTGTTACTCCATCTACAAAATGAATTCCAGATAGATCCGAACTAAAGTGACCAACAGGTCTTAACACATCGTTAAAAAAAGAAAGTTTTAATACTTGAGCTATTAATGATGAGCCTAGAAATATAACCAACCCTAGCAGAGCCAACCGGTACCTGTAGAGTGCTAACACCACTATTATTAAAACAAAAAACAGCCCGTCTCCTAAGTGCGTTAACAACTTAAAAAACACATCAGCGATCGAATTATGATGAGAATTAACAAGAAAAAATGTTTCTTCTTTTGAATAAGCTAGCAATCCAACCGCTGCAATGGCAAGAAATAATCCGTACACGATAAAGAACGACTTGTATTGCCTTAAAACTTCATATAGCAACTTCGTCATCCGATTTACCTAAATATTCTTTTAAAGAAATATCTTACAGATACTCCTAATACGCCCAAGCCATAGGTACTACTACGAGCAAAATTAATGGAGGATGCTTCTTCGAAATATTTAGTAGGGCACGTAATTTCTGCTACTTCAAACCCTTGAAAAAGAATTTCAGCTAAAAATTGATTATCGAAAATAAAATCATCCGAGTATTTATTAAAATCAACCTTTTCTAACACCTCTTTGGTATAAGCTCTATAGCCTGTGTGATACTCTGAAAGCTTTTGATTCATTAATAAATTTTGGCTTAGCGTTAAAAAACGATTGGCCACATACTTATAAAATGGCATTCCTCCTTTTAATGCTCCTTTACCTAATATTCTGGAAGCAATTACTACAGGATACACCTCATTCGCCATTAAATACACCATCGATTTAATCAGCTTTGGTGTATATTGATAATCTGGATGCAGCATAATAATAATATCAGCCCCTATTTCTAACGATTTATTATAACACGATTTTTGGTTACCACCATACCCTTTATTGGTATCGTGCTGTATAATATGGTGAATACCTAACTCTTCAGCCACTTTTACGGTATCATCCGTACTCCTATCATCCGTAAGGATTACTTCATCCACAATATCAAATGGGATTTCCTCCCACGTTTTTCTTAGCGTTTGGCTCGCATTATATGCGGGCATTATTACGACTACTTTCTTATTATCTACCATTATTAAAATAAAGCTGCAAATATAATATTATTATCAATTGGTAATTAGTAATAACTAATTGGTTTTTGGTTTATTTGCGGGATGGAAATTTTTCTACTACCACAAACCTACCTTGCTCTTCTAACGCTAATTCTTCTTGAAGTTGTTTTAGGAGTTGACAATATCATATTCATATCCATTGTTACCAACAAACTTGAACCTGAGTTACAGAAAAAAGCTAGAATTATTGGGCTCGGTTTGGCCATGTTGTTTAGAGTAGGTTTATTACTTACCATCACTTGGCTTATTGGCTTTACCAAGCCTTTATTAACCATCGCCTCTTATGAGTTAAGTGGAAGAGATATGATTCTTTTAGTTGGCGGATTATTTCTGATAGCCAAAAGCACTTCCGAGATTAATAGTAAAATGGAAGGAATTGCACATCATAATGAGAAAAAGACCAAAACATTTTCATTTAAAATGGCCATTACTCAGATCATACTACTTGATTTAATATTTTCTTTTGATTCTATATTAACAGCCATAGGTCTTACCGATGAAGTTCTTTTAATGATAATTGCTGTAATAGTGGCTGTTTTTGTTATGATGATATTTGCCGAGAAAATTAGCGCCATCATCAAGCAATATCCTTCTTTAGAAGTACTTGCATTAGCTTTTTTAATATTGATAGGCTTTACATTAGTCCTTGATGCTATCCATACACATATCCCAAAAGGCTATGTATATTCTGCCGTTGCTTTCTCTTTAGGCGTTCAATTACTCTTAATTAAGATTCGGAAAACATCAACGCACCCAGTGCAACTAAAGCATAGGATTGACGAAGAGTAACAACTCTTAGTGAGTTACCCTTTCTTTTTAACCCCTGGAAACCATGCATAAATAATGGTGAGTGGGAATAGCAAGTAAAAAAGCATTGCAAACACTTCATTAATTCCGTTATGTGCAAACATTGCCCAAACACCTAACGGAATAGTTACATAAGTACTAAGTGCCAATACTTTATCAAAATACCGGCCAGTAGTAATTAAAAAACGACCCACGGCCGTAAATGCTACCGCTAGCCCAAGCCATTTTATCCAAGTAGCTATTTTTAATACCCAAAGGTTAATTTCAAAGTTTCCTAGTGCGTTAACTATTTGAAAGTTCTCTGCGATATCTGCTGCCATAATAAGTATTGGCAAAAGTGCTAACCATTTATATTGATTCAGGTTAGTTATTGTGTATATAGCCCTAAGTGCAAAAAATAGGAACAGGCTATAAATGACTGCAAAAAGCATATCAATTTGTGTAGCAAACAAAATATTGGCATTTGCATTTGCAGAAATACTGATTACAATTTTTTGTATTTCTGCAACACTACTGCCGAATTCAAGTGCTAAAATGGGCACTTTAAATCCATCTGGCATCCAAATCTCACTTGTAGCCACTTTGCCTGCAGCCATCATCCAAAGGCTAACTGCTATTAAAAGCAAACCTGTTATGGCCGCTTTCGAAAAAACATTATTCTTAATCATCCAAATTTATGTTGTGCTCTGTGGCCGCGTGAATAAACAATATATCACCAATTCCTTCGTAACCAGCAAAGAGCTCCTCTCCTTTTTGTTTGATACCTTCGTAACCAAACCCTAAGAAAATCAGATCATCATCTTTAGATTTTTGAAGAATAACGTCCTTGACACTTACGTCTTCTTTTTGCTCTATTAATTCAATGTTATGTGGAGAAACGGGCAATCTACCTAGCTTAATCATCTCCTTTAATTTTACTTCAAATTCATCAATCTCATTTTCTGGAAACAATGCAGTAATCTTTAAGGAAGCTCTTTTCCAATCAGGATGACCAATAATTACATAGCCCAGCAAAATCATTAAAGCGGCATTTTCTAAATCTTGAGGTGTAATCCAAATGTGGATGGTGTTTTTTACCCCGAAATTCTTTTGAGTGGAAGAAAGCACGCACACATCATAATTAGTTGCTTTTACTAAAGATAAATCCTGAATTATATCAGGTAAAAAATCAGGTGACTCTCTGGAATACTCAAATAAAATAGTATTTGTTTCTTTGCCTGATACACTCGGAAGTTGAATGGCTTGTGCTACCGCACTAGTAAACGAAGGAGAAATAAGTGTATCTAAATATACATTGCTCTTACTTACACTAGCCATTTTTATTAACCTATCCAACGTGTCTTTTGCTTCTCTGTTTTTTTCTTTAGATAAATACCCTTCAATAAAATGCAAATAAGTGCCAAATCCAGACCTATATGATAACCAGCTCATTAATGTAAAAGCCGAAGGGCGCTTAAAGAAGTCTGGTGAAAGACATATAACAGAGGGTCTCCAATTATCACTGTCCTTATCGGTAGATTGTATATATACTTGCAGCCTTCTATTGGCCTGATATATCACCCCCTGAAAAACTTTAGACATTCCTTTAAAGTTTCTTCGTGTTTTAGAGACCATTAGATATAAACCCACCATTACAATAATAGAAGCAAAAGCATATCCAGGATCCATTTTAAACATGAGGTAATTGGTTAAAACAAAGCCTAGTAATGAGATATACCATTTTGATTTAAAATCCGGTCGATAAGCAGGATCTGAAGCAAAATGATTTAGAAATGATATTAGACAGATTGCGCCATAGGTAACCATAAAAAACATAGATATGACTGTAGCCACAGTATTTACACTACCCATTCCTACAAATAAAGTAGCTATGCCTAATGTAAGCAAGGTTGCATTAAACGGCTCTCCATTTTTACCCTTCACCGCAGATAGCCAGCCATTTATAGAAGAGGATGGAAATGCTTTATCAGCGGATAAGGCTTGCAGAGTACGAGGAGCAACCATAATACTGCCTAAGGTAGAAGATATCGTAGCAGCCGCTAGGCCAATTGGAATAATCAACCCCCATTTAGCTATGCTCTGCATAATTAGCTGGTCATTATTAAGCTCATCTGGAGTTGCAGATGTTGTTAATTTATAAGCTATAAATACATATATAATTAAGCCTGAAAATGTGGCCAACAAGGTTCCAATCGGTATCGATTTTTTAGGATTCTTTAAATCACCTGAAAGCCCCACACCCGCTGTCATCCCTGTAAAAGCAGGAAAACATATAGCAAAAACCTTAAAAAAACCATCCTGGTCATCTACCGTTGAGTAAAAATGAAAACCAATATCATTGGCTGCATCGGTTGGCCCACCTACAAAAAAGCTCACCAACGAAAGAAACAATATAAAAACAACTACATACAAGGCACTCATTCCTAAATCAGCCCCTTTTGTTAACATTAAAATGGCCAAAATCCCTAAAGCAGTTAAGCTAATTACACGCTTTGTAAGTACAAAATCATAATTAACGAATAGCCACTCAATAACAGGATCGAAGGCTTCGGAAAAAGCAATAAGATAAAAAGCCACGCTTATCGCTTGAGATAGATAGAGTGTGATACCAATGGCAGCACCAATATTTATTCCAAAAGACCTGGATATAATATAATATTCACCACCCCCTCTAACCCGCTGATTAGTAGCTATTTCAGCAATTGCCATTCCGGTGGGTATCGTAACCAAATGACCAAACAGGATAATCATCAAGGTTCCCATAAAGCCGACATTGGCGACTGCATAACCAAACCTTAAAAACATAATAGCTCCAAGAATCGTGGAAATTGCCGTAAAAAAAACGGGAGCGGTTCCAAAATTTGCTTTCTTACTTACTAAATCTCGCATTTATTTATTCAACTCTGTTTAATTTATTTAATTCTTTCTAATTTTAAAAATACGTTTTTTTAAAGATGAAGAAAGTTTTAAATAAATATAAAAACTATTTTAAAGTCGATTTGGTTATGTACCTCATAATAATTGTAATAATCATATTCTTCTTGGTTTTTATTGGTGTATAAAAATTTAGTAAAATAGCAACTAATGCAACACGCAAATTACAAATGTCCAAAGTGTGGAAATGGGTCTTACGAAACTGACGAGTTTAGGGCTACGGGAGGCATGTTTTCAAAAATTTTTGATGTACAGAATAAAAAGTTTACCACTGTAAGTTGCACTCAATGTAGATATACTGAAATCTACAAAACCGACAGTAGCAAACTAGGTAATATTTTTGATTTTTTTACAAACTAGGAACGATGGCAGACGTAATTCTGGTAAATGAAGATGATGTGCCAATAGGAACAATGGAGAAATTAGAAGCCCACCAAAAAGGGGCTTTGCACAGAGCGTTTTCAATATTTTTGTTCAACGATAATAAAGAGCTTCTGCTTCAAAAAAGGGCTTCTGATAAATACCATTCTTCTGATTTATGGACCAATACTTGTTGTAGCCACCCCGCTCCTGGTGAACACCTATCTGCATCAACCCAAAAACGATTAATAGAAGAGATGGGCATTACAACAAGTTTGCAACCCCTATTTTCGTTTATTTATAAAACAGAATTCGAAAATGGGCTTATTGAAAACGAACTGGACCATGTTATTATAGGCACATTCAATGCAAACCCTCTCCCCAACCCAGCTGAAGTAAGCGACTGGCGATATTCATCTTTGGAAGAAATATCAAACGATATAGAAGCAAATCCCAACGACTATACTTTTTGGTTTAAGCAGGTATATAAACGTGTTTTTAACTATATCTTATCCAATTAAAACTACTAATTTTGCGGCTTAATTTTGAAATAAGCACAGCAAAATGTCAGAGTATAATTTTCAAGAAATCGAATCCAAATGGCAAAAAATTTGGAGCGATAGCAAGGTTTATAAAGCAGAGGTAAATAAGAAAAAACCTAAGTTTTATGCGCTCGATATGTTTCCATACCCTTCCGGTTCTGGATTACACGTTGGACACCCTCTTGGCTATATTGCCACAGACATTGTGTCAAGATTCAAACGTTTACAAGGATATAATGTGCTCCATCCAATGGGTTTTGATTCCTTTGGTTTACCCGCTGAACAATACGCTATTCAAACAGGACAACATCCAGCAATTACCACCGAAAAAAATATAGATCGTTACAAAGAACAACTTAAAAACTTAGGCTTTTCGTTCGATTGGGACAAAGAAGTGCAAACAAGTAACCCTGACTTTTACAAATGGACTCAGTGGATTACGATTCAACTATTCAATTCTTGGTACGATTTTAAAGCCGATAAAGCCAAACCTATTACTGACTTAATCAGTATTCTTGAAAAGGAAGGAAATGGAAATATCTTTGCTTCATGCTCTGATAACACCCCAACCATTCATGAAGCCAGTTGGGCGGAATTCAATGAAACTGAAAAATCCGAATTTTTACTGAATTACAGGTTAGCCTATAGAGCAGATACTACCGTTAACTGGTGCCCAGTACTTGGTACAGTTTTATCAAATGATGAAGTTAAAGATGGCTTTTCTGAACGAGGTGGTCATCCTGTAGAACGGAAAGTAATGTCGCAATGGAATATGCGTATATCTGCTTATTCTGATAGACTACTAAGTGGCTTAGACACCATTGATTGGCCAGACCCCATGAAAGAAATGCAGCGAAACTGGATTGGCAAATCCATTGGGGCTGAATTTTATTTTAAAGTTGAAAATGCAAATAAACGAATTCATGTTTTTACTACGCGAATAGATACCATTTATGGGGTTACCTATGTTGCAATTGCTCCAGAAAGTGAGTTGGTTGAATATTTAACTACAGACGAACAAAAAGAGGACGTTACTTCTTACGTTGAAGTTGCCAAAAATCGTTCTGAGCGAGAACGCATGAGTGATGTAAAAACCATATCGGGTGTTTTTACAGGTAGTTATGTAATCCATCCTTTTTCAGGACAAAAACTACCTATTTGGATTGCAGATTACGTTTTAGCTGGTTATGGTACAGGTGCGGTAATGGCAGTTCCCGCAGGGGATCAGCGAGATTATGCTTTTTCAAAGCATTTTAACTTGCCTATTTTACCTATTAATAACTCAGCAAATATTGAAGTAGAAGCCGACCCTACCAAAGACGGCCAAATGATTAACTCTGGTTTTTTAAATGGCTTAGGTTATGAAGAAGCAAGCAACCTTGCCATTGAAAAGCTTAAAGAATTGGGGATTGGAGGTGCAAAAGTTCAATACAGAATGCGCGATGCTATCTATGCGCGTCAACGCTATTGGGGAGAACCTTTCCCTGTCTATTACAAAGAGGGCATCCCAACACCCCTTCCGATTGAAGACCTACCTCTTGAATTACCTAAAATTGATGAGTACAAACCTACAGAAACAGGTGAGCCTCCTTTGGGAAGAGCAAAGGATTGGAAGTATCAAAATAAATATGACTTTGAACTGAGCACCATGCCAGGTTGGGCGGGCTCAAGCTGGTACTTTTTTCGTTATATGGATGCGCATAATAAAGAGGAATTCGTAAGCAAGGAGGCGCAAGCATATTGGCAAGATGTAGATTTATATATTGGAGGATCCGAACATGCTACTGGCCATTTACTATACGCTCGTTTCTGGACAAAATTTCTTTTTGATTTAGGACACGTAACAGTTGAGGAACCGTTTAAAAAATTAGTAAATCAAGGAATGATTCAAGGCAGATCTAATTTTGTATATGCTGCGCGTACAACTTTTAATGATATTCATTCAGATTTTAAACATGTTGAGCTACCAGAAATTTTTATTTCAAAAAGCATAAGAGATCAAATATTAGATAATCACGAACATATTGAAACAAGGGAGTATCTTTTTAGCATCATTGATTATGAAATTGAAAAATTAAATGAGGCCAATCCTGGCTTGAACATAGCCATAGATAACCTTGATCTAAAAGTGATTTCAGAAATACATGTTGATGTAGCTTTCGTTAAAAATGATATTTTAGATGTTGAAGCATTTAAAAAATGGCGTCCAAGTCTAAAAGGGGCCATCGTAATACCAGAACGTTCTGGTGAGTATATCTGCGGGTTTGAGGTTGAAAAAATGTCAAAATCGAAGTATAATGTAGTCAACCCCGATGATATGATAAACCAATTTGGGGCAGATACGCTACGGTTATACGAGATGTTTTTAGGCCCCATAGAGCAGTTTAAACCTTGGAATACCAATGGCATTGATGGCGTATATAAGTTTTTGCGTAAATATTGGAACCTAGCTCATCAAGGAGGAACGTTTAATGTTTCTGAAAAGGAAGCATCTGGAGAATCGTTAAAAACACTGCACAAAACAATCAAAAAAGTAGAAGAAGATATTGAGAACCTTTCTCTGAACACATCTGTAAGTGCTTTTATGATTTGTGTAAATGAGCTTACAGCTCAAAAATGTAATAACCGAAAAGTACTTGAGGAACTAACGCTCATCCTTTCACCATTTGCCCCGCATATTACGGAAGAAATGTGGAGTAAACTTGGGCACAAAAAATCGATTAATAAAGCGAGTTACCCTGCCTTTAATGCAGATTATCTAAAAGAAGATAGCTACGATTTTCCCATTATGGTAAACGGAAAAATGCGTGCTAAACTTAACTTTTCGTTGGATATGCCTCAAGAAAAAATGAAAGAGGCGGTTTTGGCAAACGAAACCATTCAAAAATGGTTGGAAGGCAAACCACCTAAAAAAGTAATTATCGTGCCAAAAAAGATTGTAAATGTGGTAGTTTAATTAAGCCCGCTAGGCTATATTTAAATTAGATATCTAACTCTATTTTTTTATGAAAAAGTTATTCTTAATTTTTCTAGTTTTCAATCTAAGTTGTACCACTTATAATGAAGAAAAAACCAGCTTAGAAGGTGAGCAAATATTAGTAGGTAAAGTAAATTGGGATGGTTTTAGCAAGGCGCCCTACAGCGATTGGTTCTATCCAAATTATAAAGACTACGTGGTGGATACGGTAACCCTTTCTAAGCTCAATTCTGACTTCCACGATATTCGAATAAACCTATTTTTGGGTACTTGGTGTGAAGATAGTCAGTTACAAGTTCCTCAGTTTTATAAAATCCTTGACTATCTTAAACATGATATAAACCAATTAACGGTAGTTGGACTTGAAAAAATAGATTTTGAAAAGTTCGAAAGCCCACAGCATGAAGAGGTAGGATTCGCCATTACGCAAGTTCCTACTTTCATTTTTTTTAAAGATGGGGTTGAAATAGGACGCATAACAGAATATCCAACAAAGACCTTAGAAAAGGACATCGTCAATATTATAAATCAATAAGGGCTATTTTCTCTTACCTCTTTTATGCTGTAGTTTTTTATATTTTTCTGCAATTTCATTTTTATACTTCCCTCCTTGGTTGGTTGCTTTATTCCTTTCTTTTTTTTCATGAAAAGAATCTCCTGGTTCAATAGTTACAGCTAATTTATGATTACCATATTTCTCTTTTTTTCGAGGGCGCTCTTCTTCAGTTAACACTGTCGATATTTCAACTTCCTCAGGAAAATCCATCACTGGAATTGGAAGGGACATTAATGCTTCGATAGCCATTTTTTTTACAAGCTCATGGGGTGTGTAAAAAAGCAACGATTTTCCTTGCTGTGCTGCCCTACCCGTTCTGCCAATTCGGTGCATATAGTTTTCAGGATATTCAGGCACGTCAAAATTTATCACGTGTGTAATACCTGCAATATCCAACCCACGAGCAATAACATCGGTAGCAACCAATATGCGCGTAGCCCCAGATTCAAAATTTTCTATAGAACGAATCCGATAATTTTGAGTTTTATTGGAGTGAATAATGGCCACATTCGACCCCAATTGACCTTCTAATAATTCAAATACTACATCCGCATTTTTTTTGCTGGCTATAAATACCAGTACTTTTTGATATTCATCAGTGTTGCGGAGCAAATGTGTTAACAAATTAATCTTCGTATTAAAATTTATTACAGGATAACATTGCTGAGCAATATTATTTAACGGTGTTCCACTTACAGCAATTGAAATTTTTGCTGGGGCGTTAAAATAATCAATCAGTAGCGCATCTACTTCTTCCGTCATGGTAGCAGAAAACATAATATTTTGCCTACGCTGAGGGAGCAGTTCAAAAATATTTTTTAATTGAAAACGAAAACCCAAATCTAGCATTACATCCACTTCATCAATTACTAGTTTAGATATCGATTTTAACTGAAGCGACCTTCTTAAAACTAAATCATATAGTCTTCCAGGCGTTGCTACAATTATATCTGCTCCTTGTGCTACTTCTTGGGCCTGTGTGTTGATATTGGTTCCCCCGTAAACACCAAAGGTTCTCACACTCATATATTTAGTGAGAATATTGGCTTGCTCCACAACTTGCAACACCAGTTCCCTTGTGGGCACTAAAATTAATATGCGTGGATTAGCTTGATTCGAGAACTTTAAATCTCTTAAAATCGGCAATAAATAAGCAAATGTTTTACCTGTTCCGGTCTGGGCAATACCCAGTAAATCTTTACCTGAAAGTATTACAGGGAAAGACTCAACTTGAATGGGTGTTGGCTTATCAAATGGCAAATCAGAAATTGCATTAGATAATTGTTTAGATAAGTTAAGCGAATCGAAAGAAAGCATAGACCAAATATTTTGGCAAAAATAGAAGTTTATATTTTATCGACTATGTAATGCCACCTATCTAATTCATATTTTAATTTCTCAACACTATTCTAAGTATCGTAATTGGCACTAAAATTGAACTCCTAATACTTTTATCAAACCTAAAAATATAATTATGAAAAAGATTTTTTTAACTTCCTTAACTCTTGTTTCTATTCTTTTTAACGGCTACTCTCAAGAGTACTTTGCCAAAGGAAGCAATATTATTACAGGAAGATTTAATATTGGATCATCTGATTCTGAATATGATTCTGATGATGGAACGGCAATATCTGAAAGCCAAACACTTGGATTTTCAACTAATTATGGTCGATTTATTAAGAAGAATTTAGTGGTAGGTGTAGGATTTGGATATAGCAAGAGAAATAACACCTATGAACGCAATTATTCCGATAGTACCTTCAACCATGACATAAGTAAATCCAAAACATTCTCATCAGAAATATTTTTACGAAAATACTTTCCTATAAATGAAAAATTTGGGGCGTATTTGAATTCAACTATTTTTTATAGATTATCAGATAATTCAAGAACTACTATTGATGAAATATCTGAGACCAAGGAAACCGAAACCACAAGTAATGGCTTTGGAATATCAGGAAGGATCGGTCTTTATTATTTCGTTCTAAACAAATTTTCTCTTTCACTTAACATTGGCTATGTAGGTGTTTCAACAAGCAGTGAAAAATCGAAATATGACAACCAAAATAATTTTCAGAACAGAAAATCTTCTAGTGTACAAGCAAATTTTGTAAATCAAATATCATTTGATCAATTACTTACCGTTAACTATCATTTTTAGGTTTTTATCTTATCCACCCATTGTTAAATACAGTTACCACTCATCTATTTCAAATATTATATTACCTAAAATTTCATTATATTGCTAATTATTAAAAATCAAAAAAACTAACAAACCAATCAATGAAAAATCTAGTATTACTCATTATTAGCGTATCTATTTTCTGGGCTTGTACTTCACCAGAACAACCTTACCAAACAAAAACTGCTGAAGAAGGTGGTTATGCCTACGAATATGTAGCAGGAGACCCTATGAAAACGAGGATTTACACCTTAGAAAATGGGCTTAAAGTGTACTTAAGTAATTATACCAACGCACCACGTATTCAAGTGTATATACCTGTAAAGGCAGGTGGGAAGAATGATCCAGCAACCAATACGGGCTTGGCTCATTACTTAGAGCACATGATGTTTAAGGGTAATGACAAATTTGGTACTGTAAATTATGAGGAAGAAGCTGTAATGCTAGATAGCATAGAGGCGATGTTTAATCATTACGCTACGCTTACAGATGCAGAAGAAAGAAAAGCTTATTATGCAAATATCGATTCCTACTCTAACGAAACTGCCAAACTAGCGATTCCAAATGAGTATGACAAAATGATGTCATTAATAGGTGGTAAAGGCTTAAACGCCTACACTACTGAAGATAGAACGGTATATACCGTAGATATTCCAGCCAATGAATTAAGTAGATTTTTAGAAATTGAAGGATCAAGATTTTCTAAAATTGTAAACCGCTTATTTCATACAGAACTGGAAGCTGTTTATGAAGAAAAGAACCGATCGTTAGATGCTGATGGTTGGAAAGTATTTGAAACTTTGTATAAAACAATGTTTAAAAAACATCCTTATGGAACTCAAACGGTTATTGGCACAATCGATCATTTAAAAAACCCCTCTATTACTGAAATTAAAGCATACTTTGACACCTTTTACAAACCCAATAATGTGGCTATTTGCATGAGTGGCGACCTTGATTTTACACAAACCATTAAACTTATTGATCAAAATTTTGGAAATTGGAAACCCAATACGGAATTACCAACTTGGACAAAAATTGAGGAAGAACCACTAACAGAGCCACTTGTTGCAGAAGTGTTTGGCCCTGATGCTGAGTTTTTACAAATGGGGTATCGCTTTGACGGTACTAGCTCTGAAGAACTTATTAAAGTTGAATTATGCGATATGATTCTTAATAACTCGAAAGCAGGACTGATTGATCTAAATTTAAAACAGAAACAAACTGTTTTAGATGCAGGCTCTTATGTCGATAAAATGAATGATTATTCAATTCATACCCTTTATGGAAATGCGAAGCAAGGTCAATCTCTTGAAGAAGTTAGAGATTTAATATTGGAGCAAATCGAATTATTAAAAAAAGGTGAATTTGACGATTGGTTATTAGATGCCGTAATCACTGATTTTAAAAAATCTCAAATGAACCAATACGAGAGTAATAGAGCGAGAGCTAATTCAATGGTAATGGCTTTCACAAATAATATTGATTGGGCGGATTACATCCAAAAGATTGATAAGATGGAAAAAATAACCAAGGAAGAACTGGTTGCTTTTGCGAACGAGAGGTATGGAAAAAACTATGTTATTGTTTATAAACGAAGTGGAGACGACCCCAATAAGTTAAAAGTAGATAAGCCAGCAATTACCAAAGTGCCGCTTAACAGGGATGTTAAATCAGATTTTCATACAACTATTGCCGCTGAAGAAGTTAAAAAATTAACACCTGTATTTTTAGATTTCGAAGCTGATATAAATACCATAACTGTTAATAATGCAGAAGTGTTAGCTAAGGTAAATAATGAAAATGAGCTTTTTGATTTAACCTATTTATTGGATATAGGAAAAAATGCAGATCCAAAATTTGGAATTGCCGTAGAATACTTAGAGTTTATCGGTAACGATCAATACAATTCGGAAGAGCTTCAAAAAGAGTTATACAAGATTGGATGTGGGTTTAGTGTTTTTGCTTCAACCGAACGTACCTATGTTACGCTTTCGGGGCTAAACGAAAACATGGAAAAAGCAACCACACTATTTGAATCGCTTTTAGCCAACCCAATACCAGACCAAGAGGCGCTAAATAAAATGATAGATAGAGCCTTAAAATCTAGGTCTGATGCAAAAAAGAACAAAAGCAATATACTTTGGAGTGGATTACGCAATTATGCCAAGTATGGCTCAGACAACCCTTTTACAAATGTGCTTTCAAATCATGAGCTTCAAGAACTTAAAGCAGAAGAGCTCACGAGCATCATTAAAGGAATTACAAAATACCCACATAGAGTGCTTTATTATGGGCCAAGAAATACTGCAGAAGTAGAATCATTTTTAAGTGAATATCATAAAATTCCGGCTGAGTTTACACCTATACCTACTTTAAAAGAATTTGAAGAATTGCCCATGGATAAGCCTTTAGTTTATTGGGCAGATTATGATATGGTTCAAACAGAAATTGTTTTCCAATCTAAAAGCGAAGCCTTTGATGTAAAACTTGTGCCTGCTTCTACCCTATTTAATCAATATTTTGGTGGAGGTATGAATAGTATTGTATTTCAAGAAATTAGAGAAGCGCAAGGCCTTGCCTACTCTGTTTTTTCAAGTTATTCTCAAGGAAGTAAAAAGGATAAATCAGATTATCTATTTGCTTACATTGGCACACAAGCCGATAAACAAGGCGAAGCGATGGATGCTATGATGGAACTACTTAATGATATGCCAGAATCTGAAGGTGCTTTTGAAATAGCCAAAGAGGCGATTTTAAATAAAATCGAAAGTGAACGCATTACCAAATCAAGCATAATTTGGAATTACGTTAATGCAAAAGATAAAGGCATAGACTATGACGTTAGGAAAGACACGTATGAACAAGTAAGTACCATGAATTTTGAAGACCTTAAGGCTTTTCAAGAGGAATATGTTAAGAACAAAGAATACGTAACCGTTTTGGTTGGCTCTAGAGATAAAATTAATTTTGAAGAACTTGCTAAATATGGCGATGTTAAGGAGTTAACTTTAGACGAACTTTTTGGATATGAAAATACTATTTACGTAGACGCTAAATAGACAATCTAGCTCAAATACTAAAAAAGCCACTTTCAATAATTGAAAGTGGCTTTTTTAGTATTATAAACAGACTACTCAATTCTTAATAGGTTTTAATACATATCCTTTCACTTTCAACAAATAAAGTATGCCATGATTATCCGCTAAATGTCCTGCTCCTATTGCAAAAAAAGTTTTTCCTTTTTTCATTAAACTTTCCATATGGGGTATAAATTCCTTGTTACGTTCATAATAAAAGCTCCTTTTAAAGGCTTCATTTTCTTCGGATGGATGCAAGGTAAATTCCAGTGTTTTGTGTAAATCACCAGCCAAATAAGCATCTATCATTCCATGATAATCCGCTATCTGCTCTTCATAATTATCCATTGTATGCAATAATGCATGTACCTGAGCTTTTATATCAAATTCTTCCATTGCAGCAATTTCTCTTTCAGCGGTTTCTAACCCCATAACGTCCAACCCTGCTTTATTAGCACTTTTCATTAATTCCATTTCCATGTATTTTACATTATCTCCTAGCGAAAGCCTCGTAATAGTTGTGGACAGCAAAACGGGTTTAAACTGACTGTAAACCTTTTCAAACTTAAGTTTACCAATCCCCAGTTTTTCATCAAATAACTTTTCTAATCTCAGAAAATCTTCGGCACTTAAATAGTCTTTTACAGATTCATGGTGTGGTAAATGAGCTGCTTTGTTCAACTCGTGTCTCGCATGATGATCCATCAATGTTTCGGTGGCAAAAATCTCACTTTCATCTAGTTTGCTATTCACTTCTTCACTCATGACAAATTTATCTCCTGGGATAAATTTTACGGTGGCTAGAATATAAGAAGGCTTTTCAAGGCCATTTCCAGAAACTTCCCAAAACAAAGAATTCTCTGTGGTTTGTGCTAATGACCAATTGCTTAACGCAAGTAAAAATATGACTATCGTTAGAGTGTTATTTTTCATAATTATAGATAAAGTAAAGAAGTTAATATAGATTCTGTTTTTTTAAGAGTTAATTTTAGTTTGCCTAAAATATAAATAAAATTGAACAAGTCAAGAGTAGAGCTTTGATCACAACATCCTTCTCATGATAAAAACTAAAACATCTGGCGCTGAAATCTGTGCCTATAATCACCTAGGAAATGAAAATACAAATTAATTAGATTTTACATCAAATAGAAATCACTATGCTTAGTTTTACCCTATGCTACAGCCAACTTTAAATCAGCAACTAAGATCTATCCTAATTTTAGTTATAATAATATGTTTACCACTTACTGCGACTGCACAAGGATATAAGCAAAAGCAGTTTAACAAAATGGTACATAACTTACTTGATCATACGGTACCGGAGATTAATGCGAAGTTAGCCAAGTACGACTCATCGATAATTTATTTAGATGCCAGAGAGTTAAATGAATTTAACATTAGCAAAATCGAGAATGCAAAGTGGGTAGGCTATACTGATTTTGATTTAACTAGAGTTGAGAATTTAGATAAGAACCAACCAATTATTGTGTACTGCTCCGTTGGTTATAGAAGTGAAAAAATAACCGAAAGATTAAAAGAAAATGGATTCACCAATATTTCAAACATGACGGGTGGGCTTTTTGAATGGGTTAATTTTAAAAAACCAATTTTAAACAGCAATAATGAAATTACAAAAAAAATACATGCCTTCGATAAAGAATGGGGGAAATGGCTGGATGAAAGCATAGTCGAGAAAGTGTATAATTAGAGTGCTGTCCATAAAGTCTCTTTGTCCACCTTAGTCCAATGTCGTTTAGTTAAGCGTACACGTCATCGCGAGACCAGAGTTTTAAAAAACCAGCGTAGGGAAATGACAGTAAATAATATCAAAGAAAAGGAGACCCCGCAATTCCGATAATTAGGAACGGGGAAAGTTGCTATTTAACTTTGCCGGATCTGTTCTGGCTTGTCCGACAAGGAAGGCATCCCCTATTAACCTGTAAATGGTAGGCATAGCCTGTTCCGTTTTTCGGAAAAGCAATCTTTAAAATAAAAATAAAAGAATTTCTTGAAACCAACTATCCCCAGGGCAGAGCCACAAGGGTATTTAGCTGGTTTCATTTTGACCCGATGGTCAAAAACCGAAATTCCTTTATTTGGGATCCTGAAAAAAGTTCAGGATGACATTTTCGGAGACTCCGAGGCAGAGCCTCGGAGAATTCATTAGATTAAAGACTATAAGGGTTAAACTGAACAGACACTTAGGTCTCGCTGAGATCATTTAGAACACTTCCTTTAACCATTAATGCAAGTCATTCCGAAGGAATCTATGCCAACTTGCATTTTTGGGGATGGCAAATATTTCTTCAAAATGACACGCTCGAAGCCTGATTTGCAGCAGTACAAGAGAGAGATTACGAGGATAGAAAAAGGTTAATCAACTTCAAAAAAAGCCTTAATCGCTAAAGTTACATACTCCACTTGCACTTTATTTAACTCAGCATACATCGGCAAAGAAAGTAGCTTATCAGCCATGGACTCCGAAACCGAAAAAGGACTTTGTTCCTTAAAAATTCCTATTTGATGCAATGGTTTTGGGTAATGAATTTGTGTGCTTATTCCTTTTGAGGCTAAATATTCTTTGAGCTCATCCCTTCTTGCCGTTTGAATTACAAACAAATGATATACATGTCCATATCCTTCGGGTTTTGAAGGTAATTTAACAGGTATATCTTTCAACAATTCCAAATACCATTCGGCAATAAGTTGTCTTTTCGCTGTCCAATCGGCTAAATGCGTAAGCTTTACCTTTAAAATAGCTGCTTGCAGGCTATCTAGCCTACTGTTTCGCCCAGCCATAATATGGTTATGCTTCCCTTGCTGGCCCAGTCTGCAGATTATTCTCGCCTTTTCTTCTAATTCTTTCGAATTTGTAATAATTGCACCTCCATCGCCATAGGCACCTAAGTTTTTACCAGGATAAAAACTAAATGTGGCGATATCCCCAAAAGAACCTACTTTCTTACCGTTTATGGTCGCATCATGTGCCTGCGCACAATCTTCCACAACTTTAAGACCATGCTGTTTTGCAATTTTCACAATTGCCATCATATCTGCCGCCAAGCCATAAAAATGAACGGGCAAAATCGCTTTTGTTCGGCTCGTTATTTTAGCTTCAATTTTAGTTACATCAATGGTGTAAAATTGAGGGTGCACATCTACAAAAATAGGCGCTGCACCTACTCTACTTACCGCACTTGCTGTTGATACCCACGTATAGGCAGGCACAAGAACTTCATCTCCTTTGCCTATTCCAAGCGCCTCTAGTGCAACTTCGATTGCATCTGTGCCATTGGCGCAACCAATGCAATGTGCAACACCCATATGCGCAGCAAAATTAGCCTCAAAGGAAGTTAGGTTTGAACCTCCAACAAACGCAGCGTTATCTAAAACGTTCGCAATAGCTTTATCTATTTCACTTTTTATGGATTGATATTGAACCTGTAAGTCAACAAATGGAATATTCATTATTTATTTAATTTTCTTCGCAGGATTACCTACATAAACACCTGAAACAGTGATATTTTTTGTTACAACAGCACCTGCTCCTATTACAACATTATCGCAAATTGAAATAGGTAAAATTGTAGCATTCGAGCCTATAGATACGTTATTTCCAATGGAGGTAGGTTTCCATAGTTTCATATCACCACCTGCAGGTTTTCCGTTTGAAAAAAGATCGTTAATAAACATAACACCGTGGCCCACAAAGCATTCATTACCAATTTTAACAAGATCACAAATAAATGTGTGCGACTGTATTTTGGTATTATCACCAATGGCAACACCTTTTTGTATTTCTACAAAAGGACCAATAAAACAATCATCTCCAATAGTGCACTCGTACAAGTTCACAGGTTCAACCACTGTAACATTTTTGCCAAAGCTCACATCCCTAATTCCAGGTTTAATAATTGTTGGCTTATGCATCAACTCCGTTATATATAGCTTCTATCGCAGCAATAGAAAGTTCTCCTTCGTAGCCTTCCACAATATTCGACTTCTCGCCTGATAATTCCTTTACAACCTCTTCCATAACCCGATGGTGGTTGGAACTTGACCCTTGATATTTTCCGTAATCATTGGGTTTATCAACAAAGGAAACATTGTCTGGTATTGGGTGAGATTTCACATCCCAATATTCAACTTTATTTAAATAACCGCCTCCAATTTTAATAGTGCCATTTTCACCAATTATGGTAATGCTTCCTTCATAATTTTTATTATACACGTTGGTTGTCCAAGAAATGGAGCCAATTACGCCAGATTCGAATAACACTGATGATTGCCCGCAGTCTTCAATTTCAATATCATGTGCCTGGGTAGCCATCACCGTTTTGGCTTCGGTTACTTTACCAAACCACCACACCAATATATCTATAAAATGACTAGCTTGGGTAAAAAGAGCACCTTTTTCAGTTTCCAAACTGCCCCTCCAATCCGATTGATTATAATAGGCTTGATGCCTATTCCAAAGCACATTGCATTGCACCATGTGTATTTTACCAAGTCTATTATTTTTAATAGCTTCATCCGCTAACTTGATAGGCACATTATACCGGTTTTGTTTTACTACAAATAATTTCAAATTTGCATCTTTTGCAGCTTGCGACATTTCTGCGGCATCTTTTGCAGATAGTGTCATTGGTTTTTCGACCACAACATGCTTGCCTGCTTTTAAAGCAGCTAAAGTCATTGGTTTATGCAAATGGTGTGGTGTACAAATGGTAACTACATCAATGTCTTCTTTTAACAATTCTTCGTAGGCCTGATGAACAGACATATTACCATAGAGACCTGCTTGACTTTGAGCTTCCTCTACTCGAATATCACAAACAGATTTTAAATCAGCATACTCGTATTGATCAAGTACCGCAGCGTGGCGTTTACCAATATGGCCACATCCAATAATCCCAAAACGCTTTATTTCCATACTAAAAATTAGATTGTAAAGGTAAAAAAATTGATCTATTAAGATGCCAAATTATTTAATAGCTTTGACAAGCTCCCCGTAAGTTCTTTTCTTTCAAATTTATAAATTTTTTCAGATGAATGTAGCACGCCTCCCTCCAAATAAGAGTTGAATAAGACCATTATGCGGTTTTTCATTTTCTCTTTATCTTCATACCCTAAAAACGAATCGTAACCACAGTCTTGCAATACATCGTTTGCTTCACTATCTAGTTGCCCAATAGCCAAAATGGGCCGTTTAGCTGAAAAATATTCAAATAATTTACCGGGCAATATCCACGATGAATTGGATGTATTATTTACGAGTAAAAGCAACACTGCTGATTGCTGGTACAATTCTAACACATCCGTATGAGCCAAATACTTAGGAATGGATAAATTGTGTTGCAAGGATTCGAATTTGGAGATACTATCTCGAACGGATTGCTCAATGGTGCCGGCAAGAACAATTTCTAAGTGATTTCTAAAATTTTCATTTTCGATACAAAGTTCATTTAAAACTTGCCATAATAGCTTCGGGTTGCGCCCTTCATTTAATAAACCTACATGTGCAATCTTAAATTTTGTGGGGCTTATTTTAGTAGGCGCATTAAAATCATTTGCATCGAAGCCATTTGTAATTACTTCAGCTTTCAAAATACCTGCCGTTTGCTGTAACCGTTTGGCTAGATTTTTTGTAACAGTAAGCACTACATCTGCATTATGCATTACTTCATCCTCTAATTTTTTATGGGTAGCCCAAGATTTTTTGTTCAAATTTAATTGTGGTAACACATCCCAATCAGACCAAGGGTCTCTAAAATCTGCAACCCATTTAACCCCCAATCTTCTTTTTACTTCCATGCCAATTAAGTGCATACTGTGTGGCGGGCCTGTAGAAATTATAACATCAACAGGGTTGCGAGCAATATATTTAGTTAAAAAATTAACAGCTGGCCTTACCCAAAAAATTCGTGCATCAGGTATAAACCAATTGCCTCTTACCCACCGTGATAATTTCCCCAGAAATGAAGTATTACTTGCATCAACTACTCCTTGGTTTTGAACCGCCTTTTTACCCATTAATTTTCGATACAAACCAAATGGCTCCCAAATCGGCAATTTTAATATTTCCGTTTCAGGTGAAATATCCTTAAGCAAGCTTTCATCTTTAAGTTCAAAATCAGGATTTTCAGGAGTAAAAATAATAGGCTCCCATCCATATTCTGGTAAATACTTCGACATTTTGAGCCAACGTTGTACTCCTCCTCCTCCACTTGGTGGCCAATAATAGGTTATAATTAAAACCCTCTTTTTGCTCATTCTATGTCATACTTAATAAGAGTACAAATATAGAAATAGTTGAAAGTAAGTCCCTAATTAGAGTCTGTCTATAAAGTAAGCACTATCATTCTTGCAAAAGCAAGAACCTGTATAACAATGATACCGTCATTCCTGCATAGGCAGGAATCTATAAATATGGAAAAGTAGCAATTGGGTATAAAAAGAGCAAAATTTAGACATTTATAATTTTCACAACATCGGTTTGAACGGATTCCTGCCTACGCAGGAATGACGCAGTTTGGTTGATTTTTTTTAGAGACACCGAGTTTATAGACAGCCTCTATTTGGAGTCTGTCTATAAACTCGGTGTCTGATTCAGAAAGTTCGCTATCAAGGCTTGAAAAGTCAAAAAAACGGAGTTTACGTTTGTAATCGAGTATTTTTTTGCAAGCGTAACGAAGATAGTAGACTTTATGGACAGACACTATTTAGACACTCTTGAAGTTAGCAAAAGTCAAACAGAAATCGTTTGCAATTGCATTTATTTAAATATAATTATAAATACTATATTACGTTTAAAAAGATTGTAGCACATTTGAGCGATTTTTAAGTTAATAGATATGAAAAGAATAGCCGTATTTACATCTGGAGGTGATTCTCCAGGAATGAATGCTTGTATTAGAGCAGCCGTTAGAGGTGCCATATATTACAAAGCCGAAGTATATGGAATTTATAGAGGGTATCAAGGTATGATTGATGATGACTTCATAAAAATGGGTTCTCATTCTGTTAGTAATATTTTACAGCACGGTGGCACCATGTTAAAATCAGCGCGAAGTGTAGATTTTAAAACGAAAGCTGGCCGAAAATTAGCCTTTAATAATTTAAGTTCTAAAGGCATTGAGGGGATCATTGCCATCGGTGGAGATGGTACCTTTACAGGTGCTAATATTTTTTATAAAGAGTACGGCATTCCGATAATTGGTGTGCCCGGTACGATTGATAATGATATTTATGGCACCGACAAAACCATTGGTTTTGATACCGCTGTAAATACAACATTAGATGCTATCGATAAGATAAGAGATACGGCAGATTCTCATGGTAGAATATTCTTTATCGAAGTAATGGGTAGAGATTCAGGTTATATAGCCATACAATCAGCCATTGGTGGTGGTGCAGAAAGTGTTATTTTACCTGAGAACAATCAATCAGTACAAGATGTAGTTAATAACTTACAAGATGGAATTAGAAGGGATAAGTCTTTTTCTGTAGTGGTAGTGGCTGAAAAAGATAATCCTGGCTATGCCGTTGAATTGGCAAATGCCGTAAAGAAAACCATTACCGATCAAGATATTAGAGTTACGATCTTAGGTCATATTCAACGAGGTGGAGCTCCAACTTCTACTGATAGAACCTTGGCAAGCAGGTTAGGTTTGGGTGCTGTAGAAGGACTTTTAGATGGCAAAAAAGATGTAATGGCAGGCATAATAAATGACAAACTAACATTTACACCTTTAAAAGATGCCATTACTAAAACTAAAACGTTAAACCCCGATTTGATAAGAGTAATGAAAATTCTAAGTATTTAACTAAGCCTATTTTCGAGGTAAGATATAATTTGCTCAAAATGAGTTGGCTCAAACCATTGAACCAACTCATTTTTTTTAAACCAAGTTAATTGGCGTTTAGCATAGCGCCTCGAATTGCGTTTTAATAACCGTATAGCTTCTGTTTTATCATATAGACCTTCGAAGTAACCAAAAATTTCGCTGTAGCCTACTGTTTTTAAGGCATTGCTAAATTTATACTGCGCATTCATGTTGGCTTCCTCGAACAAGCCCCGGTCAATCATTAAATCCATCCTTTCATTAATCCTTTCGTAGAGAACCGCTCTAGGTAGTTCTAAACCAATAAAATGGAGATTAAAACCTCTCTCCAAAGCACTTCCCACTCGGTAAGATGAGAATGTATTGCCGGTAGCCAAACATACCTCTAATGCTCTCACTATTCGTTGTTGATTTTCCCCATTTATACTGTTTGCATATTCAGGGTCTAGTTGTTGCAATTGTTTATACAAGCTTTCCACTCCTTCTTCAACAACCCTTGCATTTAATATTTTCCGTATTTGAGGATCAACGATTGGAATAGTGCTAAAGCCGTAGCATAGAGCATCAATATATAATCCAGAACCCCCACTTAAAATTGCGATATCTTCTTTTTCAAAAATTTTTTGAAGTAATTCTAAACCTTCTTTTTCAAAATGACCAGCACTAAAATCATCTTGGATACTTCTATCATTAACAAAATAATGCCGCACTCCTTTCATTTCTTTGGTAGTTGGTTTTGCAGTACCAATTGAAAGCTCTTTAAATACTTGCCTAGAATCAGCATTTAAAACTTTAACACCTAAATTAAGAGCCAGATCAACGGTTAATGCTGTTTTGCCTACCCCAGTTGGACCAACAATTACAACTAAATGTTTATTATTCATTTTAAATTTTAGAATATGCTCAAAAATATCGCCTTAAATAGCTAAATTGCTAATTTTGAGGTTGAATATAATGATCGAATATAAAGCAGGCTATTGAATAAAGAAACCCCCATACAAATAAGCTATAATAATCTCCTAATCGTTATTGTAAACATAAATGGCCAAATTAAGTTTATTACTCAACCGATGGCCAATCTTTTGGGGTACTCAGTTGATGATTTGATTGGGGGTGATATAAATAAGCTATTTTCCGATACTGATATCGTCAAAATAAAAAATCTAGTTACATCCCTCAATCATTCTGATAATTTAGATTTTCATAACATTGATTCGTTAATGATTTCTAAAAATGACGAGAGCATTGATTTAGATCTTCAAGTTATTCAGCTAAAAAATAATTACTTAAACAATTACTCCTACGTAATATTAAGTGACAATATTATTTACAGAAAATTTGTTAGAGAAGTTTTTAAAAAATCAAAACACGATCTTCAAAAAATATACAGTATATCCAATGAACTTGTATTTGTTCTAAACTCTAAAAGAGACCTCATTTTTGCCAATAATAATTGGGAGAAAAACTTTGGAATAAAATCTACAAAAAACAGTATAATTTCCTTAGATACCTTTTTCGATTCTGACGTAATTAAAGAGTTATCAAATTCGCTAGATGAGCTTAGTATAAATACGAATTACAGTAAAGTTTCACTAAAAATAAAATCTAAATTAAATAACAAAAACTATTACTTAAAAGGTTATGTATTATCAGAACAAGTAAAAGGAATGCCTTTTATTTATCAATGCGTATTTACTGATATTACAGAAGATATTCAATCAGAAAAAGTTAAGAATCTTTACTATAATATTTCTAGTCAAATTATAGAAAATACTAATTTGCAAACAGTTTATAAGAATATTCACGAAGAGCTAAAAGAGGTAATAGACTGCGATAATCTTTACATAGCATTATATAACCCAGAAGAAAATAAAGGAGAAATTTATTTCCCTTATTTTATTGATATTGAAAATAAAAGTGGACTTGTTAGACAAGCCTCCAAAGGACTTACTGAATACTCCATTAAGTTTGGCAAGCCTTTAAGCCTTACCTATAAGGAGTTAAATGAGCTAAACACATTAGAAGAGATCAACCTACACGGAAGGTTGCCCGAACATTGGATTGGTGTTCCGTTAAATATTGAAGAAAAGATAATAGGAGTAATAGCTACCCAATCATACGTTAAAGGGTTTAAATATAGTAAAGGAGATTTAAATCTTCTCGATTTTGCATCATCACAGATTGCGATGGCAATTTCAATGGCTCAAACTCGTGAAAAGCTACAAAATCAGACGGCACAGCTAAATGCCATTTTTGATAGTAGTTCCCATCTAATATGGTCTGTAAATAAAGAGTTAGATGTTATTTCTTTTAATAAAAACTATTTTGATGCAAATTTTATTAACCATGATATTGTTTCGAATAAAAATAATTATCAAAACGGTGGTTTTATCAAAGAGGAATCTCTCGAAACATATTGGGAAGAAAAATATGCAAGAGCTTTTAAAGGCGAAAAGTTGCAATTTGAGATAAACTTAAAAGACGACCAAAACAATATTATTTGGAAAGAAATACATTTAAATCCCATCTATTCCCACTCAAATAAAATCGAAAGCGTTTCTGGAATTGCACAAGACATAACTCCAAAAAAGCATTCGGAACTAGCATTGCTAAAAAGTGAAGAAAAATTTAGAAATATTTTTGAATCATTTCAAGATTTGTATTTTAGATGTAATTTATATGGGAGCATCTTAATGGTTAGCCCTTCTATCTATGATCTTCTAGGCTATCAATCGTTTGAGGTAATTGGAAAACATATTGACGACTACTACTTATACAACCCGCGAGCAAAAAAGATTTTAAAGGAACTAAAAAATGAAAAAAATCTAAAAAATGTTGAGATATCCATTGTTAAAAAAAATGGAGAAGTAAGGCAATGTATTTGTAATGTGCGCATGGTAAAAAATAATGAAAATGAACCTTACGAAGTAGAAGGAGTAATTAGAGATATTACCCAATTAAAAATTACAAATCAACAGTTAATTAATGCCAATGAGATTTCAGAAAATTCGTTAAGAGTAAAAGAGCAGTTTCTTGCAAATATGAGTCACGAAATAAGGACTCCAATGAATGGCATTATTGGCATGATCGATTTATTGAGTGAATCTAAATTGGAACCATCTCAAGAAGGCTATGTAAGCACTTTAAAAAAATCATCGAGCATTTTAATGGATATCCTCAATAATATTCTTGATTTAGCAAAAATTGAGGCAGGAAGAACCGAATTGAAGAGGTCAACTTTTTCTTTGTCTGAAATTGTTAACAAAATACATGCTTTATTTACCCCAGTGGCCTTAGCAAAAAACGTTAACCTGCACTATCATATTAATAAATCGTTGCCTCAATATATCAATACGGACGAAACGAAACTGATTCAAATCCTTTCTAATTTAATTTCAAATTCATTAAAATTCACAAAAAAAGGAGGCTCAATTGATATAGGTTTTGAACTTATTGATAGTAACAAACAGTACTCCTATGTTCGGGTAGATGTGCGAGATTCTGGCATTGGCATATCAGAAGAAAATCAAAAATTGCTATTTAACAGCTTTGAGCAACTGGATAACTCTACAACAAAATCTTATGGTGGCACAGGTCTTGGTTTAGCAATTTCTAAACAATTGGCCATTCTTTTAGATGGCCAAATTGGTGTGTATTCGAATCCAGGGTTAGGCAGTACTTTTTGGTTTACATTTAAAGCTATAAATGCTAAAAAAAGTGAACAAATATTACAGGATAAAATGAATTCATCACCTTCGAGCCTTCATAAAAAAACGGTACTTGTGGTAGATGATAACCAAATAAATAGAGAGGTTGCAGGTGAGATATTAAAAAATGCTGGGTGCAATGTAGTACTTGCATTTAGCGGAGAAGAAGCAATTGAGTTTGTTCAAAATCAACAATTTGATGTTATATTAATGGATATCCAGATGCCGAGCATGGATGGCATCGAAACAACTCGCCTCATAAAGGATTTAAACTTAAAAAAACCTCCAAGAATTGTGGCAATGACTGCTTATGCCATGAAAGAAGACAAAGACCGATTCCTAAATTTGGGAATGGATGATTACATATCTAAGCCAATTAGAGCAGTTACACTTATAGAAAAAGTGCTAAGCCAGACGAGCAAACCGTCCATTGAATATAACGGAGATAGTGACACGAAATCATTGGACGTTATCAACCTAAATGTGGTAGCTCAATTAAAAAAATATGGTGGTAAAGATATAATAGACACAGTATTCAATGATTTTATAGTAGAAACACAATTACAATTGACAGATTGTGAAACTGCTATTAAAAGTAAAGATTGGACAATGGTAAAAAGTATTTTACATACGCTAAAAGGCACATCTGGTACTTTAGGGATTGATAAAATGGCTCTAAACGCAAAAGAATTAGAACAACAATTAAAACAAGGTAATAATTTTGACGTAGAAGTTATTTTTTCAAAACTTATAGATAATTTTTCTGAATTTAAAGATACCTTTAAGGCACTAAATAGAAACTAAGAATTTTGTTATGGGAAAAAACATATTAATTGCAGAAGACAGCTCTGTCATATTAAATCTAACGAAGAAGATTTTAATGCAGCAAAATTTTGATATTGTAACCGTTAAAAATGGAAAATCTGTTTTAGAGAAATTAGAGAAAGAGGAATTCGACCTCATATTAATGGATATTAATATGCCTGTTTTAGATGGAATGGAAACAACCAAACGAATCAGAGAATCGAAAAACAGTGCTATTTCAAAACTTCCCATATTTGCAATAACAGGAAATGCTAGTAATTACTCCATCGATGAATTTAAAGCGGTGGGTATCAACGAATACCTCCAAAAACCTCTTGATTTCGACCGGTTAGTAACACTAGTTAATCAATATACGAAGTAAATGCCCATAAAATATTCCAAACAGTATTTACATAAACTGGAGGATTTAATGGCAGAAACAGATTTTGTACTTCGCTACGAAAAAGGAAGTTTTAAATCTGGTTATTGTATTTTAAATAGTAAAAAAGTAGCAATTGTAAATAAGTATTTTACGCATGAAGGTAAAATAAATTGTTTAATTGACATTTTCAAATCAATTGAAATTGATACGGAAAAATTAAGTACTCACAACCAATCTTTGTACCAAGAATTATCTCAAACAGACATTAAATTTTGATCGTCACATTTCTTGGCACGGGCACATCCCAAGGCATTCCAGTAATAGCCTGCAAGTGCGCTGTATGTAACTCTACCGATTATAAGGACATTCGACTCAGAAGTTCGGCACATATAGAAATTGACAATCTTCATATAAATATTGATGTAGGCACTGACTTTAGGCAGCAAATGTTGGTTAATAATATCAAAGAGATGGATGCTATTTTATTAACCCACGAGCACAAAGATCACACGGGTGGATTAGATGATGTGAGGTCTTTTAATTTTGCCCAGCAAATGGATATGCCATTATATGGAAGGCAGCATGTTTTGGACCAAATAAGCACTGAATTTTCCTATATTTTTGCCAAGAACAAGTACCCAGGAGTTCCACAAATTAACAGAAAAACGATAAGTAACAAACCGTTTAAAATTAATAATACCACTATAACTCCAATTGAAGTTATGCATCACAAATTGCCTGTGTTTGGCTTTAGAATAGAAGATTTTGCCTACATTACCGATGCTAATTATATTTCTGAAAAAGAAAAGACTAAACTAAAAGGGCTTAAAGTTCTAGTCTTAAATGCGCTGCAAATTAAAAAGCATATTTCTCATTTTACGCTAGCCGAAGCGATTGAACTAATTGAAGAACTTAAACCAGAAAAAGCATACCTTATTCACATTAGCCATAAACTAGGGCTATCGCGAGATGTTGCACCTACCCTACCCACAAACATCCAGCTGGCCTATGATGGGCTCAGAATTAGCATCTAATGCATAACAACTATTACTTCTTAAAACAATTAGTGCCCCTGTTAAAAGAGCAACTTAAGAGTGCTGAATTAGCAAAATGTTTTAGTCAAAACAAGGATGAATTAATTCTTGACTTTACGCTAAAAAAAGGGAAGAGTTTTTTTATCAAAGCACATCTTAAAAGCAATTTATCATGTTTGTCGTTTCCTATAAAATACCAGCGTGCTAAAAAAAATTCGGTTGATCTATTTAATTCTCTTATCAACCAAACCGTAAAAGATGTAAAACTTTTTAGCAACGAAAGGGCTTTTGCCATTGAATTTGAAAACCATCAATTGCTGTTCAAGCTATTTGGGAATCAATCCAATATAGTTTTGTTTAAAAATCATGTAGTATCTGAGCTCTTTAAAAATGATTTAAGTAAGGATAAGCTCATAACCATAAATAAACTTGATAGAAAATTAGACATTTCATTTGAAAGCTTAAAAGAGAACGACTGGAATATAAGAGAAGTAATTCCAACGCTGGATAAACAAAATGCCAATATCCTTTTTAACCAATTAACTAACGCTGAACACAAGAACAAAAGAAGCGTTTTTAACGAGTTTATGTTAGCATTAAACACTACTAAGTTTTACTTATTAAAAACAGAAAAGGGATACAAATTATCTCTCATTAAATCTGATCTTCCTGTAGATACATTTTATAATCCAATACAAGCAATTACATCATTTTTTGAAAAAGAAATTAAATACAGCACACTATTTACCCTAAAATCAAAAATTCTATTCGGCTTAAAAGGACAATTAACACAATCCAGTAATTACTTGGACAAAACATCACAAAAATTAAAACAACTTTCTACAGGCACTTCGAACCAACAAAAAGCTGATGTTCTAATGGCAAATTTGCACGCTGTGGAGAAAGGGCTTAAAACTGTTGAACTGCATAATTTTTACACCGAATCACCAATTGTAATAAAGCTAAATCCACTTCAAAGTCCTCAAAAAAATGCAGAGAAGTATTATCGAAAAGCAAAAAATGAGGCCAAAGAAATCTCAGTTTTAAAAAACAACATCAAAGAAAAAGAGAAGGTTCTTATTTCCTTAAATGCGAAGATTGATGAAATAAATGAATGTAACGACATTAAATTACTCCTAAAGCAAGAACCCAAACAAAAAAATAAGGGCTCAGAACCTGTTCTTCCGTACAAAGAATTTATTTTTGATGATTTTAAAATATTGGTTGGAAAAAATGCCAAGCATAACGACACATTAACCCTTAAAATAGCTAAAAAAGATGATTTATGGCTTCATGCGAAAGATGTTAGCGGATCACACGTGGTAATTAAGCAAATTCCTGGAAAATCTGTTCCAAAATACATCATAGAAAAAGCAGCACAATTGGCGGCCCATTATTCTAAACGAAAAACAGATTCTCTTTGCCCAGTATTATACACTCCAAAAAAATATGTACGCAAGAAAAAAGGCACCCCTGCAGGTGCCGTTTTTGTGGAAAAAGAAAAAGTTATACTGGTAGAACCAAACAATAATATTTAACTCCGAAATCATTCAGTCGGGTACAGGTAAAAAGTATATCAAAAAAAAATGGCCAAACTCAAAAACAAAAGAGTTTAGCCATTAGAATTAAAAGATTTTAAGTTATTGATCCCACCATAACCGATCAAATATGGTTACATCAGGAACTTGGTCGCCATTTTTATCAAGTTCGTCCTGCGGATATAGTATTCTTCGGATATATTCAGAAGCTACAGGAGTACCATCAGCAAATCTGGGAATTTCAACAAAGGTTGGGTAGGCAAAATCGTGCCTTCTCATGTCTGTCCAAGTCTCTTGGCTCATGGTAAACGTGGCCTTCCACTTTTCTGTCATAATTTTCTCCAATGATATAGAGGCAGAAGTCTCATTCCCATAAATGGCAATGTAGGGTTCAAGCCGAGAATCGCCCGCTGCAACTACTAATTCCATTTGCTCTCTCACCGCAGCATTGTGGGCTGTAGCTGCTCTTGGCAAATCACCAGACCTAAAGGCCGCTTCAGCTTCAATAAAAAGTAATTCAAAATAGGTAGCTACCATGTGATCTGAGTTGGCCGCTGAGTACCAACTATCTGGGTTTACGGCCGAGAAAAAACCTGGCTGAGAACCTGTACCAATCGGCTTTCCTTTTAATCCTGTAAACCTGCCCTGTCCATCAATTTCGGAAAAATAAGCATCCACTCTGGGGTCGTCTTCTGCCAGTAAATTATCCATAAATCGCTTGGCAGCAACCATAGAATTATTATTATAAAGCAAATTCCACCTGTTAAGAGATTGTGAACTTCCTTCGTATTTCATTTTCAAATCTGTGGTTGAACTAATTCCGGCAGCTTTAGATGCATCAACGTGGGCCAAAACTATAGTTGCACTGCCCATGGGGTCTAACTTGCTAAGGTGATTTGCATACCTTGCTGCTAATAAGTGTGCAGATGCTATCCATGCTTCAATATTCCCATTAAGAATGAAATCTCCATCTCCAAGCGATCGAAATGAGGTTTTTCCTAAATCTGCAACCGCTTCATTTAATAGGCGATCAATTTCACTATAAATAAACTCCTGAGAATCATACGCAGGAAATGTATTATCGAGGTCTAGTGCCTCACTCCAAGGAATTTCACCATACATATCAGTTAATTTACCTAATGCCAATGCCGTCATTACTTTAGCTGCACCAACATAATGCCACGATTCCTCTTCAGTACCTCGTGCTATGATATCTTTATAGGAGTTTAACGGACCCGTGTAATAACCAGTGAAATAGTACGTGAAATTACTATTGTCAAGAACATATTGATCCATATTGGTTGATGAACCAAATATACCCGACAACCGTTGGACAAATGGTTCCATATAACCTTCCATTCTACCACCGTAGTTATCAAGCTGTGCATAAATAGCACCGGCAAGTAGTACATCAACGGTTACATCTTCCGGTTGATTTTTGCTTTTATTTATTTCTTCAAATGTTTGATCACAGCTAGCTATCACCAACATTCCGATCATTACAAGAAATACCTTTATATATATTTTCATAATAATTTAATTTAGGATTTAAAATTTAATTCTTGCGCCAAATTCAAATGACTTGGTGTTGGGGATCATAAAATCGTCAAACCCCTGAATGTTTCCAACTCCATTTGCGCTAATCTCTGGATCATTACCAGTATAAGGAGTACTTAACCATGCATTCCTTGCCGTAAAAGTAAACTCAAGAGCTTGAATAAAAATTTTGTTGAGCCAAGCCTCTGGAAGTGAATAACCAATATAGATGTTTCTCAACCTCCACCAGGAGGCATCTTCAATATTATTCTCTCCCACTCTGCGGTAGGTATTTGCCCAAAAAGCATTGGTTAAAGGAGCCTCCAAGTTGTTAGGGGTTCCATCTTGAAATACGCCTCCCCAGTTTCTTGTTGCTTGATTATTAGGATCATTGTCATAATAACGTTCTTCTGTAATTTTTCCTTTACCTGAATAGTTAATTGCTGCACCAAATCCATTCACCACATCTCCTCCTTGTTTTCTTTCAAGGGTAAAGCCAAACCTTGCACCTTTGTAACTTAGGTTAGAAGAAATGCCAAGTATCCAGTCGGGGTTAACATTACCCAAAAGTACCCTCTGGCTACCTCGTATAGGCTGTCCATTGGCATCTACAACAATTGGCGCATCTAAATAATTAGGATCATCTACCGTAACTCCATATCTTTCGTAAGGGTAATCATATAATGAACCTAATTGCTCATCAACAATGGCAATTACTAAAGCTTGCGCCCAAAAATCACTGGCTCCTCCTAAAATAACTCGGTCTCGGCCATTGGCAATTTTTTCTACACGTCCTACATTTCTTGTAAAATTAAAATTAGTGTTCCACTCAAGCCCTTTAACTTTCACTGGATTATTTATTGAAAGTGTAATTTCAACTCCTTTATTACTTACAGTACCAAGGTTATCAAGTTTATTGGAAAAACCTGTAGAGGTAGAAACAGGCACTTGAATAATTTGGTCTTCACTTAAGCGTTGGTAATAAGAAAAATCTAACCCAATCAAATTGTTTAAGAAAAACGATTCAAAACCCGCCTCAGTTTCTGTGGTTCTTTCGGGTCTTAAATTTGGGTTGCGTAACAGTAAACTTTGAGAAAATCTTGCCCTGCTAAATACGTTAGGATCGCTTTTAACATAAACATTTCGCAAACTTTGGGTTGGAGCATCATTGGCTCCTTTAGCAAAAGATGCCCTCAATTTTAAAAATGAAAGCCAGTCTGCCTCTATCATTTCTGAAGCTATAAAACCTAGATTTACCGCAGGGTAGAAAAAATTATTATTCTCTAACGGAAGGGTTGACGACCAGTCATTTCTTCCGGTAACACCCAAGTAAAGCATATGGTTATAGCCAAGGGTAAACCCGCCATAAGCACCTATCAGCATTCTACCATCATCATTTTTAGTAGTGCTCTGATCTATTGTATTAGATACATCTAGGAAGTTAGGAAGTACAAAGGTAGTACCTTGGGTTACGATGTTATCTTGTTTCCACTGATAGTAATTATACCCTGCTATATAACTCAAATCAAGTTTATTGGCTATTTCAAAAGTACCAGAGAGAATAAAATCGGTCGTAAAATCACTACTTGTTAATCTAAATTCCTTTATGTCTCCATTCTCGTTTGGAGAAAGCCCTGAACCTATAGGCCTTACTTCGGTTCTTATCTCACCAAAAGTATCTAACCCAAGATTTAAACTAATGTTCATCCACTTAGCTACGTCAACACCCACTCTAACATTTCCAATAAACCTGTTGATGCGCCAATCTTCTCCATCTTCGTTTACCGCCCACTGTGGATGAGGGGTTGATGGGTACCAAACTTTACCTCCATTTTCATCTTTATAAGGAAATGAGTTTACATCCAATAAATTTGGGAAAAACGGCCAAGTAAGCATAAGTCCATTCCTTTCTCTTATCCTGTTTCCTCCTGTATTTATATAATTCAACTTAGTACTTAGTGAAACTTTATCACTAAGTTGTGTATTTAAATTACTTACCAAGGAATACTTATCATAGGTTGAGCTTGGAATAATACCAGTTTGATCAAGACTTGAGAAACCCAAATAATAATTTGATTTTTCATCGCCACCATCTATTGCTATAAAGTGTTTTTGGGTCTTTCCATCCTTCCAAAATCTTTCATAATTACCTGCATACGATGGAATGGGTGTTCCCGATACATCTTTTCGACCCGTTCCGTCAAGGTCTATTTGGGTAGTTCCAGAACCTGGCGCACCCGGAAATAGTGGGTTGGCTGTAAGGTCAGGCCCCCAACTCCATTGTGATTCAAAATCTACTCCATTTGCGCCTCTACCAAATTTATCGGTAAATTCATGAAGTTTATTTACTTTTTCAACAGACGTTTTGTAGGAGTATTCTACATTTAGCCCCTTTTTCGCACTTTGGCCTCCTTTTTTAGTCGTAATAATAATTGCGCCATTTGCAGCTCTAATACCGTATAGCGCAGTAGCTGCCAATCCTTTGAGTACGGTGAGCGATTCAACTGTATTTGGATCTAGGTCAATTGCCCTATTTGATGTATTTGTTCCTTCCATATCACCTCCCACTACTTCATTACTAATCGGAATCCCATCAATAACGTATAGTGGTTGGTTATTATAGCTTATGGAAGACATTCCACGAATAATAACATTGGTTCCACTACCGGGCTGCCCTCCTGAATTTTGAATCTGAATACCCGATATTTTTCCATTTACGGCATCTAGTAAATTAGAATTTCCACTGTTGGTAACATCCTCTGTTCCTACTGTTTGAACAGAGTACCCAAGTGAAGCTTTATCGCTTGTGATGCCCATAGCTGTAACAACGACTTCATTCAGGCTAGTTACATCTTCTTCCAGTATGATGTTGAAAAGTGTTTGTCCACCTATTGACTGTTCTACATTTTTGTACCCAACAAAACTTATTACCAGTACATCATTGTCTTCCACATCTAACTCAAACCTGCCATCTGCATCTGTAACAGTTCCTGTTGAAGTGCCCTTGATCAAAACGGACACCCCGGGCAGTGGTTCACCACTAACATCCGTAACTGCGCCTTTAACTCTAATTTGATCTACCACCAATACTAAAACATCATTAGCTTTGGTTTTCGATTTTCTAATAGGTTTTTGCACATTTATGTTTTTATTTACCTGCTTAAACCCAAGGCCAGTAGTTTTTGAAATATCTAATAGTATATTATAGATAGTTTTGTTTTGATAGTTACCACTTAGCCTTATATCAGACCTAAGGTCTTTTTCGAAAAACACAAACTTGTATTCTGTTAAATTTTCAATTTTAGAAAAAACTGTTTCAATCTTTTCTTCGTCAAAATTTAGGTTGACATTCACGTCTTTAACACTCTCTACTTTTTGGCCGTGTGTATTTTCAGCTGCCAGTAACATACCAACTAGCAAAAACTGAGTTAAAATACCATAAAGTGAATACATAAAGACTTTTTTGAATAACTGTAATCGTTTAAATTTCATATCTTTGTAAGGTTTTAATGTTGGAAAATTGCATTGGGACTTTTTCTTGCTAATTGAAATATTAAATGTGTCCAAACATGGCATTTCAATTGGAAAGAAATTTTACAGCAGTACTCCTTGAGTACTGCTTTTTTTTAAGTGCTGTTCATTTTTTTCATATGGTGTTGATGTAGTTGATAATTATTTTTTTATTATTAATTGAATATTTGAAATTGGCAGTATGGCTAAGTGAAAGTAATACATCTTCCAACAACTGGTTATCAAAACTTGCAGTAAGATCCCACGCTTTGAGTCCATTGTTTTCTATTTGAATATCTACACCATACCACCTTTCTAATCTTTCGATAACATCCAATTCACTAGCATTTTTAAAATATATGATACCTTGTTTCCACCCCAGTTCTTGCTCACTTACAAAATCTGATTCTATCAATTCATTATTTTGTTTAAGATATGTAGCCTTTCTGTTTGGGTATATATAGATCACATTTGACAAATCAATATTTCCAATTTCCAGATTTTCTACTTTTACTTTACCTGTAACAACCGCAACCTTAATATGCTTAAATTCAGGATACGCATTTATATTAAATGAAGTGCCCAGTACAGTAGTAGAAACATTGCTTGTCTTTATTTCAAATGGCCGCTTTAAATCTTTTGTTACTTCAAAAAATGCTTCTCCTTCCAACACTACTTCTCTTTTAAACTCATTAAATGTGGCAGGAAAACGCAACTCTGAATCGGAGTTTAATTTAACAACAGTACCGTCTGATAACCTAAAGGTTAATTTCTCTCCACTATCGGTACTCTTGGTATTCCAAACTACTGTTTCTGTTTTTATATTATCCGTTTGTGCCATAAAAATGGCTAAACCCAAGCCTAGAACCACACTAATAACCGCAGCTACTTTAAGAACCCTTCTGAAGATTAAAGTGTTACTTGATTTTAAGTTAGGACTTAGATCCTCGGTTTTACTTCGAATATCATTATACAGACGGTCGCCAAAAGCTTGTTTGCTCCCTAAGCCATATATATCCCAAGCTTTTCCATCATCCTCATACGAATCGAAAAAATCGATAAGGTATTTTTCCTCCTGGGCTGTGGCTTCGCCTTTCAAATACTTATCTATTAATAATTTTAGTTCTTGCTTATTCATAAGTAACCTTTATACATAGATGTTGCATAAGTTGGCGTTACCCCTTGCTTACCACTAGATTTATTTTTTACATTGTCGTTTAGTGAAGCTAGAACGTTATGCCTGCCCGATAGAATACAGGCATACAATCTCAAATACTACTTAAATTTTGAGATGTCTTGAAATAAAATAGAATTATTTGTGACGAGATTAAGGCAAAATAATTCAGCAATGTAGAGTTATGGTTGGATATTTTAATGATAATACTCTGAGAATGAAACAATACTGTGTCACTTTTTAAGGCTATAATGGTATAAATTAATACTCCAAGGTAAAGCTGAACAGGCTAGCAATTATACCATATGAAGAATGGAAATAATCAAAAACTTACTAAAAAACGTTGATTTTAAAAATCTAAAAACATGGTAGCCAACACTTACTTAGCACAAAACTGGACTAAAACTAGGCTATTTAGAGAATGGAATATCCTTGTCTAAATCGGAGCGTATTTGTTTTAGTGCCCTAGTAATATGACCCTCTACGGTTTTAGGAGAAATGTTTAATTTGTTGGCAATTCCCGTGTGGGATATATATTCAAAACGACTTAGTTCAAAAACTTCTTTGCAACGGACTGGTAACTTTGCCAAACTCAGGTCAAGCTCCCTTTTTAGTTCATTATGATATATAATCTGTTCTACATTATTTGAAGATAGTATAAAATTCATCCGATCCAGGTGTTTTTGGCTAATATTGCCGTTGCGTAAATATTCAAACATCTTTAAACGAACCGCTCCGAACAGATACCTGGATAAATTCTTTATTGCAACCTGCTTTCTTTTTTCCCAAAGGCTGATAAAAATTTCCTGAACACAATCATAACAAACCTCTTTGTCTTGAGTAATATTATAGGCTGTTCTAACCAGCACTTCCCAATACCGAGTGTATATTACTTCAAATGCGCTGTGGTCATTTTGAGAAACCATCCTCATCAATTGACGATCCTCTAACACATAATATTTTCCTAGTCCCATCTATAAAACAAACATTTCACAATTCTAATATAAGCAAAGTTTTGAGAAATGCGAATGCAAAAAAAATATTTCAGGTAGTGAAGAATACTCCTTTAAAACCTAAATAATTGCTGTAAGATATTGCATATTAACCATTTAACCCTCGATTGAATCTCTCGATTAAATGTATAATAGTATTTATAATATGCTCATATTTTTTGAAAGCCTTGAGGCGTTGTGGTTATGTAGTCACCAACTTTTGTTTCTGAAGTAAACCCGTTTTATGCATTAGAAAATGATACTACTCAGCTGGAAAAACGTTGCCACAAAGACTCCAAGGCTCTAAGAACCACTAAATAAAGGTATTAGAAGATTTAAAACCTTAGCGAAACTTTCTGACTTCATGCCTTAGTGGCTAAAAAGGATGTTTTAGTAGCTGAGTCGTCACTAGAAAATCTATTCCGTATCTAAACAGCTGCAAATTAGAAACTTCGTTGAGTTTTTTGATTTATTGCTATTTAACTTCTCACTACAAAGTGCTAATGCATAAAGCTGGTTAAAATAATATCGCAAATTGTAGAACGCTAAATGCAGGTATTATGCAATTATAGGTTGGAAAACAAAAGCACCATTTTTCTTCAAGTTTACAACGATCGTGATTCCAACTATTAAAACTAAGTTTAAGGCTTAACTTTCTCCCTAAACGCAAGCTTACTCGGTAACATTAATCTTTAACATATTAGTTCTGTATTTCTTTTTAATGGGCATACTAGCCATCGTTATATAAGCATCTCCTTTGTTTAAATGGCCTTCCTTCTTAAGAAGAGCTTCTACTTTCTCAATGGTTTCATCAGTCGTATCATTCGAATCGAAATAATATCCTCTTACACCCCAAATCAAATTAATCATCGTTAAAAGCTTTTTATTACCTGTAAAAATAAAAATGTTCGCTTTAGGTCTATTCGCAGAAAGTTTCCAAGCAGTAAAGCCAGACCATGTCATTCCTGCAATTACATGGGCTTTCGTATCATAACTAAGACGAACGGCACTTTGAACCAAGCTGGTGGGGTAAAAATCAGGTGACTCGGGCCTTGATTCATGGTACTTAAAGTAAATTTCTTCATAATTAGACTCCACAGAACCAATTATTTTATTCATGCTTTGAACTGCCAATTCAGGAAATTTACCAGCAGCAGTTTCTGCTGATAACATAACGGTGTCTGCCCCATCAATTACAGAATTTGCGACATCATTTGTCTCTGCCCTGGTTGGTCGTGCATTTTCAATCATGCTTTCAAGCATTTGAGTAGCAACAATCACAGGTTTAGCAGCACGATTACATTTTTTGATAATGTTCTTTTGAATCATCGGAACATCTTCCATTTCCACTTCCACTCCTAAATCACCCCTGGCAACCATGATGGCATCGGTAGCATCAATAATAGCGTCAATTTTCTTAACGGCTTCAGGTTTTTCAATTTTAGCAATAACACGAATATCTTTTTTTGCAGCTTCAATTCGCATCTTTAAATCTATAATATCAAGTGGGTCTCTTACAAATGATAAGGCCACCCAATCAACATCATGCTCAATTCCAAATTTTAAATCTTCAATATCCTTGGGTGTTAAAGATGGTGCAGAAACATTACTAGAAGGAAGGTTTATCCCTTTTCTAGACTTTAACGAACCACCATGAACCACGGTAGTATGTACTTCTTTACCCTTCACAGAATCAACTCTTAATTCAATATTTCCATCGTCAATAAGAATTGACTCCCCTGGATTTACATCATTGGCAAGACCTTTATAAGTAGTACTCACTTTTTTAGCATTACCCAAGATCTCCTCGGTAGAAACTACAAGTTTATCTCCATCCTCTATTACAGTACCATCTGCAACAGTATCTAGCCTAATTTTCGGGCCTTGCAAATCCTGGAGTATTGATATATGTGTATTGAGCTCTTTATTTAACTCGCGTATATGCTTAATAACTTTAGCATGATCCTCGTGGGTACCATGTGAAAAATTGAGTCTAAATACGTCCGTGCCAGCAACGATAAGCGACTTTAATACTTTTTTAGTATTAGAAGCAGGACCAACTGTAGCAATTACTTTGGTTTTATTAAAAATGATATTGTCCATTATTAGAAAATAAAATTATCCTTTGATTTAAGTTTTGTAGTATCTATTAATTGAACAAAAGATATCTCATTTAATGACTGTAGTTTTTTTACTATTTCAGCCAATTCAACAAATTGTCCTTCTCCTTCAATCATAAAGAAATAGTCTATTTGAGCTAACTCTTTAGCCATATATTCTACCTTTTCTTTATCAATACTTTTGTTCTTTACCAAATCGATTTTATTAAATTCAATTTGGTAACAATAATTACTAAAAGCAGCTTTAGCGCCTTTAGTGAAGTTAATTTCTAGATCACTTACTAGAGTTAACTCTATCTCAAATACTTGGTTAATTTTCCAGGCGAGCTTATAATCTTTTAAAGAAGTTACAATTCCAATTACAGAAGCATCGTCTTCGATTTCAACTTCTAACTTTTTTTTACTCATGCGGAATGCAAAGATATGTTTATACAGCCTTAAATTACTACTATATAAGGCAGATTTTAATAATAAGTTGGTAAGTTTTTTTTCAAAAGGAATTATTCATTTTTAATTATCACTTCACATTATTATTATATAAATCATAAAAAGTTATTCATTCATTTCAACAAGACGTAAATTGCTGCTCAGAAGCAACGAAATATAATTTTTATTTGTTTGAGTTTATGAATGAATTGTATTCCTTTGCATCGAATTTTCACCAAACAATTAGAAGGAAATGTCTGAAATTGCACAAAAAGTTAAAAGCATCATAATTGATAAGCTTGGAGTAGAGGAATCTGAAGTAACAAACGAAGCTAGTTTCACAAACGATTTAGGAGCTGACTCACTAGATACAGTTGAACTTATTATGGAGTTCGAAAAAGAATTTAACATCTCTATTCCAGATGATCAAGCAGAAAACATTGGCACTGTAGGCCAAGCTGTAACTTATCTTGAAGAAAACGTAAAGTAAGACTTTGGAATTACGAAGAGTAGTAGTTACCGGACTTGGTGCCCTAACTCCAATAGGAAATACTGTTGATGAATTTTGGCAGGGATTATCTAATGGAGTTAGTGGTGCTGCCCCGATAACACTTTTTGACGCTGAACCATTTAAAACCAAGTTTGCGTGTGAAGTAAAAAACTTCATCCCAACCGATTTTATAGATCGTAAGCAAGCACGTAAAATGGATAGATTTACCCAATTAGGAATGGTGGCTGTAGAAGAGGCCATTCAAGATTCGGGGATTGATTTAGAAGCCATTAACCCAGATAAAGCTGGGGTTATATGGGGTTCAGGTATTGGAGGTATTAATACTTTTCAAAACGAAGTAGATAATTATGTAGAAGGTGGAAGAAACCCCAGGTTTAACCCCTTTTTTATTCCTAAAATGATTGCTGATATAGCAGCAGGATATATTTCTATTAAATATGGGTTTAGAGGCCCAAATTTTGTAACAGTTTCCGCTTGCGCCTCTGGTACAAATGCAATAATCGACTCCCTTAACTATATTAGGTTAGGCCATATGGATATCGCCATTACTGGTGGTTCAGAAGCGGCTGTTTGCGAAGCGGGATTGGGTGGGTTTAGTTCAATGAAAGCGTTATCAGAAAGAAATGATGCCCCTGAAAAGGCATCACGACCATTTGACAAAGGGAGAGATGGCTTTGTTCTAGGAGAAGGTGCAGGAGCACTAATTTTAGAAGAATACGAGCATGCTAAAGCTCGTGGAGCAACTATTTATGCAGAAGTTATTGGCGGTGGAATGTCTGCGGATGCTCACCATATTACTGCACCTCATCCGGAAGGGAAAGGTGCAAAATTGGTAATGCGAAACGCATTAAATGATGCCCATATCGACCCTACGGAAGTTGATTATATTAACGTACACGGCACGTCAACACCTTTAGGTGATGTTAGTGAAGTACTTGCCATTCAAGCTGTTTTTGGAGAGCACGCCTACAAGTTAAATGTGAGTTCAACAAAATCAATGACAGGCCATTTATTGGGGGCTGCAGGTGCAATTGAAGCGATAGCTGCTATCAAGGCAATGCAACATTCATTGGTTCCTCCAACAATCAACCACGAAACTGTTGATGAAGGACTCGATCCCAAAATCAACTTTACATTAAACAAGGCTGAAAAAAGAGAAATTAATGTAGCATTGAGCAATACTTTTGGTTTTGGTGGTCACAATGCTTCTCTCGTTTTCAAAAAAATAACAGCGTAGCAGTGCATCAGGCTTTTAGGCGAACCCTAAACCTTTTCAAATCTTATTCTTTAGAAGACAAAAACCTTCGGGTGGTAATAGAATCTATTACCGGAAAAAAGCCTATTACGTTAAAATTATACAAATTAGCCATAAAACATGCCTCCACCTCAGAGGCAGATAGGTATGGAAGAAAAGAATCATACGAAAGATTAGAGTACCTAGGTGATGCATACTTGGGAGCAGTTGTTGCTGAATATCTTTACAAAAAATATCCACACAAGGATGAAGGATTCTTAACTGAGATCCGCTCGAGGATAGTTAACCGAGAATCTCTTAACCAACTTGGCCGAAAATTAGGCTTAGAACAAATAATAGAGGTTGATCAAAAAAATGGACTTCGAAGGCATAAATCTATTTATGGAGATATAATGGAATCGCTGATTGGTGCCATTTATTTGGATTATGGATTTTATGTATGCAAAAATTTCATTTTACATAAGCTAATAGAACCCAATTTCAATATCGATAAATTAATTAACGAAAACCCTAACTTCAAAAGTCAAATCATAGAATGGAGTCAGAAAAATGGCAAAGAGGTTAGATTTGAAACAGAAAATGTAGTTGAAAAGGGCAACTTTAAGGAATTTGAAGTTTCGTTATATATTGAAGACATCTTTGTGGTAAAAGGACACGGCTCAAGTAAAAAGAAGGCTGAGCAATCAGCAGCAAGAAAGGGTTTAGAATTAACTTTGCCTGACTAATTATTTATTATGCAAATTGCAGGTGCTTCTTTAAATCAAACGCCACTGGATTGGGCAAACAATACCGCTAACATTATTAATGCCATATCAAGGGCTAAAAATGAAGAAGTTAGTATCTTGTGCTTGCCTGAGCTTTGCATAACTGGTTACGGTTGTGAAGACATGTTTCTTGCCCCTTGGGTTGGGCAACAAGCCTTAGAAGAAATTTATAAAATCCTTCCTCATACAATTAATATAACTGTAACCTTAGGACTACCTCTAAGGTATAAATCTGAGATGTATAATACAGTTTGCATCGTTTCTAATGGTGTGATACTTGGATTTCAAGCCAAGCAAAAATTGCCAAATTATGGCATCCATTATGAGCAAAGGTGGTTTACACCTTGGAATCAGGGAAAACAACTTATATCCATTGACGATAATTTGTATCAATTTGGAGACTATACTTATCAGATTGAAGAAGCGCTAATCGGTTTTGAAATTTGTGAAGAAGCTTGGAATAAGGATAGGCCAGCTTACCACTTAGTAGATCAAAAAGTAAATTTAATCTTAAACCCAAGTGCAAGCCATTTTGCATTAAATAAAGAAACCGAAAGAGAAAGCTTAGTCGTAAAAAGTTCTGAATCGTTTAAGTGCACCTACGTTTACACCAATCTTTTAGGCAATGAAGCAGGTAGAATTATTTTTGACGGAGACGTAATTATTGCTCAACATGGAAAACTATTAATTTCAGGAGAAAGGTTTAGTAAAAAGCAAGTATGTTTATCTAAGGCCAAAGTTGACCTAAAAAAACCTCCAAAAAATGGATTTACAAGTCGTAAACTTTCTGTTTACCAACAATTTACACAAGCAGCCACTCTTGGCTTATTCGATTACCTAAGAAAAAGTAAAAGCAAGGGGTTTGTTTTGTCATTAAGTGGTGGAGCAGATTCATCTTCTATTCTTGTACTTGTAGCCCAGATGGTAAAAACTGGTATTGAAGAATTGGGAGTTGAACTATTTCTTACCAAAATAAATCGAAAAGATTTAATTGGCCGTGTAACGGGCTGGAAAGAAGTGATGCAACACATGTTAACCACTGCATATCAAGGTTCTAAAAATTCATCAGAAGCAACATTACAATCAGCGAAAGAATTGGCAAAATCCGTTGGTTCTACATTCTATCACTGGAATATCGACCAACCAGTTAACAATGCTGTAAACACCATCGAAGAGCAGTTAAAGAGAGAATTAAACTGGGAAAAAGATGATATTGCCTTGCAAAATATACAAGCAAGAAGTAGGTCTCCCTTAATATGGATGCTCGCTAATATTAAAAATTCTATATTACTAACCACATCTAACAGAAGCGAAGGCAGTGTTGGTTATACCACCATGGATGGTGATTCAAGTGGTAGCCTTGCCCCCATTGCTGGAATTCATAAATCATTTATAGTAGATTGGCTAAAGTGGGCAGAAAGGGAATTGGATTACAAAGGGTTAAATTGTGTAAATAAATTAACTCCTACAGCAGAATTAAGGCCTGTAGAATTTACACAAACTGACGAAGATGATTTAATGCCCTACCCAGTGCTTCAACAAATTGAGCAATTATTTATAAAAGAAAGAAAAAGCCCTTTAACTATTTACCAAGAATTAAATCAAGGGGTTGAGTCTAAAATACTAGCCAGCTATGTGATTAAATTTTTTAGGCTTTGGAGTAGAAACCAATGGAAAAGAGAGCGAATTGCCCCTTCCTTTCATTTAGATGATTATAATATTGACCCAAGGAGCTGGTTTAGATTTCCTATACTATCAGGTGGTTTTGAGAACGAACTAAAAGAGCTTCAAGAAATTACAGAACAATAGTACTCCTGCTTAATTAATTGAATTACTAATTCTATATTTGAACAAATATATACTATGGACACGCTAAGCTTTATTATTTGGAATTTCGATCCCACATTTTTTACACTTGACCTTTCAGGAATTGGCTTAGGAGTATTTCCTATTCGCTGGTACGGATTATTTTTTGCCATGGGTTTTTTAATCAGTCAGCAAGTGATGTTTTACATCCATAAAAAAGAAGCTGGAAGTGAATTAGAAAAACGAAAAATTGCTGAAAAATACGTAGAAAGTGTCACCATCTATATGATAATTGCCACCATTGTAGGTGCTCGATTAGGCCATGTAATGTTTTATCAACCCATGGATTATTTAGCCAACCCCTTACGAATTCTTAATTTAAGAGAAGGTGGATTAGCGAGCCATGGAGGTGGTTTGGCTATATTTTTCTCTTTATGGCTATTTTCTAAATATAGATTTAACATCCAAGATGGTTCATTCAAAAAATTATTCTTCATAAAGTTTAATAGAGGCTATAGTTATCCTCAAATATTAGATAGACTTGCCATTGTAGTTGCCCTTACTGGTGTTCTTATCCGTTTTGGCAATTTTACAAATTCTGAAATTATTGGTAAGCCAACGGATGCAGAATGGGGTGTGGTGTTTGCACGGCAAGCTACCGATGCACTTACCTACGACCCTAACGGCACTGGCTGGATAGAAGAAATATCGTATGAGAAAGATGAAAGTAGGGAAATAACAGAAGGGCATGTTCCAATACTTGTAAACATCACTTTCAAGAAAAAACCGTTTGAGGAAGCAAAAATTGAATCATTCCTAGATTCTGGAATTAAAAGAGTACTAAATCGAACATCAAAGCATTTTTATGAACCTAGTGATCACAAACTAGAATTTACCCTTAACCAGCAAAAAGGGCAATATAATGCTGTAATAAGTACTTATGGCATTGCACGCCAACCCTCACAATTATATGAATCCATCTCATACTTATTAATTTTCTTGCTCCTATTTTCGGTGTGGAATAAAGGAAAAATCAAGACACCTCCTGGCTTAATATTTGGACTTTTAATGACCATTATGTTTATCACTAGATTCTCCATTGAGTTTACGAAAGAAAATCAGGTTGATTTTGAAGACGGCATGGCGTTAAATATGGGTCAATGGCTAAGTATTCCTTTTGTATTGGCAGGAATTGGAATGATAGTATATTCTATGAAGAACAAAAACAGACTAGAGTCGTAGAGATTAGCTAATTTAAAAAGGGTTGATTTGTTTAACCCGAATTATGCAATAGGGTTCGTTATGAGGTTTTAAGTCGCAATAAATCAGGCAGTTTGGAGTCAAAAGCATAGCACCGCTATGGTGAGAATACAAACAAAGCGAAGCGTCTGATTTGAAGTGAGTTAAAGACGTAATAGAAATCCTATTGCATAATTCGGGTTTAAAAACAGAGTTGATTCGTTTATTTGTTTATAAACAGTTCAACAAATCAACGGTTCAACTTACGGCACAGGATCATAACCACTACCTCCCCAAGGGTGGCAACTAGCTATTCGTTTTGCTGCCAACTTCCCTCCTTTTAATACGCCATGCTTCATTAGGGCTTGTTTGCTATATTCAGAACACGTAGGGGTATATCTACATGATGAAGGTAATAAGGGGGAAATAGCGTATTGATAAAACAAGATTGGGCCTGTAGCTATTTTTCTAAAAATAACGTTGTTTTTTTTCTCCATCATCACATCCTTGCAGCCATAAATAAGGATAAATCTTTGTAAGGTAAATTATACTTTTTAGCAATAAACCTACTCGTTATCCCTCCTTTATAGGTATATACTCCATTCATAAACCATTTATGGTTGTAAATCATATCTTCTAAGCTGCCTTCTTCAGCTGACCTCAGCAATGTAGGCGTAAAAATATTACTGAGCACATAAGAAGCCGTGCGTGCAACACGTGAAGTAATGTTTGGTACTCCATAATGAATTACACCATATTTTTCTATTACTGGCAACTCATGGGAAGTTAATTCCGAAGTTTCTACGCACCCCCCATGATCTATGCTTAAATCTATAATAACAGAGCCTTCCTTCATCGATCGTACCATTTCTTCAGATACAACTATTTTATTAGCCCCTCTTTCGGCTCTTAAAGCACCAATTACCACATCTGCGCTTTTTAACGCATTTGTAAGGTGAGAAGAATCTAACGTACTTGTAAACACTTGAAAATTAAGTGCATGTTTTAACCTTCTTAATTTATAAATATGGTTATCAAAAATCAATATTTCAGCCCCTAATCCCGAAGCTGCCCGAGCCGCATATTCCGCCACGGTGCCTGCTCCTAGAATAACCACTTTAGTAGGAGGAACTCCTGTTATTCCTCCTAAAATTACACCAAGACCATTATTAGTTGTCGTTAATAATTCAGCAGCAATCTGCATAACCGTATTACCAGCTATTTCGCTCATTGCTCTCACAATTGGTTTTCCGGCCACTTTATCTTCCACCATTTCGTAGGCAAGAGCAATCACTTTTTTGGCCGACAACCGTTTAAAATATTCTTCGTTACGTGTTGCCATTTGCAAGGCAGAAAATAGTATTTGATTGGGTTTCAGTAAATCAATTTCAGGAAATGTAGGGGGTTCAATTTTTAATATTACATCTGCTTGATACACTTCTTCTCGACTTTGAACAATTTCAGCTCCAGCCTCACTGTATTCTTGATCAGAAAAATTAGCTTTTACACCTGCACCGGTTTCGATCCACACTTTATGGCCATTATTAAAAATAACTTCTACCGCATCAGGAGTTAAGCTAATTCTATTTTCTTGCAATGAAATTTCTTTAGGAATACCAACAAATAAGGTGTTTGGCTTACTTGCCACCCTCGCAAGCTGCTCTTGTGGATATAAGCTAGTTTCTCTTGCTAATTTCTCAAAGCCTGTCTGTTTGCTCTTACTCATACCTAGTTAGTTTAAAAATTCGTTCCTCACCTCCCTTACTTTCAATACTGATCATTAAAAGCTCATCTGGTAAAATGTTTTCAACTTTTTGGGGCCATTCTATAAAGCAATAATTACCTGAATAAAAATACTCTCCTACACCAATATCAATCGCTTCTTGTTCTGTTTTTAACCGATAGAAATCAAAATGATAGAAGGGAGCACCCTCAGCATCGTATTCATTAATAATGGCAAAAGTAGGGCTGGCTACTTCATCAGTTACGCCAAGATTTTTGCAAATTTTTTTTATTAGCGTAGTTTTACCTGCTCCCAAATCACCCACAAAAACCCATACTTTTATCCGCTGTGCAAAGCTTATAATTTGTGCTGCAATGCCAGGCAAATCATCTAACCGTTTACACGACAGTGCTCTTGAATCTAGCAAATTATTATCCATTCCGTGAAGTTAAGGATATAATGGGGATAATCATCTCTTCTAAAGAGATGCCTCCGTGCTGAAATGTATCTCTATAATACTTAACGTAATAATTAAAATTATTAGGGTATGCAAAAAATTGATCTTTGAGAGCAAACACATAAGAAGATGAAACATTTATTTTAGGAAGATTTATTTTTTCAGGGTCGCGCACAACATAAACGTCATCGCTGTTATAACTTAAATTTTTACCTTGCTTATACCGTAAATTCGTGTTCGTATTTTTATCACCAATAATTTTAAAAGGTTTTTTAACCCTTATTGTGCCATGGTCCGTGGTTATGATTAATGTAGCATCTTTGCTGCTAATCCGTTTGAGGGCATCTAGCAAAGGGGAATGGTTAAACCACGAATTTGTTAAAGAACGATACCCCGACTCGTCTGGAGCTAAATCTTTAATCATAGCCATATCAGTACGTGCGTGCGATAACATATCTACAAAATTGTAAACAATTACATTCAAGTCATTGGTCATTAAACTATTAATGGAATCTACTAAATTCTTACCTTGATTCGTATGAATTACTTTTTGATAATTCCACTTAATGTCCAAACCTTCCCTATCAAGCTGAGCTTGAATAAACTTATCCTCCTTATTATTTTTACCACCATCTATAGCTTCGCCCACCCATAAATCAGGGTGTTTTTTAGACATTTCCAAAGGCATTAAACCCGAAAAAATCGAATTACGAGCATAAGCAGTGGTGGTTGGCAATATAGAATAATAAGATTTTTCCTCGTTTAGATTAAAATACTCTAGAATAAGTGGTTTTAGCATCAACCATTGGTCGTACCTCAAATTATCGATTACCAGAAAAAACACAGGTTTCCCTTTACCAATGTGAGGAAATACTTTTTCGCGCATAATTTGGTGCGATAGCATGGGGCTGTCCTCAGGATTATCTAACCAGTCTTCGTAATTATCACCAATATACTTCGCAAAATAATTATTGGCTTCAACCTTTTGTGCATCTAATACCTCTTGCATATCGGCCTCTGCCTGTTTATCAAAAGCCAATTCCCAATGGGTGATTTTTTTATAAACATCGGCCCATTCATCATAATCGAGGTAGTCATTTAAGGCCATTGAGATATCTCTAAAATCCTGCTGATATCCCATATTAGTATGTTCCGAAACCAGACGCTTATTATCTAAGACTTTCTTAACCGACATCAATATTTGATTCGGGTTTAAAGGCTTAATTAAATAATCTGAAATTTGGCCTCCTATTGCCTCTTCCATAATACTTTCCTCTTCACTTTTTGTGATCATTACTATCGGAAGATTGGGCAATCTCTGCTTTATTTCTTTTAGTGCTTCTAATCCAGTCATTCCTGGCATATTTTCATCTAAAAAAACAACATCAAAATACTCTTTTTCACAAGTATCAACTGCATCAGCACCACTATTTACAGGAGTTACTTCGTAGCCCTTTTTCTCAAGGAATAAAATATGAGGACGTAATAAATCAATTTCATCATCAGCCCAGAGTATTTTAAATTTATTCATACATCTATTTTTTAGTGAAGTTAGCACCAATAACGAAATCTATGCCAATCTATTTTCAGATATTCAGGATTTTTTTACTAAGAATACGATAAAAATTAACCAATTTTAATCCATCATTAAAACTAACGGAAAAGTTGAATAAGAAAAAAATTTTTAATGACCCAATCTATGGGTTTATAAATATACATAGCCACCTTATTTACGACATAATTGAAACAACCCAGTTCCAACGGTTAAGAAGAATAAAACAAACAGGGTTAGCAGATTTTGTTTACCCAGGAGCTAATCATACACGTTTTCATCATGCGTTGGGTGCCATGCACCTAATGTCGAGAGCACTAGATAACCTCAGAGAAAAAGGGCACTTGATTTCAAATGAAGAATACGAGGCCGCCTTAATTGCTATATTATTGCATGATGCCGGCCATGGACCATTCTCCCACACACTTGAGCCCACCTTGCTAAGCAACGTAAGTCATGAATCAATATCATTATTGGTTATGAAAGCATTGAATCAACAATTTAGCAATCAACTTGAATTAGCAATTAACATTTTTACTGGGAGCTACCATAGGCCATTTTTTCATCAGTTGGTATCTAGCCAATTGGATATTGATAGGTTAGATTATCTAAAAAGAGATAGTTTTTTTACAGGAGTATCGGAAGGAAGCATTGGCTCTGAACGAATTATAAAGCTCTTTGAAATTGTAGATGATAAAATTGTGGTGGAAGAAAAAGGGATCTATAGCATAGAGAACTTTTTAAGTGCAAGAAGATTAATGTACTGGCAAGTTTATTTGCATAAAACGGGTATTGCAGCAGATGCAATGCTTAAAAACACGCTTTTAAGAGCTAAGTTTCTGATAAAAAACAAGGCCGATATTCAAACTCCATCTCCTCTTAATTCTTTTTTATCTACCGAAATAGACTACGAATCGATTAGCAATAACAATGAAATACTTGATCAGTTTGTACAACTTGACGATTACGATATTTGGGCAGCAATTAAAGGATGGAGGAACTCAAACGATAAAACATTAGCTTACCTATCAAGTTCTATAATAAATAGAAAACTATATAAAATTAAGCTTGGTAATAGTCCATTTCCAGAGTTAAAGAAAGAGCTGGAATTAAAATTTCTAGAAATCGGAATAAGCAAAGAAGACCTACCTTTCTATATAACAGAAGGCTCCATATCTAATGAAGCTTATATGGCACATAATCAAAAAATTCAATTACTTAAAAAGGATGGAAGTGTTGTTGATATTGAAAAAACCGCAGATTTACCTAACATTAAAGCAATGAGTAAAATTGTGACTAAATATTATCTATGCTGGTCTAATAAAGTAACTTTGCCAGCTTAATCAATTAAATCAATGGAATTTAGTGTAAATCAGATTGCAGCCTTACTTAATGGCACAATAAATGGCAATGGGGAAATTCTTATTTCTGGCCTTGGAAAAATACAAGATGCAGAGCAAAACCAACTTTCATTTTTAGCCAACCCAAAATACGAACAATACATTTATAACACCAATGCAGGGGCGGTAATGGTTGCGAACCATTTTAAGGCTGAAAAGGAAATAAAAACTACGTTAATTAGAGTTGAAGACCCTTATGCCAGTTTTACCTTATTATTAGAAGAATATCATAAAGCTGTTACATTTAGCAAATCAGGTATTGAAGAACCTTGTTTTATTGGGAAAAACTCTACTGCTGGAGCAGATATATACCGAGGAGCATTTTCATATATTGGTGAAAATGTGAAAATTGGTGAAAATGTGAAAATTTACCCCAATTCTTATATTGGAGATAACTGTATAATAGGAGATAATACCCTCATCTATGCTGGAGCTAAACTTTATAGTGGCACAATTGTAGGTAACAATTGTACAATACATTCTGGAGCAATTTTAGGTAGCGATGGTTTTGGTTTTGCACCCCAAGAAGATGGTACGTATAAAACTATTCCGCAAATGGGAAACGTGATACTAGAAGACAACGTGAGCATTGGAGCTAACACTGTGATAGATTGTGCCACATTTCAAGGAGATGGCACCACTATAATGAAGGGAGCTAAATTAGATAACTTAATACAGATTGCCCATAATGTAAAAATTGGGGAAAACACTGTTATGGCTGCCCAAGCAGGAATATCCGGTTCCACTGAAATTGGCAGCAATTGTGTTTTTGGAGGCCAATCTGCAACTGTTGGGCACATAAAAATTGCAAATAACACCACAGTGGCAGCTAAAACTGGAGTACCCAAAACCATAAAAAAAGAAGGAGAGGTATTACTAGGGATGATTGGTTATGATATTAAAAAATTCATGGGGTCGTATGCGGTATTTAAAAACTTGCCAGATATAAACAGAAGACTCCGTGAACTAGAGAAAAAAGGCTAAATTTGCGAGCTTAATTTGAATAACGAATGTATCTGAAGCAACATACAATAAAAAAAGAAGTAACATTATCAGGGGTAGGATTGCATACAGGGGTAGATGCACATATGACATTCGCACCTGCTGGTATTGATCATGGCATAAAATTTCAAAGAATAGATTTAGAAGGTAAGCCAATAGTTGATGCAGATGTAGATAATGTAGTTGATGTTTCTAGAGGAACCAGTATCGAACAAAATGGAGCTCGAATTAATACCGTAGAACACACATTGGCAGCCTTAGTTGGTCTTCAAATTGATAATATTCTTATTAAACTTGATGGCCCCGAACCTCCAATTATGGATGGGAGTTCCATTCAGTTTATCGAAATACTTAAAGTAGCAGAGCTCGAAGAGCAAAACGCCCCAAGAGAATTTTTAGAGATTACCGAAAGTATATTTTATAATGATAATGAAAGAGGAGTTGAAATGGCAGCTTTACCTCTTGATGATTACCGGCTTACGGTAATGGTCGATTATAATTCACCCGTATTAGGAAGCCAACATGCTTCATTAAACGATATCACTCAATTTGAAAATGAAGTAGCTTCTTGCAGAACATTTTGTTTTTTGCACGAATTAGAAATGCTTCATAAAAACAACCTGATAAAAGGAGGTGATTTAAATAATGCTATTGTAGTTGTTGACAGGGTTGTGAAAGAGGATGAGTTGGATCATCTTGCTGATTTATTTAACAAACCAAAAGTAGAAGTAAAAAAAGAAGGCATCCTTAATAATGTTGATTTACGTTATAAAAATGAACCTGCGAGGCATAAACTGCTTGATGTAGTTGGCGATCTTGCCCTCGTTGGCAGACCCATAAAAGCACAAATACTTGCAGCCCGGCCTGGACATGCGGCCAATGTAGAATTTGCAAAAAAATTAAAGAAGGCCATGCTAAAAGGCATTAAGAGTGCGCCTAAATACGACCCCTCCCTCCCGGCCATTTACGATATAAATGATATAACCAATATATTACCTCATAGATATCCTTTTTTATTAATTGATAAAATTTTCCAAATTGATGAGAAAACGGTAACTGGAATAAAAAACGTTACCATAAACGACAACTTTTTTCAAGGCCATTTCCCTGATAACCCAGTAATGCCTGGCGTTTTGCAAATCGAAGCAATGGCTCAAATTGGAGGAATTTTAGTTTTAAATACGGTTGATGACCCTGAAAACTATTGGACTTACTTTTTAGGAGTTGATAATTTCAAGTTTAGAAAAATGGTTATTCCAGGGGATACATTAATTATGAAATGCGAACTAACTACCCCTATTAAGCGAGGGATAGCAAAAATGTATGGTAAAGCTTATGTAGGCAACAACCTAGTGTGCGAAGGAGCTATGACCGCAAGTATTGTAAGAAAAGATGCTTAAAACTAATATTTTAAAATGAACCAACCCTTAGCATATATACACCCACAAGCAAAAATTGCACGTAACGTTGTTATTGAGCCGTTTTCAACCATAGACAAAAATGTAGAAATTGGAGAAGGCACTTGGATTGGATCAAACGTAACCATAATGGATGGAGCTCGAATTGGGAAAAATTGCAAAATTTTTCCTGGAGCAGTGATCTCTGCCATGCCTCAAGATCTTAAATATAACGGTGAAGAAACTTTAGTAATTATCGGAGACAATACTACCATAAGAGAGTGTGTTACCATAAATAAAGGCACCATAGATAAACATAGAACAGAAGTAGGCGAAAATTGCCTGATTATGGCTTATGTGCATTTAGGCCACGATTGTATTATTGGAAATAATTGCATATTAGGCAATGCTTCTCAATTTGCAGGCCATGTAGTTGTAAACGATCATGTTGTATTTGGAGGTAGCTGCGCGATCCAACAATTTACAAAAATAGGAGTTCATGCTTATATTGGTGGAGGTTCTCTGGTTAGGAAAGATGTACCACCCTTCACAAAAGCAGCAAGAGAGCCCCTTTCTTACAGTGGAATAAACTCAGTTGGTCTGCGGAGAAGAGGTTATACCTCAGAGAAAATAAATGAAATTCAGGAAGTTTATAGGTATCTGTTTTTAAAAGGACTAAATAATTCGAAGGCCATCGATTTAATTGAATTAGAATTGAGACCTTCCAAAGAACGGGACGAAATATTAAACTTTGTTAGAAGTTCTGATAGAGGAGTGATGAAGGGATATATGAATTAAAAATTATCTTTTTTTACTAATTTTTGAAACGTATTCAATTTTTAGTTACTTTTAACGCCAGAACTATATTAATAAATCAATCAGACAACTTATTTATTAAATTATGAAAAAATTAAAAATTACATCATTAGCATTTGTACTTGCTTTAGTAGTGCTTGCAAGCTGTAAAGACAAGAAGAAGGAAGAACCTACTCCTGAAGCAGCTCAAAAAGCTTTATTGATTAAAACATGGAATAATGGCACCGTTACTTTAGACCAAACAGCAGATCAAGGTGATTGGAGTGCCTTTACTGTTACTTTTGCTGATGGCTCTTATTCTTCAAGTGGTTTTTCAGAAGGAAGAGAACTCGTATGGCCTTCCAGTGGAACTTGGGCGTTTAAAGGAGCAGGAAGTGATGCCGTAGATATTAATACGCTGGTTAGAGGAGATGGAGTTGAAATAGCCATAACAGTAGATGAAGCAAATTTAACCATGTCTTTTACGTATGATGACAGCATAAACGGAAGAATCACAGGTATTAATGGTGATTGGGTATTTGGAATGACGAATTAGAAATAAATAAAAGAATTTCTTAAAACCAACTATCCCCAGGGTAGAGCCACAGGGGTATTTAGCTGGTTTCATTTTGACCCGATGGTCAAAAACCGAAATTCCTTTATTTGAGATCCTGAAACAAGTTCAGGATGACATTTTCGGAGAATTCATTAGATTAAAATTACGTAAAAGGGTTGTTCAAATATGAGCAACCCTTTTTTTATGCCAATGAAATTACCGTTATTCCAGCTCCTCCGCGCTCTACATGTTCATCTTCAAAATGCGAGACAAAAGGAAACCCTTTTAATTGCTCTCTAATAACATCTCTAAGAACACCGCTCCCCTTGCCGTGCAAAACCTTTACTTCGGATTGATCTAGCATAACCGCATCGTTTATAAAACTTTCAAGTAGAGAAAGTATCTCTTCGGCCCTTTTACCTCTCACATCTAGTGTAGCGGAAAAATTGGCTCTTTTATCAAGAATGTTAATATGCGATTTTGTAAACGTAGATTTTCGTTGGGTAGCCCTTGCTTCTTTATTGGATACCTTTTTTAGCCTTTTTAATTTAACATAAGAGGTAAATTCACCTGCCAGTATTTTTACATCTTTTCCCTTAATCTCAAGTACTTCTACGGGTGAGGCACCATCATCCAACAAAGCAAAGTTTCCAACTGCTATTTCTCCGTCAACTAACTTATGAGAAGCTGCTTTCTTCTTTATAGAAACACTTTTATGCACGACTTCGGAAAATAAATCTAGTGCGTTCCTAACCTTTTTGGTCTCTTTTTTCTCCGCTTTACTTTCCTTTATATGCCTTATTGTTTTTTCAATTTCACGATTTGTCGTTTTTAGTAAATTAGATGCTTCAACCCTCGCCTTTTCAATAATTTCTGTTTTTTTAAGTTCAATTGATTCGCTTATTTCAGTAAACTTTTTTTCAAGTTGAGCAACTCTATTTTCTTTAACTTTTAAGATATTCTCTCTTTCACTTAGTTTTTGTTTCTGTCTTTCAAGCTTATTTAAAAGCTTTTCAATGTCCAATTGGTCTGCGCCTAGCTTGCTTTTAGCATTTCTTATAATTTCTCCTTGAACTCCTGATTTTTGAGCCAGTTCCAACGCAAACGAGCTACCGGGACGTCCTACTTCCAATTCGTAAGCAGGCTCCAGATGTTCCATATCGAAGCGCATAGCACCATTAGTTATTCCTTCCGTTTTTTCAGCGAAGGCTTTTAAGTTACTATAATGTGTGGTAATTGCACCAAAACACTTTTGTACAACATACTGCTCCAACATTGATTCTGCAATTGCTCCACCAAATAAAGGATCCGTTCCTGTTCCAAATTCATCAATTAAAATAAGAGATTTCTCATTGGCATGCTTAAGCATTGTTTTCATGTTCTTTAAATGAGAACTGTATGTGCTTAAGTCATTATCAATGGATTGTTCATCTCCTATGTCAATAAATAAATCGTTAAAAATAGACATCTGGGAGTCTTGTCCTACTAAAGGCAATAAGCCACATTGCAGCATATATTGGTTAATGCCGATTGTTTTTAATGCAACACTTTTGCCTCCGGCATTGGGGCCAGAAATTAAGAGCAAATGATCTTCAGCTGTGAGTTCTAGTGCCAGTGGTACTACTTCTCTGTTATCGTTTGCAAAAGATAATTCCAGTTGAGGGTGGCGCGCATCTTCAATTTTAATTTGAACAGTTTTTAAAATCTTCGGAAGATTAGCATCTAATGTTATAGCCAGTTTTGCTTTAGCCCAAATAAAATCAACAATGCCGATAAAAAATACGACAGATTTAACTTCTTCGATATTTTCTCGTAATTGAGATGTTAACTGTGTAAGAATTCTATGAACTTCTCTACGCTCGGCCAATTCTAACTCTCTAATTTTATTATTTGCTTCTAATGATTCCACTGGCTCAATAAAAGCGATTGTCCCGGTAGCTGATTCGTCATGCACAAATCCCTTTATATGCCGTTTATTGGTCGCATTAATAGGAATAACCATTCTATTTTCTCGAACAGAAATTGTGGCGCCTTCAGGAACAAATCCATCTTTTTGAGCTTTTTTAAATGCTTTTTGTATGATAGATCTTAACCTGTTTTCTTCTATTCTAAAGCTATTTCTTAGCTGTTTTAACTCATGGCTTGCATCGTCTTTAATTCCTCCATCAGAATTAAAAACTTTGCGCATAAACTTCAATAATTCGTTGGGAAAATAAACCTTCTCACAAAGTAATTTAAGTTCAGTAAAATCTTCGTTAGGGAGTTCCAATAAAAACTCAAGTAAAACAGATGCAGCCGAAAGTGTTTGAGATACCTGGTATAATGACTCGGTTTCTAATACTGATCCATCAATTTTTGCCTGTTGCAAAATGACTGAAATATCAAAAAAATCATCCACTAAGGGTACAACTCCTTGCTGAATTGCCTGCTGAAATTCATAAACTTGATTAGCCCATCTCTTTATGTGATCATACTCATAGCTGGGTTTCATTCGGTTTACATACCTTTCGCCTAAAGGAGAATGACAATTTTGCACTAGAATATTTCTAAGCGGCTCAAATCCTAATTTTTGTTCAATAGAGTAAGGATAAATCATTTTGCAACGTCTTCCTTAGATTTACGAACGCTAATGCTATCAACAACAGCTTCATAAATTGCTTCTAATTGATCAGGTTTTTTCAAATAGTAGTTATAACTTCTAATAAAAAGAGAATCGGATAGCTCATTTTTATCCAACATATGTTTTTCATAAATTTTAAATACATAATCGGATGAGTCTTTTTTAAGGCGAAGATTCTGAATTTGGGCTTCGGCTATATGTAAATCAATTAAATAATTAATCATCTTATTGGCAGGCATTATTTCACCTTGTTCTGATGAACTATCACAAGCCCATGCCGTTAACATAAATATAAAATAAATCGCTTTTCTCACGGCTCAAAAATAGTAAGTTTGCAGTTAATTAGACACAAGATGCTAGACTCTTAAAATAATAGATTTTTAAACATTAGTCTTTTAGATTTTGTTTTTAGATTTAAGAATAGGAGATTATTTTTTTGTCTAAAATCTCAGGATTTATATCTTGTGTCTTTAGTCTTGCATTTAATATCTTATTATCAACAAACATGCCAATATGCGTGAGCTGATTAAAAAGCTAAGAAAGTACGAAATACATATACGAAAAGCCATCAATTCACAGATGCAGGGTGATTTTCATTCGGTATTTAAAGGATCGGGTTTAGAGTTTGATGATATACGACCATATCAATATGGGGATGATATTCGCTCGATTGATTGGAGATCAACCGCAAAATATGACCAAACATTTGTAAAAAAATACAAAGAAACGAAAGAGCAAACCGTCTATTTTCTGCTTGACATAAGTGCCTCCCATGAAATTGGAAGCCCAGGTAAACAAAAAATAGATATTGGTAAAGAAATTTGTGGCGTTTTAGCACTTGTAGGGCTTAAAGAATCGAGCCAAGTTGGGCTAATTTCATTTTCAGATATCAAAGAAAAATTTGTTAAGGCAGGAAAAGGAGATAAACATGGAAGTGAAATTCTGCATTCATTATTTAATCATAATAGTATCTCCCAAAAAACAGATTTAAATAAAGCCATTCGATATACCTTAAATGCGGTTAAACGTAGAAGTGTTATCATATTTATTTCGGATTTTATTGATGAAAATTATGATAATAATTTAAAAGCATTAGCAAAGAAGCACGATTTAATCACTATTCAAATAAGCGATAAAAGAGAAACACATATCCCTAAGCTTGGGATAATTCCAATTTGGGATAAAGAAAACGATAAAAAGATATGGGTAAATACGTCATCATCTAAGTTTAGAAATAGTTTGCATAAAACATATACTGAAAACAGGAACCATCTGGCCGATTTCTGCCGAAAGCATCAAATTAATTATTTGGCAATAGATACCGAGGAAAATTACGTGCCTCAACTAATAAAAATGTTTAGAGTTAGAAATAAATCATTAAAACGTGCTTAAAAAACTAACCCTCTTTTTCTTTTCTATATTGTTGTACTCTTTTGGAACAGCCCAAAATATAACTCCTCAAGGAGTCTTTCTAAATGATAGCATTCAAATAGGTGAACCTCTACCCTTTGTGCTTAGTATTAAGTACCCAAAAGAATTAGAAGTAGTTTTTCCTGATTCTCTCTATGATTTTTCGCCTTTTGAATTATCACGTAAAGTTTATTTTCCTACTAAGTCTGATAGTATTATAAGTACAGATAGTGCTATTTATTATCTCACAACTTTTGAGATAGATACAGTTCAAAGCTTAAAACTTCCCGTATTTCAAATTAACGATTTTGATAGTGCAATTCTCTGGACAACTATCGATTCTGTTGTATTAAAACAAGTTGTTATCGCTATCCCCGATTCCGTAGCCATGATTACCAATACTACTTATATCGAAGTACCAATGGCGTTTAATTACCCCTATGCAAGCATTGGACTTATTGTTTCAATTATTTTAGTGCTTGCAATATGGTTCATTTTTGGTAAAACTATTAAAAACAAAATAAAGGTCTATTACCTAAAAAAGAGGAATGCAACATTCCTAACATCATTTGAACAATTAATTGAAGACGATTATTTGAACACCGAAGCTATTCTAACTCTTTGGAAATCTTATTTAGAAAAGTTAAAAAAAGCGCCTTATACTAAACTTACCACGAAAGAAATTGGTGAAATTTTCGAAGATAAAAAAATAGTAATTGCCTTGATGGATATTGATAAAAATATTTACGGCCCTAAAGACGAATCTTTATTGGAAAACGCCTACAGCATTATAAAAGAAAATGCGGTAAATGAATTTAACCACGAAGTGACTCAAATTATAAATGGATAATTCAAACTTTTCAACCGAAAGCTGGCTCTCACTTCATTGGTTTCAACCCGATGTATTAATGGCATTTGATTGGGCTAATAAAACATTTCTACTACTTGTAGTATTAATACCGATAGTACTACTTATTAAGTGGTTTGTAGGTAAAAAATTAGGACAAAAGTTACCCGTAGCTTTGCCCAAAGAACAATTAAAATGGAGCCCAAGTGTACTTTTAAGATATCTACCCATTATTTTCATGATTTTCGCATTAGTATGCATCATACTTGCACTTGGACGACCTCAAAAAACCAATGAAAAAGTAGAACAATGGACCGAAGGAATAGATATTATGATGGTAATAGATATTTCTGAATCGATGCAAATTGAAGATTTTAAGCCTAATAGACTTGAAGCGGCAAAGGATGTGGCCAAAGGATTTGTAGCAGGCAGGTTTCAGGATAGAATTGGTATCGTGGTTTTTTCAGGAGATGCCTATTCTCTATCTCCTCTTACCACTGATTATGATTTATTAAAGGCTCATTTAGAAGATATTGATTTTGATATGATCCAAAATAGAGGCACGGCCATAGGTAGTGCTCTGGCAGTGGCTACCAACCGAATGAGAGAGTCGGAGGCAGCATCTAAAGTTGTTATTTTATTGAGTGATGGAGAAAATACAGCTGGCAACATCGACCCCATTACAGCCGCTGAGTTAGCAGATGCCTATAATATTAAAATTTATACGATTGCCGTTGGCAAGGAAGGCAGAGTGCCTTTTGGTAAAGATTTTTTTGGGCAACCTAAATACATAGAAAACTCCTTAGACGAAACTACCCTTCGCAATATTGCAGATATTGGAAATGGTCAATTCTATAGGGTTTCTAACAATAAAGCACTCGAAGAAGTGTTTACTTTAATTGATAACTACGAAAAAGCGGAGATTAAAGAAAACCGGTACAAGGACACCAATGACTTTTATCAAATTTATCTTAAATGGGCTATTGGCTTTTTCCTTATATGGTTTCTATTTAAGTCTACTTTTGTAAGCAATATCCTTCAAGACTAAATTCGTACTATGATTGCAGAATCTCTCACAGAACTTTGGAATGAATTGGAACCTTTTAAGGCCAAGTTAGTTGCCGTGAGTAAAACCAAGCCTAACGAAGATCTACAAGAAGCTTATGATGTTGGAAATCGCATTTTTGGTGAAAACAAAGTACAAGAACTTAACGCTAAAGCAGAAGCACTTCCAAAAGATATTGAATGGCATTTTATTGGCCATTTGCAACGAAACAAGGTGAAATACATCGCCCCTTTTGTTCACCTTATTCATGCGGTTGATTCCATTCGGTTATTGAAAGAAATTAATAAACAGGCATCAAAAAATAATCGAATTATTTCGTGCTTACTGCAAGTGCAAATTGCACAAGAAGAAGCTAAATTCGGATTTGATGATAGAGAAGTTGAATTATTAATTAATAATACCGAAGTTACTGACTTGAAAAATATAAGAATTATTGGCCTTATGGGAATGGCTACTAATACTGCCAATCAGGAGCAAATAAGTAACGAATTTAAAGAACTGAAACTGCTTTTTGAAAAAATTAAAAACACCCCGCATCCTGATAATATAGAAATGAAGGAGTTATCTATGGGTATGAGTGGTGATTATAAGCTAGCTTTAAAGGAAGGAAGCACCATGGTTAGGATAGGAAGTTCTATTTTTGGCCTAAGAAGCTGCGCAATAAATGCATAAACTATTTATAATAATCGGAAGTATTTCGGGAATGCTAAGTGTAATGATTGGCGCGTTTGGAGCGCACGCATTACAAGCTACCTTAGAAGCGAACCAAAGGCTTGAAACCTTTGAAACAGCAGTCAAATATCAATTTTATCACTCGTTAGCACTCATCCTGCTTGGTTTGCTAATGCTACACATGCAACATAAAGGATTTAACATCGCAGGATACAGTTTTATAATTGGGATATTAATTTTTTCAGGGTCGCTTTATGCCCTCTCGCTTACTGGTTTTACAAAACTAGGTGCTATTACTCCTTTCGGAGGGTTGGCATTTATAATCGGCTGGGGTTCTATGATTTGGGGAGCCTATAGGGTATTATAAGCTCAATTATCCTTTTATAAGTTTTACGTCTTTGTATTTCAAACATTGCGAATCGCGTGTGATAAAGGTTAGTTTTTCACTTTTAGCTTGGGCAAGTAAAATCCTATCGAATGGGTCTTTGTGTAGATTTTCAAGTGCTACTAACTCTCGAGTATGTTTAACAGTTATAGGAAGTTCAATAAAACTATTTTTTACTATATAATCCATCACATCAGAAGAAACATTTAACTTTCCTACGGATGCTTTTATAGAAATTTCCCAAGAAACTACAGCACTTATGTATATCGTGTTGTTGGGGTTTTCAATCAATTCAACTGCTTTTTTTGATAACAAGACTGGGTTATCTAACCACCATAGATAAACATGTGTGTCTAATAAAATTCTCATTCATTCAAGCCTTCAAAACCGCGTTGAATTTCATCAGGCAATACATCAAAATCATCAGCAATATGAATTTTACCTTTTAATTGCCCTCCTTTTCTTTTTTCTTTTTTTGGAGGGCTTATTACCGTAAATTTTATCAAAGGAATATTACGTTTGCCAATAATTATCTCTTCGCCTTTCAAGGCTAAATTAATTAGTTTAGATAGCTGAGATTTGGCCTCTGCAATGTTTATCACATCCATAAAAAGTAATTTACTTGACCAAGTTAGTCAACTAAATTTCCATTTCCAACAAAACAAACTAATTATACTTCCCAAACACTTCTTTGGAAGCGTATTCTTCCGCCTCCTTAAAAGCATCCATATCCAAGGAAAGCTCATTTCCATTCCAATTATTTATTTCTGAAATAATTGTTCGAGTATCTATATTGCCCACTAATTCATCTTCAGCCATTGGGCAACCTCCGTAACCCAATATCGCTCCATCAAAACGTTCGCAACCTGCATCTAATGCAGCTCTTATTTTTTCAGCCGAAGATGCCGTTTTGGAATGCAAATGCACACCAAAATTTACGTCTGGGTATGCGGTGCTAAACAAAGCAAAAATGCTATTAATTTGATCGGCCTGAGCAATCCCAATAGTATCAGAAATAGAAATAGTTTTGATACCCAACGTTATTAATACTCCTATAAATTGTTCTAAGTAATCAAGTGAATAAGGATCTTTATAGGGGTTTCCAAAACCCATAGAGATATAAACAACGAGTTCTTTATTATGCTTACGACAAAGCTCATTTATTTGAGAAACATCATCCAAGGCAGCTACGATAGATTTATTCGTATTCCGTTGCTGAAATGTCTCAGAAATAGATAATGGATAACCTAAATAACTAATTTCGTCATAAGAGATGGCTTCTTGAGCTCCTCTTACATTGGCAATTATGGCAAGTAATTTAGTGTTAGTATGGGTAAAAGAAAGGCCATTTAAGACATCTTTAGTATCTGCTAATTGAGGTATTGCTTTGGGTGATACAAAACTTCCAAAATCTAGGGTATGAAAACCTACACGGAGGAGTTTATTTAAATAATTGATTTTGACTTCCGTTGGAATAAAAGCATTTATCCCTTGCATTGCATCTCTTGGACATTCTATTAATTGCATATCCAAAAGTAGTCAATTTTACGTATGACCTGAGTTCGAACTCAGGTTATAAGCATTAATTGGGTAACCCTATTTAGCTATTTACAATACTTAGCAATAGCCTGATCTGCCTCCTTAACGCCTAATTCTTTAGCCTTATTAAAATCTTTGCAAGCAGCCGTTTTCTTTTTTTGAGAAACATAAAGAGTACCACGGTACAAATATGCCATTCCATTTCCCGCATCCAGTCGAATCGAAACACCATAATCGGCCAATGCCTTTCTTCTTTTTCCTAGCTTTTGATTGGCCTTAGCACGATACGCATAGGGTAAACTATTTTGCTTGTGTGCATTTACTGCCAAATCAAATTCATAAAACGCCTGCTCGTAATTTGAAGCCTTAAACTCTAGCTCTCCTAATGTAATTCTCCCCAATAAATGATTAGGGTCAAGTTTTAGCAATCTTTTTAAATCTATTTTAGCATTGGTCTGATCACCAAGTTTATCGTGAGTTCGAGCCCTATTATAAATTGTTTTACTACTTCGAGGGTAAACTTTCAAGTACTTATTATAAGAATCAAGGGCTTTAGCGTACTCCCCTTGATCATAATAATTATCGCCTTCAATTGTTTTTTTTCCTGTACAAGAAAAAAATACTAACAGTAAACCTGCTACTAGAATATTCTTCATTTATTAAATAAGTAATGACTTACTTTTATTTTAAATTCTTTAGAAAATTTTCAACCTCATTCCAGTAGTACACAGAATCTCCAAATTTTGACCATAATGCCTTTGAACCGTGATTACCAGGAGTAGTAGGCAAAAAACTTACCTTTTGCTCTGATGGAATGGCTGCAAATATAGTTGCCCAACTTGAATTCTCTCCCTTTGCAGAAGTTATAAATACAGGTTGGGTTATTTTGCTTGACGATTCAGTTATCCAAGTCTTTGTTTTCCCTTGACTTGAAAAATACTCCCCAGGTGAAAATGACATTACTGCATCCACACTGGTAAGATTATCTCCTGCATATTTTAGCACCAAAGCCGATGAATAAGAGCTTCCCCATACAATAAGTTTTCCTCCTGCATAATATTCTCTAGCATAATTAACAGAGGCTTCAATATCCTGGTAGGCATCTACATACTTCGTAGGTTTCATTTCTTGTTGTGCTTTAATAAAAGAAGCATTTTTAACCCCATTTACCTCTCCACCAGATCTTAGGTCAAAAGCAATACAATTAAAGCCCAACATATTCAGCTTTGGCCCAATTTCTTGATACTCACCCCTACTCCATCTGGCCTGGTGAAATAATAATACTAATGGAGCAGAATTATCATGAGCCATATAAAGATCAGCCGTTAGTTCAAGTCCATCTTTAGAAGAGAAATTAATAGTTTGAACATCTTGAGAAATTCCGTTAAACGAAACAAGCATAAGGACGATTAACAGAATTGATTTCATAGTTAGGTGTATTTATTTAATTAAGCCAGGTGGTTTGCTTAAGTTGTCAAAGTTAGTTAATTCAATACCAGCATGACCTATAAACATTTTTGCTTCCACTTTTAAAGGAATCTTATTTTCATCATCTGAAAACCAAGCTACTAAAGCATCTTCACCTTCAAAAACAGTATTGTCTGGCATTACAGGTATAAATTTTATACTTTTAAATTTGCCTGCTTTGGTTTTAAGGTCTTCTCTTCCCCACATAACAATTTTAAAATCATAGAATGTATCTTCGAGAAAAGAATAGATTTCTACTGTATCGCCTTTATTTAATTGAGAAAAATCGACTGTACGTAAGTACAAAAATCCCGACATCATTTCACGTGATAGCCTTTCCATCCCGAATTTTTCAGGTTCCATATAAGTGCTTTTATCGAAATCGAAATCCTTTACTCGAATCGAATCCTCGTCAAAATCAAAGTAAACTACTTCGTTCTTCCTATACCTACCTTCAACAAGAGTTCTATAAGCGATATGCGTTACCAGCGAAGTAGTGTCAACATAAGCGCCCCAATGATCATCAACTCCTGCCAGCCAATCTACAAAACCACTTGTGGCACCATAAGAATCTAGTTTATAACAAATCCGATCTTTCACACGATGTAAAGTTGGCTGAATTTGAAAGGTGCCTTTGCCGACAGTAAAAATTCCAAATGTAGCCTTATATTCTAAATACTCCCCTCTTTTAAAAGTGGGTCTAGGGATGTAAGTGTAAGCTTCATTATCTGTTGCAATTGGTTGTGAATAAACCAAATTGGCTAATAAAATAAAAACTGTTAAAACGAAAATTCTAATCATAAAGTATAAGTTAACAAACCTGGTGCCAATTAAACAGAAACGTTATTTTCTCTTAACGCATCGTTTAATGAAGTTTTTTTATTGGTGCTTTCTTTTCTAGTTCCTATAATTAACGCACAAGGAACATTATAAGTGCCCGCTGCAAATTCTTTTGGGTAAGATCCAGGAATTACAACTGACCTAGGTGGTACATACCCTTTATAAATCCTAGGTTCATCACCCGTAACATCGATAATTTTTGAACTTGCCGTTAAAGTAACATTAGCCCCAAGCACAGCTTCTTTACCTATATGAACACCTTCTACAAGAATACATCTTGAACCTATAAAAGCTTCATCCTCTATAATTACAGGAGCAGCCTGTATCGGTTCCAATACACCACCAATTCCAACTCCTCCACTTAGATGAACGTTCTTACCAACTTGAGAACAACTACCTACCGTTGCCCATGTATCAACCATAGTTCCTGAGTCAACATAGGCACCAATATTAATATATGATGGCATCATTACCACACCTCGATTTACAAATGAACCATACCTAGCGATCGCATGTGGCACTACCCTAACTCCCAAATCTGCATAGCCAGATTTGAGTTTAATTTTATCGTGAAATTCAAACGGTCCAACCTCAATTGTTTCCATTTTTTGTAATGGGAAATACAAAATAACCGCCTTCTTTATCCAATCATTTACGACCCAATTTTCATCTAAATATTCTGCAACCCGAAGCGCTCCTTTGTCTAACAATTCAACTGTGTTTTCAATCGCTTTTTTAGTGGCCGAATCATCGATCAATTCTCGATTATCCCAAGCTGCTTCAATTAAATTTTTGTCCGTCATAATGCTTTTGTATCTTGCAAATGTGAAAAGAAAAATTTTGATAGCCTCCTTTTTAAAACCTGTAAACGACATAAGGAGTTATGAAAAAATTGCTAAGAGTTTAGCAAAAAATAAATCCTATGATGTGTACTGTGTTGGCTATCCTTCAAATATAGAATTAAGTGATAAGAATATTACTCTTTTTCCTCTGACTTCGTTTAAAAAAAATGTGATTAGTAGGATAATAGCTAGATGGCAAGTGTTCAATATCTATCTTAAACTAAAACCTGAACTAATTATAGTTAACTCCCCTGATTTATTGATATTTACTGTTCTATACAAAATATTATTTGGTGGCAAAATTATCTATGATATTCGAGAAAACTACTTCAAAAATTTGTGGTATCAACAAAATTACAAATTGGGTGTAAAATATTTATTGGCTGTAGTTGTAAGAACCAAAGAGGCATTAACGGCTCCCCTTTTCAACCATTTCTTTCTGGCCGAAAAAGTATATGCTAGCCAACTACGCTTTATAAAAAACAAATTTTTAATTCTTGAAAACAAAAGTTTGCCTCCACAAAATATCAACTCAAAACCATTCAACCCCCATGCTCCCAAGTTTTTAATTAGTGGCACAATTGCTCGAGAGTATGGTGTATTTGAAGGTATAAATTTTTTTAAAAAAATCTTAGCCAACACACCAAATTCTACTTTAAAAATTATTGGTCATTGCCCAAATATTAAGCTAATAAATGAGTTGGAAATTATAGCAGAAAAAATATCATCAATCCGATTAAATATCAGTAAAAATCCCATACCCCATACTACCATAATAGATGAAATATTAAATGCAAATTTTGGGCTTCTACCCTACCTTCCTAATAAAAGTATTGAAGGTAAATGGCCCACTAAATTATATGAGTATTCCTCGTATAAACTTCCCATCATAATCCAAGAAAACACAGTTTGGAACGAGTTCGTTATTTCAACAAATTGTGGATTAACATTTGATTATACAGAGATAACTTCAGAGACCATTCAACTCATATGGAAGAAAATTTGTCATTCTTCTTTCTTTCAAAAAAGCGTACCCGCAGAAATTATGTGGGCAAGTGAAGAAAAAAAATTATTGACAGTTTCGGAAACTCTTTTACAATAGCTAAATATTATTTTAGACAAGTCTAAAATATTGATTAGATTTGTAAAAATAATTAATAATGCTCACACCCTCTGAAGAGAACTACCTCAAATCAATTTACAACTTATCCGTAGAAAGCAATAAAGCGATAAGCACTAATGCGATTGCAGAAAAATTAAATACAAAAGCCGCTTCTGCTACTGATATGATTCAGAAATTGGCAAACAAGGGACTCGCATCCTATTATAAGTATAAAGGGGTACGATTAACTCAGTCGGGAGATAAAGAAGCATTAAAAGTAGTTCGTAAGCACAGGTTATGGGAGTTTTTTTTGGTGAAGGAACTAAATTTCAACTGGAACGAAGTGCACGAAATTGCAGAACAATTAGAGCATATTAAGTCTCCAGAGTTAATAACTAGGCTTGATAACTTTCTTGGTCACCCAAAATTTGATCCTCACGGTGACCCTATCCCAGATGAAAATGGAATAATGGCCTCCAACCCCACGGTTACACTTTGCATGCTTAAGCCTGGTGATATTTGTAAAGTTATTTGTGCAAAAGACTCTTCTAGTGATCTTTTATTGTACTTAGACAAAGTGAAGATATCACTAGGGGCGACTATAAAAATTTTAGATTATTTAGAATTTGATGGGTCGTATGATGTAAAAGTTGGTGATTCAAGTCCTATTACACTTTCTAGCAAAGTGGCCGAAAACATTTATATAGATAAGATATGAAACCTCAAATCTTATACCTTTTGATTTTCTTTGGTTTAGCATTTGTTATTATGCTGGTTTACAAGCTTATTTCTAGCAATAATGTATTGCACAGCAAGCATAAAAAACAAAAAACCATTATTGAAGACATCCTAAAACAACTCTATCATGTAGAACATAGCAACCGAACCGCCACTGTCAGTGATTTAGCAGGAGCATTAGAAATTGGAAGAAGAAATATACTTCCAGTGGTGGTTGAAATGACTGCTTCACGGTTGATTCAGGCCAATGATGAACTACTAAAACTTACGAATGAAGGAAGAGAATATGCCCTAAAAATAATTCGTGTTCATAGGCTTTGGGAAAAGTACCTCGCTGAAAAAACGGGTCATCAACAATCAGATTGGCACTATCTAGCGGAGAAAATGGAACATGAGTTGGATGAGGAAGAAATAAATATGCTAAGTTCTTCTTTGGGCAATCCAATGTTTGACCCACATGGCGATCCAATACCTTCAGCCGCAGGCAAAGTGGCAAAAGTCAAATGGGTTCCACTCCCATCCTATCCAGAAAATAAGCCGGCTAAAATTGTGCATATAGAAGATGAACCAGGGGTTATTTATCAACAAATATTGGCAAAAAGAATATTTGTCGGATCACATATAAAGATTAAAAACTCTGATAACAAAGAAATCACAATCATTTCTGAAGGTCAAGAACATCAATTCTCGCCCATTATTGCTGCAAATATTAGTGTAGAGCCACTTAACGAAGACGAAGTTTATGAGGAGAATGCAGTGAGACTTTCGTCCTTGGTAAAAGGTGAAATGGCCGAAGTACTTGGCATTTCTAAAGAATGTAGAGGAGCTAACCGAAGACGTTTGCTCGATTTGGGTATTTTACCAGGCACACAAATTGAGGTTGATTTAAGTAGCCCTATAAGGGATCCTATTGCATATAGGGTAAGAAACACCTCCATTGCCCTACGAAACTCCTTGGCGGATAGAATACTTATAAACAGAATAAATATTAACTAATGCAAACAACTAATCAAGAAGCTTGTAACGATTGTGCTTTTCATAACACAGAAGGGCTCAAAAAATTAGGGGTAGAAACTGCTAATGTAGATTTTGTAATCGCACTCGCAGGAAACCCAAACACAGGTAAAAGTACCGTTTTTAATGCATTAACAGGTTTAAGACAACATACGGGCAATTGGCCAGGCAAAACGGTTTTAAGGGCAGAAGGAGGCTATTCTTTTGACACAAAAAAGTTTAAAATAATTGATCTTCCAGGTACGTACTCCCTACTTTCTACTTCACAGGATGAAGAAGTAGCTCGTAATTTTATACTTTTTGGAAAACCAGATGTAACTGTAATTGTGGTAGATGCGGCTAGATTAGAACGAAATCTAAATTTAGTTTTGCAAGTTTTAGAAATTACAGACAAAGCGGTTTTATGTCTTAATCTTATGGATGAAGCTAAACGCCACAATATCACAATTGATCAACGCGCATTGTCAAAAGACTTAGGCATTCCGGTAGTAGGCACCACCGCTAGAAGCCAAGAAGGAATTCCTGAATTACTTAACACTATCAATGATATTGCCTTAGGTAAGATAGTATGCAAACCTCACCGAGTAAAAAACCTAACAAAAGCGATTGAGCAATCCGTTACTAAACTTTCAAAGAAAATTAAGGAGCAATTCCCAGGTTTACCAAACAGCCGTTGGGTGGCCTTTCGATTATTAGAAGGTGATGCAAGAATTACTGAAGCTGTAAACAATAATGAATTAAAAGAATTGATGATCGCATGACAAAGGAAGCAAATAAAGAATCGATCATTGAAATGGCTTCGGAGCTGAGATGGCAGTTGGGAGACAATTTTCATGATAAACTTACCGAAGGAATTTATGCAGATGCTGCTCAAATAGCGTCTAAGGCAATCCAAACGAATGACAAAGCAAGAAATAACACCTTAGATAGTACGATCGATAATATAGTTACAAGTCGTGTTTGGGGGTTTCCTATCATGATTAGCATACTTGCTGTTATTCTCTGGCTTACAATAGAAGGGGCTAATGTTCCTTCAGGTCTCTTATTTAACTTACTTATAGATTTTTTCTATCCTGTTTTAAAGAGTGTATCAGCGCAAATTGGTATGTATTGGTGGTTAGATGGCTTATTAATAGATGGGATTTATCTAGCTGTTGCCTGGGTAATTGCAGTTATGTTACCTCCAATGGCCATTTTTTTTCCTTTATTCACGTTACTCGAAGATTTTGGATACTTACCAAGAGTGGCTTTTAATATGGATGCAATGTTCAAGAAATCTGGTGCCCATGGTAAACAAGCATTAACAATGAGTATGGGTTTTGGCTGCAATGCAGCTGGTGTAATTGCAACACGTATCATAGACAGCCCTAGAGAACGATTGATCGCGATCATCACGAATAATTTTTCATTATGCAACGGTCGTTGGCCAACCCAAATTCTCATTGCCGTTATATTTATTGGTGTACTGGTACCGGATTCAATGTCTGGCATAGTAGCTTCAGGAGCAGTTATAAGTATCGCTCTATTGGGTATTGGATTTATGTTTTTAACATCATTAGGCCTATCAAAAACAGTTCTAAAAGGAGAAGTTTCAACATTCACGTTAGAACTCCCACCATACCGCCCACCTAGAGTTTGGCAAACCATTTACACGTCACTAATTGACAGGACTTTAATTGTTTTGTGGCGAGCAATTATGTTTGCAGCTCCTGCTGGTGCAGTTATTTGGTTAGTGGCAAATATTTCAATTGGCGAACTTTCCATTGCCAATCACCTCATCGAGTTCATGAACCCCTTTGGTTTGTTCATTGGCCTCAATGGGGTAATTCTATTGGCTTATATCATTGCTATTCCTGCGAACGAAATTGTAATACCAACAATTTTAATGCTAACGGTAGCCAATTTAAACATGATGGATGCAGGAGCAGGAAGCGGTGTTATGTTTGAACTAGATTCAGAAATGGAAACAGCAAACATCTTGGCAGCAGGTGGTTGGACCCTTCTCACAGGAGTTAATTTAATGCTGTTTAGCTTATTACATAACCCTTGTAGTACCACCATTTATACTATTTACAAGGAAACAAAAAGTTGGAAATGGACAACAGTAGCAAGCATATTACCTGTTTTAATGGGCTTAATCATAACTTTTTTAGTAACTCAAATTTGGAGATTATTCTAACATTACAAGTGTTTAAAGTGCTTTAGGTTCAGAGTTTTACTAAAACTTTGAACTTTAAACTTTGAACTTCGAACTTCTACTTATTTTTGCACTATGCGTTCAACTGATTTTTCTGATACTATTGTTGCACTTGCAACCCCTCAAGGAGTTGGAGCATTAGCAATTATTCGTTTAAGTGGGAATGATTCAATTTCTATCGTTAATTCTATTTTTAAAGGGAAAAACCTCGACACTGTAACTACGCATACATTACATTTTGGCACTATCCGAGATAAGGATAGAATTATAGATGAAGTATTAATATCAGTTTTTAAAGGAACAAACTCATTTACGAAAGAAGAGTCTATAGAAATCTCGTGTCATGGCTCGATGTTAATTGTAAAAGAAATTATCAAGTTATTGGTAACAAAAGGAGCACGTTTAGCCAATCCTGGTGAATTTACACAACGTGCCTTTTTACATGGAAAATTCGATCTTGCCCAGGCTGAAGCAGTGGCTGACTTAATCCATGCTAATTCGGAAGCAGCCCGAAAAACCGCCCTAGACCAAATGCGTGGTGGTTTTAGTAATGACATCAAACTATTACGAGAAGAATTGATTCATTTTGCTTCTATGATTGAGCTCGAACTCGATTTTGGAGAGGAAGATGTTGAATTTGCGAATAGAGATCAATTAAAGGACCTTATAAATAAACTCCTCGTAAAAATAAATGCCCTCATTAACAGTTTTGATTTAGGAAACGTGATTAAAAACGGTGTTCCCACTGTAATTGCTGGCAAACCTAATGCCGGTAAATCAACTTTATTAAATGCACTTCTTAAAGAAGACAAAGCCATTGTATCTGAAATTGCAGGTACTACGCGTGATACTATTGAAGACGAGATAAGCATGGGCGGTGTAAGTTTTCGATTTATAGACACTGCTGGCTTGAGAGACACCACCGATACCATTGAAGCTATGGGTGTGGCACGTGCTAAACAGCAAATGGAAAAGGCAAGTCTCATTCTCTATATACTTGACCTTACTGCTGAGTCAGTAAAAGAGGTTAAAACCGCAAAGAATGAATTAGAAAACCAGCCTATCCCCTATCTACTCATTGGTAATAAATCAGATTTAATTTCTAAAGAGCAGCTTAAATCATTAAGTGGTTTTGAAATTAATTTTCTATCTGCTAAATCAGGCGATGGCCTTACAAAGCTCGAAGACACGATCCTCGATAAAGTAAATGCCAAGGCATTACAAACGAACGATACCGTTGTTACCAACTTAAGGCACCACCAACAGCTAATACTTACCAAAGAAAGTCTCGAGGCTGTTATTAACGGGATAGATTCAAGTATCACCAATGATTTTGTGGCCCAAGACATACGCCATTCACTCCATCATTTAGGCGAAATAACAGGCGAAATATCAACCGATGATTTATTAGAGAATATTTTTAGAAAGTTTTGTATTGGGAAGTAGCATTAAGGTTTTGTTACGATATTTAGTATATTAGTAGCTAACCTTTAAACCAAACCGTATTATGGATTTCAAAAAAACAGTCATCAATCTAGCAATTAGCTTAATTCTGTCGCCAATTATCATATACCTCTTTTTAATGGTTGCCCGATTATTCGGTTCTACTTACGAGATGACTCATGGAGAAACTTTTATAATTTGGTTACTTATGGCCATTCTTATCAACTTGTCAATTGTAAAAAAAGAGTAATATAGAACCTTATTCCAACAGTGCCACGCTAAGAGTTTTCTGGTGCATAAAAAGCTCATTAGTACCTAATATGAGGTGCAATAGGCAATCGACTGATTGGATATATTGAACTTTTGGTTCAATATATTCTACTTGCCCTACATTATTTGGGCAAAATTTCGATCCAAATATCAACGGATGATTTGTTAGAGAATGTTTTTAGAATTTTCGTATTGGGGTGCCAGTTGTATCTTTCTAGTACTTTTAGGCTATTACAATGCTCAGATGATGTAGTAATGATGTAGTGTACTATTCAGCTATGTGTAGTTAAGTTGTACCCGACACTTTGACGATACCTATACTTAAAGTTACATTTGAAATTAAGAGTTTGGCTGCATATAAACTATTAGATTAATGCTGTCTCTTAACTAAGCTTTATCTAAAATGTTTGAAAAAAATACACGAATTACCACCACAATTATCGTATTGGGGCTTTTATCACTGAATGGTTGCAATAACGACACATCTTTGAAACTTGATCCTGCGATCACATGGGAAAATCCAGAGGACATTAATGTAGGAAACCCCTTGAATGCTGTTCAGTTGAATGCAACCTCAAATGTTGCTGGCAGTTTTACTTATATACCAGAATCAGGCACTCTACTCAACGAAGGGAATGATCAAATATTAACCGTTGATTTTACACCCACAGAATCAGCCTCCTATAACAAGGTTAGTAAAACCGTAAATATCAACGTGAATTACAACGGTAAAAGCAACGCCATCTTTAATCCAGGTCTAACCTATGGAAACATGAGCGATATTGATGGCAACCTTTACAAAACTATCACCATTGGAGACCAGGTTTGGATGGCAGAAAATCTACACACTACGAAATACCGAAACGGTGACCTCATTCCAAATATTATCAGTAATTCTGAGTGGATAGCATTGACTTCAGGCGCTTATAGCCATTATGATAATGAAACAGACCTTGATAATATCGCAACCAATGGCAGCCTCTATAATTGGTTTGCCGTATCAGACAGCCGCAATATAGCACCAGAAGGATGGCATGTTGCAACCTATGATGAGTGGACTCAACTGGCGAATTATTTGGGTGGAATTAATGTTGCAGGAGGAGGAGTAAAAGAGTCTGGTAATCGTCATTGGAACAGTCCTAATACAGGAGGGAACAATAGAAGCGGCTTTACAGCATTACCATCAGGAAGACGCGAGTACACCGATGGCAGCTTCATCAACACAGGATTTAATGGTTTTTGGTGGAGCAATTCGGCATACAATCCAGATTATTCATGGTACTTTCAACTCAATTATGATACGGAGAATATTAATGCAGCAAATTTTCATAAACAGTATGGCTTTTCAGTTAGATGTGTACGAGACTAGATAGTCTCATCAACTTGTACCCAAATAGTAAAAACTACGTTTAATACAATATCCACTTCAGCAGAGAATGTCCATCTAGGAGATAATATCGGAAGGTATTCTACGAGTATGTTAGGTAGAGTAAAAGGCATCGAAGGGGTTTATACTTTTAACCTAACAAGTAACTAATCCTTCATATTAGTAAAATCATTTTTTAAAGGCCACGTTTATCGTGGCTTTTTTTATTTCAGCTTCTTTCATCTCCCCAACTAACTATTCTAAGATGAAGCTTTATCTCATCTTAAAAATTTCAGAAGCTAACAATATAAACTAAATATTTGATGAATAGTTAAGCATTTTTCTTGCTTAACTAATTAAATATAATTTAACTTTGTAAAGCAATACTTAATTAATAATTACAGAAATAAATTATGGCTGTTGATTTAATGGGTAAGAGGATAAAGAAAAAAAGAGAAAGTCTTGGCTTTCAAATGAACGAATTATCCAGCAAAATTGGGGTTACTCCTAGCCTTATTTCCCAGATTGAAAGTGGTAAAGCATACCCTTCAATTGTAACTTTAAAAAAAGTTGCAGAAGCACTTCAAACCACCGTGGGTGAACTAATAGGTGAAAATGAAAACCTTGTTCAGCATCCTTTATTAAAATCTAACGAAAGAAGGTTGGTAAAGAAAAATAAAAAAGGAACAAGCTCGTACTTACTCTCATACCACGATCCTTCCAAACAAATAGAACCTTACTTAATTCAGTTTAGCAAAAATTCAGATTCTGAAGGAATTATGACAAGTAATTTCCCTGGCCAAGAATTTTGCTTTGTATTAAAAGGAAGTTTCGAAGCGGAGGTTGATGAAAAACAATTTAGTTTACAAGGTGGAGATGGTTTTTATTTCAACTCTCATAAACCTCACCTCTTTAAAAATACTAGCGATAAAAACGCTGAACTATTATGGATAATTACTCCTAATAGTAACATATAACAATCTCATAATAAAAAATAAATACCTACTATGGCCACTCAAAAAAATTACAAACCATCAAAAAAAGCGCAAGCCTTCTTAGATAAAGTTGAAAATGGAAAATACAGCCGTGAGATCGTAATGGGCCTCAACAGATTTATCAGCAATAAGGTACCGGAAGAGATGCAAGGATTCTACACATCAGAAGAATTACAGGAATTGATCAATTTGAGAGATACAAATAAAGATGTAGAAGCTCGAATGCCAGTGAAGATTACCAACCACTATTTCCAGATTGCAAAAAATAGCAAGGCTGTTCAAACCTTAGTGAAGGCTAGCCCTAAAGAAACGTTTGATCTTGAGGGAGCTCCTGATCCTGGAAAACAAATGACATACAGTCCTTTGGAAGGATTAATTCATAAATATGAATTGGGATTAATTTATGTAATTAACACCTGTTCTGCCCATTGCCGATTCTGTTACCGAGAAGAACTAATTGCCAAAAAAGAAATTCTTAGAGAAGACGGAACGGTTGCTTCAAAAGGCTTAGCTCAGATTCCTGAACTGGTCAATTATATCCAAGAGCACAACAAAGTGGTAGAAGAAAATGGAGGCAGGCATCCAGAATCTAATCGCGAAAAATTAAGAGAAATTTTAATGTCAGGAGGTGATCCAATGGTGCTTACCAATTTTAAATTGGCTGAGTGGTTTTCAGCCTTGGCCGATGCAGGCATTGAAAGTATTCGTTTAGGAACCAAGGAGCTAGCCTTTTACCCAGATCGATTTGATGCTACCTTTTTTGATATGCTCGATAACTGGCATGCCACCTACCCCGAGGTTCAATTTAGATTAATGATTCACTTCAATCATCCTGATGAATTTTTACAAAAAGATAAAAATGGCAATTTCATTGAAGATTCTGATGGTGGCCTTAAATGGATTGAAAGTACAAAGCGAGCTGTAAAAGAATTAGGAAGTAGAAATTATTTAATTATAGAGAACCAAGCTCCGTTCATAAATGGCATTAATAACGACCCCGATGCACTTAGAATTATGCAACGTGAATTAAAGCGTAACCGCGTTAATAATCACTACTTTTTCTGTGGACGAGATATTATCGGCCATAAAGCATTTAACCTGCCAATAGAAGATTCTTGGAAACTATTAAACGACTCCCAAAAAGGGCTATCTGGGGTTGAAGCTAGCGCCAGATTGTCTATTACGCATTATTTAGGAAAAACAGAAGTGGTTTCCGTAACCAACAAACCAATTCCAGGCGTACCTGGTACCGAAAATGGCGTAGTTATTTTTAAATTATTGCGTGGAGCTGCTGATGCACCGCTAAAAGGAAAAATAGCAATTGTAGGTAGAAATCCAGAAGCCATTTGGTTTAGCGGATACGAAGACCGAGTAATTTACGATGAAGCTGGTTTGTTTACTGAATCTATGAAATCAACTAGTAGCGTTAGCGAGAAGACAGAAAGCATAAATATTTAATAGCCAAGTATTTATAATAACTTTTAGTTAAATAGTCATCTGGTATTAATTACAAAAATGATTGACAAAAGAGTAGATACATTAAGTGCAGCGGTAGCCGATATATTTGATGGAGCAACCGTAATGATAGGCGGGTTTGGTGAGGCAGGTAGTCCTATTGAACTTATTCATGCATTAATTGACCACGGAGCAAAAAACTTAACTGTGGTGAGCAATAATACCGGCAGTGGCCATGTTGGATTAGCTGCACTCATTGAAAACAGGCGAGTCAAGAAAATGATTTGTTCGTTCCCAAGAACCGCGAATTCAACGGTTTTTCCAGAATTATATAATGCTGGAGAAATAGAATTAGAACTAGTTCCGCAAGGAACACTGGCAGAGCGAATCAGAGCCGGTGGAGCGGGAATTCCTGCCTTTTATGTACAGGCTTCTGTTAATACGCCCTTAGCAAAAGGTAAAGAGTTGCGCAATATAAACGGTAAAGAGTATGTACTCGAATATGGAATTAAAGCTGATTTTGCCTTAGTAAAAAGCGAAAAGGCAGACCGCTATGGAAATTTAACGTATCACGCTACCGCCAGAAATTTTAATCCTATTATGTGTACCGCGGCTGATGTTGCCATCGTTCAATCTAAATGTATGGTTGAAGCGGGAGAAATTGACCCTGAAATTGTGGTTACTCCAGGCATATTTGTTCAAAAAGTGGTTGAAGTTACTAACCCTGCCAATGAATCTGAATTAGTGGCAGCACAAAAGAAATATCCTTGGTAGAATCAGCGAAAATAAGTGGATGGGATCGTGCTCAAATGGCCGAAAAAGTGGCATTAGATATTCCAGATGGCTCTTATGTAAATCTAGGAATTGGGATTCCAGAAATGGTGGCTAGCTTCGTTCCTGAAGGCAGGGAGCTGATTTACCAAACGGAGAACGGATTGCTCGGAATGGGCGATGTTCCGGCCAAGGAAGAGGAAGATCGTGAATTGGTAAATGCAGGAAAAAAATGTGTTACTGCCATTTCTGGAGCAAGTTATTTTCATCATGCCGATAGCTTCACGATGATTAGAGGTGGCCATATTGATGTATGTGTTCTTGGCGCCATGCAAGTTTCTAAGGAAGGCGATTTGGCTAACTGGTCAACAGGAGCAAAAAATGCCATACCTGCTGTAGGAGGAGCAATGGATTTGGTAGCTGGAGTAAAAAGAATTTTTGTCATTACCCAACATGTTACTAAACTTGGCGAACCTAAAATTATGGAGGAATGCACCTTCCCTCTTACAGGGAAACAAGTGGTAGAACGCATCTATACCAACCTTGCTGTAATTGATGTTAAAAAAGAAGGGTTATTTGTTAGAGAAATGGCCCCTGATGTTGATTTTGAATACTTACAATCGCAAACAGCGGCAAAATTAAATCGATAGAACGATGACAAATCAATCAACTGAAATAAATTCAAACAAGGCAATCTACGATCGGGCTATCCAAGTAATTACCGGAGGTGTTAGTAGAAACACGATCTACCGTAAACCTCACCCCTTTTATGTTGCACAAGCAAAGGGAAGCTACATAACAGATATTAACGGAACAAAGCGATTAGATTTCGCCAATAATATGGCCTCGTTAATTCATGGCCATGCCCACCCGGCAATTACCGAAGCCGTGGTGGAGCAAATTCAAAAAGGTACCGCTTATACGCTTGGAACCGAAGCGGAAGTTGCTTTTGCAGAACTGTTGAACAAGCGTTCGCCTAATTTCGAAAAAATTCGATTTATGAATTCTGGTACAGAGGCCGTAATGACTATGATAAAGGCGGCTAGAGCTTTTACAGGTAAACCTAAAATCGCAAAAGCTGAAGGAGCCTATCATGGCACGTATGATTATGCTGAAATTAGCCAAACAGCCAACCCAAGCAATTGGGGTGATATTGATAAACCTACTCCTGTTGCGCTGGTTCAAGGTACTCCGCAAGGGGTGTTGGAAGATACCGTCATTTTTCCCTATAATGATATTGAACGAACCTTACATCTTTTGGATCAACATGCCGATAAAATTGCCTGTGTACTAATAGATGTAGTTTCACATCGGGTAGGAATGTTTCCTGCTTCTAACGAATACATTGAAGCCCTTTATAATTGGACTAGAAAAAATAATGCACTATTGATTTTTGATGAGGTAATTACCTACCGAGTAAACTATTCGGGAGCGCAAGCTGATTATTCGGTAAAACCTGATTTAACAGCTATTGGAAAACTCATCGGAGGTGGATTCCCTATAGGTGCCGTGGCTGGCCGTACAGAGGTAATGAATGTACTTAATCCTCGAGAAAAAGTGCTAAGGCATCCGCATTCAGGCACTTTCTCTGCAAACCCAGTTTCCATGACTGCCGGAAGAGTAGCAATGGAATTATTTGATGAGCAAGCAGTTTTAAAATTAAACGCACTCACTAAAACGGCCATTAAACAAATTGAGGAGGCTATAAAAATTGCAGATGTACCCATTAGTATAACAGGTGCGGGTTCTATGTTCAGGCTTCATTTGCAGGAAAAGGCACCTATCTCCTACCGCGAAATCTCACAATCAAAGGCAACAAAAGATACCATTAATAACCTGCTCGATTACCTGTTTTTTGAAGAAAACATCATTATGATTAATACGCTGGCAACGATGTTTGCAACTACATTAACCCAAAAAAATGTAGATCAACTTTCTGAAGCTCTTTTACGTGGATTCAAACTTTTCAAACCCAATATTATAGAACAAATTTCTTAACAAATTTATCATGACAGAAGTTTATATATGCGATGCTATCAGAACTCCCGTTGGTCGTTATGGTGGTGCACTTTCATCCGTTAGACCAGACGATTTAGCGGCCATACCTTTGAAAGCGCTAATGGATAGAAACCCTGATATGGACTGGACAGCCATAGATGATATTTATTTGGGTTGTGCCAATCAGGCTGGCGAAGACAATAGGAACGTTGCACGTATGTCATCTTTGCTTGCTGGTTTTTCAGAATCGGTTCCGGCCTCCACTATTAACCGGCTTTGTGGCTCCGGAATGGATGCAATTGGCATGGCTGCAAGGGCGATAAAATCTGGAGAAGCTGAAATTATGATTGCGGGCGGAGTTGAAAGCATGTCTCGCGCTCCTTTTGTTATGGCTAAACCCACGGCTGCATTTTCACGAAATGCAGAGAGCTATGATACCACCATAGGCTGGCGTTTTGTTAATAAGAAGCTTGATAAAATGTATGGTAGCGAAGGTATGATTCAAACTGCTCAAAATATTGCAACAGATTACAAGATTAGTCGTGCAGACCAAGATGACTTTGCTCAGTGGAGCCAAGAAAAAGCCGATAAAGCACAGAAAAACGGGTCGTTGGCAAGAGAGATTATACCCGTAATGATTCCTCAACGGAAAAAAGATCCTATTGAAGTATCGTTAGATGAACACCCGCGCTTATCTTCCCTAGAAAAGCTCAAGAGTTTACAGTCAATTACAGGTGAAAATGGCAGTGTCACAGCCGGTAATGCCTCGGGCGTTAATGATGGCGCAGCTGCTTTGTTAATCGCTTCAGGAGAAGCCGTAAAAAAATATAACTTAACACCTCTTGTAAAAATTTTAGGAATGGCTACTGCGGGCGTAGAACCTCGCATAATGGGAATGGGCCCTGTACCTGCTACTAGAAAATTACTTAAGAGACTTGATCTAACATTGGACGATATTGATCTAATTGAATTGAATGAAGCATTTGCAGCTCAATCATTAGGCTGTACCCGAGAGCTAGGACTAGCCGATGATGATGCTCGCATAAACCCTTTAGGAGGATCTATCGCCCTAGGCCATCCTTTGGGTATGAGCGGAGCAAGAATTGTGACCAGTGCTGTTTACCAAATGCAAAATTCAGAGGCTAAAAAAGCACTTTGCACGATGTGTATAGGTGTAGGACAAGGTATAGCAATGGTTTTGGAGAGAGTATAGTCTTCCCTATCAAAAATTATAAAGGGTTAATACTTCATAGAAGTGCTAACCCTTTTTCTATGCACAAAAATTTTCCATCAACTTGATATTAATCATTTTTAATAAAGCTATATGTAATCAACTTTGTTACAGAATAATATTAATCTATGTGTTGACTTCCAGCACAAAAATATAAGAACATGAAAAATACGATTGAATATTTAGCCAAAGCAATGGAGTACTTGGAAAAGTGCGAGCTGGAATCTCCTTATAGTAATGCCGTGGATATTAATAGCGCAAAGGTGGCTATTCAGCTAGTAGAGCTTGAACATAAAATTGAAGATGCCAAACAACTAAAGCACCTTGCCGATGCAGATACGTTTAAAGCAGAACGTGATGAACTTTTAAAGAAAATTACACCTGCTGTTTAGTGGAAGAAGATATTTTTTGTTTTATATAAAAAGGGGTTAGAAACTTACAAATTAAGTTCTTAACCCCTTTTAATTTCTATATATGATCAAGCACTACTTGCCGATAAGTACCTAAATCCTTAATATCAAACTCATTGATATAAACAAATTTCTCTTTATTGGCTGCTTGTGTTTTTTTTATGAAAATTTCGGCTAAATATTTATAATTAATAGCGCGCTGAGCATCTAAAACCAATAGATGACCCATGATTATATTACCCGCCATTTCCACTAACCTACGCGCATGAAAATCAATAAACTCCGAATTTTCTTTTAGTTTAACAACTTCTCCAATTTCTTCATACTCTTTGGTCATCTCTGCTAAAATATGTCGCAAATACTCTAGCTCAGGATTTACCTCAGTGGATTCATACTCTTGCATCTTTTTAAGATATGATCCACTCGATACTCCTTTGATGGCGGCCACCACCTGTAACTGAGAAGTTCCTTCGTAAATAGATGTAATTCGAGCATCTCTGTAAAGTCGTTCAACCGGAAAATCCTTCATAAAACCTGCTCCACCATGCACTTGCAAAGCATCATAAGCAATTTCGTTGCTTTTTTCAGAAGCAACTAGTTTCAATAATGGAGTAAAAACATCAGCGTAGCGATTGCTGGTTTTCATTTCCAAACGCTCTTCTTTTTCCAAAGTGCGACCATGAGCAATACCTTGATACCCTTTATAAATATCAATCATCCGAGATGTTTCGTATAAAAGCGAACGCATAGCAGTGATTTGCACCTTCATATTGGTGAGCATTTCATACACCGCAGGAAACTGAATAATAGGTTTGCCAAACTGTGCTCTTTCATTGGCATATTTTAAGGCTTCACGATAAGCAGCTTCAGCAATTCCAACAGACTGCCCTCCCACTCCCAACCTTGCCGAGTTCATTAAAGACATTACATATTTAATTAGGCCCATTCGTTCGCTACCTATTAAATAAGCGGGCGCATCGTTAAATACCAATTCACAGGTTGGTGAGCCTTTAATCCCCAATTTCTTCTCAATCCTACGCACAGAAACCGCACGCTCGGTACGATCGTATAAAAATAAGGAAAGTCCTCTGGCATCTGCAGAACCCTCTTCTGAACGAGCTAATACAAGTGAAATATCAGCGTCCCCATTGGTAATAAATCTTTTTACTCCATTAAGGAGCCATTTATTGGTTTTGGCATCCAACGTGGCTTTAAGCTGAACGGCTTGTAAATCAGAACCTGCATCAGGTTCTGTTAAATCCATGGCAGCGGTGGCTCCTTTATTAAACCTTGGTAAGTATTTATCTTTCAGCTCCTCATCGGCAAATTCGTGAATTGTTTCTCCACAATCTTGCAGACCCCAAATATTCGCAAAACCTGCATCTGCCCTCGAAATCATCTCCCCTGCCATTATATAGGCTGTAATAGGAAAATTTAGTCCGTTATATTTTCGAGGTAAGGTCATGCCGATAAGGCCAGCTTGTACTAATGCATCATAGTTTTCTTGTGTCCCCTTCGCATAACTAACCTCATTATTTTCTAAATGTGGCCCTTCCGCATCTACTGATTCGGCATTTGGCCAAATAGTAGTTTCGCATATTTCTCCTACAATCTCCAATACCTTTTCATACGAATCCATCGTATCTTCAAAATCATGCGGGGCATACTCATAGGTGCCTTCTTCGTTAAAATCACCTTCCTTTAAGCTCACGATTTTCTTCATAAGCGGATGATGTAAATGAAATTTATAATCTTCTACTTCATTAAAAAAATTTGCCATAACTACTTATTTAGTATGCTGTTTATAATACTTAATCATTTTAGGGATTACTTTGGCTACATCGCCTGTAATTACATAATCGGCCAATTTATTAATAGGTGCTTGAGGATCGTTATTAATGGCAATTACCATGGCTGATTTGTCCATACCGGCCGTATGTTGAATTTGACCGGAAATACCACAAGCAATGTATAATTTAGGTCTTACCGTAATTCCTGTTTGTCCTATTTGTCGCTCGTGTACTTCATATCCAGCATCTATGGCTGCTCTAGAAGCACCCACTTCTCCCCCTAGCGTATCGGCTAATTCATATAAAAGTTTAAAGTCTTTTTTAGAACCTACCCCGTAACCGCCTGCCACTATGATGTTGGAATCCTTGATATTCAATTTCTTCTTTTCAATATGGCGTTCAATAATACTTACAACGAGTTCTTCTTTACCCACAAAATCTTCTACTTTGATGGCAACCAACTTTCCCTTCTTTGCATTTGGATAAGGTTCTTTTTTCATTACACCTTCCCTTACGGTTGCCAATTGAGGCAGTGTATCTGGGGTTACTATGGTAGCTATAATATTTCCTCCAAAAGCCGGCCTTCTTTGTAAAAGAAGGTCTTTATGCTCTATCTTTCTTTTTTTATCTAAGTGATCACCGATTACAAGCTCGGTGCAATCGGCAGTTAAGCCGCATTTAAGGTGTGATGACACTCTAGGTGCTAAATCACGCCCAATGGAAGTGGCTCCGAATAATCCAATTCTAGGTTTTTCTTGTTTAAAAATACCTGCTACAATGGCTGCATGCGGCAGAGTAAGGTACGGGGCTAAACTTTTATCATCTCCTATATGTACAATATCAACCCCATATTCAAAAAGTTCTTTCTCAATATTCTTTAATTGAGTACCTAGTACAATGGCCTCAAGTTTAGCACCTATTTGATCTGCTAAGCTTCTTCCTTTTGTGAGAATTTCAAGGCTTACATCTACCGGTTTACCTTCTTCTAATTCACAATATACAAATACATTATTCACGTTTATTTCTTTATATTTTATAAACCATTTTTCATTATTCAATAAATCTCAAAGCGTTTTACTGAACTTATTTCAACATCTATAATCCTAGTAGATTCCAAAACAAGTTCGAAATGACAAGACTATTGAAGCTGCTTAAAATATCACTAGCCAACATTATGATGTTCCACTAGTTCGGCCATTAACGCATCAATTTCTTTATCTGTGGCCTCAATAACTCTAGATTCTTTTGCCGTAAACACAATATTGGTAACCGCATTCACTTTGGTAGGCGAACCAGATAAACCTAAGTATTCTACTTCTGCTTTTAAGTCATCCACATTCCACTCAACTAAATCTAGGTAATGCTTGGTATCGTGCATTTGGATGTAGTCTTCTCGCTCATGGCTCATTTCAGAGGGTGTGCAAGCATGTTTAAATTTCATCAAACGCATAGCGTGTTGGGTGCGGCATTCTGGAGCCGAACCGTGAACCGTAAGCAACATAGGCAGCTTTCCTTTGAGGGTTTCGACCCCATTCGAAAGCCTTCTTCTTGCAGTTAAGGTATTTTTCTTTACCTCGAGTATTTCTTCTACATAGGTAATCTGAGGTATTTTTAAATTTTCTGCTACTTGTGGGCCTACTTGTGCCGTATCGCCATCAATTGCCTGGCGACCACATAGGACAACATCGTACGTTTTTAGTTTTTTAAGTGCCAATGAAAGCACATAAGAAGTTGCTAACGTATCGGATCCTGCAAATTTCTTATCTGTAATTAATACTCCTTTATCCGCTCCTCTAAATAAAGAATCTCTAAGAATATTAGCAGCTCTAATTGGTCCCATAGTGACTACGGTAACTGTTGATCCTTTATGCACATCTTTTAATCGTAATGCTTGTTCCAGTGCTTGCAAATCTTCTGGATTGAAGATGGCAGGCAAAGCGGAACGATTAACCGTTCCATTGGCTTTCATAGCATCCTTGCCCACATTTCGTGTGTCAGGCACCTGCTTGGCCAAAACAATTATATTTAATCCTTCCATGTTTTCGTTTTTCAGAATGCTAAGTTAAAACTTAGAAACCCCTTAGAATATGACCAAAATCAGTGATTAAACACACATTTATACATGAAATTTTCGGAGCAATAATCACTTATAAAAATGTAAATTCTTGAAGTAGTATTGTTCATTAAAATTCTAATCGTATATTTGCGATGAACAATTGGTGTATGAACAGATCTTTAGCCCAAGTTACTTATACAAATGAAGAAGAGCAGCTTGCTGCTTTTGCAAAAGCAATGGGACATCCTGTTCGCATTCAGGTATTAAAATTGCTAAATACACAAGCTTGCTGTTATACAGGAGACCTCACTGATCAATTTCCGTTGGCGCAATCTACCATATCTCAACATTTAAAAGCATTAAAAGAAGCGGGCTTAATAAAAGGTGAAATTATTCCCCCAAAAGTTAGATATTGCCTAAATGAAGAGAACTGGCAACAAGTACAAGACTTATTTAAAGATATATTAAAACTCTAATAACAGTATAAATATGAAATCAGAAGCAGATTTAAAAGAAGTTGTAAAAGACCGATATGCAAAAATAGCAGAACAAGGTAAGGCTGAGAATGCCGCTTCTTGTTGTGGAGCTACTACCCCATCTAATAAGATTTATAATATTATGATGGATGACTATTCTGAAGTTGAGGGATATAATACAGATGCAGATCTAGGCCTTGGGTGTGGCCTGCCAACACAATTTGCAAAAATATCAAAAGGAGATACGGTAATTGATTTGGGGTCTGGAGCAGGCAATGACTGTTTTGTGGCCCGCCATGAAACGGGTATAGAAGGCAAGGTTATTGGTATTGACTTTACACCAATAATGATCAAAAAAGCGCGAGAAAATGCTGATAAATTAGGCTATAATAATATAGAGTTTAGAGAAGGTGACATCGATGATATGCCTGTAGCAGATAATACTGCAGACGTTATTGTAAGCAATTGCGTTTTAAACTTAGTACCTAATAAAGGGAAAGTAATTGAAGAGATCTTTAGAGTGCTGAAAGCAGGAGGTCACTTTAGTATTTCGGATATTGTACTAGTAGGTGAGTTACCAGATGCCTTAAAGCAAGATGCTGAAATGTATGCAGGTTGTGTTGCTGGAGCTATTCAACAAAAGGATTATTTACATCAAATTGAAAAGGCTGGATTTAGAAATATTACTGTACAAAAGGTAAAACCCATTATAATTCCTGATGACATTCTAACAAAATACTTATCTCAAGAAGAAATGAATGTGTTTAATAATGGCTCTACAGGTATCTATAGTATATCTGTATATGCTGAGAAACCTGGAGTTAAAGAACTTAAACCGTTAGTTTCACTTTCTGAAATAGAAGGTTCAAGTTGTGAGCCAGGTGGAAACTGCTGCTAGTTTGCCTGAAGGGTTATCTACTTCGGTCTGGAAAATACCACCACATTTCATTCTCAATTTATTTCAGCATCTGAGCAAAACACATGCTAAGATGCTGGAATAAATTACCGTTGCCATGTGTGTTTATCAAATGATCAAATTTAACTTTTTTCATTCCGAGGTACGAGGACTCTTCTACTTTTTGAAAATAACTTTCTGAGCTTATAAGATTTCTCGTACCTCGAAACAGAAAATAATCTTTTAAACATGTTGAAATTTAACCGGTTAGCATTTTGATACTTCCTTTCAAATTTTCGTCATTCCCCTCCGCTCTTTTTTTTAAACACCCCTCTCAGGATGACCATATATTTGATGATATTTAATTCAACCCGTTTTATGCTTTAAATGTAACCCTATTAAATTTTTAGTTACAGAACCAAGTTCAGCATGACTATTTATTCTGATTACTAAGTGTTTTATGACATCCTTAACTTGTTTCAGGAATGGGTCGTTTTCTTGATATATTATGTTTTCTGTTTTTTATGCTTAATTTAGTTTCATAAATTAGTATCACAAATAAGCCTCACAACAAACCTTTAATAAAACAGAATGATTTTCGGATATGCAAGAGTTTCAACACAAGACCAAAAGTTAGAGCTTCAAATTAATGAGCTTGAAAAATACGGTTGCGAAGAAATATATAAAGAGAAAAAAAGTGCTGTAAAAGAAAGGCCAGAGCTGGACATGTTAATTGAAAAGCTACGCAATGGTGACACTATTGTTGTTTGGAAACTTGATCGTCTTGGCAGATCATTAAAACACCTGGTTAACCTTGTTTCTTGGTTTAATGAAAAAGGTGTTGAATTTATTAGTATTAATGATAAAATTGATACAACAACAGCACAAGGAAGATTAATATTCAATTTGTTTGCCACGTTTGCAGAATTTGAAAGAGAGCTTATAAGCGAAAGAACAAAAGCAGGGTTGAAGGCTGCAAGGGCTAAAGGACATTTTGCTGGAAGAAAGCCCGGTCTTTCAATTGGTGCAAAAAAAACAGCCCGAGCGGCCTTGCTCCTTTCAAGAAACAAATCGTTTTCGGTTGGTGAAATTCTTAAACAACTTACGATAAGCAAAGCAACTTATTATAGGTATGTAGAGTGGGCAAAAGGAGAAGAAAATATTAAAACATGATAAGTATCATAAAAGGTTTATATCTTGTATTAATGATACTTATTGTGTATATTTGATTAGTTAAAAAACAATATTATGGATTTGAATAAGTTTAATGAATTCAGAAAGAAGATTGAAAGAAGTCTAAATCAAATAGACGCCAAAATATCATTCATGAATGATGGGATCAAGGGGTTATCTACGTCTCATAATCAATTTAAAGAAGAAATGACGGACTTCATGTCCTTTGTGGCAGATGGTCTTTCAGATCACGAACATAGGATTGAAAAAATTGAAAAGAAAATCAAATAACGATTGAATTATGAAGATGGTTAGAAAGCCCACTTATTCAGGAAATGTAGAAGAAAAAGATCAAAATGATATTTTATTTTGGGCTTTTCATAAATCAGCTACTCAAAGATTAGTTGAAGCTTGGAGACTACATTGTCTTAATTATAATATTCAACCAAGCTTGAAAATGGATAAATCTTTTAATAAAGCATATTTGAAAAATGAGCAATAATATATTTAGCCCCGACTTTACTGATTATATCGAACTGCTTAATAAACACAAGGTTGAATATATGCTTGTTGGAGGAATGGCTGTTAATGTTCATGGTTATAGAAGAAGTACTGGAGATATGGATTTGTTCGTTAATCCAACAGAAGCTAATCACTCTAAATTAAAAAAGGTGCATTTTGAATTTGGTATGTTCATGGGAGAAATGGAGTTGCTATCAAATTTTTTAGATACCAAAAAATTTGATGTTTACACTTTTGGAAACTCCCCTATTCAAATTGATATAATGACAGCTTGTAAAGGTGTGGATTTTGATGAAGCATTTAAACTCATTATTAAAGCAAAAATTGAGGAAACGATTGATGTAAATGTAATTCAATATAAGCAGCTTATAGAATCAAAAGTCGCATCTGGTAGAACTAGAGATAAAGCAGACATAGAGGAACTCGAAAAAATTAGAAAAAAAGATAAAGGAAAAGGCTTATCAATGTAGCCTCATTAAACGATAATAATCTCAAAACCTTGATTTATATCATAGGAATTGGAGAAAACATGTAGTAATATCGATGTGTCATTAAATAAATTAATTATGAGAACTTCGATCATAATTGGATTGTTGTTAGGCACTATGGCATTTCCTATGATAGTGATACCTATTATTGGAATAGGGGCAGTTTTATGGGCATTCTACGTTCTTTTTCATGACATAGTTTGGCCTAGCCTACATCAACATAGACATACTGAATAATAGCCATTCAGTAACGTTTAATATGAATATCGCTTAAACCTGCATTCTGCAGGGTTGGAATAAAACGTATATTTTCTCAGCTATTTCCTATTGATTAGCACGGATATTTTTGTTTATTTGCGCCTAATTTTATGATGCGCATACTACTATCACTTTTAATTATAGCCACTTTTATAAGCACGACCAATGCACAAGATGATTGCGCCTTACGCAAAAATCAAGAGGGTATAAAGGTGTATTTATGCGAAACCGAAGGGTCTCCCTTTAAAACAATTATAGTAAGCTTTGAAACTAAAGGGTCTATAAAATCCTATGCTAGTGGAGTGTTGGATATTAACAATTATAAGAGTTGGCAAGTAAGCATTAATCACGTTAAAATCCTTAAACAGATTAGTAAAACTGAACTTATTTATTATGCCGAAATTGATGCTCCATGGCCCATTGAACAAAGAGATTTAATTTTTCATTTAAAAGTAATTCAACACCCGGTTTCGAAAAAACTAACGGTAACCCTGAAAGAAATGCCTTCTTATATGCCTGAACAGGAAGGCATAATTCGAATTCCGTTGGCAGAATCAACATTAACAGTTACTCCCATTACAACAAACCATTTAAAGGTAGAATACATCTTACAAGTAAATCCTGGTGGTGATATTCCTGCCTTTATTGCCAATATGTTTGCAGCCAACACTCCGTGGCAAACCTTCCGCAATTTTAGAAACAAATTGGAATCAAATGAATTTGATAATAATAATGTAGCTGAAATTATAAATTATGCTAAATAGCAACCCGTAGTAACATTAATTAAGCTCAAGTAACTTTAGTCGAATGTGGATGACTACCTTCACTAGTTGAAACCACTTCAATACTGGCATTTTTTTTAAATGACCCAAACTGACTAGCCGAAATAGTAACATTAGGGTTATGAGTTGATCCCCCAAATTTTTTCAACTCCACTTTGCACATCATCCATCGAAACGGCAAGGCTATGACCTTGATTACTTCCAATTGATACACTTGTTCCATTCGACAAGCAATCCGACTTAGTAATGATTGTTGGAGCAGGAGCGATTTCCTCTTTCGAGCAACTTTCTAAGAGTGAAACAGCTGGCATTCCAACTAAAGCCATTATAAACGATTGTCTAATAAATTATTTTTTTTGCAAAGCAAATAGTTATATATATATACTTAACAAACTGAAACAACAAAAAGTGCTATGCTATATATTCATAATTTTTGCAAACAAAAAAGCCCTTAAAAAATCACTTCTTTAAGGGCTTTTGTTTAAAATACTTCAATTAATGGTGGTGCCCACCGGGGCCATGAACATGTCCATGTTCTATTTCTTCGTCAGTAGATGCCCTAACATCAACTACTTCAATATCAAAATTTAAAGTAACCCCGGCCAATGGATGATTCAAATCTAAGATTACATCTTCCCCTTCAATTTTAGTTACCATTGCAATAGATGGGCCATTATTGGTTTCTATTTGAACTTGCATACCAGCAACTAATTCTTCGCCTTTTTCAGAGTTGAATCCTTCTTTTGCTACTGTTTGAACCATTTCATCAAGCCTTGGTCCATATCCATCTTCAGGAGCAATGGTTGTTTGCAACTTATCTCCCTTCGCTTTGCCTTCTAAGGCATCCTCCAATCCTGGAATTACATTGCCAATACCTTGAATATAGGCCAATGGCTCTTGTCCCTCAGAGGTATCAATGGTTCTACCCTCTTCATCCGTTAATGTGTAATGCATTTGCACTACTCTATTTTGTGCTATTATCATTTATTATGTGTAATGTGTAACTTGTGATGTGTGATGTCATGTGTACAATGTGTAATAGTAGAGTATAGTCTCAATTGAATTTTACATTATACATCTGACATTACACATTTAACATATAATATCAGTTTCTATTTAAACAGTTTAGATCTTCAAAGCCAATTTTTAATCTTGCAATCATGCTTTGCTCTGCTTTACGGAGCCAAGCTCTTGGATCATAAAATTTCTTATTAGGCTTTTCGTCTCCCTCAGGATTACCAATTTGGCCTTGTAAATAGCCGTGGTTAGCTGCTTCAAATGCTCTAACACCATCCCAAAATGCCCATTGCATGTCGGTATCGATATTCATTTTAATGGCACCATACCCTACTGCTTCTCTTATTTCTTCTCTTGATGAACCTGAACCACCATGAAAAACAAAGTTTACAGGATTTTTTCCAGTATTATGTTTCTTCTCAATAAACTTCTGAGAGTTATCTAAAATTTTAGGGGTAAGCTCTACATTACCTGGCTTATACACACCGTGCACATTACCAAACGAAGCGGCTATTGTGAACCGATTGCTGATCTTTCCCAATTGCTCGTACGCATAGCTAACTTCTTCTGGTTGTGTATATAACCTAGAGGTATCTACCTCTGAATTATCAACACCGTCTTCTTCTCCACCCGTAATTCCTAATTCGATTTCTAAGGACATCCCAATTTTTGCCATGCGCTCAAAATAGTCAGAAGAAATTTCCATATTCTCCTCAATAGGCTCTTCACTTAAATCGAGCATATGTGAACTATATAGTGGCTTTCCGTGCTCCTCGAAATGTTTTTCGCCTGCATCTAATAAACCATCAATCCAAGGCAAAAGCTTCTTGGCAGCATGATCTGTGTGCAATACAACGGTAACTCCATAAGCCTCGGCAATATTATGTACATATTTAGCACCTGCAATACCTCCTTGGATAGCACTAAACTGATTTTCGCTGCTGAGTCCTTTACCTCCAAAGAAAGTGGCACCTCCATTTGAAAACTGAATAATCACAGGTGAGTTTAAATCTCTAGCTGTTTCTAAAACAGCATTAACAGTACTTGTACTGGTTACATTTACTGCAGGAATTGCAAAATTATTATTGTTTGCATATTCGTATAATTCGGTTACTTCATCTCCGAAAAGAACACCACTTCTGAATTTGCCCATTTGATTTTGTATTTGAGGATTACATATTAAATTTCACGGCAAAAGTCGGATATTTTTGACTTTTTAGTTACGGTTTTAACGAATTAATCAAGCTTATTTTAGAACAATCGATTGATATGGGCTTAATAATAGATTATCACCTTCAATTTTTGGTGCTTGACCAAAATAGAATTGAACTTGAGTACAGTTAATATTGGTCAAAGAAATTACTTTCTCTTCTGCTGTGAGATTGTGGATTACAACTACCCTTTCCCTGTCCATAGTTCTTGAATATCCCAATAACTGACTATCTAGTGTAAGACTTCGCAAATCTCCTTCCCGTAAAACTGGATTAGTATTTCGATTGCCAATCCAAGCTTTAAAAAAATGATAGGTCGAATTAGGGTCTTTTAATTGTTGTGCCAAAGGAATAACCGTTGAGTCGTTACTATTTTGGGGTACTAACCACTTTGTTCTTAATGAATCCTCCTCTTCTCCAGCCCATAAAAAGGGCTCTCTAATCATTTCATCCGGTTTTTGCCCAAGCATACCTATTTCATCTCCGTAATACACATAAGGCGTGCCTGGCAGGGTTAATAAGATAGCAAAAGCTTGTTTATGCTTTTCAATAGAACCACCCACTACACTTATCAATCTATTTCTATCGTGGTTGTTTACCAAGGTTGCATCTGTAAAATAAGGCGAGGCTTTTGAATACCCTTTGCGTGCATTTATAAGTGTATCAACAAGTCCATTATTACGCTCGTTCTGCATCATATCATCTATGGCGAAATACAAAGGGAAATTAAACACAGAATGCAAACCTTTCATAAAAGAAGCTAGTTCTGTATTGCTGCCCCAAACCTCACCTACCAAATACACATCGGGCTTTACGGCTCGCATGGCATCTCCAAACTCAATCCACCATTGGTGACTTTTATCCGATTGCTCATCAGGAAAAACATGCTTGGCAGCATCTAAACGTAATCCATCCACATTCACTTCTTGCAACCAAAATTGACCTGCTTTAATTATATCTGCTCTAGCATTAGGGTTGTCATAATTTAAGTCAGGCATGCCTTTCCAAAAGAAGCCATAATAATATTCGTCATCATCCCCGTTTGGGTGCCATTGCCTGATATTATCAGAATCGAGCGTAACCACCTTTTTAGCTAGTTCGTCTTTTACAGAATCAATATTGGCCCACACATAATAATCTCTGTATTTGCTACTCTTACTACTTATCGCATCTACAAACCAAGGGTGTTCTTCCGAGGTGTGATTTAATACAAAATCTATCACAATTTTGATATCTCTTTTATGCGCTTCTTCAATAAAATGTTTGAAGTCATCCATCGTTCCATAATCAGGATGGATGCCATAATAATCAGTAACATCGTATTTATGATAACTTGGTGATGGACTTATCGGCATTAACCAAATGCCTTTTATCCCTAGTTCTTGCAGATAATCAAGTTTAGAAGTCATTCCATTAATATCACCTATTCCATCTCCATCAGAATCGGCAAAACTGTGCACAAAGATCTCGTAAATAACTCCGTTTGGCCAGATAGTTTGGGATTTAGATGACAATTCTTTTTCTGGTTTTGAACAGGATGAAAATAGGAACGCTAATATTAGTAAAGAATTTTTCATAAATTTTAATCAAGACTTATATCTTCTCAAAATTACATAAAATGAAAAATTACTTGGTAACAAGTATTGTTTTAATACGCAGAATGAATGTGATGAAAAAGCTAATTGAAAATCGTTAACCTATTATGTTTTTCTCCATTTTGAAAGTCATACCGAAGGTCACGAAGGACTCCCTGGGAGTATCTTAACCACAACATTTTTATGGCTAAGATATCTCCGCGTTGCTGCGATATGACCAGCGAGTAAATAATATGATTTGGTAGCCTCCGTTTTACACCTCGCTTTTTCCAACCTGTTATAATTTTAAATTTTCAGGGTCTTGATGTGTATTCCAAAAAGATATTAAATCTATCCTTGATTTACTTATAATAGTATAGTAGAGGGTTATATGTTTATTAATCACACACTTTCTAATTTTATTGTTAAGGCTATAAACCGGATATAATTTAGGATTATGTTTTAGGCTATTAACAACTTCATCAACTCTAGTTAAAAATTTATTAATGTTGATTAGATCCCAAGAATTTAATAAGTATTCAATGTTTTGGTTAAAAGTAACTTCAGATTCCTTTGTCCATTGAATATCATAACTCATATTTTGTACTTCTCTCGAACATCCTTCATCACATTTTCATGGGTTCTGGTTTCTCCTTCAAGCGATTGAGATAATCCTCTATTAAGTGAGGCATCTAATAGCTCATCCGATTGCTCTTTTTTAAGCGCATAGTCTAATAAATTCTTAAAAGTTTTTATTAGAGATTCGTCATTGATTTCTTCAAGACGCTTAATAATTATTGCTTTTTCAAATTGTACATCCATAAGTAAATCATTATGTCTTGTTTGTAAAGATAACTGATTCAAAAGATATATTTTATTTGAGAAGATATCTTAATATTTTCTCCCTATAGAAAGTCATACCGTAGGTCACGAAGGACTCCCTTGGAGTATCTTAACCACAACATTATTATGGCTAAGATATCTCCGCGTTGCTGCGATATGACCTGCGAGTAAATAACATGATTTGGTAGCCTCAGTTTTACACTGGCTAATGATGCTTAATATTTCGTTTATAACCCGTAAGCTCTACTACGTCAACAACAACGCCTTATTATACTCAAAATTCATTCTGGCAATGTTTAGCACCGAAATATTTTGTGGGCATTCCGCTTCGCAAGCCTCGGTGTTAGTACAAGAACCAAACCCCTCTTCATCCATTTGATTTACCATGGCAATTACTCTAGTGCGAGCTTCCAATTTACCTTGAGGCAATTTTACCAAATGGCTAATTTTGGCACTTGTAAAAAGCGCAGCACTTGAATTTTTGCAAGTAGCTACACAAGTGCCACATCCAATGCAAGCAGCTGAGTCAAAGGCAGATTCTACTTCATCTTTTCCAATAAGAATTGCATTAGCATCTGGGGCTGAACCGGTATGTGTAGAGATATACCCTCCAGCCTGAATAATGCGATCAAAACTACTTCTATCTACTTTAAGGTCTTTTAACACAGGAAACCCTTTTGCCCGGAAGGGCTCTACCGTAATGGTATCATCCTCTAGAAAATGGCGCATATGCATTTGGCAAGTTGTTGTACCCTTATGATGCCCGTTGGCTCTCCCATTTATTACCATACCACATTGACCACATATACCTTCCCGGCAATCAGAATCAAATTCAACCGGTATTCCTTTGTCGCCCAATATCTTTTCGTTTAGCACATCTAACATTTCAAGAAAAGACATATCCTTGTTGAGGTCAGTTAGTTTATGATCTTCAAAATATCCTTTAGCTTCAGCATTCTCCTGACGCCAAACTTTAAGTCGTATATTCATTTTTGTAGTTTCTAATCGTATTATTTGTAGGTCCTAACAGTAGGCTTGAGTACTTCAAATTTCAGCGCTTCTTTATGCAATTTGGGTTCAATTCCAACCCCATTAAACTGCCAAACCGATACATATTGATATTCTTTGTCATTACGTTTGGCCTCGCCCTCTTCGGTTTGGTATTCACTTCTAAAATGTGCCCCACAAGATTCTTTTCTGTTTAAAGCATCGTAGGTCATCAGTAGGGCAAGCTCAATATAATCAGCTACTCGTTCTGCTTTTTCGAGTTCCGAATTAATCCCATCTGCTTTTCCGGGTACATTAATATGATTCCAAAAATCTGCACGAAGTAATTTAATTCCTCTAATAGCTCTTTCAAGGCTTTCTTGGCTCCTCTCCAAGCCAACATTATCCCACATAAGCTTGCCCAAGCGTTTGTGAAAATGCTCAGCACTTACATCTCCCTTAACTGAAAGTAGTTTATGAATTCTATCTTTTACCTCGTTTTCAGCCTCCTCAAATGCTGGGTTATTGGTATCAACTTTGCCTGAGTGTATCTCACTTGATAAATAATTACCGATGGATACAGGTAATATAAAATATCCATCAACTGTAGCTTGTAATAATGAGTTTGCGCCCAATCGGTTTGCCCCATGATCAGAAAAATTGGCTTCTCCGATTGCATACAGGCCAGGGATAGTAGTTTGCATTTCGTAATCAACCCATAAACCACCCATCGTAAAATGAGCTGAAGGTGAAATGCGCATAGGCTCGTAATAAGGATTTAAACCTGTAATTTTCTCATACATTCTAAATAAATTTCCATACCGTTCCTTAATCGTTTCCTTGCCCAGTTTATTAATGGCATCTCTAAAATCAAGGTTTACTGCATTCTTATTTGGGCCAACTCCTCTACCAGCATCAATTTGTTCTTTAGCCGAACGTGAGGAAATATCTCGTGGAGCGAGGTTGCCAAAGGAAGGATACTTTCGTTCCAAGTAATAATCCCTATCCTCTTCTGAAATGTCATTCGCAGGCCGATTATCTCCAACTTTTTTAGGTACCCATATTCGGCCATCATTTCTTAAGGCCTCTGACATTAAGGTTAATTTCGATTGATGATCGCCTGATTGAGGTAAACTTGTTGGATGGAATTGCACCCAACTTGGGCTAGCCATATACGCTCCTTTTTTATGTACTTTCCATTGCGCAGAGGCATTGCTACCCATGGCCAAGGTAGATAAATAGTAAATTTTACCATAGCCTCCTGATGCAATTACAACAGCGTGTGCACCATGCCGCTCAATCTCTCCGGTAATCAAATTACGAGAAATTATGCCTCTTGCTTTGCCATCAATAATAACTAAATCGAGCATTTCGTGGCGTGCATACGATTTGACTGTTCCAATAGCAACTTGGCGCATTAAGGCAGAATATGTTCCTAACAGTAACTGCTGACCTGTTTGCCCACGTGCATAAAATGTGCGCTTAACTTGCACACCTCCAAAAGATCTATTGGTGAGAACACCTCCATATTCACGTGCAAAAGGAACTCCCATTGCAACTGCCTGATCAATTACCTGAGAAGATATTTCAGCAAGCCTGTAGGTATTTGCTTCACGTGATCTAAAATCACCACCTTTTAATGTATCTACAAAATGGCGATAGACATTATCAGCATCATTTTGATAGTTTTTAGAAGCATTGATACCCCCTTGAGCAGCAACAGAGTGTGCTCTACGTGCACTGTCTTGGAAATAGAATACTTTAACATTATAGCCAAGCTCGGCAAGTGTAGCTGCCGTTGAACCTCCAGCAAGTCCTGCTCCCACTACAATAATGTCTAATTTCTTCTTATTGGCAGGATTTACAATTTTAGTTTTAGCCTTAAAATTTGACCATTTTTCAGCCAATGGGCCTTCAGGAATTTTAGCATCTAACATAACCTATAGCTGTTTAAGGTAAATAATAATAGGAATAATAGTAAATCCGGTAGTTATCAAAATAGAAAAGGCATAACCTCCATATTTAATCCATTTAATAAACTTGAGATGATAAACACCTAATGTTCTAAATGCACTGCTAACCCCGTGCATGAGGTGAAGACCAAGAGCTATAATTGCAATCACATACAGCACCACATACCATAACTCTTGAAAACTATTTATTACAATTGTGTACAAATCTTTATTGCCGTCAGCATCCAAGGGTGGTGATCCAAACTTATATACATACCAATAATCCTTAAAATGGATTACCAAGAAAATTAGTATTAACGAGCCTAAAATGCCCATATTACGAGAAATCCAACCAGATACCTCCGCTCTATTATCCGTTTTATAATTTTGATCATTTGCTTTTCGGTTTTCAATAAACAAGATCAAAGCATCAAATGCATGGAAAAGGATAGAGGCATACAACACATAAGATACCATTTTAATAATGATATTGCCTCCGAGCAAATGAGAATAGGCATTAAACTGAAGATGACCTTCTTGCTCTGGTAAAAGTAGTTGCAGATTACCCAGCAAGTGAATGATTAGAAAAAAAGCTAAAAACAGCCCAGTTAGGGCCATAATAATCTTTTTAATAAGCGTAGTTTGAGTGATACCCATAGTTAATTTGGTTTAAGACTTTTGAATAGCCTAAAAAAATAATAACCAAATTTACGATGTGCAAAAAACGAAAATACTGACGTACGTCAATACAAAAAATAATATTTATATAGAAAGGAGGTTATTCCATTTACTCCTTTATCAATACTAGTCCGTTAAAAGGTTCAATCAAAAGTTGTAGCTGGTTAGCGTGCGATTTAATGATGTTAGAATTAGCAAAGTTTCTAAATGAAGTTGCTCCTTCTACATCAATACTAACTTTCCGAGTTGTATTAGACATATTAAAAGCAGCTATAATTTCGTCATTACCCAACGAACGACTGTATGCAATAGTCATATGCTCATCATCTGTTAGTAAAAATTTTATATCTCCATCTGATAAAACAGGGTTGTCATTCCTCAACTTAATAAGACTTTTATAATAGCTTAATAGCTCTTTATCCTGACGTGTTGGTTCGGGCGTTGCTAGTGGTTGTCCATAAAAATCCAATGCTTGGTCCTCATATTCCAAGTCATCCCACACCATTGGTTTACGGCAATCTGGGTCGTCTGCCCCCCACATTCCCAATTCATCGCCATTCCAAATTTGAGGCGCACCAATAAATGTAAATTGATGTAGCAATAACATCTTTTGGAGCTGTTTAGTCATCACATCTGGCTTCTGATACCAATAAGTTGAATCTTCACTGGGCTTGGCATTATACTTATTATACTTATCTCTATTTTGAATGGATGTTGATAAGCGAGGGGTATCATGGCTCGCTGCTAAATTCATACTTGCTCTGGTATAATTCAAATCAAATCCTTCAATCATTTCGTTGTATTTTTTCACAAACTGAGATGGTGTTACAGCTGGATTACCTTGCACAAATAGCCCTCTCGCTATACGATACCAGTGGTAATTCATATACCCATGAAACTGATCTTCTTTTTCTAAAAATGGTTTTACCTCAAGCAATTGTTCGGGCCATTGATACCACCATAATTCTCCAATTAAGTATGCATCAGGGTTTACAGCCATGATAAACTTTTTATAATCTCTCCAAAAACCCATAGGGATATCTTGAGCCACATCTAATCTATATCCATCTATGCCATCACTAAAATCACCATCCTTATTGGGGTCGAGCCATTTGGCCGAAACATTATATATATGTTGTTTTAAATCCGGAGAATCGAAGTTGCCTTCGTAAGGTGAGTGCGCATCATCTCCATCTGAAATAATTGTACGCTTAAATTGAGGCATGCTTGTTACACCACCCCAACCGTGAAACAAAAATTCATTTTCAGGCGTATTGGGATCATCGTACTGACTAATATCAAACCAATCCACATACTTCGATTCCTTTCCATTTTTTTGAATATCCTTTAATGCCCAAAACTCCGCACCTGTATGGTTCCAAGAGTAATCCATGATCACTTTTATGTTTCGATTATGAAACTCCTTTACAACTTCCAAAAACATCAAATCAGCGGAGGTCATTAGCCAGGTAGAAGGATCATCAGGCACCTCGTTCTCCATGATGGTTTTATCGCCTTCGGGATCAGGGCCAAAGTTACGATCTACATGGCGGTAGTTTCGTGCATCGTATTTATGCAACGAAGGCGCATCGTTGATAGGATTAAAATAGATGGCATTTACTCCCAATGATTCGATGTAATCCATTTGGTCGAGTACACCTTGCAAATCGCCTCCAAACCTGCGTTGCTGGATGTTATGGTGAAAATTTACCCCATTGGCTTTATCAAGCCAAGGCTCGTGTTTATACCAATCGTGGCCCCAATCAGTAACACTCCAATCTGCGGGGATCAAGCTTGGCTCGGTTCCAATAATATCATCTCTTGTTTGGTCGTTGGTTGGGTCACCATTACGAAATCGTTCCACAAAAATTTGATACCATATAGCTTTGGTTGTCCATTCTGGTACTTTGACCGTAATCGTTTTCTGCTTTATAGAGGCCGTTTGGACAGGTTTCTTTTCGCAAGAAATTAAATAAAAGGCTGCTATTGCAAGTAAAAAAAAAGGAGCGTTTTTCATTTTTTGCATACTATTTTTAGCATTCCGGAAAATACACTAGTTCACCAACATGAACTTACTTGAAAGCAACACTTAGTTTTTAATAAACTTAACCGATTCACGCACCTTACTTTCGGATATCAAAAAAGTGTAGATTCCAAATGGTAAATTGGCCACATTAATAGCATCTCCTAAATCTTGTATATCGCCATGCATCACAACCTTACCCATTGCATTTATAATTGACCATGGTTGAGACTTTTTAAGGTTTTCGTTTTTATTTAAGTAGATATTTAACCTATCGTGTACTGGATTTGGATAAATATTAACTCCGCTACTACCGACTCCATTTTGCTCTAACCCTAGTACAATATCTGGGGTATATAATCTTTTATCCGTATAAATATGGAATTCACCAGGGCCATAGGATAAAGTAGCATTAACATCATCCACGATTATTTCACGCCCGCTAAAAAAATCATACCAAATACCAGAGTGCTGAAAATTGGGTTCCATAGTCGCGGTTTCTACATCAAAATTGCCTAAGATGACTACACTTGTATCTGTATTTGAAATATGAATTGACTTGAAATTGCCATTTGGTTGCCAGGTAAAATCCCCCTCGCTAAATACCGTGTACTTATTTCTAAGTCCAATTAACCCTTTATACGTATCAAAAAGTAATTTGCGATTTGGGTCTTCCAAATATTCCCATTTTATAGGCTTTTCACCTGTTCTCCCATTTTCATCTATCGATATTTCATAGCCCAATTCACCAAATTGCCACATCAATTTTGGGCCTGGTATTGTAAAGAAAAAACTTGCAGCTGCACGAGAACGTTGAAGTGCAGTATTTAAAGACTTTACATTATAGCTGCCGGAGCTGTTTCCATATTCTAAATTTTTAAACATCAGGCGCTCTTCATCATGGCTTTCCATGTAAGCAATTAAATTATTATTGCTCCATCCCCTAGTGTTATAATAGGCCCAATCAATAGATTTTCCATTCGCATAACCCATGCTCATTTCATTATAGTCATAATTCATATTCCCCCATAATAAAATGCCATAGTCCGCCAACTCTTTCTCCTCTTTATTTTCAGCAAGGTGCTCGAAAATTACAATGGCATCTTCGTTTTCTTCCCAAATTGCATCTGCCATTCTTTTTAAATTGACAACTCTTGCTGCATCGTACAAACTTCCCCAATTATCGGAAGTATTGCTTTTAATATCATTACTAAATCCTTTTGTAAAATCAAAACGAAAACCATCCACTTTGTATTCGCTAATCCAATAGGTGTTTACACTATCGATAAATGCTTTTGTGTAAGCACTTTCATGGTTAAAATCAATTCCCCATTGTGCATCCGGGTTTTCAAAATTACTCCATTCATTATACCAAGGGTTGCTGGGTGCTGGCCGATTGGCACTAGTGTTCCAATACATACGTACCATAGGCGATGAATTATACGAATGGTTTAAAACCAAATCGATAAGTACCGCTATTCCTCTGCTGTGGCATTCATCAATTAGTGCTTTAAAGTCGTTTTTTGTACCATAATATTTATCTGGCGCAAAATAAAAGTTTGGGTTATAACCCCAGCTCACATTGCCTTCAAATTCATTGGTAGGCATAATATGAATGGCATTGATTCCTAAGGTTTCAAGGTAGTCTAACCGGTTCATTACCGCTTTATAGGAATGAAGTTCATCAAAATCTCGAACAAGTAACTCGTAAATTACTAATTTTTCATCGGCTACAGGTTTAAACGAATTGTTTTTCCAATTATACTGAGTTTGATTTGTTTGCAAAACCGCTGCCCTGAACGTAGTTTTATCGCTTGGGTATTGAATTAAGTTAGGATAGGTAACATCATCGATGTATTTATCATCCCAAGGATCGCTTACTTTATCGGTAAAAGGATCTGCGATTCGAATTTCTTCATCTATTAAATATTGAAATATGTATTCCCTACCAGGTGTTAAATCTGAAATTTCTAACCAAAAATACTCCCCATCCTTCTTCATTTGATAATCGGGTAGAATTAGCCAATCATTAAAATCACCGATAACATATACCGAAGATTTATATGGTGCCAGTAATAACAACGTAACCTTTGAAGGATCAGCACCATAATTGATACCTTGCGTTATTCCGGCTGGTCGAGGTTCGGAAACAGTTGGTGAGCGAACGGAGAATGAATATTCCTCGGTATTAATATCTGCGCCAATTTCGGCTGTTAATTTAACTTGAACTACCTCACCTGTTGATTGTGTAACAATGTAATCGTAGTCAAATTGATTGCTACCCATCTGAGTAGTTTCGAGCGCATCGTTGATAAAAAGTGTAAAGGTTGTGGCACTGCACGTTAAAGCATTTATTTTAACGACATCCCCATTCCCAACTAAATCAGGTTTAGAGGAGGTAAGTTGCAAACTAATGGGATCATCCGGTTCATTGAGAAAAATATCGCCATTGGCATCGCTTTTGCCTTCTTTTGACCCATCAGCATTACGAAACACCATGCCAATTCTAAAAATAGTTTCGTTTGAAGGCACATCAAAATAAGCCCTCGGATCGAGTGTAATTCGCCATTTATTAGTTTCACCAGTAACCTTGGTCATTTGACCAACAGCATCATCTGCTCCCCAATTGCCAACTACATATTTCCACGCAGTACCCGTTTCAGAATCAGTAATTACACCTGCATGCATATATACTTCAGAAGCACCCTCAAGAGCAGAAGTACCTTGTGAAGCATTATAAATAATGGTCAGTGGCTCCTGAAAATTGAAGCAAACAGGATCGGTTGTAACCTGAGCCATAGAAGCTTGAAAAAGAACAAGGGTACTTATAAGGGTAATTATATGTTTCATTTTGAGAAAATTAGTGCCCAAGTAGAGCTAATTATTATGGTATTATTTTATTTCAAATATAACGGTGCTATAATTTGTTAACATTATAGCGAACGCAGTGAAGCAATCTTTCCAACTCCAACAGATTGCTTCGTGCCTGCCTTTGACGTTCCATTTGAATTATGGAAGCTGGGTTGTAAGCTCCTCTAGCTCAAGCGTCCGCTTGTGCTGACTAAAATTTTAGGCACAAGTGGACACTTGCGCCAGCTTAGTAAAAAAAGGCAGCACGAATTTTAATCACGCTGCCTAATCCAATTAATCGAGTAAATTATTATGAAGATTACATGAATAATTCAAAACTAATAACCATCATTTTGCTTCAAATTTGCATTTACATTCAAATCTGATGCTGGTAAAGGGAAAATTATATATTTATCATCCACTGTAGCTCCTTCTAATACATCGCCTTTCCAAGGCCAAACATCTTGAGAACCACCTACAAATTTTCCATATCTAATCAAATCCTGTCTTCTGGTCATTTCCCAGTACATTTCACGAACACGTTCGTCTAGGATAAAATCTAATGTTAGTTCACCAGCAGTAATATTTCCGGAGTTATCTCCATACGCCCTTTGACGCAGTTCATTTATATAGCCAAGAGCCGTGGCATCATCGCCTCCTGCACCTCCACGTTTAACCGCTTCTGCGTACATTAAATAGGCATCTGCTAATCTAAACATAGGGTTATCAGTTTCAGGAAAATCAGAATCAACACCTGGAACGCCCTGAGAAGTCATGTTTGTAAATTTAGGTACCGCATACCCATCTTCAAAGGTTCCAACATCAGTAACCTCCAAATTTTGTCCATCTGTATAAAATACATTTCGAGGATCTGAAAAAGTAAGATAATCTGTTGAAGGACCAAATTTTTCTACCATGTTTTTGGTGGTTCTTAAACCAGCCCAACCACCACCAACTCCATAATCAGTAGCTACCATAGTACCGCCAATTGCAGCATGTACTAAAAATGTAGTATTGCCCCAACTCTTTGTATTTCTACCATCGGAGTTTAGTGCAAAAATAATTTCAGCAGCTGCACCATTCGTATCATTATCTGCCATAAATAACTCCAAATAATTAGGAGCCAAACTATAACCAGAAGCTGCAATTTTATTAACTGCAGTTATTACATCCGTATTCCTATCTTGACCCACATAAACATTGGCATTTAAAAACAACTTGGCCTGTAGCATCCACAAAGCCGCCTTATCTGCCCTACCGTACTCATTGGCTTTAGCATCAATCATTAATGGCTCAATTTCAGCCAACTCGTTTTCAATAAAATCAAATAATTCTTGAGGTGTTGCTTGTGACGGCAATTCAGTAGAAATTTTCGTCAGTAAAGGCACATTCCTAAATAAATCCAGAGCATGCCAGTAAGCTAATGCTCTCAAAAAACGAACTTCGGCTCGATAGGTAGCAATTTCAGCCTTCCATTCTGCATTAATTCCATGTTCGTCTAATTTAGCATCTGTTGATTGGCTAAGAAAATCATTTGCATAAGCGATAATGTAGAATATTCGATAATACAAAACACGTACAAACTGATTCTCTGAGCTCCAAGTGAGTGAATTCAAATCTCGAATTCCAGCATCGGTCCACGCAATTACCGCTTCATCGGTAGTTAGCTCTTGAGCCTTCCAATATGATCGAATATAACTGGTAAAACCTTCATCATTTACAATAGAGATATCACCATCGCCTGCAGGGCCATTTTGACCAGTAAGTGTATAGGCAGCATATACTTTTGCCAAATAGGCACGGTACGCTTCTGGGTCGTCAAAAACAACCGCATCAACAAATGCATCTGTAGGTGATAGATTTAAATCAGTACACGAAAATGCAGAAACTGTGAATAATAATATAAATAATTTTTTCATTTTCTTAAATTTAAAAACTAGCATTTAAGCCTAAAATAACTGTAGTAGAACGAGGATAGAGATTATTATCTACGCCATTAAATATTTCTGGATCAACTCCCGAGTAACCAGTTATGGTAAATAGATTCTGAGCCGTTAGGTATGCCTTAATCCTTCCAAACTTAATTTTGTCAAAATTGTACCCTAGGGTTATGTTATCCAATTTAACAAAAGCTGCATTTTCAATATACGTATCTGAATGTAATTGGCGTGTTTTAAAGTTGGTTTCATACGCTGAAATATTGATATTATTAGTCACCCGATCTGTAAGTAATTCAAAATAACCATTACTTGAAGCCACATTATTATATACATAATTACCAGTGTTTCCTCGAAGAGTAAACGAAAGCTCAAATGATTTATAACTCATATTAGAGGTCAAGCCCATTATTAATTTAGGATTTGGACTTTCGCCAACAACTAAATCCAATTCATTGATTTGACCATCCTCATTGATATCTCTGTACATCTCGATCGAAGTACCAACCACAGGGTTACCATTGGCATCTAAAATATGCTCATAGGTTTTAAAAGCAAAGGCTTCTTCACCTGTTTTTAATACTTGAATGGTTTGTCCTACATCACCTGTAATATCAGTTACATTATAGCCACCAAAATCTGGATTCGTGTTATTATCAACTTTTTTAACAACATTATCGTTAATAGCCACATTAAATCCTAGATCCCATTTAAAAATATCTCTATCATAAAGCACCCCATTAACAGTTAATTCAAATCCAGTATTTTCTACTTGCCCAATATTTGTAACCACTTGATCTGACAAATTACTGCCCGCAGGAACGGCTACTTTATATAATAAATCGTTTACATTTTTGATGTAATATTCGATCGAATAATTAAGTCTTCCGTCAAACATACCGGCATCTAACCCAAAATTAGTTGAAACCGTTTCTTCCCACTTAATGTCAGGATCCACACCTACAGGCCGAAGTGTATTTACAAATTGATTCCCAAACTGATATGCTGCTGTAGGTTCACCAAATTTGTAAAACGTATTATAGAGGTAGTCATTAATTTCTTGATTACCTGTTACACCATACCCTACTCTAAATTTAAAATCTGAGAATACATTCGTTAATCCTGCTGCAAAATCTTCGTTAATTATGCGCCAAGCAACTGCAGCAGATGGAAACCACCCCCATTTATTAGATTCTCCAAATCGGGTAGAACCATCTCTTCGAAGTGATGCTGTCAATAAGTATTTATCTTTAATATCCATGGTTGCTCTACCAAAAAATGAAATTAGCCTGTTTTCAACATCCGTTGGATTATTATACGTAGTATCAATTGGTACCAAAACGCCATCTATCATGGTGGCATTTTCACCAGATACATCGGTTTTATCGCTTTTAAAATTTTGCCATGAGTAACCACCAATTACATCAATTTTACTATCAATCGCAGCAATTGTCGTTTTATAGTTCGCATAGTATTCATACAAAAGACTAGTCCTTAAATTCGTTTGGTCGGTAAGACTTGTACCCCGAGAATTAATTGCATTCCCTTTTTCAAATTCACTGGTAACACCATAATACTCACCATCGTTTCTGTCATATCCGAAATTCGCTTTAAAAGATAACCCATCAATAAACGGTAATTTATATTCTAATTCCAGATTACTAAGTGTTCTAAGGGTTTTTCCATTCTGATCATTTAAATCTTGTGAAGCCACAGGATTAGCCGTTGCCAACGCATCCGACCATTGGTAATAACCTGCAAAACGAGGGTCGCTGTCATCAAAAACAGGTCTAGTTGGATCAAACCGCAAGGCGCTTCCTATTACATTAGGAGAAAATTGATCTTTGGTCATCCCGTTTTTTGAATTTAGTCTAATGGTTAGGTTATCGTTCAAGAGTTTTTGTTGCAATTTGACCGAAATACTAGTTGATTGATTTCGGGTATTTCGCATTACACCTTTTGTATCTAGGTAATTAAGCGAAACAAAATAGTTAGTAGATTTACTTCCACCTGAAACAGAAAGGTTTTGATTTTGACCTTGTGCCAATTGTAGAACCTCATCGACCCAATTAGTATTGGCTTCTCCTAAATTTACAATTTCCTGAGGTGCCTTATCAAAAATAGCCGCTCTATATTGGCTAGGTGTTAACATATCTACGGTTTTGGTAAATTTTGATATGGAATAAAACCCATCGTAACCTACTTTTAGTTTACCTTGAGAGCCATTTTTTGTGGTTATAATAATAACACCATTGGCTCCACGAGATCCGTAAATAGCTGCAGCAGAAGCATCTTTTAGTACCGTTACATTTTCAACATCTGCGGGGTTCATAAAGTTAAGTGGGTTTCTACCACCGGTAACTCCTCCTTCGGATAATGGAACACCATCCACTACAAATAATGGGTTTTGTCCATTTATAGAAATACCTCTTAAACGAATGTTTGAGCTACCTCCCGGATCTCCACTTGTTTCTATTTGCAACCCAGCTACTTTACCCGTTAATAGTTTTTCAGGGGAACTAATAATCCCTTTATTAAAATCTTTTTCATCAACTTTGGCTACGGTTCCAGTAACGTCCTTCTTTTCAACAGAACCATAACCAATAACAATCACCTCGGCCAGTTGTTCAATGTCTTCTTCTAGCACTACATTTACGGTGGACCTAGAACCTACCTCTACCTCTTGGGTTTTATACCCCACGAAAGAGATAGACAATATAGCATTATTGCCACTTAAAGTGATTTTAAAATTACCATCAAAATCAGTGATAACACCGTTTTGTGTTCCTTTTTCTACTATGGTGGCTCCAGGAACAGATTCACCACCAGGATCAGTAATAGTACCAGAAACTGATCTATCTTGGGCTTGAGCTGTTATTACAACTATGCCAACAAGTATAATTGCTAGTAAAGAGCGTTTTATTTTATTAACCAACTGCTCTTCTACGCAATTTATTAGCCTTTTCGTGAACATAATTAGTTGAATTATGAATTTGATTTTAAAAAATTGAAATTGTTTGCCTATTTAGGCAGATAAAATTTAACCTTTCACTAAAAATAGAAAAGGCTAAAAATTATAAGATAAAAAAGGCACTGAAAAAATTTCAGTGCCTTTTTTATATTTTTACTTATTGAAACGTACCTGTTCCGTCTGTAAATTTAAGTGAGACTGTTTGACCAGCTGTTCCTGCTACAGCAGCTTGATCATCACCAGTTCCTCTATATTCTATTACACCATTGAATACGTTAAATTCAGCGTGCCACCACTCTACCGCAGGAGCGTCCCCTACTGGTGTAAATGTAGTAGCAGTTGTGTACATTCTTACATTCCCATCAACTGTAAAAGCAGGAGAAGTCATTACTTTATTAGCTGCATCTTCAGTAAATATAAATGGAGGATCAAAAGTCCATTCAAATGCATCGCCAACACCATAAATCAAAGGCTTATTAACTTCAACAGTTTCAGAACCAACTACCATATTTGCAACTATCATGTAATACCCAGAAGTTGTTATGCCTGGAACGTTATCATTTCCTTTACCATAAACGCCTTCAGTTGCTCCGGCTCCAGCATCTACGCCAAAATTGTCATCCCAAGAAGCAATAGGAGAAAATTTCAACCCTGGATCTGCAGGATCAAGAGGAGTATCTGTATCATTATCTAACCAAACTATAGCCCAAAATAAATGAGGGTTACTATGTACAGGGTTCAATTGAACACCATTAACATCCCAATCCCAACCACCTAAAGATCCACCTACTACATACAATTCAGCAGGATACTCAGGTTTTTCTTCAGCTTCACCAGTTTTAGTTGCAGTAGCAGAAACACCACTATTAGGGCTCCATGCAAACGTTACAGTATAAACGGCATATTCAGCAATTTCAATGTTTGCGCCTTCGTTTCCTGGTAAGAGGTTATCAATAGCACCACCGTAGTTTGTAAAGATTGTATATCCGTTGGCATTATCAAAAGGTTCACCTGAATCAATTCTTCTATCAATAGCCCAACGACAGTTGAAACGGAATTTCATTTGACCTACATCTAAAGTAACACCTTCGATTGACCAATTTGCACCATCTGCAGTAGCAGAACCAATCATTGGAGTATCGGCACTCCATCCACCAGGAGTAGCAGCACCAATAATTCCAGCACTTACTATTTGATCATAGACAATTTCGCTTGTAATTGCATCGTACGCAAGTACATATAGGCCATCAGCTGCAATAGAGAATGCCGCACCATCGACACTAGCATTTACCAAGCTATATTCTGTAGTTTCGCATTCTTCATTATCAGCACTAGGAACTTCTGTAATACTTTCTACTGTACCACCATATGTATTAACAACCGCTTTACTTTCAACCTCAACCAAATTGTACGAACCTGCTGTTAAATAAGCATACGTTGATACAAACCCTTCACGCGCCTGAGCAGAAAAATCAGGTGCATCTACGGTTGCAGCTTGCAACCAAGCAGTAGTAGCTGGGTCTTCACCAGCCTTAGCAAAATAAAACCCATCACCAACAGCGATATCACCATCACCACCACCAATGATTGGATCCACTTTTTCTTCACATGAGGAAGCTCCAAAAAGGATGGCAACCCCAAGCATCATACTTAAAATTCTGTTTGTTCTCTTCATAACAAAAAACTTAAATTTAATTAATTTATTTTATTTACTTGATTTAATTCAATTGTATTATTCTAATTTATATAAAAATCAATAGCAAACCCAAATTGGTTATTTAACCAATAATTTGTTTTTTCCGTTTGATAAAACAATTTAAAAGTGCAATTCAATTAATTAACCAAGTATTTTATGCCTAAACGTTATTTCTAACATTTTTAGTTAAATTCCATCTGAATTTCACTATTGATACCTCTATGTTAAGAACCAAAAACTGCACTACAAAGCTTTTTATGCACTTTTTTTAACGAAAACGAAACCGCAAACGTTTGCGCTATGCCTCCTCTCAAATCTTAATATTTTATTATTACACAAAGTAACTAATCGTAAAATAATTCAATTATGACATTTGTCATATTCGTAATTATTGCATTATAACAAGATTCTCCTAATAACATTTAATTAATAATCACGTTATCCCTTATGGCTTTAAGAAGCATTTTTAATGAATAAATTCATTAGATTTGACAACTATGAAGGCGCATATTACCATAAAAGATCTTGCAAAAGAGTTAAGTATTTCTCCCTCAACCGTATCAAGGGCTTTAAAGGATCATCCAGATATTAGCCCCGCCACAAAAAAAGTGGTGAAGGCACTAGCCGAAAAATTAAATTATCAACCCAATCTTCTTGCTCAAGGGCTTAGAAATAGTAAAACCAATACCATAGGAGTAATTATTCCAGAGTTTATACATTTCTTTTTTTCAACTATTGTTTCGGGCATCGAAGATATAGCTTATTCTAAAGGCTATAACGTAATACTATGCCAATCAGCGGAGAAATTCGAGCGGGAAGTAACCGACACAAGGGCATTGTGGAATAGTAGAGTGGATGGAATGCTGGTTTCTATTTCAAAAGAAACCACAGAATACACCCATTTTCAAGAGTTAATTGATGAAGGGCTACCTATCGTATTCTTTGATAGAGTAACAAACAAATTAGATGCAAGCCAAGTTATAGTAGATGATTATAACGGTGCTTTTAATGCCGTAGAGCACCTCATTTCTAAAGGCTGCAAAAAAATAGTGCATCTAGCGGGTCCTAAAAACCTTGAAATATCTAAAAACCGCTTAAACGGATACAAAGACTGTCTGAAAAAACATAAGATTGATTTTGATGATAAATTAGTGGTAAGGTGCCCAGAAGGTACTTATGAGGAAAGCAAGAGGTTTACCAATATATTATTAAATAGCACAAAAGGAATTGATGGCGTATTTGGGTGTAACGATATGGCTGCCCTTGGCGCAATTTTAGCCGTAAAAGAAAAAGGCATAAAAATACCAGAAGAACTGAAAATAATTGGGTTCAGCGATTGGCAATTATCGAACTTAATCGAACCACGCCTTTCTACAGTATCACAAGCAGGTTTTGAAATGGGACAAGCGGCAGCTACTCTATTAATAGATGAGATAGAAACCGATGACGATAAGATTAAACATATTCAAAAAGTAATATCTACTAAACTCATCGAACGGGATACCACTTAACGTCATTGCGAAGGAGGCACGACTGCGGCAATCTTTATAATTTAGAGCAGATTGCTTCGCTGCTCTCGCAATGACGGTATATTTAGAGCAGATTGCTTCGCTGCTACCATTGACAGATAAAAAAGGGAATGCCGGAACGGGTTCGGCAAAGCAATAAATAGCAAATTTCCCCGTACCTGTTACGGGGTCTCCTTTTCCTTGATATTATTTACTGTCATTTATCTACGCTGATTTTATTTAAAATTTCCGCGCTCGAAATGACGGATAGTCTAAAATTTGAATAATAATTATGGTTGGTAAAGGAGGATTTGTGTATATCATAACAAATAAAAACAATACAACTCTTTATACAGGGATCACCTCTGATCTCACAAGTCGTTTAATTCAACATATAGAAAAGTTATTTCCCAAAAGCTTTTCTGCCAAGTACAATTTAAACAAGCTTGTTTATTTTGAAAATTATCAATCAATTGAAAAGGCTATTGAACGAGAAAAACAAATAAAAGCTGGATCCAGAGCTAAGAAAATAATGTTAATAGAAGCTATTAACCCAACTTGGGATGATTTAGGTGTTGAAGTTTTAAAATGGTAATTCAAATCAATTTTATTGCGAAGGAGGTGCAACTGAAGCATTCTTTATAATTTAGAACAGATTGCTTCGCTGTACTACCATTGACAGATTAAAGGGGATGCCGGAACAGGTCCGGCAAAGCACTAAATAACAACTTTCCCCGTTCCGATAATTATACGGAATTGCGGGGTCTCCTTTTCCTTGATATTATTTACTGTCATTTACCTACGCTGATTTTTTAAAAATTCCACCCTACCATTGACAGATTAAAAAGGAGATGCCGGAACAGGTCCGAAAAAGCATTAAATAGCAACTTTCCCCGTACCCGTTGCGGGGTCTCCTTTTCCTTGATATTATTTATTGTCATTCCCCTACGCTGATTTTATTTTAAAATTCCCCTCTACCATTGACGTATGATTTAGAGCAGATTGCTTCACCTCAATTTACTATCCTTAATGTATGAATAATTTTGCATGGGTTCGCAATGACGGTAGGGATACATCATTGTGAAGGAGGGACAACTTATTAAGCGATCGATCTATATTTAGGACTGGCTCCTTCGTACTCTACCTAAAGTTACTCATGTTCAAAAAGTAATATCTACTAAACTCATCGAACGGGATACCACCTGATTCTTAAAAGTGTGCTAATTTTCAAAAACCTCTTACCGCCAATATAGCATCCCAGTGTAAAAAGAACCGCAAACGTTTGCATTTGTCTGTATTAAAAATATTTCTAAAATCTTTCAATTTTCTCCGCAAACGTTTGAAACAAGCAACAAATTAAAATTAGAGCAGGTTTTGCAACCTTACACTAACCGTGTAAATTGCCTACTTTTTTATCCTTCAACATTTTAAGTTAGATTAGGTGATAATACAAAGCAAGACACTTCAAATTGCTAGGTAAAACCATTGGCTAATTATTGGATAAATACAATTTTTAAAAGTTCCTATGAATCATCAAAGTACTAGAGCAACTTCAACCTTAAAACTTGCATGGGCAAGTGTCCTTATCCTTACCATATTTATTTCGTGTAGTCCAAAGAAACCAAATACTAACTTCACCGAAAGTAATTCTAACCTTGTTGGGCTTGCTTCTTACTTTCAAATGAAGGGTGAAGTAGATACCTTATTAATAGAAGATTATTTTCTAAAACCTGAGTTAATCGATTCTATTCTTTTCTTTGGAAACAAGCTCCCTCAAATTGACAATAAATTAATTATTGCTTGGAAAGCAACAACCGCACTAGAAAATTTGGAATTCTACTCTGGAGACACCCTTTTTAGCATTCTTATAAAAAAATCTCAAAAGCAAAAATACGAATTAAGTTTTGAAGGAAACGACACTATAAATTTGGTTCAAGCCAAAGGTGAATTTAATAGTTGGAACCCCGGAAATAGCAAATTCATAAACGAAGGTAGTACGTGGAAACAGACGCTATGGTTAGCAGCTGGGCAATACCAATACTTATTTGTTATTGATGGTGCAGAAACACTTGATCCCAATAATACAGCCCAAGTAAGCAATGGAATGGGAGGTTTTAATTCATTACTAAAAATTGAAGATAAATCCCCTCAACCTACCTTAAGTACGATAAACTATAAAGATGACCAATTTCAAATTAAAGCGCTAAATACGGATAATGTAATTGCTTTATGGCAAAATCAAAAAATTGAAATATCTAATTCAACCGAAGAAAGCAATATTTTAACTATTAAGATTCCTGCAGCTGCAAAAATGCAGCAAAGGACATTTATTAGAGTCTTAGGAGGTAATTCAAGCAAAGTAAGTAACGATTTACTAATCCCTTTAGAATACGGACAGGTAGTAAGTAATTCTAAAGAAATAGTAAGAACTGACCGAGAAGCGAGCTTACTTTATTTTATGATAGTAGATCGGTTTCAAGATGGAAACCCTTCGAATAATCGATCTCTAAACATACCCGAAGTACACCCCAAAGCAGATTTCCATGGGGGAGATATTGCAGGAGTAACTCAAAAAATAAAGGATGGATATTTTGAATCATTAGGCATTTCAACTATTTGGCTCTCTCCTATTGTTCAAAACCCTGAAGGGAAGTTTGGCTTATACCCAAGCCCTAAAACAGAGTTTTCTGCATATCACGGTTATTGGCCCATTTCTTTCAATAAAATTGATTACCGGTTTGGAAACCCTACCGAACTCCATGAACTAGTAGAAACGGCCCATGCTAATAATATGAACGTGCTCTTAGATTTTGTTGCCAACCATATTCATAACGAGCACCCTATTTATAAGGAACACCCTGAGTGGGCAACAAACTTATACCTGCCAGATGGAAGTTTAAATACCGAACGATGGGACGACCATCGTTTAACCACTTGGTTCGATACCTTTCTGCCTACACTAGACTTAACCAAGCCTGAAATAACTAATATGCTCACCGATTCGGCTGTTTTTTGGATTAATGAATATGATTTAGATGGTTTTAGACATGATGCTACTAAACATATTCCCGAATATTTCTGGAGAACCTTAACTCGTAAAATTAAAGAGCAAGTAATTGTTGCTAACAAAAAACAGGTTTTTCAAATTGGCGAAACGTATGGGAGCCGAGAATTAACCGCTAGCTATATCAACACAGGTGAATTAGACGCACAGTTTGATTTTAATATGTACGATGCCGCATTACAAGCCTTTGCAAACCCTACAACATCTTTCAAAACCCTTGCAACTGCTCTAAAAGAATCAGAACGGTATTTTGGTAGCCACCACTTAATGGGGAACATCTCTGGAAACCAAGATAAGCCTCGCTTTATGGCCTTGGCAGATGGCAGCGTTCGATTTGATGAGGACTCGAAATTTGCAGGATGGAACAGAGATATTCAAGTAGTAGATACCACTGCTTATGCCAAGTTAAACGCATTTATGGCTTTCAATTTAAGTATTCCTGGCATCCCCGTTCTATATTATGGTGATGAAATTGGGATGACAGGCGGCAATGACCCTGACAATCGTAGAATGATGCGTTTTAGCAATCATAATGCCCATGAACAAAACACACTTGACAACACACAAAAACTGGCTCAATTTAGAAGAAATAATCTAGCGCTCATCTATGGTGATTTAACGATGCTTGATGTTACTGATTCGACTTTGTTGTTTTCAAGAAACTATTTTGAAGCTAACACTTATGTGGCGGTAAATAAATCAAGTACGGAGGTTTCAATTGAACTTTCTACCCCTGCAAAAGCACTTACAGATTTGAATGGCACTAAAATTCAAGTTGAAAACAATAAAACAATTATAGTTATACCAGCTTATGGCTACAAAATTCTATATAATGACTAAAATAAAAATACCTCTTTTTATACTCATAGCGAGTTTAATAATTTCAATTGGTTGTAGTACAACCAAAGAAACCATTATTGAAGAGGAAACCTCAATTACAAATCCAAAAGAGTGGAGCAAGAATGCCACTATTTACGAAGTTAATATCAGGCAATACACACCAGAAGGTACAATTAATGCCTTTGCAGAAAAATTGCCACAATTAGATAGTTTAGGAGTAGATATCCTTTGGCTGATGCCTATCTTCCCTATTGGGGAAGAAAACAGAAAGGGCGGAATGGGTAGTGCTTACTCTGTTAAAGACTACCGTGCTGTTAATCCAGATTTTGGAACTCTAGAAGACTTGCAAAAATTGGTAAGTAAAGCACATGATTTAGGCATGTATGTTATTCTTGATTGGGTGGCAAACCACACCGCTTGGGATAACGCGCTCATTAACGAGCAGCCAGATTGGTATAGCAAAGATTCCTTAGGAAATAATTATGCCCCTGTACCCGATTGGGCAGACGTAGTTGATCTAAACTACGATAATGCTGATATGCGTACCTATATGATTAATTCCTTAAAATACTGGGTAACCGAAGCGGGTGTTGATGGCTTTAGATGCGATGTAGCAATGATGGTTCCTACTGATTTCTGGAACGATGCAAGGGCTGAACTTGATAGTATTAATCCAATGTTTATGTTGGCCGAAGCCGAACAACCCGATCATATGCTTGCAGCATTTGATATGAATTATGGATGGGAACTTCATCATATAATGAACGAAGTGGCTCAAGGTAAAATGGATGCATCTCATTTTGATACATATTTTAATAAATATGACTCTCTCTACCAGTCAGATGATATTCGAATGAATTTCACCTCTAACCATGATGAAAACTCATGGAATGGGACTGTAAACGAGCGAATGGGTGCTGCGGCTGAATTAATGGCGGTATTTAGCTATATGGTTCCAGGAATGCCATTAATCTACGGAGGTCAAGAAACAGGATTAGACAAGCGATTAGCCTTTTTTGAAAAAGACACTATTCCATGGAAAGATTCTGATTGGAGATCTCTTTACACGGCCTTAAATAAACTTAGAAAAGACAATAAGGCTCTTTGGAATGACGGAGCTTTCAAAAAAATAGAGGCAGATTCTAACGCAGTATATGTAGTTGAAAGAGAAAAAGAGGGTGATAAAGTAATCGCCATTTTTAATATGTCGGCCGAAACTCAACAAGCTAATATCACAAGTGAAATGGAAGTGAGCATGCTTACTAATTACTTTACAGGTGAAGATATTACCGTTAAAAAAGGCGATGAGGTTTCACTTGAGCCATGGGAATATTTAGTTTTAATCAAGCAATAGTATGCAAAGTAAACCACGTTTAAGTTTCTGGCAAATTTGGAATATGAGTTTTGGGTTCTTAGGAATTCAAATGGGGTTTGCCCTCCAAAATGCGAATGTGTCTCGAATTTTCGAAACACTTGGAGCTAACATAGAAGATATTCCAATCCTCTGGATTGCAGCCCCTGTTACGGGCCTAATCATTCAACCCATTATTGGGCATATGAGCGATAATACTTGGGGGAAATTAGGCAGAAGAAGGCCTTTCTTTTTAGCTGGAGCCATACTAGCTTCAATTGCACTAATTTTTATGCCCAACTCTCCAACTATATGGATTGCAGCAGGCATGTTATGGATTATGGATGCTTCTATAAATGTATCTATGGAGCCATTTAGAGCTTTTGTTGGAGATATGTTGCCTAATGATCAAAGAACTTCAGGTTTTGCTATGCAAAGCTTCTTTATAGGCACAGGTGCAGTGATTGCTTCTGCCCTTCCTTATGTAATGACTAATTGGTTTGGCATTAGTAACATGGCCGAAGAAGGACATGTGCCTCCTTCGGTAAAACTTGCATTTTACATTGGAGGTGGCATATTTTTAGTTGCTGTACTATGGACAGTCTATTCAACGAAAGAATATTCGCCCGAGCAACTTGAAGAATTTGATAAAGCGCAAGCAGCTTCAAAGCAAATAGTAGAAACTAAGCCGAATAAAAAGGTTAATTACTTTAATCAAAGTCTTATTTGGATTGCAGTTGGTGCAGCTTTTGCTTACTTTATTTACGCCCAAAGCTTGGCAAAAGAGCTTTACATTTTAGGATTTGGTGTTGCCATATTCGGGTTAATTCTCGTTATTTCGCATTTCTTAAAATCAAACAAAAAATCAAGCACCGCCCTTGTTTCAATCATCGATGATTTATTCGATATGCCAAAAGCAATGAAACAATTAGCCTTTGTACAATTTTTCTCCTGGTTTGCACTATTTGCGATGTGGATTTACACTACATCTGCTGTTACAAGTCATATTTATGAAACTACCGACACCACGACTAAACTTTATAATGATGGTGCTGATTGGGTTGGTATTTTGATGGCCGTTTATAATGGTTTTGCTGCCATGATAGCCTTTTTACTACCTGTTATAGCACGAAAAACCAGTAGAAAATTAACACACTTAATAGCACTGTTTTTTGGTGGGGCAGGTTTAATTTCATTTTATTTTATAAAGGATCCCTATATGTTGATCATTTCTGAAATAGGAATTGGGTTTGCGTGGGCAAGTATTTTATCAATGCCTTACGCCATATTAACAGGATCATTACCCTCCAATAAAATGGGAGTTTACATGGGTATTTTCAATTTCTTTATAGTAATACCTCAAATTTTAGCAGCAAGCTTATTGGGCTTTTTGGTTACCACCTTTTTTAATGGAGATACTATTTACGCCCTTGTTTTAGGTGGAATTTCAATGATAATAGCAGGTTTGCTCACCTTAATGGTTGACGATAAAAAAGATGAATAAAGGATTTATTTTTGATCTAGATGGAGTAATTGTTGATACAGCCAAGTATCATTATTTGGCGTGGAGGCAAATGGCCAATGAGTTGGGCTTTGATTTTTCAGAAACGGAAAACGAACAACTTAAAGGCGTTAGTAGAACAAAGTCCTTGGATATTTTGCTAGGCATAGGTGGGGTTTCAAAATCCGATTCTGAAAAAGAAAAACTTGCTACGCAAAAAAATGAAGTTTATCTAGAACTCATAGAAAAACTAGACTCAGATGAGTTATTACCTGGCACAAAGCAATTTATTTTGGATGCCAAAGACGAAGTAATTAAAATCGCTTTAGGATCTGCAAGTAAAAATGCTGCCCACATTTTAAAAAAGCTAGGTATTTCCAACCTATTCGATGCCCGAATAGATGGAACCATGGTTTCTGAGGCGAAACCAAACCCAGAAGTGTTCGTAAAGGCTGCGAACTTAATCGGCTTAGATCCTCAAAATTGCCTGGTTTTTGAAGATGCTCAAGCAGGAATAGATGCAGCAAAAAACGCAGGTATGAAATGCGTTGGAATTGGAGATAAAAATGTGCTAAAAGGAGCAGATATTGTGGTTGCCGGTTTAGACCAAATAACAGTGGCTGAAGCACTTGATATAATAGAAAATTAAATATTACGCTCGATATGAACGAAAATATAAAACACGATGAGTGGAGCATTATTGAAGAAGGATTTAATCCTGAAAGCAATCGAGTTTCAGAAAGTATTTTTAGCATAGGCAATGGTTTCATGGGTCAACGAGCCAATTTCGAAGAAAAGTATTCTGGTGATTCTTTACAAGGATCTTACATTGGAGGTGTTTATTACCCTGATAAAACGAGAGTAGGTTGGTGGAAGAATGGCTATCCTGAATATTTTGCCAAAATTATTAATTCTACCAATTGGATTGGCATAAATGTCTTAATAGATGGCATTGAATTCGATTTGAATAAATGTACCATTAACGAATTTAGAAGAGAATTAAATATGCACGATGGGGTTCTTTTAAGATCTGCTACGGCTACTCTTGCTAATGGAAACAAACTCAAAATTGAATCAAAAAGGTTTGTAAGTATTGTTGAGAAAGATCTAGGTGCGTTAGAATATTCGATTACCCCATTAAACTTTAATGGAGTAATCGAAATAGCGCCTTATCTAGATGGCAACATTATAAATTCAGATTCTAATTATGATGAAGTATTTTGGAATGCCATTGATTCAAAGGCCACCACAGACTTCTCATATATTTATACACAAACCAAAAAAACAAAGTTTGATGTATGTTCAGGAATGAGGCATCAATTTTTTATAGATGGGGAAGTATCAATTCAAGAAAGAACCGTTACTGAGAACACGAACTTCGTAGGAAACTCATTTTCAGTTAATGCAACTGAAGGCCAAAAGTTAACCTTAAAAAAATTCGCAGTTATCGAGTCATCATTATACCATAAAAGTGATGAACTGATTAACATAGTTGAAGAAAGAGCAAATCAATTTTATGCAAAAGGTTTCGATCAGCTTTTAAGTGAACATACCGCTGCCTGGCATCAAAAGTGGGAAGAGAGTGACATTAAAATTGGCGGTGATGTTTCAGCGCAACAAGCCATTCGATTTAATATTTTTCAATTATACCAAACCTATACAGGCGATAACGAAACGCTAAACATTGGGCCTAAAGGATTTACGGGAGAAAAATATGGAGGCGTAACCTACTGGGATACAGAAGCTTATTGTTTACCCTTCTATATGCGAACTGCCAATTCAAATGTAGCCAGAAATCTATTAAAATATAGATACAATCATTTACAAAAAGCACAGGAAAATGCCAATAAGCTAGGTTTTAATAGCGGGGCAGCACTCTACCCTATGGTTACTATTAATGGCGAAGAGTGCCATAACGAATGGGAAATTACCTTTGAAGAGATTCACAGAAATGGCGCCATTGCCTATGCCATTTATAATTACATATTATACACGGGTGATACTTCTTATATGGCCGAATATGGCCTTGAAGTATTAATTGGTATTTCAAGATTCTGGGCCCAAAGAGTAAATTGGTCTAAATCAAAGCAAAAGTATGTTCTATTAGGTGTTACTGGCCCCAATGAATACGAGAATAATGTGAATAATAATTGGTACACATTAAAACTCATTCAATGGACGCTAAGTTATTCATTGGAGCAAATCAATTTATTGTCTCACCAAAATGGCTTTGACTCAATTGCATCAAAAACTGATTTTGATTTAAGTAAAGAAACTAAAGAGTGGGGAGATATTATTGATAATATCTATTTCCCTGAAGACAAAGACCTAAATGTTTTTTTACAGCAAGATGGCTTTTTAGATAAAGAACTCATTCCGGTAAAAGAGCTCCCAACGAGCGAGCGCCCTATTCACGAAAAATGGTCGTGGGATAGGATTCTTAGATCTTGTTATATTAAGCAAGCAGATGTGTTGCAAGGGTTGTATATGTTCGAAAATGAATATGACAATGATACTATCAAAAGAAATTTTGACTTTTATGAGCCGTTAACCGTTCACGAATCATCACTCTCACCTTGCATTCATAGCATTTTAGCCTCAAAAATAGGAATGCACGATAAGGCCTATGAAATGTACTTGCGCACCGCTAGGTTAGACCTCGACAATATAAATAATGATACAGACGATGGACTTCATATTACAAGTATGGGAGGCACTTGGATGTCGATAGTTGAAGGTTTCGCAGGCTTACGCATAAAGAATGACAAATTAAGCTTCTCTCCTACGATTCCAAGCAAATGGGATTATTATAATTTCACAATTTTGTTTAGAGGAATTAAACTGGAAATTAAAGTTGAAGCATCTACTATTACTATAAATAATAATGCGGACATTCCGATAGAGATTGAAATTGACGGGACACTAAAATCCATAAAATCTTCTAGCACTACTTTAATAGAGCTATTCAAATCGGAGGTGACATTATAGGTGACATTATAATAGTTTAATAAAGCACTCCGTAGGCACGATTTTATTTCAACTGTGGCAAAGTTTTCGTGCCATTTAAAGCTGTAATTACATTTATTTTAGTTAGAATTGAGGCTAATTTTAATTAAAGGCCAAAATGAAGATGAAATCATTATTTATTAACGGATTGTCAGTTTTAGCCCTGGGTGTATTAATAGCCTGTGGTGGAACCGAAGAAAATACTTCAAATGAATCAGCTGACTTTGATGCTGCAAGAGAGGAGTTAAAAAAGAAAATTGAAGAAGTTACTTATAAAATTCCTAACCCAACCGAAGTACCTTATTTAATTGAAGCCACTGGTGCAGAATATAATGCTGACTTTTTAAATGCAAAAGAATCAGCTGATAATTACTTAACTACATTTAGCAAAACTGCCACCAACCTTGGAATTTATGCTTCGGATGTAGCTTACTTAACTTCTTATGGTAAAACACAAGAATCTATTGATTACTTGCAAACCATAAAAAAATTAGCTGATCATTTAGGAGTTGTGAGTGCTGTTGATGAAATAGTGTTGAAAAAATTTGAAAAGAATATCGATTCTAAAGATTCTTTAGAGGTACTTATTAACCAAGCTATTGATAATGTAGATCAATACTTAAAAGATGAACAGCGAAATAAAGTTGCTGCTTTGGTAACTGCAGGTAGTTTTGTTGAAGGTCTTTATCTCTCTACCACACTTGTAAAAACATATCCGCACGATCTATTTTCTGATGAGCAGAGAAACATAATTTTAACTCCTGTAATTAAAATTATTCTAGACCAAAAAGCTGCAATTGCTGAGGTAATTAAGCTTTTAAAAAGTGTTGATTCCGATGCAGAGGTTGATCAATTAATTGTAGATTTTGAGGCTCTATTAAAAACATACGAAAATCTTAATATTGAAGAGCAAATTAAAAATAACAGAGCAGACTTAATGTTATCTGACGAAACATTAAAAAGCATCACAGAACAAATTGATAAAATGAGAACTCGATTGATAGCTTAAATTATCATTATTTTGTAATATTAAAGCCGGCTCGTCCACTAATGACGGGACGGCTTTTTATATTTAATCAAATACCATCATACCGTGAGTAAAACGCTGCTAGAAGTACTTTTAAAGTTATTTGCCATAATTATTAGAGAAGATAAAGTAACTAGTGATGAGCGTGATAAAATAAAAGAAGTCTTAAAAAATCAACTAAACGAAGAATTAGTACAGAAATACATTACTTTCTTTGACGAAGAAGTTAAGCAGTTAGACCAACTTAAAAATATAAATGAAGAAGAATTAATTGATAATCTCTGCAAGTCAGTGAGCACTGAGCTCACTAAACACCAAATGTATGCCATATTACTGCAAATGAATGCGGTAACATTGGCCGATGGAACCATTACTAACCATGAAGAAAAGCTTGTTGAAAGAGTTAGGATAAACTTTAAAATTGACAATTCTGATTTCGATCGTATAAAGCAATTTGTTGTTGCTCAAAAAATAAGCGATTTTAAAAATAAAAATGTCTTTATAATTGATACACAAGATGAGAATGAAAACAATCATTATTACCACTTAAAAAGAACTGGTTTAAACGGTTTTATCGCCATCATTCATTTTCAAAACACCAACACCGCTTTTATTAAAAAAATAGGTTTGTCAGAAGTTATTGTCAATGGAATTCGGCTTCCGAGCTATCACATAAAAGCATTTACTGAAGGCAGTTCGGTTCGTGGAAAATTTGAGACTATCTATTATAGCGACCTCGTTTCACTTTATCAATCCGATGGTGACCTCCCTCAATTATCACTCGAGGTAAAAAACATTTCATATACATTTAAAAACGGCTATGTAGGGCTTCGTAATATTAATTTTAGTGAGCGATCAGGAAAACTGATGGGCATTATGGGTGCTAGTGGAGCAGGTAAATCAACGTTGCTTAATGTATTAAACGGAACTGATAAGCCTACCGAAGGAGAGGTTAAGATTAACGGCATTAATATACACGATAATCCTGCACATATTGAAGGTGTTATAGGTTATGTTCCACAAGATGATTTATTACTAGAAGATTTATCTGTATTTGATAACTTATATTTTGCAGGCAGGCTATGTTTTAGCCATCTTTCAGATGTAGAACTGGTTGAACTAGTTGATAAAACGCTTACAAGCATAGGGTTAATTCATATTAAAGACCTTAAAGTGGGGTCACCACTTGAAAAAGTAATTAGTGGGGGTCAACGAAAAAGAGTAAATATTGCCCTAGAGCTTTTACGAGAGCCAAGTGTTCTTTTTGTAGATGAACCTACCTCTGGCTTATCATCAAGAGATTCTGAAAACATCATGGATCTTTTAAAGGAATTATCCTTAAATGGAAAAATTGTTTTTGTGGTTATTCATCAACCCTCTTCTCAAATTTTCAAGATGTTCGACCGCCTGTTAATCTTGGATACAGGTGGTTTTCAAATCTATTATGGTTTTCCTGTGGAGTCGGTAGTTCACTTTAAGGAAGCTATGAAAATGATCGATAGCGAAGAAGGTGAATGTACTACTTGTGGCAACGTTAATCCAGAGCAAGTATTCGATATTATCGAAACTAAAGTGTTGGATGAGTACGGCAATCAAACCAAGGAACGGAAAGTTTCTCCAGAAGAGTGGACGGCTGCCTATGCAAAATCTCCCCAACCCAAAAGCATTGAAGCTATAATTGAAAAGCCCAAATCAACGTTGCATATACCACATGTGTTGGTGCAGATGGGCATCTTTGTGCGAAGAGATATTCTTTCCAAGTTGGCGAATCGGCAATACCTACTTATTAATTTATTAGAAGCCCCGGTTATCGCAGCTATTTTAGCCTACATCGTTAGATATTCTGGTGCAGAATACGAATTTTATAAAAACGGGAATATACCTTCGTACCTCTTTATGAGCATAATTGTTGCCATGTTTATGGGGCTAACGGTAAGTGCAGAGGAAATAATAAAAGATAAGAAAATTCTACAACGTGAGGCATTTCTTAACCTGAGTAAAGGAAGTTATATATCGTCCAAACTCTTGCTTATGTTTAGCATTTCGGCCATTCAAACCTTACTTTTTGTTTTAGTGGGCAATAGTATTTTAGAAATAAAAGGGATGTACTTAATCTTCTGGGCAATCCTATTTACTACTTCCAGCTTTGCTAATCTTTTAGGATTAAATATTTCCTCTGCGATGAACTCCGTGGTTACAGTTTATATACTCATCCCGTTTCTTTTAATTCCACAAATTCTTTTGAGTGGTGTTGTAGTTCAATACAATCAATTACACCAATCCTTCAGAAACGAAGTGGATGTTCCTGTTATTGGAGATATGATGGTATCGAGGTGGGCATTAGAAGCTGCCATGGTGGCACAGTACACACAAAATGACTTTGGCAAGGAATTTTACAAATACGATAAAGTGATTTCCGACACCCGTTATAACAGCGTTTATTTAGTGCCAAAATTAGAATCCAACTTATTAAATGGATTTAAATTGAGCTATTCTAAAATTGAAAATGATTTGCAAAAAGCAACTCAACAGCTTGAGTTGGTTAAAACTGAAATTGAACAACAATTACAAGTTATTGGCACTGAAAATTTTCCTGAATACACTAAAATAAATGCAAAGGAAATTGATCAAAAAGTACTTGGAGCCACACTAGATTATCTAAAAACGTTTAAAACGTATAATCTGAAGAAGCAAAATAAATCAATGAATCTTAAAGATAAAAAGATTGTTGAAATGCAAGAGAAAGGCATTTTTGAGAAATTAAAAAGGTCAAATTATAATGAAAATATTGAAAAAACCGTAACCAATAGCTTAAGCCAAATTCGAATAATCGAAAAAAATGGAAAGCTTAATCAAATCATAGACCCCGTATTTCAAACCGTACATCCCAAAAATATAATTGACTATCGCGCACCTTTTTATACCGCTAAAAAGAACTTTTTAGGAATAACGCTTGATACACCAGTCTTTAATATTTTTAGCATTTGGTTAATGACCTCGTTTTTAATGCTAGCACTCTACAGAGATTGGCTTAAAAAAATAATGAAGGCTGTTTAGCCTAATTAATTCATGAACCTTTGTTATGAGCATTTTAAGTGTCTGTCGGTCAAGTACTCGCACAGAATTTTGGAACGGAGATGTAGCAAGCTACATTGAGTACCAAAATTCGAGCAAGTGCTTGAATGGTTGGCAATTGGAGTGCGTAATAGATTATTCATGTATTATTCAGGCTAGAATTGAGCTAGTAAAAAATGAGAGGGTCACCTAGGTTAATTACTCCCTCTTGGTTAACCAAGGCATTTACGCCAAAATACACTTTGTTTCCAATTTTACGATATGTAGTTAAAGCCTGTAGTGCTTCTACTTCTTTCGCAGCCGATTGAGGATTAATATTAACCATTACGCACCGCGCACATTTTTTTACTACTTCAATCTTTGAACTTCCAACAGAAATTTTCTTCCATTGATCTTCCTCAAAAGGCTTATCACCTGCTACAACAATATTTGGCCTAAACCGTTCTAATTTAACCTGATTTTTAAGGCGACTATTTAAATCATCTAAAGAAGATGTGTTCGCAATTAAAATGGGATAACCATCAGCAAAACTTACCGTTTCGTTTTTAGTTGCAAAGCGCTTATCAATAAAACGATTAGAGCTCTCCCCCATATAGACAAGTTTAACTTCTTGCTTTAATTGATTAGAAAACCATTGGCTTATTTCTTCAGAAACTTCTTGGGCTTTCACTATATCATCCCAAACCTTAACTTCGATCCACGGCCCCTCACAGCCAAAAGGTATTTCAACAGACCTATTAGCAATGCCAGAATGCACTAGCAAGTGAGTATCGGCCAAACTTAACTTAAATAATGCGAGCTTAGTAATTTGGCGTTGCGTAATAAACATTCCAGTAATATCCACGAGCATCCATCTTCTATCAAACGCCAATCCTTTTTCTAGTAGCTTAGAAGTTTGTAAGGAGATACCTCCCAAAGATTTAATTGGATAAATATGAATGGAGACTATTTTCATAGGTTGAATATTACAAAATCAAACCTACTTATTTACCAACAATAAACAAGCACGGTTTGCACCATTGGTAAAAAATAGATATTAGGATATAAATTTAATGATGATGAGCACTAGGCTGCAACCTCACCAAAGTTCCATCTAAATACTTACTGATGACATCTTCCAGATCTCTTTCGTCAGTCATAATAGCTTCAATGCCATTAGCTTGCATTTTAAGAGGAAAGCCAGGGCCCATACTCCCTGTAATTACAACATCCATTTCTAAAACAGGATGTACATAATCAGGAGCTGGATTACCATGAAAATGTTCGTGTAATACATTTTCCTTTTCAAGCTCAATTAAACTTTTTTCTACGACTTTATTATTTTCCACCTCAAACACCACAAAACGGGTTGTTTTTCCTGCGTGCCCACTTACTGTTCTTTTATTCTGACTTGTTATAGCAATTTTCATCTTCTTAATTTTTGATCAAAACTATTCAATTATGGCTATACACATTGCAATTAGAATGATATATTAATCTGATTATTAACATTATTACCTAGAGAAAGGTGTTTTTTTAATAGTTCAGATTAAGTCATGACTTGTGATGGGAATCTACCATTGATGAAGCCCCACTGGCGCAAGTCTGTGACTTGTGCCTTTATTAATTTATAACCCACAATTTTCCCCAACTGGCGCAAGTCTGTGACTTGTGCCTTTATTAATTTATAACCCACCATATTTAACATTTTCACTATTCAATAAATTCAATATTAATCAATCCTTTCAATCCTGCATAACCTCTAGCCCTGCTGAATAAATAATGTTCTGGTTCATCTACAATTCCTGCTTCTACTGGATTATTATGAAGGTAATTAAGCCCACTGGCGCAAGTCTGTGACTTGTGCCTTTATTAATTTATAACCCACAATTTTCCGAGTCTTAGACTCTTCTTCTCATTTATAAACACAAGTTACCCCACTGGCGCAAGTCTGTGACTTGTGCCTTTATTAATTTATACCGCAAATTTGCGCTAGCTAGCGATTGGAAAACCACCACTGATCGAACATAGTTTGGTAAATTAACTAGACTAGCAATACCTAGTCTAGTTTTCACTATAGCTTATGCGATAAATTACATCTGCATAATCATCTGATACCAATATAGAACCATCAGGCATATTAATTACGTCCACTGGCCTCCCCCACGCTTTCTGAGATTCTTTATCTAACCAGCCAGAAGCGAATACCTCTGCTTTACTCACATTAGTTGCCTCGTGGTCCAATGCCATTATTACATAGCCCGATTTTTTAGAGCGATTCCAAGAGCCGTGTTGAGCCACAAATATTTTACTTGCGTAAGTGTTCGGAAACATATCACCTTCGTAGAAACTCATTCCCAACGGAGCCACATGAGCTCCAAAATTCCATACAGGAGAGGTGTAATCATCGCAAGATTTTCCTTTACCAAATTTAGGATCTAGCACCTCACCACCATGGCAATATGGATAACCAAAGTGCTGATTACGCTCGGTAATTGCATTTAGTTCACAAGGAGGAATATCATCTCCCATCATATCTCTTCCATTATCTGTGAACCACAGTTTATCAGTTTTAGGATCCCAATCGAACCCTACCGTATTGCGAATTCCACTAGCCACTATTTGAGGAATAGGTTGATCCACATTAATTCTTGTCAGCGAACCATAAATTTCATCCTCCTTATCACAAATATTACAAGGAGCACCTACAGGCACATAAAGTAAACCGTCAGGCCCGAAAGCTATATACTTCCATCCATGATGCCTCTCGGTTGGATACCCATCAAATATTATAACAGGCTCTGGCGGATTAGCAAGATTTGTTTCTATATTTTCATATTTCAATATTCTGCTAACCTCTGCCACATATAAATCGCCCTCCTTAAGAGCCACACCGTTAGGCATTTTAAGACCCTCATCAATTACATAGGTAATATCCGCTACCATATCGCCATCGGTATCTTTAACCGCATACACCTTATCCTCAGAGCGATTACCAACAAAGAGGGTACCATTATCGCTTAACACCATAGATCTGGCATTTGAAACCTCCGCATAAATGGCAATCTTAAAACCTGGCGGTAATTTTATTTGATCCAACGGCAACTGTTTATCATATTTTGATTTTAACCCGAAACCAGCTGCCACACACACAATTACTGCGAAAGCAGTAAAAATTGCAAATCTTTTTGTTTTCATAAGCTAAACTATTTATTCTCTATTGTATAAAGATATACTTTTGCAGTTATGTTATCAATAAACAACCTATCGTTTCTAATTGGAGGTAGAGCTCTTTTCGAAGAGGCCTCTTTACATATAAAACCTAAAGACAAAATCGGTCTAATTGGCCTCAATGGAAAAGGAAAATCAACCCTCTTAAAGCTAATTAATAAAGATTTAATTCCCGATAAAGGATCCATTTCACGGGCCAAAGATTGTACTGTAGGCTTTCTAAATCAAGATTTACTGTCCTACTTAACAGATGACAGCATCTTGTCTGTAGCGATGCAAGCTTTTGATGAAGCTGTTGAAACACAACGAAAAATTGATGCCATTTTAAAAAAAATGGAGACAGATTACACCGATGATCTGGTAGATAAATTAACTCATCTTCAAGAAACATTCGAGCGATTGGATGGTTATTCTATGCAAGCCAAAGCAGAAGAAATTTTGGAGGGGATTGGCTTTACAACAGATCAACTCACTAAACCTTTGAAAGAATTTTCAGGAGGATGGCGGATGCGCGTTATGCTCGCAAAATTATTGCTGGAAAAGCCTTCGTTATTAATGCTCGATGAGCCGACCAACCACTTGGATTTACCTTCTATTGAATGGGTTGAGAACTATCTAAGAACGTATGAAGGCTCGGTAGTAGTGGTATCTCACGATCGACAATTCCTAAATAATACTGTTAAAAAAACGGTGGAGGTAGCCAATTCTTCCCTAACACTGTATGAAGGAAATTTTGATTATTATTTACAGGAAAAAGAGCAACGGAGCGAAATTCAAAACAATGCTTTTGCAAACCAACAACAGCAAATTAAACAAACCGAAAAATTTATAGAACGGTTTAGGTCAAAAGCCACCAAAGCCAGGCAAGTTCAGTCAAAAGTTAAATCTCTGAATAGACTTGACAGGATTGAAGAAGTAATTGATGAAAACGCAGTAGTAAACTTTAAGTTTGAGTTTTCGCAAAAACCAGGAAGGTTTATTACACAGTTAAATGATATTTCTAAATCGTATGGTGATTTAGAAATTCTAAAAAACACCACCGCGAGAATTGAGCGTGGTGACAAAATTGCCTTAATTGGAGCAAACGGGAAAGGAAAATCGACATTGCTAAGAATCATAGCTGGCACCGAACCAATTGAAGGAGAGCGCGTTGATGGATTTAATGTGATCACTGCTTTTTATGCACAACATCAATTAGAATCGCTGGGCGTTAATAATGAAATTCTTGACGAGTTAAAGCTGGCGGGAAGTGAAAAAACCGAACAAGAGCTTCGAGGCGTTTTGGGTTGTTTCCTTTTTAGTGGAGATGATGTTTTTAAGAAAATAAAAGTACTTTCTGGGGGTGAAAAATCGAGAGTAGCATTGGCCCGAACGCTTATATCAGAAGCAAATTTTTTAATGTTAGATGAGCCTACCAACCATTTGGATATGCAATCTGAAAACATCTTAATTCAGGCTTTACAACAGTACAAGGGTTCTTTGGTAGTGGTTTCTCACAATCGCCATTTCGTATCACAAGTAGCTAACAAAATATGGTATATAGAAGATAATGAAATAAAAGTATATCCAGGAACGTTTCAAGAATACGAATATTGGAGATCTCAACAAGCACCGGTGCAAGAAAGCTTTGTTAGTGCGAAAAAGAAATCAACAAAAACAAAAACTAGTAAGCCTAAACTAATTGATACAAACGAGCTTAAATCACTAGAAAAAGAGCTTGAAGGAATTGAAGCTAAAATAGAACAAGCTGAAATTAAAGTAACTGAAACTGAAAACGAAATGGCTAAAACAGAGGTTTACTCGAATCCTGAAAGACTCAGTGAGGTGAACACGCTTTTCGAAACCGCTAAAAATAGTCTCGAATCCCTGCAATCAAAGTGGGAAGATATCGCAGATAAAATTGACTTAATGCAAGATAATGGGTAGAATACTTATACTCTTATTTATAACATCACAGGCCATTGGGCAAGGCTCAATAGAGCTTATAAATAAGGTATATGATCCTTACATCAAAACGGTTCAGCTTTACCCTTTGGGGTTTAAATCTAATGCGCAATTATTGAGCGCTGCAATTCCACTTAGAGGTAGTGAACAACTAATTTTAGAGTTTGACGAACTGTTTAATGATGCCTTTACTTACCAAGTAAAATACATTCGTTGTGATGCCGATTGGCAAAAATCTACACTATCAGATTTAGAGTTTTTATCTTCCTATAATGAGTTTACCATCAACGAATATGAGTATTCATTTAATACCAAAACCCCTTATGTTCATTACAAAACCCTGCTACCGAAGCCTACCCTTTCTGGCAATTACGTATTGGTAGTATATGCCGATGGTGATGAAAGTGATGTGATTTTAACCCATAGGTTTATCGTTTATGAAAACAAAGTAACCTTTACAAACCAATATGGTTTTAGTGGGTTAAACAGTGCTTCTAGGTTTAACCAACAGTTACAATTTGAAATAAATTACAAAGGAATTTTAATGCAAAATCCTCAAAACCAAATTTCAGTGAGTATTTTACAAAATCAACGTTGGGACAACCTACGACAAAACCTTAAACCTACATTTGTTAGAGAAGGTGATTACCAACTTGAGTACCGATATTTTACGGAAGAAACGATGTTTCCTGGTGGCAACGAATTTCGCTATTTTGATTTAAGATCAATTAAATATTTTGGTGAACATGTAAAAACTACCCGATATGAAAAAGATAAAATATTTACCTGGATTGATGAAGACAGACCCAGAGGAGAACTATTTTACACCACGGACTTAATGGACCTTAACGGAAATTTTGTAATAGATAATGTGGAAGGGTTTAACCCAATTATTGAAAATGATTATTCCTTGGTTGAGTTTACGCTTATATCTCCTAAAATAAAGGGCAAAGTGTATATTGGTGGAACGCTTACCAATTGGGCTTCTAGAAAAGAAAATACCATGGTATTTGATGAGCCATCTCAATCTTACAAAGGATCTCTAATTCTAAAGCAAGGATGGTATAATTACCAATACGTGGTTCAAAGCAGAGATTTACCTTTAAATTACTTTGAAGGAAATTGGAGTGCTACAAAAAATCAATATCAAATTATGGTGTATTACAGGCCCTACGACCTAGCAACTGATTTAATTATTGGATATCTTGATCTGGGAGGGGCACAACCTTAAAGTCTTCTAACCCAGGAATTTTATACTCTTCGGCCCTCACATTTGGATCTTGATTGGCAATATCCACCATACCAAACCCTTTATGAGTTAAAGCCCCAATCCCATTTAAGAACACAAAGTTTTTTACCTCAGGCGCAGCATAAAAAGTAAATGGGAACGTATAGCCGCGTAACTCAAACTTTACGTCTTGATCGTAGAGCGGATAAATTCTTGAGAATTTTTTATTTGCGTTATTTAACTTATCTAAATACTCCTTATCAGGCACAACTTGAAACTCGTTAAATGTTGAAAGCTTATCAGTATTAAAAAGAGAACAAGCTTCCATCCTTTGTAAGGTTACATCATATACAAAATCAGAGAACTCATCTTTTTCCGGATCAATAAATTCTTTTGATGATTCATCCATAATTTTTGGTTCAACCAACACCATGGGAGAAATACAGATAAACTTATCACTTTGAGGTACCGCATCAAGATTCTCCATTTCAACTTTTTCAGGTTGCAATATCAAGCCGCCAATTTCAATTTGAGGCAATTGAAACATATGAAATAATAGATAATCTATAAATGACTTATTCAAGGAGGAAACCACCAAGGTAACCCTAGTTGAATAGTAGTGCAATCCTTTACGACTCGGTTTAGTCTGGCCTTTTAATCCCGAAAAGTTATAGATATTGAATGATGCATATCCTGGATCGCCCCCTTTTAAAACTATTCCTTTAATAACTTGAGCTAATAAAAACTGATGATGAAATGGGATATATGCACCACGATTTTTGAGTAAAAATACGATTCTGGCTCTCAATAGATTAGGTTTTGGATGAACAAAAAATTGGTTAAATATCTACCTATTAAACTTAAATCTAGATAAGTAGTTGTATAAATTTACTATTATTTTAAAATAATACAAATAAATGTTTAGACAATTAGTTTAGATGGTCAAACTCTACACATTAAATCTAAAATGCATAATATCACCATCTTTAACAACATAGTCTTTGCCCTCTATTGCCAATTTTCCTGCCTCTTTGCATGCCTGCTCAGAGCCAAGTGCTTTATAATTATCTAATTTTATTACTTCTGCCTTAATAAAGCCCTTTTCAAAATCAGTATGTATAACACTTGCTGCTTTCGGAGCCTTCCATCCTTTCTCAATGGTCCATGCCCTCACTTCTTGCACACCCGCAGTAAAGTAGGTTATAAGGTTTAATAATGCGTATGACGCTTTTATCAATTTATTCAATCCTGAGTCTGATAAGTCATACTCATCAAGAAACAATTGTCTTTCATCTAAATCCTCAATTTCTGCGATGTCCGCTTCAATTGAGGCAGAAATGACTACCACATTTGCATTCTCATCCGCAATATCCTTTTTAAGCGCTTCAACAAAGGCATTACCAGAGTTAACAGAGGCTTCATCTACATTGGCTACATAAATAACAGGCTTAGCCGTTAATAAAAGTAAATCTGCATAGGCAATAACATCATCTTCAGTATGTTGCAAGCTTCTTACATTTTTACCGTCTTCCAATACTTCTTTAACCTGAGACAATATTTGCATATGAGCTCTGGCCTCAGCATCACCAGTTTTAGCAATTTTCTGAAGCTTCGATATCTTTTTATCTACCGCTTCTAAATCTTTATATTGAAGCTCATTATCAATTACTTCTTTATCAAAAACAGGATCGACACTTCCTGCAACGTGCACTACATTTTCATCTTCAAAACACCTAACTACGTGAATTATAGCATCAACCTCTCTAATATTTCCTAAAAACTTGTTCCCAAGACCTTCTCCTTTACTTGCTCCTTTTACTAAGCCTGCAATATCTACAAATTCGATAGTAGTAGGTAATACCTTTTGAGGATTAACTAATTTTTCAAGGATTTGTAACCTTTCATCCGGAACACTGACGATGCCTACATTAGGTTCTATCGTACAAAAAGGAAAATTTGCCGCTTCTGCTTTATTATTAGAAAGGGCATTGAATAGTGTTGATTTTCCTACATTAGGAAGTCCCACAATTCCACACTTAAGTGCCATAAATTTTTAAGTTTTAAAAATGCGATATTGTTTATAACCGTTACTTAACTCGTTTACAGATACCCGTAAAATAGTGTAAACTGGGATCGCTAGGATCATTCCAACCACCCCTGCTAATGTAGCGGCTGCAAATATAATAACAAATATTTCCAATGGATGAGCCTTTACGCTTTTGGAAAAAATTAGAGGCTGAATTAATACATTATCTGTTATTTGAACAACGCCAAACACACTTACGATTTCAACCAACAGAACTAACATATTATTAATCGTATCCATTTCAGGGCTTGCCTGTACTAAGGTAATAATGACGGCAAATGTTGCGCCTAGCAACGGGCCTAAATAAGGTATCAAATTAGCTACCGCTGCAAATAGAGCAATTGTCATAGCATACTCAATACGAAAAATGCTCAACCCAATGGTTACCATTGAAAAGATACTTGACATTTGAATGATTAGTCCAACTAAGTAATTAGAAAGCAAATGCTCAATTTTGGTCAAAGCAGATATTGATACTTCAAAATACTTATTGGGAATAATAGAAATTATTTTCTTCCGGAAAATACTGAAATCCACGAGAATAAAGAATGTTATAAAACTTATTGCTAGAAATCCCACGAAGATATTTCCTGTGTAAGTTATGATCGAATTAAAAATATTAGAAAAATTAATTTCCTTCACCATTAAAATCCCCGCATCTCGTACTTCTTGGCTTATAAAACCTTCTTGTCTTTTAGATAAATTGTACTTAAAAAGGAATTGCTCAACCTTACCAACAGGTGTATCCAATTTATCAATTAAGGATGAATAATCTATATTGCTTAAAACCTGTATTTGTTTGGTTAACAACGGAGTAAAAATTAGCGAAAAAAGAAGAACAAATAAGCCCAATGCAGCAAATGACATAAAAGCACTTATCGATTTAGGTAGTTTAATACCAAAAAATCGATTTCTATTTAAATATTTATTAATAGGTCTTAAAATTGCAGCAATTATGATGGAAATAACTACGTAAATGTAGATATCCGTAAAAATCCATCCTAGTAAAATAAATAGGATAACACCTAACAGTATAAATCCAAAAAATCGATTCATTTTAACATGTTTTCTTATGAAATAGCATCGTGGTTAATCCCACTTCAGCTCCGTGCTGTCTTCCGCATCATTCTTCGAGTTTGATTCTGATGGGCTATATTCTTCTCTCTCAAAAGTATCAAAATCAATATCTGGCAACAATTCATCTTTCACATGGTTCACGGTATTGTTAAGTCCTTCAACAAATTTGTTAAAGTCTTCTTTATAAAGAAAAATCTTATGCTTTTCATAAAAAAAACCATCACCTTTAGGCTTTCTTTTGCTTTCGGTAATTGTTAAGTAATAATCATTTGCCCGAGTTGCTTTAACATCAAAAAAGTAGGTTCTTTTCCCTGCTCGCACTCTCTCCGAATATATTTCTCGCTTTTCCTTGTCTAAATAATCGTCCACTTTCTATTCTTTATCTACCTACAAATAATATTTACTTCTAAAATAGTGTAATAGAATTAATTATTACAAGATGAAATAATATTCTTTTACACCATAGCAGTTTTAATAAAGGAAAGTTAACTTACAAGCTGAAATGAAACTCGACATCCATACGATTCGCGAAAACAACCTTAGCCTAGATTTTCTAGCTAAAAAATTAGTTGAAGGGTTTATAACGGGGTTACATAAATCACCCTACCACGGGTTTTCGGTTGAATTTGCAGAGCACCGAATTTATAATCCTGGAGAGAGCACAAGACATATTGACTGGAAAGTTTTTGCAAAAACAGACAAATTATTCACTAAAACTTTTGAAGAAGAAACCAACCTAAGATGCCATATATTAATTGATGTTTCCAATTCGATGCTGTATCCTAAAAAAGAAGTGTCAAAACTATTTTTTAGCGTGTACGCCTCTGCAGCACTAAGCTGGCTACTTTATAAGCAAAGAGATGCCGTTTCTATCACTACTTTTAGCAGCCATATTATAGATCAGACTGCGGTAAAATCAACTTCTGCACATATTCAAAAACTATTTGGTTTATTAGACAATACACTTACCCAGAAGGCTGAAAATTCTTCAACGAATTTGGCGGAAGTAATTCATGAAATTTCGAATAGCATCCATAAACGGTCATTGGTTGTATTGTTCTCAGATATGATTAACACTTCTGATGATGACAAAGAATTTACAGAAGCACTTATGCACTTAAAGCATAACAAACATGAAATCATCATTTTTCACGTGAAAGATAAACGAACCGAAGAAGATTTCAATTTTAAGGAGGTTCCACATCTTTTTATTGATTTAGAATCAGGAGAAAAAGTAAAACTTCGTCCTTCAGAGATCAGAGAACAATACATTGCCTCCACAAAACAGCGAACTGAAAAACTAAAGATTCTTTGTGGTGAACTAACTATTAATTTAGTTGAAGTGGATACGGCTGACGATATTGATACTATACTTAATACATTCTTAATTAAAAGATCTAAAATGGGGTAGTGGCCAAGATGCTGAAACGAGTTCAGTATGACTAGCACGTAAATTTTAACAAATATTGATAAAGTACGTCATCCTGAATTTATTTCAGGATCTGAGTGACTGTGCAGCGATTTACCTATAAGTTGCAAGATGCTGAAACGAGTTCAGCATGACCAGTGTGTAAATTTTAAGAAATATTGATAAAGCACGTCATCCTGAATTTATTTCAGGATCTATTACGAAATAATTATGAAAAGGGGTTTTGTTTATATGCTGACCAATTCAAAAAGAACTACTCTATACACAGGCATTACAAATAATGTAGAAAGGAGGGTTTTAGAACACAAGGTTGGAATTGGCTCAAAATTTACATCTAAATACAACATGCACTATCTAATGTATTTTGAAGAGCTACCTACCATTCAGGAAGCCATTGACAGAGAGAAACAACTCAAAAATTGGCATAAAGAATGGAAATGGAATTTGATAAAGGAAACTAATCCCAATTTGGAAGATCTTGCAAATGATTGGTTCCGCAAAGAGGATTTAGATTCTTCTTTATACTAAGATGCTGAAACGAGTTCAGCATGAGTAGTGTGTAAATTTTAACAAATATTAATAAAGCACGTCATCCTGAATTTATTTCAGGATCTGAGTGACTGTGCAACGATTTACCTATAAGTTGCAAGATGCTGAAACGAGTTCAGCATGACTAGCATGTAAATTTTAACAAATATCGATAATGCACGTCATCCTGAATTTATTTCAGGATCTGAGTGACTGTGCACCGATTTACTTATAAGTTGCAAGGTGCTGAAACGAGTTCAGCATGACTAGTGTGTAAATTTTAACAAATATCGATAATGCACGTCATCCTGAATTTATTTCAGGATCTGAGTGGTTGATTTACCCGTGTAGTTCTGTTTTTCTAGCCAAAAGCACTTCTTCTGTTTCAACATTCTCGGGATCAGAAACACAGCAATCCACAGGGCAAACCGCAGCACATTGAGGCTCCTCATGGAAGCCCTTACATTCAGTACATTTATTGGGTACTATAAAATAAAACTCTTCTGATATTGGGTCTTTTCGTGTTTCATCAGTGGATGAAGTTCCTTCACTCATGGACCAATCAACATCGCTTTCGTAAATAGCATTATTAGGACACTCTGGTTCGCAAGCACCACAATTTATGCAATCGTCTGTAATAATTATAGCCATGGATTATTATAATAGGTTATTAATTAAAGGTAGTATTAAAGATTAGATTATTTAAACTTTAACCGCTTCTGTTTTACTTGGAAGCACAAACTGCAATAAAATAGCAATAAACACCACTAATAAGGCTCCAATTGGATTAAACCATAAATAACTAATTCCTAATTCACCAGAACGAGTTAAGAAATAAAGCCAAATAATTACTCCTTCTGACACAAAAGTGGCAATAAATACCGCATTTGATTTTACATATTTTACACTAAATGCAACGATAAAAATCCCAAGAATGGGGCCATAAAAAACAGATCCTAAAATATTTACAGCCTGAATTAGATTATCTAGTTGAGAAGCAAAAACAGCAAATAAAACAGCAAGTACACCCCAAGCACCGGTAAACACTCGTGTCATAAATAAGTAATGTTTTTCTGAACCTGTACTGTTTACCATGCGTTTGTAAAAATCGATAGAAGTGGTAGAAGCCAATGCGTTTAGTTCGGAAGAAGTAGAGCTCATAGCAGCTGAAAAAATTACGGCTATAAGCAAGCCTATCAATCCGTGAGGAAGATAGTTCATTACAAACGTAATAAACACATAATCTGAGTCCTTAGCATCAACGTCTTCATCAACTTGCCTCATTAAGCCAACCGTCTTAGCCTTTATAGCTTCTTGTTTTTCGTGCAACTCGTTTATTTCATTCCCTAGCGATTTAGATTGTACCGTATTACCGGCTTTATCCGCTAATACAAATTGTTCTATTTTATCTTTTTTGGCCTTAAATATTTGTTGGTGCTGCTTATCAAGTGCTGCATATTCTTGTTCATATTTACTGTTTTCTAATATATCCAACTCTGCTTTATTAAAGAACATAGGAGGCATGGTAAACTGATAAAATACAAAAACAAAAACACCTAGGAGTAGAATCGAAAATTGCATTGGAATCTTAAAAAATCCATTAAATAATAATCCAAGTCGTATCTCTTTAATGCTTTTACCTGATAAATAACGCTGTACCTGTGATTGATCCGTACCGAAATATGCTAAGAATAAGAATAATGCAGCCACCATCCCAGACCATATATTATATCGATTGGCTGGGTCAAATTCCCAATCAATTACCTCCATTTTACCCATTTCCCCAGCTACAACTAGAGCTTCATTAATCCCAATATTGGCAGGCAACTTGGTTAGTAAAACAATAAAAGCTACTAACATCCCTCCCATTATTACAACCATTTGCTGTTTTTGTGTTTCGGCTACAGCTTTTGTTCCACCAGAAACTGTATACCCAATAACCAAAATGCCGATGATTAAAATGGTGATATTGATATCCCAATTAAGAATAGAAGTTAATATAATGGCTGGTGCATAAATGGTAATACCAGCAGCCAAACCCCGAGAAATTAAAAACAAGAAGGCCGTTAAGGCCCTAGATTTTAAATCAAAGCGCTGTTCTAAAAACTCATAAGCCGTAAAAACTTTTAATTTATAATATAGCGGAACCACTACTACGGCCAATATTATCATTGCCAAGGGCATTCCAAAATAGAACTGTACAAAGCCCATTCCATCTTGATAAGCTTGCCCAGGAGTTGATAAGAAAGTAATTGCGCTTGCTTGGGTAGCCATTACGGATAACCCAATGGTGCCCCATTTCATAGAGTTATCTCCTAATAAATAACCTTTTAAATCTTTGCTGGCACGCGTTTTCCAAATACCATAGAGCACAATAAAAAGCATGGTCCCAAATAGGACGATAAAATCAATGTTGTTCATTTAATAGACACTGGATAAAAAAGTAAAAAATAATTCAGAAATAATAAAACAATGGAGACCGCATAATATGCGTTCCAAGTACCCTTTGCAGGAGCTTTGGTATAATCAGGAGATGTTAAAAATTGAATCAAATTATTTTGACTTAAGATTCGAATTTGGATTACTACTTAACGAAATAATATTAGCAAATAAACGGTAGGCTCCAGGTACACCCGCTGGCAACTCTCTAAAGAAACTTAGCCCCGTGTAAACATAATGTCCTTTTCCGTATTCTGCCACCAGCAAACTACCGTTATGTACTTTTTCACCTATATCTTGCATGGCCAATGGTGCCGTATAGTTCTCATCCCAATCACTTGGAAAATACAATCCTCTCTCTTGTACCCAGCCATCAAAATCCTTGGAAGTAATTGCATTAGGGTAATTTAAAATAATGGATGATTGATCTTTTATTATAACCTCTGCATTTTCTTCCGCCACCCTACTTCCTGCAGACCCACCATCAAAACTAAGGCTAAAAGGTGCAAAATTATCCCACTTTGCCATTCTACGGGTGGTATTATATTGGGTTATCATCGTGCCCCCTTGACTAACATAATTAAGCAATACCTCTTTCTTATTCTTCAACCATACTTCCGTATTAAGCGCTCTAACGCCCAAAATAACCGCATCCAATCCAACCAAGTTTTCGGAAGTAATATCCGACTCATTCATTAACCACACTTTAACCCCCATTTGTTCTAATGCTTGCGGCACAGCATCTCCTGCCCCCATAATGTAGCCTACTGTTTTAGCAGCCACAGCAACATGTAAACTGACTGCTTTTGCGCTAGCTTCGGGTAGCATTACTTGATAAGGGATATGCTCATAAGCAATTGTTTGCATTGATTTGCTATAATCTTTACCATCTACATGCGTAATAATCTTTATATTATGAACCGAAGATTCTGAATTCGAAGGAAAAACTTCAAACTCAAATCTGTTGCTAACCCCTTCATTCAACACATCGATAGAAATTTCTTCAGGTACAGATTTCCATGTACTTGGTAAATCCAAACGAACTTTTGCATTGCCAAGCTTATGATTAGCCGTTATGTTAACACCTATCTTTTGCGCTTTCCCATTATCAAATATCAACACAGGATCATCAAATGAGGCAACCACTGGTGGCACAACCACTAACGGCCTATACGATTCGCCAACAACCCTATCTGTCCATTTATACTCCACAGGAATGTGATAAGGAATATTAGTTCCTGCAATTTCAATTTCTCCACTTACATTATAAGCAGCTATATTTTTTGGTGTGCCTCTTAATAATTGATCCTCCACGGCATACATCCCCAATGTTGGCTGGTTAACTAACCAATAAGGCCCACTGTATTCTTTAGTTGATGAAACCAACAAACCAAGCTCCTCTATCTGTTTTTGATTATTACTCAGTACAATTGGTGCTGATATTCTATCTTCACCATCTATTATGACAGATTTTATTGCAATACGCATATCAGTTCTGTTCACCAATTCCAGGTTAATTTGTAATGAGTCATCAGGCACAACAGTTGGCTTAGTTGCTGTAGCTTCAATAAAAAGGCCAACACATTGAATAATTAAATCATCAACTTCTTTGATCTTTTTTGATCTCCAAAAATCGTCTTTTACTTTATTGATACTTTTCCTAAGTGCTAAAAGATCTTCTACCGAATTCTCTGGAAAAGATGGATTAAAATTCTTAATTATTAAATCAATTTGGCTCGATATATCACCATTGCTAGCCCTTTTCCAGCTTAAGTCAATGCCTTCAAATAAATCTGATTCGGCTTGGGTGCCCAACACATGTTTAAGGTATTCCATTTGTGAACCACGTAGATGTGTTGCTCCAAACCCTTGGCTTTTGTGCTGCGATCTACTTGTTGCAGCCATTTCGTTATAGGAAAGTCCTAAAGTAGGGTTGTAAGTACCTATGTCTATTTTAATTGTATTGGGTTGGCTCTCAATATCCTTATCCCACCATCTGCCAGAATTAATCATTAAACGTGTTGGCTGCCAAACAGTAACAAAAGCCAATTGTTCTGGGTAAGCATTTTTATCACCAGCCAATTTAAAAGCTTCTTCAGCCAATATCGCTGAACTTGCATGATGTCCGTGACCTGCTCTTGAATCAGGTGGGAAACGGGTGATAATTACATCGGGCCTAAACTTTCGAATAGTCCAAACCATATCAGCCAGTACTTGGTCTTTATTCCAAATTTTAAGGGTTTCATCAGCTGTTTTCGAATAGCCAAAATCATTGGCTCTGGTAAAAAATTGTTGTCCCCCATCTATACTACGAGCAGCCAATAGCTCTTGTGTTCGAATTACACCTAGCCCTACTGTTAATTCTGGCCCTATTAGGTTTTGTCCTCCATCTCCTCTTGTGGCAGCTAGATATCCGGTATTAACCAATAATTCATTACTTAAATAGGCAATCAAACGTGTATTTTCATCATCAGGGTGAGCAGCCCAATAAAGTACATTGCCTAATACATTTAACTTCTGAATATCTCTTAAAATTTGTGAGGAGCTTTTTTGAATATGCTGGCCAACTAAGTGTGCTCCAACAAAAAAAAAGCCTAAAAAAAGAATAGCGGTTTTTCTCATAAAGTTTGCGGTGTTGAACGATGTTTAAACGAACAAGTTAATACAATTATATATGATTGAAAAGTTAAATTAGTAGGAGTGTATTATGATTATATAAGCGGTAGCAGATCAAAAATAAGAAAAGGTATTATATAATTTTTTGATTGTATTTTTATTTTAATATTACACTTATAAAAATTTAAAATTCATTGCGATGAAAAAGCTATTTTTACTTTTAATAATTATTGCTCCTAGTGTACTTTTAGCTCAGCCTTTAAAAGGGGTTTGGCACGGAAAAATTTATAATACGTATGGAGAAGCCATTAAGTACATAAATATATCCATTGATGGAGAAGGCAAAAACTTAATAGGCACATTTAGAAATTATGACAAAAAAAATCAGCAATGGATAGCTAATGATAAGGGTTTAAGCGAATTTGTAAGCACCGATAAAAATGCCATATTAAGCAATATTGAAGAGGTTAATAAAAATACGGAATCGAATGTATTTCTATTTTCTTATATAAATTCTAAAAGAATGGCCGTAGAATGGGTAAATCAAATAAACAACTCCGATTCACTAAAAAACGTAGCTAGTAAGCAAGGAACTGGATTTTTAGAACCATTTTTAAACGGCAAAATTTATGAAAGCCTTTCGATTGGTGGAACCTCTACCAATCGGGTTTCTATTGATAAAGTTGAAATTGCGAAAGAGGTAACAGTCATTACTTTTTCTTATCACAATACATCGTTTGAGCAAGTTATGATGAGGTTAGCAAAACCAGGAGCTCCAGGGGCTTATTATATTACTAATACGGATCGGTCTAATAAGTATTATATAGTTGATAAAGACAATATTGCTTTTGAGCCTGAAAACACCTTAGTAACGGCTAATAGTTTTCACACGTTTAAAATTTATTTCGAAGCCATTCCTGATTCATTAAATAGCTTTTCCATTTTAGAAGGTGACCCCGAATTGCAAAGTGGCAAAGAATGGAATTTTTATGATATACAGTTGAAGTGACGAAGTTAGAACTAAGAGTCTATCAAACCTAAAGCCTTCAACCTCTCATAAATCTCTAAACACACCCAAGCATCGGTGGCGGCATATATTTGTTGGCGTTCGTTTAGCACTTCATTTTCCCAATTAGACGTTTGCTGGGTTTTGGATATTCTAAAACCAAGAATCATTGCTGCTAGTTTGCGTAACCCAGTATTAATTACTCCCTTGTCTTTTATAAAAGAGTGAATATCTTGATAGCCATCTGGATTAGGCACACCTAGTTTGCGCAAATCTTTTATATCATCATGAAGCGCAATTCCTAATTTAGTGATGTTTGCATTGGATAATAAATCACTCACCCGCTGAGGCATCCCAATTAAATTAACCCTAAAAAGATATACTTTATTAGGCGTTGCGAATTGCAAAAGTGAAACAGGATACGACTCACCCTTCGTAAATGCTGGCCTAGATTCCGTATCAAATCCCACCACTGAAAATTGTTCTATCTCCGCTGCTGCTTCATCAACAGCTTCTTTGGTATCAATTAATACAATTTCACCTTCGTATGCCCGCATAGGCAAAGCATTTACTTCTTCTGTTGAAATTCTTTCACGTAATGGCATAAGTTATTCCTCCTTTTTTGATGCCAATTTTTTAATCTTGATTCCTAGATAAGCAAAGGTGATCGTCATAATTGGACTTAAAATATTAAAAAATGCATAAGGTAAATAAGCATAAGTGCCAACTCCTAATACAGTTGATTGGTAAGCACCACAGGTGTTCCAAGGCACCAAAACAGACGTTACAGTACCAGAATCTTCCAATGTTCTACTTAAGTTTTCAGGGGCCAAACCTCTGTCCTTATAAGTGGGCGCAAACATCCTACCTGGAACTACGATGGCTATGTACTGATCCGAAGCTGTTACATTGAAGAACCCACATGTAATAGCCGTTGAAGCAACCAATGAACCGGTTGAGTTTGCATATTGAATAATGCTATCTGCAATGCGTTTTAGCATTCCGGCAGATTCCATTACCCCTCCAAAAACCATTGCACATAAAATCAACCAAATGGTGTTCATCATACCAAACATGCCACTGGCCGAAAGTAAATCATCTACCATTGCATTACCCGTGGCAACACTGGTTCGATCGAACATCGCTATCATTATACCCTTATAATAATCCCAATAAGATCCAGTTGATGAGCCTGCTATTTCTAAGACAATATTTGGCTGAAAAATCACAGCAAATACACCGCCCAATAACGCTCCTGTCAATAGTGCTGGTAACGCAGGTACTTTCTTCAATATCATCGCCACTACTGTCAGCGGCACCAAAAATAACCAGGGAGTAATTGTAAACTTAGATGCAATTGCCTGGTGTACTTCCTCAACCGTTCCTATACTAGAGGAAGAATCTATGGTAAAACCCCAAATCAAGAAAATAACCAATGTAATACTTATTGTGGGCACGGTAGTAAGTGCCATATACCTAATATGAGTAAACAAATCAGTGCCTGCCATTGCGGGTGCTAGGTTTGTAGTATCTGACAATGGTGACATTTTATCACCAAAATAAGCACCTGAAATGATAGCACCAGCTACAACGCCTTCGTCAATACCCATAGCCTTACCAATGCCCACCAAAGCAATACCTATGGTGGCTGCGGTGGTCCAAGAGCTGCCGGTTGCTAATGATACAATTGCACTTACGATTACTGCAGCAAATAAAAATATGGTCGGATTAAGAATATCCAACCCATAGTAAATAAGTGCGGGAACAATACCACTTATTAACCAAGTACCTGCGAGTGAGCCTATCAACAATAAGATAAGAATTGCCGACATCGCAGAACTTATACTTTTTACAATACCATTTAAGGTGTGTTCCCAACTATATCCAATTTTTGTTGCAATTAAAGCCCCAACGCCTGCCGATAATAGTAAGGCTATTTGATTGGGCCCGTAAGTGGCATCATCAGAGAATAAATAAACATTAATTGAAAGTAGTGCAATTAGAAATACAATTGGAATAAATGCTTGTAGGAGACTTGGGCTTTTTGTCATATTTTAAATTAATGCGGCAAATTAAAGAAGTGTGAAGACTTATCAAACCAGAAGAGCTAGTAGTTGGAAGGCGGGAGACAGAAGTTTGGTTCCTCGGGCTTCGAACTTCTGACTTTTAGCCTCTTACTTTTAAAATTCTCTAACCTCATACAAAACCCCACGTTCCTCTAAATAATTTTTAACATAAAGAAAATTTTCTTCATCCTCCCCTACATATTCGGGTGGATTAATTCCATTTCGATTGAATTTATTATCCAAAACCAAATTTGCCACAGCATTACAGGTATAACCCGTAGTTCGAGCCATCGATATTATTTCGTTTTCACGATCGTATTTATCCAATAAATAGTATTCCAATTTTTTATTAACTCCCTCTTCCTCCCCTTCTATTCGAATGCGCATAACAGTAAAGTCTTCCTCTCCTGGTTTTAATTTCCATTTAGGAAAAAGAAGTTTGGCTGTAACATCCACAGGTCTAATTTTCGCTCCATTCACCTCAATTTCCTCATAAGAAAAGAATCCACTTTCTCTTAGTACTCTCAAATATTCAATGCAACCAGGATACCTTAAGGTCTTTTCAATCATATTAGGAATGTCCATTGTCTGAGCCAACGTTCTTAACCCATCCGAGTTCCAGGATTCCAGCGTCCCAACTCTATCAAATTCAATCAGTTCAGGGTCAGAAAGCGCTTCTTTGGTTATCAGGTGTCCATTTTCAACATAACGAGCAGGACGAATATATTCTTCAATTACATCTATGGGCGAAAAAACTGCTTTGTACTCATAGGGCCATTCTCTAACCACTGGCAACCCTCCAACTAAACATTCGTAGCTAATAATCTTCATTTTTTTATTGTGGTACCCTAAGATAATATTGCCCATTCCTGGTGCAACTCCACAATCAGTAACTACAGTAACACCATTTTTCTTGGCTAACTCATCCAACTGCATAGGGTCTTCAGGAAAAAAGGAAATATCAACTATATCAATCCCGGCTTCAATTACCTCTTTAACCATAGCATATCCCATAAAGCCGGGTACCGCTCCTATTACTAAATCGAATGACGCCACTGCTTCTTTAATCTTACCTACTTTACTTAGATCAACAGTTTTGGTAGAAACACCAAACGCGACTAGTTTTTGAAGAGCGGCCTCATTAATATCTACGGATGTAACGTTATGTTGTTTGGCCAGGTCAATCGCCATGGCACTTCCTACTAACCCTGCTCCCAAAACTATTATATTCTTACTCATTTATGTAAATTTGATGTCTGACAAAACTGGTTTCAAAACTAAGGAAAAGAAAATGCTAAACCCTACCAAAATTATAAAGAAGGCTAAAACATCCTCAAGATATTTATGGTTGTTAAATTATGGTCTCTCCAATAAAATTCCATTCAACAAACCCCATGGATTTAAGGTACTTGAAATTGGAGATAATCAGATAACCACTTTTTTGCCTTATAAAAAAGCCAATTTCAATCATATTAAAGGATTGCATGCATGTGCGTTAGCAACGCTTTCAGAATTTACTACGGGCCTTACGCTGTTACAAAAGCTAAATGCTAAAAAATATCGCATTATTATGCGCAACCTAAATATGACCTACCATTATCAAGGTAAAACGGGAGCTACTGCAACTTTTGAAGCAAAGGACGAATGGATTGAGCAAACTATTTTAGACCCATTAAAGTACCAGGATTCGATAACGGTAGTCTGTGAGATAAATTCGTATGATACCAATAATAACCACTTGTGTACAGGCTTGGTAGAATGGCAAGTTAAGGAATGGAAAAAAGTAAGAACAAAGGTTTAACCTTTTCACTTTTCTGCCTATCATCGGATTATTATTCTATCTAGCCATAATTTTTTTGGTTATCTTATTGAAAACCACTAACTTGATAGGATCATGCCAAATTGTAAAGTAACCATCTTATTACTTTGCGTATGCTTACTGGTTTTTTTTAACTCATTCTCGCAGCAGGATCCGCTTTTTTCGCAGTACCATTTTAATCAATTGGTAATTAACCCAAGCTATACGGGAATAAACAATAACACCAGTATTGGCGTTACTTCGAGATTTCAATGGATTAGTGGATTAAATGGAGGAACTGTAGAAGGCAACCCCATTACAAATACACTAACAGGACAAACTACTTTTTTAAATAATAAAGTTGGAATAGGTGCCTTAATAGTGCAAGACAATTTGGGCATTTCGAATAATTTTGAAGCACATTTAACTTATTCATACAAACTAACATGGCTCGATAAAACGCTATCGTTTGGGTTACAAACTGGCATGATCTCCGTGAATTATAATTATGATGCCTTATCACTAAAATCATTAGACGACCCTGTTTTTCAAGGCAGTAGCCTAAAAGGCACAAAACCCAATTTTGGTGCAGGTGTAGCTTTTATGTCTGATAATATGTTTATAGGGTTATCAGCACCAAGAATGCTTAATACCGAATTTGGAGATGGTATTACTTCTAGTCTTCGTTATCAACGACATTTTTATGGTTCATTTGCTTATTTGCTTAATGTAAATAGCATTTTAAAATTTAAGCCATCTGTTTTATTACGCCTTGTTGAAGGAGCTCCAGTTTCGTATGATCTAAACGGGTTACTCCTTATAAATAATGCCATTTGGGCGGGTGCCTATACACGAGATTTGAAAACCATCGGCTTGATGTTCCAATTCGATTTTAGCAATGCGTATCGGCTTGGTTATAATTTTGAATTACCCCTCGTAACAGGATTAACCCAATACAGCACACACGAATTTATGTTTAGCATCGATTTGGCCTTGTTTGGCCAGCAAGATGTGTATCAACGATATTTTTAACTCTTACTACTATGAAAACTAAATTACTACTAACGATTAGCCTCACCCTGTTTAGCTTATTGGCAAACTCAGCCATTTGGGTGGCAAACAACAATCCAGGTGCTGCTACTGGCACCAATGTATTTACAGGTTCAACAGCCTTACAGGATGCCCTGAGTAATGTGGCACTTGCAGATGGTGATATAATATATGTGGTACCTAGTACCACTTCGTATGGCATTATTACCATAACCAAAGGAATAACCATTTTTGGAATTGGCATTAGGCCTCTTAAAGATATTGCCAACAGAAGCTTACTTGGGCTTGTCAATATTAACGCATCCAATGTAAGGCTTTCCGGATTAATTTTAGATAACGATCTACAACTTGGTCTCACGTTAGTATCGGCAACTACATTAACAAATATAACTGTTGAGAATTGCCGCTTTCCAAGGGTAGAAATGAGCTCTTTTAATGGTGTAGATGTTGGAAGTGTTTTATTTAGGAATAATGTAATTACAGGCACAGGTACTATTGCAAGAAATTTTATTTTATACACCATTTCGGCCTTTACCATAACCAATAATATAATATTTCCAGCCTCAAATACTGGTTCGTTGAGAATAACAGGAGCTAATATATCCTATAACGTGTTTATAGGTTCAGGTAATACTAACATAAATGTTGATGGCACACTCATCAATAATTTATTTGACCATAATATTTTTTACGGCATGAATGTTGACTTAAATTCCGTGGCTGGTTCCACAGGAAACACATGGACAGACAACCTTAGTTTTGGAGCCACTAATATGGTATTCCCTGTTGGACTCAATGGAAATACGGGCTCTGGAAATATTGAAGACAGTGATCCACTATTCACGAATGTACCCCTAACCCAAGTTTGGAATGATTCCTATGATTTTACTTTACTTGGAGGCTCACCTGCCCTAAATGTAAATGGACAAGATATTGGTGTATCTGGTGGGCTTACCCCTTTTGATGCGGAGGGTAATTTATTGCCATTAATAGAATCCGTTACTATACCAGCGATGATACCAGTTAACACCAATTTAGATGTTACCATTAAAGCAAAAGGTAATTAGTGAAAAAGCTTTTATTATATCTTTTTATTTTTTCATTTCTGGTTGCTACTGGCATAAATGCTAACGCACAGGGAGATATATTGGTGATGGAGTATTTTATTGATACTGACCCAGGTGTGGGAGCTGGAATTCCAATTCCAATTACAAGTGGCCCAAACATAACCGAGTCCTTTACCATTACCACAAATGCACTCCCTGTTGGTTTTCATACGGCCTATTTTCGGACACAAGATTTTGGTGGTCAATGGAGTGTATCAGAAAGTCGTAGTTTTTATGTTGGAGCATCAAGTTTAATCACACAAGCAAATATTGCCGACATAGAATATTTTATTGATGCTGACCCTGGTTATGGTGGAGGAATTTCTTTAGGTCCATTTGCCAGTCCTACAATCACCACTAATCAAACGGTTTCTACAAGCGCTTTGCCTGAGGGATTTCATGTATTTTATACACGAGCGCTTGATTCTGATGGTGTTTGGGGCAATACTGAACCTCGTCCGTTTTACATAACTGCATCGGATTTAACTGTCCAATCTACTATTGTGGATGTTGAATACTTTATAGATGTTGATCCGGGTTACGGAGCAGGCACTTCTCTTGGGCCCTTTTCAACCACCAATTTAACCACTACGCAAACAATTTCAACCAGTGCTTTGCTAGCAGGTTTCCACGTATTATATGTAAGAGCACTTGATTCAGATGGTGTTTGGGGTGATTTAGAACCCAGACCGTTTTATGTAAGTGCTTCGGATTTAACAACTCAGGCAACGATAGTTGATGTACAATATTTCATAGATACTGACCCAGGATATGGAAGTGGTATCTCAATACCAATTACCGCTGCCACTAACCTAAATTTTAGTGCTACTATTTCTACTGCCACCCTATTATCGGGTCATCACGTGCTTTATATTAGAACATTAGATAGTGATGGCGTGTGGAGTGAGACTGAACCCAGAACCTTCTATGTGGATGAATATGCTTCTGGTTTACTTACAGGAGTTGAGTATTTTTTTGATAACGACCCCGGTATTGGCAATGGAAGCGTAACTCCTATTGCGCCACCTGTTGCAAGCATTGATGAAGTGGTAAGTTTGTCCACTGCAACTGTTGCAGCCGGTACGCACGAAGTGGGCATTCGCATGCTTAACGAAAATGGATCAGTGGGAATGACTGAATACTTTACTGTAAATATTTGTGATGTAGCCCTTGCCGATTTTGTTCCCGATGTGGTTTGCATTGGCACACCTACTGCATTCACCGAAACCTCAACTGGTGTATTAGCAGGTGATATTTATAGTTGGGACTTTGATGGAGATGCTGTTGAAGATGCTGCTACACCGGGTAACCAAACATTTACGTATGCTACAACAGGCAGTTTTAATGCAACATTAACTATTGATAGAGCTGGCTGTACAAATACTATTACAGTACCTGTTCAAGTTGAAGCAGCTGCAACTTCCGATGCTGGTACAGATCAGGCTATTTGTATTGCAGATGCAACCTTGGCAGCTACCCCATTAGGAGCTAATGAAATAGGAAATTGGCAATTGGTAAGTGGCACAGCCACCATCACAACACCTGCTGACCCACTTAGTACATTAACTGGGATTACGACCGAATCTGTTGAACTAAGCTGGACGGTAACTAACACGTTAGGAAGTTGCACGGCCATAGATAATGTAATCATTAACACCTCTACTTTGCTTAATGCCGATTTTACGGCAACCTCGGTTTGTATTGGCGGCACAACGGATTTTACAGATATTTCAACCAATCTATTGGCTGGAGATACCTATAGTTGGGACTTTGATGGGGATGCTACAATAGATGCTACAACTGCCGGTAATCAATCCTTTACCTACCCAACTGCCGGTTCTTATAATGCCTCCATCTCCATTAACAGAAGTACTTGCGTAAGTTCTACAACAGTAATTGTAGATGTGTTTGCACTTCCTGTTATTGATGCAGGAACCGACCAATCCATTTGTACCCAAACTACCATTTTAGAAGGAAATGCACTTGGAGCTAACGAAACAGGCGTTTGGCAACTCGTTTCAGGGAGTGCTACTATTTCAGATTCGGCTGATGCCCAATCTACATTAGATAACATCACAAGCAATTCAGTTGAATTAAGTTGGACGATTACCAATTCGGTGACTACCTGTACCTCCATAGATAATGTGATAATAAATGTAAATTTACCCATCACAACGAGTGCCGTAAATGCATCAGTTGATATTGGACAAAGTGTAATAATAGACGTATTATCAGGTGTCACCTCCAATTCTGGTGATGTTCTTACGCTATCAATATCAGTTCCCCCTACCGATGGAACGTTAGAAATCCTCGGAGATAATACCTTTAATTATACCCCTAATGATAATGCCCCAGATAGCGATTCTTTCACGTTTAGAGTTACCAACCAGTGTAATAATTTTAGCGAAAGCAATGCCCAGATTACGATAATAAATCAACCCCCGGTAATTGATAATGCCTCTTTTACACCTCCTACAGGTAATGCGCCAATTGAATTTGATTTAACCACATTAATATCTGATCCAAATAATAATCTTGATTATAGTTCTCTACGAATTGTTTCTCAACCTATTAGTGGCGCCCTCGCCAGCATAGATGCCAATGGTGTACTTACCATTGATTATACAGGCATTACCTATTCCGGTAATGACGAACTACAAATTGAAATTTGTGATTTAGTGGGAGTTTGTACAGTTCAAACCATCATTATTCCTAATGTGGAAGTCGGTGGTGAAAATCCACCAATTAAGGTATTCAATGCGGTTTCTCCCAATGGTGATGGATACCACGATTTCTTAGAGATTGAAAACATTGAGTTTTATCCAAAAAATACAGTTATTATTTTAAACCGTTGGGGTTCAGAAGTTGAGAGATTTCAAGGTTATAATAATCAAAATGTTGTTTTTAATAGCACTAATTTACCCACAGGAACTTACTATTACCATGTATTGCCTGGAAAAGAGGATGTTAAAACTGTTACAGGTTTTTTCATCTTAAAATATGACAACTAATTTTCATATTAATAAAGCCAACAAAATCAACTTTTTTTGAGCACAGATGCAACCAAATTCGGTAAAACACAGTCTTTAATTAAAAAACTCAACAATATGAAAAAAATTACCCTATTACTCACGGCATTGGCATTCACTTTTGCCGCTCAAGCTCAAAAAAAAGAAACACGTAAAGTTGGTGCTTTTGACTATGTCTCTCTTGGTATAAGTGCTGATTTAGTTATTACTCAAGGAAGTTCAAACAGTTTAGTACTGGAAGGAGATGCAGAGGACTTGGAAGACATAGAAACGTATGTAAAGGATGGAAAATTAAAAATTAAAACAGAAAGTAGCAGTTGGTTTGGAAATAACATGGGTGACGTAAAAATACAAGTTACCCTCGTTGATTTTAGAGGAGCAAGTGTTAGTGGATCTGGCTTTATTACAAACAGTAATAATTTAAAAGGAAATAACGTAAGCTTAAGCGTTAGTGGATCAGGAAAAATTCAAATTTTCATTGAATCCAAATCGCTTGATGCACATATTTCTGGTTCTGGCAGAATCAACCTGGAAGGAAAAACCAATGCAATGGATTTACATATAAGTGGCTCAGGTGGAGTAAATTCTATAGAGTTTGCAACGAATGTATTAGAGGCACATATTAGTGGTTCTGGCTCCGCTAAAGTAAGTGTAAAAGACGAAATCGATGCACATATCAGTGGCAGTGGGAGCATTCGTTATGAAGGAAATCCTGCCAAAATAAGAGAAAAAGTGAGTGGAAGTGGAAGTGTAAGAAGTATGTAAAAATTGTTTCACTTAACCAAAATGCGTAAAAGTGTAACTATTCAGTCCTTAAAGTGCCCTATTTTGCCACCAAGGCAACATCCCAGATAGCTATCGGGACTAAGTTGCACAATAAGTTTTAAATATAAAACTTTGCTTTATGGTTCTTGGAGTCTTAGGGTTTTCTTAGCAACGTTTTTCTGGGTGAATAAATACGTAATAGTTAGTTACTACATAGCTGGCTTTTATGCATTATAAAAGAGCTTTTTTATAAAATTCGAAAAAAGTTGAGCCATAGCTTCGCAAAGAATAGTATCTTTGTATTTCAACTTAACAACGGATATGGCAACAAAGATTAAATCGCACTCTTTTCATATTCCAGTAATGGGTACTGGGTTTACAATTGATTCACCAATAAAGGTCGCACAATATGGTATATCATCTGTAATTTCATTAGTTGACGATCTTCTAATTGAAAAAATGCGCGAGTTCTATTCTAAGAATATTAACGAGCCTTTTCACGAGATATCGAATAAAATTGAAGATTATCGCGCAAAAAGAATTACAGCTTACCTAAACTTGGTTGATAAAATTGTTGAAGACAAGTTTGAAGAAATTAAAAACTCTATAAACGATTCAAGAACCGCTTTTGACAAATACATGCATATGTTACCTAACATATCAGAAGTAAAGCAAAAGTTTAACGAGTTCTCGAAACATCATTATTCAACTCAAGACTTACTTGATTGGGCTCATAAACATCTTTCTACAGGGAGTATAGATGTAAACATTATGACCAAATTAGATAAGGTTAACTATGATGGAGACCAAGAGCTTCCTTCGCAATTTAATGATGCGCACGCAGCACTTCGTGGTTATGCCAACAGTGATTTACATTCATCTATTATATTTTCTGCAGGAATGAATCCAAGGCTATATAGCTACATTGCTGAATTTGATGATTTTTATCCTGATACGAATGGATACATCAAGAAAAAAATTGTTATTAAAGTAAGTGATTATCGCTCTGCAATGATCCAAGGAAAGTTCTTAGCGAAAAAAGGACTTTGGGTTTCCGAATATAGAATTGAATCAGGTTTAAATTGTGGTGGTCATGCCTTTGCAACTGAAGGCCTCTTGATGGGACCAATTTTAGAAGAATTTAAATCACATAGACAAGAACTAATTAGTACAACTCATGATATTCTTTCTGAAGCATTAATCGCTAAAGATAGACTAGCTCCTGCGTTGCCGCTAGCATTAAAAGTTACCACACAAGGTGGAGTTGGAACTGCGGAAGAACATAATTTTCTTATTGATGAGTATAATCTCGACTCCGTTGGTTGGGGTACGCCATTTTTATTAGTTCCTGAAGCTTCTACAGTTGATGAGGAAACTTTACAACAACTTGCTAAGGCAAAAGAAGAAGACTTATACTTAAGTGGAATTTCTCCATTAGGAGTTCCTTTTAACACGCTCAGGGGCAATACACAAGATGTTATTAAACATCAAAAAATTGAAAATGGAAGACCGGGAAGCGCTTGTCCTAAGCAGTTTTTGGTATCAAACAAAGAATTTACTGATCGTTCCATTTGCACGGCTTCACGTCAATTTCAGCGGATTAAAATAAAAGAGCTTGAAACACAAGACCTAAGTGCCAATGAACATAAAAATCAACTCGATAAAGTTTTAGACAAATCATGTATTTGTGTTGGACTCGGAACTTCAGCAATGAAAGTGGCAAACTTTGATGTAAAAGGTGAAGGTGTATCTATTTGTCCAGGACCAAACATGGCTTATTTCTCAAGTATTGTTTCGCTACAACAGATGGTTGGCCATGTTTATGGAAATGCGAAAGTGGCTTTAAGCGCTCACCGCCCTAATATGTTTATGAAAGAGCTTAAAATGTACATCAAACATTTAAGAGAAAAAATGGATGGGATTACGGAAGTAACAACTGACAGACAATTAAAAGGTTTGTCCGAATTTCATAGCAACTTAATGAACGGAATTCATTATTACCAAGAATTGGCAAGTAAAATGAAGCACAAAGCAGAAGATTCTGCCAATAAAATAATGCAAGAAATTGAAGGCTTAAAAATGGAATTAATGAGCTTAGAGCTTGTAACAGCTTAATATTTATCGAAATATCTAAAAGGCCTTAACAATTCTATTGTTAAGGCCTTTTTATGACCGCCAAACTCAAATTATTTAGCTACATTAGATTTCAATTCAACTTTTATTGAAAAACATGAAAAAATCATTAAGTAAATATTTGCAATTTACTGTTCTTCTACTCATCATAAGTTCATGTATCAATCAAAAAATAGATAAAGGCTCAGAAAATTTAAATCCTTATAATCCTGTTTCAAAAATGGAGTTGCTCAAATCTACTAAAGGTGATGATCAGTCCAATATGCACTTTTTAGTTTTTGGTGATTCAAAAGGATCCATCCATTTTCCAAATGTATTAAAGCGAGCCGATTCATTGAAACCAGATTTTTGTATTACCACAGCCGATCTGGTTAATAAAGGAGCAGGACGCCAAGGAATAATAGATTATGATCTGCTGGATTCGATTGGTGGTTGGTTTATGCGTAAGTACCCCATGTGGCCAACCGTTGGCAATCACGAAGAATCGGGAGGAGATAATGGGATAGAGAATTTTACCAACTTTTTTGGGATGGAAAAAGCGATGTACAGCTTTGAATACGGCAATGCCAAATTTATTGCATTGCCATGGCCTAAGATTAAGGAAGACTCTATAAAACTTCACTGGCTTGAGCAAGAGCTAAAATCTGCAAACGGCAAACATATTTTTATTTATAAACATCGTCCCCATTTTACGGTGGGCAGAAAGTCGTATTCAGATGTTGAGGGTGAACCAACGGCAACTACCAAATTGTATGATAAATACAACGTAAAGGCCGTTTTTAGTGGTCATGATCACATTTATTATCGAACCAAACGAAACTCTACCTATTACATCATATCTGCAGGTGCGGGGGCATCTATTTATGCCCTTCAACGAGAAAAAGACGCCATTGAGGGCGATGTATTCTATGGCAAACGAGTTGATAATGAAATAAAAGAAGAAGTAGCTCCTTATAAATTTATAGCAGAAGACGGCACAGTTACTAACATACCCAAAAACATGTTCTATGTACTTTCTGTAAAAATTGATAATGAAGTGGTTTCAATCGAAATGATTGATGAGAAAACAGGTAAAGTATGGGATAAAGCTATTTTAGAATGATATGGTACGACTTTATGCACCAAAAGATAAAACTGAACTAATCTCATTAATTCGATTAAATACACCACAATATTTTGATGCATCTGAAGAAAAAGGATTTATTTCCTACCTTGACAAAGAAATAGAAACCTATTTTGTATTCGAACAGGACAACAAAATTATTGGCTGTGGTGGAATAAATTATGAGTTAGCATCAAACACTGCAATTATTTCATGGGACATCATTCACCCTGATTTTCAGGGTAAAGGAATTAGGAAAAAGATACTATCACATCGCATTGCTGAAATCAAAAACAATAAATTGATCAATACGATCATTGTGAGAACATCTCAGCATACTGATAAATTTTACGAAAAAGGTGGATTTAAACTTGACTTTATAAGCAAAGATTATTGGGCAAAAGGGTTTGATCTGTACCAAATGAAAATTGAGCTGACAAAATAAAATGGCAGATATAAAGAAATCTCATCCTGTAATTAAATCAAGGTTACATCCAAAAAACAAGCATAATAAACGCTATGATTTTAAGCAGCTCATTTCAAGTTACCCTGATTTAGCTTCATTTGTAAAGCTAAATAAATATGAGGACGAATCTATTGATTTTTCAGATGCGAATGCGGTTAAAACACTTAACACCGCACTGTTAAAACATTTTTATAAAATTGAACATTGGGCTATACCCAATGGCTACTTATGCCCTCCTATCCCAGGAAGAGCTGATTATATTCACCATATCGCAGAATTTTTGGGTAGCCTTAATAAGAAAAAAACACCCACTGGAAGTAATATTAAGACATTAGATGTTGGTGTTGGAGCCAATTGCGTGTACCCCATAATTGGTACCCAAGAATATGGATGGAGTTTTATAGGGTCGGACATTGACCCTATCTCTATCAACTCTGCTTCAACGATTGTTGAGAAAAACCCTTTGCTCGAAAGAAGAGTAAAATTGATTTTACAAGAAAACCAAAAGGATTTTTTTTATGGTGTTATAAATAAGGAAGAACTAATAGACCTAAGCATTTGCAACCCCCCTTTTCATGCCTCATGGAGTGAGGCTCAAGGAGGAACACTCAGAAAAACGAATAACCTAACCCACAAAAAACACAGTAAAGTAGTAAGAAATTTTGGAGGTGCTAATAATGAACTATGGTGTGATGGTGGCGAACGTAAATTTGTATTAGATATGATTAGAGAAAGTAAGAAATTTTCCACATCTGTATTTATGTTTTCAACCTTGGTTTCCAAACAATCTAATGTAAAAGCTATTAATGAAGCGCTAAAAAACGCGGAGGCAAATACTGTTAAAACCATCCCGATGGGACAAGGGAATAAATCGAGCCGAATTATAGCCTGGTCTTTCCTAAACAAAGAGGAGCAACAAAATTGGATTAGCTCACGGTGGAAATAGAAATTATATATGAAGATGAAAAGCTAATAGCCATTAATAAACCACACGGCCTATTGGTGCACCGATCCAAAATAGCCATGGATGCTGAAGTGTTTGCATTGCAACTATTACGAGATAAAATTAACAAAAGAGTGTACCCTGTACACCGAATAGATCGAAAAACTTCAGGTGTGCTACTCTTCACAAAATCCAAAGAATCGCATAAAGAACTACAGTACCTATTTAGTACTCGTAAAGTTATAAAAACTTATACAGCCCTTGTAAGAGGCTTTTTAAAGGATGAAACTGTAATTAATTACCCATTAACAGAAGGTACTAAAACGCAGGTCGCAATTACTAAATACAAGGTTATAAAAAAGTTTGAGCTTAACGTTCCTTCTGCGAATTTTCAAACTTCGAGGTATAGTTTACTCGAAATAAACCCAGAGACGGGTCGTTTCCATCAAATTAGAAAGCACATGGCGCATATTTTTCACCCCATAATTGGTGATAGACCCCATGGATGTAATAAGCAAAATAAACTGTGGAAAGAGAAGTTTGGAATGACCACCATGCTTTTGCACGCCCAAAATTTAGCATTTAATTATCCCGAAAATAACCCTGTTCATATTGAAGCCAACATGAGCAATGAGTTTGAAAGAGTTTTGGATATATTGAATCATAACACTTTGAAAGTCATTTCGTAGTGCAACGAAGAAATCTTGGCCACTTCGCAAATCAAAATGGCTAAGATTCCTCCACTTTGTTACGGAATGACGTGCAATCCATTAACGTCACTCAGAGTGATACGAAGTGAACGAAGAGTCCATTTAATTCCAGTTAGATTCTTCCCTGATAGCCATTCGGAGTTCCTCCTTCTGAATGACACTCTAAGTAGTTTTAAAAAAATCGAAAGTACTGATGCTGCCGATTATTCATTATTAGCTGCTCAATTTCATCACGATCGTGTTGAGAGCTAACTGCTACAATTACTTGTGCTTTCGCAGGCCTTGCAACAGGTGCTAAATTTTCTAATATAGTACCATAGATGTCCTTCCCTATTTTGTTATCATTATTGCAAATCCACTGAAAATTTACTTTTTTATCAGTGAGAAGGATCGCTATTTTCTTTCCTTTTGTGCCAGCACCCCAAAGTATAAGTGGCACATCGGAATTAGAATCAAAATCTTGATCTAAAAAGTGCATCACTTTAAGCTCCGAAAAGCGATTGTCTGAGTAATTTTTATCAGTTCGAGAGGTTCTTGATTCATAATCTCGCCACTGATGAATCACCTTTTTAACAGGCGTAATTCGTAATCCTGCTTTACGAAATCGAAATGCTAAGTCGTAGTCTTCAGGGTAAATAGTTGAATCAAAGCCTCCACATTTATCAAAATCATCTCGATTAATCATCCAGCAGGGAGATGGAATGCTACACTCCTTGTAGATATCAGAAAAATTAGAAGCAGCGCTTGTTAAGTTATTAAGCCAATGGGCATAATTTGTATAACCCTCTCCTAATTTGTTCTTACTAAAGTAATTAACGAATCCAACAGCGATATAGCCACCACCATCTTTATCTAACTGTTTATGCATTAATTCTAACTTATCTGGCTCCATTATATCATCAGAATCCATCCGAGTTATATAATTCCCAGTAGATTGTTTATAGGCTAAACATAATGCGGCTATGATGCCTTTATTAGAGTTTTTATAAACTCTAATTCTTGAATCTTGATTGGCATAGGAATTTAAAATAGCAAAGCTATTATCTTCAGAATGGTCATCTACGGCTATTAATTCCCAATTTTTGATGGATTGGTTTAAGATAGATTCAAGACATTCCTGAAGAAATTTTCCTGTATTTTTAACAGGCATTAAAACACTTATGATTGGCTTACCTTTCATCACTCCTTAGTTGTAGCTCTAAATTAATATCAAATAAAAAAACAGTGTCATTCTGAGGGTGGAATTTTTAAATAAAATCAGCGTAGGGGAATGACAGCAAATAATATCTAGCAAAAGGAGACCCCGCAATTCCGATAATTATCGGAACGGGGAAAGTTGCTATTTAATGCTTTGCCGGACCTGTTCCGGCATCCCCTTTTTAATCTGTCCATGGTAACTCGTTTCAGAATCTATACGAAGTTTAAGATCCTGAATTTAATTCAGGATGACAACATAGATTATGGCTTTTGCCTATTAGCCTTTTTTAAAGACTGATGTTTTTTGCCTTCCAGCCTTTTTTTAACAGATGATTTAGTGGGTTTTGTTGGCCTCCTTTTAGTCGCAACCTTAAAGGACTTTACTAATAAGTCATCAAGCTTTTTCAAAACCAGCTCTTTGTTGGTTAATTGCGATCTCGCTTCTTGCGATGCAAGCACTAAAACTCCATCATTGGTAAGTTTATTAGCAAGTTTTTTTAATAGTAAAGCTTTTTGCTCTTCAGATAAAATATCAGAATTAACAACATCAAAGCGTAAGCCAACTTTAGTGTTTACTTTATTTACATGCTGCCCACCAGGTCCGGAACTTCGTGAAAAATTAAAAACGAGTTCTTTTAAAATATCATTAGATGTAATTATTGCTGGAAGCATAATGCAATTTACAAAAGCGCATAAAAAAACCGAGCAAGCTCGGTTTTTTTATGCGCTAAAATGCGTCTTCCTACGCTACGTTTGATTGTAAATATTGCACATCCATCCAACTACCTATATTCAACACATTCTCAATTCCCTGATTTTTAAGAAAAGCCTCTGCATAACCACTTCGGTTGCCCGAAGCACAACAAAGTAATATAGTACCACCCATCTGCTTTAACTCATCCATCCTTTCAGAAATCTCGTCTAAAGGAATGTTTATCGTTCCTGCTGCGTTGCCATACTCAAATTCAAATGATCCTCTCACATCAATTATTTTGTTGTTAGGATCGTTTACCAGTTCTCTTATATCCATCGTTTTGCCTAATGATTTCAAATTATATGTTGCAAAACAACTAGGCATTTTTATAATTGAATGTGAACCGTATCACATTGCTGTTATTTACGCCATCTTAACCTCAAAATTATATAAATTAGTATCTTCAATTCAAAGAATAAATTATGGCAGCCAAATTTGATAAATACAGGCGAGATATAGATCGAAGTACTTTTGTTAGGTATAATAAAAATTACCTCAGTAATCTTTTCGAAACTACCGATATAGCTCCTTTTTGGGTAGCTGATTCTGATTTTTTGGTAATGCCAGAACTGAGTAAAGCCTTAAAAAAAACAGCGAAGCGAGGACTTTATCCTTATGAACTAAAAACGCCCGCTATTAAACAATCACTAATCGATTGGTATAAAACAAGGCATAAAGTAGAAATTAAAATGGATGGCTTGCTTTTTACTACAAGCGTAAATACAGGCTTGGCAGCAGCCATTGATGAACTTACCAGCAAAGGGGATGGCGTTATAATTCAACCACCCGTTTATCAGGCGTTTAAAGGAACGATTAGAGGTGTGGGTAGAAAAATTATCAACAATAGGCTCATCCTCCATAATGGCAAGTATGAAATTGATTTTGCTGACCTTGAAAAAAAGGCATCGGATAAAAACAACACCGCTATGCTCCTATGTACTCCTCACAATCCTGTTGGCCGTGTTTGGAACAAAGATGAACTTGAGAAAATAGCCGCGATATGCATTGCCAATAATGTACTTATGCTAACTGATGAGATACATGCCGATATTATCTACGCTCCATCTACTTTTATTGGAATGACAGAAGTATATAAAGGAAAATCTGATGACATAATAATGTTCGGGTCTGCTGGAAAATCATTTGGTATTCCGGGCCTTGTTGACTCCTTTATCTATACGCCCAACGCTAATTTAAAGAAAAACCTTCAAGATCGAATAATGAGATTTCATTTAGGAAAGAGCAACGCCTTTGGCAATGCTGCCTTAAAAACAGTGTATACATACGGCTATAAATGGCTCGATACTAAAATTGCATATTTGGACAAAACGATTCATAAAATAGAAGCTTATTTAGCTAAAAATCTCCCAGAAGTTAGTTTAATAAAACCTGAAGGTACCTATCAAATTTGGTTGGATTTTAATAAGGTTACTAAAAACGATGAAGAACTTCGTGAACTCCTTTATAAGAAGGCTAAACTAGGCATTACTTTAGGTACCGAATATGGTATTGGAGGCAAAGGCTTTGCCCGTATGAATATCGCCTCGCCAAGACCCATGATTATGGATGCTTTTAAACGATTAGAGAAGGCAGTGCATGGTTAATATACAGGAACTCTGCATTCATCCGTAACTCTACCCAGTAACTCAGTAAAATTCTGATGAATGGATTGCTGCATTAAATTACTCATTTGCTCATGGCAGGTTAAACAGGCGCCAACTGTAAGTACTTTTTGCTGCTCTTTTACAGAAAAAGCTCTAAAAGTTAATCGCGTAGATGATTTTGGACCCGCTTCTTTAAGAAATCCAAGCCATGCATCTGAGGGTAATCCATCTTGAGGGAGATTTGCATACTCAGGTTCAAATGTCCAATGAGGATTTTCCTCATTAGGGATAAATTCCAGTTTCCCTCTCCCATAACCTAAGGCCATTGGGTTGTTATGGCAAGACTTACAGTCTCGCCCTACTGCAGCAGTTGTGTGTGGAGAAGCAGGTGCAAATAATCGATGAAAAGCAGTATCTGAAGCGTTTTTACCTCCAAACCCTGATTGATCTAATGTAAATATCATTCCAGGAACGGCTGTCTGAATTTCTCTATGTCCTTCCTTTTCACTGATGGCCAAAGTGGGTGGCCCAACTAAAAACTCACCTGCATATTCTACCCAAGAACCTTGTTTGTATTCTCTAGTTAAAAGATCATACCCATCTGTTTCTTTATCAAAATCAACATGGCAACCAATGCATTGAGGAGCCCAAGCCGTGTGGCAAGATGCACATGTTAAATCCTGGTGCCCAAACACTCTAGAGCAACTGCTGCTTAAAGTTGTTAGGGCATGTATCATTCCATTCTTCTTACTAATTAAGGAGGCATTACCTCCTTCGTCCAAAAACGTATTTAAAAGAGGCACCTTTTCTTTGCCCGTTGCCAGCATTTGTAGATGGCTATAATCTCGTGCATTATAAATTCGTTTGTTGGTGGCATCAAGGCACTCTACTCCAATTGTTGATTTATTTACTCCATGGCAATCTTCACAACTAATTTTTACAGCATCTTCTTCGTGAGCGTATTGTTTCCCATCTCCCATAACCTCTGCATAGGTATGGCAATCAATGCATAACAAACCTTTGGTGTGGTGCACATCTTCTTCAATGTATTTAAAAACACGATCATCTTGTAAAGTGCGATACCCCTCAACTCCTGCCATATCATCTTTCGTAAGCAACGTTTCATGATAACCTTCATAATTGGTGGATATCCTTCCCGAACGGCTATGACATCCAAAACAATGATCATTGGAGATGTTCAGGTCAAGTGATGGATGTATCTGTGGTAAATTGCGTTTATCTTTTGAATAGCCCAAATGAGAAAGTTTGCCCTCAGTACTGTAATTTAAATGACAAGCATTACAACCTCCACCGCGTGTCAGCTCATCCACAGGCCCTGTGTGTTCTTTTTCATAACCCAAATGACAGCGAGAACATAAGTTGCGTAAATGCTCATCAGCTGGACTATAACCTATCTCAGTCATAGCTTCAAAACCATCTGGTGTGTCGAGCTCACCAAAAATGTATTTATTAATAGAGACAATTCCATTATTGGTCGTCATCATGGAAGCTTGCATATTTTTTACAGCCTCTCCATGGCAAATACCGCAAGCTTTTTCCATATTACTGGCATTGCCTGGTATAGTAACCATTCCTTTATGTGCTTCTCCGATATTGGTAGAAGCACTATTACCGAAATGACAAGTACTACAACCAATCGTGGAGTGCACTTCTCCCATGCCTGTTACTTGTTGGTGGCAAGTAATACACTCTCCCCCTTCTGCCACCCATTCATTCTTCTCCTCAGCAGTTACATTTACACGAGAAGACTCATTGTCTAAAGAATGTAAATACCGAAAAACACCAAGAACAATCACGATCAAAAAACCAATAAAAAATAAAAGTAAAAATGCTTTTTTCAACATCTTATTACACCAATATTAATTCTTAAAGATAATAGATTAAAAATACTCATTAATTGTATTCTGCCACCCATTGAACAAAAACAAATACCTTTCTTTATTCAGTTTTTTTTCTGATTTAGGTCATATTTCACGGATAGATTGTAATGTACATTTGATTTGTAATTAATTGAATATCAGCTAAACTCTATTATTTAGCATTTTTTAATTTGTATGATTTCAATATTACCTCGCTAAAAGAGAGATTAAATTTTTAACTAATAATCGATTATTCTTATGCGTACAAATCGAAGACAGTTTATTAAAATATCATCTTTAGGTATTACAGGAGTCGCAGCCGCTACAAGCACAGGTTTAGGTGGTTCGTTCTTAGGCATATTTGATTCTGCTGATGCAGGAAAGGATATTGACTTTAAGCGAACATCCACCTATTGTGAAGTATGTTTTTGGAAATGCGGTGCCTGGACCAACGTTGATAAAGAAGGAAACATCGTTAAAATAATAGGCAACGATGATGACCCTCATTGTAACGGGCGTTTATGCCCACGTGGTACTGGTGGTGTAGGAATGTACACCGATACTGACCGATTAAAAACACCGCTTATTAGAGTAAAAGGAGCAGACGGTGCAGAAGACACTTTCCGTGAAGCATCTTGGAAAGAAGCACTAGACCTTATAGCTTCTAAAATGACAGATGTAAAAGAAAAGTATGGCGCTGAAAGTTTTGCTTTACTAAAGCACGGTTCTTCCGGGTCACATTTTGGGCATTTATTTAAAGCCTATGGCTCTGATACTATTGGGGAACCTGCCTATGCACAGTGCCGTGGACCAAGAGAGCAAGGGTTTGGGGCCACTTTTGGGAGTTGGGTCGGGTCTCCTGAACCAACAGATATTAGAGACACCAAATGCTTGGTTTTAATAGGTTCGCATATTGGCGAAAACATGCACAACACACAAGTACAAGAACTTGCCGAAGCCATTGATAAAGATGCAACCATCATAACCGTTGATCCTCGTCTTTCAACAGTAGCAAGTAAATCACAACATTGGTTGGCGATTAAACCCTCTACTGATATAGCTTTATTATTAGCATGGATGCATGTGATTATTTACGATGAGCTATATGATGAAAAATATATCAAAAAATACACGTACGGGTTTGATGAACTAAAAGAACATGTTAAAAATTATACACCAGAATGGGCTTATGGCATTACAACCATCGAACCTAGTGTAATTCGAAAAACAGCCCGTAAAATGGCAGATGCAGCGCCTTCTGTTATTATACATCCAGGCCGCCATGTAACTTGGTATGGTGACGATACCCAAAGAGAACGAGCAATAGCTATTTTAAATGGCTTATTAGGTTCTTGGGGTAAGCGAGGAGGATTTTACCTAAAAGAAAAAGTTAATATCCCTAAGTATCCTCAACCAGCTTACCCACATCCTATATGGGGTTGGGAAGAAATTGGCGAAAAATATCCTTTGGCACAAATGGGAATAACCAATGAAATAATTAGGGCTTCTATTCCAGAGGAAAATACCAAACATCAAGTAAAAGCTTGGTTCGTAAGTGGTACCAACTTACCTCAAAGTATTCCTGATAAAAAACAATTAGAAAAAGCATTGGATGCCATTGAATTCGTAGTTGTTTGTGATACGATGCCAATGGATGTTACCGGATATGCAGATGTTATTTTGCCAGAAAACACCTACTTAGAAAGATACGATAAGTTAAGATATGCCCCTAATCGCGAACCTTCAATTGCTTTAAGGGCGCCCGCAGTAAAATCTAAATATAATTCTAAACCATCGTGGTGGATGGCCAAGCAATTAGGCGAAAGACTAGGACTAGGAGCTTATTTTGATTACAACGATTATTCGGAAGTTCTTGATTGGCAATTGAAAAAATTAGGATCTTCCTTAAAAGAAATGAAACGCTTAGGTGTTAAAAAATTCGATCGTACCACTGGCCCTCTTTTTATTGCCGATGGCGAAGATTATGAATTTGCCACCAATACCGGAAAAATTGAATTATACTCGACTGAACTGGCGGCATTAGGTCATGACCCCATGCCTAAGTACACCGCACACGCAGAACCCGAACAAGGGTACTACCGATTAATTTATGGCCGATCACCTATGCACACATTTAGTAGAACATCTAACAACCCAAACTTAACGGATTTAAAAGACGAAAATAATATTTGGATAAACCCCAAAGTAGCTAAATTATGGAACCTACGAACAGGTCAAAAAATTTACTTAAAAAATCAAGATGATGTTGTTAGCACGTTCCCTATAAAAGTACGAGTTACCGAGCGAATTAGATGGGACTCTATCTACATGGTTCATGGGTTTGGCAATACAAATAAAAATTTAAGCAGAGCCTTTGGTAAGGGTGCCAGCGATACTGAAATGATTACCAGCGTAAAAATTGATCCACTAATGGGTGGAACAGGCATGCGGGGGAATTTTGTAACTTTTATAACCGATTTAAATTCAGTTGAATCATGAGATATGCAATGGCGATAGACACAAAAAAATGTGTCGGATGTAGCGACTGTGTAGTCGCATGTCAAACAGAAAATAATGTACCAGAAGGGTTCTGCCGAGATTGGGTAACCGAATCAGTAACAGGCACCTACCCTGAAGTACAAATTGAATTACGAACCGAAAGGTGCAACCACTGTGAGGAAGCTCCTTGTGTAAGATGCTGCCCAACTGGTGCAAGTCAAATAGTAGATGGTGGTATTGTAATAGTAGAACATGATGAGTGTATTGGTTGTGGAGCTTGTATAGAATCTTGCCCTTACGATGCACGCTATACACACCCTGAAGGATACGTTGATAAGTGCACATTCTGCTTACATAGAGTAACAGAAGGTTTACAGCCTGCATGCGTATCGGTTTGTCCTACTAAGTGTATGTATTTCGGAGATATTGATGATCCTAACAGTAAAATATCTCATATGCTTAAAACGAGAAAGCAGAAAACACTGGCTCCTGAAGCAGGTACAAACCCTCATATTTTTTACTTAACCTGATATTGTAATGAAAGAAGAATTAATAATAAGCGGACGTAACCTGCCTCATATTGATCCACATTTAGAATTGTGGCACTGGCCCATTTCTCTTTATCTATTTTTAGGAGGATTGGCCGCTGGAATATTGTTTTTTGCAGCGCTTGTTACCTTGTTTAGAAAAGAAGACAAATATATTGGCGCAGTAAAATATGCAACCATAATTGCCCCTATTGCCATAGCTATTGGCCTTATTGCACTATTATATGATTTAACCCATGTGTTGTATGCGTGGCGACTTTATGTAACCATAAGACTGGAATCGCCCATGTCATGGGGCGCTTGGACACTTATGCTCGTGATGCCAATCTCTATTTTATGGACATTAAGCTATTTTAAAGAGTATTTTCCTACTTGGAATTGGAAAGAAGGTCTTTTATCTTATGTTGATTGGACCATCGACTTTATCAATAAGTACAAACGAGTATTAGCTTGGATACTTGTACCCTCTACCATTATTCTTGGAATTTATACCGGTATTTTATTATCCGCATTTAATGCTCGCCCATTATGGAACAACCCTATTTTGGGGCCATTATTCTTAACCTCGGGGTTGTCAACTGGTGCAGCGGCTATCATATTGCTTTCAAAGTCTCACAAAGAACGTAAAATGTTTAGTATGATAGATTTAGTGCTTATTGGCATTGAATTATTCCTTATCACACATATGCTTATGGGAATGATTGCTGGTTCGCAAGTGCAACTAGAAGCATCTCAGCTCTTATTAGGGGGTGAGTTCACCATCCCATTCTTTGTATTTGTCGTCATTTTAGGACTCGCTTTCCCTGCCATATTAGAAATATTTGAATTGGTAGGTTTTAAAGTGCCTGCCGTTATACCGGCCTTACTGGTTCTTTTGGGGGGTATTATGTTCCGATTTATTATGGTAGAAGCTGGTCAACTTACCAGGTATTTATATTGATAAAGAGATAAATAAAATATTATGAGTTTTTGGAAAGAAAATAAAACACATGTCTATTGGAATCCTTATTTCGGAGGATTTATGTTAGGCCTGCTGTTAATTGCAACATTTTATATTACAGGTAGAGGGATTGGAGCTACAGGGGGCACTAAAAGTGCCGTCATTACTACCGTAGAAACCATTGCTCCTGCTTACGCAGAAGATTCTGAATTTTACTCTAAGTACTATGACGAAGATAAAAACCCCATGAATAACTGGCTTGTGTTTGAAACCATAGGTATTCTAGCAGGAGCATTTTTATCAGGAGCGTTATCTGGCCGAGTTAAATTTAGAGTTCAACACCCTCCACACATCACTGCAAATAAACGATTGGTTTATGCCTCTATCGGAGGTTTATTATTCGGGTTTGGTTCTCAATTTGCCAGAGGTTGTACCAGTGGAGCCGCATTAAGCGGATCGGCAGTGCTCTCATTGGGTGGATTTATAACTATGGCAGGCATATTTGGAACGGCCTATTTAGCCGCTTACTTTTTTAGAAAACTGTGGATTTAATTAAATTTTGACTTAGAAAATTATGGGACCTCTTACATATTTCGATATAATATCCACAGAGTGGAATTATGTTATCGCAGTTTTTATAGGTATGGCCTTTGGCTATATTATGGAAGCATCGGGCTTTTCTTCATCAAGAAAATTGATTGGTGTTTTTTATGGGTATGATTTCGCTGTAGTACGCGTATTTATAACAGCTACTTTAGTTGCGACCATCGGTTTACTCTATATGGGCTATTTTGGTTGGATAGATTATTCTGTATTATTTGTGCATCCAACTTTTATTTACTCAGCCTCCATTGGTGGAGTAATTATGGGCATAGGCTTTATCACAGGTGGATTTTGCCCTGGTACCAGCCTATGTGCTGTGGCCATCGGAAAATTAGATGGTTGGGTGTTTACAATCGCCTTATTTGTAGGTATATTTTTATACACTCAAGTGTATCCTTTCATAGAACCTCTGTACCACGCAGGTGATATGGGCCATATAAAAATTACTGAATACTTAGGTGTTTCTGAAGGTAGCTTCGTGCTTGGATTTACAGTTGTATCTGTAATTATATTCTATGTAACCACTATTATCAGAAGAAAAGTAAAGAGCGTTAGATATTAAAAAACACAATTATGTCAAAAAGATATATTTTACTAGCCGTTTTATTAATTGGTTCTGCCTTTGGACTTACCTTATTACCTGAAAAGGTAGTTACCAAGCAAATACCTGCGAAAGAATTTCTAATAGATATTTATAACCCTGCCAGATTTCTATCTACACATCAAATAGCTAAAAGAATTATAGATCGAGATCCTAGTATATTTTTAATTGATGTTAGAACCCCAAGCGAATTTGAGGCGTATTCAATTCCTGGAGCATTCAATATCCCTTTAGAAAATATTTTAGAAGATGAATGGACAGATTACCTAAGCCAAGAGGGGTTAGATGTGGTACTCTTCTCCAATGGAGATATTTATGCAGATCAAGCGTGGACTTTAATTGCGCAGCAAGATGTAAATAATTTGTATGTAATGAAAGGGGGTGTAAACGAATGGTTTGCAACTATTATACAACCAGTTGCTCCCCCAGAAACAGCTGCTTCCGAAGCGTTTGACCTTTACTCATTTGAAAGAGCAGCGTCTATATACTTTGGTGGGTCTTCAGCAAATGTAATAAGTACTGCTGCCCCTGTCGAAAAGAAAAAAGTTGTGGTAAGAAAGAAGAAAAAGAAGGCTGCCGAAGGTGGATGTTAAAAATTGTAAAGCCATTTAACGAACTAATAATGGAAGAATTAAAAAGAACAAAACGAATCACAATAGGGGTATTTGCCTTTTTAGCAGTCATCATTTTGGGTGCATTAACCATTAAAAGGCCTACAGAAGTATACAAGTTTTCTCCACAGCAAATGAACGAGGAGTTAATTTTAGTGTATCATGTAACTCCAGAGCAAGCAGTTGATATGCTAGCTGATACTGTTTCCACAGTATTTGTTGACTTAAGAAGCATTTACGATTATGAAAAGGGGAATCTTTCAAATTCCATTAACATTCCAATTCCAATGCTTCTAGATGAAGAAAAAAAGAAGCTATTTGAAACATGGAAAGAGGATTCTGTTACTTTGGTTTTTTACGGTAATGATCAGTTACAAGCAAATGCGCCTTGGATGATGATGTACCAATTAGGTTACACCAATACGGTAACCCTCTTAGGTGGCAAAGATTACATGGACAAGCAAATGGATGGCCAACTAACGGATGACTCCAATTATGAAACGGAATATCCTGCAGTTGATTTTAAAGGCATAATAGCTAAAGGGGGTGCTGAGAAAGAATCAGCATCTACGCAAGCTCCAAAGAAAACGGTAGTTGTACGCAAGAAGAAAAAGAAGGCTGCCGAAGGTGGTTGCTAAGAAATGTACTAATTCAATTGGGTTTAACCAAAGCGACCAAGTAACGAGCTGCTCAGCAATGAGCAGCTTTTTTTATGCCTCCTAATAAACATTACAAGCGCAAGCGTCCGCTTGTGCACCAAAAGTCCAAGCGGACGCTTGAACTAGTTATAGGATTTTTTGTTGTCTCCTTCATACGTCATTTCGTAACGCAGTGGAGAAATCTTATCCAATACGAAAGACAAACTCAACCTCTTGTTGGTGTTGTTTCAACAACAAGAATGCCTTCAAAAAAGCAATTAACAATCAGAACTTAATTGCAGCCTCCATAACAAGTCATTACTTATGGCATTGCAAGCATCTCACTTGTGCTAATAGTCCAAGCGGACACTTGAACTAGTTATAGGATTTTTTGTTGTCTCCTTCATACGTCATTTCGTAACGCAGTGGAGAAATCTTAGCCACAAAGCATTACTTACAATATGGTCAAGATACCTACGGTATGACTTTCTATGAGTAACCCCTTGTTAGTGTTGTTTCACCAACAAGAATGCCTTCAAAAAAGCAATTAACAATAAGAATTTAATTGCAGCCTCCATAACAAGTCATTACTTATGGCATTGCAAGCAACTCGCTTGTGCTCATAGTCCAAGCGGACGCTTGAACTAGTTATAGGAGTTTTTGTTGTCTCCTTCATACGTCATTTCGTAACGCAGTGGAGAAATCTTAGCCAATACGAAAGACAAACTCAACCTCTTGTTGGTGTTGTTTCACCAACAAGAATGCCTTCAAAAAAGCAATTAACAATCAGAACTTAATTGCAGCCTCCATAACAAGTCATTACTTATGGCATTGCAAGCATCTCGCTTGTGCTCATAGTCCAAGCGGACGCTTGAACTAGTTATAGGAGTTTTTGTTGTCTCCTTCATACGTCATTTCGAAACACAATGGAGAAATCTTAACCACACTGTAAATTCATTTTCTACTTGGCTCAGATTCCTCTGGGATGGCTTTCTAGTTGATAGAATAAGCATAAAAAAAGGGCTGTTATGCAGCCCTTTTTTAAACTAAACTCACTACCATAAAAAAACTTATTTCTCTTCTACAACAGAAACTAACAGCTCATTATCAATTATCTCTTTCAATGCATTTTTAGGAAGCGCACCTGCTTGCATTTTAGGCGTATCATTCATAGGAATAAACAACATACTAGGGATACTTCTAATACCAAATACCGCAGATAATTCTTGTTCAGCTTCCGTATCAACTTTAAAAATATCAATTTTTCCTTCGTACTCAGCAGAAAGTTCTTCTAGCACTGGAGCCACCATTTTACAAGGTCCACACCAATCGGCATAAAAATCAATAATTGCAGGTTTATCACCTGAAAACTCCCATTCTGTTTTGTTTGTATAGTCAAAAACCTTGTTTTTGAAATCCTCTGTACTTAATAATATAGTTGCCATAATTAAAATATTTATACTGCAAAAAAAAAGGACTTAAACTTAGTATATTGTGACATCCATCACAAACAGAAACCACTTTTTTATACGAAATTAGAGGAAATTTATAACACTAACCTAATGAGTAATAGTAAACATCAAATTGTAATAATTGGAGGTGGAACCGGAGGAATTATGGTTGCTGCCCAACTATTAAGAGCAAGAAAAGGACTTGATGTAGCAATCATTGAGCCTTCTGAAACTCATGCGTACCAACCTGCTTGGACCCTTGTAGGCGCTGGCTTAATGTCTAAAGAAGCAACTGTTAAGCCCGAAAAAAAACAAATTCCTAAAAAAGCTACTTGGATAAAGGAATATGTAGAAACCATTAACCCTGACGAGAACGAAGTGGTGCTAAAAAATGGAAATACCATAAATTATGATTTTTTGATTGCAGGGCCAGGTATTCAAATTAATTTAGATGGTATCGAAGGCTTGAAAGAAACTTTTGGTAAAAATGGTGTTTGCTCAAATTATGTAGATCCTGACTATACATGGGAAGTACTTAAGGAATTTAAAAAAGGAATAGCCTTATTTACACAACCTGCCACTCCAATAAAATGCCCTGGAGCTCCTCAAAAGATAATGTATTTGGCAGCAGACCATTTAAAAAGAAATAAACGTGAAGATGATACACAAGTAGTATTTGCAACTCCTGGCACCGTAATATTTGGTACCGAACCCTTTAAAACTGAATTAAACAGATATGTAAATGACGTATATAATATTGCACAACGTTATGCCTATAAGTTAGTTAAAGTAGATGGTGATAAAAAAGAAGCCCATTACGAACGTATGGCATTACCAGATGGGCGAACTGACTATATTGTTAATGACGAACGTAATGCGGCAGGCTGTATCGGTTACCGATGGGATGGAGAAGAGAAGTACGTTGTAGAAGAAGAGAATAACCATATTGACGAACTAAAAGAAGGTACTCACTTCATAATAAAGTTTGATATGCTGCATTTAGCACCCCCGCAATCGGCTCCAACTTGGTTCCAAACCACTAAGCTTGCGAACCCTGATGGTCCTAACAAAGGATGGATGGCGTGTGATGAAAATACACTTCAAAGCAAGTTCTACACGAATGTATTCGGTGTTGGTGATGTAACTGATTTACCAACAGCAAGAACGGGCGCTGCTATTAGAAAACAAGCGCCAACCATTGTAAAAAACTTATTGCAATTAATGGATGGCCAAACTGCTGATTACAAAGGCTATGATGGCTACTCATCTTGTCCATTAGTTGTTTCGCATAACAGAATGTTATTAGCTGAATTTAAGTATGGCGCAGTTCGTAGTTCCGATCCATTGTTAGCCAAATTCTTTGATTTAGGCAAAGCTAGTTACCCCATGTGGTTAATGAAGCGCTATATGCTTCCTAACCTCTACTGGTATGCGATGATGAAAGGGTATCAGTTTTAAGTTTTATTAGTCAACCAAGTAGTAAGGCAGGACTTTAAAAGGCCCTGTCTTTTTGTTTGCTCATATGATTGGAGTGTGAACTGCAATAATGGCTTAGATTCTCTAAAGGAGTCCTTCGTGACCTACGGTATGACTTTCTAGGTGGAACAACGTTCCTTTATTCATCTGGTGACTCATTTGCTATAATCGGAATAATTAAAAAAATACCCACAATACCTGCTAACAAGTCACCTGATGACTTGTTTAAGTCATTTCGCAACGAAGTGGAGAAATCTTAACCACAAAGTAAAAACTGCATTTACGTCTAATATTCTTACGGAATGACTGTCTATGTGAAAAAGAAAAAACAACCCTAGCTAGTGCGCATTTATAATGTGTGCACCTGAAGTTGATTTTATGTTGCACGCGTTTTCGTTTCACTCAAACGAGCGCAATCTTATGAATAGAAGATTCCTACGGAATGACTTTCTATGTGAAAAAATAACCTCAATGAAGGTCATTTCGCAACGAAGTGGAGAAATCTTAACCATAGAGTAAGAACTACAATTTTGGCTAAGATTCTCCAAAGGAGTCCTTCGTGACCTACGGTATGACTTTCTAGGTGGAACAACGTTCCTTTATTCATCTGGTGACTCATTTGCTATAATCGGAATAATTAAAAAAATACCCACAATACCTGATGACAAGTCACCTGATGACTTGTTTAAGTCATTTCGCAACGAAGTGGAGAAATCTTAACCACAAAGTAAAAACTGCATTTACGTCTAATATTCTTACGGAATGACTGTCTATGTGAAAAAAATAAGGGTGCGATTGCTCACACCCTTAGCACATTACTATGCAAACTTAAATTAACATCTTACTCTCCCAATGTTCTCATGTAGTTAACAACTAACCATCGATCTTCATCTTCAGGCATTTTTTTATCGTAATTAGGCATATCATCTCTACCTGTTGTTGTTTTGTAAAATAATGCTCCATCAGATTGAGCCTGAAATTCTTCAGAAGAAAAATCTCCTAAATCACCTTCTTGCTCTGAAGCCTTAGAACCATCTCCAAGTCCTTCTTTTCCATGACAAGACTTACAATGTTTCATATACAATTCTTCGCCAATATCAAGATCCTCTTCAGCATCAGTTGGGTTTTCCATATTCTCATATTCTTCGGGCACTACCCATTCACCTGATTGAATATTAACATTAAAAGCAAATATTACCGCTAATACTGCCCCAAAAGCCATCATGTTTTTTAGTGTTTTCATATTTGTATAATTTAAGATTTATAAATTTTAATTAAGTTTCCAACTAACATAAATATTATTATCCATATTCCTAGAATAACTAAGTTAGGAAAAATCCAAAGAAATAACGGTGTTTTAGTAGGTGGAGACCACATGGTTCGATCATCAAATGTTGACAAATCTACAACAGGTGTACCAATGGGCGCTTCAAAAACATTACTTACTACACCGTATTTCTTGCTATCAATCATCACTTCAAAGGTTAACTTACCATCCACACCGGGGATAGTTTTTTCTATAGGTACAAGTATTGTGCCATCACCTTCTGTTTTATAAGAAGATTTTCCGATCGTTAAGGGTGCAAATAAGCGATGTACAGAAACCTTTAGTTTTTGTCCTTCTAAAGGCACCCCAGTAGCATCTGTTAGCTTGGCGGATATATGGTTTACACTATCCTTTACTACCACTTCAGCAGCTAATTGAACTTCAATAAAACTAACAGCCTTCTTCGCATTCTTAAACCGATCACTGTCTTCTATTTTTACAACATAGGTGTTCTTTATTACAGAGTCAACTGTTTGTGTTAACGATTCTAAATTGAACACAGCTATACCTTTCGTATTGGTAGTAGCTTTTCCTTCCAGAACCAACGAATCTTCAACTATTTGTTGATAAATATTGAGTTCTAAATTTACCGTTGGTCCATAGCCGTCCTCCCCTTTAAATTTACCTTCAATTTGTAAAAAAGGTCTTTCTCCAATTATCTTATGATATTCAGCTGATAATCTCGCTTTATACTGTTTGTCTTGCGCTTGAACTTTAGGGCTCGATAGTAGTAATGTAATTATCAATACCAGTGATACACTTACCATTATATTTAGATATTTTTTCATGACTTTTCAGAGTTTTCGTTGTCCAAAATTCCTTGTTCACTAGCCGTTCTATGTATTGGAATTATAGGTACATATCTAACTAAAATGGTGATAATAAGTAAAGCTGCTGCTAGTGTTCCACTAACTATTGCCCATTCGTGTAAGCTAGGTGTATAGCTATGCCATGACTCGGGTACGCCCTGAACTGGCAAAAATGGATTTAATAATGCAGGAACTACGATTAAATAACGTTTCCACCATGAAGTAATAACCACAATTATGGCAATGATAAATAATGGCAATGGTTTTCTTCCTTTGGGGAAAATTAAGAATAAAATCGGAAGAATTAAGCCACCCACAGTTACAAACCAAAAAAGGTATGCATAATGGCCAAAAAACAATTCATTCAAATGAAGTGTTTCTGCTTTGGGTGCTGTAAATGCAGGCAATAAATACTCATTTATATTAAAATAGAGATATATTAAACAGGCAAAAACCAATAACTGACCTAGTTTATCAAAATGAAGGTCAGTAATAAAATTTTCTAATCTATAGGCTTTTCTTAGTACATACATTACTGAGATCAACCCTCCAACTCCTACTACAAATGCACCTGCTATAAAATAAGGACCCAAATTAGTGCTATCCCAACCAATTCTAAAAGTGGTTGAGAATAACCATGCATCTACCGTTTGTAGAATCAAGGCAACCGGGATTATTAAAATAGCCACCATTTGAATAGACTTGGACTGTATTGCCCATTGTGCTTTACTCCCTTTCCATTTTAATGAAAACCATTTATAGAGCTTACTCAATTTTGGCTTGTCTTTAAAATACTTTGACAGAATTGCCAAATCTGGCAATAATGGAATGTAAAGAATAAGGGCACTTATGGCGATATACGTTGTAATAATTATTACATCCCAAGTGATCGGTGACTGTAATCTCCCATGAAGAAATAAATTTAATAACCTATCAGGCCTACCCATATCGAGAATAATGGTTACACCCGCCATCAAGATTGCTGCAAAGGCAATAATTTCCGCAATTCGTACCAAGGGTGTTCGCCAAGCTTTTTTTGTTAGCCTTAACACTGCTGCGGTAAGGGATCCTACAAAACTAATAGCCACAAAAAATACAAAATTAGAGATATAAACCCCCCATAAAACATAATCTCGCATATTAGTAACTACCTGACCTTTAATAATTTGGTCAATATAGGCAGCGATACCAATAGCCACTACCACTGCTAACCCAATCGTCCATATTACTCCTGAACGCTGAAATTTTCTTGGAGCTAATTCTGCTACTAAATCATCGTATTTGCTCATGACTCTTCTTGGATTTTAGGTTTTGTAACTGATTCATTCTCACGATAATTTTCCAATCCTTCTTCAAAAGCATCTGATCTTTCAACAGGAGGCAGGTAATAAACACTTGGCTTAGTACCCAAACCGTCCATTAGTCTGTACCCAGCTCTATCTTTTAGTAGCTCACTCAATCTTACCGATTGGCCACTACCGTTTGTAACTGTATCTTCATAGGCATCGCCAAAACTAAATACATCGTTAGGGCAATCTGCTACACAATGAGGTAGCTCTTCTTGATCAATTTGGTGCGGACAGAAATCGCATTTATCAACGGTACCTTTTTGACTTGGATGGCCCGTGTGATCCGGAGAATGCTCTGCCGTATGGCCTGCATCCTTCATTAAATAATTTTGATTAGGCTCTGACCAATTGAATACCCTGGTTGAGTAAGGACAAGCTGCCATACAGAATCGACAACCAATACAACGCTCATTATCAATAGAAACAATGCCATCTCTACGTTTAAAAGTAGCATCTACAGGGCAAACTGTAACACAGGCTGGTTGATCACAATGCTGGCACATCATAGGCATCCAATAAGGTGCAGTGTCAACTTCCTCTTGCATCTTATACACCTTAAGCCAAGCGTTATCGCCTGTTATGTAGTGATTTTTGTTGCAAGATTCTTGGCATTTTAACGCATTTCTACATTTGGCGAGGTCAACAACCATAACAAACTTTTTGTTCGCATAGCCTTCGCGTACATTATAATTGGTTGGCTCGGTAACTTCAACCACTTCTGATGCAGGAACTTTAATTAGTTTTCCATCGGTATCCATTAACTCAACCATTTCCTCATCGGAATTAGAATCCGCTAAAACTTTTGCAGCCAGTGTGCCACCCGCAATTGTAGCCAATCCAATTTTAAGCCCCTTATCTATGAAGCCACGTCTTGATTTTTTACTTGACTCATTCATTTTATAATGGGTTTAATATCCTTATCGCTTTTTTTAAGCCACGATAAAAGTGATTTATTAGACAAACCTTTATCAACAACTTTGGAATCTCTAATGGCAGCCTTTTTTACCCTCACCGCTTTCCCATCTTTGGTAAGCAGTGTTTGGTAACCTTCATCTTCTTCAACCAATTTTTGAACAGTTTTGGCCTGTCCAAAAAATGGGAGTAAAAAACCAGCACTTAGAAAAGGGAAAAATTTCCTTCTGCTAATTTCAAATCTTGTTTTTTTGTTCTTTTTCATGGCTTATTTTTTATACAAATAAGTCTAAAATGACCATAGACGAGTGATATTAAAACCAATTAACCATCCACCGTCACCGTAATCATTTTGGTTAAACATAAAATTTTCTTGTGGCTGAATTCTATTATTATTGGTAGCAAATACCTGAAATGCATGACTACTCGTTGCAAAATTAAGACCTACATTTATGGAAGGTTTAGGCTGATTAATGGCGTGGGTTGTCAGTGGTTGATCATATCCTAACATCAAGATAATTGATGACGAAAGTTTATACCTTGCGCCAACACTTAATCCCCAGCTATCATTTTCCATGGTTAACCACTCTCCATTTTCTTGCTGCTCCCATTTTACGGCATTATAATGTGTATAAGATGGGGCTATTTGAGCAGAAAGCTTAGAGCTAAAACGTTTCATGATAATTAGTTGGTTAAAATAATTATACCTATCACTTTCGTTTAAATAGTTTTCTTTTGCTTGCAGTTCAATACCCATATTGCCATAATAAGTAACAGATACGGGCATAGAATTGGATCTTGTTTGAGTTAAAATTGCATACTTAGCATTCAAATCAAGGATTTTTTTATTTTTGGTATAACCAAACCCTACATTTAGGTTTTTAATCGGTGCATAGCCCAGTCCAAGTCTGATATTAGATGGACCATAGATTCCAAATACATCATTATTGCCCGAATTGATCGTTCCAAATCTATGTTGTATTACAAACTCAAGTGTATTTTTATTATACACTTTTCCAGTTTGGCCATCAAACCACCAGGCGCTTTCAAATGCATCTCTGGCAGGCTTCTCTGCTTTCACAGGTTTTTCTACTGTTTCTTCATCCTGAGCAATTAGTGGCACCGTTGCTAGCAACCCAAAAATTAACATCAACGAAAGTATTTTCTCTATATTTTTCATAGCTCTTTTATTAATTATCTTGTGCACCTTGTTCTATCCATTTAAGCGTAATTGCTCTTTCTGTATCGGTAGCAAATCCTTCCATGCTACCTCCTGCATCTATTTTGGTATATAATTTACTATTCGAAGGATCTGAAGTGTTTATATAATCACCGGATATAAGAGAATTATACGAATTTCCTGGTTGCAGATCGGGCTGAGAATCATCTGGATGACAGCTTGCACATTTTGCATCAAAAAATGGTTGTATGTCAGCCGAGAAGCTAATTTCCCCTTCAGCCTCTATAGGCAATACTTGATCATAATAACACCCTGTTGTGAATAATAGCAAGAGTATAATTCCACTACTAAATAGGCTCCTTGTTTTTTGTGAGTTCATAGTATTTAAGTTTATATTTTTATTAATTATTTAATTGATCTTTTTTTCACTCTATTTTATCTTTTGTAATTTCAGGATCAATCTAAAATTTATTTAACAAAAGAAACATTTTACTTATCCAACACCTGTGACTGGAATCAATCAACTAAGTGATTTATATCACTTTCCAATTTGATAGCTATCATCCAATTATTGAAGCAACAAAATTTGGCTAATTGAATGATTGATTAGTGGGAATACTATTGGTTAGGAGATGCCTCTAGGTTTAGGCATCTCCCAACCATTAAAGTAAACCTTAACTAGTCATCTTTTGCACCTTCTGCAATCCATTTTAAAACAATGCTTGCTTCTTTGGAAGAATAATTCGCAGGATGAGTTCCCTGTGGTTTCGTATATATAATACTGGCTTCGGGTGATGCTAGATCAATAAATCCATTAGAATTAATACTAGCATAGGCATTCCCCTGCGTTAGATTTAACGAAGGTTTAACTCCAGCCGGATTATGACAATAAGAGCATTTTTCGCCCGTATAAAAGATTGGTTCTACATCAGCAGCAAAAAACACGGGGCCTAGATCAGGAATATCCTTAGGAAAATTTGCTGAACTAGAAAGTGCTTTCAATAAGTCTTTCATTTCTTCCAACGTAATATCAAATTCACCCACCATAGAGGTGCCTAACTGACCATATTTCGTTTTATGTTGTACTTCATAAGGTTTACTCCTGGTAAAACCACCCAATCCTTTTCCATCCAGATCGATATCTGTGCCATCTGCACCATGGCAACTGGCACATTCAGCAGTATAATATGCGTTTCCATTATCGGCATTTCCATCGAGTCCTAAACTAAAAAAAGATGCTGTCCCTGTTGGGTATTCACCCCCATAATTGCCAACATATAGTTTGCTTGCATCAAACATGCCTTCTTTCATAAATTTTACGAGATCCCAAGTTTGGGCATCGTTTAAAATTTGAGAATAATCAGGCATTTTATCGCCTTCCTCGGCATTGGTTGCAGGATCGTACTGAGATAGATCATACGAAACAGCTCTTCTTCCACCCGTTTCTTTCAAAGCATCAAATAATTCATCTGATGTCATGGTTTGAGCCAACTGGTAAAGGTTTAGACTACTAACGTTTGGTCTTGTAGCGCTTGGAACCCTGTTAATGTAAGAGCCCGAATTTCCTAGGCCATCCCACGCATGGCATTGCTTGCATCTAAAAAAATTTGCGTTGTCATCTATCGTTGAAAAATTAAGATCGGTTTGGTCAAACCCTGATTCTGTAGCCCAAAACTTGTCGTACAAAATGCCCCCATTACCTAAGTCCGCTGTCTCGTAAGTAGGCAACACTGGTGGAGCTGGAACTGGGTTTTCATCGTGTGTACACCCCACTGTGAATGCTAAGGCCAGTAGAACTACTGAGCTTAACACTCCTAATCCTTGTTTAAATTTCATATTTGTAGTTGTTAAATTTAATATTTTGCTTCCTGGTAATTGCCATGAAGATACGCAATCCTAATTTTATTTAAACGTATATCTAATTAAGGTTTTTGATATTTTATCAGCCACAAGTGATTGGTTGTTATTAATGTTAAAATCGGTAGTTAGTTTTTTAGATAAGATATGCCATTCTCCTGCTTTCCATTTAAAACTTTCTTTGGTAATTAATAGGGTACTGTCGTTTTTACTATCAATAGTAAAAAGCACTTTCATCGTATGTTCGCCTTGGTTGTAGGTAGTTAATTCTTTTATGGGTGATAGTCGGTTTACATTGGAGTGAGGAGGCATCATGTCTGTTTTTAGCACCTTAGATCCTCTTTTAACACTGCCCCAAAAAGGCCAGCCTTTGGCAGCCGATTCTTCTGATATTAAGTAGTCGTATTGAGGCATTAGTTGAGAAACATCCTTAATTATTCCTGCACTATATTCGCTCTGAACGTTGTCTATAAATTTAAAATAAAAATGTTTAACGCCTGCTACATTTTTATCTTCTTGCTTAGTAGTACCCATGCCGCAGGATGATAAAACAATAATGAGAAACATGGAGGCTTTGTATAACATTTTGTGAACTTAAACTATTTTATAGTTGCAACATGAATTAACTAAAAAAGAGGAACCACAATGGCTCCTCTTTTTTTAGTTATTAAATTTATAGGGCTTTAGTTACTTGAAACGATACATCCATTGTTACATCACTTTCTTCTCCAATTGAGCCAGATGCGATACCAAATACTTGGAAAGGTGCAAAGTCAAACGATCCTTCAAAACTTGAGTATTGAGTAGGATCTCCTGATCGGTTGGTTCCTTCAAAACCAGGCACAAATTTGAAGAACATAGAAACCGGTGCAGTTACACCATTAACTGTAAAATCAGCAGTTGCTAAATAACCATCACCATAAGCTTCTATTGAAGTTGATTTAAAGGTAGAATATCTATTATCGCTCTCAGGATTATCATTTTCCATACCTAAGTAACCATGAACACAACCTAAATTATATAATCCATCAACATCTTGCCATAATGTACCATCAGAATTGTATAATGGATCTCTACCACCTGGGCTATCAGTAGTTATAGTTAAAACATCGATAGTAGCTTCAATTTTACTTGCTGCTAAATCAAATGGATCAAAATCAATATAAGTTTCGGTTAATTCAAAACTACCTGTATAAGTGGAAAGTTCTCCATCGTAAGGGAATGAAAAGTCGATATTTGAATGACCCCAATCAGCAGACCAATCGCCACCTTCAAAATTATTAACCGCAAACGCATCTGCTTGGCCTAGCGAAACAAGATCAATGTTTGCAGTTGCATTAGCTGCAGCAACTTCAACCACTCCACCTTCGCCACCAAATATAATACCATTGATTCTACCTCCTGGGTTATTGGTATTTTCAGTATCGTAATTTGCAAATACAAAATAACTACCATCAGATAATCCGGAAAATGTATAATTTCCTGAAGCATCTGCTATGGTTGATGCGTCATAGGTAACTCCACTTGCTGCACCTATTTTTAGGTACACAACCGCGCCATCAGCATTTGTTGCTGTACCACCAAAATCAGGATAGGTTACTACCCCAGAAATAGTATAGGTAGTAGCTTCTACTTCCACTTCCACTATTGTTTCAACTTCCTTAATAACCTCTTTTTCACAAGAAGTAATAAAAACTAACGCCAACATCATGGTAGCTAGCTTTGAGAATAAATTAACTTTTTTCATTTTTCTGTTATTTAATTTAAATTTTGTTCTGTTCTATTTTGTTTTGTTTTGTTTTGTTTATCAAAGGTCTCTCAGCTTTGTTAAAACATTGGTGATTGCCATCAATGCATTATGTGATTTATATCACTTTTAAGTTTGATTGCCATCATTTTAAGATTAACCCTACTATAAAAGAGCAAAAGAGCCATTAACCCGGATAATGTAATTTTATTAATTAGGTTTCTAATAATCAATATCATTCAAAAAGGCACCAACAACGTGTTGGTGCCTTTCGAACAATTAAATTAAGTTTAGGTTAATCTTTTATTCTTCAAATTTCAATGTCAAACCTGGCTTAATACTATGTGCTATGGCAGCGTTATTAAAGATGGCAAATCCAAAAGGAAGTTCTTCAACTGCTGGGTCAAATACTACGTCCCAAGGATCGTTTGTATTAAGCTTACGTTTAATTTCAGCTACCCAACCAGTACCCGTGTGAACTGCTTTGATATCAATGTCAGCTCTTTCTCCTAAGAAATCTCTTGTAAGAATACTTGGAAAACGTTTGTTACCAGTTGATTGGTTATAACCAGCATCTCCAGTAGGATCAATGGTTCCTCCATTATAGGTTAATACACCTTGGTCATCAACAGCGGTTACTTCTTTTGCAGAAGAAGCTATATCGGCCTCAGAATACCAAGAAACATCAGTAGCACCTGGCATTACATATTTAGGAACACTTACTTCAGTTGTAGTACCTGTAATAGTTAGCGTCTGAGAGTTATTTGAATAACCTGATCTTGCACCATTTCCAGAGTCTGGATCACCACCTCTACCATTTGAACTAGACGTATATGGAGCATCAACAGATTTGATTCTTTGGTCATCAATTTTATCATTATGAGTACCTCTTACGCGTTTCCAATGCCACATATCAATTTTTTGATCGGCACCTTTTAAGTAATGACGTGTATGCTTATCTTTTGTATTAGCAATATCACTAACAGTATGGCAAGAAGCATAACAAGTAGATCCACTAAAACCATCTACGTCTCCAATAGGGAATAAGAAAGCAATCTTATCTTCATAAAATTTATCATCTGTCGCATTCGCATATTTATGTTCTCCTTTCCAGAGTTTATCTGAAGGATCGAAATACCAAGACTGACGGTCTTTGCTGTCATCAGCATCTTCCCATTCTATTAAGAAATAGATATCTTCTCCAAACGTACCACTACGCATAGTGAAGTTATTTTTCTCGCCTTCGTAGCCTTCAAAAATATCTAGGTTTTCTTCGCCTATACCATCTTCATTATAATAAGTATTTCTGGCTCCTAAATTAGCAGGTACTTCCGTATTGGTTACCAATTTTTGAGCTGTTGCCCACATTTCATCTACAGTACCATCCATTGTTGGCGCTGCGGTAAATGTTTTAACAAGTAGTTCTGAGCTACTTTCTCCTGGATCTGGATCAACAATTGGATCATCAGTTCCGTTGTCACATCCTATTGCAAACATTGCAATCAGTCCTAAAGCATAATAATTTAACTTTTTCATGGTGGTATAATTAAAATTCAGTTTTTATTTTCTCTTTGTTGATTACAAAATTATGGTCAACCCGAACAAGTATTTATGACAGCCATTCATGCCTTTTGTGATACATGTCACTTTTTAAACGGATATAAATCAATATTTAAATTGATTCAGAAATGCATATATCACATAAACCCGTTTTATGCATTAGAAAATGTTACTCCTCAGCTAATAAAACATCCTTTTTAGCCACCAAGACACGAAGTCAGAAAGTTTCACTAAGGTTTTAATTCTTCTAATACTTTTATTTAGTGGTTCTTAGAGCCTCGGAATCTTTGTGGCAACGTTTTTCCAGCTGAGTAGTAGCTAGAAAATCTATTCCGTAGCTAAACATCTGCAAATCAGTAACTTCGTTGAGTTTTTTTAATTTAACCATAGCGGTCCGCATGTCGCCATAGCTTTAGCGGAGGCACTGCTATGCTGATACTAATAAAACTCCCTGATTTATTGCTGTTTAACTCCTCACTACAAAGTTCTAATGCCTAAAGCGAGATAAAAGATTCTACTAGGATGTTTCATTTACGCTTACATCGCTTTATTTTAGCAGTATGCGCGATATGATAGAAAAGCACTTCCCCTTTTTTAAAGAACCAGAACTGGTTGATGCCATATTAAATGTGGGTAAAGAAGTTGTAATTAAAGAAGGTGAACCCATAATTAGAGTGGGCGAGTTTATAAAAAGCACTCCTTTAATTACAGATGGATTGCTAAAAGTGATAAGACAAGATGATGACGGTCGTGAAATTCTTCTTTATTACCTCAATGGAGGAGATACCTGCGTCATGACAGTTACTTGCTGTATGCACCAAGAAAAGAGTAAGATTAAAGCCATTGCCGAAAAGGATTCTAAAATCATTTTAATCCCATTTCATTATATGGATGATTGGATGCGAAACTTTAGAACCTGGCGAAATTTTATTTTGCAAACGTATTCTGCTCGATTTGAAGAAATGCTTGCCACCTTAGACCAAACTGCCTTCGAAAGCCTTGATACTAGGCTAATTAAATACCTAAATGATAAGAAAGAGGTACTTGAAACTAACGATTTTAATATTACCCATCAGCAAATTGCCACCGAACTAAATTCATCTAGAGAGGCCATCAGTCGCTTACTTAAAAAATTAGAAGGCCTTAATGTAATTAAGCTTGGGAGGAATAAAATACAAATGCTAAAAGATTTTTAGTAATTAAGAACAAAAGATTCCTTTTCTATTCCGAGGTACGAGGAATCTTATAAGGTCAGAAAGTTATTTTTATAAAGTAGAAGATTCCTCGTGCCTCGGAATGAAAAAAGTTAAATTTGATCACTTGATAAACTCACACGGCATCCTGAACTCGTTTCAGGATCTAAACACATTTTTTTACAGCTCCTGAACTAAATTCAGGATGACAATACCAGTATCCCTTCGGGGCTTATAATAAACCAAAAGAATTATGCCCAAATTTTTAAAAGTATTGCTTATCATATCAGCTGCTATTATTCTAATATACTTGGTTTTAACACCTATAATAGCCAATAAAGTTGATTCAGATTTTAATACAGTAGCCTTAGAAGCGCCCTATAATCCCTCTAAAAAAGCTGTAACACTCTATAATAGCTTGCCATTTGTTGCCGACCTCCACAGCGATGTATTACTTTGGAATAGAGATATTACCAAAAGGCATAACCATGGCCACGAAGATATTCCTCGTATGATTGAAGCCAATATGGCCTTACAGGCTTTTACCATTGTGAGTAAAACGCCCAAGAATATGAATTTTGAGCGTAACGATGATAAAACCGATAATATTACCACCTTAATGATAGGTACTGGCAGACCACCAACCACGTGGTTTAGTTTAAAAGAAAGAGCCCTTCAACAAAGTAAAGAGTTATACAACTTTAGTAAGGCATCGCAAGGCAAATTGCGGGTGATAACAAACCAGCATGAGCTTAGTGCTTATATAAAAGATAGGGCAACGGATAAAAACCAAACCGCAGGCTATTTAGGGGTTGAAGGGATGCAAATATTGGAAGGAGATTTAACCAATGTACAAGTAATGTACGATGCGGGTTTTCGTATGATGGCACCTACCCATTTTTTTGATAATAAATTAGGAGGCTCAGCCCACGGAATGAAAAAAGGAGGTTTAACTCCATTTGGGGTCAAGGTGATAAAAAAGATGGAGACCCTTCATATGATTGTTGATTTAGCGCACGCCTCCCCTGCCCTTACCACCGATATAATTAAGATGGCAACGCGCCCACTTTTAGTTTCTCACATTGGAGTTAAAGGCACATGTGATAATATCAGAAATTTATCCGATGCACATATTAAAGGCATAGCCGCCACCGATGGCATTATTGGCATTGCCGTTTTCGAGCAAGCCGTTTGCGGAACCGATGCAAAAGCTACCGCAAAAGCCATAAAATATGCCACTGACTTGGTAGGCGTAAAACATATTGCGATGGGTACTGATTTTGATGGAGCTATCCCTGCTCATTTTGATGTTACAGGTTTCCCCTTAATAGTAGATGAGCTCCTCAAGCTTGGTTTTAATGAAAAGGAAATTGCGGCTATTATGGGTGGTAATATCAGAGATTTTATGTTAAAGAATTTGCCTGAATGAGTTCTTAAAGGGTGGATTTAATACCCTTTTTGGGGTTCTAAAAGGAACATAAGTACATGGATATAAAATAGCAAGAACATATTGCTGTGAGCAAATTGTTAAGCTTGAATTTTCACATCGAACAGTTTTCGCGCCAAATTCGTATCTTTGATATATGAGCAGAGAAGAAGTAAAAACAGCCATTAATGAACTTCTAGACAATACCCCTGAACAAGTACTTCAAGAAGTTTTTGACTATCTAAAATCAGTACAAGGAAAGTCAAGTGAATCGGTCTCTCTTTCGCAGAACTTAAGAACTATCTTAACTGAAGACAAAGAACTACTGGAAAGATTGGCTCAATGATTTCAGAAAAGGAAGTTCTTGAGATTCATTCAATTCTTATTGAGCGATTTGGCGGATCGAACGGAATTCGAGATTCAGAACTGCTGAATTCAGCTTTGTACAGACCCTTTCAGACATTTGACGGACAAGAACTTTATCCTACACCAATTGATAAAGCTGCGGCAATTCTCGAAAGTATCGTCAAGAATCATCCATTTATAGATGGAAACAAACGAACTGGATATGTGCTCGCACGGCTGCTGTTGATGAATGAACAAGTTGACATTGCAGCCAACGAAGAAAAGAAATACTTACTTTTAATTTCAGTTTCAACCGGTGAACTTAGCTTCGATCAAATCAAAGAATGGCTTGAAAAGCACTCAAGCTAATCGAGTAGGAAATCCTCGTCTTTTTACAGACGTGGGAGATCCTCTCTCAGCACCAGATTCTGAATCAAGTTCAGCATAGGCCTAGGTCTCTTACTTGGCGGTTCGTTGAGCATAACATAATCGTTCTTTACACCAATTAAGTCTTAGTTCTAGTTTAAGATAATGCTAGCATCGTGCGATCATTTCCTTACAGCATTTGAAACAATTTAATGTTACGAGTCTCTTCCTGGGAGACTCCTTTTTGAATAAGTTCTTAAAGGGTGGATTTAATACCCTTTTGGGGTTCTAAAAGGAACGTAAGTACATGGATATAAAATAGCAAAAACATATTGCTGTGAGCAAATTGTTAAGCTTTATTTATTTCAATTTAAGTTCTCTATATGGGAACTTATTTATTATTTTTTCGAACAACAAACAGATATGAAGCGCATCATTGCAAAACGAACTTTACGTGAATACTAGGGAAAACACGCAGATTGTGAGCAGCATCTAAAGACTTGGTTCGAAACTGCTCGAACTTCAAAATGGAATTCTCCAACTGAAATAAAAAAGACCTATGCAAAATGCGAGCATTTTGAAAAACGGAAGAGTTGTTTTTAACATTAAAGGCAATCCTCATAGATTGGTTATCAAATTTAATTATGAAAAACAATGGGCTTTTGTACGTTTTATTGGTACTCATTCCGAATATGACAAAATTGATGCGGACAAAGTTTAAAATATATAATTATGGAAATCAAGCCAATACGAACAGAAAAAGATTACGATAACGCACTAGATAGACTATTAGTGATATTCGATGCACCAGCAAATTCAAAAAAAGGTGATGAAGCAGAAATATTGTCCTTGCTTATTGAAAATTATGAAGATCAACACTACCCAATAGAAGCTCCAGATCCAATAGAAGCTATTAAAATTAGAATGGAAGAATTGAATCTAAAACAAAAAGACTTAGTGGGTGTAATTGGAGGTAAAAGTAGAGTATCTGAGATTCTACACAAAAAGAAAAAACTGACGGTAAGTATGATTCGGAAATTGTCAGAAATGCTCAATCTATCAGCTTCAATTTTAGTGAATAATTATAATTTGAAAACTTAAAAAGTTAGCAAATAAATGCATTGATTCTCCTCAGTAACCGGAGCTTATTGAGTCCATAAAAATCTGCCATAAAGTTTATTTAATGTTAGATATGGCTTGCTGTTGGATGGAAACAATTTAATCATTTAATCTAATGAATTCTCTGAAAATGTCATCCTGAACTTGTTTCAGGATCCCAAATAAAGGAATTTCGATTTTTGACCATCGGGTCAAAATGAAAACAGCTAAATACCCCTGTGGCTCTGCCCTGGGGATACTTCGTTTCAAGAAATTTTTTATTCACGCACACATTTTAAGGTGCCAGTTAGATTTTAATTCAACATTCATATTATTTTTTAAATGGCTCCAAACTCTGGCCGCCAAACCCTGTTGGGTAATTTTCAATTTCATCAAATCCTAATACAAGAGATTTTATTTTGAAACTTATTAAATGGTTACTTTTCAAAACCAATAGGTTTGTTTAAAGATAAAATTTACTATCTTACTGATTACTAACAACATAATGACATGAAAAAAATTAAGCCCCAACTAATTATCCTTTTAGCCATTCTTATTGGCTCTTGTTCTGCACCAGAAAAAATAGAAAACACCAAACCAACCATATATTCTATTGAGCAATTTATGAATGTAGAACGTGTATTTGGTAGTTCTTTTTCACCTGATGAAACCAAAATCTTAGTTAACAGCAAATTATCTGGTATCTACAATGTATACGAAATTGATATTGCAACCGGCACAAAAACACAATTGACTACTAGTACTAGCAACGCCATATATGGTCGATCTTATTTCCCTGAGGATGAACGCATCATTTATACCAGCGATCAAGAAGGAAATGAAATAAGCCATATTTATTTAAGGGATGAGAATGGTATTGCCAACGATATTACTCCAGACTCAGTCGCAAAATCGAATTTTGGTGGGTGGAACAACGCAAAAACTAAATTTTATGTAAGCTCTAATAAACGTGACCCAAAATACTTCGATCTATATACAACAACAATTGAAAGTAAAAATACGAGCGAGACTCCAGTGTTTCCCTCTGAAATGATTTACCAAAATAACGAAGGATTAAATGTTAGCAGTGTTTCTACAAATGAAAGATACTTTGCACTCTCAAAGTCGATAACTACCAACAGAACAGAAATGTATCTTTATGATTCAGAATCTGGTGAAACCCTAAACCTATCTTTAAATGACAGCGTTGCCGATTATAACCCTCAATATTTTAATCTGGATGATTCAAAACTCTTCTATTTAACCAATGAGGGAAATGAGTTTATGTATCTGAAAAGTTATAATTTGAAATCAGGAGATCATAAGACAGAGCTAAAAGAGAATTGGGACATACAGTATGTTTACCTATCAAAAAATGAAAAATTTAAAGTAGTTGGTATAAACGAAGATGCCAAAACTGTCATAAAAGTATTAAATGAAAAAGAAGGCACTCTAGTTAATTTACCAGAAATGCCGGCAGGAGAAATTACTTCTGTAAATATTTCAGACAGTGAAAATTTAATGTCTTTCTATGTAAGCAGTTCCAAATCTTCTTCAAATCTATTTGTCTATAATTTTAAATCTAAGAAATTAGAGCAGTTAACAGATACTATGAACCCTGAAATTAATCAGGACGATTTGGTGGATGGCAAAGTAATTCGATTTAAGTCGTTTGATGGAATGGAAATTCCAGCAATACTATATGCCCCAAAAGGGTTGGCCGAAGGAGAAAAAGTCCCTGCTATGCTGCAGATTCATGGTGGACCAGGCGGCCAAACAAGACTTAATTACACGGACCGAATTCAGTATTTTGTAAATCATGGATATGCAATACTGGCTGTAAACAATAGAGGCAGTAGCGGGTATGGTAAAACATTTTATGCCGCTGATGATTTAAAACATGGAAATGAAGATTTAAAAGACTGTATTGAATCAAAAAAATTCTTAGCATCCTTGGGCTATATTGATATGGACAAGGTAGGTATTATGGGAGGTAGTTATGGAGGTTATATGGTGATGGCTGCACTTGCATTTGCTCCAGAAGAATTTGCTGTAGGAGTTAACTATTTTGGTGTAACAAATTGGTTAAGAACACTCAAAAGTATTCCTCCGTGGTGGGAGTCGTTTAGAGAAGCTCTTTACTTAGAACTAGGCAACCCTTATACAGACTCTGTAGCTTTATATAATAAGTCACCCTTGTTTTTTGCCGATGATATTACCAAACCTTTTATTGTATTGCAAGGAAGTAACGACCCTAGAGTACTAAAAGTGGAATCTGATGAAATAGTTGAGAATGCAAGAGCCAATAATGTGGAAGTAGAATATGTATTATTCGATGATGAAGGACATGGATTCAGAAAAAAAGAAAATAATATTACTGCATCGAAAAAAGTACTCGAATTCCTAGATAAACATTTAAAAGAAGAGAAAAACGGAACAAGTCAAGAAGAATAATTAAAAAAGTGCTTCTTTCAAATAATTTTTGATGAAAGAAGCACTTGAATTTATTTATACAAAAATGATTAAGTTTTTATTTTTTAAATGGCTCCAAACTCTGGCCGCCAAACCCTTCAGGGTATTTTTCAATTTCATCAAATCCTAAATCAATATCTCTGCCCGAGTGTGGAATATAGGCTGTTTTAAAAATATAATCCCAGATACTCAAGGTGATGCCAAAATTGATTCCAATTGGATGGCTTTCGGGTACTTTTTTAACATGATGCCAAATATGCATGGCAGGGTTATTAAAAATATATTTTAATGGCCCATAGGTAATATTCATATTAGAATGATTGATATGCCCTATCAGAATATTAAAAGCATGCAGCAAGAATAAATCGTTCAATCCAAACCCAATCATTGTAAGAGGAATGTATAAGGCAGCTTTATAAAACACATTCTCCATCCAATGGTATCGTAAGTGGGCGGCAAATCCCATTTCTATAACCGAATGGTGCACCTTATGAAACTGCCACATCCATTGTACTCTATGCAGCATTACGTGCACACTCCATTGAATAAAATCTGACAATAAAAATAGGATGCCAAATCGCACCCAAACTGGTAGAGTTTCCAAATGTATATACACTTGGTTATCTACTCCAAATAGACCAATAAAATTATTAAAGGCCCCCACTGCTAGGCTTGAAATGGCATTATAGCCTATTAAAGAGAAAATGAAGAAGTTAAAAAACATATAGAAGGCATCCAGCCAAAAATCTTTGCGAAAAGCAGCTTGATTTTTACGCCAAGGAAAAGCTAATTCTAACCCCCACACTGCTAGAGAAAGCACTATTAAATAATAGAAATAATTACCCCAGCTCGGATTCGCTATTTCACCCAATAGGTAATTCCAATACCCTGTATATGAATCAATAATTGTTTTCCAGATATCCATAATCTATTATTTTCAACGTCATTCAGAGAGAGGAACGATCGAAGAATCTCTTTACTCTTTATACAGATTACTGCCTTCGCGGTAATGACATTACTTTTATAGCGTGCAAGTCAAAATTTTATCTTTTTATCTGTTTTAGGCAAATCAACATTACAACTGCTGCTATTTTTAGTAAACCCACACCCCGTATTTGCAATGGCTTGGTAAAGCAACACTCCACCCAACATCATAGCAAAATAATCCACTTCTTGTAGCGCAGGAATAAAGAAAAACAAGCCGAGCCCTAATCGAATAACTCTTTGAAAGCCCCAGCTCTCTAGACCAAAATCAATACTTTTAAAAAAATCTACCATACTTACTTAATCAAAGGACATCAAACATTTGACATCGCACCTCAAACATCCATTTACTTTACAGGTTTCCCTTCACTAATCCAAGCCCTAATGCCACCTGATAAATTATACACTTCTTTAAAGCCCATTTTTTGCATCTTGCGCATGGCGTCTCCGCTTCTACCACCCACGGCACAATAGATAAAAATGGGAGCATTTTTATCAAGCTTATCCAATTCAGATGAAAAACTCTTCCCATAATAATCTAATGCAACATTGCCTTCTATAGCACCTGAAGCTACTTCTTGAGGCGTTCTTACATCAAGAATAATGGCGTTTTCTTTTGATTTTATCATTTCTTGAAACTGAGCCGTGCTAATGTTTTTAGCAATGGAAGCAGTGGCTTTAGTGGCTGATTTTTCATTATCTCCTTGTGAGTTTCCACAAGAAGCCATTCCCATTATCAATAAGAAAGACAATCCAATCGTTGATATTTTTTTCATAGTTTATTGTTAATTATGTATTCTTATAGCGATATACCTTGCAAATAACTTGCTTCGTGCAAATAAACCGTGTGACTAAAGACACAGAGGTAATTATCAAATATATTTTATTTTGCATTAAATCATCTATAGCAAGTTAGTTTAATACTTTTGTAATCTTTTCAGTTTATTAGGCATCCACTGGATTCATTCGCAACATCAAAACCCTATGAAAAAGTTTCTGCCAATACTCACTTGGCTACCAAATTACAAAAAAGAATACCTCGGTGGGGATATATCAGCTGGTTTAACAGTTGGCGTAATGCTTATACCCCAGGGCATGGCGTATGCCATGATCGCTGGCCTCCCTCCTGTTTATGGCCTTTATGCAGCCATGATTCCCCAATTGGTGTACGCTATTTTTGGTACCTCTCGCCAATTAGGTGTAGGCCCCGTTGCCATGGATTCGTTATTAGTAGCCGCAGGAATATCGGCAATTGCTGAAGCAGGCTCAGAAAATTACATTGCCTTAGCCATCCTCCTAGCACTGATGATGGGTACCATTCAGCTAATTTTGGGCATCGCTAGAATGGGTTTTTTGGTGAACTTCCTTTCTAAGCCTGTTATTAATGGCTTTACTTCTGCTGCTGCATTAATTATTGGCCTTAATCAATTAAAGCACTTAATAGGAGTAGATATTGCAAGAAACAATAATATCTTCCTTATTATCTTCGATGCAGTTGAGCACTTCGCAAGTATTCATTGGATATCCGTGATCATTGGCATTTCAGCAATTATTATTTTAAAGCATGTTAAAAAAATACATCAAGCGATTCCAGGCGCTTTAGTAGCGGTAATACTAGGCGTAGTTTTAGTTAAGTATTTGGAACTTTATACCCTGGGAGTTAAAATTGTGGGCGAAGTACCCAAAGGGCTACCTTCCTTCGCAGTCCCCATATTAGATACCTCCTATTTTAATGATTTAATCCCAATTGCCTTTACATTGGCACTTATTGCGTTTATGGAAGCGGTTTCTGTCGCAAAAGCCATCCAAGTAAATCATAAAGACGAGTATAAAATAGACTCCAACCAAGAACTTATTGGTTTAGGTTTGGGAAATGTAATTGGCTCCTTTTTTAGCAGTTTCCCTACTACTGGTGGTTTTAGCCGATCGGCCGTTAACGAGCAATTAGGTGCCAAAACAAATTTTGCCGCGATTATAAGTGCCTCATTGGTAGCATTAACACTCCTATTCCTTACCCCTTTATTTTATTACTTGCCCAATGCAATTCTTGCAGCAATAATTATGGTGGCTGTTTTTGGGTTGATAGATACCAAGTTTCCAGTTTTATTATGGAAAACAAAAAAAGAAGATTTTTTAATGCTTGCGATTTCATTTGGTGTAACACTTGGCTTAGGTATTAAAGAAGGCATTGGTGTAAGTGTGGCTATGTCGCTATTGGCTATGATTTATAGATCCACCAGACCTCATTTTGCTGTTTTAGGTAAAATGCCAAACTCCAAAGAATACAGAAATATAAATCGTTTTGATAATTTAGAAGTTGATAATAACATATTGATATTTAGATATGATGCAGATTTATACTTTGCCAATACAACACATTTTATCGATTCTATAACCAAGGAAATTGATACTAGAGGAGAAAGTTTAAAGCTTGTGATTTTACAAGGAGCTAGCTTTTCACATATAGATTCAACTGCATACCAAGCAATAACAGAATTGATTGAATACCTTCAAAAAAGAAATATAAAGATTTATTTTACGCATATCATTGGTCCTACCAGAGATTTCTTCGAAAAAATGGAAATAAAAAAACTATTGGGTGATAGTAATTGCTTTCTAGACATAGATTCAGCCATAACAGCGTTTAACAAAGAAGAAAAGAATACAATTACATAGTAAAGCAGTATATTGTATTGTTTTTATTATGTAATACAAATCACATATATTAATCAAGCCATTTAGTAACCTTGCATACAATCATAAAAGTATCATTATAAAAATATCACAATATGTCAGTAGAACAGATATACACAGGCTGTTTAGCCGAAGCCGCTTATTTTATTCAGTCTAACGGAGAAGCTGCAGTTGTTGATCCATTAAGAGAAACAACACCTTACATTACAAGGGCAGCCGATAATGGCGTAAAAATTAAATATATTTTTCTTACACACTTTCATGCCGATTTTGTTTCGGGACATGTGGACTTAGCGAAAAAAACGGGTGCAACTATCGTATTTGGACCATCTGCAAAAGCTGGGTTTGATTTTCACGAAGCTACCGACAACGAAGTATTTAAAATTGGAGACACCACCCTCAAAGCAATACACACCCCAGGGCATACCATGGAATCGACTTCCTACTTATTTACCAATGAGGCAGGTAAACAGGAATGTGTTTTTACGGGGGATGCACTTTTTATTGGTGACGTAGGAAGACCAGATCTTGCCGTTAAGTCTGATGTGACTCAAGATGATTTAGCGGGACATTTATTTGATTCATTAAGAAACAAATTAATGAAATTACCCGATGATATCATCATATATCCTAACCACGGTGCTGGTTCGGCTTGTGGTAAAAATATGAGTGAAGAAACATTCGATACGTTAGGCCATCAAAAAGAAGTTAATTATGCACTTCGTGCAGATATGACAAAAGAGGAATTCGTGAAAGAGGTATTAACAGGTTTGGTTACTCCTCCGCAATATTTTCCTAAAAATGTAGGAATGAATAAAGGAGTAAACAAAAGCTATTCTGATATTCTTGCGAGTGGACTTGCTGCGCATGCACCTGCCGAATTTAAAGATTTAATGGCAAATACTAAAGGTTTAATTGTGTTAGACACCCGCCATGAACAAACATTTAAAAACGCTTTTGTTCCTACAACTTATAATTTTAATATCGATGATAATTTTGCTCCTTGGGTTGGTGCTGTAATCGAAAACATTGAAGCCCCTATACTTATTATTGCAGATGACGGGCGAGAGGAAGAAGTAGTAACCAGATTAGCTCGTGTGGGATATGATAACACAATAGGATACTTACAAGGAGGCATTGAAGCTTGGAAAGATGCAGGATACGAAACAGATTCAATCGTGTCAATATCTCCAAGTGAGTTTAAAATTAAAATGCTTGGTAAAATCAACATTGTAGATGTAAGAAAAGAATCGGAGTATTACTCCGAGCATGTTGATAGTGATAGTGTTGTGAATCGCCCTCTTGATTTTATCAACGAAAACATGGCTGAGTATGATAAAAATGAAGAATACTACATTCATTGTACAGGAGGTTATCGATCGATGATTACTTCTTCTATTTTAAAAGCACATGGCATCGAAAATGTAATTGATGTTGCTGGAGGATATAATGATATTAAAGAAGCAGGGATAAAAGTTACGGAGTACGTTTGCCCTACAACAATGTTATAATAGAAACATCCACAAACTAATTATCATCCTGAATTTATTTCAGAATCTTAGTACCTCATAATACTAGATCCTGAAACGAGTTCAGGATGACTTTTTTAACTATTTTTTATGAGTACAAAAACAGAAAAGAAAAAAAAGAGCCTTATTCCACAACTTTTTATTGCAAGCCTTGCATTAGGTCTTGCCCCTTGGGGAATTAATGGAGAACCACATATTATTGGCAAAGTAAAATGGCTTTGGGGTGGAGCTGTGGGCATGCAAGCAATGGATTGGTTTGACCTTCTATTGCATGGCTCCCCTTGGGTATTACTAATCGGAGCTATAATTGTTGAAGGAAAACAAAAGTTCTTTCCTTCTAACCCCTAAACAAGCTTTACTGACTATAAGATCAAAATAAAGGCATCATTTAACATAAGAAATGATGCCTTTATTTTTTTGATTTCTTAATTTTGAATTTACTCGAAGCAAATGCAAGAACTCAGTCTTTCCCAACTAAACTTACAAATACAAAAAACACTTGAGGAGCATTTATCAGCTTCGTATTGGGTGGTGGCTGAAATTGCTCAATTTCAAGTAAATCATAGTGGACATTGCTATTTAGAGCTTGTTCAAAAAGATGAAGGCAAAGTAATTGCCAAAGCGAGAGCAACCATTTGGGCTTATTCTTACAGAAACATATCTGCTTGGTTTGAGAAAATTACAGGCAGCAACCTCCAAAATGGAATGAAAATTTTAGCCAATGCTAAAGTTACTTTTCATGAAGTTTACGGTTTAAGCCTTAATATCAAAGATATTGATCCCTCCTATACCCTTGGTGAAAGAGAAAAAGCGAGGCAACAAGTAATAAAGCAGCTAGAAGCAGACGGAGTAATGGATATGAACAAGGAGATAGAACTCCCCATTGTTCCTCAAAACATTGCGATCATAAGTTCTGAAACTGCAGCTGGCTATGGCGATTTTATAGATCAACTTACTAGAAACCAACACGGTTATAAAGTTAATTATGCTCTTTTCCCAGCAATAATGCAAGGTGATAAAGCGGCAGAAAGCATGGTAAATGCGTTGCATCAAATTTTTGAAGTAGATGATTTTGATATAGTGGTTTTAATAAGAGGTGGAGGGTCTCAGCTAGATTTGGATTGCTTTGATGATTACGAGCTCAGCAGTCATATTGCCCAGTTCTCTCTGCCTGTTCTAACAGGAATAGGGCATGAAAGAGATACCAGTATTGCCGATATGGTGGCACATACTCAGCTAAAAACACCAACTGCCGTAGCCCAGTTTATAATTCAAGGATTTGCTGCTTTTAATGCTGATATTGAAGACTTATTTAACAATATAAGTTCCATTGCAACTGCTCATATCGCAACCGAAAAAGAACAGCTGGCGCATACCAATGCTACGATTATACAATATGCCACTAATAACGTGCATCGCACGAAAATTGAAATAAATTCGATCTCGCAAACCGTAAAGCATATTGCCTCAAAACAGCTTCATCATAGCAAAAACAGGCTAGAATCAATAGAGCAAAAGATCACGTTATTAAACCCCAAGCACTTACTAGATAAGGGCTATTCCATAACCTATCTTAATGGTGAACCCTTAGGAAGAAAGAAGGTGTCAAAAGGAGATCATATTGAAACAATAACAGCTTCTCAACACATTAATAGCGCTGTTAATAAAATCATTAATTCTAAAAACTCATGAGTAAGTTCAACTATAATAAAGCCATTACGCGTTTAAATCAAATTGTTTTAGAGATGGAATCTAATGAATTAGACATCGATAAAATTAGTAAACTTGTAAAGGAATCAAGTACATTGTTAAAGGCTTGCAAAAAAGCCCTTTCTTCCACTGAAGATGAAATCAATGAAGTAATAAATCAAATGAACCAACCATCGGAATAAAATTTATCTTAATGTAGAAGATATTTTAGTATTTTGGCAATCTAATTAGTCCTTGTATGAAACATTTTTTAACAACTGCCCTCATCTTTTCTGCTCTTTGTAGTTCTGCACAAACCGCCAGATGGCAACAACATGTAGATTATACAATGGATGTAAACTTAGATGTAAACACGCATTTATTTGATGGAACTCAAAAGCTTGTTTATACTAATAATTCACCTGACACACTCAAAAAAGTGTACTATCACCTCTATTTTAATGCTTTTCAACCTGGCAGTATGATGGATGCACGGTCTAGAAATATAGAAGACCCATCTTCGAAAATAGGAAATCGAATTTCAAAATTATCAAGTGAAGAAAAGGGGGAGCTATACCCCATATCTTTAACTCAAGATGGCATATCCATTGAATATGAAATCGTAGGAACCATTCTTGAAGTTGCCCTTGCACAACCCATCCTACCTAATTCATCAACTACATTCGATATGGCGTTTGAAGGCCAAGTTCCTGTACAAATTAGAAGATCGGGGAGAAATAATAGCGAAGGAATTGAATATTCTATGGCGCAATGGTACCCTAAAATGAGTGAATACGATTATGTAGGTTGGCATGCCAACCCTTACATTGCGAGAGAGTTTCATGGGGTTTGGGGTAATTATGATGTAAGTATCACCTTAAACTCTAACTATATAGTTGCCGCTACTGGTATTCTTCAAAAGGGAGATGAAATAGGTTATGGTTATGAAAACGACAGTACATCCATTAAGAAGCATAAAAAAAATAAGCCTCTAACTTGGCAGTTTATTGCTAAAAACGTACACGATTTTGTATGGGCCGCAGACCCAGATTATGTACATAAAATAATACAAGTGCCAAATGGCCCCAAGGTGCACTACTTTTATCAAGAAGATTCTATTACAACAGAAACATGGCCTCAATTAATGGAAGAAACTCCCAAATTTGTTTCATACATGAACGAAAACTTTGGGAAATACCCATACACAGATTTTAGTGTTATTCAAGGAGGTGATGGAGGCATGGAATATCCAATGGCTACTTTAATAATTGGAGGAGGTAGCTATGCGGGATTACTAAGTGTTACCATCCACGAAATGTTTCATAATTGGTACCAAGGTGTTTTGGCAAGTAACGAAAGTCTTTATCCTTGGATGGATGAAGGATTTACAACCTATGCCTCAAACCGAACAAAAGCTTACCTAACTAATAGCAAGTATGATCCCCAATTTAATGCGTATGGTGCATATTACTACTTAGTAAAAAAAGAAAAGCAAGAACCATTAACAACTCATGCTGATCATTATAATACAAACTTAGGCTATGGAGTAGCGGCCTATTCTATGGGATCTATGGTTCCAGCGATGCTAGAATATATTGTAGGAACGGAAAATTTCGAAAAAGCATTTAGAGTATATTTTAATACTTGGAAATTTAAGCACCCCAACCCTAACGATTTTAAAAGAGTAATTGAAAAAGAAACTGGTTTTGAATTAGATTGGTTTTTTAATGATTGGATAGGCACCACACATTATGTTGACTATGCAATAGACAGTGTTTACGCTGATAAAAAAGATAGCACAATAACAACTATTAACCTATCAAATTTAGGTACCATGCCCATGCCCACAGAAGTGTTTGTTACCTATATGGATGGCAGCAATGAGATTTTCTATTTCCCATTACGTATAATGAGAAATGAAAAAACAGCATTTGAAACCAAATCTACTATGGTAGAAGATTGGCCATGGACTAATCCTAAAATGAAGCTTATTATCGAAAGGCCTATCTCTGCTATTAATTCCATAAAACTAAACCATTCCAAGCGGGTACCAGACATTGATCAATCTAATGATTCTTGGATCAAAGAAAATTAGAATGGATTTAAATCAAGCTGAAAAACGAGTTAATGATTTAAGCAAAAAACTTCATTCCTATAATAAAGCATATTATATGGATGATATTTCGTTAATTTCTGACCAAGAATTTGATCAATTACTTCTAGAACTAATTGATCTTGAAAATGAATTCCCTCATTTAAAAACAGTAGATTCTCCTAGTCAGCGTGTTGGTGGAGCAATTAATAAAGATTTTGAAACTGTTGTTCATAAATCAAGAATGCTTTCTTTGGGTAACACTTACTCCGAAGAAGACCTCATTGAATTCGATAAACGTGTTGAAAAAGGACTGGAAGGCCAGACCTATGAATACCTATGTGAATTAAAGTTTGATGGTGTGGCGATTAGTCTTCAATACGAAAATGATGTGCTCATCAGAGCCATTACAAGAGGAGATGGAACAAAAGGTGATAACATTACCGATAACGCTAAAACTATTAAATCTATCCCTTTAAAAATAGATTCTGGGTTAGAAGCCTTGGAAGTTCGTGGCGAAGTATTTATGCCTAAACCTGTATTTGAGCAGTTAAATAAAGATAGAGAAGAAGCAGGTGAAGAACTTTATGCCAATGCAAGAAATACAGCATCAGGAAGCCTAAAAATGATGGATTCAGCCCAAGTGGCAAAGCGCAACCTAAACTGCTATTTATATATGCTTTTAGCGGAGGGGTTTGCTTCGCATGAGGAATCTATTAAAAATCTTAAAAAATGGGGATTTAACGTATCCCCTACTTACAAAAAATGTAAGTCGATTAAAGAAGTGCTGTCCTATATAAACAACTGGAGTACCAAGAGGCATGAACTGCCTGTGGAAACAGATGGCATCGTGATAAAAGTAAATAGTTTACAACAACAAGAACAACTAGGCTTTACGGCCAAAAATCCCAAATGGGCCATCTCATACAAGTATAAATCAGAGAATGCCGTTACGAAGCTAAATGCCGTTACTTACCAAGTTGGTAGAACAGGTTCTATTACCCCAGTTGCTGAGTTAGAACCAGTACTCCTAGCAGGAACAACCGTAAAGCGGGCGTCACTACATAATGCCAATGAAATTGCTCGGCTCGATTTGCACGAAAACGACTTTGTATATGTAGAAAAAGGTGGTGAGATAATTCCGAAAGTTACTGGAGTTGATGTAAAGAAGAGGCCTCTCTTTAGCAGTCCTGTTGCCTACATCACAAATTGCCCTTCTTGCAAATCGGCATTGGTACGTAAAGAAGGTGAAGCTTCTCATTATTGCCCTAATGCCGAAGCGTGCCCTCCTCAAATAAAAGGACGTATCGCACACTTTATTCATCGCAATGCAATGAACATTGATAGCTTAGGTGAGCGTACGATATCAAGCCTATTTGAGCAAGGGTGGTTAAGCAAACCTTCTGATTTGTATCGCTTAACTGAAGAGCAACTTATTGCATTAGAAGGGTTTAAAGAGCTATCTGTTAGCAATTTATTAAATGGCATTAAACAATCTAAACATGCTCCTTTTGAAGCAGTGCTTTTTGGATTAGGCATACGCTATGTAGGAAAAACAGTAGCAGAAAAATTAATTGAGCATTTTAGAACCATTAATGCGATAATGGATGCCACTTTTGACGAATTAGTTTCTGTTCAAGAAATTGGGGATAGAATTGCAGAAAGTGTAATCTCTCATTTTTCGATTCAAGAAAATAGAGATGAAATAGAAAGATTAAAAGAGGCCGGTCTCCATTTTGTTTCTACCATAAATAACAAGGAAAGTAATATACTTGCCGATAAGACATTCGTTATTTCTGGCGTATTCGTAAATCACAGTAGAGACGAATTAAAGAAAATAATTAAGGCGAATGGGGGAAAAGTGGTTTCATCAATATCTAAAAAGTTAGACTATCTAATTGCAGGAGATAAAATGGGGCCTTCTAAAAAAGAGAAAGCAGAAAAACTTGAAGTACGCATCATTTCTGAAGAAGATTTTCAATCTTTGCTAAACAAGGATTAAGCATGATTTTAGGACAAGCGCTAACATATAAAACCAATAAATTTATAAAAATAAATAATGGTATAAGAGCGAGTGTTTCTTATGATACAGCCATACATATTGGTGTGGTTTTTAATAACGAAAGCCCTGAAATGACAAAACAGGTCGAACACCTTGAGTCATTGCTAAAAGAAGATGGCAAACAGGTGAAAGTACTGGCCTACGAAAGAGATGTTCAAGTAAAACATTTGCCATTCCCATCATTTACTAAAAAGGATGTTTCTTTTTGGGGTAATTTCACAAACCAATCAATTCAAAGTTTCTCAGATATATCATTTGATTTTTTAATTTGTCTCAATTCAAATCCTGGAGTTATCATTCAAAATTTACTTGCAAAGAGTAAAGCAAAATGCAGAGTTGGAATTTGCAATGATTTTGAAAATTACAATAAACTATTTGAACTAATAGTACAAAATTCCCCTCAGTCTAATGTTGTGGATGGTGTTTATGCTTACCTCAAAAATATACGTTAATGGAAAATTTGCGTGGGTTAGGTGTTGCGTTAGTAACTCCCTTTGATACGAAAGAAGCAATTGATTATAACGGTCTTCTAAATTTACTAAACCATACTGCTGCTAATGGGGTTGACTATTGGGTAGCATTGGGTTCTACGGGCGAGGCAATTACGTTGTCAGAGAATGAACAAGCTGATCTATTAAAATTTATTAGTTCTAATAATCCAAAAAACCTACCTATTGTATTCGGCCTAGGAGGTAATAATACACATGCGCTTATTGAAAAATTTCAAACCATTGATTTTAGTAATGTAGCAGCAATTTTATCTTCATCACCGGCTTATAATAAACCTTCACAAGAAGGATTACTAAAACACTTTACAGCATTGGCTGATAATTCGCCAAAACCAATCATCCTTTATAATGTACCAGGAAGAACTGCTTCAAATATGGAAGCAGTAACTACGATTAAACTTTCTCGTCATCCTAATATTATAGGAATTAAAGAGGCTTCTGGTGATTTGCTTCAAATAATGGAAATTATTAAGGGCACTACTAATGATTTTCTAGTTATTTCTGGTGATGACTTACTTACCCCATCCATTTGCAGTGTTGGAGGTGACGGCCTTATTTCTGTACTGGCGAATGCCATACCCAAAGAACTTAAATTTATGGTAAAGTCAGCACTAGAAGGTGACTTTGCTAGTAGCCGTAACCAAGCCTTTAATCTACTAGAATTGAATACACTGATGTATAAGGAAGGTAATCCTACTGGAGTGAAGGAATTACTATCACAACTGGAAATCTGCCAGGGCTATGTTCGTTTACCACTTGTTTCTGCTTCAGATAAGCTAAGCAAAGAGGTAGAACAGGCTCTTAGCGACTGTCCATAAAGTCAGTATCTCTAAAAAAACTCAACCAAACTGCGTCATTCCTGCATAGGCAGGAATCCGTTCTAACGGATGTTGTGAAAATTACAAATGTATAAATTTTTCTCTTTTCATACCCAATTGCTACTTTTCCATATTTACAGATTCCTGCCTATGCATTGCTTCGCTATAGCTTTAGCGAAGGCACAACAGGAATGACGGTATCATTGTTATACAGGTCTTTGCTTGTGCAAGAATGACTATACCAACTTTATAGACAAGCTCTATCTAGTAACTTTCCATAGAGTCTCTTTGCCACTTGAACCGATGCAATGTTGTTTAGCTAGGTCCACGAACGTCATTGCGATCCATTTGGCGGAGTGATCTTTACCATGGGCTGTGTCCCCACAGACCAACCTACACGTCTTATTCAAAATCCTTAAGTTGTACTTATTTGTCATACGTTTTTAACTTGTTAGCTTCTTTAAAGAAGCATATCCCTTAAAAAATAGGGCATAAAAAAAGCGGTTAAAAACCGCTTCAAATAAGATTTGTTTAGAAAATTATCCGTTCTTTTTATCTTGAACTTCTTTACGAATATCTTGTGCTAAGTTTTTCATTTCTTGCATTCCTTTTCTTACTCTAGTTCCAGCAGCATTGTTGCCTTTATCATAGAATTTTTCAAAATCTCCTTCAAGTCCGTTAACAAGGTTTTGTAATTCTTCGAATCTTTTCATTTCAGTTTAAAGTTTTAAGGTTATTTGTTATTTATTAAAATTAATATTTAGCCAATATAGTTAAAATGTGCATAAAACTACACACAAACCATTTTTTTTGGCAATTATTCGCTAAATTCTACTAGTTTTTGCTCTTTATAATAGCCATCATCCAGTTTTTTCTTCACATCTACAAAAGCACTTATAGTTTGTTCTACATCAGCCAATGTATGCTCGGCAGTTGGAATAATCCTTAAAATGATGGTTCCCCTAGGAACTACAGGATAAATTACTACGGAACAGAAGACGCTATAATTTTCACGTAAATCCATTGCCAAATTTGCGGCCTCGCCAACCGTGCCATTTAAAACTACTGGAGTCACAGGGCTTTTAGTAGTACCAATATTAAACCCATTATTCCTATACCCGTCTTGCAGTGCGTTTACTACTTTCCAAAGGTTTTCTCTAAGTTCTGGTTTAGATCTAAGCAGTTCTAATCTTTTTAATGCGCCTACTACCAATGGCATAGGAACAGATTTTGCAAAAATTTGTGAACGCGTATTAAATCTTAAGTATTCAATAATATTTTTATCTCCTGCAATAAATGCACCTATACTCGCCATTGATTTTGCAAAAGTTGAAAAATATAAATCAATCTCATCTTGAACCCCCTGTGCTTCACCAGCACCAGCGCCCGTTTCACCCATCGTTCCAAAACCATGCGCATCATCAACAAGTAATCTAAAATCAAATTTCTTTCTTAGCGAAACCACTCCATTCAAATCACCCATATTACCAGACATTCCAAATACCCCTTCTGTAATAACAAGGATTCCTCCCCCAGTTTCATCAACTATTTTTTTGGCTCGTTCAAGTTGTTTTTCTAAATTTTCGATATTGTTATGAGGATAAACGAAACGTTTTCCCATATGAAGCCTAACACCATCAACAATACTTGCATGAGATTCTGCATCATATACAATTACATCTCTACGGTCAACAATTGCATCTATGGCAGACATAATGCCTTGGTATCCATAATTAAGAAGCATACAAGCTTCTTTTTGTACAAATTCTCCAAGGTTATTCTCAAGTTGATCATGAAGCACCGTATTACCAGACATCATTCGAGCTCCCATTGGGTAAGCTAAACCCCACTCTTTAGCTGCTTCAGCATCCGCTTTTCTAACTTCTGGATGGTTGGCTAAGCCTAAATAATTATTAAGACTCCACGTTAATACTTCCTTCCCTCTAAACTTCATTCGAGGAGATATTTCTCCTTCCAATTTAGGAAACATAAAATATCCTTCTTCCACATTTGCGTGTTTACCAAGAGGACCTCTATCCAGCATTAATTTTTTAAATATATCCACTATCTAATCGGTTTATATAGATTACTATTCTAATTTTATCAGGCGCAAAGATACGCACAAATCAATTTATAAAAAATTGATTGAAATTGTATTTTTCGATGAGACACTAATCTACTAAATTCTTAATTCTTAATAGCAAAACATAAATAGTGTTTAGTAATATTGTGTAAATCATTGAAAAAATGGCTGAGATCAAAAAAATACTGGTAGCAAACAGAGGAGAAATTGCAATGCGAATTCTACGTTCTGCCAAAGAGATGGGAATTAAAACAGTGGCTGTTTATAGTGAAGCGGATAGAAAATCACCTCACGTACTATTTGCCGATGAAGCAGTTCTTTTAGGACCTCCTCCATCATCACAATCATATTTACTAGGCGATAAAATAATAGAGGTTTGCCTCGAGCTTCGTGTAGATGCGATCCACCCTGGATATGGTTTTTTATCTGAAAATGCAGAATTTGCTGACAAAGTAGAAAAAGCAGGCCTCATATTTATAGGCCCCTCTTCGGAAGCCATTCGCATAATGGGCAATAAACTTGCTGCAAAAAAAGCAGTTAGTTCTTATAAAATTCCGATGGTGCCTGGTACAGAAGGAGCCATTTATGATCCAGCTCTTGCCATTCAAGAAGCTTCAAAAATAGGCTATCCAATATTAATTAAAGCAAGTGCTGGTGGTGGAGGTAAAGGAATGCGCGTAGTGCGCTATGCCGAAGAACTTGAAGAGCAAATGGGCCTTGCCATTAGTGAAGCAACTTCTTCCTTTGGAGATGGGTCCGTTTTTATAGAAAAATACATTGAGTCTAATAAACATATTGAAGTTCAGATATTGGGAGACCAACATGGCAACACACTTTATCTTTTTGAACGTGAATGCTCTATACAACGCAGGCACCAAAAAGTGATTGAAGAAGCCCCTTCTATGGTTATTTCAGAAAAGCTTAGAAAAGATATTGGTGAAGCAGCTGTTAGAGTTGCGCAATCTTGCGGATATTACGGAGCTGGTACCGTAGAGTTTATTTATGAGGATGGTGCTTTTTTTTTCTTGGAAATGAATACAAGATTGCAAGTGGAGCACCCTGTAACCGAACTAATTACAGGAATTGATTTAGTAAAGCAACAAATTTTAATTGCAGAAGGCAAGCCTCTAGAGATAAAGCAAGAAGATTTAAAAATTAATGGACATGCATTTGAAGTGCGTGTTTATGCAGAGGATCCCCAAAATAATTTCTTACCTGATATAGGCAAATTAACATCCTATGTTAGGCCGCAAGGCTATGGCGTTCGAGTAGATGATGGGTTTGAACAAGGGATGGATATTCCTATTTATTATGATCCAATGATTTCGAAATTAATAACCTATGGCAATACAAGAGATGAAGCCCGCAAACGCATGATAAGAGCGATTGAAGAGTATAACATTACAGGAATTAAAACCACTCTCCCCTTCTGTAAATTTGTTTTTGAACACGAAGCATTTATCGATGGAAGTTTCGATACAAAATTCGTAGAAAAATTCTTTAAATCTGACAGCTTGGAGCGCCAAAATATAGCTGAAGAAAAAATAGCTGCAGTTCTGGCCAGCATTATGTTTTCTGATTCAAAAAATAACTCCCACGCAACTTCGAACAATTCCATTTCAAAAAAAACGAAATGGAAAAATAGGGCTTATTAGAAACAACTAAATGCTACAATTAAAGTACCCCTTAATTCTCGCCTCCAATTCTCCAAGAAGAAAAGAGCTATTGGAGAAACTTGAAATTCCATTTTCTGTGCAAACAGTGGATGTTGAAGAAGAGCTACCAGATGGAATAGCTCCTAAAGTTACTGCCAAGTATTTGGCGGAATTAAAAGGCAACGCCCACGACCATTTAGCAAAAAATCATATTATAATTACTTCTGATACTGTTGTAATATTTAATAATAAGGTTGTTGGAAAGCCTAAACATTCGAAAGAAGCTGTGGAGATATTATTGCAACTTTCAGGCAATACACATGAAGTTATTACAGGGGTTTGCTTGAAGGCAAATAACGAAATGTATTTATTCGATGTTTCAACCAGCGTAACTTTTGGTACATTATCCCAAAAAGAAATTGAGCATTATGTAAATTCAGGGTGCGCCAACGACAAAGCAGGAGCGTATGGCATACAAGATTGGATTGGAATGATTGGTGTTTCGAGTATTAAAGGCTCATATTATAATGTAATGGGCTTTCCTGTTTATGAGCTCTATCGGATGCTAAAAAAACATTTTTCAATCTAATTAGGCATTGTTTTTGTTTTTAAGCTCCACATAAGTTTTTTAAAATCAACTTTTAAGTAAATTAGTAGAATCAATATTTAATCTTTTATTTCTCCATATGAAAACACTTTCTATACTATCACTTCTAATTGCAGTAAGCATAAGCGCTATTGCACAACCCAATTATTCCGTAAAAACATACAGGGTTCAAGAAGGTAAAAAAGTAAACCAGTATAATAAAGAAGCGAAGAAGTTTATTAAAAATGCGCGCTTTAATCAGGCTGCATTGAATGCAGCTTATGCACTTAAATATGCTGAAAAAAAAGGCCAAATATCTTCGGCACAGGAGTACCTAAATGCTAGTTACAACAGGGCCATTCAAGAAAATTTAAATAGAATTGAACTTTTAAAAGAAAACACAGAAACTTTTGAAGGAGACCAAACGGTAACTGATTTAGCGGAAATAGTGAGGCTATATAAAACGATGCGAATTTACAATAATGTGCTAAAAGAAGTTTCCCCAAAATCATTTAAGGCTGCAAAAAAGAAAGACCCAGGATTTAGGCCAGAAATAGAAGATTATAAAAATAATATTAGTAGAGCCAAAGAGAAATTAGAAGTTGGTAAACAAGATGCAGCGAAAATGCATTATGCAGAAGCCAGAAAATTCGAAAGTCAAGGTAGTAAACTCAACTCGCGTATGGCTGCAAAGCGTTATAGATGGGCAGACGAATACGCTCCAGGGTATAGAGATGCAAAAGTGAGGTATGAAGAAGTTAGAAAATTAGGAACTACGAGGATGGGTCTCCTAAAATTTGAATCAAGTGGCAGCCAATATGGGGATCTTGGGGCTATTGTGAGCGATAAACTACTTGAATATTTATCTACAAAAGCATCTGAACTCGAGTTTTTTGAAGTAATCGATCGAAACCAATTGGATATTGTTGTGAATGAGCAACAATTAGCATTATCAGGCCTTATGGATGAAAGTACTACCGCAGATATTGGCGAGTTGTATGGTGTAGATGTATTATTGGTTGGCAACATAACTAAAAGCTTTATTGATAGGCAAAAATCTGGTGCCACAGACAAAAGCTATTCTAAAGAAGTAACCATTAGAACTGAAAAATATAAAGATGAAAATGGCAAAGAGAAAACACGAAAAATAAAAGGAACTGTACAAGCCCAAGCCAAAGTATATGAGAAAAAAGCAGATGCTTATGTAGGCTGTTCTTTTAAGGTGCTCGATGTTAAAACAGGAACCGTTTTAAACTCAGGTTCTGCTACCGGCACTGATAATTGGAACAAAAAATGGATTGGTAGTTATACAGGTGACAAAAGAGCGCTTCCTGATTTAATGAAAAAGAAAGAACCCGGTTATCCAAGTTATGATAAAATGATAAATGCATCTAGCAATAAGGCGGCTAATCAAATTTATTCAGAGTTACTTCAATATGCCGTAAAAGTGGGTAAGTAGTTACTGGTAAAAGAGAAGAAACACTAAGAAAAGCATCTTAGTGTTTCTTCAAAAAATTGAACAAAATTACAGTTCTCGCCTATTATCTTCAGAGTTAGTATCAATCAGTTTGTTATAAGGGTCAACACCTACTTCCGTTGGCTTTTGATCTACAATAAGCGTTATTTTATTATTAATGGTTGTGATATTATGCTTTTTAAGATAAATCTCAACTTCTTGTTTTTCCCCTTCAGCATTCTCCTCTTCACCGAAAATACCTATGTCGATATAATCATTAAGTAATACGGAGTACACTGGCTTCCTCATTTTTTCTGATTTATACATAATTGAGTCTGCTCCATCTTCAGCAAAATATCGTTTTCCTTTTTCATCATTACGATACTTACTTACATTAAATTCAATATCCACTTGGTATTTACCATTGTCAAGTTCGGTCGAATTAACTTCTACAATTCTATTTTTATACAATGTAATCGTCTCAAACATATCTTTTATTACGTACTTCATAGAATCAGGTGTAACTTCTCTTATATAATCCACCATTTCGATAGAGGTAGTATAAGGCGGTTCTTGGAATTTAACCTTTTCTAAATATCGCTTTAAAGCGATGTTTAAAGAGTCTTCTCCAATATAATCACTTAGTGCATAGAACACTAAGGAGCCTTTTTGATATCGAATATAAGCTTGGCCATCATTATACATCAAAGCGTTTTCTCGTTTTTGCTCTGTTGTACGCGCCCTAAGATATTTGTCTAAAGCATCTTTTAAAAATTTACGCATTTTACTAGCTCCATGCTCATGTTCTAGCACTTTTAAGGAAACATACTCTGATAAACTTTCTGAAAGCATAGTAGCACCTAAAACATCAGCACCTATCACTTGGTGGGCCCACCATTGATGTGCCACTTCGTGCACGGTTACGGCAAATGGGTAATCTACACCACCATCTTCAGTGCTATCCACATCCGCGATAAAACCAATGGCTTCTGAGAATGGTATGGTATTCGGGAAACTCTGCGCAAATCCTCCACCAGTCCTTGGAAACTCAATAATTCGTACTTGGCGATGCTGATATGGGCTAAAGTTCGTTGTGTTATATTCCAAAGAAGCTTTGATACCAGCAAAGAACCTATCCAAGTTATATTCATGCCCTTTTTGATAGTAAATTTCTAGGTTTACATCATTCCATTTGTCCTTTACAACTTCATACCTGCCTGAATTAAAGGCATAGAAATTAAGTATTTTACTATCCATTTTATAGTGAAAATACTTGCGTCCATTTTCAACCCACTCTTTTTGCAGATAGCCTGGTGCTATGGCAATCTGATCTTCGGATGTACTTACAGTGGCTTCAAAGTCAATCCAATCTGCATCTTTAGCTATATAAGTGTTGCCTAAAGCCGTTGTATCAGATGGGTGCGGCTTTAATTTATTTTTTGGCAAACCATATTTCTCACGTACCTCATCATCAGTTAATTCTCCTCCACTATAACCAAGTGACGGAAAGATCTGGGCATTATTTATAAATGTTCCATTCTCACTCACAGGTGAATTATTTCGAAGAAATGTATTTGGTTTATTATGAACCGTAAAGGTTAGCGAAAGACTATCGCCCGGTTGCAATGCCTTTTCTAATTGATAGATATCAAAGTTGAAAACGGTATCTTCTAAAACTAGCCTATTGGGTTTATCAAAAGTAAATGTACTCGGGTAACCAGTATGATTTAATAAAATACTGTCTATTGATTGATCTGTTTTATTTACCATCCAGTAGAGCCCATTAGCATTAAAATTTAATTCTTTAGGGAAGATGTTGACATTCACTTTCGAACTTATGATTCTTGGTTGTGCTGCATTTTCAAACTTTTTGTATTTCTTTTCCCACTCTACCGATTGATTTTCTTGCTCGTTTGCTGAGGTTCTTTTATTAAGGATGTTGTTTTCATAATAAATCCTGAACCCGAGTGATAGAAATGAAATTAGCAAGACAGAAAACCCGATTAGAGTTACCCCTCTAAATCGTGACTTAGCTATCGACAGCTTTTCTTTGAACGAATGGGGGATCCCTCTTACCCAAAATAAACTAGCGGTAACCAACAAGGTTAAACCTCCTAGTAACCAGTAGAACTTGTAAATTAAGTATAGTTTGGTAGAGATTCCATAACCATTCATATCAGAGTAGGCATATCCAGGACCTAAGTTATATTTAAATATAGATTGCTCAATACCAATTTTAGATAAGAAAGGCATGCCGATGCCAATAACTAATAATACAAATAAGCCCACATATGGATTACGGATTAATGTCTGAATAAATAAAGCCAAAAGAGCCAAAACAGCAAAGTTGATAAACTTAAGGCCGTAGAGTTCGAATAAGTAATGGCCAATTTCAAATTTATAATAACCATTATAGACTTGGATTAAGATGCCACCCAATAGAATAACTAATAGCAATACCAACTGCATTTTTAAGAGGGCAATGTACTTCGAAACTAATAGTGCCCAGTTGGGAACAGGAGTAACATCAATAAGATTATCAACACGATCAATTTTGCCTCGGTGAACCAACATACCAGCATAAAGGAAAGTAGTGATATTAATGAATAGTGAAAAACTACTCCCAGGGATCATTAGAATTTGCCAAGTAACTGGCAGAGTCTTAGTTCCAAAAAGTTCACCCAGCACCATAGCGGTTATTAGAATAAACATTAGCCCTACAAGTACGATGCTTAAGAAAGGCCAGCTTGTGATAATGTATTTAAAATCTATATTAGATAACTTCCAAGTTGTCTTAATATGTTGGAAAAAGGAAAAGTTAAAATCGACTTTCGGGAGAACAACTCTCGTGATACTACCAAAATTACTCTTGGTGATGCGCTCACTTTTTGGTTTTCTAAAACGGAACGAAAAGGCATTTTGTGTAAAAGAGAAATGCTTGTAAACAAGACCAAAAATTGCTGTAGCAATGGACAACCAAAGAAGACGATTGTAAATAATGATGCCTTTAATGGGTAACAACTGTTCGTTCTGCTCTGCAACGGTCCAATATTTTGTATAGTAATTGGCTGCTCCCCCACCAAACGGGTCGAGCAATGCAGAAATATATCTATAATAAGGGTCTGCCAATAAGGTTTCTACAATGCCCTGTACCAACATAAATAGAACCACCGTTATAAAACCAGCTGCAATATTTCGAGTAAACGTAACTACGGCAAATACAATGGCTCCAAACAATAATATATTGGGTATTATATAAATGGTATAAGCTTGTAAGTAGGCCATAAAGCTAAATGGTCCTATAATGTCCTGATTGGTGCCTGGGAATCGATAACCTATCATTAATGACAAGCCAATAGCCAATACAATAAGGTTTACAATTACAAAGGAGCTAAAGAACTTCGCAAAGAGGTAATTCGTCTTTGTAAATGGGAAGGAGTATAAAATGGTGTGCATTTCACTTTTATAATCCCTATAAATAGAAACTCCTATAATGGAAGGAAACAAAAAGAAAATGAGAATTGTGAGGCCATTCAGCATGCCACTAACGGCAATTGGGGAGTTTACAATTTTGGAAGAGCCTGTACTTACAGTTAATGAATCGAAAATGCCCGCTGCACTCGCAGCAGCGAATATCCCAATTACGATAAATATGCCTAGATAAATATAAAAGGATGGTTGTTTAAACCAATACTTTAATTCGTGTTTGAATATAGTAGAAAACATGATGTATTTTTTTAGATAAATGAATTAAGCTTTAACCGAGGCTTCTTCACCTTTTAATGCACTAAAATATACATCATCTAATAGAGCAGGTGTTTGCTTAAAATCATCTGCAGGTTTAGTCATAGCATGCACCCTGATATTTAATGTATTGTCTTGGTTATAATTTGAAGAAAGCACATTAAAACTTGCTTCCATGTTTTCCAACGAATCCCGTTCGATTACTTTCGTCCAAACCTGACCTTCAATTTGTTTGGTTGCTTCCAATGGTGTGGTGTGTTGCAATATTCTACCGCCATTTAAAATGGCCATTTCGTGGCATAGCTCTTTAACGTCATCCACAATATGCGTTGAAAAAATCACCGTACAATTAGTGCCAACTTCACGCAAAACATTTAAAAACCTATTTCGTTCAGCAGGATCTAAACCAGCAGTAGGCTCATCAACAATTATTAATTTAGGGCTGTTAAGCAAGAGTTGAGCTATACCAAACCGCTGTTTCATACCACCTGAATAGCCTGCCACATACTTTTTACGCACATCGTATAAATTGGTAATTTCGAGCACTTCTTTTACAATGGCAGCTCGATCGATTTTTGAGCCAATACCTTTTAGAGTGGCAAAATAATCTAATAAATCCTCGGCCGACATTTTTGGATAAACACCAAAAGACTGGGGTAAATAGCCTAATATTTTCCTTAGCTCCATCTTGTCTTCCAATACATTGATATCGCCAAAAGTAATGGTGCCTGAATCAGGGCTTTGCAATGTAGCAATTGTTCTCATTAAAGATGATTTCCCTGCACCATTTGGACCTAAAAGTCCAAACATACCTGCACCAATTTCAAGATTTAAATCATCGATGGCTTTAACACCATTTTTATATGTTTTGGTTAAATTTTTAATAATGAGTTTCATAAGCAAAGGATGGGTTTTTATAATAATTGCACAAGATAATGATCTTATTGTAATATTAAAAAACCAAATGATTGGTATGTGATGAATGGTGCTTAATGAATTGATTAATTTTTTTTTGAATTTGAAAAAAATCAACTCTAATTATGAGTAACCGATAAAAATTATCTCAAAACATCACAAAAAGAAAGATTTGGTTAGCAATTGGCATTTCTTACTTATCACCGTATTCTAGTTCATAAGATAAATCGTTGCCAATCGTTTTTTTGGCTTTTTCATAAGCTGCGGCACTCGCCAAACTAAAATTAGCTCCTGGCCCTTTTACGCTTGTTAAAGAGCTTTTATAAATTTCTTTCCCCGTATCAGTTCTTCGCATTGAAACCGTGGCATCGAGGTATGAAAAATAAGCAAATTGATTTGCCTGCCCTTTTCTAGTGGAAGACTCAATTTCAATAATGTAATCAGCCAACTCAGGTGCTTCAATAAATTTAAAATCAAGTTCTACCAATGCATTTTTGACTGATGGTGCAAGCACATTTATTTCCAAAGGTTGTCCGAGTGAAGTCTCTTTTGATACAACAAATACCGTTGGAGCCAATACCTTTGTTTTAATTTGCTTAGCTTGAAGCGGATTTTCTATCAATAAATTCTTGATAAATTTAGAATCCTTCTCTACATCCAATAAAGAAGCTACATCAATAGTAGCATTTACTAAAAGTTCTCCACTGTGCTTTATTTGATCTGTATTTAGCACGAGTTGAGCAACCCCCAATTTGCTTGTAGTAATGCTCGTTACGAATTCAACTTCCTCATCCCTTGTAATCGAGAAAGAAATTGGAATGTCGATCAAATTATTTCCGTTAAGGCTTACTGAGACATTTATCGGGTTTTTAAATAAATCTACTTTTTTAATTTCATACCCCGTATTTTCAGATACTAAATTAATCAATGCTAAATCTTTTATATACTCAAAATTTTCAGGTAAAAAAGTTAGGTCACCAAATTGAACTGCATTCATTGGAAATTTATTGTTTACAGTTGCTTTAACTTTTCCATTTTTATCAACAAAGTTGCTCACCATAATTATGTTTTCATTGGCTAAGTTAAATGTGCCTTCAAATGTAAAATCACAACCTGTATCAGCAATCTTCACCGTTTCTAAATCAGATAGTTTGTTTAAAATGCGCTTATTAAATTCAGCCGAAAACTTACTCTCTTTTCCTGAATTTTCATAGCCAATATTCCCCTTACAAACCGAAATTCCAGCATCTCCTATTTGAAGTTGTAGCCCATACGCGTAAAAAGAAGCCAATTCTTGTACATTTAACGATCCTGTATTAAAAAAATCATGAGTGCCTTGGGCAACATCCAATTTCATTTGGCCAATTTTGTTAAAATCGAGTCTTTCATCTTGATCTAAGGCCATTAGAATTACTGCCGATTGGTTAATTTCTTTCAGCCTTAGCTGACTTTCAAAAAGTAAATCAATGGCAATTTCTTTATTACCTCCAACAATGTTGGTATTTGCTAGGTTTACATTTTTATCAATAGCCGCAGTGTTCGTTTTTATTATATCTAAATTAAATTCGATTAAATCTTGAATACTTACGTAGGAAAATGAAAAAGCCGTTTTCTTTTTCTTATTATAATAGTTCTCAAATTTTAAGCCCACCAATTCTGCCTTTGAAATAGAAACCGAATTTTGATCCAATAATTGTGTTGATTCTGTATTCACAATTGAAATATTCATTTCTGTTTCTGATTTCACATTTACATGAATAGATTCTATAATCTGATTTCGAGCTAATTGGTTAAGTTGTTTATAGATAGCAGCCAAACTCTGATTTTTAGCAACGAGCTCAGAGCTCAAACCAATAATGAATTTATCCGCAGGATATTTCGACTCTCTTTGGTAAGGATCTAACCAATAAGGAGCATCTTTTTGAGCAATAGCACCACTAAAAATGCTTATTAATAGTAGTAATAATAATGTCTTCTTCATAATACAAGTATAAAAAGAAAGGTTGGCTTGAATACTTCAAACCAACCTTAAACAGTAATTTAGTTTCGTCATTCCTGCGCAGGCAGAAATCTGTTTAAAGGTAAAATCAAATTCCTTTTAAGGATTCCTGCCTGCGCAGGAATGACGCTTAATGAGAGCTTATTTTAGTTATCCCATTTCATTAATTTCTCTAACTTATCCTGTGCAATATCAGTATCTTCTTCCAGTTTTTTTGAAATAGCTCTTTGAGCCACTTCCATAGCTTTTTCAGAATTATACGCCATTCTTACAAACACTTCTACATTTTTGTTTTTTAGTGTTCTATAAATCTCAAAAAGAGGAATAGTTCTACCCAATTCTTGCGCAATAATATTTTTTGCAGCTGCTACGGTTTTCGTAACAGAAGCCGCTTCTTCAGCATTAAATTGCTGATTGGCTACACTACTTTCAATTAAAGCAGCAACTTGTGTTGATATTGAACCAGCAAGCTCCAGCTTTGCCAACTCAGTTGCTTGCAATTTTGCTGCTGATTGCGTGTTTGCAACAGAATTACCAGAAGCTACAATGTATAATGGAAACCCATCGTCATCGATTTCATATTGGCGAATCCAAGCAGTTTCAATTTGCTTTTCCATTGGCAATGCACCAGGAGAAACATGGTAGTCATCCTTTTTAAATCCCTTGGCTTCTTTTCGAGCTTCTTTAACAGCTTTTTTCTTAATTTCTTTCTTTCCTGCCTTTTTTGCATCCTTTGATTGTGCAATAGTTAATGTGCTAAAAGCAAATACAACAGCAAGTGCGAGCGTTATCGTTTTTATAAATTTCATATGTTTATTGTTTACGTTTTAAAATTACATTATTTATTTAAATTAATTATTGTCATTCTACTTATTGTACTCGGTTTTTGAGTAGTAGGATGTTGTGCATTATTAGTTAACTCAATAGTTCTTTCCGAAATGTAAAAATCGAGTTCACGTAAATAGATGGTTCCATCTTCTTTAATATCAGCTTTGCCATTTTTTAGTCCTTCTAATAGTGACAAGGTAAACGCGCCATGTTCCCATTCTGTGCTTTCCAAAGCAGTTTCACTACCAGTAGAGGCCGCCATTATTACTACCCCATTTTCATCACTCGCTGTTTGTCTAACTGCTTCTGTATTATCAGAAGTGTAACCGGCCATATTAACTCCCAGTTGCCCACTTTTACAGGCATCAATAAACACCAATACATTTGAAGGCAAATTAGCCAATAAAGAAGCAATATCTTCCCAGCCAATGAGTGTATTATCTATATCAGAAAGATCGCTATTATGGGGCATTATATAAAATTGGCCTTCATTATTAATTCCATGAGATGCAATGAATACGAGTACCATATCTTTGGCTTTTACCTTAGTATTTAAGGACTCAAATGCTTCTACTACCGAAGATCGCGTGGCGTTTGCATTCATTAGCTTGGTTACGTTTACATCTTTATACACTTCTGTACCTAATGTATTAAATACATCTGCTACTGACTCTGCATCTTTATCGGCATAGTTCAAATTATATTCAGGATTACTGTATTTCGAAATTCCAACACTTAATATATAAAGGTCGGGTCGATCAGAATAATTGATAACTTCTAACGAACGCCCCTTTCCCTTATTATCTACTCCTACTAAGGCGATCACTCTTTTTTCGGATACAACCTTAGCATCTTCATTAGAGACAAATATTCTAATTTCATTATTTTCATTGGGTAAAATGATTTCTTGTTCTACTATAATATCGAATTCACCTACCGATTTGGGAATGACTACTCCTCTCGTTTTTGTTGAAGGCCTCCCATTTACTAATATTTTAATGGTTTTAATTTTAGTTGTAGATTTCACAATTGCTTTAATTGTGATTCTAGGTTGATTTTGTTCAGTCTTCAGTAACTCAGGAGTTACCCAACTTACAGTTGGAGCACTTTTAATGATGTCTGCCTTTTCTTCGATTTCTCGCTCTTTATCTCCTAATTTTTGTACTGTTATTGCCTCTTTCAATTTCTCCTCTGCCATAGAGAAACTACCCAATCCAATGGTTTGTTTAACAGTTGCAGGTTTATGAAATTTTGATGCAAAAACACTGCTTTTATAAAATTTGGACATTGATGAGATACCCTCATCTACTTGCCAGCCCATGTATCGTTCTCCTCCACTCGATGCTTCATAATACCCTTGGGGTGTCCAGCAGACCCAATCGTTATTAGGAGCTAAAAATACAGTGACCAATAATTCTCCAGAATTAAGGTTCCATATACGAATAGTTTGATCTGAGCAAACCGCTGCAATTTTATTATTATCTGAAGTAATCGAAGTTACCGCACCATTAAACCCTTTTATTTCTCTTTTAAATTCGCCATCTCGTGTATATAGTTTTAAAGAAAAATACCCTCCAACGGCAATGGTATTTTCATCAATGATTGAATAAGAACGTACTCCCCCGTCAATTCTTGGGTCCATTTTTACCGAACCTTTAAAGCCAGTGCTTAACGTGTATTTATCAAAAATTGACAGCTTATATGCACCGTCTTCATGTACATCCGTACTGTAAGTTTCTTCCGAATTAACATCCCATAAATATTGAAAATTGGCTAAATCAATTCCAGTTGAAAATCCTTTCCCATCCATATCAACTACCAACTTATTATCTGATAACCCTATGTGTTTAGGTTGTTTCGCTTTATTTCTAAAAATAGCAGATGGTTCGTTCGTGGTTAAATCATAAATTAGTATGTTTCCTTTACTCCCTCCTGCCAAAGCAGCTCTATTAGTTGATGAAATTGCTGACGAAGAAATCGCAGTAAAAGGTACATGTAACGCATTCTTATTTGATGGATTTATTATTGAATAAACATATCCCAAATCAGCTGACAGAATCACATTATCTCCTGCAATTGCTATATCATTTATGGGTTTATCAAGTGATGCGAGGTATTTACTAAAAGCCCCTCTGTTATCCCAAATAATTGCTTTCCCTTTATTCCCTCCTGATATAATCCATTTGCCATCTAACGAAAATGCGCAGCTATATACTTTATCAATATGCATTTTCATCGAAATTGGCTCGATTTCTCCTGTTAAGTCCCATAATTGGAGCGAACCATCATACGATGCAGACACTAATTGCTTTCCATTCGGAGAAAAAGAAATATCATACACTTGGGCATCGTGCCCATCCAAATCAGCTTTTGTTTTAGCCATCATTTGGCCATTAGCATAATCTACATCCCATAACTTTACAAGACCTGTAACATCGGAGCTTGCTAGTTGCAATCCATCTTTAGAAAACTCAATGCTTGTAATCACATTTGTATGGCCTTTTACTACAACTACTTTAGAGGTTTTTTTTAGATCGACAATTCGAATTTCATTTTCTTTAAAATAACCCCCTATTGCCAAAAAACGATCATCAGGAGAAAGTGCTAACGCATATATTGAGCCCTCAGCTCCTGAGGCAGCAAAAGTTCGTAAGGTTCGGTCTAAAACGTTGTTTTCAACATCCCAAATACGAATGGTTTTATCATCAGAAACAGATATTAAGTATTTACCATCAGAGGTAAATGCCATATCGTTAACTACACCATAATGAGCTTGAGGATCGATCACTAAACGTGTTTGTGCAACTAAATTAGCACAAATCGTTAACGTAAAAATCAATAATATATGTAGGGCTTTCATAATGTAAAAAGGCTAATACAAGTACCGTACCATAAAGCTACAATTGAATATTGAGTTTATAAAATTACCGCATAAAAAGAGCCGCCCAATAGGCAGCTCTTTTTATAAAATGAAAATTTATTCTTTAATCTTCCTTCTTCTTATCTTTCTTTTCTTCTTGCTTCACAAGATCACCATCCTTTAGGCGTTTAGATACTGCTATAAATGGCCCTATAATTACTTCCGTAGAGTCGCTTAGTTCACTTATAATTTCGATGTTTTCATAATCGCTAATGCCTGTTTCTACTTTAATTATTTTGGCTACTCCGTTATCATTTATAAAAATAACTTCAAGCTTTTCTTCGTCTTCTTCTGAATCATCAGTGCTCTCATCCCTATCTCTATTACCCCCACCTCTTCTTCCTCTTACCTTCTTATCTTCTTCTTCAACTTCCTCATCAGACATAGAAGCCTCTTCCAACTCACTGGCTTTTCTAACAGTAACGGCCGCTAGCGGAACGGTTAAAATATTGGCTTTTGTTTTGGTAATAATATCAACACTTGCCGTCATTCCAGGTTTAAATGGGTGGTTGTTTCCTTCCGCTTTTAGATCAGCATAGGATGACGGCAAAATCTTAATCTTCACCTCAAACTCAGTTACAGCATCGGCCGAAGCTTTATCTTTGGCCGTGTTGGCAATTTGAGTTACAATACCTTTAAATTTTTTGCCAAAGTGCGTATAAGCATCTACATCTATGATGGCCGTATCGCGAAGCGAAATTCTAATAATATCGTTCTCATTTACATCTACTCGAACTTCCATATTATTTAAATCGGCAATACGAAGCATTTCAGTACCTGCAAACTGAGAAGTACCTACAACCCGTTCTCCTTTTTTTACAACCAACTTGGATACAATTCCACTAATGGGAGATAGTACAGCTGTTTTACGCAAATTTTCTTGTGAATCCTCCAAAGCAGCTCTACTACTTTTAACTACATATTGCGATGCCTGAACAGATGCTTTTGCTGAGTTAAGATCGGTTTTAGCAATTTCAAAATTTTGTTTGGCTAGCTCCCATTCAGAAGTGGATATTACTTCCTCTTTAAAAAGCTCTTCATTTCTGGCATAATCTAGCTTAGCCCTTTCGAAAGTAGCTTCGGTTCTTGCCAAGCTAGATTTAGTAGAGAGCAAATTCGCTTTTTGTTGATTCAAACTAGCTTCTGATCTCTGAACAGCAGAAATATAGTTGTCAGGTCTAATTTTTACAATTAATTGACCCACCGTAACAGAATCACTTTCTTCAACTCGTAAATCAATAATCTCACCCGCCACATCAGGGCTTAGTTTTACTTCGTTAACAGGTTGCACCATACCCGAAGCACTAATTTTTTCAACTATTGTGAGTGTTTTCGGATAATCCAGCAAAACCGCAATTTCTTTCTTACTCGAATTTTTTAATACTGCTACTAGTATTACCAATCCAACTAATACTGCGATGAGTATGTAGATTATTTTGTTTGATTTTTTCTTCTTCTTGGCCATAATTAGGATAATGTTAATAGGTTAAAGTTCGATAGGTTTTCCTTGGTAAAAATCAAGTATTTTTAACCTAAAAATAAAGCTGTATTTTGCTCTTAATAAATCTGATTTTGCTTGGAACAAGTTGTTTTCTGCAATTTGATATTCTGTATAATTGGCAGCACCATTTTCATAACGCTGCTCAGTAGCTCTAAACGATTCTTCCTGAGCCTCTACCCTTTTAAATGAACTAACATAGGATTTAGCAGCACTTGACGCATCATTACTTGAATTTTCAATAGTTTCCCTTAGCAATTGACGTGCTTGTTCAGCTTGTACTATAGCGCGATCGCGGTTTATTTTAGCGCGTTGTACTTGTGCATTAGCTTGGTAATTATTAAATATTGGAATACTTAAACTCAGACTTACAAATTGCCCAAAATTATCAGAAAGCTGCTGTCCTATTGGATAGGGAAATGAATTTCTATTTTCGACTGGAGTAACTACTGGCAGCCCTGATGTTGATGAGCCCAAAAACCCAATCGGCACGTCCACAAATGTTCCATTTCCTTCAGAAAGTCCTCTATCAGCTATGATTGACGAATGATTCGTATTCAATCCCGCATTTAATCTTAAGGTAGGGTAATAATTTCCTTCGGCAACTTTTACGCCAATTTCTGCAGCAATTACTTGTCCATCTGCACTATGTATTTCAGGTAGGGCTCTTTCTGCGTGCTCATAAATGAGGTTTACATTTATATCGGCAATCATGCTACTATCCAATTCTATTTCTGGAATAACTATTCCCAGTGTACTGCTTCCTGGGAGTAGCATTGATTGTTTTAATTGAAGCAAGGATAATTGTAAATTATTTTCAGCATCAATTACATTTAATTCATTACTAGCTAATTGAGCTAATAAATCCAGTGCCGATGATTTTGGTAGAGCTCCTGCTGCTACTTGTTTTTCAGTCCGTTCCAACTGAGATTTAGTAGAGCTATACTGTGTTTCGGCATTATTCAATAGCTCTTGATTAAAGATCACATTGGTATAAAGGGTTATCAAGGTGAGAATAACATCATTTTTAATTTTTTCGAGGTCATTTTCTCCGTTCTCAAGTAACGTTTTGTTTTGTCTAATGGTTTTTAATGTTCTGCCTCCACTAAAAATTAGCAAACTTGCATTTAATCCAGCATTACCATTAGACTGTTGCTGTTGTTGTGCAAAATTTGTAACCGGGTTAATCGAAAGTCCCCAATTAAGTCCATAATTGGCATTTGCATTCAAGGTTGGAGCTAAAACCATTTTCGATTGAAATAGATTTACTTCGTTCAAATCAACATTTAATTGTTGATTTTGGACTGATAAATTATGCTCCAGCGCATAATCAATACATCTTTGCAATGTCCAAAGTGAGTCGGTTTGAGCACTAATGTTAATAGTTCCAACCCATAAGATGGCTAGAAGGGTGAGTGTTGTTTTTTTGAATTTTGACATGTTATTAATTTTAATCTATTACAGGTAAATAAACAGTTTCAATAACCCAATCTAGGCTATTTATATAATCTATGGTTGTTGATTTTAATTCAGAATCTATTTCAAAAACTTGGCAAGCCAAATCATTTTTTCCTTTGCGCGATACCGACATGGTGGCGATATTGCAACCATCCTGGGAAATAACATTTGCTATAAATGATATGCTACCTTTAATGTCGATGGCTTTTATTAATAATGTAACTAACGATGTAGAAAACCCAGCTTTAAATTCATCGACCTCAACAATATTAATTATTCCTCCCCCTCTACTTTCACCTATGACAGTACAATCTCTCTCCTCATTATATACTTTTAAACTTACCGTATTGGGATGAAAGGTACTGGCATTACCAACAGAACGAAACGAATATGACAATCCTTGTTTTTTTGCATCACTAAAGGAATCTTTAATTCGCTCATCATCTGTTTTAAAATTTAACAAACCAGCAATTATTGCTCTATCGCTTCCATGCCCTTCGTAGGTACGGGCAAACGAATTATAAAACGTTATTTCAGCTTTTTTAGGGATACTACCCAATAAACCAACTGCAGCGCGCCCAATTTTTACTACACCTGCGGTGTGCGAACTACTTGGCCCAATCATTATCGGCCCAATCATATCAAACACACTGCTTTTGTCCCCCATAAGATGGTATATATTTATAACTCAATGTTAAGCTATACGAGAATTAAATCTAAAAGGATTTATACAAAAGGAAAATAGTTTACACCGCCACTTTTCCTTTGATGTGAGGATCTGGATCATAGTTGATAAGTTCAAAATCTTCATACGTAAAATCAAAGATATTGTTGACCTCTGGGTTGATTTTCATTAAGGGTAGTTTCTTAGGTGTTCTACTCAACTGTAAACTAGTTTGGTCCAAATGATTGGCGTACAAATGAGCATCTCCTAAAGTATGAATAAACTCCCCTGGTTTTAAATCACAAACTTGCGCTATCATCATGGTTAATAAGGCATAAGAGGCAATGTTAAATGGCACGCCTAAAAATACATCTGCTGAGCGCTGGTAGAGTTGGCACGAAAGTTTGCCCTCGGCTACATAAAATTGAAAAAATGCATGGCAAGGTGGCAAAGCCATATTTTCGATTTCGCCCACATTCCAAGCACTCACAATTATTCTTCGTGAATTAGGATTGTTCTTAAGCTGATCTATTACTTGAGAAATTTGATCTATATGCTTACCGTTGGGTGCGGGCCAACTGCGCCATTGGTAGCCATAAATATGACCAAGGTCTCCTTTTTCATCAGCCCATTCATCCCATATTTTTACTCCATTATCGTTTAAATACTTGGTATTTGTATCTCCTTTTAAAAACCAAAGAAGCTCATAAATTATAGACCTTAAATGCAGCTTTTTAGTGGTAATAACCGGAAACCCCTCTTGTAAATTGTACCTACTTTGATGCCCAAAAACACTGATAGTACCCGTTCCTGTTCTATCTCCTTTTTCAACTCCTTCATCGAGTATGCGTTGCATTAAGTCTTGGTATTGTTTCATAGTAGTATTTTCAAATCGTCATTCCTACGAAGGCAGGAATCTCTTCATTATTACAGATTCCTGCCTTCGCAGGAATGACGGATAAATTTAAAATTTACATCTTCTTACAAATCTATGAATAAGAAATATTTTAATATAACATGCAAACAGATAAAACAAAAAAAGCCCCACATTACATGGAGCCTTTACTCAACAACCTTTAGGCACGTTTGCCTTTAGGATTTTTTAGTTTCTATCAGCTAAATCAATTTCTGTAGATACACCGTCTTTCGTTATTGTTGCGAGGCTATCACATTCACCATCACCAAAGTCAATTAAGATGGTACTTTCACCTATTGTAATTTCTTTTACTCCTGATACTGGGAAGCGAGCGCTTCTTTCTGATCTACATGTTTTTTTATAAACTAAATCGTTAAGTACAGTACTGCTGTAATCAGCTCCATCTTTGTTTATACCAAAGGCAATGCTGCCTTCTAAAATATGCATTTCATCGAGTAATGGATTAGCTGCCCTTACCCAAACACGGTAGCGATCTACTTCTCTTGTTGCGAAAGTACCATCTGGCCATGTTACTTTACCACCAACAAGTGTAATATGAAATTTAGGGTTAACCTCTAATGATTCAGATACATTTTCTACTGTTCTAACTCCCTCGATATGACGATCTCCAATATAAAAATCTCTAAAAGTTATTGTCCAAATAGATCCTGGAACAAAACGCTTACCTGAGTAGGTGATAAAAATAATACCACTTCGTATTTGTCCGTGTGGGCCGGTACAGCCATCACCAAAATCGATGGTTATGGTTTGCGCTTCCTTATCGTGGGTAACGGTCGCACAAGATGCTCTTTCGTCCATTCCCCTACCATCTTCAGCAGATAATTTACCTCCGATCGAGCCATCTGAATAAGACAATGCGCCTTGTGATATATCATCAATTTCATCAAAGTCCGCTTCTGCAATTGCATCTGCTGTAGTTGCTTCAAAATTTTGTGTTGGGTTTTCAGCGGATTGCTGACAAGATGTAGCGAATAACATAGCTACTATTGCGAGTACAAAAGTGCTTTTAACTAATAGTGAGTTGATTGTTTTAAGCTTTTTCATTTTTACTTCTTTTTAAGTTTGTTTGGTTCTTAGAGAAGAAGAAATGAAAAAGGTTTAATTGAATTTTAAAATAAATTATAAGTTGTTGATTTAGTGACTTATAACACATCCAATTATTTTAATATAATAGAACATAAAATATCAAATATACCTAGAGGTAGGTATTGTAGAAGATTTTTAGTTTTGGTAATTTGCAACTAAATAATGGGAATTAAATCAAATAATATGAAAACTCTATTTTTGAATATCTCTCTTGGAATGCTATTCTTATTACATTTTACATACGCTCAACAAAATCCAAATTATGAAGGAATGAGAAAAAATGTTTTATACACTGAATCCATAGGGTTTAGCAGTGTGCCTATAAGCGTTAATAATGGTGATCAAATTCGTGTTTCATATTCAACTTTTTCAAAAGTTAACATCTCAATTTTTGATAATTATTCAGGCAAAATAACTAAAGCTCCTATCGAATCTGTTGATTTAGAAGAATCATCATATAAATATACTTTCACAAAAAATGATATCGTTTTAATTCAAATTTATACAGAAGGAAAGGGAAATAAAAAGTATGTAAATGTTGAATTGATCCCAATTAGCAATGGTTTAACCAATGAAGTTAAATATGTTGGAGAATTTAGCTACCTCCTAGATAAGAAAGGAGATGGCAAAGTATATGTTAAAAGAAAGCATGCTAATCCTAAAAAAATAACAAGAGGTTTATCATATATCGAAACTCCTTCTAAGCTAAATGAAGAATCATTGATTCTTGAATCCAAAATGAAAATTAATCCAAAATTTAAATTTGGAGGCAAATATTGGCTTGATAAAGATTTAGATTTAGCTAACTTAAATCACAAGTATGTGCACTTGTATAAAAATGATACAATAACAATAGAGCTTTCATATAATGGAAATATGAATGAAAAAGAAAAATTACCAAATAAAAGCATCGTATTTAGGCTAGATTTCGGAATTAATAATGATATAAAGTATCCTTCAAGAACTAATATTTATACTCGTGGACAGGATAACTATATTGTTGATTTTTTTACTGAAAACTCAAATCTCATATCGCGTGAATTAGAATTTACATACGAACATAAATTTGATGTAGTAGGTTATACATATGAAAAAACAGGATATGACTACTATAATGAAAAAAATAATTCACTCAATGACTGGAAATTTCAAAAAACTTTCATTATTGGAGCTGAAGGACTTTATCATCTAGATTTTATAACTGGTTCCGAAGGTATTGTATTTAATAGCCCTTTAGATGTAAAGATTTATAGAAATTCAGACACTCCATATGCATCTAATACAAATTATGATTATATTTTTAGTGCATATAATAATCAAACAGAAATTCGACAAGAACCAACTGTTGTCCTTAAAGATAGTTACACTAAAGTAGCTATAAAAGTAGATAATTCAATCTCTTCAGGTCTTACAGCTATTGAGGTACTAAATGCATATATTAATTCAATTGGAGGCCGCAAAATCTTAGAAAATGTGAAGAACATTTCCTCTACCACAAAATTTGATAATTATGTGGTAAAGTCTGTTCAAGAAGCACCTAACAAAATGAAAAGTATTACAGTAATGGATGATGGTACAGTATGGGCTAAAATTATTAGGAATGGGGATGAAGTGATATATGAATCACAAGGGAAAGAAATTAAAATGGATAAAAAAACCAAGGAATATTACTTAAATAATATAAAATTCTTCCCTGAACTAAGCTTTTCAGAAGATGGGGTTGAATCAAAATTGACCGGAACTTCAGTGATTGATGGAGAAAAAGTATATGTAGTAGAATTGAAATATCCTAAAAATTCAGTTCTGTCTCAAGCAAATGTCGAAAAATCAATCGAATACTATTCAATCGAAACAGCCTTGAAGATACGCACTATGAATGAGACAAAAATGATGTCACAAGTAATTATTTCAACTGTCGATTATAAAAATTATAAAGAAGTTAACGGAGTACTCTATCCGTTTGAGCAGATTACAGAATATGGAGGTCAAAAAATTAAAACCACACTTGAAACTGTTGAAATAAACAAAGAATTATCAATAGATACATTTAAAACAAAATAACTTATAAAAATTCACTCTATCAAAATTTCATCAATATACATCCAAACACCATTGCCCTTTAGGTGATTGCTTTAAATTGACGGCTTTCACTTTTAAATACTTTGTTTTAAATGGTTTAAAACTTAACGTGAATTCTTTTAAACGAGCAGTAGCCCATTGTCTGAACTTTGTACCTTGAATACTTTTTACTCGATAACCAACTGATATAATAACATCTAAATTGTAATACTTAACTGGACGGTCAGAACCACTAATGTGCAAAATTTGCACATTGCTTTTTTCAACCAATTCACCTTCGGTAAACACATTTTTAACGTGTTTTGTAATTACACTTCGTTCTTTACCAAAAAGCTGAGCCATTTGAGCTTGGGTGAGCCAAACGGTCTCATTCTCTAACCTAGTTTGTATTTTTATTAAACCATCTTCTGTTTGGTATATGATTATTTCTGTATTCATTTCTTTTCAAAATAATTTAAGCTTGGTAAAATATTGAGCATAGCTAAATAATTAATTCATTTTCCATAGTACATTGAATCTACCTTTTAAACTCAAAGAATAACCGTGGATGAAACTATTGCTTGATGAATTGATAAGTAATAACATTAATTCCAATTTTAAGCAATCACCATTCCATTTGTTCCACTATCAATTGCGTTTGGTTTCATCACAAACCCATTTAGCACAATAAATTTTAACTCTCCATTTTCATCAATTAATAAAAAATTGGCTTTTCCTTGCATCGTTAAACTTTGTGCTTGAGCCAACTTTCTTGGATGCAGCATATTAATTGGGAATGGCACATGACTTTCATAAGGAATGTCTTTGGAAATTAAAAATAGTATTCCTTGATTCAGAAGTCGTTTTACAGATACACTTGAAATATCTTCAAGGTTATCAACCACTTTAGTTTTGCCGTTTACAACGGTTAATCCTTTAGCTTTAATGGTTTTGAATCCATAAAATTTCGATAAATCACCTAAATCATCAATTAAGCCTTCAGCATAATAAAAAGGATGATTCAATAAATGTTCATATCTATTAATTCCAATGTCGATTATTGAATCAGAAGTTGGGTTAACTTTTACATTTTTTATTAACACATCAAAAAGCTTGGTGTCAATGGCAGGAATTGATTCGTAGTCTTTGATTGAATAATGATCCAACTTCTTTTCAATAATCATTTCAAATGCTCCCAGCAGCGCAGTAAAATTTAGTTTTCGAATGGCTTCCTTTTCCATATCATTGGCGAGCCAGCCGGATTCTATCAGTATTGTGCTAATCCCTTTTGCTTGAATACAATCACCAAAAGAGCGGTGGCTGTAGGTATCGTCATATAAACCAACTCCGTTGGGAATGTACGCTTGTAGAATCGCATTCATACCAGCAATTACCTGCATCGCCTTTCCTCTTGATGTATTAACTTCTCTCTTTACATTATAAGCCGGAGCCAAAAAAGACATACTTGATGGCACTTTGGTATCTGTTACATTATAAAACCTGCGCTGATCGTGCAAGTTAAAGGCAAAATCAGGTTTAAAGTCATCCGCTACTTGCATAAGTAGTTTCCCTTCGGGAGACTGAAGTTTTGTGGCATCCCTATTTATATCAATCTCGGTGGCTGTTCTACGCTGGAATCGGTCTGTTCCATCAGGGTTTAACATTGGAATAAACTGTAACGTTAATTTAGAAGAGGTCTCCTTTCTAAACACGTTAAACTTGTCATCAGCAATTAAAAAATTAAAAAGATCTAAAATAGCCCTTGTAGCAGTAGATTCATTGCCGTGCATTTGGCTCCATAAAAGCAGTTTCGTTTTTCCTTTGCCATACGTTATGCTTTTTATTTCTCGTCCTTCTTCGGAATAACCAATAGTTTCAAAGGAGAGACTTTTGCTGGCTTCTAATCTCTCCAGTACTTTGATTAATGATTTATGTGTAAACCTGTTCGTGTGAATCTGGCTCTCATAATAATCTAAATACCGTTGTGTTATGCTACTTGCAATCGATGTGTTATCTATTCCCATTGAATCAAAAATAGACAGAAATGTTTAATCGGTAAATCAATACGATTTAATTAATCGCAATGAACCCTCAATCTACATACTACATCTTTTGCTGTGTTTGTGATTTCGCAGATGTGAGTTCTATTGTCTTGTTTTTGAGTTTGAATCATTAATTTATCTCCTTGAAAAGATTGAAGTAAATAATTAATTTCAATTTGCTTTATTTTTTCGATAGAATCAAATTGATCTAGTACCATCCGCACATAGGCCACATTATTAGTGTGGTTAACCATATCGATATCGCTCTGCCTCACGTTATATATAGAGGAACTTTCAGCGTTATCAATGGCCTTGATTTTTGAAGCAGTTTTTGTGTTTTCTTCAGTATGGTGAATAGCCATTTTATTGGCAATTTGATTTGGAATTGCCGAAGGCTTTACCGTACTAATGGAAAGACAAGCCCATAATGAAGTGGCTTTCACAACCACTTTTCCATCCCTAATTAATAAATAATCTCGTTCTGAAAGTGCTCCTTTGATAGCTCTTACCCAAGATGTTATTTCAATGGATTCTCCTAGTTGGACATCTTCTACTAAAATCACTTTCATTCTAGAAAGCACCCAAATCATACCTAACTCGGCTAAATCAGGTTGACCGAACCTATCTAGTACAGAATGCCTGAAGGCTGCCTCCTGCAAAAAGTTAAAAACCTGAACGGCACTTAATTTTCCATTTTTATCAACATCATAAGACTTAACTCTTGTTTCTTCTTTATAAATTTTCATTATGCCAATATTAAGTAAATCACTCTGCTAATTTCTACTTTCATCCACTAGTACAAGTATCCGTTTGGGTCAATTTAGCACGAACAAACTCTATTATTAATAATAATTAGGCTGAGCACAATTATTTTCCTTATTTAAAATGATTATAAATAAGGGATAAGTATTACATTTGTAGTTCTATTTTTTTAAATACCTATGAGTAAAGATGCTGAAATATTAGATGAGTTTACTTCCAAGGAATACGAACATGGATGGTCCGTAGATTTTGAGGCTGATGAAGCTCCCAAAGGACTAAACGAAGATATTGTTCGTTTTATTTCTGCGAAAAAGGATGAACCTGAATGGCTATTGGAGTTTAGGCTCAAAGCGTTTAGACATTGGTTAACACTAGATGAACCAGACTGGGCAGCCGTAAACTATCCTAAAATAAACTTTCAAGACATAATCTACTATTCTGCTCCTAAAAAGCAGAAGAAGTTGAATAGCTTGGATGAAGTTGACCCAGAATTGATTGATACGTTCAAAAAACTGGGAATTTCATTGGAAGAGCAAAAAAGAATGACGGGCGTGGCGGTTGATGCTGTAATTGACAGTGTTTCGGTAGCTACCACCTTTAAGGAGACCCTTGGAGAACTTGGAATTATTTTCTGTTCGTTTAGCGAAGCTGTTAAAGATCATCCAGAGTTAATTAAGGAACATTTAGGGTCTGTTGTTCCTTATACCGATAATTACTATGCTGCTTTAAACTCGGCCGTATTTAGTGATGGCTCATTTGGATACATCCCTAAAGGGGTGCATTGCCCAATGGAGCTTTCTACTTATTTTAGAATTAACGCTGCGAATACTGGGCAATTTGAACGAACACTTATTGTAGCTGAAGAAGGCTCGTATGTTAGTTATTTAGAAGGGTGTACAGCCCCGCAACGAGATGAGAATCAACTGCATGCAGCCATCGTAGAAATTATTGTTAATGCGGATGCTGAAGTTAAATACTCTACCGTTCAAAACTGGTATCCTGGTGATAAGGATGGCAAAGGGGGTATTTATAATTTCGTTACTAAAAGAGGAATTTGTGCAGGAGACCATGCCAAATTATCTTGGACACAAGTAGAAACAGGTTCAGCTGTAACTTGGAAGTATCCAAGCTGTATCTTAAAAGGTGATTATTCAGTTGGCGAGTTTTACTCGGTTGCTGTTACTAATAACTACCAACAAGCAGATACAGGAACTAAGATGATCCATATTGGCAAAGGCACTAAGAGTAGAATTGTTTCGAAAGGAATATCTGCTGGCCATAGCCAAAATAGCTATAGAGGGCTTGTACAAGTAAATAAGAGAGCTGAAAATGTTCGAAACTTCTCACAATGCGACTCCTTATTATTAGGAGATAAATGTGGTGCACATACATTCCCATATATAGAAGTAGATAATAGCACCGCGCAAGTTGAGCACGAAGCAACAACTTCTAAAATTGGAGAAGATCAAATTTTTTACTGCAACCAAAGAGGAATTGGTACAGAAGAAGCCGTTGCACTTATTGTTAATGGCTATGCCAAAGAAGTATTAAATAAGCTACCAATGGAATTTGCTGTTGAAGCACAAAAATTATTAGCCCTTACTTTAGAAGGTAGTGTTGGGTAAAGAAGTATGAAGTCGGGAGACAGAAGTTGGAAGTAAAAACGGTTATTTGACTTTTTTACTATTAACTGATAACTATCGACCAATAACCATTTTTAAAAAAGAGATGTTAAAAGTTAAAAATTTAAAAGCCTCAATCGAAGGCAAAGAGATATTAAAAGGTATTAACCTAGAAGTAAGTCCAGGTGAAGTACACGCTATTATGGGCCCTAACGGCTCTGGAAAAAGTACATTGTCGGCTGTGTTGGCAGGCAGAGAAGAATATACAGTTGATGGGGGAACGGTTGATTTTCTTGGAAACGATATTTTTGAATTCTCACCGGAAGAACGGGCTAGACAAGGATTATTCCTTGCTTTCCAGTATCCAATTGAAATCCCTGGTGTAAGCACTACGAACTTTATGAGAGCGGCTGTTAATCAAGTAAGAGAGCATAGAGGCTTGCCTAAATTGGATGCAGTTCAATTTCTGAAAGTGATGAAAGAAAAGATGGCTATTGTTGACATCGACCAAGCGCTATTGAAGCGTTCTTTAAATGAAGGATTTTCAGGTGGTGAAAAGAAAAGAAACGAAATCTTTCAAATGGCAATGCTCGATCCAAAATTATCAATTTTAGATGAAACTGATTCAGGATTAGACATTGATGCGCTAAAAATTGTTGCGAATGGAGTCAACACACTAAGAAGTGAAGATAACGCCACTATCGTTATAACACATTACCAACGGTTATTAGACTTTATCGTGCCTGATTTTGTACACGTATTATATAACGGAAAAATTGTAAAATCTGGAACAAAGGAGCTTGCCCATGAACTTGAAGAACGTGGATACGATTGGATTAAAGCTGAACATGCCAATGCATAATTCTAAAGAAATGTCAGATTTACTTCAAAAATTAATTCAGAAGCCAGAAGGAAATTCATTTGTTTCAACAAGGGAATTAGCAAATTCACTAATCGAAGAAAAAGGATTGCCCTCTCGAAAAAACGAGGAGTATAAATACACCAATTTATCTAAGATATTAGAAAGAAATTTTGGTGATTTCAAAGGTAACTTAACGTCAAGCGAAGATTTAAAGTCTTTAGTACCCGCACTTTCAGATAATCAATTGGTGTTTGTGAATGGGGTTCTATCTCAAGAACTTTCAAAATATAATCTTCCAAAAGGAATAACCATAGATAGTATTGAGGATAGCAATTTTGCGGTAAGCAATAAAATTGATTCGACTACCGATGCATATTTGCTTTTAAATACATCCAGTTTAAAAACAGGAGTTTCGATAAATATTGACAAAAGCGCAATCATAGAAAACCCCATTATTCTTATCCATATCACCGATTCTTCAAAGAATCAAGCAGTAGCACACCCAAGGGTTATGATTAACGCGGAAGAAAATTCGCAGGCCACCATCGCAGAGGTATTTATAGGATTAGGTGATGCATTATCGTTTACAAATGCAGTTACCGAAATAAACTGTGCCACAAGAAGTAATACGACTTTAATCAAAGTGGGCAATGAAAATGCAAATCAATTACACGTTGGTAATACCCGAGTAAATGTTGCTGAAAATACCGTTTTCAATGCAATAACAGCCAATTTCGGAGGGAAAATGGTTCGTAATAATTTGCATATTTCAATAAATGGCTCTCATTCTGAAGCCAACTTAGACGGGCTTTATGTGACAGATAATAAGGAACATATCGACAACCATACCGTAGTTGATCACAAAGTCCCCAACTGTAATAGCAACGAGTTGTACAAAGGCATAATGAACGGGAGTTCAAAAGGAATTTTTAATGGAAAAATATTTGTGAGGCAGGATGCACAAGTAACCAACGCCTTCCAGTCAAATAAAAACATATTGCTCTCTGATAATTCAACGATCAATACCAAACCTCAATTAGAGATTTGGGCAGATGATGTTAAATGCTCTCATGGATGCACCACTGGTAAACTAGATAAAGAGCAATTGTTCTACTTAAGAGCTAGAGGAATTGGCGAGCATTCAGCAAAACTGATGTTGCTTGATGCCTATGCTAACGAAGTGATAGAAAAAATTAAAGATGAGCATATAAGAACTTACGTTCAAGGTATTCTTCATAACAAAATAGATGAGTAAAATGGAAGCCGAGGTTAAACAAACTTCTTTAGATATCAATACTATTCGAGCGCAGTTCCCTGTGCTGGATCAAGAAGTTAATGGTTACCCTCTCACCTATTTCGATAATGCAGCTACTTCTCAAAAACCTCTACGAGTAATTGAAGCATTAAATCAATATTACAGTGCCTATAATTCTAATATCCACCGTGGAGTTCATTCGTTGGCAGAAAAGGCAACAAATGCCTATGAAGCGACCCGAGCTTCATTGCAAAAATTTATAAACTCTTCTGAAAAGGAAGAAGTAATTTTCACCAAAGGCACAAGTGAAAGCATCAATTTGGTTGCTGCTACTTATGGTAGAGCCAACATTACAAAAGGTGATGAGATTATAATAACTGGTTTAGAACATCATTCTAACATAGTTCCTTGGCAAATGTTATGCGAAGAGAAAGGTGCCATTTTAAAAGTGGTACCTATTTCTGATGAAGGAGAAATTAGCCTAGATGAATTTAACAATCTTCTTACGAACAAAACCAAGATTGTTTCAGTTGCATTTGCTTCCAATGCTTTAGGTACTATTAATCCTGTGAAGGCAATAATTGAAGCTGCACATAAAATTGGTGCAGTTGTACTGTTAGATGCAGCCCAAGCTGTTGCTCATTTAGAGGTAGATGTTCAATTACTTGATTGTGATTTCTTGGCTGCTTCTGCGCATAAAATGTATGGACCAACGGGTGTTGGAATCCTTTATGGGAAAAGGCATTTATTAGAACAAATGCCTCCTTATCAAGGTGGTGGTGAAATGATTAAAGAGGTGACTTTTGAAAAAACCACTTATAATGATATCCCATTCAAATTTGAAGCTGGCACACCCAATATTGCTGATATTATTGCCCTAAATGAAGCCATTGGTTTTATAAACGACTTAGGAAAAGAGAATATAAGAGCCTATGAAGATGAGCTACTTGCTTATGCTACAAAAAAACTACAAGCTATTGAAAAACTAAAATTGATTGGCACGGCCGAGCATAAAGTGGGTGTAATTTCCTTCATTTTGGAAGGCATGCATCCATTCGATGTAGGCATGATGTTGGACGCGAGAGGCATTGCGGTTCGTACAGGACATCATTGTACAATGCCATTGATGGATCGTTTTAAACTTGAAGGAACAATTAGAGCATCTTTTGCGGTTTATAATACGTTCGAAGAAGTTGATTTACTAGTAGAATCATTAACAAAAATTGCGAACAGGATTAAATAATGAGTTCAGTAGGAGAAATACAAAAAGAGATAATCGAAGAATTTGAGTTTCTTGTAGAGGATCGTGAATCTACTATTATCTATATTATGGATTTAGGTCAAAAACTCCCTGTAATGGATGAAGCTTTAAAAACAGAGGAGAATATTATCAAAGGTTGCCAATCTAAAGTTTGGCTTACAGCCGATTATATTGATGGCCATGTGAACTACACAGCTGATAGCAATACAGATGTCACAAAAGGGCTAATTAGCCTTTTGATTAGAGTTTTGTCAGGTCAAACGCCAGACACAATTCTTAATACAGAGTTAAATTTTATAGAAAAAATTGGAATGGGGCAAATTATTGGCTCCCAAAGATCCAATGGATTTAGCTCTATGATCAAACAAATGAAATTATACGCGCTAGGTTTTAGAGCGAAAGCACAAGTGAAACAATAAGATGGATAAGGAAAAGACAGAAGAAAAAGAAGTTCTAAACGAAATGTCGATGAGAGACAAAGTGTTAGAAGCGATTAAGCAGGTCTATGATCCTGAAATTCCTGTGGATGTGTATGAACTCGGTCTTATTTATGAAATAAATGTGTACCCTGTAAACAACGTTTTTATCCTGATGACGCTCACATCTCCATCCTGCCCTGCAGCAGAATCGATACCTAGCGAAGTTGAACAACGCATACGTAAGATAGCGAGAGTCGCAAACGTGAAGGTGGAAGTTACTTTCGATCCACCATATACAACTGAAATGATGTCGGAGGCAGCCAAGTTGGAACTAGGTTTTTTATAATTTACAATTAGCAATGTGTAATTCATAATGAAAGAAAAATTGATATTTGACAACTACACATTAATAATTGTTAACTGATAATTGAATATTGATAATTAATAATTTAAATAACCGCATATGTACCCAGATCAATTAGTAGCTCCTATGAGAGCAGAGCTCACAAGCCAAGGGTTTGAAGAGTTTAGAACTGCAGACGCAGTAAAAAATCATTTAAAAGACCATAAAGGAACAAGCTTAATTGTAATTAATTCGGTTTGTGGATGTGCAGCAGGTTCTGCCCGTCCAGGTGCAGTTATGGCTGTAACAAATACAAGCAAGAAGCCTACTACGCTAGCTACGGTTTTTGCAGGTAACGATGTTGATGCCGTAAATGCTGTTAGAGAAGCTTGTCTTCCTTACCCTCCGTCATCTCCTGCGATAGCTTTATTCAAAGATGGTGAATTAGCTCATTTTGTAGAACGCCACCATATCGAAGGCCGTAATGCTGAAATGATTGCAAACCATTTGATTGATGTATTTGATGAGCATTGTTAGAAAGTACTAGTCGTTTCTGCTATTACAAAAAAAAAGACCGCAGCGAGAAAAAACTTCTCGCTGCGGCCTTTTTTTTGTTGGTAATAGGCAAAGATCAGCAGTAATTTAAAGGTAATTTATGCAATGTTTGGATATATAATTCTATTAATTCAAATAATTACTTTGGTAGAATACTTTATCTCTTCCAATACAATCTGACTTTCAATATCACTAATATTATGAATAGAAGCAACATCATTCACAAGAAAATCACGGAATGTTTTAATATCTGCAAATCGTACTTTCACTAGAAAATCAAAACTGCCAGATGTATGATAGAACTCCGTTACAACTGCCAATTGATCCATTTGCCTAATGAATTCCTCTCGTTTCTCTGAATGATGATCTTTAATAGTGATGTTCATAAAGACCAATATACTCTTACCTAATAAATCTGCATCCAACAGAGCTACATACTTTTTAATAATCCCAGATTTCTCCAATTTTTTTATTCTTTCATAGATAGGAGTAGTTGTCAGAGACAATTTTCCTGCCATTTCTTTCACTGAAATCATTGCATTACCTTGGAGTATTTCAAGGATTTTCACATCAGTTACATCCATAAAAAGATTTTTTAGCTATAGAATATCTCAATTATAGTTTATTTTACTTAATTAGCCCATTTAAGTAAATAATAACTCCAAAATAAATGAAATTTGCAACAAAAAATCTGAAATGAATCGGGTTATTAAGGATTATTCAAAATTGAATCCTGAGCATAGAGATGAAGTTTATATAATGTATTCAGAAGGAGACATTGAGAGAACTTCTTTTCCTTTTAAAGGAGAGATTGTAGATGGTGTAATATATCAAGAAAAAGACATTGTTTATTTAGTTCCAATTTCATCAATAATTGCTTGGAGGTCGATACAAACGTCCAATTTAGAAAATGACGAGGAACAACCATCAGAAATGGATGATGATGTAGAAATTGATTGGAATGAAGAATAAATACATAGATTTTATTGAGCAGTCCTTCGAGTTTCCTCAAGAAGAGTTCGAACTAAAAAATCAGGAATCACTCGTGTGGCAAGGTATTGATGTAGAATCACTCCTTCAAGAACATGGTACACCTTTAAAAGTATGTTACTTGCCAAAGATTTCCGAGAATATACAACTGGCAAATAAGTGGTTTAATAATGCAATTGAAGAACATAATTATGATGCCAAATATCATTATTGTTACTGTACAAAAAGTTCGCATTTTAGCCATGTGTTAGATGAAGCGCTAAAAAATAACATCCACATAGAAACTTCTTCGGCATTCGATATTGAAATTGTTAAAAAACTCAAAAATGAAGGAAAAATAAATGACCAAACCTTTATTCTTTGCAATGGATTTAAACGGGATCAATATATTAATAACATCGTTGAATTAATTAATGCAGGAAGTTACAATTGTATACCCGTTATTGACAATTATGAAGAGGTACACATCTTAGAAAATAAAATAAATAGGCAATTTGAAGTTGGGATTCGAATTGCTTCGGAGGAAGAACCTAAATTCGAGTTTTACACCAGCCGATTGGGTATTGGATATAAAAACATAGTACCTTTTTACAAAAAGGAAATTGAAGCCAATGAAAATATTAATCTAAGAATGCTTCACTTTTTCATCAATACTGGCATTAAAGACAATGCATACTATTGGAATGAATTACAAAAATGCCTAAATGTATACGTTGAGCTTAAAAATATATGCCCTACTCTTGATAGTTTAAATATTGGTGGAGGATTTCCTACAAAGGATTCTTTGGGGTTCGACTATAACTACCAATACATGGCTTCGGAAATTATTTTGTTAATCAAAAAGGTGTGTGGAGAAGAACAAGTTCCAGTCCCCCATATTTTTACAGAGTTTGGATCATTTACAGTAGGTGAATCAGGCGCAATATTCTACGAGGTACTGTACCAAAAGCAACAAAACGACAGAGAGAAATGGAATATGATCAACTCTTCTTTCATAACCACCCTTCCTGATTCATGGGCCATTAACAAACGATTTATTATGATGCCAATTAATCATTGGGGCAAACCCTATGAAAGAGTTTTATTAGGTGGGTTAACCTGTGATAGCGATGATTATTATAATAATGAACAGCACGTAAATGCTATTTATTTACCACTGTTTCCAAATAATAAACCACTCTATATAGGCTTTTTTAACACAGGAGCTTATCAAGATACATTAGGTGGTTTCGGAGGCCTGCAACATTGCTTAATTCCACAACCCAAATATGTTCTTATTGATAGAACCGAATTTGGCCAATTAAAAACAGAAGTGTTTGCTGAACAGCAAAAGTCAGAGGACTTCATGAATTTATTAGGATATGATTGAAGAAAGAACATTTGCAGGGATTCCAGCAGAAAATGCACAATTTGAGAACAGTAAAGTAGTAATAGTGCCTGTTCCTTATGATGGAACGAGCACCTATGGAAAAGGAGCCGATAATGGCCCCGAGGCAATATTAAATGCTGCGGAAAATATGGAGCTTTACGATATTGAAACCAATTCAAAAGTCTATTTGCAAGGGATTTACATGGCTCCTGCCGTTACAGAAGACTCAAGCCCTGAAGCCATGGTGGAGGCAGTAGAATTCGCAGTTGATACTTACCTTGAAGAAGAAAAATTTGTAACCATATTAGGAGGCGAGCACTCAGTAAGCATTGGTTCAATTCGTTCGTTTACTAAAAAATTCAATAATTTAAGTGTGTTGCAATTAGATGCACACGCTGATTTACGTCCATCCTATTATGGTTCAAAAAATAATCACGCATGCGCTATGCACGAAGCCTCTCATACCACTAATTTAATTCAAGTAGGAATTCGCAGTATGGATTCAGTTGAAATACCATTCTTACGTGATGAAAACCTATTTACCTCATACGATATCCGATCTAACCAATATTGGCAAGAAGATATTCTAAATTGTCTTGGAGAGGATGTTTATATCACCATAGATCTGGATGCTTTTGACCCTTCCATAATGCCTTCAACTGGAACTCCAGAACCTGGGGGATTGCTATGGAATGAGACGTTAGATTTATTAAAAAAGGTATTCTTAAATTCAAATGTAGTTGGCTTTGATATTGTTGAATTAGCCCCCAAAGGAGGCCTTTCGGCACCAGATTTTATGGCCGCCAAACTCTACTATAAATTATTATCGTACAAATTTCATTTAAAATGGCCCAAGAGATAAAAAAATTTATCGAAAAAAACTTCTTGCATTTCAACGGTGCTGCTCTGGTAGATGCAGCAAAGGGATACGAAGCTCATTTAGCCGCTGGAAAAAAAATGTTGATCTCTCTTGCAGGTGCTATGAGCACCGCTGAATTAGGGATTTCACTAGCGGAAATGATTCGTCAAGACAAAGTGCACTTGATTTCTTGTACTGGCGCAAACCTAGAAGAAGATATTATGAACTTAGTGGCACATAAAAGCTACAAGCGAGTTCCAAACTACCGTGACCTAACACCAAAAGATGAGTGGGCATTGCTTGAGCAAGGATTGAATCGAGTAACAGACACTTGTATTCCGGAAGAAGAAGCTTTCAGAAGACTTCAAAAGCATATTTTAAATATCTGGAAAGACGCAGAACACAACGGAAAACGCTATTTTCCGCATGAGTTTATGTATCAGCTTTTACTATCTGGAGTACTTAATCAATACCATGAGATAGACCCAAAGAACTCGTGGATGCTCGCAGCCGCTGAAAAGAATCTACCGATTGTGGTGCCAGGTTGGGAAGACTCAACCATGGGTAATATTTTTGCTTCGTATTGTTTGAAAGGCGAATTGAATCCATCAACTATGAAATCTGGAATAGAATACATGATGAGGCTCGCTGACTATTATACTGAGAATACGAATGAAAACGGCATAGGATTTTTTCAAATTGGCGGTGGAATTGCTGGAGATTTCCCTATCTGTGTGGTGCCAATGCTTTATCAAGATATGGAAAGAACAGACACACCATTTTGGAGTTATTTCTGCCAAATTTCAGATTCAACTACGAGCTACGGCTCCTACTCTGGTGCTGTTCCAAATGAAAAAATAACGTGGGGTAAATTAGATATTGATACACCTAAATTTATCATTGAATCAGATGCAACTATTGTTGCACCCCTGATTTTTTCCTATATACTTAACATTTAAAATTATATCCAGTCTAAAAACCTTCATTCAAAAATCGCCAATATTTGGTTGTATTTGTAAAGTGCAATCATATCCAATGCCGCAACGCAGAAATGATTGCAAACCATTTAATTGATGTATTTGATGAGCATTGTTAAATAGTCCTTCCTTAATAAGTACAATAAAGGGCTTTAACTATTATTAAAAGCCGTGATTAGTATTTAAAAAGATAGTTTAAATGACAAGGAATGTGTAATTTCATGGTTTAAACCTTGTCAAATGAAGTCAAAAAAAGCGGCTATAAATCAAATGGGTTTTCTAGCACCAACCTTGAAAGAGCAACTTAACCCAAAGCAAGAATTATATCTTTTAAGCGATGCTATTAAGTGGCACTATTTTGAAGATGAATTTGAAGAACTTTATTCAAAAGATGGTCGCCCAGCGCATCCAATTCGTTTGATGACTTCCTTATTGATTTTAAAACATTTATACCATTTATCGGATGAAGGATTAGTGGAAGAGCAATGGGAAATGAATCCTTATTTTCAATACTTTTCAGGAAAGCAAACAGTTCAATGGGGACAACCCTGTGCTGCAAGCGACTTGGTTCACTTCCGAAAACGTATTGGCACACAGGGTGTTGAGAAGATACTGAAGCACTCCATTGATCTACATGGCAAAGATGGTCAAGACAAGCATACAAGTATCGATACGACCGTTCAGGAGAAAAACATCACCTACCCAACAGATGCTAAACTTCACAAACGAATTATAGATAAATGTGTTGAAATTTCAAAAAGGGAGAATTTTTCTTTACGAAGAAGTTATGTGCGAACCGCAAAAACCTTAGTTCGAGCTACCTATAATGGAGGACATCCAAAGCGAAAGAAAAAGGCTAATTCTGCTAAGCGAAAATTGAAGACTATAGCAGGAAGAGTAGTTCGAGAATTGGAGCGGAATGTGATAGATTCTAAGTACGATAAAGAGTTGTTGATTTATAAATCGGTTTTGTCACAGACAAAAACCAGTAAGAATAAGATTTACAGTTTACATGAACCGGAAACGTATTGTATAGCCAAAGGAAAAGCACATAAAAAGTATGAGTACGGTTGTAAGGCTTCCATCGTTCTCACTCAGAACACGGGCATTATTGTAGGGGCAATGACTTTTAAAGAAAATATCTATGATGGAAAAACGCTTGACTTAGTGCTAGACCAAGCAAAGGAACTAACTGGTAAATACCCAAAAACAGCGACAGTTGATCGAGGATACCAAGGGATGAAAATGGTGAAAGAAACTCAAATAATAAGGCCATCCAAACCACTCAAAAGAGATAACACGTATCAAAAGAACAAGAAAAGAAAGCATTGTAGAAGGAGAGCTGCTATCGAACCAATAATAGGACATTTAAAAAGTGATCACTTAGTAGCTAGAAATTATTTAAAAGGACAAGTTGGTGATTCAATCAATTTTATACTGGCAGCAAGCAGCTTCAATTACAAGAAATTAATGAAGAAATTGAGAGCAACAGCTCTTTGGCTCCAATTTGAAATCCTCAATAAAATTACCACATTTCTAAAGTACCAAATTAAAGGTAAATACAAATTGTTAATTGATGTGTAAAGTGCTTTTTAAGGGTCGACTAAATAATACCAATACTTAATAGTTACTACTATTCTATTAAAAAGCCGCAGTCAGAAAATTGTTCTAACTGTGGCTTTTTACTGTTAACGATATTTGATTAAGGATTCCATAACAGCACTTCTTCGCAAACCAAAATAAGGCTTAGCTTAGACAACTATTTTCGCATTTTCCCATCCATTATTCACATTTATTTATTCCCTTTTAGCCTTTTTTAATCTCTTTTCTTCTTTTTTTTCTTTCGGAGTTTTAGCCGCTTCTTTTTTTTCGTTCTTCTTTGAATCTTTACCTTTTGACATGATGATTTTTTTTAATGTTTATTTTCAGTTTCTCTAGTTGAAATTAATGGCCAAGTATTCTGACATCTAATATCATTCTACCCATATAGATTAAAAGCACAATATGTTCGTGTATGCCCCCTCTAGGTTTAAGAATCTAAGTTAGTAAAAAAAGAGAACAGAAGGAAATTTGATAAAAATAGTTGCATAGCCTTTAAATAGCTTCGAAACGAATTTATTACGAAGTGCTTGTTGCAAAACCTTACCAAATATCTAAAATTTACTGGTACAATAGCCGAACGAGGTATGAAAATCATCGAGACTCGCTTTTTTGAAGCAAGATTACCCCATCGCTTCTTCCACCAATTCAATAATGTCCTTCACATGCATTTTACCTTCGTTCCCGCTGGTTTTAACTGCATCAGTAAACATGGCATAATCCTTAGGACATGCCACAATAAAGTGATCCACTCCATCGCCAATTCCCAGTGCTTCTTCAATCCTAATTTCGCTTGGGCGTGTGTCCATTTTAGAGTCATCCATCCAAATACGGCCACCACCTGCACCACAGCAAAATGAATTTTCTTTACATCGAGGCATATCAACTAAAGTTACGCCCATTGCTTCTAGCAACTGTCTTGGAGCCTCCACTTCACCATTATATCTACCCAAATAACAAGGATCGTGGTAGGTAACTTTATAAGCTAGCTGTTTATTGAATTTCAATTTGCCCTCTTTATACAGATTTAATAATAAGCCCGTATAATGATAGATGGAGTAGTCGCCACCAAACTCAGGATATTCATTTTTGATAGTATTATAGCTATGTGGATCAGTGGTAAAGATTTCTTTAAATTTTGCACTACTTAATGTTTCAATATTATCTTCAGCAAGCATTTCATAGAGACCTTCTTCTCCTACTCTACGTACATCATTCCCGGCATTCTTTTCACCATCGTAAAGGATTCCAAAATCAATGCCTATTTTGGTAAAAATAGTAGCCATTTTTTGAGAAAGTCCTTGAATTCGTGCATCGTAAGAGGCATAATCACCCACAAACCAGAGAAAGTCAGCATGCTCCTTACGCACATCCTTAATTTTAAAATCAAGTCCACTTGTCCACTTTGCTCTCATCCGTTCGGATAGACCAAATGAATTGCCATAATCACCTATATTGGCTAAAGTGTCTTGCAGCATATCTTCCATATCTCCTTCTTCAACTAAATCTCTACGAAGGTTTACAATAGTTGTGAGGTGCTCGATCCCTACAGGGCAAGCCTCCACACACGCCATACAGCTTGTGCACGACCAGAGTGCTTCTTTGCTAATTACCCCGCCCGCAAGTTTTTTGGGTTTCTTTTCATTTGAATCTGATTGACCAAACCATTCAGCTACACCACCTGTTGAACCATCTACCAATGTTCTTAAATCTAAGATTACATCTCTAGGCGATAATGGGGTTCCAGCATTTTGTGCAGGACAAGAAACATGGCATCGTCCACATTTTGTGCAAGCATCAAAATCCAATAGCTCTTTCCAGGTAAAATCTTCAATTTTTTGATAGCCCATCGCCACTTCCTGTCGCTCTTCAGATACTCGAGGCAATTTTTTAGCTGCCATATCATCTTTAAACATTAGGTTGGCATAGTCGATTAGCATATGCATTGCCTTAGAATATGGAATATAAGCGATAAAAAACATAACCATTACCGCATGTCCCCACCAAGTGTACATATGTACATTATTAGCTGAAACACCGGTCATATCTATCATATTCGCAAAGGCAACACCCACAGGCGACCACATTTCCCAAGCCGGTCTATCGGCTGCAATTCTTGCTCCTTCAATAACAAATCCTGAAATACCAATTAAAACTAATAACCACATAAAGACCATATCATCGGTTGAGTAGCCTTTACGCGATATGGTTTCTGACTTATCAGCCCTTGTGTAATCTAATTGAGCAGGTTGAGACTTCCTCCTTACCATCATCATAATTAAACCGATGATAAATAGGACACCAAAGACATCAAGTACTGCTGAAAAGCCTAAATAAAACGGGCCTTGTAATAGATGGATATCGACAAACCGAAGCATATCATGATCGATTGCCACAATTGCAGTTCCAATTAATAGCACAACAAATCCCCACATGATTAATGAATGCGCAAAACCAGCGTACCAATCTCTTTTAAAGATAGTACGGTTAGTGGCCATGGTAGCGGCTGCTTTCGCAAAACGTGCGAGAAGGTTATTAAATCGTTCTGCATCTCTCCCTTGTCGGTATTTTTTATATCTACGAAAGAACCCGTAGGCAAAAACTACCATTGAGCCCACCGCAATTACATAAAATGCCATCTGCATTAAAAAGGGAAAATTTCGAAATATTTCTCTGGTTTCCATAGGGTTAATTTAGGTTATTCCACCTACGTTAAAACTTCGGTGGATGTTAATAGTTAAAGGTTATTAAGTTAATAGTCTCACTAGCGCAAGCGTCCGCTTGCTCCAATTTAAATTTTGCACAAGCGGACGCTTGGGCCAGTTTAGTATCATATGCTAAAGTTTGCCGCTCAACGCAGGTATAAAATCAAATAAATCTTGTACTACACCATAATGAGCATAGTCGAAGATCGGTGCTTTAGGATCGGTATTAACTGCAATAATTAAATCGGCATCTTTCATACCTTCGATATGTTCTGGTGCTCCACTAATTCCCAAAGCGAGGTAAAGCTTAGGCTTTACTTTGAGCCCTGATTTACCTACTTGGCGTGTTTTAGCCAGCCATTTACTATCTACAATAGGACGAGAACATGAGATAGCTCCGCCCAATTTAGCAGCAAGTTCTTCTGCTAATGGCAAGTTTTCATCGCTTTGAATACCGCGGCCAACACTTATCAATATATCTTGCTGGGTAATATCGACATCGCCTCCTTCTGGCTCAATCAATTGCTTAAACTGAACGGAAAGTCCACTTAAATCAGCTGAAGCTGTTTCAACAGTTGGGTTTCCATCAGCTCTACCTGCATCGGCAGGAAATGAACCTGATATAACCGATACAATGCAACCCTCACCAGAAGGGGATGAATCAACATTCATTTTACCTCCATATAATGCGCTTGTTATCGTGCTTCCATCATTGGATATATTAGAAGCATAGGCAATAAATGGCAGATTTAAGTCAACCGAAACTCCTCCAGAAATATCCATTCCCATGGAGGTATTTCCTATGAGTACCATTTTAGGTTTATTTGCTTCCACCACAGAAGCAACCGCTTTACAATAGGCTTGGGGATTATATTCAGCCAAATTAGCATCATCCACGTAAATCACTTTACTAGCAGCTCCTAGCTTGGATGCCATTCCTTCCGCTCCACTGCCTAATAATACAGCAACTAATTCACCTCCGGTAGCACCAGCAATCTCTTTGCCTTTACCTAGCATTTCAAAGGTAATATCCTCGATTTCACCTTTTAGATGTTCTACAACTACAAATATTTGATTGCTCATTTTATTCCTTTTTGAGATAATAATTCCATTATTTTACTGGCTTGGTCTTCGGCTGATCCTCCGATCATTTCAGCTCCTGCACCTGTATCTGGTTTGTACATTTTAGAAACAGAAGAACCAGCATCAACTCCTAAATCTCCAGCTCCAATTTCTTCAATTGTTGAGCTTTTTTGAGCTCTACGTACTTTAGCAACGGGTACATAACGAGGAGTTTCACGAGCTGCTTGAATTCCTAAAACAACCGGAGTAGCAGCTTCGAATTCTGCCACCATACCGCCACCATATTCTTTCAAAACTGTTACACTACTATCAGAAACCTTAACACCGGTAACAACACTTACGTGTGGCTTACCAAGATAATGTGCCAATAGTACAGCCAACTGACCATCTCTATCATCTACGGCCTGAACGCCTGTCATAATAATATCATAGGCCATTCCACCAATGGCATTCGCCATTGCTTTTGCTGCTTCGTGGGTACTCGTTCCTGATACGCCAGTTACTTTTACAAGTCTATCGGCTCCTTTGGCAGCAGCAGCATAAAGTGCTTTGTCGATATCATCTCCATCTAAGGCAATAGCCGTTACAGTTGCTCCATTATCATCTTTTATTAAGAGTGCTTCTTCTAATGCATGATCATCGAATTCATTCAATTTCATCTTGAGCCATTCACGATCCAAATCGGTACCAACCGAATTTAATTCTAGTTCTTCTACCAGATCTGGCACTTGTTTTATGGGTACTATTATGTTCATTTTATGTATGGATTTATAGTTATTAGTTAATTGTTATTAGGTTAATGAATTAATAGGGAGCACAAGCGAGACACATGCGCCAGTTTATGTTAATTTATTTTATGGTTAAATGTTATTTGCTTTGTGTTTATTAATAATTGAAAATTGTTATTAGGTTAATTAATTAATAGGGAGCACAAGCGAGATGCTTGCGCCAGTTTATGTTAATTTATTTTATGGTTAAATGTTATTTGCTTTGTGTTTATTAATAATTGAAAATTGTTATTAGGTTAATTAATTAATAGGGAGCACAAGCGAGACGCTTGCGCCAGTTTATGTTAATTTATTTTATGGTTAAATGTTATTTTCTTTTTGTTTATTAATAATTGAAAATTGTTATTAGGTTAATTAATTAATAGGGAGCACAAGCGAGACACTTGCGCCAGTTTATGTTAATTTATTTTATGGTTAAATGTTATTTGCTTTGTGTTTATTAATAATTGAAAATTGTTATTAGGTTAATTAATTAATAGGGAGCACAAGCGAGACGCTTGCGCCAGTTTATGTTAATTTATTTTATGGTTAAATGTTATTTGCTTTTTGTTTATTAATAATTGAAAATTGTTAATTGCTAATTGTTAAATGTTAACCAATATTTCTTCCAATTCCAGTTCTTTTCTAATTTGTACGACATCATTGGATGAAGGCTGAAATGGGAAATCACGGTATTGTTCACTTGGCTTATAACTCCCGTATGGTCTTGTGCAGCCTACTTCCCCATCAGGGCCCGGACAACCATCCGTCATAAATGGAATTCCCTCATCCAAATGATTTATCACCTCATTAATCTGACTTTCTTCTACCTTTAGTCGTATTAGGTTGCCTTTCTCATCATAGGCTAAGGCCTCTGGTTTTAAATTATACTTCTCAATGAGATGTTTAATCAATTGAATTCTTCGCCATCTTTTAATATCAGCTCTTTCCCAATCTCCCATCCTCGAATCTGGCTCTGGGTTGAATGAAAATAAGTAAGGGAAGATTTGATTATCAAAGAGCTGAAAGAAGATCTCCATCATATCCTGATCTGTTTCTCCCAAGCCTACTACCGTATGTACATTTACTTTCCACGGGCCAAATATTTCGCGAGAGTAGTTGATAATATCCCAATAATTACTCCATTTAAGAGAGCCATTTGGAACATCGGTACGGTGCTGTTTAAATATTTTTTCACTAACGCCATCCAAACCAACCCCAATCATATCTACCCCTAAATCTTTATACTCCTGTAATTTCTCTCTATTTAGCACAGGAGGAGCACATAATATGGAGATAGGGGTGTCCGTTTTAGCAACCAGCTTCTTAGTGATATCTATGGTGTCTGCATGAGATCTAGGATGCGTTACTTGAGAGATGCAAAGCCTAGTCATATTTTCGGCATATTTCGCCATCCTATCTACTACCTCATCGGTATCCACCAAAGGCCATTCCACTCGTATAAACGACTTATCTTCATAATCACCGGGGCGTGTGCGAGCTAAACCACAGTAACCACAATCGGCTAAGCAGCCATTATCATAGTTTAAGAGAATATTGATGCCTCCAAAATCGAAATCTCTAGTGAAACGACCAGATCGCATCCGTAAGGCCATAGCACTTGCCGCACTAATCCTTACAAAATCAGGACTCATTTTTTGTTTTTCGTCTTCTGGGACTATGGTTTCTAATGGGATCATAAATTTATTTTATAGCTAATTGTTCTTTATTTTCTTTTTTTGGATAATAGCACGACCCTTTGTAGGTGTATCGTTCAGCAGCCATTGCCCGTTGGGCAGCCAACCAAATAGATTCCGTAATTACAGCAGGTACAAGGCCGAATTTCATCGCATCAAATTCATTAGATTCAAACACTTTGTTAACCGTATTACTTATATTTTCTTTATCCATCGAAGCCCATTTAAGCTCCGATTCAATTTTGTTAAATATCTCTGCCTGCTCAAAAAAGTCACCGGTGATTAGCACACTCTTTATGATTTCTCCTTTTAATCCAATGTATGTTCTTAAAAGACCAGCAGGTGTTTTTTTCAGGCTCATCCCGGTCATATCCGATTGAGGTGATCGTTGAAATAACCAATCTTCGGTTAAATATCGGTCTTGTTCTAATTGATTAATTAGTTCGGATTCTTTTGACGAAAAGCTTTTATCTATAAATTTATTTCCAAAAGCTTCGGAAAAGCAGTGTTTCACAGTTTCAGTCACTTCCTTTAAAGTTACTTCTCTTCCTAGCTCTCTCGACACGGTGGTAATTCGCTGCTCAATGGAATTAACTTTCTTTTTATCAGAATATTTCTGGATTGGGATTTTTAGCACTTTTAACATTTGTGAAATATCCAAATCAACTAATAAACTAGTGTGAAATTGAATAGCCCCTGATGCATCAACATGTACTCCTAAACCTGCAATTTTTTTGCCATTAACTTCTAGGTCATTTTTTGAACGGAACTTGGCTTCAATTCCCAAAAGTGCCAAAGCCTTAATTACCGGGTTAGAAAATATATGGTATAATTCTCGAATATTTTCCCATTCGAAGGTTTTGGAGGAAGTTGCAAAACAAATCCCTAATTGGCCTGAACCCATTAAAATGGCTCCCCCACCAGTTAATCTCCTGCCAAACTGAAACCCATTTTGCTTGCAAGCGTCAATATCTATTTCAGCATTAATATCTTGGAACCGACCTGCCAACACTGCATAATCTTGGTAATTATATAAGCGGAGTGTAGCAGAATAGTCAACACCTTGCTGATGGTAATTCATTAAGAACTCATCGGCTGCCAAGCCATAAGAAGCTGAAGTGTTGTGTTCGTTTATGTAGCGAAAGTTAGTCAATGTTCAATTATTTATGTTCAATGTGTAATTGCTAATGTTTAATGCATACTTATAAATATTCAATTCCTTATCTAGGTCATTGCGAACGTAGTGAAGCAATCTCTTCATTATTGATAGATTGCTTCACTACGTTCGCAATGACGTTTGTCAGTCGATTCCACACGAGCAAGAGTTTTCATAAAAACTAGGGTTCAAACCTTTGGTTTTAGCAAATTCAATTATCCCTTCTGCGGGGTAAGCAATACCATTTAGGCCTGCTTTAACCGCTGCTAAATCCACTATTTTTTTATAATCACCACCGGGGCGAGCACAACCCACTAAAATATTAGAATTGGGCATGGCAATTCGAGCCTTTTGAAAAAACTCTTCCACTTGATCTGTTGAAGGTGGTTCCACATCTTTCATGGGAGTATCTTGCATTGGAGTTAATATGACTACAATAAGAGCATGTACAGGATATTTTTTAATCATGTCAAGTGCAGCATATTCTCCCAAAAACTTACCATAGTGCAAACCGAGAATAATATGTGGTCTGATACTTAATCCATGCCTTGTTAATCGTTCGAGTGTGGCATCAAAATCATCAACAGTTGTAGTCATATGATAAACTTGCTCGATGGTTTCTTGAGCACCTATGATGTCGAGGGCTACACCGTCAACCCCAGCATAGGCTAGGCCTTCGGCCATTTCTTCGCTTACCAAGCCTGTGTGCATTATAATTTTTAAGCCGAGCTCGTCTTTTATCCGCTTAATGTCTTCAATATGCTTCATAAACGGAACTTGGCCATTTTTCATAGAGCCTCCACTAATCAAAACCGATTCTGTCCCTTTGGCTTTCATATTCTTGCACATCTCGTATAGCCCCTCTTTCATATCTAGAGGAATCATAGGATCTAAAATTTTGGTATCGCAATGATCACAATCTAATGCACAAGCATTTCCGGTTATGCTAATAGGCAGAAAAGCATTCGGCTTTTTTTGCTCAAATTCAGGGATGTTATAAGATTTGAGACCAGGTGCATAAAATTTAATATCATCACAAAAATTGGCCTTACGAATTGCGAAAGCCTGTTCCATTAAACTCTGTTCGGCTACTACTGTGCTATCCATCCTTTGTCTTCGAATTTTTTAAGTTCAGAATTAAACCACTCAATTACTTTATCCTCTCCAATAATTAAATCCAACACTTCAGCTTCGGCATTAGTTAGTTCCATTTCTATAAGCCAGCCATCACCATACGGATCGTAATTAATAAGCCGAGGATTTTCAATAACCTCCTCATTAATTTTGGTTACTTTGCCAGAAAGTGGAACCTTCAAGGGACCTACATGCTTTTCTGCTTCGATGGTGCCAAAACCTTCTCCTTTGGAAAACGCTTTACCCAACGCATTCATTTGGACCGCTACAAACGCTCCACTTGTTTCTTGAATTAGTGGACTCATACCAACTCTGGCCACATTATCAGTTATTTTCACCCAATAATGCTCATCAGCATCGTAAAACAGGCTGGTATCAACATCGTATTTATCTATTTTTATCATTTTATTCAATTTGAGATCTGACAGGTTTTTGAAACCTGTCAGATCTATTAATTACCCCATCGCTTCAACAATAAGCTCAGCTATGTCTTTTACAGCTAATTTACCTTCGTTACCTGTTGATTTAACTGCATCCTCAAACCTCGAAATTTCGTAAGGACAGCAAACAACCAATAAATCAGCACCTGTTTCAACGGCTTCTTTTACTCTGTTCTCAGATAGGCGTTCATTTACGTGATCTGACATAAAGCCATCTAACCACATACCACCGCCACCGCCACCACAGCAATAACTTTGTTCTTTGCATCTACCCATTTCTACAAGTTCAACCCCTGGTATTGCATCCAATATTTTGCGAGGTGCCTCATATTCGCCATTATGTCGCCCCAAATAACATGGATCATGGAATGTAACTTTATAATCAAGTTTATTGGTCATATTTAGCTTTTCCATTAAAGGAGCCAAATAAGTGGTGTAATGGATTACATCATATTCACCTCCATGTTTTGGGTATTCCTTACGTAAGGCATTTAGCGCATGTGGATCTGTAACCAACATTTGCTTAAACTTATACTTGCTAAAAGTTTTAATATTTTCTTCCGCAAACTCTTCAAAAAGACCCACTTCACCGGCCAATCGTTGGGAATCGCACGAGCATTTTTCTTCCGTACCCAGCACGCCAAAATCAGCTTTTAATGTATTGAGTATTTTAGCCATAGCCGCACTGGTTTCTTTTCCACGTCCATGGTAGGCAGGATAGCACTCAACAAACCATAGCAGATCAGCTTCTTTCTTGTCCTTCATTAAAGGCACATCAGAGCTAGTTTCGGTAATCCAGTCAGCTCTTTTTCGTTGTGATTCTCCTAATGGGTTACCGTATTCAAATGTGTTTTCAAAAGCTTCTTGCAATTCATCCGGTACATTCCCCTCCATTACGGCTTCTTCACGAACTGCGGGCATTATTTTAATCATATCTACCTCCTTAGGGCACACACGAAGGCAGTTCATGCAAGTAGTACACTTCCAAAGCTCATCCGATTCGAAGAGGTCTTTACCCAATAACAAATCTTTGAAAACTCGCATAGGCCCGTATTCACCAACTGCATCAATGGGGCAAACAGGCACGCACTGGCCACATTGGTAACAAGCACCTATGGATTCAGCTCCTTCTAGATCACGTACTTTATCAAGTGTATCTGTATTATAATCAAAAATTACACGTTGCTCGAACATTCTATTCCAATCAGCAGTAAGCTCAATACCATCAACAATGGCTGATTCTTTTTCGATTATCTGTTTTTTATCAATTGGCATAATATCTCAATTAATTTTTAATTCTTTTTATGAAGCAGCCACAGGGCTTTTTCTTTTGTGAACTCCCAATATTCTCTTCGAGAATTCAGCTAATGGAGGCATCACTTTATTAAATTCATCTGTCATTTTCACCTTAAAAACGGTATAAGCATATATTACATACACACAGCTCAAATAAACATCCGTACCAAATAATGATCGGTTTATAAACTGAAATTCAACTGCTTCAGCCATTGCATGCACAAAGGTTATTGCCTTGCCAACATTCATGTACATTTCGCTATAAGTAGCGGCAGATAGTTTAAAATCTTCGCTTACGACCAATGGAATTGCCCCGGTATTAATCTCAGGATCCCAAATCCAACGGTTCCACAACCAATATTTATCCGGGTTATTATAATGCAATAATTCTCCAGCAAGATCATAGCGCAGGTAGGTATCTAATTTTTTATGGGTATCCATAAAATTTTGAAATCTTTCCTGAACAGGTTTTTCATCATATAACAAGGCATAAAAGCTTGTTTTATACTCCTCCAAAGAATAAGTTTCAAACATTAGTTTTATTTTTCTACTAGTTATAAACACATGCTTGAAAACGGCAGTCATCTCTTCCTTGGTTAAAGTAGGCAACTCAACCTGATGAAGGTTTTCTTGGAGAAAAGCACTTTTTTCTTCTAATAAAATAGCTATTTCAACCAAATCTTCCTTTTGAATTCTTCCAAGTGTTTCTTTCATAAACTCTTGGCAAGCATGCATGTCAACTACCTGGCTCATATTTTATGCGGGTACTGCTAGTCTTCTAATTGCTGCTATCGATTTCATAGATGCTGCTCCTGCTGCGGATATACAATCTTCTAAATCAGAAGGGCCTGTACAAGCACCTGCAGCAAACACACCTTCTACATTGGTTGAAACTGTATTGAGTGCTCCACCGATGGTTTCAATAAATTTGTACTTGTTTTTGTGCACTCCAAAGATGTCAGCCACTGCAATAGTTCCAGCACTTGGCTCCATGCCTACTGCCAGAATTACCATATCCATTGGTACTTCCATTGGTCTTCTCATGGTGGTATCTTCCCCTTTTACAATGAGAGAATCACCTTTCTTGATAATTTCCGTAGCCATTCCTTTAATGTAGTTGACTTTGTGTTTTTCTTGTGCTGGCCAGTAAATTTCATTTTCCCAATAGCCATACATTCGCATATCGATGTAAAAAATAAACACCTTACAATCAGGTTCCATCTCTCTAATTTCTATGGCTTGTTTTGATGAAATGCCACAGCAAACTTTAGAGCAATACTCATTACCAATTTGACGATCGCGAGAACCAACACATTGAATAAATGCAACTCGCTTAGGTTTTTCACCATTAGATGGGCGCACAAAATTGCCGGATTTAAGCAGTTTTTCAGCATCTACCAGCGTAACTACGTCATCGTGCTCGTAGTAGCCATATTTTTGTGTTTCTCTTCCTGGATCAAAATGTGTGAAACCCGTTGCAATTATTACGGCACCAGCTTCAATGGTTATATCCTTCTCACCTGTGTTTGCACTTACTTTAAAATCACCGGTAGAACCTGTTGAGCCAGTTACTTCGGTGTTGAGTAATATTTCAATGTTAGGATTATTTTCAACTCCATCACGCATTTCTTGCATTGCTTCACCTGCATCACGCATATCCGGTGTAAGTGCAGCATAGCCAGATGCTTCTGGTGTACCCCCAAGCATTTCTCTTTTTTCAACAAGAATTGCCTTATAACCTAAATCAGCGATACCTTTTGCAGCTTCTAGTCCAGTAGGACCTCCACCTATTATAAGTATATTTTCGTTAGCCATATTAGTACTATCTATTAAGTTTTAAATTTTATCTGTCAGCATCTTCCCAAGACATAAACTGTTTCTTACCGTCTTTTATCTCTTTTATTTCTGCTTGGAATTCGGCCCAAAGTTTATCGGTGTCAAACCCTAATTTTTGCAAGAAAGGTTTGTTATCTGTGTTATGCCAGTGTAACTGAAGTACTTTATAAGGATGCGCCCCCATAGCCAAAGCAGCTATTTGCGAATCAGACATCACAGGCAATCCTACTTTTTTACCGTGCGCCTTACCTGCAAACTGACTTTGGTCGAGCGTAGTTACACAACCTGTATCGTGTGTTACTGTAACATCAGGATTCACTTCATCAATCATTACCTCAATTTTTCTTTGAACCGAGAAAGACCGAGAAAAATCTCTTGATACAAGAATATGACGGAACCCAAAACCACAGCAGTCGTACCAAGTAGAATAATCACCAACATTAATACCTAATGTTTGAAGAGTTCCTGTGATAATTGCCGTTCGTTGTGCGCCATAAATTTCACTATCATAAATGGCATCTTCCTCAATTAATTTATGGTAATGGCAGGCTGGATGAACAGTAGCTGTAATCATACTCATATCTACTGTTTGTCTTTCAGCAATCCTATCTTTCATAGCCAAAACCCACTCGCTATAATGAACAATCTCTTCAGGAATTATCAATTTCTTACCAAGCTTTTCCATTATCTTTTTCACCTTCCTTCTTAATTCAGGCTGATGAACCAAGGCATGACGCACTTCTTTATAGTGACCAAAACTGGTACCACAATGAATAATCGGGAAGTATCCGACTTCGTCAGCTGCAGCAAAATTTCTTATAGCAACAGCAGCCTGTGCTTCAGGGTTAGAAGTGGCCGAAGCGTAGTAATTCCATGCTGTGCAAGAAGTTTGATCCGTAGGATCGTGATAATCTAGCCCAAACTGCCTATTCAACCAAAAAATAGAGGCAGAGTACCCAGGAATATGGCCACATTGGCCACAGCTTTTGTGGTGCCAGGTTTTTTCCAAAGGTATTTTTTTTGTTCTACCATATTTGGTTTTAAGCTCCATGTAATTATCTGGAACACGCATTACTTCTAATTCGCCTTCTTTTTCTAATTGAAAAAGTTCTTCTCTTAAATCTACGTTGGGAGCATTGGAAGGATCAGCAGTAAATTTTCTATCCTCAGCCTTTTCTATTGGTATACCTGAAAAACTCATAGTTTTTGGTTTTAATTAATCAAAAGTTACATCATCATATCCGGCCTCTTCAAGCCTTTCTTCCATTACATCAACTATAATATCGTACAAACCTTCATCTACTCCTGCTATTAGCTCCATTACGCCTGTCATATGCCAAATGAGGTATAGCTCTATTATTGTTTTATCATCAATTACCCATGATGTTTCGGTCGTATGTAGGGTTTCTGGAGGTAATGCATTTCGCCAATCATCAAGATTGTCAGCAATTTCATACACATGTGTTCCCCAATCTGGAAATGCATCCGGCTGAAGCATGTCTGGTGAAACTTGTGTGCCAGTGAGCATAATTTTATAAATAATTCTACCGTATCCTTCAAGGGCTTTTTTAGCAGATTTAAGTCCATTTTTAACAGCTACTTCACGCAATATTGTGATAATCTGACCGGGTGAATTTTGCCTCGGGCATCTGTCACATGAAAAGCATTGAGAGCAATCCCAAATACTATCGGACATCAATGTATAGATGAGGTCGGTATCTTCACGAGCTACTGCCTGTGCAATCACTCTGGGACTAAAGTCATAAAATCTGGCTGAAGGACAAGCAGCAACACAAATGCCACATTCGTAGCACCCATATAATACATGATGCCATCTATCATCTGATTTTACTTCTTCAAAAAGTCTATCCTTTTCATCGTAGCTAACGTCAGCATGTTTATTCTGAGAAAGATCCAATGCCATCATAATTATTGAGGATTAAGTTGTCGTTTTTATTTAATTACAAATTCTATCAACAGATTCCTTCCTTCGTAGGAATCACTATTTCTATTAGGCGTACGTGTCTGAACCATCGAGATGGGTACATTCAATGCCATCTTCTTCAATTTTTTGCTTATAAGCAGCTATTGCATCATCGCCTGTTACTAATTCAGCTAAGTCGGCTGATAAATTTTCCGCACTCATCTCTACAATCCAGCCATCATTATAAGGGCTACGATTGATAAGTCCTGCATCTCCTGCTAGTGCTTCGTTTACTTTGGTGATTGCACCAGCCACAGGCGATTTTACTGGGCCCACATATTTACCACTTTCAACGGTAGCGATTGGTTTTCCAAGTCTTCTTGCGGTTCCAACGCTTTTGGTTTTAGCGTGCAATAGTGCCCCTGCCAAACTTTGAGCAATGTCAGTCATACCAACTACTACTGTAGAATCATCCACTACTCGAACCCAGGTGTTGTTTTTAACACTATAATGTAGGTCTTTGAGGATTACACAACCTTTAACTTCTTCGTGTGCCATTGTAATTAGGATTATTAGATTTTATAATTAGATTTTTAGAAATACATTACGTGATCATACGTAAGCGATAATTCGATAATACTTGTAGCCCCCATAATCTCCACCCCATCAATTAAATCTTCTACTTTCATATCCCATAACTCAAGACTTTGTTGACACACACGTAATTCAACTTCACTATCCATAGCCATTTCGAGCATAGTTTTTAGATTCACATTGCTATCTTTTACTAATTGCACTTTTTCGGCTTCGCCTTTTTTAAGTTGATTAGTACCATTCATGGTAAACCATACCATTACTTCTATTTCCATAGCAGCAGCTGCCATGGCATAAAATAGTGGCGAGTAAGTTCTAGTAGGTGTTTCCACACCGTGTGTTTGTATTACAAGGATTTTCTTCCCTTCTAAATCGTCCATATCCATATTTTCTCAGTTAAAGGTTTCCACCTACGCTAAAGCTTCGGTGGATAAAATTTGTTAATAGTTAGTTAAGTTATTGGTTAATATTTATCGGTTACTTCGTTATTAGGTGTTAATTCACAATTGTTATTTGTTTCTTGATAATAGCTACCATCATATTTCACAAAGGCTGTTTGGGTCGGCAAAAACGAATATGTATTTCTTATCCCAATCCCAATCATCGTCTTCCATCAGTTCTTTGAGCTTTGTCTTGTTTTTATTAAAAGCAATTAGCTTAAATTCTTCCGCCTTTCTATTCTTTCCCATTTTTATCACCTCGAGTAGCAACCATTGGTTGAGCTTCTCATTATAAAGTTTTGCAACATCGGTTGCATTAATTACTCCTTGCCAGCGCTCCATTACCTGTTTGTTGCATTTGCAATTCCTTTACTTTATAAATACTCTCTGCCCAGTCATTCACTAGATGTTCTTGTGTTACTTGTTTGATTTTATTTTTCAATATTTCAAACTCCATAAGCGTTCCTACTAGATGTTGTTCCAAATCTTGAATGGAATAATTCGGTAAAAGTTCACCTACAAACTCTAAATTGGCCTCTGTAATAAAGTCATCTCGCATGGTAATAAGAGCTGTGATTGTTCCCTGATTTGTTTCATGTGTAACTTGGCCAATCCAGAGCCCCAAATGAATTTTGAAAAGCTTGTTCTTAGTTTGAGTTCTTTTAGTTTGAAAGCTCCAATCTTCTCTACTAAACTTCTTTTCAATCTTTTCCATTTGGTAAATTTCTTCCTCTGTAAAAGAGCCTGACTCGATGGATATCCCTAATTCATCTTGGCATTTAGCCCGATACACCGAAATTACTTCGCTCCTTTCGGGGAGTTTATCCAACTCAATATCCATGGTAGTAAGAAAGTGCAGCAGGCTTCTTCTTACTGCTTCTCTAAATTTATCACTGGGAACATTTATGGCATCAATCATAATATCGTAATTGAAGTCAAACAAAAAATTACCTGTTACCACTTCAGCATCACCTATGGTTGCAGCACCTGTTCCTACAATTTTTTTCCCATCAACATGCACATCGTTTATCGGATGGTAGTATGCATTAATTCCAAAGAACTTATAGGTTTCAATCAATGGTTTTACAAAGAGTTGAAACCGATGGTCCACTCTTCTTGGGAGCGAACTTTGTTGAAATATCCACTGAACAAAGAGCTGTCCTTTATCTATATAAACGGCTCCTCCGCCCGTTTCCCTTCTGATAACTGGCAGATTGTTTGTTCTGCAATAATTTATATCCAGCTCATTTTCTACATCCTGAAAAAAACCCACACATAGATAAGGTGTGCCAGGGGTTGCCAATACAATAGTATTTGGCGTAGTAGGTGTTTGAGCATAGCCCAGCCCGTGGTAAATAGATTGTGATCTTAATCCTGTAACAGTACCTGTATCGACAAATCTAATTTTGGGGCTCATTTGTTACGTTAAACAAATAGGCTCACATTGGCATCGGAGGCAAATTCAAGAAAAGTAGCTGCACCACCAATATCAGCTTCATCAATAAATTCTTCTTTTTTAAATCCAAATACATCCATGGTCATTTGGCATCCTATCATTTTTACATCCATCTCCACGGCCATGTCTCTCAATTCTTCAATGGTGGCTACCCCCTTATCTTTAAAGGTTTTTTTCATCATCGATGTTGCCATTGCTTCAAATCCTGGCATATTAGCCATAAGCATATTTGGCATAGGCCAATTAAAATTTTTGAACCCTTCTGGGCCAAAAGGCATCTTCATTGGCATAGCGGGGTTACTTGCAGGAGCAACGGATGCTTTAAAATCTTTTTTCAATAATGGCAATCCATAAAAGGTAAAGAATATGCCTACTTCCCAATCCATGGCAGCGGCTGCGGTTGCCAATATAAATGGCGGATATGCCCAGTCAAGTGTACCTTGACTTGATATGAGCGCTAATTTTTTAGGTTTATTTTCCATAGTGCGTTGGTTTTAACATTACTTATTAATGTGTTTTCTTAATTAAGAATCTAAATTTAGAACCTTCGTCATGCGATTCCATTAATTCGTGCCCTGTTTGGCGCGCCCATGCTTCCATATCAGGAATGGATCCTGGATCGGTCGCAATCATTTCAAGGATTTCTCCTATCTCAAGCCCATTAATCGCTTTCTTAGTTTTAACTACTGGCATCGGGCAAGACATGCCGCTAGTATCTAAGGTTTGTACAACTTTTAAATCACTCATTTGTTGGTTGTTTTATTAATTTATAAACTATAGTTTCAATTCACATGAATAAATACAATCGAACACTTTGGTTATTTCCTTTAGTGCCAAACGGTAATAGATAAATCTCCCTTTTCTATATGATTCAATGATTCCAATGTTTTTCATTTTGGAAAGATGATGAGATAATAAAGAAGCTTCAATTTGAACTTTATCAAGAATTTCATTAACCGCATAGTCATTTCCATCTTCCAATAATTCCAAAATTCGGATCCGTACTGGGTACGCCAATCCTTGGAAAATTTGTGAAATTTTTGCAAGTTTCTCCGTGCTAATCTCTCTACTAGAAATGGTGTTGCTCAATGCTTTTTTTTCTAATTGAATTTCAATATATCAATAATTTTACAATTGTTAAAGTATTCAATCAAATATTTGGTTTATTTATAATTAATCCAAATAATATTACGTATGATTAAAAGCCCAAAAGAAATCTATTGAGGCTTTAATTAAAGAATTAGTGAGTTGAATTCGATTTTGACAAAAAAAATAAAATCAACTGCTCACAATAAATTATGGTAGAATAAATTAATTTGAGTTATATGGATTATTAGCAGATTCTATCCAGAGAGAATTTAGAAAATTACAACTTTCGAATTGTGCTTTTTTCTAGATTAGATATAGCAGTAAGAGAAAAATTATTTTGCAAATCAAATCGTGGAACAAATTTATATGATTGTTTTTTCTGACTGTAGTAGATTATGGATTATAGGAAGTACTTTGTCTCCATCCCCATGGCTAATAATATTGTTGATATAATAGAACATATACATAGAAGTAAGCCAAGATGTAAACTCCTGTTTACTCCCCATATGCTTTTTCATATTTATGAGTATCCATGAAAAATGCTCCCAAGCATCGCAACATGAGTCACAGCTTCTATCAATACCAGTACAACACCTACGGGTTGTTTTAAAGTCTGCGTTGTACGATCTAAAGTGAGGATTAAATGGGTTCCCATTTTGTAATCGCTCTTGATTGGGTTTAAAATTGGTACTCACATTGGTGCAGACATCATACCCCCAGTGCTGATCGTATAATTGCCCCGTGGTAATAATTTGATTAAAATAAGAGGTAGTTAAAATATGTTCAGGATGTTTTTTTATACTCTTTTCAATTTCGGCTCTTACCCCATCAAACCCCACTCTGTAATCAGTAATATTCTTTTTATTATGCGTATCACTGAAATAATTAAAAAGCACCTTATTGCCATTGACAATACATTGCTCCACAACGGATTCTATTTCATTACTCTTATCTGGCGTAACGGTATAATAAAAAAAAGCACGACTATCATTTTTGTAATTATCAAGGGCAATGCTAAAAAGGTCGCGTTTGCCATTATTGCGCAATTCAGCATCTGTTTGATGACTTCCCCATACTGCTACGCCAATAGGCATATTTTCAAACCCTTCATAAGGAATTCGAATTAAACCATTGGTAGCCACATTCATTTTAAAATTATCATAGATAAGTTTTAATCTATCTAATCGAAGACTCGGTTCACCTCCTACGATGGTTACAAAATTTGTACCTCTCTTCTTTTCAGATGCTATAAATTGTTTAAATGCTACATCCAAATCTGCTTTAGTATCAATGATTTTATCCATTCCTTCTTCGAAATAATAGCAGCCAGCACAACGCAGATTACACTCATGAGTTAGGTCAACAGAAATGGACTTCACAGCACCTGCCTCTCTAACCTGTTTATAAAGATTTGAAAGGAATGGATCTGATAAATAAGAAGATAATGTTGACATTTAGGTTATCAAATAAACACAATTAATTTTATACACAGCTATTCAAATTTAATTATAAATTGAAAATTACAAATCACAATAATCAAAACCCAATAATCATTTGTTAAATGTAATTGCATTAAATTCGTACCCATTATTAATTTACCACAAGCTTATAAAGATGCACGCTCGCAGACCTCAAGATTCTGACACCACGATTACCGAGTTAATGATTCCTTCTTATGCCAATTTTGGGGGAAAAATTCATGGCGGCATATTGCTTTCTTTAATGGATAAGGCGGCCTATGCCTGCGCTACTAAACATGCAGGTAATTACTGCGTAACTGTATCGGTAGATACGGTTGATTTTCTTCAGCCAGTAGAAGTGGGTGATTTGGTTTCGCTTATGGCCAGAGTAAATTATGTGGGCAATACATCCTTAGTTATTGGCATAAAGGTTACTGCCGAAAATGTGAAACAGAAAATAGTGAAACACACTAATACTTCGTATTTTACAATGGTAGCTAAAGATGATAATGACAATACCGCAAAAGTTCCACCTCTACTGCTTTCCACTCAAGAAGAGATTAGAAGGTTTGCCGAATCAATATTGCGTAAGGATTTAAAAGATTATCATCATAAAAAAATGAAAGAGAACAAATCTGATTTTGAACTTTCAGATAAACTAGACGAATTGGAAAAGTATAATTGTGAAATTAACTTAAATAATCTGTCCTAATTCCTCTTGCCAATTTTATTCAATACGTTTTTAATAAGTCCAAAAACAATGAATGAAATCACTATAACCACCAAAATCCACTTTATTGTGGAGAAAGCACTGGTAACCCAAGCTATCATAAGTAGCTGAGAAGGGTAATTAAGAAGTAAGGTAATTATTCCAATATTCTCTAACATATCAGCGGCAAATAGTACATAAGGCAACCAAGCCAGTTTCCAATTTTTAGGATATAGAAGCATTAAAGTAATGCTCATGAACAGTGTATAAATCATTGGATAGGCAACATCCTTTGTCATTTCACCGATCACATACTGCTCTCTCGTTTCATCACTATAGGATTCAATTAAATCATACGCTCTTTCTGGCGTATAGGCAAATTGAAGGTCAATAGGATCTATTTCTACCTCTCCAGCCAATTTAGGCATCACATACACGCTGAAAATAACAATATGTACCAATAATATCAGTGCTATTTTTATAGAAGGACGTTTTGCAAATAGAGGTTTTATCATATGTATAATTGTTATTTCTTGTTTTATTGCCAACTGAACTTATAAAAAGAACCAATTAGTTCTTCAATCTAGGGAGCAACCCTCCCACTTTTAACATGTAACCAGCATAAGAGGGTCTTGTTTGCAGCAGGTGTTTATCAATCATAGGAATCGAAATAAATACAAAAAGCAAAGTAACACCGATGGCTCCAGCACTGATGTACCAAGGGGTAAAAGGATTGATCGACATTATATAGATGCCCCACCAAAAAGTAATTTCACCTAAATAATTAGGGTGCCTGATTTTACTCCAAATTCCTGTGGTCAATACTTCATTTCCTCCTGATAATTTTCTAAACTTCCTTAATTGATTATCACTAATAGTTTCAATCAAAATGCCGCTACTTGCCAAAAGCCCACCTGCCCAATTTAGCCAAGTAAAAGGTTGGTTTGAGGTAAAAATATAGGCCAACGGAATGCATGCCAACCAAACCAATAACGTTGGAAACATATGAATGCCCAAGAAATTAACCATCATATACCATTTTTCTGTTTTTTCTTGAAGCAATAAATAACGCCAATCTTGGTGATGCATACCCTCCCAGCCACGTGCCCAATTATGGGTTAGCCTAACCGCCCAAACCAGTACGATTACTGAAGTTACCACCCAAACCAAATAATTGGGCATAGCCATGGTATTAAACCACCAGTAGGCAACGATAAAGGTCGGAATCACACTCCAATACGGGTCGTAGATGCTGGCATTCCCAAAACGAAAACTAAACATAAATATAAATAGCGTTAGAAAAATATCAATAAGAAATAGTTTACTGAGACTATTGCCTTCTGGCAAATAAAGGGTTAAAAATAATCCGAGAATAAAACTAGCAAAGTAAGCAGCTCCAACGAGAAATAAGCTTTTTGATTTATTCATTTGTACATTAGTTGAACTTAAAGATAAACAGCCCTGTTGAACTTGCGTAATTCAAACATAAAATTAGCAAATAATGAATAGACTAAAATCAATATTTATTTCATCCGCAGTAATGGTTTGGGCATATTTTACATTCCTGGCAATCATAGAAATTACTAATTCTGGGGTTTCCATTTACAATGGGGGCTTAATGCTCATTTCTATTCTACCTTTTGGTTTCTTCATATTCCTTTTATCTATTAAGCCCGTGGCGCGAACTTCTAGTTCTCTACCAATAGTAACAACACTTATTTTACTTGGTGTTGGCATAGCTTTGTTTGGGGTTTACAAACAATCTATTGCCTCCCATTATTTTTATGTAGCTCTAAGCAGTATTACTCTATGGGTAATCTACGTCTATTGGTATTCTAAAATGCCTGTTCGCACTAACGAACTAGTAATTGGCAAAAAACTTCCTGAGCTAACATTTACCAACGAAGAAAATGAAGAAATTTCAACTGTTGCATTTAAAGGAAAAAAGGTGCTTTATATGTTTTATAGAGGTAATTGGTGTCCTCTATGCATGGCTCAAATTAAAGAAATTTCGGCACAATATAATGAGCTGGCAAAAAGAGGTGTAGAAGTATTACTCATTAGCCCTCAACCCGTTAGTCATTCAATTAGCCTCGCTAAAAAAATGAAGGTTAAATTTCATTTTTTAACAGATAAAAAGAATGCGATGGCCAGAAAATTAAGGATTGATCATAAAAATGGCACACCATTAGGTATGGAAATGTTTGGCTACAAAAGTGAAACCGTATTACCAACGGTGATAATAACCAATGAGCAAGGACAAATAATATTTGTAGATCAAACAGACAATTACAGGGTGAGACCAGAGCCTAATACGTTTATATCAATTTTGGATGGTCAGGTAGTTTAAAATATATCACGTACAATGTACCTAGCGCAAGCGTCCGTTTGTGTTTTTTTGTTGCGGAGCACCAGCGTCCGCTTGCGCTAGGCATAGATTTGTAAAGTCTTACCTATTCAGCGTACGACTCCAAGTCGCGCTCCAAATAATTTCAACATTAATAACAATATATTGCGATAGGCATAACTTTTTGGCATTTTTACTTAATGGATCGTCACACATACAACCTTGGCCTTATTGGCAACTGTTCTTTTCAGGCATTAATAGATACCGAAGCAAGCGTAAAATGGCTTTGCTGGCCAAAGTTTGATAGCAGTTTTATTTTCGGTGGGTTGCTAGATGACGAGAAAGGCGGTGAGTTTAGTATAACTCCTACTAAAGAAGCACATTCAAGCTGCCAAGAATACATTAAAAATACCAACATATTAACCACTGAAATTAGTACGGATGATGGGCGATATAAAGTAACCGATTTTGCTCCTCGCTTTGAACAATACGATAGGCATTATAAACCTCTTATGATCATTCGTAAAATAGAATCAATGGAAGGCACACCGGAAATTAAAGTAGTGTGCGATCCTAGGGGCGAATACGGAGAAGTTATTCCAAATGTAATGTTTGGTAGCAGTCATTTGCGTTATAAAGGATTAGCCGAGGAAGTAAGGTTAACAACCAATCTTTCACTCCATTATATTCAAGAAGGCAAATCGTTTAAACTGGAAAAACCCATTTATTTAATAATGACTTGGGGGGTTCCGTTAGAGGGTCCTATTAAACAAACCGTTGAAACATTTCTTGCAAAAACCATTGACTATTGGAACGATTGGGTTCGCCATTGCACCATCGGACCACTTTGGCAACAAGCTGTGATTCGATCAGCACTGACGCTAAAATTGCACCAATTTGAAGATACAGGTGCAATTACCGCCTCCACTACCACCAGCTTACCCGAACACCCTGGTTCTGGTCGTAATTGGGATTATCGTTATTGCTGGATGCGTGATTCCTATTATACGCTTAATGCGTTTAACTCCATTGGCCAATTTGAAGAATTAGAGAAATACTCTAGCTATATTGAAAACATTGCTATAGGAGAAAATTGCCGTTATAATCCGGTTTACAACTTATTGGGGAATGAAGATTTTGAGGAAGAAATATTAGACCTAAAAGGATATTTAGGCAATGGCCCTGTGCGTTTGGGCAACCAAGCAAAAGAGCATATTCAAAATGATGTATATGGTCAAGTATTGGTATCCCTATTACCACTTTATACCGATGAACGGCTGAACAGCCAAGAGCATGTGCGCTCAAAAAAGTTAATAATGGATTTACTTCAGGGCATTGAGCGTACTATGGATGAACCAGATGCCGGCCTATGGGAATTGAGAAATATGAGTTTTAGGCATTGCTACACGTTCCAGTTTCATTGGGCGGGTGCAAATGCAGCTTTAAAAATCGCCAAAATACTAGAGGATGATGAAATGCTCGAAAAAGCGAAAGAGCTAGTTAAAGCAGCCTCTGAGCAAATTGAGAAATGTTACGATCCCCAACAAAAGGCTTATACTTCTGCTATTGAAACCGATAGACTGGATGCTAGCCAGCTACATTTAATCACAATGAATTACCTTGACCCAAATTCGGATAGAGCAAAATCACATTTAGAAGCACTTGAGAAGGAGCTTAAAACGAAGGATGGGCTCTTTTACCGTTATAAGCATGAAGATGATTTTGGAAAGCCAAAAAGCACCTTTCTTATCTGCGCCTATTGGTATGTAGAAGCCCTGGCCGCAGTTGGCCGGTTAGATGAAGCAAAGTCTATTTTTGAACATCTGCTAAGCTATACCAACCACCTAGGTTTACATAGTGAAGATATTGATGAAACCAACGGCAGCCAATGGGGAAATTTTCCGCAAACTTATAGCCATGTTGGCTTAATTAACGCAGCTTTTAGAATAGGAAGAAAGTTAGATATGCCTAATTTTTTGTAGTGTTCGAATAAACGCAACCAACATAATATCACCTATATAATACGCTTTATTCTTCTTCCGTAAGTTCCGTTTCAACAACAGGTTGTCCGTCTGAAAATTGATATTTAGTAATTAATTCACCTTGCGTAATTTCAATGTACTCATCTGTTAAGCTAAGAATAGGTGGTGGTGTAATATCCAACCAAATGGGGTTATTCCAAATAATTCCATTTGTGTGGTGAATGTAAATTAACTGTAAACTATACTTCTCTTCTTTAGGCACACCTATCAAATAAATAGTTTGATCAGCGGTAGAACTTTCAGCTTGCACGATAAATTCAGGTGAATTAAGATCCATTGATTCGACCAGAGCTTCTGAAAAATAAAGACTGTCGATAACTCTAGAAGATGGAACCATGCTGAAGAAAAAATTATTTTTATCACCAATGCTCGTTAATCCTGCTATTTTCACTGCCCTATTTTCTAAACTATCAGAATAAAAAACAATATACTTTTTCAAAGGATCATTCATCAACGTAAGGCTTACCGTATCTTCTTTCCAGTACCCCCATTTATCATTTTCTTCTACAAGTGCTGACAAGCTATCTAATTTTTTTCTTTCACCTGTAATTACCGATGCTTGGTTATTTAAATATCCAAAAAATGATTCGCTCGAAGAATATCGTCCATCGATAATCTTATGATAGCGAAGCAAAAATCCATTTTTGTCAAACTCATGTAGCTTAGATTCAAGCTTTTCAACGCCTTTTATTTGATCATTTAATTTGCTTAAAAAATCTAATTGGAGCCCAACATCAAGCGAATCGGCATATTGGTTATACCAATTCATAAGCAAAGAGTTATAGTTAAGCTGACTTATTTTATATTGATAAACATCAGTTAGCAATGATTCTGGATCCAATGCCTTTAATTCTTTTAAAACTGGTAGTGTTATTTTTCTAAAAATTTCACTTGTAAGATCAACCGAATCTTTAAAAATTTTATCTTCAATAGATTTTAACGACACATCAAATTCAATTAGATGTTCTATAAACACCTTTCGGTCATTTATGCTTTCAACTTGCGAAGTTGCCCATTCAGAAAAATTATAAAAATCAACCTTCTTCGCATAAAAATCAGGTTTTCTCAAGGCTTCTTTCGCAAACGCTTCGATAGATTTATTTGTAATAATTAATTCACTCGCAGTTCCTTCAAAAGACTCCTTTAACTTTTTATATTTTTTATAATTAATTAGAGCAGAATCATATTGTAAAACCATACTATTTATAGTGTTTACAGTAGTATCCACAGCTCCTAAAGAAAGACTAAGTTCATCAAAAAACGTTTCTCTTAACTCTTTATAGGAAGTCCTTGCCTGCTCATAAAAGCTTATCGAACTATTAAATATTTGGTTGATAGATGAGACATCTACTTTTACAGTTTGAAGTGCATTTTTTCTATTTTCGATATCAAGTTGAACATCGCTTAAAATAACTTCGAATTTTCCTGTTCGTAAATTTCTACGTTTGAATAATTCATAATAGTCATCATCATGCTTCTTAACCTCTTTGGGTGTAATAAAAGTGTAAGCCTTATCAAAATACATAATTGCAGAATCAGCTCGAGCAACTATTTCATCAGACTCTTTCAGCAAATCAAGTTCTTTGACTTTAAAATCTAACATTAACCCCATCTGATAATTAGCATTTGGGTGCTCAGGATTAGTGATTATATAATTTTTTAAAAAGCTAGCACCATCTTGGTAGTTTTTAGCCCGAAGCAATACAAATAAATCTTTGTATTTAATTTTTTGAGCATAACTAAAAAAGCTTGAAAATAATATAGATGTTATAAGAAGTGCGGTTTTCATCAATTAATAAAATTACAATTTATTCTTAAGTATAAATTAAACATATAATATTACTTTCCAAATTTACTTTTAAGCATTGCAAGTTTATCCTGCATATCATTTTCATTGCTCTTGTTAACCGTCTTTTTCTTTTTAATATTAGGCTCACTTTTTACAAAAGGATCAGCTTTCATAGAAAGGCTAATTCGCTTGCGATCTACATCAACCTCTAGTACGGTTACCAGCACTTTTTGTTGTACAGAAACTATTTCAGCTGGATTAGAAACAAACTTATCTGACAAATGACTCACATGTACTAACCCATCTTGATGTACGCCAATATCAACAAATGCGCCAAAATTGGTAATATTGGTTACGATTCCTGCAAGGCTCATACCAATTTTTAAATCCGCCATACTATCAACACCTTCTGCAAACGAAAAGGTTTCAAAAGTATCTCTAGGATCTAATCCTGGTTTATCAAGCTCCGATATAATATCCCTTAAGGTAGGCAAACCAATGGTTTCCGATTTATAATTATCTAACTTAATCGCTTTTAGCTTACTATTTTCTTTCATTAGCACCTCTACCGTGCAATTCATGTCTGTTGCCATTTGCTTAACAACAGCATATACCTCGGGGTGCACTGCACTCCTATCCAATGGGTTTTTTGATTCCCTCACTCTTAAAAAACCAGCAGCTTGCTCAAATGCTTTATCTCCAAACCTAGCAACTTTTTTTAGATTGCTTCGCGATTTAAAAGCACCGTGTTCATTTCTATAATTAACAATGTTGGTAGCTAGTTGCGGCCCTACTCCTGATACAAAAGAGAGCAACTCACTACTTGCCGTATTCAATTCAACCCCTACCGAGTTAACACAACTCATTACTACATCATCTAATCCTTTTTTTAATAATAATTGATCTACATCGTGTTGATATTGGCCAACTCCAATAGATTTTGGATCGAGCTTTACCAACTCAGCTAATGGATCCATTAATCTACGACCAATGGACACAGCTCCTCTAACTGTTAAATCTTTATCTGGAAACTCCTTTCGAGCTACCTCCGAAGCAGAATAAATAGAAGCTCCGCTCTCATTTACCATTACGCTAATTATTGACGATGGCAATCCTAAACTTTTAACAAAAGTTTCTGTTTCTCGCCCAGCGGTTCCATTACCAATGGCAATAGCCTCAATTTTGTATTTTTTACAAAGATGAGTAATTATTTCGCCCGCCAATCTCGTTTTCCTCTGTGGTTCATTTGGATAAATAGTATCATTTTCAACTAACTTTCCTTGTGCATCTAAGCACACTAATTTACAGCCTGTTCTAAAACCAGGATCAATTGCCATTACGGGTTTTTGCCCTAAAGGGGCAGAAAGTAATAATTGGTGCAAATTTTCAGCAAAAACGTTGATAGATTTAGAATCTGCCATTGATTTAGAACTCATTCTCGCTTCCGTTTCCATAGATGGCTTGAGTAATCTCTTGTAGGCATCTTTAATGGCTAACGAAACTTGGAGACTACTTTCTGTATTTCCTTTGAGATGAATCCGCTCAATGATGGCTACAGCATCGTCTTCATCAGGCTTAATGTCCAAATTTAAAAAACCTTCAGCTTCCCCTCTTCTCATGGCTAGTAACCTATGAGAAGCTACTTTAGCCAATGTTTCGGTCCAATCGAAATAATCTCTAAATTTAGCTGCATCATTTTCTTTGCCTTTAAATACTTTAGAAGTAATAATGCCCTTTTTTAAGAATAAATCTCTCAAGCGCTTCCGTACTTCGGCATCTTCATTTATTTTTTCTGCAATAATGTCTCGTGCTCCTTGCAAAGCATCTGCTACAGAACCCACTCCTTTTTCATTACTTATGTAGGTTGCGGCCCATTCCTCTACCTCTCCTAAATTTTGCGTAAATATTTTTAACGCCAACGGCTCTAACCCTTTATCACGTGCAATGGTAGCTTTGGTTTTTCGTTTTGGTTTATAAGGCAGATAGATATCCTCTAACTCAGACATCGTTTTCGCCTTTGTAATAAGTGCTTTTAGCTCATCAGTAAGTTTGTCTTGCTCATCAATCGATTTTAAAATGGCCGTTCGTCTTTTATCTAACTCTCGAAGTTGATCAACCCTATCTCTTATAGCAGCAACAGCCACTTCATCTAAACTATTGGTTGCTTCTTTTCTATACCTTGATATAAAAGGCACGGTAGCTCCACCATCTAAAAGTTCGATTGTGGCTTTTACTTGTGCCTTTTGTACGGATAATTCGGCTGCAATTACTGAGAAATAGGTTTCGTTCATAAATATATAAAATGGACAGCAAATCTATGATTCCAATGGTTAAGCGAAAAGAATAGAAACTTTAATTTTGAATAAAGTTTGTTAATTTTAAAGTAGAAGGAACTTTTTCTGCCTACTGGCGTTATTTTTGTACACAGCGCTAAATAAATAAGAGAATGGTTAAATCAAAAATTAAAAAAGAGGTAAAAGAATGGGGTATTTTTGCCATCATTCTGCTTACCTTATACTTTACTGGCTTGCATACCGAAGTTGCTGCGTTTGCACAAAGAGCAGTTTTAGCTACAGGTATTGCTAACCCAGATACCGATCCTATTCTTGACAAAGAAAAAGCAGCCTATGATTTTACATTAACAAGTGTAGATGGCAGCACGTTGGATTTCGAAACACTAAAAGGAAAAGTAATATTTATTAATATGTGGGCAACTTGGTGTGCTCCATGTGTTGCAGAAATGCCCAGTATTGAGGATTTGTACAGTAATTACAAGGATAACCCAGAGGTTGTATTTGCGTTGATATCCTTTGATAAAGACCCTAAAAAAGCAGAAAAGTTTATAGACAAAAAAGGTTATTCATTACCCGTGTACTTCCCCAATACAACCCAAATACCTAAGGTGTATGAATCGAGAGGAATTCCAACAACATTTGTGATAGATAAGCAAGGCTTTATTGCTTACAAAAAAATCGGTATGGCAAATTACGGTTCTAAATCTTTTGCAAAAATGATGGATGAATTAATTGAAGAATAGTTATTGTTATCTATTTCATTACAGAGCTAATTAATATCTTTGAGAATATTTTGGTGGCTATATAATCCTCCAAATTCATATTTTGGGCAACTCTAATACTTACCGTTCCATTTTAAAAGAGCACAAAATTATGTAGTTTCGTAAGTTATGAAAGCAAAAAAGAAAACGAAAGAATACACAAACGGAGAAATAACAATTGTTTGGGAACCTGCTATTTGTGCTCATTCGGAAGTATGCATAAACTGCTTGCCCGAAGTATATAACCCTTATGGAAAACCTTGGATTACCATTGAGAAAGCAACAACTGAACAGCTGAAAGAACAACTCGACAAATGTCCTTCAGGTGCTTTAAGCTATTATATGAATACTGACGATACCAAAACTGAAGCGGTAGAGGAAACGAAAATCAACGTAATGCCTCATGGGCCTTTGATTATTACGGGGAATATTGAGGTAACAGATGGCCATGGCAATATAGAAACAAAAAGCAAAAAGACATCATTTTGCAGATGTGGTGCATCAGCCAATAAGCCCTATTGCGATGGCACACATAAAAAGATTGAATTTAAAGGTTAATTCATTTTTTACTTACCTGGAAGGTTCTTGAAATATTGAATCCAAATCGGATATCTCCATCCCAAAAATTATCTCTGGTGTCCGTAATAAACCCTTTTTCAAAAGTTTGGCGCGAGTTGGTTACATGCAGTTGAAAAACATGCCCACCAGTTTCTATATCTACCCCAAAACCAATCGCATCATAGGTTTCAACCGATTGAATTGGATTAAATTGATAATAATACTCACCCGTTAGCGCAAAGCTTTGGTTTAGCTTAAACCGATAAGCAGCACCCAAGTACCCCACAGTATTATTATCTGCTGCTCTAGGTACCGTATTTAAGTGCACCATTCCTGGCATTAGTTGAAAGCTTAGCCGATGGCCAAATTTTCTAGATATCGTTAACTGATTAGTATAACCCATACGTTCGATAGTGGTTAGATCCTCTATTATTTGTACCGTTGGAATCGCAATTGTTGATAATAATACCAAACTCACTGGTGCATTTTCTTTACCAGATTTTTGCCTTAAAAATTTCCATTTCACAAAACCATCATAGGTTTTTTCATAAGTACTTCTCCCTATGCCGATGTTGATGATATCTGAAATTCCATATTCGAAACCGAGTCGCATATTGGCTTGGTCTAAACCAAAAAATTCTTCGATACCTGAATTTATAGGTCCAAATCTATGGTAGATTAAAAAATCGAGTTCGCCTTTGCTTTTAGTTTTTGTAGAGTGCCCATTTATAATATGAGTTCCTTTAAAAGCTGCCGTTGCATAATTTAGCACAGGTTCATCATCACCCAACATATCTAACAAATCATCTTGGGCGAATGAAGGGATTGCAATTAGAAATAAACCAGCTAATAGCAAGTTGCTTAGTAATATGTTAGAAAATGAGAAATTTGTAAAAGGGGGGTACCGGAACAAGCCTGGCACGGATTGTATTGTATTATTAATTTTCATCGGTAGGGTATTCGTAGTTTATGGTTATTTCAACAACTTCTGCAATTTTTTGAAACATCAGAGAAGGAACTTCCACTCCAAAGTCTTCTAAACGTACATTAAATTTGGCTGTTAGAATTAACCTGTTTTCCTCGAAAATAACATTTCCATTAACAATGATCTCCTTTGTTACACCATGTATGTTGAGTTTCCCTTTGGTTGTGGCTACCTCTAATGACTCCCCATTCCATTTTTCGATCAATCCTGAAAAACTTGCTTTTGGAAACTTTTCTGTCTCCATATACTTTTCATTAAAATGCTCTTGCATTAACAATTTCTCAAACTCAAACGAACTTATTGGAATCGAAAATGCGATGTTCCCATTAGAAGTATCTATCACACTTTTACCTTTTTTAGTGGTTGCAGCAATATCTTCTAAAGTAGCGCTTGAAAAAAAAGTAGTTATACTATTAGTTGAAGTTAATTTCTGAGCAAACAACGCGTGGCTGCTCACTACCAATCCTATTAGTAGTATTTTTTTCATAGATTTTGATTTAGTTTTCTTTAGCTCCATCATCCACCCAACAGGCAATAACATCAATTTCTTGTTGTGTTAAACTACCGTTTTTAGGCATAACTCCACTTTGTGTTCTCGAGCGAATGCCAGATGAGCTATTTTGGACATTGCTAAATATTGTAAAATTTGTTTGAGCGGTTGAACCGTCATGACAACCAGTGGTTGCACAGCTATTAGCAATTATTGGTTTTATAGTGGATGCAAAAGATATCCCCGTTGCTATGGTTTGAATAATAGAAAAATCACACCCTATTGCATCGGTAATTAATGCCTCATACTCGCCTGCTCCTAAGCCTGAAAATGTATCGGAAGTCTGGGTTGGGCCTCCATCTAATTTATAACTATAAGGCACTTCTCCCCCTACAGGAGTAATTGTAAAAGTGCCATTGGCGGTTCCACAACCCGAAACTGTAACCGAACCTATTGCCTGGAAGCCTCCTGTATTGCCAATGGTAATTTCTTTAGTAACAGAACAAGTCGCTTCATCAGATACTGAAATACTATAGTTTCCTGGTGTAAGATTATTAAAGTCACCACTTGCCGTGCTAGCCCCATTATCGATCGTAAACTTGTAAGGAGGCTGACCTCCAGTTGCCATTACTACTAATGAACCATTGCTTTGCCCACAAGAACCATTTGTTGTAATAAAAGTAAAATCTAAGATGGATACGGAGCAATCAACTTTGGGTCCTTCATCTAAACTATTGTTTATACAAGAATTTGATAGGATCAGTATTCCTATTAAATAAATAACTTTAAATTTCATGTTTTAGCGGTAGTAGATGAAAATTAACTAAAATTATTTTGATACTAAATTAAATAAAAAAAGCCACTCTTTCGAGTGGCTCTAATGTTGGCATAAACCAACAACTAACCTAACTTAGCTTTTACTCTTTCTTTTTTGTGCTTAATCCAAAAGGAGCATATAAAGGGCAAAAGCTTACTAAACTTGTAAGTGCAAAAATTACTGCCGCTACTACTAAAACAATTCCCAATGTACCTGTTACAATTCCTTGAAAATAAAGAACTCCCATAACTACAGCTAAAACTATTCTAATAATTCTATCTACTGATCCCATATTTGCTTTCATAATATCTAAAATTTTATATTTGATTACTGGTTATGATTCAAAGTTGATACATTAAACTATTTAAAACGGTAACTTTTGTCACCACTACCGAAATCCGTATTAATGCGCAGGCTTTCTTACAGCTCTTGACGAATTATGGCTTTTCATAATTTTCCAAGTACCTTCTTCCTTGTGTAACACAGAGGTTGCCGCTCCTTGCTTTTCGATTACCTTCTCTCCTTCTTTTAACACAATTACATACACATAGGTTTCTGTGCCAAATGCATAGTCACCATCTACAATTACATTCACTTTATAATTATTATAAGTAAAGGATTTAAAATGACTAAGTTCTGGTCCAATGTGGTGAGCTATATAATCTTGGTAAGACCCTTCAACTTTACCTGTTTCTAAGATTTCAGAATTGGCCGTAAAATATTTTGCGGTGCCATCTACATTTAAATTTTCCAATGCAGCTTTATAGGCTCTAAGTACTGTTTTAACTTGATCTTCATCTGTCTGAGCCATCACATTAGAGGCTGCAAAAAACATACTTAGTACTAGGGAATAAACGATAAATTTTTTCATTGTTTTTATTTTTATAAATTAAAATTTTATTTTTCAGCTTCCAGTGGGGTAGATTCTACTTTTTTTACCGATAACATGCTATTTCCTGAAGCTGACATACCAACATAACCAGCAGCCATTTCATCAGCATGCCCATGTGTTATCATTTTATCATTTAGATACCCCTTAAAATGAGAGCCCGCTGCAGTAACCGTTAACGTAAACCAATCTTTAGGCAATTCCACTTCTTTAGCATCTAAAATTTTCTCTTCTCCTTTTTCTACTCTTCCTAGGTTCATCATATTGCCTTTTAGGGCAACAAATTCATAATTATCTTTGTCAATGCTATGATGAATTAGTTTTACTTCGCCATCGTTTCCATCTAATTTAATAGTTGCTGTAACTCCTACATTTCCTTGTTTGCCATTAAACATGCAAGAAGATTTATCACCTTTTGGTGAGAACATCATTACATTATCTTCGCCATGTTTCATCATCATTACATTATCAGTTTTGTACGTCAACATGTCTTTCGACTCATCAGTTGCCATCCAAGTGAAAGCTTCACCCATCATAGATTCCGCCATTCCTTCACCATGTTCATGTTCATGTGACTCAACTTCGTGCGCTTCACCTTCGTCATGCTCATGTTCCATGTCGTCCATTTTTTGATCAGAGTCCTCATTATGTTCCATGCCTTCTGCATGTTCATGTTCTTCAGATTCAGAACTCGATGATCCACCACAAGAAACCGCAAAAACTAAGGTTAGTGCTATTAATGTGTACGAGATTTTTTGAATTGTTAATTTCATATTTGTTATTTGTTAATTGTTAATTGCTAATTGTTATTTGTTAATTGTTAATTACTAATTGTTATTTGTTAATTGTTAATTACTATTTGTTAATTGTTAATTACTATTTGTTAATTGTTAATTACTATTTGTTAATTGTTAATTACTATTTGTTAATTGTTAATTACTATTTGTTAATTGTTAATTGCTATTTGTTAATTACTATTTGTTAATTGTTAATTACTATTTGTTAATTGCTATTTCTGTACGCCCAGCCCATATTCAAATACAAGCCTTCCACCATACTCAGCTGTTTGACCTAAAAGCAAAAAGCCCCCTACTGCGAGTACTGCTAATATTATTTTAAATAAGATGCTTTCTTTTTTAAGGATAAACATTACACCATAATATATGCAAGTAAAGACTCCAAAATATATAAGTGTATAAAGTGCCCAGTTGGAATGTGTGCCAATGGCTACTTCTGCCTTTAAATTAAGCCCAATGCTATCCGCAGCTGACCTGCCAGAAATGAAGGAAACCAATGCTCCTAACGTTCCTAAAACATATAGGCTTAAAGTTGAATTGGTAATCCACTCGCGAGAATAGATTACGGCTAAAGCTGTTAACCCAACTGCAAGGGATAATAAGGCAATAGGAAAATGTATAATTAATGGGTGTATCCCTGGGGCCCATTCGGGTAATAATTCCATTATTTTTTTAGTTAGTGTTTATAATAAATTTTAGGCAAGCTTTCTCTTCTGCACAAAATTTGAAACGGTACAGCCTTCAATTTTTTTAAATTGCGAAGACAAATAATGTACGCTGCTATAATTAAGCATTACAGCTATTTCGCTAAGCGAAAACTCTCCATAACTAAGTAGCTGCTTTACACGCTCTATCTTTTGCCGTAAAAAGTAAGTTTCGATAGTTGTCCCCTCTTCTGAAGAGAATAATTTACTTATAAAACTATAATTCTTACCTACATTAACCGATAAATACTCAGATAATTTAGTGATAACTAACTGACTTTCAATTTTTTCTAAATATTCACGACAGAACAATTTAATCTGCTCTATGATTTTCTCATTCTTATCATATAGGAGCTCAAAGCCCAGCTCATTAAAATGGTCTTCTATTTGGCTGTGTTGCTTTGAATCAATTTTTCCTATTTCAGCATGACCAATTTCCAAAAACAGCAAATCTATATTTAGCTGAGTCAGCGTTTGCCTTACGACTATTTCGCACCGAGGGCACATCATGTTTTTTATATATAAGTGTTGAGTTTCCAATATATTATAATTAGAGATTTAAAAAATAAATTTAAATTCTAAGGGCAGTACACTCCTACCCCAATACGGTATTGGAACTCAATTAAGAAAAGACTGGATTAGCACTCGGATGCTGAATCCATCCAGAGGAGGTGGAGTATCATATTCGTGATATATGATTTTTATTGATTGATATAAAGAAACAATTTTGCTTGAAATAGAAATTTCTCCCTGTAAAAAGTATTTTACACTTACACGGCTATTTTTTATTATTTTATTATATAAGGAAGATTCTAATTGACTTGTAACATCATCGCAACAGGGATCATCTTGATCAGCATCAGAAGTCGAATCAGCGTGATGATGACTATGATCATGTTCGTCTTTATTACTGACATCATTGCTTTCAATAGCATGGCTATGAGCTAGATTGGGAGCATATTCTATTATCTCTAAATCACATAATGCTTTCGTTGCAAACACAGCTACAAAAGCAGTAAAAAAGAATATGGCAAAATAGGCAATATGTCTACTACTCCAATTAATCATGCTTAAATATAAAACACTTCTAGCTATTTAATCTTTTTTTAATCGCTTTTTCCACTTTCGTACCGTTGGTGAAGAAATGTAGAACAGAACGAATCCACTTAATACCGTAATTAGGCCTAACACAGAAAATGCCTGTAATAATTTATTGCCAAATTGATCACGCCCTTCAAAATCCATGGTATGCAACATCCACAAAAAATCGAATGTACGCCAAGTATCATGTCGTACTGCTTCAAACGTACCTGATGTAGCTCCTACATAAATAGCTGGAGAATCAGGATGGTCAAAAAAGATGGCCCAAGCAGGTAGTGGTTTTTCTCTGTACTCACTATGTTTATCGACCTCTGTAATATACTCTACTCGATCAATTTTACTTTCAGGAATGTATAAAGACTCTGCAATGGCGATGGCTTCTTCTTTAGATAGCTCACTTCGTAAATCACCTTTTTGTCCATCAGCCAAAGCTATATTCACTTTTTCTCCCTCTGCTTTATCATTGGATAAATAAGTGATTCGGTATGTTGGTTTACCTAGAACGTTTATCACCTCCAAATTTATAATAGAATCTACTTTGCTCTTTTGTTTTAATTGAGCTAATGCATTATCAGGAGAAACAAGGTTGATATTTCCTGTTAGTAAAGGTGTATGGTTCCGTAAATGATCTCCATGCACTTTATCTATATTATTCCAACTAAAATAAAGTCCACCAAATGTCCAGAAGACAAATTGAATACCGAGAAAAAGACCTAGATACCTGTGACTTTTACGTAATAAATAATTGCTATTCTTCTTCATATAATTAATCTAATTAGCAAACTGACGTTTAAGTAGTTGTGCATTTATCGCTACAATTATGGTGCTCATACTCATAAACACTGCGCCTACTGCTGGCCCCATTACTATATCATAGGCATAAAGTGCCCCTGCTGCCAATGGAATTGCAAAACTGTTATAGGCCGTAGCCCATATTAAGTTTTGAATCATTTTTTTATAAGTAGCCTTACCAAAAGAAATAAGTTTTGAGATATCTTTAGGGTTACTATTTACTAAAATAATATCGGCTGTTTCTGCCGCTACATCTGTACCGGAACCTACAGCAATTCCAACATCTGCTTGTGCCAATGCAGGGGCATCGTTAATTCCATCACCTGTCATAGCCACAAACTCGCCTTTTTCTTGTAACTCTTTAACAATCTGTACTTTTTGGTGGGGTAACACTTCTGCATAATAACCATCCAAACATAGTTTATCACTTACTGCTTTGGCTGTTTTTTCGTTATCGCCAGTGGCCATTAATACGGTAATACCTTCTTTTTTAAATGCAGCTACTGAGCCAAAAGACTCCTCTCTGATCTCATCCTCCAAAGCAATAAACCCTGCCAACTCATCATTTAATAATACAAATACAAGTGTTTCAGCCTCATTTCCAAAAATATTTTCAGGGATCTCAATTTTTGCTTCTTGCAAATATCCTGGGCTAACCACCGCAATAGATTGCTCGTTTATGATTCCTTCTACGCCCTTGCCCGTTATGGCAATGAATTTTTCTACTTGAGTAATTTTTAAATTTAACTCTTTGGCCTTGTTCATAATACCAACTGCAATTGGGTGTTCAGAGTTTTGCTCCAGTGCAGCTACCATCGCTAACATTTCATCGTTAGAAACACCTTCTTTTACTGAGTTATACCTAGAAACACCAAAATCGCCTACTGTTAGAGTACCCGTTTTATCAAAGAGCAAAACAGATATTTTTCTAGAGTTTTCAAATGCAGTTCGGTTTCTAATTAACAACCCATTTTGTGCAGAAAGTGCTGTGGAGTTGGCCACCACTAAAGGCACTGCCAAACCCAATGCATGTGGACATGAAATAACCATAACCGTTACCATTCTTTCAAGTGCATACACAAATTCGAAACCTAAAACCAACCATACACCCAGCGTTATAAAACCCGCAGAAAGAGCGATGTACGTAAGCCATTTTGCAGCTCTGTTTGCTAAATTTTGTGTTTTAGATTTGGCTTTTTGTGCATCTTGCACAAGTGTTATTACTTTGTTTAGGTAGCTGTCCTTTCCTGTAAATTCAACTTGTACTTTAATGCTTCCATTACCATTTAATGATCCTCCAATAATCTTATCACTGGCTATTTTCTTAACTGGTTTTGATTCACCCGTAAGCATAGATTCGTTTACATAGCTTTCGCCATCTACTATAATACCATCAGCAGGTACTTTTTCTCCCGGTTTTATCACGATGGTATCACCTTTTAATAAATCTTCGATTTTAACCTCAATAACATCATTTTCTATTACTTTATGAGCAGATGCGGGCATCATACTCACCAGTAACTCTAATGATTTAGAAGCTCCCAAAATAGATTTCATTTCTATCCAGTGCCCCAGTAGCATTATATCAATTAACGTAACGAGCTCCCAAAAGAACATTTTTCCTTCTAAGCCAAATACAACCGCAGAGCTATAAAAATAAGCAACAGATATGGCAACCGCAATTAAGGTCATCATACCTAAGTTTTTACTAAGTAGCTCTTCTTTAAGTCCTTTTAGAAAAGGCAGTCCTCCATAAAAAAATACAATGGAAGACATACCGAATAGCGCCCAATTACCCCACGCATAGGTAAGGCTAAAGTTAAAAAAACTTTGAATCATTGGTGATAGAGCCAAAACAGGAACAGACAATACCAAAGAGATATAAAAGCGTTTTTTAAAATCATCAATCATCATTTTATGATGATCGTGGCCAGCACCATGTGTACCATGATTAGCAGATTGGCTATGATCCATTTTATGATCTTCAACTCCCTCACCTGAGGAATGGTGATTGTTAGCATGCTCGTGCTCTTCCATAGAATTATTACTTAATATTTTTATTGAGGATTGTTTGCAATACCTGCACTTTTATTTCTTTGAGGTTTCTGGGACCTATATTATTTAAGTGCAATGTTTCTTCATCAATACTAAAACTATACCCAAGCATGCACGATATGTACCCGCCTCCGCCTATATGTTGTAATTCTGCTAAACCTTTAATCGGAAGTGTAGCATTATCTTGAAATAACATACCAGAAAATTCGAAATTTAAGGTAGCATGATTGCTCGTTTCAATATGATCTGTTTCAAAACGTCCTTTCAGTTCTATTTCATTGTCCTTTCTTCCAAACCCCAAATCGGGTTTAAATCCATTTTCTGTATTTATAAGTGATTCTATTTTCAATTTTGATAAAAACTCGGCATTATCATTATCCAATTGTACATGCAAATGCTTGCTTTGTAACTGAACAATGGAATCACCATAGTCAAATTCAACAACCACTGTCGCTCCTTTGTATTCATAAAGTTCTTGGCCATGCACATAGGATATCCCCAAAGCATAAAGTATAAAAAAGAAAGAATAATATTTAAAAGACAGATAGCTCATTATTTCTGAATTAGCATTTACTTATTTAACTTTTGCTTGATTTTATTATACCGATTAAACTTATTCTGCAGATAAGTTAAGGGCCCAATTAAAACTGTTTCTCCATCACCAGTTGAAAGTTGCTTGGCGTATTTACTAACTATAGGTAAGGCCAGTGTTGTGTTTCCTTCAGGAATGTCTAAACTAAGAATTTCGTGCTTAAATTGTTCAAGATTTTGGAAACCCATGATGGTGACTGTATTTAACCATACAGCATCAGTTACCATTACTACATCAATTGAATGATCAATAAATTCTTCATTTTCCTTGGCTGCATATATATAATCTTGGTGTTCGGCAGTGGAAAATACGATGGTATCTGACTTACTCATCTTAATAGAAAAAGATCCATCTTGCTTGCTAACCGCTCCATGCCCTTGGCTTTTGTTAAATACTATTACTAAGGATAGTGTACCATTTATTGGATGAATGCAATTGACCTTTCCACTTAATAAAATAGTTGATTCAGCACTTTTTTTGGTACTCTCTTGGGCTAGTGAAATAGTAGCATTAAAGCCTATAACAAAGACCATCACAAAACTAATTATTAATTTTTTCATTTATTTTAGACTTTAATGCTATTAAAACTTACTAACTTTTGCTCTTGAATTTTTTATAATTTTCTTCAGAAGCAAAGTAATAAACCGCTCCTGTTTCTTCTGAAGCAAGTACTATATAAGCCTCCACTTTATCCACCTTTTCATTTGTTAGTGGATCTACTCCATACCTATATTGTTCAGAATCCTGTAATTTACTTACACAATTTTCGCAGCATCCATAATATATTTTATCTCCCACAGGCACAGGAAATTGTTTTCTGCCCATAAAGGCATCATTTACCATACACACTAATTCAGCTGGAATGCTTTCCGTGCTTTCTACTGCATTTTCTTTGTTTGCCTCATTCAGAGCTCTGATATTATTGGTTGACTCTATTTCATTTACAAGGTCAACTGTTTTCTCTTTTGGTTGTTCGCAAGAAATACTCACCAAAATTACCAATACTACTATTAATGTTGATTTAATTATTCGTGTCATAATTATTTGTTTAGTACCTGCGAAGAGAGTGGAGAATTAATGCATGCAATAATTCCATTTGAGTACTCTCTTCCAGGATTTTTATTTTAGTTTATTAATTATTTTTATCTTCACCTGCATCTACAATTATTGGTATTCCATCTTTTCCAATTGGAACAAAGAAAAACTTGGCATTATTACTTGTTGATAATTTATCCTGTACTTCCAGTGCCTTAAACTGTAAGTATAAAGGTGTTAACCCAGCATCAATTATCTGTTGTGCATCCCGTTGTCCTCTGGCCAAAGTCCTCTGAATTTCAGCGTCTTTAGCCGCGATCTTCAATTCATAGTCTTTTTGCTCAATAGCCTGCTCTACAGCCAATTTTCTATTTACAGCAGACGTAACAATTTTTGGATATGTTATATGATCCACGGTAACATTATCAAATTGTAGATGTTTGCCTTTTACCTTCTCCAAAAGGTTTGCAAATATTTCATCTTCAATTATAGGGCTCTTTGGAGATACAACCGAGTACTTATAACCTGAAAACACGTTTCTGGTAATACTTACAAATTCAGGCCTAACAATTCTATTATAATAATCTCCTCCTACTTCTAATTCTAATAAAGGCAATTCGTCTCTATTGGGCCTTAGCGTAACAGAAACTGTCAGATTGATATGAAGTTCATCTTCTGTAAGTATAGCAACATTTTCGCTGTACGTTTGCCATTGTAAATTATATTTAACCATACTTGTCCAGGGCCAATGCCATACCACACCATCATCATATATTTTTTCGGTCTTAAGCCCTTTAGCCCAATTATTGTTTTTCATTGACATCTCTCCTGGTTTAATAACCGAACAAGCTGACAAGACAAATACAAATAATAACATATATATACTTAATTTCAAATATTTATTTTTCATGACTTTGTTATTTAAATAAGTTTAAAATTTATTTGATTAAGTTTAAACTTAATCAAATAAGCATGGCAGAATACTGCCAGCTCACTCTAGCTTATTTAAAAACTACATCAGAAAAACTTCACCTTGAAGGTAAATTTCGATATTAACAAATGGAAGAAAATAAGAGGATGCTCTCTTAACTTTTACATATTGAGTAAAATCAATACTAGGCAAAGAAAGCTTAAGAAATTCCGTCAGGCTGACAGACCGAGTAAGGGTAATTTTAGCTTTAACAATTTCCATTGTCCTCTCTGAGGAAAATACAATAAAGTCGTCTTCGCATGAATTGTCACCCATAGCCATACCCGAATCACAACAATTTCCAAAATGAGGTAAAAGGAAGATATTGACCATTCTACCTTCACAATAATGCTTATCCAGTGTAAAACCACTACTGGTAATAAGCAATATTAATGACAATAATATGGGTATCTTCCTTTTCATTTTTATTTACTAAAGTTACAACCAACAAGCTAAAAATCTATTACATAATTTTACCCGATAGTTATAATATTATGTATTTTAAGAAGCTTGCAACTAAAAATATACACCTTACTTATTTAGTTGATTACTTCCTTAGTTGAACCACATGTTAGCATCATACTTCCAAAATATGGGTTTTTGATTTCTTCACTGTTAGTTAACCAACTAGATTTTTTCATAGGACAGAAATGGTAGTAAACCGTTTCGCCTACACCAAAAGATTTAATCGACTTATACAAACCATCAGAAACCCCAGCAAAAGATGTACGCTGCTCTGCTATATCATTTGAAACACTAATGGCTGTTAACCCTGAATTTATGAGTTTCATGTGACCCATCCATGCCATGTGAGCATCTCCCTTAAGCAGGCTCATATCTACATTATTCATCTTGTTACTCATGGTAGCGGCATATGTTTTTGCTTTGCTTGCATCTCCAGCTACAAATGCATTATTAAGAGCTAAACTAGCCTGATACACTTCATTTAATTGCGATTGAAAATCAGTGCCTACTTCATAATGCATCATTTCTCCATCATTATGAGTCATATTATTATCATGGCTCATATTATTTTTTTCATGATTCATACCATTTTTCTCGTGGTTCATATTACCATGAGGATGATCTTGTGCTATTAGGCTCATTGGTAAAGCCAAGATTGCTAATGCTAGTACTGCTCTTAATTTTTTCATTGTATTATTCATTTTGTTTTATAGTTACCTAGTTAATTGTCATCCTTAATTTACCTCAAGATCTTAAACATTTCATTTTTTAAAATTCTTGAATTAAACTTAGAATGACATTTTCAATATTATTTTAACGTTTCTTTCGTTTCACCACAGGTTAGCATTGCTTCGCCTAGATATGGATTCTTGATTTCTCTATCCAAACTCAACCAATAGGCACCTTCGCTATCTTTGGCCATCGGACAGAACTGGTAATACATATTTAATCCGGTTATTTTAAACATTGTAATTGTTTTATAAAGCCCATCCGATAAATCAGAGAATGCAAGTCGCTGTTCTTCCACATCTGAAGATTTTATAATTTTATCAACTGCACTGTTAATTGGCTTCATCATATCCATCCACATCATGTGGTTATCCCCTTTCAACAAATCCATCTTCACATTGCCCATCGCTTTCTTAACAACCTTTGCGTCACTAGCTGCCCTTTTAGCATCAGAGGCAATAAAATCATTTTTTAACGCAATATATGCTGTTACAACATCAGAAATCTGTGCACTAAATTTAGGATCAACTCCCATATCCATTTCCATGGATGCCCCCTCTTCAGCATCATCCTTTTCTACTTTCTTTTCTTTCTTCTTGGAATCTCCTCCCATGTCCATTCCGGCCATACCACCCATAGATTGCTTGCTACCTGATGGATTCATCATGCTTTTTTCACCTTTAAGCTGTGCGGCTGCATCAATTTTAAATACCCCATTCGTGGCAACAATTTCACCATCATTTAACCCATCCAGTACCACGTAAGCATTTCCTGCATCGGCACCAAGGGTAATTTCTGTAAACTTGAACATATTTTGGTGATTATTTGTACGCACATACACTACCGCTTTTTTCCCACTCCATAAAACAGCAGATTTTGGTACAAGTAGCTGATCTCCACTACCCGGCAACATTGTTTTTAAGGAACCGGATGCGAGCATTTGGGGCTTTAACAAGTCTTTCGGATTATTTAACTCAGCACGAACCCCAGCAACCCGTGATTTGGCGTTTAGCACAGGATCGATAAATGTAACTGTACTTTCAAACGCCCTCGAAGGAATAGATTTGATTTTAAATTTTATTTTATCTCCTAATTTTATCCATGGAATATCGTTCTCATAGGCATCAAACATTACCCAAACATGGCTCAGGTCAACAATTTCAAAGAGAGAAGTTCCTTCTTTTACATAATCGCCTAACGACACCATTCGCATGGTAACGGTACCTGTTAAAGGTGAAAGCACATCAAAATAGAACTGTACATTTCCGGAATTAACGATCTCATCAATTTGATTTTCGGTTAGATCCCAAAGTTTAAGTTTGTTGCGTGCTGCCGTATAATAACCTGGATTAGATTCCTGAAACTTGAAAGCTTCAAACAGTTCTCTTTGGGCAGTAACTAAATTAGGGGAATATATTTTGGCCAGCACCTGACCTTTTCGAACCTTTTGTCCTGTGAAGTTGACAAAGAGTTTTTCTATTCTACCAGGAAACCTTGAAGTTAACTCAGAAATTCTACGTTCATCTGCCATCACTTTACCAGGCAAATAGATTTCCTTATAGGGAATTTTATTCTCTACTAATGAAGTAGATACTTCAGCGATCTTCATGGCTGTATTAGAAAGCTTAACCGTGTAATCACCCCCTTCTTCATCGCCACCTTCTTCGTCAGTCGAAACAGGGATTAGTGTCATTCCGCAAATCGGGCAACTACCTGGTTTTTCAAGTCTAAGATGTGGGTGCATAGCACATGTCCATAACGTTCCTGGAACATGATCCATGGCTTCGTGATCCTCAGCTGATATTTCCGTTTTGTTTGTTCCTGCATTATCATCACCTCCAAAAACCAAACTACCGGCAACAATACCAATTATAAAGATAATTGCGAGGGATAGCAGGAAGTGCTCAGACGACCAGTTTTTAATTTTATTTAATAAATTATTCATATTCCTTATCGTTTATTTTTTTAATATTTTTATTTCTTTCCTGTTAAATAGGTAATAAAGGCAACTGCTGTGTTCTGATCTGCCCGTGCTTTTTCAAGCTCGAGTTCATAGGTAAGCAATTGACGATCCATACGCAGTACTTCCTCAAAGTCTTTGCCCATAGAAGTAAACTCCGCAAGCAAAATATCAAGAGACTGGTTGGCCAAGCGCATTAAATGAGCAAAGAGTTCCACTCTTCGTTGGGAATCGAGGTAATCTCTATATCCTTTTTCAAGTTCAGTATTCAACTGGTTAACCCTATCTTCTTTCTGCTGAACAACCGATGTTTTTAATAACTCCTTCTCTTTTACCATCGCTTTATACTTTTTTCGGTAAAGTGGCACTTGTACTCCAATTTGAGGAAATATGAGCGCATCTTGTCCATTTCCTGAAAAGTCTGGAATATCATTTCGTTTACCCACATTAGTATAGGCCAATCCAAGGCTAAATGAAGGCAGCCCCTTTTTTCGAGCAACTTCGATTTCACTGTTTAGAGCACCTACTTCAAAGTCAAACTTTTTCAAACTAGGGTTCTGAACAATAATAGAATCAAGCAGTATAGCTTTCGCCTCTTCAAAATCGATCGTTGGTAGCGAATCCGGAATTTCTATGGTAAGCAAAGAATCTATGTTTAACAATTCAATAAATTCTGCTAAAACAGGCTCGCGCGTATCCTTAAGATACTTCAGTTCATTATCAAGCTCGGCCAAATCCATTTCAACACGTAGCAAATCAACTGCACTACCTGTTCCTGCTTCAAGCCTTACATTGGCTAATCCTTTAAAAGACTCCAATAACTCAATGTTGTCATCGGTAATCCTGATGGCCGCTTCAAGTACATAAAATTCATAATAGGTAGATCTTACATTAAAAAACAGCTTGTTGCGCTCTTCCTCAAATATCTCAAACCTACTTTTTGCAAGTTCTGCAGCTGCATTTTCCTGATCAGCGAGCTGACCAAACCAAGGAAAAGCCTGACTTATGGCTACCCCCGCATTCGTAGGCCCAACACGTGTTTCTGTAGGACTGGTAAAAATATTAAACAGCACCTTAGGATCAGGCAAAGCTTTTGCCTGAGGTAATCTTTCCATTGCTGCCAAATACTGGCTAAATATCGATTTCAATAATGGGTTGTTCTCTGCTGAAATCTGTAAATACTTATCCAGTGGACTATTAACAGCTAACGTATCTAATGAATTTGTCTGTTGCTGGGCTACTACTACCTGCATACCATTTAGTATGCTAAGTAGTAGTACCGTTATATATATATTAATACTTTTCATTTTACTCATTAATTAGTGATTCTGCTTTTTGATTCTTCGTAACTACACGTTCCTGCCACATAGCATAAAGTACAGGTACTACGAACATGGTCATAACCTGAAGAAGCATGCCACCAAAGGATGGTATTGCCATGGGTACCATAATATCAGATCCTTTACCTGTGGAGGAAAGCACAGGAATTAGTGCAATTACGGCCACAGCTGCCGTCATCATGGCGGGGCGAACCCTATTTGTGCCAGCATGCAGTATAGCTGTTCGTACGGCTTCTATTGTATGTGGTTTTTCTTTTTCAAAGGTTTGTTTAATGTAGGTTCCCATAATTACACCATCATCAGTGGCAATACCAAACAAGGCAATAAACCCTACCCAAACCGCCACACTCAGATTAATGGTATGCATTTGGAAGAGGTCTCGCATTTCTACATCGGCAAGAGAAAAATTCATAAACCAATCTTGTCCATATAGCCATATCATAATAAACCCACCGGAAAAAGCCACAAATATTCCTGAGAATACCATCAATGTGGGTTGTACCTTACCAAACTGGAAATACAGGATCATAAAAATTGCAATCAGTGATATAGGTACTACAATTGCCAAACGCTTGGTAGCCCGTATTTGATTCTCGTAATTTCCGGTAAATTTATAAGTTACATTGGGTGGGAGCATAAACTCGCCACTGGCCATTTTTGCTTCAATCAAACGTTGGGCGTCTTCCACAACATCTACCTCAGCAAAGCCTATTTTCTTATCAAATATTACATAGCCGTCAAGAAAAGTATCTTCGGCCTTAATAATTTGTGGCCCTCTTCTATAGGTAACCGTAGCTAATTCTGCCAGCGGAATTTGAGCTCCCGAAGGTGTAGGTATTAACACTTTTTTTACATCTTCCGGGTTGTCCCTGAATTCACGGGCATAACGTACTCTAATTGGGAATCGCTCTCTACCTTCAATGGTAGTAGATAACTGAATACCTCCTATGGCCACTTCAATGTAGTTTTGAATATCCTTCATGGTTAATCCATAACGAGCAATTTCATCACGATCAACATCGAATTCAAGGTAGGGTTTACCCACTATTCGATCGGCAAAAACCGAAGATCTTTCAATACTGGGTACTTGTTGAAGTATTTTTTCTAATTGTAACCCTACTTCTTCAATTATCTCCAAATTGGGGCCAAATACTTTGATACCAATGGGTGCTCTCATCCCTGTAGAAAGCATAATGTTTCTAGTTTCAATGGGCTGTAGTTTTGGAGCTGATGTTACTCCAGGTATATTAGCCGCTTTGATAATCTCTTGCCATATATCATCTACTTTATTAATATGAGATCGCCATTGCCTAAAATACTTTCCTTTCTTTGCATCCTCCACAAGATGTTCCCTCTCAATAAGGCGAAATGGATCTGTTACAGGATTATAGAATGACCCATCATGAAGCTCAAAAGCATTATCCTTATTTACTTTAAAGCGAATCCTATGGCCATTTTCATCCACCATATATTCCTCTTTGTATAAAATCGTATTTTCAAACATGGAAATAGGTGCCGGATCAAGTGCTGAATTTACACGTCCCCATTTTCCTACAACCGATTCTACTTCGGGAATGGCATCTACATAAGAATCAAGTTTACGAATAACATCTATGTTTTCTTCCACACCTGAGTGAGACATGGTTGTAGGCATTAGTAAGAAAGAACCTTCATTTAAAGAGGGCATAAATTCTTTACCAACACCAGGTATTTTTTCGTTCAAATATTTCCAAGAATCTGTCTCACGCATATCCCAACTAATCGCATTGGCACCTGTCGCAACAAACCCAAACATTTTATTAAATCCTTGCCATGTGGTAACTCCAAATACAACAATAAATATGGGAATGGATAAAAATGTCCATTTATTTCTTAAGCACCAACCCAATACAACCGGATAAAAATGTACAATCATTAATAGAAAACCGAGTATGGATGATATTAAGGTTAATGCAAACATATAATTTACAAATAAACTATTTTGCGCTCCAAGCGGCATCCAGGCCCTGGTTAAAAAATAAACCATCGTCATAAGGATAACCCCGGTATTCACACGGGTGGTCCATGCTTTGTATTTTTCGGGTATGCTCGATTCAAAGAAGTTATTGATTCCAAATAATATTAATGCAATAGATGGTAAAACACTTGAGTATAAGATGAGGAAAGTAACCCCTAACCCGGCAATAACTACTGCCCATACTTTTTTAGATTTTTCTTTATCGAATCGAACAGAAAAAACTGTATGAGCCAAGGCAGGTACTAAAATTAAACCCAATACCAAAGTACTTAACAAAGCAAATGTTTTGGTGAATGCCAATGGTTTAAATAGCTTTCCTTCCTGCGCTTGCATAGCAAATACAGGCAGAAAACTTACGATGGTAGTTGCCAGGGCAGTCATAATAGCAGAGGCTACTTCAACTGAAGCATCGTAGATTACCTTTAGTAATTCAGCCCCTCTTGCATCTTCGTTTTCAGGCATTTCGAGATGTCGAACAATGTTCTCGACAAAAATCACCCCGACATCGATCATGACCCCTATGGCAATGGCAATTCCTGAGAGTGCAACCACATTGGCATCCACACCAAAATATTTCATGGTAATGAATGTCATAAGCACGGCTATAGGTAGAAGAGTTGAAATGACAATGGATGCTCGAATGTTCATAACAAGTACAATTACTACAATGATACTTATGAGTATTTCGTGCTCCAGTGCTTCTTCCAAAGTACCCAGGGTTTCTTTAATAAGCCCAGACCTATCATAAAAAGGAACTATCGTAACTTTAGATACCGTTCCATCGGCCAATGTTTTAGAAGGCAAGCCCGGAGAAATTTCTTCAATTTTTTTCTTTACATTTTGAATAACTTCTAATGGATTTGCTCCGTAACGAGACACTACCACAGCACCGGTAGCTTCTGCGCCTCCTTTATCAAGCCCCCCTCTTCTGGTTGCAGGGCCAAAATTAACAAAGGCTACGTCTTTAATACGAATGGGTGTATTGCCGTTTACAGTTACCACCGCTTTTTCTAAATCATCAAGGTTTTTTATATAACCAAGCCCCCTTACCAAATATTCGGCACGGTTAAATTCCATGGTACGGGCACCTACATCCAAGTTACTTTTACGTACGGCATTCATTATTTGTGCCACCGTTACGTTGTATTCTCGCATGGCATCAGGATCAATATCAACCTGATACTCTTTTACAAAACCACCGATAGCGGCAACCTCTGATACTCCTTTTGCAGAAGTGAGGGAATAGCCAATATAAAAATCCTGTAAGGTTCGTAGCTCCTGTGGATCCCATCCTCCTGCTGGTTCGCCCGTTTCAGGGTTTCTTCCCTCTAAAGTGTACCAATATATTTGGCCTAGAGCTGTAGCATCCGGCCCCAATGCAGGTTGCACCTCACTAGGTAACATTCCTGCGGGCAACGAATTGAGTTTTTCAAGGATCCTTGTCCTACCCCAATAAAATTCGATGTCATCTTCAAAAATTAAATAAATTGTTGAGAGTCCAAATATGGAGCTACTTCGAATTGTTTTTACCCCGGGTATTCCTAATAAAGCCGTAGTTAGCGGATAACTAACCTGATCTTCGATATCCTGCGGTGATCGGCCCATCCAGGTAGTAAATACGATTTGTTGATTTTCTCCAATATCAGGAATGGCATCTACAGGAACTGGGTCACGTGGAAACCAGTCCATTTGCCAGTTAAATGGTGCAACCGAAACTCCCCACCCCACAAAAATTAGGATAATAAGGCCTGTAACAAGCTTATTCTCCAGAAAGAATTTTATAAATTTATTTAGCATATTAGTTCTTATTTATTATTAAAATTGGCCATAACATTTTTACACAGGATGTTATTTTTTTTAACCACCCTATAAAAAGTATAGATAAAATATAAAATTAGTTTTCGTGATTGTGATCATCGCCCGCGGCTTCTTCTGTCTCATTGAGAACGAGCATCATTCCGCATTTAGGACATTCTTCACCCTCTTTACCTGTGATTTCAGGGTGCATAGGGCATGCAAATATGGATTCTGCCATGTTTTCATGGTCGTGCCCATCCATATCGTGTTGCTCAGTTGAATCAGACTCATTCGAGCCACTTCCTGAACAGCTTATAAAAAAGGTGCTTGCCGCAAAAAAAGCAATTATTGTCCCAATTGTTAGTATTGAAATTTTCATTTTCTTTAAATTTTATATTATGATGTTTTATTTAAGCTTAATTCAGAACACGAATATACAATTATGTTCTAATAGGTCATAATTGACCAAAATACGCATAATTAAAACCTAAAGAAGAAAAGATTGAACCTTGGTATAGATATTAGGTTCAGAAGGGGGCGGATTGATAACCGCATAAAATTTAGGTGTGAAATTAAATTCTGATTGAACTAAATTCGTAGCAAAATACGGGGCTGCAACCCAACTAATTATTGGAGTCAACTCAATACTTGCCACTACCAACATCAATGGGCTGTCAACGTTAACATGCTGATGCTCGTCAGAACACGCATTCGTATTCATTGGCATATCGGTATCACAGCAACCTTCTTCTCCATGAGGGAGGATAGAAGTTGCCACCAACTCATTTTCGCAATAATGCCTATGCACTGTTACCCCAATGGTTGAAACCATTAGAAGAGCTGCGAAAGATATGGTAAGTAGTTTTCTCAAAATTTATTCTGCAATAGTAATCAGTTTTAAAATTAAACTGTTAATGAAATTAAGAAAATATTTTATACAATATTGATTTCCAGGTAGAAACTCATTTTAACCGAAGTTCGATGTAATATAATACCAAAAATCGCGCATACATCATTTAGAGGCTTTTTCTCAATTTAAATTAGCACATAAAATAGGCCGTGGAGTCTCAAATGAAAAGATTCCACGGATCTTCCTCCCCAATTTTTTTCAAGAGCCTCTGAGTGACGGTTTTGTTTTTTTGAATGGAAGCATTATCTAAAGTCGAACTCAGGTTTTTACATAAAAAAAGCCGTCCCAAATGATATTAGGACGGCAAAATATTTGATTTAGATTACTTTAAGCGTATCGATTAATTTTCAGGATGATATTGCTCATGTGCTAGCATTAATGAATCCATTAATTCAAGGTTGTCTTGGCTACACATTTGCATGTTAAAACCACTTCCCATCATTCCGTTTCCATTTCCACTTCCCATCATATTACCAGCGCCATTTAAAGAACCTCCTCCGTTCATTCCACTACCCATTGACCAATTACCACTGTTATGGTCATCACCACTATTGCTATGACTGTACATCATATGACCAGCTTCAAAAGTTGAATCGTTTTGATGAAAAATAGCATCATAATCAATACAAGTCTGGTCATCCGTTATGCCTGTGCTTTCTATGTAGTTTGCCAGTGAGTTATTGGCCTCAAGGGCTCCTGAGTAAGAAGTTTCCATTGCTTGCAAAGCTGCAATATCTGTACTTGAAATCACATCGTTCATAAAAATGCTGCACGCAGAAGCTGTTAGAACAAAACCAGCTAATAAAAAAATGTTAATCGTTTTCATAATTTTGTATTTTAATTTTTAAGTTGAACTTATTAGTTCGTTTGACATCCTTTATTTAAAAAGGTTTAATCCGAAACATAAAATTTTTGAAAAAAATTACGACTCAGAATAAATTAACTAAAATACGTTATAAAAGAAAGGACTGAACCATAAGGAACACCTTAGATTCGGCCAAAGGACGTATAGCATCCTTAAAAACATTAAAGTTTAGAGGTTGATGAGCGATTGCTAATGTATTAAATTTAATAGGCTGTATAAGTTCAAATGTAGGCTGGCTACTAATGGAGGCTTGAGCTAAATTAAAATTACCAATGAGTGAATAAAACGTAGTTACTTCTTTACAACAGTCATCGTCCATTGGGATAGGGCATGCACAGGAATTACTAGAATCTATTCCAATAGATGTGATTGCCAGAGAATCGTGACAATAATGTTCACTTATTGATAATCCTATCGTGGATCCCATTAAAATGGCAATCAATATAAATGGCACTATATGTTTCAAAGTTTTCAATACTTATAAATAAAAAAACTGTTCTCCACAAAGAAGAACAGTTTTAGGCATTTTTAGTGTGATTGCAAGCACACTAAAAAATGATTTTTATCAAGTTTGATATTCTTAATTCGCGGATTGCAAGAAATCAACTATTTTATCAGTTTCTACAGCTGTTAAATTAGCTCTAACACGCATATGTAAACCAATGGTTTCCCAATCAGTATTATTATAAGCAGCAGGTGAAGGGGTAGCATGGCATCTTACACAGTTTTCGCCCCATAATTGAGCACCTGATTTCATTGCAACTTTGCTTGAAACACAACTAGAAGCAAGGAATAATCCAACCCCAAGTGGTAGCAAAAAGACAAGTAATGTTTTTATATTTTTCATTTTTAAATAGTTTTAAATTAAAAGCCTAGAGCCCAGTGAACAAATAATCCATCTGTTTGAATCGATTCTCCCTCAGCAACACCATGGCCGCCCGCTTGATTGGTACTTTGATAACTAAGTTTTAACAGGGTTCTCCAGTTCACATAATAATTTAATGCTACTGACCACTGTTTAGATTCTTGTTCCCATTCGGCTCCTTCTGGAGCATTAAATGCAGAATAACGATACGCTAACTCAAAGTTTTTAACAACATCATTACCAGCCATAGAAGGTCTGTAGCTAATCTGTCCGAAATAAGCACTACTGCTATTTTCAAAAGTGTATTCTTCTAAAGTAATATTTCCTAGTCCATCATCCTCAGGCTCAAAATAAGTAGCTTCATCCACATTAGTAAGGTTATATTGGCCTTTAATATCAATTATACCTTTTACTGCGCTTACCTGGCGTACAAAAGAGAGATCAACTGCATATAACATAGCACCTGTACCACTGTACAAAGGATCATCTGCGTTTCCAACTGCACCACCATAAACTGATCCACCAATTTCTAAAGAAGAGTTAGAAAGAGGCAGAATAGCTAAACGTCCACCATAGCCTTTTTTGCCATTATTATCTTCGAAATTATTAAAGATTAATTGACCTGCCTCATCTGGCTCATCTGGGTTTCCGTCTGCATCTAAACCTGAGTTTAAGCGAGGTCCATTTGTCACATACCCACTATAGGTAACTTTCATGCTTCCTACTGGGATAGCACCACGAAGTTCAACTCCAATGCCAGAAGCAGGTGAAATGCCCCCATGACCAAACCCTAACGGTGCATTGGCAAATTTATTAATCCATGAAGGGTGAAGTCTTTCAATAAAGGTACCGAATGGAAGTAGCATTTTACCCATTCGAATAGTCATATAATCATTTAATAAATATGACATGTTAGCGTATTCAAACCCAATTTCTAGTTGGCCATCTTCGAAAGCAAATTCTAACTCTGATTCAAATAATAAGCGATCACCGTGCTTAAAAATAAATAATGGGTTAAACGTAGTTCCTACAAAAGAAGACTCCGCTTCGTCTCCAACTTTTTGGTAATTTAAACCAGCATGTGCATAACCACGCACCATAAACTGAGTTTGACTAGCCTTATAGGGCTCAGCTGTGGGCGCATCCTGCGCATACAAATTCGGTAAAACTAGCATTAATGCTACTACCGCAAGTAATAATTTTTTCATTTTTATTAAGTTTAATTTATTAAGTTTATTTTTTTAATGTTCTTATGTAAGAAACCAATTGCCAGCGCTGTTCTTCGCTTAACATTCCCTTGTAAGCAGCCATAGGAGAACGCCCTTCAGACAATTTCCAGAAAATAGCGCCATCTGTTTGAGATTGAATACTTTCTAAGGCGAAATTAGCAGGCTTTGGTTTTAGTGCTGCCCCTGCCATCCCATCTCCTTTACCTTTATCACCATGGCAAATAGTACAAAATTGTGCATACAGTTTTTTGCCGCTTTTAATAGCATCTTCATTATTCGCAAAAGGGTTTTTTAATTGATCGGAATCTGATGATGCAACCCATGCAGTTTGAGCTTGTAGTAGGTTTGTCATCCCGAAAAACCCGATGCCTAATAGAATAATTTTTAGCGATTTGTTCATAATCTTTTAGTTTGTTTTAAATGTTTAATCATCAATGTTATAACAGTTTACAAATAACTACAATCGGTATATTACAATAAATGACTCTTGCCATTGTTTTTACTGATATTTGTCATCTTTATACCTGACAATTAGTTCTTTTCGAATTATTTGCGCGCAAATTTAGTACTTATTTTTTTTCAAAATCAAGTTTTTAGGGCTGCAATTAATGCATTCTTAAAAACTATGGTTTTAATGTATAAGATTTTGATCTTGTTCTGTTAAACTGATTATACCATTTATACACAGCTTTTTTTGGCTATTGAGTGGGTAAAATATTAAACACTTATGCATCAAACCAACTATTAAAAGCAACTTCCTTATTTAAGTATTTTCTTAATTAATTATAAACTTATGGATCTAATTTAGTAAACTTGCGTTAGTATTTAAGAATTTACTTAAACATTTTTAATTATGAGTATTAGTTGTATAAGAGTATTGGCCGATGAAAACCAGATTGCTGCATGTAAGCAAGATATGGAACGTATCGAACCTGAAATAGAACAAGTAGCTAAAATTTTAAACTTAGCAGGCAATGAGGTCCGATTAAAAATCCTTTTTCTTATTTATAACGAGGGTGAGATGTGTCCTTGCGATTTGAGTGATGTATTAGGAATGACAGTACCTGCCATATCGCAGCATTTGCGCAAAATGAAGGATGGCAATTTGATAAAGGATAATAAAATAGGACAAACTGTTTTTTATAAATTAATAGACGAAAATGTGGGCATCCTCTATCCTATTTTAAAAAATATGAAGAAAATTAATAATTTAAACAAAATATCATGAGTACCAAAAATTCGAGTTCAAAATCGGCAGGAGCAGGCTTATTAGTCGCCATTTCTGCTTCCTTATGCTGTATTACACCCGTGTTAGCGTTAGTTTCGGGCGTAAGTGGTATGGCAGCTAGTTTTTCGTGGTTAGAGCCATTTCGCCCATTTATGATTGCACTTACAGTACTCGTACTAGGTTTTGCATGGTATCAAATGCTTAAACCGAAATCAGCAGATTTAGATTGTGCATGCGAGCCTGGTGAAGAAGAAAAAACACCTTTTATGCAGACTAAAACTTTTCTTGGAGTTGTGACAATCTTTGCTGGATTAATGTTAGCATTTCCACATTACTCTTCCATCTTTTATCCTGAGGTTACAAAGAATGTATCAGCTTCAGAACCCTTTGAAGTACGACAAATTAAGTTGGAAGTAGCCGGAATGACTTGTACGGGTTGCGAAGAATCCATTAATCATGCTGCAATGGAAGTAGCCGGAGTTGTGACAGCTAAAGCCAACTATGAGAAAGGAGAGGCCATTATTGGCTTTAATGAAGCCACCTCTAGCCAGCAAGAAATAATTGATGCCATAAACGCTACTGGTTATAAGGTAGTTTCTACAGTAGTTGTAAATCCATCGGAAGCTCCTGTAATTAAAGTTGGCAATGCAGCCATGCTAGATGAAGTGGCACTACCCGTTGCAGGTATGACTTGTTCTGGCTGTGAAGAGCCTATTAATTATGAAGTATCTAAACTTAGTGGCGTATCTGAAGTAAAAGCCTCCTACCAAAATGGCAATACGGTGGTAAAATTTGACCCAAAAAAAACCACTAAAGAAGAAATTATAAAAGCCATTAATGGCACGGGTTATACAGTAAAGGAAAATACTAATTCAACTGGAAACTAAATTATGGCCATAAAAACTATCACCTTGCCCATTAAAGGAATGAGCTGTTCGAGTTGTTCACGTGCCGTAGAAAAGCAAGTGGAGCAAGTAGATGGCATTATTAGCAAAACAGTTGACCATGATGCCAACTCTGGCCAGTTTACAATTGATGAAAGCAAACTATCAGCCCAAGAGCTAATTGATACTATTAATAAAGGGCATTATAAAGTGGATTTACTCGAAGGTATCACTACTACGGTAACAAAAGAAATCCCTGCCTGTCCTACTTGTCATGTAGCGGGTGCAGAAGTGCCCAATACCGTATTGCGTTCCAACTTAAAGCCAGATACCTACAAAAAAACGGTATTAGAAGACGATTTCAATATTTGCATGAATCCTTCGTGCTCCGTGGCCTATTATACAACTGAGCGTAATCAGTTAATTGATAAAAGCGAGCTAAAACGAGAACTGTACTTTAAAGACGGTACAGAACGCGAAATTATTTGTTATTGCAATAATGTGGATAAGCAGCAAGTTGAAGACGTAGTAAACAAGCGTAACATTACTGATTGGGACGAAGCCATGGGTTTTTACCGTAACAAAGTACAAGAGAAGTGTGAAATCTTAAATCCAACAGGATTATGCTGCAGAAGTCTTTTTGATGAGGTGGTAAATGAAATTAAAAAATAAATAATCATTCTGAACCTGATAGCTCTCGGGTCATTTCAAAATTTCAGCTAAATCATCGATTCTGAATCGTTTGGTGGAACGTTGCAATTTGGTGAAAGATCCATAAATGGAACACGTTAACGAATAGTAACAAAACAAAGACCCTTCACTTTTGGTTTTGAAGGGTGAAGCCACCTGTTTAACCTGCACTGGTTATCAGATAATTAAGACAGGTGTCGTAATAAAAGAATTTCTTAAAATCAACTATCGCCAGGGCAGAGCTCAGGGGTATTTCGCTGGTTTCATTTTGACTTGAGACCCAACGAAATTCTTTTATTTGAGATTCCGAAACAAGTTGGGGGTGACGTTTTCGGAGACTCCGAAGCTCTGCTTCGGAGTATTCTTTTTGAATAAAAGCCAAGAAGAATGTTCAAAAGAAAATAATACATCGTAATATTGCAATGTATTATTTAACCACATGGGATTAACAAAAACAGATTTATTTTCCTTAGAACAAAACGAGTTAGCAAACCTTGCGAAAACACTGGGGCATCCTGCACGAATTGCTATTCTTCAACATTTGCTTAAAGCCAATGCATGTATTAATGGCGATCTGGTTGAAGAACTTGGACTTGCACAAGCTACCATTAGCCAGCATTTAAAAGAGCTTAAAAATGCTGGCATAATTACAGGTACTATAGAGGGTGTTTCGATGAGTTACTGCATTGACCCCGCACGCTGGGCCCAAGTAAAAATATTTTTTAACCAACTGTTTGATCAATATATAGATTTAAACACGGATAACTGCTGTTAATCATTTAGAATAAGATATGCTTATGAACCTATACACAACACTGGACCAAACCATAAAAAAAATGCTTATCAATGAAGTTTCGGAAGACCAAAAAAGCATCTTAAGTGTTTTGGTTAATTTTATCCAACAAAAGAGAGCGAATGGCGAAGCCATCAATCTAAATTTTATTTGCACCCACAACTCACGCAGAAGTCAGTTTGCGCAATTATGGGCGCAAACAGCTGCTTTTTATTATGGTATAGAAGTAAACTGCTTTTCAGGGGGTGTAGAAGAAACTGCATTTAATAAACGAGCCGTTGATTCTGTTGAAAGATCAGGTTTTAAGGTTGTTAAAAAAAATAGAACAAGCGGACGCTTGCACCAACATGGAGAAGGCAATCCAAGATATACCGTATCCTTTGGAGAGGATGCTCAACCTTTGGTAATGTTTTCAAAAATGTTTGATGATGCGAGCAACCCTTCCACCAATTTTGCAGCCGTTATGACCTGCTCTCACGCAGATGAAAACTGTCCTTTTATTCCAGGCACCGAAGCACGAATTCCTCTATTATACAATGACCCGAAAGAATTTGACGGCACTGCGCAAGAAGCAGAAAAATACGATGAACGATCAATGCAAATTGCTACTGAACTCTTTTATGTTTTTTCATGCATAAGCAATGTTGAATAATAGATTATAAATGATTGATTAAAACAACAAGCTATGAAACAGAATCTAATCCAAGAAAAATCATTTGATTTTGCACTACTAGGTATCGAAATCTATAAAGAAATGATTAAAAACAAAGAATTTGTTTTATCAAAACAGCTACTTAAATCAGGCACATCTATAGGTGCAAATTTAGAAGAAGCATTGGAAGGAATTTCTAAAAAAGACTTTACGTCCAAAATGTCAATATCATCAAAAGAAGCTAGAGAAAGCAACTATTGGCTCAGGCTAATTGAAAAAAGTAAAATAGTAGATATAGATGTTGCTGAAACTCTAATTCAAATTACTTCAATCATCAATATTTTGACCAAGATTGTAAAAACAAGTCAAACCCAACTGTCTAATCAATTCAACATCAAGAATTAATAATTCAACATTTATTATAATGACCACACAACCAAAAAAACTTAGTTTTCTAGATCAATACTTAACCTTATGGATTTTTCTTGCGATGGGCATGGGTGTAGGCATAGGCTATTACCTTCCTTCTTCCTCAAACTTCATTAACTCATTTAGTAGTGGTTCAACAAATATTCCCATCGCTATTGGATTAATTCTGATGATGTACCCACCATTAGCAAAAGTCAACTATTCACTTTTGCCAAAAGTTTTTAGAAATACAAAAATCTTATCTATTTCACTTGTTTTAAATTGGGTTATTGGTCCTGTTTTAATGTTTGTTTTAGCAATTACATTTTTACGTGATTACCCTGAATATATGGTTGGACTAATCTTAATTGGTTTAGCCCGTTGTATTGCAATGGTTTTAGTATGGAATGATCTTGCAGAAGGGAGTAGCGAATATGGTGCAGGTTTAGTAGCGTTGAACAGCATTTTTCAGGTTTTTGCATATAGTTTTTATGCTTGGATTTTTATAACCGTTCTTCCACCTTATTTTGGATTTGAAGGTGCTATTGTAGATATTTCAATCGGAACAATCGCAGAAAGTGTAGCTATTTATTTGGGCATCCCTTTTGTGATGGGAATACTAAGCAGATTAATTTTGGTGAAACTAAAAGGCGAGGAATGGTACACGAAGAAATTCATCCCAACCATTTCACCTATGACATTAATTGCTCTGCTTTTTACAATCGTAATAATGTTCTCATTAAAAGGAGAATTAATTGTTGAAATCCCAATGGACGTTCTAATTATTGCAGTTCCGTTACTTATCTATTTTACGCTAATGTTTATCATTGGATTTTTCTTTACCAAAGCAATGGGAGCGGAATACGACAAGACTGCATCTGTCGCTTTTACAGCTGCTGGCAATAATTTTGAGCTAGCCATTGCGGTAGCGATTGCGGTGTTTGGCTTAAATTCAGGCCAAGCTTTTGCGGGTGTAGTTGGGCCTTTGGTTGAAGTACCGGCTTTAATTTTATTAGTTCGTGTTTCGTTTTGGTTAAAGCATAAATACTATCCAAGTGAGTAATACTCTTTCTTTATTCGTGTTGTCCCACGTGTAAACTTATTACCTTCTTTTTGACGTAAAAAATTGCTTTTCATCCGTTCGGTTTATGCTTAAATCGGTTTTATGCATTAGAAAATGTTACTACTCAGCCAGAAAAACGTTGCCACAAAGATCCCAAGGCTCTAAGAACCACTAAATAAAGGTATTGGAAGAATTAAAACCTTAGTGAAACTTTCTGACTTCGTGTCTCAGTGGCTAAAAAGGATGTTTTAGTAGCTGAGTAGTAACTAGAAAATCTATTCCGTAGCTAAACAGCTGCAAATCTGAAACTTCGTTGAGTTTTTTGATTTAACCATAGCGGTCCGCGTGTCGCCATAGCTTTAGCGGAGGCACTGCTATGCTGAAACCAATAACACTCCATGATTTATTGCTGTTTAACTTCTCACTACAAAGTTCTAATACATAAAGCGGGTTAAAAGCAACATCACGACTTATCTACGAGCATAAAAAAGGGTCGATCGCACCGTGTACAATCAACCCTTTTTACCTTGAAAACGATTTTAAATTTTACCCGTTATTGCCTCAGTAACATTGATAACATGGTCTCCCAGTTTTTCGCATCCATTAATTAATTCGATGTAATTAATGGCATCTTTCACGTTGTATTTCCCTTTTTCAACCTTTTTAAGGTATTCTCTCCTTAGCTCATTGCGCTTGGCATTAATAGCTCGTTCTACTTCCATTGCCTCATCCATTCTAACGGTAGAATAATCACTATTTAAATTTTTTCGCATAATGGCTAGTGCTTCATCCAGAAGGTCATATATCTCTACCAAGTTCTTAATTTGATCCTCCGAAAACCACTGTTCAGAATCTAATTGCCTTTGAACAGTTAATGATACTTGATAAAAAATATCGCCAATTCGTTCTAAATCATTATTGATGCTCAATAAAGCTCTTATTCTAAAAGACGTATGTTCGCTTATATTTCCTTCTGAAACCTTTGCAAGAAAAGTAGAAATTTCAACATCCATCCTGTCAGTCAACTCCTCATAAGCTTTCATTTTATCCATCAGTTTTCTACGCGACTTTTCTTGTTTCTTTGTGATAAGCGTATGCGTAAATTCAGACATTTTGGTAGTAACCTTGGCAAATTTGGCTATTTCTTTTCTTGCTTCTAAAACTGAAATCTCTGGCGTTGGCATAATATTCATCCCAATAAACTCCAAATGAAACTCCTCATCTTCGCCTTTAGATGGCACCATTTTAACCACCAGTGCTGCAATTCTATCCACAAAAAACACCATAAAAAAAGTGTTCAGAATATTGAATATAGTATGGAATAATGACAAGCCAATAGGAATACCCACTGCATACTTAAGTGACTCAGGTGTGCCAAGCTCTATATTTTCCGGTAAAATAACTGGGAGCCCTGTTTCTCCATAAGCGGCTAAATAACTGCTAATTCCATGTAAGAAGGGAATAAATAGCAAAAGCATCCATACAACACCTCCCATATTAAACAAAAAGTGCGCACGGGCTGCTCGCTTCGCATGTACGTTTGCAATTAATGCGGCAAGATTTGCTGTAACCGTTGTACCAATATTTTCACCCAACACCATCGCTGCTGCTAATTCAAAAGGAATCCATCCTTGGTGTGCCATTACCAAGGTAATAGCCATAGCCGCACTAGAAGATTGCACTACTAGCGTTACAATAGTACCTATACCAACAAACATAATTATTGACAGATACCCCATATCTGTATAATGCTGAAGAAAATCGAGAATTTCCGGATTACTCTTTAGGTCAGGCACGGCTGCTTTTAATGCGGCTAACCCCATAAATAAAAGTGCAAACCCAATGAGAGTTTCGCCTATTGCTTTGTATTTGCTTTTTGGTGAAAATAACATGGGTGCTCCTACAGCAATTATTGGCAATGCATAAAGAGCAATTTTTACTTTAAATCCAATCAATGAAATAATCCACGCTGTTACAGTGGTACCAATATTTGCACCCATAATTACACCAATAGACTCCGTTAAGGTTAGCAAACCAGCATTCACAAAACTTACCACCATTACAGTAGTAGCAGACGAAGATTGTACAAGGGCGGTTAATAAAAAGCCCGTAAATACACCTTTATAACGGTTGGAGGTCATTACACCAAGAATTTGCCGCATTTTTGATCCAGCAATCTTCTGAATGCCTTCACTCATCACCTTCATTCCGTAAATAAAGAACCCTAATGCTCCTAAAAGAGAAATAAAATCAAAAATTGAATAGTTCATTTTTTAGTAATTTTTAAAGATGCACAAAAGTAAACATCCCTGTTAGTTAGATACAATTGTCAATGTTAACTTATTGTTAACAAAATATGCGATATAACAAAAGCAAAATCAATAACCATAACATAGATGTGTTATTAATGGTTTCTATTTCTAGAATATTATCTTACTGTTAAGTATTTAACAGTAAGATAATATTTATAAACAATTTCATTTTCTTTGCAGCATACAACTTAATAATTACTAATGCAATTCACCCAAAAAATTAGTGTAGTAATAATGGTATTGCTATGCACTATCTCTATTTCATTTGCTCAAGATATTTCAAATAATAAATTTGGTAAAGGGATTCGAATGGTGGCCAAAGATTCATCGATGGCTTTAAAGTTTGGATTACGCTTTTCTACCCTTTACGAAGGCTTTTACGATGCGGATACTAAAACTTATGTTGACAACCTACTTATTAGAAGGTTTAGGTTAAAGTTTGATGGATTTGTTTATTCACCCAAGCTGATATATAAAGTAGAAATTGGGGTATCTAACAGAGACATTGGTGGTGTTAGTGCAGAAACAAATGGAGCAAATAGGCTACTCTTAGATGCTGTTTTAAAATGGAATTTTGCTAATAATTTCACGCTCTGGTTTGGGCAAACTAAACTACCGGGTAACAGAGAGCGCGTTGTCTCTTCTCAAAAACTTCAATTTGTTGATCGTAGTTTACTTAATTCTAGGTTCAACCTAGATAGAGATATTGGCATCCAGCTACACCACTTTCATAAACTTGGCAATGCTGTAATTAGAGAAAAACTTTCGGTATCTAAAGGGGAAGGTAGAGATATTACAGTTAAGAATAAAAATGGCAATGATTATACGGCAAGAATAGAAATTTTACCTTTCGGTAATTTTACTAAAAAAGGAGACTATTTCGAATCTGATCTGGCACGTGAGGCAAAACCAAAAATAGCATTTGGTGCTAGCTATGATTATAACGTTGGAGCCGTTCGCTCAAGAGGCCAACTAGGCGATTGGCTAGATGAGTCACGAAATTTAAAAACATTTTTTATCGATGCTATATATAAGCATAATGGATTTTCTGCAATGGCTGAATACGTAAATAGACAAACCGAAGGAAGTGCTGTAGTTACTACCAACCTGGATGGTTCAGTTGATCAATCGTTCTATACGGGTAAAGCCGTAAACAGCCAAATGGCCTATCTTTTTAAAAGTAATTTTGAATTAGCAGGCAGATTCACTTCAATAATTCAAGATGCTGAAACAGAACGTAATGATGTTAAACAATATACTTTAGGGTTTTCTAAATATGTAGTTGGGCATAGCCTAAAAGCACAATCTGATATAACTTATATTGATGCGGTTGATACACCCGAAGTTTGGATGTTTCGCTTTCAAGTAGAGATGGCTTTTTAGCCAAAAAAAATTCTACCCCATTTTATTATCACATAAATTGTAAATTAATAACTGATACTTCTATTTTTGCACCTTGATATAACACTTAGCTATGAGAGAGATTCAGTTTAGAGAGGCACTACGAGAAGCCATGCAAGAAGAAATGAGACGAGATGAGTCTGTTTTTTTAATGGGAGAAGAAGTGGCAGAGTATAATGGAGCTTACAAAGTAAGCCAAGGCATGCTCGATGAGTTTAGTGCTAAAAGAGTAATTGATACACCTATCACTGAACTTGGGTTTGCAGGTTTAGGTGTTGGAGCGGCCATGAATGGCTTACGGCCGATTATTGAATTTATGACTTTCAATTTCTCATTGGTTGCCATTGATCAAGTAATAAACTCTGCGGCCAAGATGCTATATATGTCTGGCGGACAATTCCCGATTCCTATGGTTTTTAGGGGTCCAACGGGTAATGCAGGCATGTTATCGGCACAACACTCTCAAAATTTCGAAAACTGGTTTGCCAATACTCCAGGTTTGAAAGTAGTTGTACCAGCAAACCCAGCAGATGCTAAAGGATTGCTAAAATCTTCCATCAGAGATAACGACCCTGTTATTTTTATGGAGTCCGAGTTAATGTATGGAGATAAAGGTGAAGTGCCTGAAGGAGAATACTTAATTCCTCTTGGCCAAGCCAAAGTAGTGCAAGAAGGAACAGACGTAACGGTAGTTTCTTTTGGTAAAATATTAAAAGTGGCCCAAGCCGCTGCAGATGAATTGGCTAAAAATGGCAATTCTGTTGAAATAATTGATTTACGCACCGTACGACCCATTGATTATAAAACGGTGGTTGAATCGGTGAAGAAAACGAACAGATTAGTAATTGTTGAAGAAGCATGGCCTGTAGCTTCTATTGCTTCTGAAATTGCGTACCATGTTCAAAAATATGCATTTGATTATTTGGATGCCCCAATCCAAAAAGTAAACAGCATGGATGTTCCTTTGGGCTATGCTCCTACTTTAATTGAAGCTGCGCTACCTAATGTTAAACGCACATTGGAAGCCGTAGATGCTGTGATGTACCGATAAATAATTCATACTTACTGGCGTAAGTGTCCACTTGTGCCCTATTTATGATAGCACAACCGGACGCTTGCGCTAGTTAAAGCTTTATACAAACCTGCAAGGTCTCTTACCATGCCGCATATAGACCTTGCAGGTTTTTTTGAAAGTGAAAGAGGCAACACTTGAGTAACGTGCTGCCTCTTTTATAAATTAGACCTTTGCCTGCTATTGAGCTACATTATCTCGGTTGCTAATGGAGCTACTTATTATATAATAAATAAGTAAAATTACTCCACTTACTGGCGCAAGTGTCCACTTGTGCCCTATTTATGATAGCACAAGCGGACGCTTGCGCTAGTTAAGACTAGAAAAAGAATTGCTCAATACATAATGGATAACTAAAACAAAACCACCAATAATCATAGCATTGGTAGCAAAAGGCCAGTTTAACAACTTAAAGCCAAATCCTACTACAAAACTAGCGACTCCCAAAAAACCAATAATGCTATTTATCTTTCCTGCTGATGTTTTTTCGTATGAAAACCGATCCATTGTGAGGAATATACCAAAACCAAACGCCATATCTAATATTCCAATGCTCCAAAGAAATGCTGCACCTTGCAAGTGATTCACTTTCATAATAAACCCTACGGCCATTAATACTATGGCGACCACTCCGATAATAATTGTACGTTTTTTCATTGCTATTTTATTTTGAGTTAAAATGTTTGTTTCTTGTTCTATTGCTTGTAATTGCAGCACGCCCATTTGACTAAAAACTTCTTTTTCAGCCTTGGTATATTCCCACCCTAAATCCAATCGATCTTCGATCATACAGCAGATATGATCTAAAATATCGATCGATAACGAAGCATTGGTTAGGCTAGCTTCCGAAAGTCGATCTTCTATATGCCTAATTTGATCTTCGGCTAATAATTGCATAAGACAATAGGTTTAGGTTCCATTAAAACTTTAAGCGTTTCTACAAATTCAAGTAACTCACTTTTCTTCTTCTTGGCACTCGTTTTCCCATTCGAGGTAAGTGCGTAGTACTTACGTGTACGATTACCCACCTTTTCTAAATTTGTAACAACCATATTATCCTTCTCAAGCTTGTGTAGAATGGGATATAAAGCGCCTTCCGTTAGCACGATTTTTTCTTTAGTGCGCTCTTTTACCAATTTGCTTAGCTCGTAGCCATACATCTGAGACTGTTCTCCTAATAATTGAAGAATGATTGTTTTGAGTGTTCCGCGTACCAATTCGTTTGAATACATATACCTAATGTTCTTATGTATAAGCAAACTAGGTATATAAATAGTTAAAATCCAAATTTTAACAAAAAAAAGGCGACACCTTTATAAAGATGTCGCCTTTTATACGGTTTTAGCATTTTAAATTTTACTTCATCCCTCCCATCAAATTAGCCAGGCCTTTTTTCATCCCACCCATCTTGTTCATGGTTTTCATCATTTTACGCATATCACCAAATTGTTTCAGCAAGTTGTTCACTTCTTGTACAGAAGTACCACTACCCCCAGCAATTCTTTTCTTACGGCTGCCGTTAATTACATCAGGTTTAACACGTTCAAGGTCGGTCATTGATCGAATAATGGCCTCCACAGGTTTAAAAGAATCATCATCAAGGTCCACATCCTTCACAGCTTTGCCCATACCAGGGATCATACCCATCACATCTTTCATATTTCCCATTTTCTTAATCTGTTCTAACTGACTAAGAAAATCATTCAGGTCAAACTCATTTTTGCGTATCTTTTTATTCAGCTTTCGTGCCTCATCCTCATCAAAGGATTGTTGAGCCTTCTCCACCAATGAAACCACATCTCCCATCCCAAGGATTCTGCTTGCCATCCTTTCAGGATGAAATAAATCAATCGCATCTAAGGTTTCGCCTGTACTTACATACTTAATAGGCTTTTCAACCACCGTACGGATGGATAAGGCCGCACCACCTCGCGTGTCGCCATCCATTTTGGTTAGCACAACTCCATCAAAATCAAGGCGCTCATTAAAGGTTTTAGCGGTGTTCACCGCATCCTGGCCTGTCATTGCGTCAACTACAAATAATGTTTCTGATGGTTTAAGCTCAGCTTTCAATTGCTCAATCTCGGTCATCATTTGCTCATCAACTGCCAAACGACCCGCAGTATCCACTATCACTATTTTTTTGCCAGCCTTCTTAGCGTGAGCAATAGCAGCCTTGGCAATTTTAATAGCATCTTTATTTTCAGGCTCAGCATAAACCTCCACCTCTATTTGCTCTCCTAATACCTGAAGTTGGGTAATTGCAGCAGGTCGGTAAATATCACAAGCCGCCAACATAACTTGTCGACCTTGGCTTTTAAGCAGCTTTGCTAATTTACCAGTAAAAGTAGTTTTACCTGACCCTTGCAAACCAGAAATTAGTATTACAGCCGGGTCACCTTTAATACTAATGGGCTCATTTGCACTCCCCATTAAACTGGTAAGCTCATCGCTTACAATTTTTGTAAGCAGCTGACCCGGAGAAACTGCCGTTAACACATCTTCACCTAAGGCTTTTTCCTTTATGGTATCGGTTACTTGCTTGGCAACTTTATAATTAACATCTGCATCAATAAGCGCTTTCCTAATCTCCTTAACGGTAGTTGCTACGTTAATTTCCGTTATTCTCCCCTGGCCTTTTAAGTTTTGAAAGGCTTTATCCAGTTTTACACTTAAACTATCAAACATAATATTCTAATTTTTCCAGATGCAAAGTTAATTTATTCTTTGATAATTGGTCTAATCTAAAACGGTTTAAAGATATTAGCAGTTTAATTTTCTACTATGCGCAAAATCAATTTTAAAGAACAAGTACTACCTCACATAATAGCAATCATTGTTTTTCTATTAGTAACTGTTATTTATTTTAAGCCTGTCTTTTTCGAACATAAAAACTTAAGCCAACACGACATCCAACAATGGGAAGGTGGAGCCAAAGAGCTAATCGATTTTAGAGAAACCACCGGAGAAGAAGGCCTTTGGACAAACTCTATGTTTAGCGGCATGCCAGGCTACCTCATAAATGTACATTGGGGCAACGGCATATTAGGAAATTTACAAATTGCCATTTCATTTGGGTTGCCACACCCTGTTAGAATTGTTTATTTATCATTTCTATGTTTTTATATATTGCTTTTATCATTTGGAGTGAGGCCCTACTTGGCGATCGCTGGTGCGTTGGCCTTTGGTTTGTCTTCCTATAATATCATTGGCATTAGTGCTGGTCATAACTCAAGAATTGCGGCTGTGGCTTTTATGCCCCTCGTTTTAGCTGGTATTAGAACCGTTTTTAAAGGCAAACATTTAGTAGGATTTACACTTACCGCCTTAGCCGTTGCCCTAGAATTGCGTGTAGGCCATTTACAAATAACTTATTATTTGTTTTTAATGATTGCAGCTTATGGTATTTCAGAATTAGTTGTTGGCTTAAAAAACAAAGAACTATCTCTATTTTTTAAGAAAAGTGGAATTTTGATGGCCGCTGCTATACTTGGCTTAGCCACCTTTATTGGCTCAATTTTAAGCACAATGGAGTACAGCAAATACTCCATTCGAGGAAAATCTGAACTTGCACAACTGAATGCCAACGAAAACAAAGATGGGTTAACCAAAGCCTACGCTTTTGAATACAGCCAAGGAGTATTTGAACCTATGACCTTATTTATCCCCAATATCTTGGGTGGTTCCTCAAGGCAAAAATTAGGGCTAGATTCAGAAACTGGAAAGTTTATGCTAAAACAAGGGGCAGCAAAATCTCAAGTTGAACAGCAATTACAAGGAATGCCGACCTATTGGGGAAAACAATCCTATTCATCTCCATATTATGCTGGAGCAATTATTATTTTTCTTTTTGCGCTTGGCTTGATAACGCTGCCTAAAAAACATACTATTTGGCTTACATCCGTTGCGGTGTTGGGAATTATGCTTACCTGGGGAAGCAGTTTTAGCAGTTTCAATTACTTTATGTTCGATTATTTCCCTGGTTACAACAAGTTTAGATCTGTCACATTTGCCATCATCATCCCTATTTTAGCCTGCAATCTTTTGGGATTTATTGCACTAGAAAAATTCTTAAGACAAGAATGGAACTCAAAAGGCAAAAAGCAGCTTCTAATTGCATTTGCTTCTACGGGCGGCTTCGCACTCTTATTATGGCTTTTTGCAGGAGTATTTGGCTACCAAGGAGCCGTAGATGGTCAACTACCTGAATGGCTTCTGGCTCCTATTAGAGCTGACAGACAAGCACTATTAAAAGGAAGTGCCTTGGCTTCATTTTTCTTTATTCTACTTTTTGGAGGGGCTATCTATGCTACTTTGGTTGGAAAAATCAAACCATCAATACTTTACCTTACCCTCTCGTTTTTAATGCTGGTTGATTTGTGGTCAACAGCTAAGAAATTATTAAACGATGAAAATTTTAAACGTAACCCAGCACGTACGTTTTTTCAAAAAACGGATGCCGATAAAGTAATTCTTAGCGATAAAACACTCGATTTTAGAGTTTTCAATTTACAAAACCCTTGGAACGAAGCCCGTACTAGTTATTACTACAACTCTATAGGCGGTTATCACGGAGCTAAAATAAGACGTTATCAAGATTTAATCGAAGCTGGCCTTATGAGAGAGCATGAGGAAGCTATTTCAACACTTAGAAGTGGCAGTGATAATTTCTCTGATTTAGGTGTACTAAATATGCTAAATACACGCTACCTGATTGCAGGACCAAGCAAAGATGCTGTGATCTTGAACCAAAATTCAAATGGAAATGCTTGGTTTGTTTCAACCATCGAAAATGCATCAACACCAGATGAGGAGCTGAATAAAACAATTAAAATTAACACCAAAACAACTGCTGTAATAGACCAAACTAAATTTAAGGTAGCAGGCTCATTGAGCACAAATGGGGCCATATCACTCACTAACTACACCCCTAACCATTTAACATATACATCAAATAATAATGCGGCAGGATTGGCAGTGTTCTCCGAAATTTATTACAAAAAGGGCTGGAAAGCCATAATCGATGGTAAAAAAGCCCCAATTCTTAGGGCTAATTATGTACTAAGGGCTTTAGAAATACCAGCCGGAAACCATACCATAGAATTTACTTTTAAACCTGCTATTTATAATTGGGCCAACCCAGTAATGACGGCAAGCAGTTGGCTTATAATATTGCTTATTTTGGGAACTTTAGTGGTTGAATTTGGCTTTATTAGAATTACTAATCGATAATAAAACAACTTCAGTTAATAACTGGTAATTGGATATTATTTATTGATAATTGAAGATTGTTAATTGCTAATTGTACAAATTATGTGTTTAATATTTTTATCCTATAAACAAAACAAAAACTATCCTTTAGTAGTACTGGCTAACCGTGACGAATTTTATAAACGACCCACACAATCCGCACACTATTGGGAGGGAAACCCAAATATTCTAGCAGGTAAAGACCTTGAAGGTGGTGGAACTTGGATGGGCATTACAAAGAATGGCTACATGTCTATGCTCACCAATTACAGAGACATCGCCAATATTAAGCCCAACGCTCCTACTCGTGGCAAACTTGTTTCTGATTACTTACAAAGTGAGCAAAACCCAAAAGAGTATTTACTGGCATTGAGTAAAACAGGAAGTAATTATAACGGTTATAGTTTAATAACAGGAAGCTTTAACGACCCATGGTATTACTCTAATTATGGAAATAAGGTAGCACAATTAGGCACAGGATTATACGGGTTAAGTAACGCATTATTAGATAGTAAATGGCCAAAAGTTGAAACTGGCAAATCAATGTTGGCTCCCCTTCTCGTGCAAGAAAAAATAGATAAAGAATCACTTTTTAACCTAATGACTAACACAGTTATGGCGGAAGAAAGCCATTTGCCCGAAACAGGGCTTCCGTTGGAAAAGGAGAAAGCAATATCGCCCATGTTTATAAATATTGAGGGCTATGGAACACGTTGTACCACACTGATTTTGGTAGATAAAAATGGAAAGGTTGATTTTACCGAACGCCAATATGCAAATGGCTTAGCCACCGGAGAAGAAAATAATTTTAGTTTCGAAGTGGGATAATCTCCCTTCTTTTATCCCTTAATACATCATTCTCATAAAAACAGGTATTACTTTGCTCAAAGCAGACTTCTATGGCAAATTAATGCATCCGAAGAAATGGAGAACACAATTTGCTTTTTAGCTTCAAACAATACAACTTTGCAGACCGATCGGTCTTATATGCCAACAACAAAAGAACATATCATACAAAAATCAGCCGCCTTGTTTAACACAAAAGGGTATAATGGATGTTCTTTACATGATATAATGGATGCCACAGGCTTAAAAAAGGGTGGAATTTATAATCATTTCGCCAATAAAGATGAGATCGCTTACGAATCCTTCGATTACTCGTTTGATTTAGTAAAATTAAGATTCAAAGAAGCTCTTGACCTTTGTTCCAACAGCAGTGAAAAAATCATGGCAATTATTGATGTTTTCGCATCATTCTATACAAATCCTGTTACGCTAGGTGGTTGTCCCATATTTAATACAGCAGTAGATTCATCTGGTATTCATCCTTCTCTAACAAACAAAGCAAGGTCTGCCATAAACCATTTAAAGAGATACATCGAAATCAAAATTGACGAAGGCATAGAATCTGGTGAATTTAAAGCAGGCATTAAGAGCGAAGAACTAAGCACCTTGATTCTTACCAGTATGGAAGGTGCTCTAATTATGGCAAGAGTTAATAATGATTATGGCCCAGTTCAAACAGTAGTGAAGCACTTAACTACTCTGATAGCCAAAAGCAGAGTAGTTTAAAAAATTTAATTTTTTTCAGACCGATTGGTCTTACTTATGAAACAAAAAACTAAAATTATTGATCCTTTACCGTTAAGAGCAATTCGGTGGTCTTATCCAAAAATTGAATGGGCATTACCAATATTAGCTCATCATATTGCGTGGAATTTATTCTTTTCACCCTTTAGGTTTAAGCGCCCAACAAGAGAAGATAATGCGTTTTCTTCTGCAAGAATAAGCTCTATAGTAGTAAATAATAAGCAAGTAAAAATTTTTGAATGGGGCAATTCAGGAAATCCTATTGCTATTTTGGTACATGGTTGGAGTGGAAGAGGCACTCAATTCTTTAAGTTTATAGAGCAGTTAGTAGCAGCTGGCTATCACGTGGTTTCCTTTGATGCCCCAGCACATGGCTTATCAGAAGGGAAAAGCACCAACATTAAAGAATTTTATGATACCCTGGTGTACATAGGGAAAAACATAGGGCCATTAGACGTTGGTATTGGACACTCTTTTGGTGGCGTTTCTTTACTTTATGCAAAAAAGGAAGGGTTAAATATTAACACTATTATAATGATTAGCTCCCCAACAATCGGTGAAGATATTCTGACCGCTTTTAGAAAAAAAATTAATGCATCTCCGAGCACTTCTACTGCCTTGCGGAAAATGGTTATTAGCAGATTTAATGTTGATTTTGAGGAAATTACGGCTTGTGAACTCTTAAAAACAATGCCACTAAAAAATCATTTAATAGTTCATGACAAGGATGATTTAGAAGTGCCTTATCAAAATGCTGAATACCTAAAAAAAGTAAATCCTAAAGCAAGCTTAATGTTAACAAATGGATTAGGCCACACCCGTATTTTAAGAGATAATGAAGTAGTTGAACAAACGTTAAAATTTATTAAGGTAGCCAACAAATAGTTGTTTTAATACCATTGAATTATTGTATTTTTGACGCTTAATTTTATGGCAATGGAAGAGACTAAGAAACTTGTTTTAAATGATATTCATGCTGCTTTAGGTGGAAAATTAATCCCTTTTGCGGGCTACAATATGGCGGTAAGATATACTTCAGATATTGAAGAGCATATGACGGTTCGAAATGGGGTAGGCGTCTTTGATGTATCGCATATGGGCGAATTCTTTTTACGAGGCCCAAAAGCCTTAGAACTTATTCAAAAAATTACGAGTAACGATGCCTCTAAACTTACTCCAGGAAGAGCTCAGTATTCTTGCTTCCCCAATAATGATGGTGGAATTGTGGATGATTTAATCGTTTATAAAATAAACGAAGAAGAGTATATGCTCGTGGTTAATGCCTCTAATTTGCAAAAAGATTGGGATTGGGTAAATAGCCATAATAATTTAGGTGTTGAACTTGAAAATGCATCAGATCAGTATTGTTTATTTGCTGTACAAGGACCAAAAGCTACCGATGTTCTTCAAAAACTTACAGCTGTTAATCTAAGTGAGATTAAGTACTACCATTTTGCAAACGGGGCCATTGCAGGAGCTAATGATGTAATCATTTCGGCAACGGGTTATACGGGCTCTGGCGGTTTTGAGTTATATGTAAAAAATGCAGATGCCATTACTGTTTGGGAAAATATATTTTTAGCAGGCAAAGAAGAGAACATTCAGCCAATTGGCTTAGGTGCAAGAGATACTTTACGGATGGAAATGGGCTTTTGCCTGTATGGAAATGATATTGACGATGCAACATCGCCCTTAGAAGCGGGTCTTGGATGGATCACTAAATTCACAAAAGAATTTACCAATTCTGAAGCTCTAAAAACTCAAAAAGAAGTGGGTGTTACACAAAAACTGGTGGGTTTCGAAATGATTGACAAAGGGATTCCTAGACAAGGTTACCTACTAGAAAATGAAGCTGGTGACGAGATAGGAAGAGTAACTTCGGGTACGCAATCTCCTATGCTAAGCAAAGGGATTGGCATGGGCTATGTAAAAAAAGAGTTTACATCATTAGGATCTACTATTTATGTAGTAGTAAGAAAAAGAAAATTAAAAGCCGAAATAAAAAAGCTACCTTTAGTAACCATTTAAAACCTAATTTTTGAGATTAAAAAAGCACATTTCATTAACCATTCTACTGGTAATAATAGGAACAATTTCTATTGCTCAAACTTTTATGGTGTTAGAAAAGATGGGTACAAAAAAAAGGTATATCTATTATGTGGGAGAACAAATATATTATCAACTCAATAATAGTAAAGCCTTTGAAAGCGGAGCAATTACAAATATTTTAGATAGTGCATTTGTTGCGAATAGCGATACCATCCCCTTTTCTTCTGTGGCTAGCATTAACATAAGAAGCCAAAGAGAATCAACCATTGTAGATGCAGCGGGTCCTGTATTAATATCGGCCGGAGTTGTATTACTAGCCATTGATGCTATTAACCGAGGTTTAGTGCAAGAAGGTGGCTATACGTGGGATTCTGGGGTTGGAACCACTTCTTTGGCTTTAGTAACAGCAGGTGCCTTAATAATTCTACTCAAAAAAAACAAAGTCAGCTTAAAAGAAAAAGGGTGGTGGCGGTTGCGCAAAGCTGCTATTTATTGATCAAAATTCTTTCGAACATAAGAGTCCCAGATAAATCGAATGGAGTTATAGGTATCAATAAGTGTATTTTCTACTTGTCCTTTATTAAACCATTCTACTTTTTCAATACTCTCGTTCTCTTGAGGTGCCATTTCTGAATCATCTATGCAATGCATCGCATACCATTTTGTGCATTTTAATATGCGTTTTTTCCTAAATGTATAGGTATGCCAGGTAGTACACACTTTTTTGCCTAACGATACTTTCACACCTGTCTCCTCTTCTACTTCTCGTACCGCTGCAACTTTAAAAGATTCGTTTTTCTCTAGTTTCCCTTTCGGAAAATCCCACTTGCCTAACCTGAAAATCATTAATGATCGATGCCCTTTTTGTACCACGCCTCCTGCGGCATTCATCACCTTAAATAATGACATAAAATTTTGTTTCGCTTCTTTATAATTGCGAGGCCTAATCACAAATCGCATATCACTAAAAGGCTCTTCAACTAGCTGAGCAATCAACTGTCTAACTTGAGGAGCCTCCACATCATCAATTAGAACATCTCCAGACAATTCGTTTAAGTTAATTACGGAATTGGATCTTACCACACAATCAAATGCAGAAGCATCAATAGGCTTATCTCTCCTTACAAATTTTACGAGTGTATCGTTTATGAATAGATTCATATATTTTACTTATAGGTCAAACATAATAAAATATTAAAAACCAACTTGTAACTTTGTAAAAAAATACCATAATGAACAAATCTGTTGCCAACCAAGTTGCTGCTTACTTACTCGAAATTGAAGCCATCAAACTATCAGTTAAAAAACCTTTTACGTGGGCATCTGGTTGGAAATCACCCATTTATTGTGACAATAGATTGTCTTTATCCTATCCAAAAATTAGAACCTACATAAAAGATCAGCTTGCAGAAAGCATAAAAAATAATTTTAAAGGTGTTGAAGCCATTGCGGGTGTTGCAACAGCAGGAATTCCTCAAGGTGCGCTAGTGGCAGAGGTCTTGGGTTTGCCTTTTATTTACATTCGATCTAAGCCAAAGGGACATGGTATGACTAATATGATTGAGGGCAAAGTGGTAAAAAATCAAAAAACTGTTTTGGTTGAAGATTTGATTTCAACTGGAGGAAGCTCACTTAAAGCAGCCGATGCGCTCAAAGAAGCCGAGGTAAAAGTGCTAGGCATGGCAGCTATTTTTACCTATGGATTTGATATCTCAAAATCTAATTTTAAAGAATCCAAAGTAGATGTAATTACGCTTAGTAATTATTCAGCTATGCTCGAAGAAGCAGTAGCACTTAATTATATTTCAGAAAAAGAACTGATTTCGCTCAAAGCCTGGAGAGTTGATCCTGCTAATTGGAAAGGATAAGAATTATCTATCAGGTAAATAAGATAGCTGGACTCTAAATTTAGAGTCGATGGCTCCGAGTTTTTTATACGCTGATTCCGAAATTCGTATGATTACTTTTGTATTAATACCCGTATTGGGCAATTTACCAATTACCCGAACAAATACCATCTGATCGTTCATTTCGTTTCGAACAGCAATTAAAGCCCCTATTTTAGCCGTTCGGTGCAAAGCAAGGTACTTATCACTACTTCCAGAACCTTCTATGGTTGAGGCAATTCCAGATTCAATAATTTTTTCGATTTCGTACCTGCTACTTAATGATTGCTGTGTAGAATCGATCTTAGTAGGGTGTACATAATTGGCATTGGCATCAATTCCTACAATAAGTTGTTGACCAACACTTAATGAAGTTGATTGCAACTGGTTCCATTTAACAATATCATCAACGGTTATATTATAAGTTCGTGCTATTCCATACAAACCCTCGCCCTGCGTAACTACATGTAATTGATTTCCTTTATCCGTAATAATTGTGACCAGCTTATCTGGAACACTACTGCCACTAACTTTTAACTTTTGACCAATATCCAAAGAAGAAGAAGTTATCTCACTCCATTTCATAATATCATCAACCGAAACCTTATAAATTCTGCTTATACCATATAACGTTTCCCCTGCCTTAACAATATGAAATTCAATTTCCTTTGAATCCGTTTTACTCACTACTTTTATACCAGAGTAAGGCACTTTAATTACCATACCTATGGCCAACCCTTTTTTTACTTCAGGTGAAATAGCCACAATTTCTCGCATACTAGCCCCATATTTTGAAGAAATAGAATAAACAGATTCACCTGACTCTACTTGATGCAGCACATAAATTTTTCCATCAATCACTTCCGACCCAATCGAATCAATTGGGTTTGCTTTTGAGTTCATAATTATGAAAACAAAAAGTACAACTAATAAAAAGCTAAAGTGGGAATTTGAAAATTTTCTCATTACACGTAAAATTATAGAATTCTTATAGTAACCTAATAGTTCCATTAGTTATTATCGTTAATTTTATATTTATGAAACCGACATGATAAACGTTATCCACGCAAGGTTATGTTTAAAATCATGGAAGCTCCATGTGATCATTGAAAAATAATATTTACACATGAAACAGATAAAACAATTTTTTATTATCACCATAATTGGTCTTTCTACTATTGCATCTGGGCAAGCGCAAACTAAAGTGCTTAAACTCAATATTGATGCCGAAATTGATCCTCGGATGAATCGATACATAGAGCTCGGGCTGGCCGCAGCAGAAACAGGTGAATATGACCTTATAATGATAGAAATGGATACCTATGGAGGTTTGGTAAGTGATGCCAAAGATATTGTAGAAATGTTGCTCGATTTTAAGACACCTGTTTATGTATGGATAAACAAAGATGCCGCATCGGCAGGAGCGCTCATTTCGATTGCCTGTGATAGTATTTATATGGCCTCTGGAGCAAGTATTGGTGCGGCCACAGTTGTTACAGGGCAAGGAGAAGCAGCACCCGATAAATACCAAAGTTACATGCGTGCTACTATGCGCACTACGGCCGAAGAAACAGGTCGAGACCCAGCAATAGCTGAAGCTATGGTAGATCAAACCATTGAAATAGAAGGGATTACCGAAGAAGGAAAGGTACTTACGTTTACTACTTCTGAAGCTATAAAACATGGGTTTTGTGAAGGTGAGATAAATTCTATAGAAGATATTTTGAATCAAAACATTGAAGGTGAATATGAATTGGATGAGTTTTCTCCGGGTTTTATTGAGAATATTGTAGCTATTTTTCTAAGCCCCTATTTAAGTGGTGTGCTCTTAATGATCATTATAGGAGGCATCTATTTTGAATTGCAAACGCCTGGTGTTGGATTCCCCATACTGGCTGCAATTACCGCGGCAGTTCTATACTTCGTACCTTATTATTTAACGGGCCTTGCTGCTAACTGGGAGTTGGTTTTATTTGTGGTGGGTCTATTACTAATTGGACTCGAAGTTGCTGTAATCCCCGGTTTTGGGTTAGCAGGCATTGCAGGAATGGCTCTTACCTTTAGTGCACTGGTACTTGTAATGATTAATAACGACATGTTCGATTTCGAATTGGTTCCCATGGAGAATATTCTAACCTCTGTTACAACTGTGATGACAGCCCTCTTAGGCAGTTTTATAATTATGTTCTTTGGCGGTGTAAGACTCACTAATTCAAAACTCTTTAATCGCGTTGCACTCATCACAACACAAGATAAAGCTGAAGGCTATACTGCTCGTTTTCATGATACGATGGTTGGAAAAGAGGGTGTGGTTCACACGGTATTAAGGCCAAGCGGCAAAGTAATGATAGACAACACTTTGTACGATGCACTTACCCGCGGAGGTTATCTGGATAAAGGAGTACAAGTATCTGTGATTGGTGAAGAAGGAAATGCATTAGTAGTAAGGAAGGTGTAAAGGCAACTATTTAGCCATTCATATACTTGCTCAGCAAACGGTGGAAATGATGAACCCCTTGCTCTCGCGTTGGTGAAAATCGACCGGTGGTATAATAGTTAGATTTTAGGCCTTTATGAACGTTTTCTACAACAAACTCGTCTTCTCTTTCAACTTTATCCAATAATGCTCCAGCGCTTTGTTCAATCTTCGTCTCATCCCATACATACGATAGAAATGTAACCTTAGTACGATCTTTAGATAGTGGCTTTATAATATTTAATGATAACCCCCAAGGGTAGAAATTAAACATCATATTAGGGAACACCCAATAATAATAAGCTGCAACATGTTTACCTTCATCAGGATGACCAATGGGCAGATCAAATGTTTCTACAGCATCATCTGAGTAACCAATCTGTAAGTTGCAGTGTTCATAAATCTCTGTTTTGTAGCTACCGTAATCCAATACTTGATTTAGATCTTTATGCACATAGGGAATATGGAACCCTTCTAAATAATTATCACAATATAATGCCCAATGCGCATTAACAAGGTATTCCTTAGATCGCGAATTATCGAGCACAAATTCGTCCAATGGAAGAAAGCTAACTCGCTCCTTCATTTTATCAATAATGGCTTTAAAATTAAATTTGCTATCAAATCCTGCAAACAGCATGGGTCCCCACTCTATTAATGGAAATTTATGAAGATTATCACAAGCTCTTGGAAAATCTTTTGCCTCCTTAAATTCAGGCATCGATTCAAAACTTCCATCTAATCTAAATTTTCGGCCGTGGTATTTACACAAAATGTTTTTTGCAGCAGCCCCTTCATTAATCATTAAATTACCTCGATGAGTGCATACATTTGATAAACAACGCAACTCCTCTTTTTCGTCTCGCGAAAGTACCATAGGGATCCCCAAAAAGTTTTCAAGAGGAAATAAAGGCACAACATGATTTTGCAATTTTATTAGGCTGGCATCTCCAATATATTGCCATGACTTAAGGAATATCTTTTCTTTAATATCATTGAATATTTCATCATTCCGATAAAACACTGCGGGCAATGTTTCTGCCTTTTCAATTTCTGGGTGAATATCAAATTTGTATGCCATTATATATCGAAGTACATTTAAAATATACAATCTAAAAATAAGGATTTATTTCATCTTTCAATCAATTAAAATTTGACCCCAAATAAATTATTAGGTAAATGGACTAGTACGTCCTTAGTAGTTGGAAATATGATTGGAGCCGGTATTTTTATGATGCCGGCCATATTAGCTCCATACGGAGGTATTAGCATTATTGGCTGGCTAGTTTCAACACTTGGTGCCTTACTAATTGCGGCTTTATTTAGTAACCTAAGTAAAATGATGCCCGGGCTTCAAGGCGGTCCCTATGCCTATACCCGAAAAGGAATGGGAGATTTTTCTGCCTTTTTAGTTGCTTGGGGATATTGGATATCTGTTTGGACAACTACGGCTGTGTTGGCTGTAGCATTTGTAAGTTATCTTACTGTACTTATACCGGCATTGAAAACCAACTTAGCCTATTCAATAAGTATTGCGCTCTTGGTGATGTGGGGACTCACTTGGTTTAATACAAGGGGTGTGAGCAAGGTTGGAAAACTATCTCTATTTACAACCATATTAAAACTGGTTCCAATAGCCATCATTGCCATTGGAGGCCTATTTTTTATAAAACTTGATCATTTTACACCATTTAATCCAAGTGGAGAATCAAGCTTGATGGCCATTGTAGCGGTAACAAGCCTTACATTTTTTTCTTTTCTAGGAATAGAAAGTGCTACCATACCTGCTGAAAGTGTTAGCAACCCTGAAAAAACGGTTCCCTTTGCAACTAAATGGGGCACAGTAATAGCAGCCTTAGTTTACATTCTTAGTTCAATATCAATCATGGGAATGATCCCACCACAAGAGCTGAGTAAATCAGTAGCACCATTTGCAGATGCTGCATCCGTTCTTTGGGGAAACGGGTCTCAATACATTATTGCCATTGTTGCCCTTATTTCGGTTTTTGGAGCACTTAATGGATGGATATTAATTCAAGGGCAGATGCCTGAAGCCATTGCAAGAGACAAGTTGTTTCCATCAATTTTTGCCAAGAAAAATAAAAATGGCATGCCAGCTTTTGGAATAATAATCTCTAGTATTTTGGCAACAATTTTAATACTAATGAACTATTCTGGAGGGTTACTAAAAGTGTTAGAATTTATGCTATTGGTATCAACAGTTTCAGCACTAATTCCATATTTATTCTGTTCGGTGTCGTATTTTCTGCTAAAAAGGAAAGAACAGTTAAATAGTGAGAATAAGCTTGAATATTGGTTTTTGGCCATTATCACATCGCTATTTTCGTTATATGCCTTATTGGGTTCGGGATATGACTCAATCTTTTGGGGGTTGCTCTTTCTACTATTAGGAGTTCCAGTTTATTTAATAATTAATAGAAAAATAACATCTTGATATGAAAAATACGCATCACTCCGAGTACGGAAAAATTAAATCAATTTATATTAAACCTATTGCGGAAGGGTTTGTAAGTCAGCAAGTAGTAACTACTCAATGGGAAGAACTAAACTATTTAGACCAACCAAATTTTGAAGATGCTTTAAAAGAGTATGCTCAATTTGAAAAAAAGATTAAATCCACAGGGGCTAATGTTAGCTATTTTAAAGAAAGCCCTGATGTGACCATGGATTCTATTTATTGCATAGATGCATCCTTCTCAACAGATTTTGGCATTATATTGTGCCATATGGGAAAAGCCGGAAAAGTGAATGAACCTGATGCATGCCTAAACATATACAAAGAAGCAGATGAAAAAATTTTAGGAAGAATTGAAGCTCCAGGAACTATTGAAGGTGGAGATGTAGCTTGGATTAATCCCAAAACACTAGCTATTGGAAGAACGTATAGAACCAATGATAATGGTATCAAACAAATGAAAAAGTTTTTAGAACCCCATGGCATTCGGGTAATTACAGTAGATTTACCACACTATAAAGGAAAGTCCGATGTGTTTCATTTAATGTCTATTTTCAGTCCGGTGGATAAAGATTTAGCCGTAGTATATTCTCCTCTAATGCCCATCACTTTTAGAGAATTTCTTTTAGAACATGGCTATGAATTTATCGAAGTACCTGAAGAAGAATTTGAGACTATGGGGTGTAATGTACTGGCTACTGCTCCACGTGAATGCTTAATGGTAGAAGGAAACCCAATTACAAAATCAAGGTTAGAAGAAGCAGGAGCAATTTTGTTTACCTATAAAGGCAAAGAAATTAGTGTAAAAGGGGGTGGCGGACCAACCTGCTTAACAAGACCAATGATTAGAGAAATAGAAGGGTAATTTGCAATATTATTTCATGAGTACCGACAATTAACTAAAACAAAACCTATGCAAACCATTTTAGGATCAGGAGGCATTATCGCCACAGAACTTGCCAAATCACTTACCGAATTTACGAAGGATATAAAGTTAGTTAGCCGTAACCCTAAAAAAGTAAATCCAACAGATCTCATTCAATCGCTTGATTTAACAAAGGCTGAAGACATTGATGCAGCGATAAAAGGATCCGAAACTGTATATGTAACCATAGGGTTTCCGTACAGCACTAAAGAGTGGCAGGCTAAATGGCCCCCTTTCATGGAGCAAGTAATTATTAGTTGTAAAGCATATAATAGCAAGCTGGTATTTTTTGATAACATTTATATGTACGATCCCAATCATTTAAATGGAATGACGGAAGAAACACCCATTAATCCTTCAAGCAAAAAAGGGAAGGTGAGAGCACAATTAGTAAAAATGATTATGAATGAGGTTGAAGATGGGAACCTAACTGCATTAATTGCTCGCTGTGCTGATTATTACGGACCTAGTATTGACAGAAATGGCATGGTAAGAGAAATGATATTCAAAAATTTTGCAATAAACAAAAAAGCTAATTGGTTGTGTTCTGATAAATTTAAACATTCTGTAACCTATACACCTGATGCCGGCAAAGCAACCGCTATGCTAGGAAATACACCCGATGCATTTAATCAAGTATGGCATTTACCCACCGCACCCAACCCTTTCACTGGCAAAGAGTGGATTGAATCCATTGCTAAAGCAATGGAAGTAAAACCCAAATATCAAATAGCAACTAAATTTATTGTCAAAATAATGGGAATTTTTATGCCAATCATGAAGGAAATGCAGGAAATGCTATACCAATATGATCGGGACTATGTTTTTGATAGTAGCAAATTCGAAAAAAGATTCAATTTCTCACCGACACCTTATTCAGTAGGCATAAAAGAAATTGTTGAAACAGATTATAAATAACAATTTCTAAAAATCTTTCTTTCTAAATTTGTGGAGACTCTTCGGGTAATACCCTCTGAGTGACGTTAGATTAGTCATTCCGAACCTGTTTCGGAATCTAATTAATTGGTATCCCCTGAAAGGAGTTCAGGGTGACAATAAACATTTGAAGTCTAATCAATGAAAATACTTGGTATCATTCCTGCTCGTTTCGAATCAACCCGATTCCCTGGTAAGGTATTAGTGGATATTAATGGAAAATCTATGGTGCAACGGGTGTACGAACAAGCAAGTAAATCTACATTTCTTGAAAAGGTGATAATTGCAACTGAAAGTACTAAAGTAAAAAAACACATAGAATCCTTTGGAGGAGAAGCGGTACTCACTTCTGATAATCATACAAGTGGCACTGACAGGTGCTTCGAAGCTTTAACGCTTCAAAAAGAAATATATGATTATGTAATTAATATTCAAGGCGATGAACCCTTTATTTCCCCCTCCCAAATTGATGAATTAGCCATTTTATTAGATGGAGAAGTTGAGTTGGCTACCTTAATTAAAAAGATTACAACTAGCTCGGAGTTATTTAATTATGGTGAGGTAAAAACCGTATTTAATACCGCTATGGAAGCCCTTTATTTTAGCCGACAGCCTATTCCTTATTGCCGTAATCAGGGAGAAATGGAATGGTTATCGCATCAAGATTATTTTAAACATATTGGCATTTATGCCTACCGGGCAGATATGTTAGAAAAGGTCTCTAAACTACCTGTTTCTAACCTCGAAGCGGCCGAATCCTTAGAGCAGCTGCGTTGGATTGAAAACGGGCTGAAAATTAAATTGGCCTTTACAGAACACGAAAGTGTTTGCATAGATACCAAAGAAGATTTGGATAAGGTACTGGCTAATATTGAAAGTTTTTTATAGTTTACAACTAAAAAAAGGTGATTACCAATTGGTGACCACCTTTCAAAAGCTTAAATACGGCTGACTAATTTTTTATAAACCTTATAGATTCAACAGAATCGTTCGATTTAATGCGCAACACATATTCACCACCTTTTAACAAGCCTGTGTTTATCACAATCTCTCCATTTTTGTAATCAACCGGAACATCTAGCAGTTTTCCACTAATATCAATAACATCAAATTGCAGGTCGTTTATACTTCCAATACCCGAAACATGTAAATAATCGTGTGTTGGGTTTGGATATACATCTAAGGTAAAATTATCAATTTCTAAACCCAGAATAATCATATTGACAGTTTCTGATGTAGCTATACAGCCAAACTCAGAAGTTACCTCCACAGAATAATCACCTGTTTGCAATGGATTAAATGTACTTTGATCTGCTTCAGCAATTAAATTGCCTCCATCATACCATCGATAAGTAGCGGTTGCATCATTAATAACAGAAATACTTTCCTCTGTTTGGGTAATGGCAACATCAGGCAATGGGTTTACTGTAATTATTGATGACACCTTGGTTGGCGTAGCTCTTGCCAAAGCATCTAATCCCTCTACAAATATTTCTATTGTAGTTGCAGCAGCATTATCATAAGATTCTCCACCTGATTGCAATACATTACCATCTCCATCATACCAATTATAATCAACTGCTCCGGTTGCTATTAAAGTCGCTGTTTCTCCAACACAAATTGAAGAATTACTAGCAGTAACCACTGCGTCATAAACAGTAAATTCAACCGTTACAAATATGCTATCCACCACGAAAAGGCCGGCATCATCCATTGCTTTAAATACAATGGTATCCTTACCAATATTTTCGTATTGAGGCGTACCGGTTAAATTGTTATCTATTAAAGTTGCCCACGAAGGATATTTTTGAACAGAATAGGTTAATACATCGCTAACATCTACATCACTAAACGAAGATCTTGGAAATAAATAGCTAAATGAATTCTCTTGAAGTACTGTAATGTCCGCAATTGGACTTAATAAAACAGGTGAATCATTTACATTAGTTACATTAAATGCATAGGATTCAATTACCTCGCCAAACGCATCATTGGCTATAATTTGCATGCTATAGTCACCCACATTGTCATTTGTAGGTGTACCAGCCAATACATTATTTGATAATGTTAGCCATTCAGGCTGATTTACAATTGAATAATCTAACAGATCACCATCTGCATCAACAAATAAATCTGCTATCATAACGGAGAAGGATACATCTTCAGTTGCATCACTTACCGTTGCTCCAGATGTTGTTGGCAAATCATTAACCGATGCAATTGCTAATGAAAATGTAGTTTGATCAGATAGAGTTCCATCGGAAACAGAAACTATAATATCAACATCACCATATTGGTTTGCCAATGGTGTCACTCTCAAATAATAGAAACCGTTTGTTTGAGTAACCACTAAATTCGCATCACTAATTATAGATTGGTTGCTTGATCCAACTGAAATATCCAAATTGCTTAATGCATGATCCACATCTGACACTTCTAAAAAGAGGTTATCAATTTGACCGTCCTCGAACATGTTTTGAGTTGATAATGCAATGATCTTAGGAGCATCATTTACCGCATTAATTGTTAAATCAAGTGAAGTATAAGATGACTTACCTGCTGTTGATCCTATTAATAGCAAGCTCTCATTTCCATTAAAATCGGCAATACTGCTAAATGTAATTGTTTCATTGACATTATCAATTACATAGGTTGAAGTTGAGTTACCAGCAATATCATAGGTAAATGCAGCTCCAGAGTTATTTACATCAGAAAATACAGTTGAAATATCTAGTACATATTCTCCGAAATCTTCCTCCAAAGAAATTGCAGTAATTACACTGGCAGTAATATCTGCACTTTTTTGATTTACAACAAAAGTTACTATCATATCAGTAGATTCCGTTCCATCAGATGCTGTAAATGTTACATCCTCTGTTCCAAAAAAGCCGGCAGCCGTAGTTATGCTAGCTGTTGATCCACTAAAACTTACACTTAAATTGGAATTATTGGCGACCGTATAAGTTAGTAATGACCCAATGGTTTCAGCATCAAAGAAGCTCATCCCTAAATCAATATCATAGCCAGGAAAGTCTTGCACTAAAACTTGCGTTGACAATGCATCAATTATTTCAGGAGCATCGTTTACTGCTTCAAATTCAACTGTAAAAGTAGCTTCTGAAGACAACGAATTACTCGACCCGGTTCTATCATCTGCAACTATGGTAATCACAACTGAGCCATTAGCATTTTTCAAAGGAATAATCGAAAGTAAATTATCAGTTACTTCTACCCTTGCAATAGCTGGATTATCGCTGGATGCAAAATAATCATATTGTTGAAAGTTTGTATCTGGATCAGATGCAGTTAACACGATGTTAACCGTATTATCCTCATCAACTTGCTGACTAGCTATTGTGGCAACAACAGGTGGGTCGTTTGAGGAAAGAACCTCTAGATTAAACGATTCGATAACCACAAACCCTTCATCTGTATTTAACTCCTTAGCAATAACTGTAATAGTAGTAGTTCCAAAGAAATCTAGATTAGGTGCAACTGTTATTACACCATTTGATTCTGAAACTGTTACATTACTAGCCTCATTGGATGACACAGTAATTTCCAATTCATTATCGGGGTCAAAATAATTAACATCTAATGACAATACATTGTCCTCTTGTATTTGCTTATCAAACAAATCTTCAATTGAAGGTGGGTCGTTTACATCAATAATTTCTACTTGCACATACGTTGAGTCATACAGGTTTCTTCCTGGATGAAAGATTCTAAACTGGATAGAATCTAATCCCCCAACATCCTGTGTTGACGTATATGGAACTTCCCAAGTTATCAAATTAGGTGAATTTTCAGTTTGAACTACCGAACCAATATTACCCTTTGTTGGATCTGATAAAATCTCAAGGGTAGCACTACCCATATCAGAATTAGTAAATTCGATAGCCATCATATTAAGCATTACCGTTTTGTTTTCAGGTACAGATTGCTCACTACCGATAATCCAAAACTGTCCGTCCTCGGATCCTGACACTTTGCCGGCTCCTGAGGAATTATCAATCATATAAGCAGCAAAATCAGAATACCCATTATTACTTGTAACCAAAACTGTTGTAAATACCTGACTTGCATTGAAAAGATGATTATGCACGTTTTCATCTACACTAAATGTATAGGATAGTGTATCATTTGAAACGGCAAAATCACCTATCAACAGCTCTGATTGAACAATGGGAACAAAAACTGGATTATTAATATCCGAAAGATCGTAATAATTTATTTCCAAATTATAACTGGCGTTTCTTATAGTATCAACAAATTGAATAGTAAAATCAGTTGCTACTCTATCTAATGCGGCTACATAATGTGGTGTATCTTCCAGAACAAACTGGAACAAAACTGTCGCCTCATCTGATTCTACTCCTGTATCAATTTCTCTAACTTTAAATTTAATCGAATCATTGTACACCTGACCTGGGATTAATCCAGCTTTAGGACTGAAACCAATAAGAGGAAAATTACCTCCACCTTGATCGGGATCAAGATTGGCTGGAGGAACTGTTATCAAGTATTCGATTGCTGCTCCTTCTGGGTCAATTCCTGTCAACTCAATTTTATCGGTTAGATCAAGGTAAAAATTAGCCCGATCATCAAATGCAATAGGTGCCTCATTCACAGCCGATTGAGCATCTGTATAAAACATAAAACCAATATTTCCAGTGTAGTTTCCGCCACTCACTTGCGATGCAATACTATATTGCCCAGCTATACCAAAATTGGTATATACACCGCCCGAGGTCCATTTGGCGCCTTGCGAAGTTCCACTTCTAACCTGCTCTAGCTGTGCATAAAGCCCTTGGCTCAGCAACAGCATGGCAGCTATTATATAAACAATTTTTTTCATCTTCTTATAATTTAAGTTGAGAATGGAATTGTTTAGTTAGAAGCAGTTAATGAAAATAATTTATCTTTACCTCCCGTTAGTAATTCCTCAAACCGTTTAATCTTTTGCTCTAGCAAATCAACTTTCGTTAATTCAGCTTTCAGCTCAGAATTTTCTCCTTCAAGCGCCTCTACTTTAGCATTAAGTTCTTTTACCGCTTCAATGAGTATGGCTGTCATTTGAGCATAGTTTACCGCTTTATAACCATCTTCTTTGGTATGCACAAATTCTGGATATACCTCTTCCACTTCCTGAGCAATAACACCAATCTGATTTCTTTGTGATTTGTTCTTATCCTTCCAAGCATAAGAAACACCACGTAGTTTAAGGGTATTTTCCAGCGCATTCTCAATGGTTTGAATGTTCTTTTTAAATCTTCTATCCGATGTTTGAACAGTGCCGTCTGCTGAAAAAAGCACACCCGTTGCATCAATATTTACACCTGTAATATTCCCAGCAGCACTGATACCCGTACCATTTATATTACCTGTTGCGTTTATATCCCCATATCCATTTAGTGATACAGAGTTACCTAAATCATCATTCAAGTTTAAACTACCAAAAACGGCTCCTCCTGGACCACCCGATTGCACATTCATTAGTGCATACTCACCAGGTCCACCGCCATTATCTTTCCAAATACTTATAAATCCAGCCTCTTCACCTACATCGGCAAAACCGATGCTAATTCTATTATTAGCTCCTGTTGGGGAGTGCATATCAAATTGTCCAAAATCACCGTTTCCATTGTTCCCAGAACCAATACTTACTTTGCCATTATTTAAAGAATAGCTGTTAGACAATAAGTTATTGGAACTTATATTGCCATTTTGTCCATCTAAATTAATTGTGGTTTCTTGTGTTTCACCTATAATATTTGTTTTATGCAATGCTAAGCTGGCCCATTCATCTGTTCCATCAGTCTCAACGCTCATGTTTAAGTTAGACTGAAACCAACCTCCGCCATCAGGAGTGGAGCCGAATAGGCTCATAAAAGGTAAATTATTATCTTCCCAAGGTTTTCCACCTAATTGTACATTTGGTGTGTTTTTCCCTTGTAGGTATAACTCACCAGAGTAACCAGATGGGTCAGACCCACCACTATCGTTCGCAATGTTAATAAAAGCAAAACCTTGACCTCCCATAATGTTGGGATCAGAAATATCCAAATTATTAAAATTTGAATTTGCAGGAACCCCTGTTATCCCGTTATAAGCATCAATGGTAACCTCTGCCGAACCATCTGCTGATCGTAATGTGATACGACCATCATCTCCATAAATTTCTACTGTGTTGTTATTAGCTCCTGCATCTGTACTATTTGAAAGTGAAATATATCCCCAATTGTTTGATCCATCAGAATTCACTTCTAAACGAGCATTAGAATGATACCAACTGCCCCCATCAGTATGTTGTCCAAACATTTGAATTGTTGGCAGATCGTTGTTTTCCCATCCTTTACCTCTCATCTCTAAGTTAGGTGTATTAGGGCCATAGGTAAATAAAGTTCCTGCCTTCCCTCCAGTTCCTTCATCAATATTCACTGACACCAATTGTCTTGCATTCTCGTCTTCCAACATGAATCTTGCATTACTTGATCCATCCCAAAAACCGTTTAGCACTGCACCGGTTATGTTACCAGCACCGTCATAGCCAGCAAGTTGTGAAAACCCTCCTTGGTCCTGAAAATTTCCAAACCAGCCAGTATTTGATCCAAAGTCGTTATAAGTGTAAAGCATGCCACCTCCTTGAGCGTTTAATCTTAATGTCGCTGCCATGTTCCCATTTGGGTTTTTCATTCTAATCAACCCCTCTCCAGAAAATTCTGTAGAACTTCCATCTACGTCATTATATAAGCCCAAGTACCCCATTTCACCAATAACATTGTTCGATCCATCCAAACGATCCTGTACTTTCATATTTATACCCGCAACTCCAGATGAATTATATAAACCTAAAAATCCCTGGGCATCATTCGATGCCCTTGTACCGAGAATTGCGGCATTCGAACCACCTGAACCGTATGCTTTAATTGAGCCACCATCATTAAAAAGCCCTATTTCAGCTCTAATTTCACCGCTGCCGTTCATTACCTGTAGTGGTACAGCACTAGAAGAAATAAGGTTTCCGGTAATCATTACGTCACCATCAAACCAACCAGCCCAATTTTCGGTTCCTCCGTTGGCAGAGCCATAAATTCCGCGGTTTGCCCCCTCACCATAAGCAAGACCTCTTACACCTGTATTTTCACTCGCAGCAGTTCCTGCATTAGAAATACCACTAACGCCATAATTAAATTTTCCAACAGATCCATAATTAGAACCTTCAATACCAGTATTGCTCCATGCGTTACCTGTGGCATTTCCTTCTACCCCAAAATTGATCGAGCCTTCTCCAAAATTAGGTCCTTCATCACCATTACCACTGCCCGCAGAATGACCATAAATTCCATGGTTATATTTACCTTGGCCCTCCGCCAAACCCATAACACCCATATTGCTTCCTGTACTGGTTGGATTTATCGAAAGCCCTTTAATTGCCCTATTATTCCCATCGGTATTGGCTACAGCTTTAATGGCTGCATTGCTTCCTGTGCCCGTACCGTTTATAGAAACATCTAGTGTACTGTGCTCTGGTGCGTCATTATTAAAAGATGCAAAAATAGAATCGGGCATATTTTGCCTAACTACTTCAGGTGTAATAAAAGGCGGATAGATAGCTACAATGCCAATACTTGTTCCTGCAACTGTAATTGCTAATTGCTGAGAATCTACGCCTGTGAACAAATTAGCTGGTAATGGGGTAATACTACCTAATACTACAGAGTAGAGTCCATTAACTACTTGTACCGATTGTGTTTCGGTCCAGCTTGCTGCGGTTATAGAAAATACCATTTCGTTCGTACCGTTCACCGGAGTTCCTTGATCGTATAAAGAACCTTGAAAAGGTATTTTACTAGTTGTTGTTTGTGCGGTTGTTTGCTTACTAATTAACAAGCCTATTGCAGCAATACATACTCCTGCAATTAATTTGTAAGTTTTGTTCATAACATTGTTTTGTTAAAAGATGATTATTGAATTTTTAATATAAATACGTAATTAGTTTATAAATAATAAACTCTGTGGACTCCTCAATTTACTTTGTGAACATCCGAATTTTGTTTGTGATTGATTTGCAACATTTATAATTATAAATGGCATAATATCAATAACCAAAAATGAAGGAAAAGGAAGAAAGCTACAATACCTATAAGTAGGTATTTTTAGGTGGATGAGATCAAGTAATACTATAGCTTTTGCTTATATCAACGCTCATAGAATCGGGCAATATTGGAGATAGGACAATTCCAATTGGCAATATGTATAAAGAAGAAATTACTCGTAGGTTAAATTTGATTTAGGCACAATACTTATTTTTAAATTCCTTAGCCTCCTCATTTTCGATTTCACTTAATATTTCACAGGCTTTAGCGTTATCTCCCATCTGATGATGGGCATTCGCCAAATCTATGGCCAAATGATCAATGCTTTTATCCATTTTATAAGCCTTGGCTAGCAATTTAACGGCCTTAGTTAAATTATACTTCTGGAGCTCTAACAATCCTTTATTACGATATACCCAAGCATTATAGGGATCTATCTTAAGGCTTGTATTGATTAGATATTCTGCTGAGTCCAACTGACCCATTTTCAAATAGACATAGCCTTTGTTGTTGAGGTACCATGCATTATTTTCATCAAGAACCAATGCATTTTCAATTTGATTGAGGGCTTGTTGATAATCTTGCCTAACAACTGCAATTAAACTTAGGGTATTATACCCATTAGCCTCTGTAGCATCCAATGCTAACCCTTTTTTTAAATAATATTCAGCGGAATCTAATTGCTGTGTATAATAAAAAACATTACCAATATTCACCAAGGCTTGTGGTTGATTGGCATCCAATTTCAAAGAGTTATTGAATTCAGAAATTGCCTTCTCATACCTTTTTAATTGTGTGTTCACCAAGCCCTTTGTAAAATATAATTTAGACGAATCTTTCCACGTTTTATCCAACACACCCAAATCATCCAAAGCCCGGTAATATTGATCTACATCTAAATAAAGGTTGGCTCTTTTAAATAAGGCACTTTCATGTGATGGGTCTATCAATAATACATTATCGTACATCTCGATGGCATCATAAAAAAAACCTTTTGCTTGATAAGCTATTGCATTATTAAGATACGCATCAAGATATGTGCTATCTGCTAATATTGCTTCTTCATAAAAAAAAATAGCCTTATCTAAATCTCCATTTTCGAAAGACTCATTCCCTTTTAACAAAAAGGTAAGTTTTGCGTGCTCCGTTTTTGAAGTACAAGCTGAAAAAAGTACGCTAATAAATAGAATTCTTAGAAATATCATTTTTTGGTTAATATATGTCTGGGAATTGATTCGGTTCCACCTCCGCCATCAAATCATAAATCCTATCGAATACTTCCTCTGCATTTGGTTTAGAAAAATAATCGCCATCTGACCCATACGCAGGTCTATGTTCTTTGGATGTAATCGTTAAAGGTGCTGAATCCAAATAACGATAACCCCCTTGCTCTTCAAGTACTTTTTGCATCATAAATGCACTTGCTCCGCCTGGCACATCTTCATCGGCAAAAACAACACGATTTGTCTTTTTAACAGAGTTTATTATGCCGTGATGTACATCAAAAGGCATTAAAGTTTGTACATCTACCACTTCGCAAGAAATACCAACCTCTTCTAGTTGTTGAGCTGCATCCATAATTATTCTGCACATAGAACCATAGGTAATTACAGTGATATCACTACCTTCTTTTAACACCTCCGGCACGCCTAAAGGCTCGGTATATTCAGCCAAATTTGAAGGCATTTTTTCTTTTAGTCGATAGCCATTTAAGCTTTCAATAATTAATGCCGTATCATCCGAAGCCAACATGGTATTATACATACCGGCTGCCTTGGTCATATTTCGAGGAACCAATAAATAAACCCCTTTTAAACTATTCAATATCATTCCCATAGGAGACCCCGAATGCCAAACGCCTTCTAATCGATGTCCTCTTGTACGGATAATCAATGGCGCTTTTTGCCCCCCCATGGTTCGGTATTGCAAGGTTGCTAAATCATCGGTTAATGTTGGCAGCGCATACACCAAATAATCAAGGTATTGGATTTCTGCAATTGGGCGTAACCCCCTCAAAGCCAACCCAATTCCCTGCCCAATAATAGTTGTTTCTCTAATGCCTGTATCATCAACACGGTCAATGCCATATTTATCTTGTAAGCCAGCAAATGCTTGGTTCACATCACCAATTTTTCCAACATCTTCCCCAAAAGCAAGTACCCTTGGGTCTCTGCCCAAAGCTTCATCAAAACATCCTTGCAAAATTTGACGGCCATCTAACATTTCAGCATCTGATGCATACTCAGCCGGAACTACTTCCACCTTAAGGGCTGCACTACCCGACTCGCTGTGTAAATGAGAACCATAATCATCTGATGCCTTTTTTTCAAAGGCTTGAAGCCAAGATATCAAAGCTTCTTTCTCGTGTAAATCCTTCCCTCTTAGAACCCTAAGTGCTTTTTTAGCTGCTTTAACCGAATCTAGCTTGAGTGGGTTAATAGCCGTTGCTAATTCATTTTTGATAACTTCAATTTCAACTCCACCATTTGCAATAGAAATTGCGCCAAGAATGTTAACCACTACGGCTTGCGCATCTTTCTCCTCATTGATAAAAGCGGTCCAAGCATCCTTCTTCGCTTGCTTGGCCTCCTTAATAGCGTCAAATTCTAAAGATGCTAACTCTGCTTCTGTTGCGTATCCTTTTTCAAGAATCCATTCTCGCATTTTAATGTTACAATCGTGTTCTAGCTCCCACTGCAACCTCTCTTTTGATTTATACCGCTCGTGTGACCCTGAAGTTGAATGGCCTTGAGGTTGTGTTGCTTCAGTAACATGTACTAAAACAGGTATATGTTTTTCTCTGGCTAATTTTTCTGCCGTTTTATAGGTAGTAATTAAACCTTCGTAATCCCACGCTTTTGCCGTTAGCATTTCAAATCCTTTTTCTTTCGCTGTTCTTTGTAAACCTGCCAAAGCTTTAGAAATTGATTGCTTCGTGGTGTGGTATTCAGCTCCTACAGAAATGCCGAATTCATCATCCCAAACCGACATGATAACAGGAACCTGCAGTACCCCAATGGCATTAATAGCCTCAAAAAACATCCCTTCCGATGTTGAGGCATTGCCGATGGTGCCAAAGGCTATTTCATTTCCTTTATTGGATAATTCGGTATATTGATGAAGTTCTTTGTTTTTTCTGAAGTGCTTAGAAGCTAACCCTAGGCCAACTAATCGAGGCATTTGCCCAGCGGTAGATGAAATGTCGGAGGTGCTATTTTTGCTTTTTGTTAGATCTTTTAAATGTCCCTCATCATCAAGCATTCTGGTAGCAAAGTGCCCATTCATTAACCTGCCAGCTGATGCAGGTTCATCTTCAACACTGGTGTGTGCGTATAATTGTGCAAAATATTGTTGAATCGTCAGTTCTCCGATGGAAAACATAAGTGTTTGATCGCGATAGTAACCAGACCGAAAATCTCCATTTTTGAAAATATGTGCTAACGCTAACTGTGGAACCTCTTTTCCATCTCCGAAAATTCCAAATTTAGCCTTTCCCATAAAAACTTCTTTACGGCCCATTATACTGGCTTCTCGGCTAGAAATAGCCAATTTATAGTCTTCAAGAATTTGAGATATTCCTATAATTGGTTGCGTGGTTGCTGTATTTTTCAAAGCTTACTATTTTAAAGTAGAACAATTCCATCTGATGAAATATCAAGAAGATGGAAGGTATTTGAGCCAGTACCTATAACAAATTTAAGGCATCCGAGTCGGTATTCAAATTACTTTGTTCTAGCCCAAAAAAAGTCAATTAATTATATTTTGATTTTAGCAGGATTCAGCAAATTTAGTATTGAATAAAATTAAAATGCTTTTGCAATGAGGAATTTAATAATTGCATTTCAGAAGAAAATAAAATTTAATCTTTTTACTCGAAATTGGACTGACCAATGTTCTAGTAATTAAAAAATCTCATTGCTATATTTGCTTAGTAATTAAACATTTAAGTCATGATTATAGGCGTTCCAAAAGAAATTAAAAATAACGAAAACCGTGTTGCTTTAACCCCTTCGGGTGCTATAGAATTAATAAAACGCGGACACGAGGTGTACGTACAAGATACGGCAGGTGAAGGTAGTGGGTTTACAAATTCTGAATATGAAAGTGTAGGTGCAACTATTTTACCAAGCATTGAAGCTACTTATGAAATAGCCGAGATGATTATGAAGGTAAAAGAACCAATTGAGCCTGAGTATAAGTTGATTAAGAAAGATCAATTATTATTTACTTATTTCCACTTTGCTTCTGGCCAAGTTCTTACCGAAGCAATGATTGAGCAAAAAGCTGTTTGTTTAGCTTACGAAACAGTAGAAACAACAAAAAGAGAGCTCCCTTTATTAGTTCCGATGAGTGAAGTGGCAGGAAGAATGGCCGTTCAAGAAGGAGCTAAGTATCTTGAAAAGCCCTTAAAAGGCCGTGGTATATTACTAGGTGGCGTACCAGGTGTTCGACCTGCAAAAGTATTGATTTTGGGTGGAGGCGTAGTAGGAACAAATGCTGCAAAAATGGCTGCTGGTATGGGAGCTGATGTAACCATTATGGATCTCAGTTTGCCAAGACTAAGGTATCTGGATGACGTTATGCCCGCCAATGTAAATACATATATGTCGAGCGAATATAATATAAGAGAGCTCATTGCTACGCATGATCTAATTATAGGTGCTGTACTTATTCCAGGCGCAAAAGCTCCTAATTTAATTACAAGAGACATGCTAAAAGAAATGCAACCTGGAACCGTATTGGTAGATGTTGCGGTAGATCAAGGGGGATGTATCGAAACATGTAAGCCTACAACACATGAAGATCCTACGTATATTATTGATGATATAGTACACTATTGTGTTGCCAATATGCCTGGCGCTGTGCCATATACATCTACATTAGCTTTAACCAACGCTACCTTGCCTTATGCGATTGATTTGGCTAATAAAGGTTGGAAAAAAGCATGTAAGGAGAGTAATGAACTTAAACTAGGCCTTAATATAATCAATGGAGACATCGTTTATAAAGCTGTTGCCGAAGCATTTGATATGCCTTATACAGATATATCAAAATACGTTAGTTAAGTTGGTAGAACAAAAAAGTATGTAGAAATTAAGTTGACTCTCGGAGAAACTAACTAAGTTTATCTGAGAGTTTTTTTATGCTCAATCTGTATGAAGAAAATATTTTTATTTGTTTCTTGTTCATTTTTTCTACTAACTAATGGCAAATCTCAAATTCTCAGCAATCCATCTTTCGAAGGACCTATAGAAGCATCAACTGTCCCTCCATCATGGTTCAGTTGCAATGAATACAGCACACCTGATACACAACCGGGATTTTGGAATGTAAACACATCAGCTTCCCATGGAAACACCTATATATCTCTGGTAACCAGAGGGGCGTCTGGCGAATCCAACGACAATAGGATTGAAGCCATCGGTGCAGCACTAAACAACATGCAAAATAACAGTTGCTACAATTTTTCAATTGATTTAGCTTACTCGGATAGTTTCTCTTGGTCGGTTCTGAGATATAATAAACCAACAATTCTTAATATTTGGGTTGGAAATAACCCTTGTGATAAAGATAAATTAATTTTTTCTTCTCCAGAGATAGCACATACAGATTGGAGAACCTACAATTTTAATCTATCTGGTAGTTATGGATATATTATTATCGAACCAAACTATGTTGGTAGTGACAACTATTATGGTAATATCCTTATTGATAATATTCAAATTTTAGAAAATAAATTAAATATTGGAAACGATACCCTCTTGTGTGAAGGTGACCTTAAATCACTTAAAGTAGATGGCTTTTGGAAAAACGTATTGTGGAGTAATGGATCTCGAGATAACGAAATTAAAGCCACCGAGGGTCTTACATGGGTTGAAGTTCAAGATGGTGGATGTGTTCTCAGAGACTCCATCAATATAGCGTATAAGAAAGCAATCGAAGTTGATTTTGGTAAAGATATGAGTCTTTGTGAAATAGATGAGATTGTTTTAGATGCCTCAGTTCCAAACGCTATATATCAATGGAATACAGGATCTAGTAGCCCTTTACTTATTACTTCAACAACAGGATTTTATAGGGTGGAAATTTCGAATGGGTGTGAAACTAAAATAGAAGAAATAAATTTATTACCCAAAGAGAATTGCTGTGATATTACTGTCCCTAACGTGTTTACTCCAAATAAAGATGGTATTAACGACTATTTTGATGTGAAGTCAACTTCCAATATAGCATCTTATGAAATGCAAATTTTTAATAGATGGGGAACCATTGTATTTACATCAAAAAGTATCAATAATAGCTGGGATGGAAAACAGCTAAACAATCTCTCCGTTGCTAACAGCGAATATTATTGGAATATAAGCATCAACTGCAAGGCAGGAAAAAATAGTTATTTTAACAGCTATAGGGGTACTGTTATGGTTTTAAGGTAACCCCTTATTTTTTCCTTTCAAACTTTGGAATTTCATCCAAATTGAGCAATTCTCCTTTTTTATCCAACTTAAATGTATAATGGGTTAATCCATTACTAAGAATAATAACAGAAGCGTTCAACGTTTTGTTATACATAGCAACTTGCTCTAAGGTGGATTGGCTAATCTTAACTGATGGAGCCTTACACTCTACCAAAATAAAAGGTTTACTCTCATTGGTATAGACAACAATATCAGACCTTTTAAGCCTTGTGTTATAAACTACACCCGACTCCACTTTTAAAAGCCCCTTAGGATACCCTAAATCATTGTGCAAGTAATGAATCATATGCTGTCTTACCCATTCTTCAGGAGTAAGCATAATAGGTTTCTTTCGAATAATATCATAAATATACTTTTCGCCATTCTCATTTTGTGTTATTCTAAAGGCATACGTAGGCAAATTCAAAGATTGCATAACACAAATATGCAACACAATAATTTTGATAGTATTTTTGCAATCAATAAATACTTAATAATAAGATATGTTAACAAAGAAAGGCATTGTAGATAATTGGTTGCCACGCTATACCGGAACAGAATTAGATCAATTTGGTGAATATATTTTACTCACCAATTTTAAAAACTACCTTACATTTTTTAGCGAAAAATATGGAGTAGAAATAATTGGAGAAGATAAACCCATGCAAACGGCTACTGCAAACAATATCACCATTATCAATTTTGGTATGGGCAGCCCAATGGCGGCCACTATGATGGATTTATTATCTGCTATTATGCCTAAAGCTGTCCTTTTTCTTGGAAAATGCGGTGGGTTAAAAAAGAAAACGGAATTAGGAGATTATATATTACCAATAGCTGCCATTAGAGGTGAAGGTACAAGTAATGATTACTTACCACCAGAAGTACCCGCTTTGCCATCATTTAATCTACAGAGGGCAGTATCTTCTGTTATTAAAAATAGAGGGTTAGATTATTGGTCTGGAGTAGTGTTTACAACTAACAGAAGAGTTTGGGAGCACGACAAGAGCTTTAAAAAGAGGTTACGACAAGCCAGGGCCATGGGAATTGATATGGAAACAGCTACCATTTTTACGGTTGGTTTTAAAAATGAAATACCACGTGGTGCACTATTGCTAGTAAGCGATAACCCAATGATACCAAGTGGAATTAAAACAGATAAAAGTGATAACTCCGTTACTAAAACTTACGTGAATGAGCACTTAGAAATTGGTATTGAAGCATTGATTGAACTCCGGGATTCAGGAGATTCTGTTAAACATTTACGCTACGAGTAACTCTTTTCCCCTGAGCACTTACGGGTAGCTTAAGGGTTAGTAGTATGGCTAGCCCAACAAAGAAAAACAACCCCAATGCCAACGAACTATTGCGCATGCTGCCTGTTAAAAACTCGATATAACCATAGGCGAAAGTCCCTACTACAATGGATACATTAAAAATAACATCGTAGAAGCTAAAAAAGGAAGCGAAATCCTTCGTGTCTTCAGGAATTAATTTAGAGTAGGTTGCTCTCGACAAAGCTTGAATACCACCCATTACCAAACCAACCACAAACGCTAAACCAAAAAATTGGATTTTAGTAGTTACTAAAAATGCCGCAATACAGATAAGTAACCAAATAATTAACATACTAGCAATCGAAAATTTATTACCTTGAAATAAAGACAACCTCGCAAATAAATAAGACCCCCCAATGGCAACAACATTTATTATTAAAATGGTCATTATAAGTTCCCCTCCTTCCAACTCTAATACCTTACTACCAAATTGCGCGGCCATATACATAACCGTTTGAACTCCTGTATTATAAAAGAAGAAAGCAATCAAATACTTACGCGTTGTAGGCAAATTCTTTAATAATTTCCATACTTTACGAATTTCTTTATAGCCATTGGATAACATATTTGTCTCATTATTTAGATGCACCATATCCGATGGCATGTTTTTAAAGGTGATTTGAGAAAATCCTAACCACCAAATACCCACCATTACAAACGATAGTTTGGCAGGAGTACTATCCGCAGTCAACCCAAAAAATTCGGGTTTTTGAATCATTAATAGATTTATAATTAACAAGATCACACTACCTATATAACCATACGAAAAGCCTTTGGCACTAACAGAATCAATTTTATCTACAGAAGCAATTTGAGGCAGATACGAATTATAGAAAACTAAGCTTCCGGCAAATGAAATGCTCGCTAGTATCGATAAAATAATTCCATACTCAATGTTTCCACCATCAAAGAAAAATAACCCCATACAGGAAATGCTTCCGACATACACAAATAATTTCATAAAGAACAAACGCTTACCGCTGTAATCAGCAATTCCGGTAAGCAACGGCAACATCGCAGCAACCACTAAAAAGGAAAACGATAATGCATACGAATACAGCACAGTATTTATTATATCAACGCCAAAAAAAGATACCAAATCACTTTTAGATGTACGAGTAACACTTTCGTAGTACACAGGAAAGATAGTTGAAATGATTACCAAAGAGTACACGGAGTTTGCCCAATCGTACATACACCAAGCGCTGATTATTTTTTTATCGTTCATCATATTTCCCTACTAAAAAAAGTATCGCCAAACTCCAGTTTACCTCAAAATAAAAAAAGGTCTTCCTATCATAGAAAGACCTTTTTACTATAAAAAACTATTTACTTTACAAAGTTGTTTTTTGACGAACAGAATACATTAATTTACGCGCATTTGCTTCTCTAAGCTGAAATTGAATATCAGAAATTAATCCCATTTTCACTTCCTCATCAGCTTTAAATGCAATCGTAATTTGATCCCTTTCAGCTTCAGAAAGTTTATCTTTTTCTTTAGATACCCAAAGAATAATATCCTTGGTTTCTAGAAAAACATCGTTTGCTTGAACCTTTGGCTCATCACCATACAAAACAGTATTCTTAGGTTCGCCCATATATAAGTAGCTCACTAAAGACTTACGTTGTAATTTCCTTAGCTCAGTTCCTTCAGGCATTTTTTGCTTTACATTTATCGTATTCTCTCTCATTACAGTAGTTACCATAAAAAAGAATAATAGCATAAATATAATATCTGGCAATGCTGCCGTAGGAATTTCCTGACTCGTGTTCGATTTTTTTGTAAACTTTGCCATCTATTATTTACTTATTAGGTTCAGCTATTGAAATCGCCATTGGAATACCTTCTCTTGCTTTCGTATATATTGCTTTATTATCAGGGTTGCTTAAATCAGAAGAAATTTCTCTCCATTTAGTATTAGTAACACCCGCACGCTCGGCATATATATCATAATAAGCACCTTGGGTTTCGTTATACACCGCGATAAACATATCATAACTTGTACCACGGTTTGCTTTTAACGAAACTACAGCCTTATCAGGACTATCTGATAAATCAGGGTTTCTTCCATTATTAAGCACGTGTGCTTTAATCATTTCCCTAATTTCCTTTACATCTGATAAAGGTTCATTTTCTACCAAGAGCTTATCTGAAGAATTGATTAATATTTTAAATATATTCCTCTCTGGAATTTTAATATCAATTTGTTCTACATCATCTGGCTTTGGTGGCAATTGCAGTGTTAATCCTTTGTCGTTGGCAATGGTGGTTGTCACCAAGAAGAATATAAGCAATAAGAATGCTATATCCGCCATTGAGCTAGAATCAATTCCTCGCATTTTTCTATTACTTCTTGCCATTTCTTTCTTATTTAATAGCTTTATTCAATTCAGTATATGCAATTCCTGCTGCAGCTACTCCTAAAAGTATGTACACCATAGTTAGCATACCGCCAATCATCTTAGACAGGCCTGGATCTTCAACCCCAACTTCGATATACCTAGCAGTAATTTCTGAACCAGAAATTGCATAACCAATTCCGTATATAACTAATAAAATACCTACACCCACGGCTGAAACAATTAGATTTTTTGGTTCATCCAATGATTTAATTAATGGCAATACCACTGCCAAAAGTACACCTACAGTTGTAAGTATATATGCGAGGTATAAGCCATAATTTGCTATAAATCCTTCCATATTTTTATAATATTAAGGTATAAATTATTTTTTTGTCTGATTGTAGTGCACTAAAAGATCAACAAATGAAATTGAAGAATCTTCCATCGTGTTTACTAAAGAATCAATTTTAGATACTAAGTAGTTATAAAATACTTGAAGGATAACACCTACAATAAGACCAGCAACCGTTGTAAGAAGTGCCACTTTAATACCACCTGCTACTACAGTAGGAGAAATATCACCCGCTGCTTGGATTGCATCAAATGCACCAATCATACCAATTACAGTACCCATAAAACCTAACATAGGCGCAAGAGATATAAATAGAGATACCCAAACAAGTCCTTTTTCTAAACGTCCCATTTCAACAGAACCGTAAGAAATAATAGACTTTTCAACCATTTCTATTCCTTCATCAAGTCTCATTAATCCTTGGGTAAAAATGGAAGCGATAGGTCCTTTTGTATTTTTTGTTACTTCCTTAGCTGCTTCAATACCTTCTTCATTTAATGCTTTTTCAAGCTTAGCTAAAAGCTTATCAGTATTAGTAGTTGCCAAGTTTAATGTTATAATTCTTTCGATAGCAATTGCTAATCCTAAGATTAAACATAAAAGAACAGCACCCATAAACTCCCAACCACCTTCAATAAATTTTGTTTTTACTCTTTGGTGAAATCCTGCTTCTTCTTCAACTGGAGCTTCAGGCTCAGGATCAACAACAGCAATTTCTTCTACTACTTCTGCAACAGGCTCTGTAGCAACAGAATCACCTTCGGCTACCCCAGTACTATCAACTGATTCAGTTGTAGCATCATCATTCGTCATTTCCTCTTGAGCTACCGCAGTCCAAGAATTTCCAAGGGTTAAAACCCCAAACAACATTAAGAAAGCAAATAATCGTTTCATAATTTAATTATTAAAATAGGTATGTATTTCGTTTTTATAAATAGTTTACTATATCCAATATCATAAGCGGAGAAGAAGGGATTCGAACCCCCGGTACCCTTGTGGGGCACACTCACTTTCCAAGCGAGCGCCTTCGACCACTCGGCCACCTCTCCTAAGTTAATTCGATTTTTAACTTAGCGCACAAATAAAAATCAAATTATAACCTTATGCAAATTTATGTTTGAATTATATAGTCTCATTTCTTATTGTTTGGCTAAGTTCTCCACAAATAGGTGTTAACATGTGATTAATTGCATTTTTGTAAGAAATATTTTGACCCAATACAAACATTAGTTTAGTAATTGCAGCTTCGATTGTTATGTCCGAACCACTTATCACTCCTGCACTTTCTAACATAGTGCTGGTTGCATACATTCCTTGATTTACTTCTCCCCCAACACATTGTGACACATTAATAACTAATACTTCATTTTTAACTGCTTTTCTAATGCTTTCTATAAACCAAGGAGACGTCATTGCATTGCCAGCTCCAAATGTTTCTAGCACAACTCCTTTAATATGATCATTTTCTAAAACCGCATTTACTGCATGCTGAGTAATACCAGGAAAAATTTTGAGTATAGCCACACCTGTGAACCAATTAGGTATGGATAAAGTTCTCACAAATTCATCGCTGGAAAGAATATATGGAAAATTATAACTAATTTCTATTCCAGCCTCAGCTAGTGCAGGGTAGTTTTCGGATCTAAATGCATCAAATTTACTACTCTGTACTTTTTGAGCTCTATTCCCTCGTATCAAATGATGATTGAAAAAGATGCAAACTTCTGATATGGTAGAATGGCCTTCTTCATTTTTTGAAGATGCAATTTCCAACGAAGTGATCAAATTTTCACGTCCATCTGTACGAGGCTCAGAAATAGGTAATTGAGCACCCGTTAAGATAACAGGCTTATTTAACCCTTTAAGCGAATAACTTAGTGCCGAAGCTGTATAAGCCATCGTATCGGTACCATGCAGAATTACAAAGCCATCGTGCGCTTTTTCTTCTTGAATGATAATCTCCGTTATTTTATTCCAGTCCTCAGGATGTATATTGGATGAATCAATTGGGTCTTCAAATGCAATAACAGATATATGAAGATTAAATTCTTGAATAACAGGGATCTTCTCCAAAACCTTATGAAAATCAAAAGGTACCAATGAACCATCTGCTGATGCTCCCATCCCGAAAGTTCCGCCCGTATATATTATTAATATATGAGCTTCTGGTTCATTAGGGCTTGCAATATCAAGTGTGATTTTAGGATATCCGTTAGTTGGCATTTTTAAATAGTTTACATGCATTTTGGGTAGTTGTATCACCCACCAATTCTATCTTTATATTTTTTACTTCCCCAATTTTCTGCGCTACCAATTTAATATAAGCAGGTTCATTACGTTTCCCCCTATGCGGAACAGGTGCCAAATAAGGGCTATCTGTTTCTAACACTATGTTTTTTAAATCAATCTCTTCCATTACTGGAATTAGTCCTCCATTTTTAAACGTTACCACTCCTCCTAATCCAATACTAAACCCTAGGTTCACAATTTCAGTAGCTTGCTTCACATTCCCAGTAAAACAATGAAAAACCCCATTTTTACTATTTCCTTTTTTTACCATTTCAATCGTTGCGTCAATGGTATCTCGGCAATGAATTACCAGTGGTAAATCATACTTATTAGCTAAATCAGCCTGAATTTTAAAAGCTTCTTGCTGCTCAGGCCAAAAAGATTTATCCCAATATAAATCAGTACCAATTTCTCCTACAGCAGCGAACTCCCCTTTTTTTAGCCAATCTTCTACTTCGTATAAATCCTTTTCAAAATCCTTACCAACCGAACAAGGGTGCAATCCCATCATAGGAATACAATAGCCAGGATATTTATTAGCTACTTCGAGCATATCATCTATGGTAGAATGGTCCACATTGGGCATATATATTTGTTCAACCCCCACCTCTTTTGCGTTATCAATTATCTCTGATAAGTCATTTTTAAATTCCTTTAAATAAATATGTGCGTGGGTTTCAATTAGCCTCATAATAATTCTGTTGCTGGCAAATATAAAACAATGCTACATTGCAAGTAATCAGATCACAAGCAAAAAAAGAGATATTGGTTCTTTAACCACTAACATAAATTTGTGCACCCATTTTAAAAATATCTTTTATAATTGCCATCCGATCAAAAACAGAAACAATTAAGATTATTTTTATTAATTAAATTAGACATGAAAATTAAAATTATCGCTTTAGCACTGTCGTCTATATTTTTATTAAGAGGCAACATTATGGCTCAAGATGGGCCTGCAGAAAACTGGTTTAACCAAGACGCACAAGAAAATAAAGCAAATGGTGTTAGCACCGAGAAAGCTTATGAATATCTAAAAGGGAGAGCATCCAAAACTGTAATTGTTGCTGTAATTGATTCTGGAACCGACATAGAACACGAAGACCTAAAGGAGGTAGTTTGGACTAATACTGATGAGGTTGCAGGCAATGGCATTGATGATGATGATAACGGTTTTATTGATGACGTACACGGCTGGAATTTCATTGGTGGAAAAGACGGCACCAACGTAGGACCAGACACATATGAGGTAACCCGCGAATACAAAAGATTATTACCTAAGTATGAGCATAAAAAAGAATCGAAAAAAGCTGATTACCTATACTGGGTAAAAGTTCGTGATGCTTATTTAGCAGATGCTGAAAAAGCAAAAACTCAGTATGCATTCTATGATAGCTTACGTTATTCCATCCTTAGGTATAATAAATTATTAACAGCCTATTTAGATGTTGAAAAAATATCAACTGAGGCATTAACAAAAGTAAATACAGAAGATGCAACAATTTTAGCGGCTTCAGGCTTTATGGCCAATTTGCTGCCTAGAATTGGCGATATGCCAATGGAGGATGTTGCAGAAAGCTTAGATGGTGCAGTTGACCACTTTGGCAACCAAGCAAACTACGCTTATAGTTTAGAATATGATACACGTAAAATTGTGGGTGATGACCCCTCTAATTTAAAAGAGGTTGGCTATGGCAATAACGATGTAATAGGTACAGATACAGATAATTTCCATGGCACACACGTTTCTGGAATTATTGGAGCTGCACGTGGTAATGGGATTGGAATTGATGGAGTAGCAAATAATGTACAAATTATGGCTGTTAGAGCCGTTCCTGATGGTGACGAAAGAGACAAGGATGTTGCTAATGCAATTCGTTATGCCGTTGATAATGGAGCTCAGGTAATTAACATGAGTTTTGGAAAAGCATTTTCTCCAAATAAGTCCTATGTGGATGATGCCATACTATATGCTGAAAACAAAGGCGTGTTATTAGTACATGCAGCTGGTAATTCTGGCGAAAACACTGACAAAAAAAATAACTTTCCGACCAAGAACATTGGCAAGAAAAAAGTTGCGAGCAACTGGATCGAAGTAGGCGCATCGGCTTGGGGAGAAAATGGCAAACTCGCAGCATCATTCAGTAATTATGGCAAAGTAAATGTGGATCTTTTTGCACCTGGTGTTCAAATCTATTCTACAGCTCCAGGTAATGAATACAAAAATGCCCAAGGCACTTCAATGGCTTCGCCAGTAACAGCAGGCGTTGCTGCTTTGCTCTTAAGCTACTTTCCAGAACTAAGTGCGAAAGATGTAAAAGATATTATGATGAAGTCTGTAAGGACTTTTGATGGATTAATGGTTACAAAACCAGGCACCCAAGACGAAACTATAGACTTTACAGAGTTGTCTGCTTCTGGAGGAATTGTAAATGCTTATGAAGCTGTTAAGTTGGCTGACGCTAGAAAAATTAGTTCGAAATAAGAAAAGCTGCATAATTAAAAAGCTGCACAAGTCTTACTTATGCAGCTTTTTTGTTTTCATCTCTTCTCCTTGAACTACCATTTCATATAAAGTATCCTCCAATGGGGTATAGTCCATCTTGAGTTTCTCTCTGCTTTTAGAATTATCAAATAATAGGTCGTAACCAATATTCTTACTTATAAAGCTAAAGGTTATTCCCTGTGTCCACCCTACAAGATAGAGAAGAAACTTAGGAAGCGTTTTAGTAGGTAACGCATATTTATTTTTAAATTTTTTGGCCAAAATAGTGGCAATCCCTAACATGCTTTCAGTAGTATTCACTAATATATGCCTGCCCAAAGAATTATTTTGGGCTGCTAATACATGAGCTTTGGCCACATCTCTAACATCAACTAAACCAAAATTTAATTCAGGAACGCCCATTTTTTGTTTTCCAGATATCAAGTCGTTCATAAAGCCAACGCTTGCAGAAGTTCCTGATTCAAACAATGAAGGTCCCATAACAAAGCCAGGATTAATAACTGAAAGTGACCACCTATTTTGAGCCTCGTTCATTTTATGTGCTTCTTTTTCAGCTAAAAGTTTAGAATAAGAATAGGGCTGATGACTTAAACTGCTAGTTAAATTCCAATGCTCTTCGGTAAATTTCGAGAGTCCTTGGTCTATCATTTCTCTGGCATCACCATATATTGCAACTACGCTAGAAGTAAGCACTACTTTTTTTACGGTGTCTGTATTATTCACTGCATCTAACACATTTTTGGTGCCCTCCAGGGCAGGATCAACCAATTGTTTTTGTGGATCTTTAATGTTGTTAATCACAAATGGAGATGCCAAATGGTACACCTCTTCGCAACCGTTCATTGCTTCTTGATAAGATCCTAATTGCAATAAATCAGCTTCAAAAATTTTAAGGGTTCCATCAAACTTAGACTCGATATCAATTAAATGGGCATATTTCTCTTTTTTAGATTTATCCCGAACAGTAATATGAACCATATTTCCTTGCTCCAGTAAATAATATACAACCCAAGACCCGATATAGCCTGTTCCACCAGTAACCATTACATTTTTCATGTTCATTTTTTTTGAAAGTATTTATTTCTTAATTAAGGCAGCAATATTAGCCAAAACTATTAATAGTATCCCAAATACGGCATAAGCATCTAACGGATAATCTTCATAAACTGTAGAGATAGCAATCGCAATCACAGGCACGAACACAATCGTATAGGCTGCCTTATCAGCTCCAATACGACCGATTAATGTTAAGTAGGCTGTAAAGGCTATTATTGAACCAAATATGGATAGATAAGCCAAAGATGCTAAATAAGAGAATGAGGGATCAATTACAAATGGCTTACCTAAAAGCAAAGCAATCAGCCCCATACTAAATGCTCCATAAACCATTCCGTAAGCTACCGTTTGAATAACCGGCATGCCATTTTTTTGATTAATTGCAGACGTAATATTTCCTAGTGAAGCAAATAAAACTGAGCTCATTGCAAACACAATGGCAAAAAGAAATTCTGATGATGTACTAAATGAGCTAAACTCTGCCTTATAAATCAAGATGGTTCCTATTAAACCCAATAATGCTCCTAACACTACACGTTTATTAATCTTAGCTTTTAAGAATATTGTACTAAATGTTATATTAAAAAATATAAGCGATGAAAACGCTACAGCTACAAGCCCACTGGTCAGCGTTTCTTCAGATAAATAAACAAACCAGTAATTAACTCCAAATAGTAATACACCTTGCTGGGCAGCTCTTAAATGTTGTTGAAATGTAAATTTTAAGGGCAACTTTCTTACCCAAGCATAGAGCCAAAGAATTATTCCGCCAATTAAAAATCGGTAAGTTACCGAAACCAAAGGATCAACTTTGCCTAATTGGAAAGTAATAACAAACCAAGTAGAGCCCCAGATGAGGGCCGGGATAATAAATAATAAAAAATTGCTTGATTTGAACACTTACTTTTTTCTTGCAAACCTACCAATGGTTTTCATTTGAAACGCCCAGAAAAATTTAAACTGTCCCAATAGTGTTCCCACGATCATTAGCAAAACTTGATAAATGGGAAGAATGATGATAATCCTTAGTGTCCAATACCAAAACGAACTAAAGTTTTCTTGGTTCACATTTAAAAAACTTAAAACTGGACCAGCCACTTTTAAGGATAAAGATCCGGTTATTGCAAACACAATTAATATCATTATTACCTGAAAATTCCCTTCAATTCCCCACTTTACCTTTAATTTCTCAATCATCTTATAAGTAACGTTTATATCTAATTCACAAAGTTGCAATGATTGAATGAAAAGCTTGTAATATATCCCACGCTATTTACCTTTTTTATAATCTATGCACCAACAAACAAAAAAATGAAGTGCAAGTAAAAGAATTGAATATATTTGCCCCTCAAAATTTAACAAATGATCTGGTATCGCCCTTTTGGAATATATGAATTAATAGTAATTGGCATTTTTATGCTGGCTTACCTTTTTTATGTACTTCGAGTAATAAAAATAGGCAAAGCTTTAAAAACTCCGATTTATGGAGTTTTTGCCAAAGTAGCTTTGCGTACAATATATTTTGCCCTTTTTATAATTGCCCTATTAGGACCCAGTTTTGGGAGCTCGAAAAGAGAGATAAAATCAATTGGTAAAGACATTATGATAGCCATTGATCTTTCTCAATCTATGAATGCGGCCGATGTGCCCCCTACCCGATTGGCAAAAGTTAAATTTGAATTAAGTAAAATCATCGAAGAGTTCAGTTCAGATAGAATTGGGCTCATCATATTCTCTTCTGAGTCGTTTGTGCAGTGCCCATTAACCTACGATCAGGCGGCACTTAATCTATTTATTGAAACGCTCCATTCTGGCTTAGTACCCAATGCAGGCACAGATTTTGGGCCAGCATTGTCCATGAGTTTGGATAAGCTTAATACAAAGGATGAATCTGCAGTTGAAAGTAAGGCCAAAATTATACTGCTCATAAGTGATGGTGAAGATTTTGGAGAGGAAACCACCAATGCTATGCAAGAAATTAAAGACCGTGGTGTAAAGCTTTTTGCACTTGGTGTAGGAACATCAAGAGGCAGTAGAATTGAAACACCCAATGGTTTTTTAAGAAATAGAGAAGGAGTTGAAGTAATTACAAAACTCGAAAACAAATCGTTAAAGAAACTAGCCGCAAATACGGGTGGAAAATACTTTGAAATTAACGATCGGGTAAACGACACGGAAAGATTAATTAATACCATTAATAAAGTAGAGGGTCAATTACGAGATGCACGTGTGGTAGATGTATCGGCCAATAAGTATATCTATTTTCTACTAGCAGCGTTTATCCTTTTATTAATTGATGTATTAACAACGGTAAAAACAATCAAAATATGAAGTTTTTAATTGCCATTCTATTAATAATAAGCCCATTAACCGACTTAGATAAAATAGCGAAGGTAAACAAGGCTAAGAAAGAAGCCAAGGAGGCTTTTCTATCTGAGAATTATCAGTTAGCACATGATAAATACAAATTTCTAATCGACTCGTTAAGTGTAATTGAAGAAGAGGTGTTGCTTGATTATGCCCACACATTATATAACCTAAACGACACAACTAATGCAGTTAATAAATACCAAGAACTAAGTGAGTCAACTAATAAATCAATTAGTTCGGTAGCAGATCAACAATTGGGGCAGATGATGTTTGATAAAAAGCAATATGAACCAGCTTTAGAGCATTATAAAAGTGCACTCCGAAAAAACTCTGCTAACCAAGATGCTAGATATAATTACGAACTGCTTAAAAAAATATTGAAGAAGCAGGAAGAAGAAAAGAAAGATCAGCAAAACCAAGATCAAGAGAATAAGGAACAGAAAGATCAAGACAAGGAAAACAAGGATCAGGAGAATAAAGACCAAGAGCAAAAAGACCAGGAAAAGCAGGATCAAGAGAAAAAGGACGAAGAAAAGAAAGATCAGGAGCAGAAAGACCAAGAAAAGAAAGACCAAGAGCAGAAGGATCAGGAAAAGAAAAAGGGCGAAAAGGACGAGGATCAAGAGAAAAAAGAGGAACAAAAAGATAAAGAGGAGCAGGAAGGTGAAAAATCAGAAGAAAAGGAAAAAGAACAACCTAAGCCTACTCCTTCGGATAAGCTAAAAGAAATGAATATTAGTGAAGAAAAAGCGAAGATGATTTTGGAAGCTATGAAGAATAACGAGGTTCAATACATTCAACAAAACAGACGGAAAGCCACTAAAAAGAAGGAAAGCGATAAGCCCGATTGGTAATTCTTACCATCACAGAACACATCTTTTTCTACCCTTTAAGGGTCTCATAGCCAACACACTAAACTAGCATGTCATTTCGTAACGCTCCCAATAGCTATCAGGAGGAGAAATCTTAACCAACGCGAAAGATCTGACTTATGGGCAAGATTCCTACGGAATGACTTTCTAGGTAATAAAAATATCAGGATTAACTTCTGCTTTTCTTAATGCTATTTCGGAGCAGAGCCGAGAAATATTAACCAACGCGAAAGAGCTGACTTATGGCAAGATTCCTTCGGAATGACTTGCTGGGTGAGAAAAATGTCAGGATTAACTTCTGTTTTTCTTAATGTCATTTCGTAGCAGAGCGGAGAAATCTTAGCCAACGAAAGAGCTGTCTTATGGGCAAGATTCCTACGGAATGACTTGCTGGGTAATAAAAATATCAGGATTAACTTCTGCTTTTCTTAATGCCATTTCGGAGCAGAGCGGAGAAATCTTAACCAACGCGAAAGAGCTGACTTATGGCAAGATTCCTTCGGAATGACTTGCTGGGTGAGAATAATGTCAGGATTAACTTCTGTTTTTCTTAATGTCATTTCGGAGCAGAGCGGAGAAATCTTAGCCAAGCGAAAGAGGTGACTTGTGGTCAAGATTCCTTCGGAATGACTTGCTGGGTAATAAAAATATCAGGATTAACTTCTGCTTTTCTTAATGTCATTTCGTAGCAGAGCGGAGAAATCTTAACCAACGCGAAAGAGCTGCCTTATGGGCAAGATTCCTACGGAATGACTTGCTGGGTGAGAATAATATTGATGTATGATGTATGAAGGTTGATGTATGATGTTAAAAGTTTAACCACAACCTAATTTCCCAAAACCTAGAACCCAGAACCTTCTTAAAAGCTAAACTCAGCTAAAAATTCCTCTAATTCATCTTTAAGGTTGCCAACTTTAGGAAGCTGCATATAGTTGGCTAATTTTAGATTCATATCCAATTCAAAGTTGCGTAATTCTTGGTGCTGATCCACAAAAATAAATTCAAGATTAGGTCTTAGCTCTTTAAAAACATCTACAAGATCTAAAACAGAATAATTACTAAGTGCCAAATTATAAATACCTGATGGCACATCAGCTTTAGGCAGATCTTTCAGCACTTTTGTAATTGCCTTAATGTGTACAAAAGCCCTCGATTGCTTGCCACTACCCTGAATACTAATTCGGTTGAGATAGTTTGCTTCAAAGGCAAAACGGTTGATTACGGCATCAAAACGCATAGATTGGCTATAGCCATACACATTGCCTGCTCTAATAATTACCGCTCTACCTTTATCTACCAACCTTTTAACATGCTGCTCAGCCCTTAGTTTAGAAGTGCCATAAAATGTTTTCGGATTTAATGGAGTCTCTTCATTTGCCCTATTATCCGATGCGCCATAAACACTTGTACTGCTTAAATAAACGAACTGTTTAACTTCAGATTCTTCAACCGCAGAAACAACTTCGGCTGTACCCCAATGGTTTACTTGTTCATAAATATGAGGATCTAAATTTGCGTATGGTGTAGTAACTCTAGCAGCCAAATGATAAACTATATCAACACCTTTCATCGCTTTTTTAAGCGAACGCGTATCTAATATGTCTCCATTAACAAACTCTATTCTATTGTGATTTTTAAACTTCTTGCCTAAGAACACATTATAGTTTCCCCTACTCATATTATCGTAAAGAATAATTTTCTCTACATCATCTGATTCGGCTAACGACTCAATCAAACTTGTGCCTAAATAACCAGCTCCGCCTATTACTAATATGTTCATTATTTTATTAAATCTGTATGTAAGCCACACTCGGTTTTATTCAATCCATACCAACGCGCTTCCCGCTCTTGCATTTCAGGGTCAACTTTTCTCGTACAAGGCTCACAACCAATACTCATATAACCCTTCTCATCCAATGGGTGTTTAGGCAGGTTAAATTCTTTCTGGTATAGAAATATTTGTTTGGATGACCAATCAAGCATAGGATGCAACCGCATGGTATTATGAGGTGCTTCTTGTGTTTCCGTCATTTTGCTACGCGTTTCACTTTGATCTGCCCTCACACCGTTAATCCAAACATCGTGTGTTCTTAATATTGAATCCAAGGGTTCTGTTTTATTTATGAAGCAGCAATGATCTGGGTCAGAAGTAAACAATAACCTGCCTTGGGCATCTAACTGCATAGACTTTGGCATAGATGATTTAAGGTCGATTAAGTTAGTTAATCCAAAATCGCTCATCACTTTATCTCTAAAATTGATAGTCTCAGGAAAATGATAACCAGTATTGATAAAAACAACTGGTAGGTTTTTATCCATCCTACTCAGCATATGCAATAACACCAAACTATGCGATTGAAAAGAAGAAGTAATAAAATACTTTTTACCCTCTTTTTGGTATTGATTAATATATTGTTCTAATTTTTGAAAATTCATAAGTTCAATTGATAATCCGGCATCCTTAAACAAAGCACAAAGCTAATCGTTCCCATAGTTCAATAATATGAGAATCGTCATTAAATTTTTGCCGGAAATATAGAATATTTTCAAACTAAGAAAGCCCATTATAATGATACATTTATTATTTAATTATCTTTGCAAATTCAATTTTCAATATAGATATAAGTAGATGTACAAACGAATAAATGGTCTTCAACATGTGGGTGTAGGTGTTCCAAATCATGCCGAATCGTGGAAATGGTACCGTAAGTTTTTTGGGATGGATATTGCTATGTTTAATGGCGAGGCAGAAGCTCCATTAATGCAGATTTATACCAAAGGAGATATCATAAATAAGCGTGCCGCAATGATTCTTAACCTACAAGGAGGTTTAGCAATGGAAGTGGTGAGCCCAGTTTCGTTTAAAGCTACCCATGCCGGTATTGAATTTGAATTGGGTGATCTTGGAATTTTTATTGCTCAAATAAAATCAACTGATGTTGAAAAAGCCTACCATTGGTTTAAGGATAATGGCGCAGATGTAATCGGAGAACTCCAAGGATTGCCTTACGGTGGTAATACTTTTTATGTAAAAGACCCCAATGGCTTATTTTTTCAAGTAATACCTGGTGGTGGTTGGTACACTAAATTGAGGCACGTAACAGGTGGGCCTGTTGGTAGCACGGTAGGTGTAACGGATATAGACAAAGCAATGACTTTATATGCTGATTTATTAGGGTATGATAAAATTATTTTTGACGAAACCAGTGTTTTCGAAGATTGGAAAAATACCATACCTGGCGGTGATAAAACCTTTAGAAGAGTGCGGCTAGCACAATCAAATAAGCCAGGGGGCGGTTTTGCTAAAGTAATGGCAGATACCTACATTGAGTTGGCCCAAGCCATTGATTATACGCCAAAGAAAATTTATAAAGACCGCCTTTGGGGAGATATAGGTTTTGTTCACCTGGGTTTTGATGTACGTGGAATGAAGGAACTTGGTAAAGACCTAGCCGAAAAAGGATTTGGATTTACATGTGATACGGAAGACACGTTGGATATGGGGGGCACCACCCGAGTGCACTGCACCTATATTGAAGACCCTGATGGTACCCTGATAGAACTAATTGAAGTGTATAAAATACCCATTATTGAAAAACTAGGAATCTTTCTAGATATTGAAAAACGAGATCCTTTAAAACCCCTACCCGATTTTATGTTAAAGGCTTTACGATTTGGTAGAATTAAGGATTAATGAAATCACGTCACTCGTCCTCGTTTGCAACGAGGATGCAAGAGATTAGCATTTATAATGCTGGTAAGATGAACAAAATGAATAATTAGAGATTGGTAACCAATCATTGCAAACGACCTAGTGTTAAGTCAAGTGTACTGTGTCGGAAAAGTCGAAGGAATTTTTGTCTTGAACGATGCAAAAAAAAGGAGCATAGCCATAGCTACGTGAGTCTTTTTTTAAAGAAGTTCAGGGTGAAAAGAACAAGACTTGGTTTGGCTAAAGTATGCTTGACATAACGCTAGCTAAGAGATTTGAAAAAATATGTCAGGTGACCGATACAAAATAAAAGACCAGCAAGCATGTTATTTTATAACCATGACGGTGGTGTATTGGATGGATATATTTAGCAGAAAAGAATACCGCGATATTATAGTAAATTCATTGAACTACTGTGTGGCATATAAAGGGTTAACACTATATTCATGGGTAATTATGAGCAACCATGTACATATCGTAGGTAAAGTAGAAACTGAATTGGGCATGTCTGGTTTCACACACCTCAAAAAACATAGTGGAGGCGATTAATGAAGTACCAGAAAGTAGAAGAGAATGGTTGTTAGATAAATTTTCATTTGAAGCGCGCAGAACAGGTAGAGCTGAGAATTACAAATTATGGAAAGATGATAACCATGCGATTGATTTAAGTATGATAGATATAATGAACAAAATAGATTATATACATAACAATCCTGTAAGTGTGGGTATTGTACATACGCCTGAACATTATGTTTATAGCAGTGCAATAGATTATTCAGGCGGTAAAGGGTTGGTTAAAATAGAGTTGGTATGAAAAACGTTAAAAACGTAGGTCTAATGCATCCTCGTTACAAACGAGGACGAGTGGAAGTAAATAATTTTCATTTTTCAAGCTTCTTCTCTCGCTTTTTTCATTTTTCTCCTCTCATTTTTCTCCTTTTCATAGGATGTGGTCCTGCTCACGATAATAATGCATTCCAAAAGTTATCAACAGAAGACCAAAATAAGTTTCAGAAATACTTAATTCAAGGGGGAGATTTATACAAAAAAAATTGTGCTCCATGCCATCTTCTAAATGGTACGGGATTAAAGAAACTAATCCCTCCACTAGCCAATGCAGATTATCTTAAAGACAATCAGACTGAAGCCATAAAACTGATCAAATACGGAGCTACCCAAAGCATTACTGTAAATGGCATAAGCTATGCCCCAACTATGCCGCCACACCTATACCTAACCCCACTCGAAATTGCTGAAATCATCACTTATATAAACAATAGCTGGGGCAACGAATATGGGTTTGTAGATGTTAAAAAGACGAAATTGCTCTTAGAATAAAATAGGCCAAATCATCATTATTCCAAATAAAATTTTTCTGATCAAATAAATCACTATTATTTATTTTCTATACTGATAAAAATCATAGATTGAGAGTAAAAAAGAGTGTAAGATAGCGGTGCGAAATGATATAATCAGTCGCAAAATCTATGTCTGTTACTAGGTGTAATTAAAACTAGATTCTAATGACTGAACGCATTGAGCACATTATCAAACATATCCATTTTGATAATGAAGTGGAAGTAGCAAAAGCACTGAACCACGCAGAAGAACTCACTCAATTAACGAAAGAAGAAAAAAACGATTTAGCTGTAGCCTTTTCAATCATTTTTTACCATCACGACCATTCGGGCATCACTAGTATGGGAAAAATGGCTATTAGAGCTGAAATTTTTCTAGCCAGTTTGGGATGTGATGTAATTCCTTACCTAATAGATGAGTTACTAAACGCAGATTCGGAGTCAGCAGCATACCTCGGGAGGGCCATCGCTCTAAATAGTTGTAACACCGTAGAAGCGGTTCTCAACGCTTGGAACGAAAACTGGGAAGATGACTTTGCCACGATCAACATCATTCAAACATTGTCTTATTATAAATCGCTAAATGTACTAAAGGCAATCCCTCAGATTATTGTTTCCACCAAATCCAGTAATTTTCAAGTGCGATCTATTGGATTGTACACCCTTGGAAAATTAGCCCTCCGCCTTAAATCAAATGAGTTTTCAGCCAGACTTCGATTATCCATGTTCGATACCATTTTTGAAAGGCTTTCTGATGCTAAACCTTTGGTTCGCAAAAATGCAGCGAGGGCTTTGGGTAAAATGCAAAGACAAAAGCTATTATCAGCAGAACAACGAGAAAAAACGCTTATTGCATTTAAAGCCATTCTAGGTACAGACGATCAGCATGAATGGGATAGAGCATTTATTGTTCGACACGAAGCATCCTTCTTTCTACCCTTATTCGAACTAAAAAATAACATAAGCCAAAAATATAAACAGAGCTTTAAGATAGTATCAAAAAAAGAACTTTGTGACAAAACATTTCATTATGTAATCGAGGCACCGCTCATAAGTAGAAAACTACAAGCAGGGCAATTTATTATTGTTCGGGCTCACGCACAAAGTGAGCGAATACCACTTTCTGTTTGCGGATGGGATGCCGGCAAAGGCACTCTTGAAATAATTGTAAATACCGTTGGAAAAACTTCGAGAGAAATCAATGAATTAAATATTGGGGATTCATTTGTTGATATGGTGGGTCCATTAGGTAAACGATCTCATTTAAATAATTACCCTCGAACCTGCGTGGTTATGGGGGGAGGTTATGGTACAGGAGCGATAATTCCTACTGCCAAAGACCTGAAAAAACTTGGGAACAAGGTAATAGGCATTATTGGTGCACGCAGTAAAAATTTGCTCTTAATGACAAAAGAGTTATCCAAGGTATGTGATAAACTTATCATTACTACAAATGACGGATCCAAAGGAGTTAAAGGATTTGTAACCGATGCCTTGGACCTATTAATGTTAACAGAAGAAGTAAGTTATGTACTTGCGGTAGGGCCGGTGCCTATGATGAAAGCAGTGAGCGACCTAACCCGTGCTTATGAAATTGAAACTTATGTTTCGTTAAATGCTACTATGGTAGATGGCACAGGCATGTGTGGTGCCTGTAGGGTTTCGATAGCCGGAAAAACCAAATTTGCTTGCTTTCATGGCCCTGATTTTAATGGCCACGATGTTGATTTCGATCAATTAATGAAACGTCAAAAAATGTTTATTACAGAAGAGAAGAGAGCGTTAAATGGTGTTGCACTCTAAGCTATAAATCATGAACGAAACAACTAATAGGCCGCTAAGTAATAAAGAAAGAATAAATCTTCCTCATCAAGAAATGCTTTTACAAAATGCCAGTGAAAGAATTTTTAATTTTAACGAAGTACCCTTAGGTTATTCAGATCAGCAAGCCAAGGATGAAGCCCAAAGATGCTTACAATGTAGGAACCCAAATTGTGTTGATGCCTGCCCGGTTGGAATTGATATTCCAGCTTTTATTAAACTAATAGAAGAAGGCCAGCCGGCAGCAGCTGCTAAAAAAATAAGAGAAACAAACTTCCTGCCTGCGGCATGCGGTCGTGTGTGCCCACAAGATAAACAATGTCAAGCGGTGTGTGTAGTGGGTCGTAAAAACCACCCTGTAGGCATTGGAGACCTTGAACGCTATGCCGCAGATTACGAAAGAACACATAATACCATTACTCCTCCTGACATTGCTCCTGATACAGGTAAAAAAGTGGCCATTATTGGCTCTGGCCCTGCCGGTTTATCTGCAGCATACGAACTCCGTATAAAAGGCCATCATGTGGTGGTGTTCGAAGCCTTTCATCGAGCGGGTGGTGTAATGGTGTATGGCATTCCAAGATTTAGACTCCCCATCGAAATTATTGATGAAGACATTTCCTATTTAGAAAGCTTAGGCGTTCAGTTTATTTATAATATGGTAATAGGCAATATTCTTTCAATTGATGATTTATTGGAAGAAGAAGGCTTTAATGCCATTTTTATTGCCACAGGTGCAGGTTTACCTCAAATGTTGAACATCCCCGGAAGTAATGCCAATGGGGTTTATTCTGCGAATGAATATTTAACAAGAATCAACTTAATGGAAGCAGATAAGTTTCCAACCTACTCTACACCATTATACCAAGGTAAAAAAGTTGCCGTAATTGGTGCTGGCAATACCGCTATGGACGTACTAAGAACAGCCAAACGATTAGGCTCTGAAGTAACCTGCTATTACCGCAGATCAGAAAACGAAGCACCTGCCCGATCTGAAGAACTTGAACACGCCAAACAAGAAAATATCCATTGGAACTGGCTCTCAAACCCTGTTGCATTTATGGTTGATGAAAATAATTTTGTTAAAAAGATCAGGTGTGAAAAAATGAAACTTTCAGCACCAGATGAATCTGGAAGAAGAAGTCCTCAACCTACCGGTGAGTTTTTTACGGAGGCATGCGATACGGTAGTGATGTCCTTAGGTTGCAGTGTTAATCCAATCATCCCCTCAACGGATAAGGCCATCCGCATAAATAAATGGGGTGTAATTTTGGTTGATGAACAAACTTGCCAAACCAGTAAAAAAGGTGTCTTTGCAGGAGGAGATTCCATTACTGGGGGCTCCACAGTAATATTGGCCATGGGCCAAGCAAAATTGGCTGCCTCTGCCATTGATAAATATATGATGGGCTACCTCAAGCAGGAACCTCGTGTTCCTACTGACCCTGATTATTACGTAAAGGATTGGCAATTAGGAAATGGAAAATCTAAGAATGGGAAGGAAGTCGTTGTTTAATACTGTTAACCGACTGAAAGGAAAACGTAGCGATATGCGCTTTTTTAGAAAACAATGAGACCAAGCATAGCATTACTTCGGATAACTCCTACTTTGGCACAAACTCACCTGATATTTATTTAATTGATAAAACTCATTTTGCTACTATTAATATGAAAGAGGTGAATACCTATACATTTAGCCATGCAAGCACGACAGAGTTTGAAGTGTATTATGGTTACAATGTACTCGATGAACTATCACCAAACGAGCTAATCACCCAAAACCCCTTCCCTAACCCATTTACCAATGAAATTTCGTTTAACATAGGGTTGCCTGATAATGGAACATCTACTGTCGAAATCAGCATATTTGATTCAGTTGGTAAACTTATTAGAAATATGACCAGTACAGATGTTGAATCTGGTTATAACTCAATTGTTTGGGATGGCTTCAACAAAGAAGGAGCGGCCGTTCCTGTTGGATTATACCCCTACTCGATACATATTACAAGTGCGACTATTGACATCGTTAAAAATGGGAAAGTAATCAAGAAATAAGCCGACTTAATCTAACTCCACTTCATTAAAATCCCTGCCCAATGAGGTCAGGGATTTTACATTATATACCTACAAGTAGGTATTTTCTGATTGCATTATATTAATTCTATTTGTATCTAAGTAATAATCTAATGTGATTATGCATCAATCCGTATTTCAACCATTAATGTTATAACTATTATTATTATATTTAAAATTGTAAAAGTGTAATAACCTACCATTATGAAAAATATTTACTTTCTAGTTATTGGATTATCGTTTATTTCAATACAGTTAAAAGGACAATCAATTACCAATGTTAAAGCAACTTTAGATGGAAATAATGTAATTATTTCTTATGACTTAAAAGCCGCTGTTAAAGGTCAAAAATTTGATGTAATTATTAAAAGCTCGAAAGATGGGTTTGTAAATGCCTTATCAAAAGTAACGGGCGATTTGGGATCTGGGCAAATTGCGGGTACAGGCAAAAAAATTATTTGGGAAGCCAAAGAAGAACTAGGGGTTTATAAAGGCGTAGTTTCTTTTGAAATTACGGCAACCGTAATATTTACCCCCATCCAGTTTTTACAGCCCATTGCTGATACACAGGTTAAAATAGGAAAACCATATACCTTAGAATGGAAAGGTGGAACATTGGACCGTAACCTCAAGCTTGAGTTACTTAAAAACAATAACCAAGTAATGGAAATGGGCACCATTAATAATACAGGTAGTTATACTTGGAATGTACCTAAAACAATGCAAAAAGGAGATAATTATCAATTCAAATTATCGGATGCAAGCCAACCCAATGATGCTATTGTTAGTATTGGCTTTAACCTTCAAAAGAAAAAATCGGCCCTGGTATTTGTAATACCTATTGCTTTAGTAGGAGTTGGAGCTGCCGTTTTATTAGGTGGAGGTGATGATGGTGGGGGAACAATCCCTCCAGTAGAAACAACCACAGTGCCAGATTTACCAACAGATTTACTAAACCCAGGTGGTGGGTGATTATTGAGATGCTATTTAAAGCATACAAACATTTTAAATTTTAGTAAATACAGAATTTAGTTAACACAAAATGAAAAACTTATACATAATTACCTTATTCAGTTGTCTTTTAATTGGTAAATTAATAGCACAGCCTACCATTACCTCTTTTAGCCCTGCCAGTGGACCAGTAGGTATATCCGTAGTAATATCGGGTACAGGGTTCGATGATATAGCTGCCAATAACATCGTTTTCTTTGGTGCAACTCAAGCGACCGTTACTTCAGCAACTACAACTAGCCTTACCGTAACAGTGCCTTCTGGCGCTACCTATATGCCGATTACCATATTAACGAACGGGTTACTTGCTTACTCAGCAACTCCTTTTTTAGTTTCTTTTGGTGGTTCAGGGATAGATGCTGGTTCTTTCGGTTCCAATATAAATCAAACAACAGAAATTAATCCAATTGCAGTTGTCATAGATGATATAGACGGAGATAGCAAACCAGATTTAGTAGTTGCAAATTTTGGTAGTAGTTCAATATCTATTTATAGAAATAACAGTATTACTCAAGGTAGCATTAGTTACGATCCAAAAATTGATTATGCTGTTGGCACAAACCCTTATGATGTTCAAATGGGAGATTTTGATGGAGATGGGAAACAAGATATTGCTGTAGCTAATTTCGGAAGTAATACAGTATCAATTTTTAGAAACATAAGTACTAGTGGTTCCATCTCTCATGAAACCCAAGTTGATTTTGCAACAGGAACTGGCCCTACCGCCATAGCCATTGGAGATATTGATTTGGATGGGAAAGTGGACATGGCAGTTACAAATATAAATGGCAATACTGTATCAGTCCATAGAAATGCAAGTACTGGGATTGGCAGCCTTAGTTTTTTTGCCTCCCAAAATTTTGCAACAGATGTAGATCCTATTGATGTTGCAATTGACGATTTTGACGGAGATGGAAAAGTGGATATGGCGGTAGTTAACCAAAGTACCAACTCCATATCAACTTATTTAAATACAAGCTCGATTGGAAGTATTAGCTTTACAACACAATCAGCATTTGTAACAGGAGCAGTCCCTTACCTCTTTTCAACAGGGGATTTAGATGGTGACGGTAAAGCAGAAATTGCTGTAGCTAACTTTGGTGATAACACAGTTTCTGTTTTAAGAAATATAAGTTCGAATGGCAATATCAGTTTTCTTTCCAAAGTAGATTTTTCTACTGGCTCACTTCCACAATCTGTGGCTATAGGAGATATTGATGGAGATGAAAAACCAGATTTAGCAGTGGCAAGTCGAAGCAGTAATGCCATTTCTGTGTACAAAAACAATAGTACAGTCGGTATAATTGATGTTAACTCTTTTGCTCCAGCAATTCATTATAGTACAAATTCTGAACCGGTAGATGTTGCCATAGGCGATTTTGACAATGATGGAAAACCAGATTTAGTATCAGCAAATATTGCTAGTAGTAACTTATCCATTTTTAGAAATGCAGCCATAACTACCATTATAACTCTCCCCTACTTAGCTGCCAATGGTGGAGATTTTGAAACCAATCAAAGTGATTGGAGAGCCTATAATGCTTCGGGTACCCCTTTTGAATTGGGCAGCTCAAGTATTACAGGTAAAGAAGGCACAACCAGTGGTAGTTTTGCTTGGGTTACTGGGTTAAACGATGCCAATTACCTCGATAATTCCATTTCTGAATTAATTTCGCCCAATTTTGATTTTTCTAGCGCAACCAATTACGAGCTTAGATTTAAAGCTAAATACAACTTTGAAAGTGGATGGGATGGCTTGGCAGTAAGCTATTCATTGGATGGTGGTGCAACTTGGACAATACTTAATGATAACTTAGAAACAGGATGGTATAATAGCATTAGTGAAAATACGAATTTTGGGAGCACCAATATATTTAGTGCAGATTTCTCTAATCAATTTAACAGTTATAATACCGATCTATCATTTTTAAATGGAAACCCTGATGCAAAATTTAAATTCACCTTTTTATCTGATGAAAGTAATGTAACTACAGGATTGACAATCGATGATTTTGAGATTGGAGAAGCAGCAGTATCAAGTACCGAAACGGATTTTATAACTTTCTCTTTCCCTGAACAAGCAGATATTGCAACCATAGATGCGGCTAACCACACCATTGCTATTACCTTAAATCCTGGCACGAGTTTAGCCAATTTAATTGCAAATTTTACCCTTTCAACTGGAGCAGTGGCCGCCATAGGAGCTACACCCCAAGTAAGTGGCATCAACCAAGTTAATTTTGAAGCTCCTATAACCTATACCATTACTGCCGAAGATGGAATTACTGTTCAAAATTGGGTGGTAACCGCAACGGTAGCAGCTAACCTATTTGCATCCTATACGTTTACAGGTAATTTTTTAGATGAAACTGGAGCATATAATGGAACAGAATTAACAGCAAACAATGCTTTTGATAATGATCGCTTAGGATTTAATAATAATGCGTTTCGTTTTAATTACCAAAATACACCAACGATAGAATTACAAAATACCGCAAATGTAGATTTTGGAGACGAAATAACCATAACTGCTTGGATAAGACCTGAAGCTTATAATGTAGCAGATGTACAAATTATTACGAATGAAGTAGCTGGGTTAGGTTTTAATTTCTTTCTTGCAGCAGATGACCTAAATGCTACAGAACTACTAACAGAAAGAAGACTTTACGCTGGAATTACAGGTGTTTCATTCGGACCGTATGGCAAAGTTCTTTTAGATAGATGGACACACGTTGCATTTAAATTTCAAAGAGGCGTAGGTACTGCTATATATATCAATGGGATAATCCAAGGAACCTACGGATTTATCGGGGGCACAGAGGATATCAGTATCCCAATATCTACAGGTGCCATTAATATCGGTAAAGACTACGATGGTATGATGGATGAAATCAAAATCTTTAGCAATGCTTTAACGGATCAGGAAATATACGATGAGTATAATTATAATAGATGGCCATTTAATTCCTTAGCACTTAGAGGCCCAGAAGGCGGTACCGCTATCGACTGGGGATTAGAACAAATACAGGGAGGAGAAAAGTATGTTGAAGCCCTTTTAATAACAGACCCTGGGCTTTACCAATTTAGAGCAACAGGATCTTCGTTTGAAGTGTTTATGGGTGATAACGAATTAGATGGCGTAGCAGAGCCTGGTGCAAGCCAGATAAACGTTACCACAGGTTTGCATGCGGTAAGTTTTATGCCCTCTAATTTTGAATACGGAATAGTACCAATCACTAGTGTGGGCTTTCTTGGCTCAGCATTAACAGGAGATGAGTTGGGTTGGAACGCTGATATTGATTTTACAGATTTAGGAAATGGAGTTTATGAATTAAAATACATCACACTTTTTGATGGTGAATGGAAAATACGCGTAAATGATGATTGGAATATAAACTGGGGAAGCAATAATAACAATAGTGTACTAAACCCTGATGGGGTTAATATACCTATAACAGCTGGAATTTATTCTATAACAGTTGATCTAGTAAATAAAACGTATAGTGTTGTAGTAGAAACATCATCACCAACTACCCCATACAAAATTGAGTATGTAAAAGCAAATACATGGTGGCTTAGAGACGATATAATTTACCAAAATAATGAATTGATAGTTGCACGCGATCAATATATAAATAATCAACAATATACATCAATTGAAAAATTGGATGAGTATGGAGAAATTACATGGATTTCAGATTTAATTACCATGAATTCTGGCGGTTCGGCTTCATTTAGAAAAATTGTGGTTGATCAAAATAATAATATCTATGCATTTGGCCAATACAGTGGCTCAATTACAATAAATGGAGGCAACTACCAAGCCAATGGACCGGATGACATGATATTATTAAAATATAACCCAGATGGAACGATTGCCCTTATTAAAACCTTTGGCGGAAATGGAAACGAAGACCCTTACGGGCTAGAAGTACTTAATTCAGGTGAAATTATGATGTCTTTTTGGTTCGATACTGATTTTAATTTTGAAGGACAATCTTTATCAACCAGTACAACTAGTCAGATTATGGCAAAGTTTAACGCAAACCTAAGTTTGCTAGACTTCTATGAAGGGACAGCTTTTGGAATGGAGTATAATTCTTCTAATAACACTATTTATATCAACACTGTCGGTACCCAGATAAGTGCAATAGATCCAAGCACAATGACGCAAATTGCTACTTATAACTATCCAGCTTCATTGTCTATCAACGATTATACCAGTAAATTACGAATAGACAGCAACGGTGATTTGGTAGCTGCTGCTGAAGAATCTTCTTCAGGTAATATCCAGATTTTTATAGGCAAACTAAGTACTTCTACTGGTACTTGGCTCTGGTATGAAACAGCAGGAGGTATTGGCACAGATGGTGATGGTCTTGACCTATCACTTGGATTAGACAACTCTATTTATTTAGCAAGTAATTTCCAAAATGCATGGAGTTGGGGCACTGATAATTTAAGTAGTAAAGGAGGTACAGATGTCTTATTGGTCAAATTTAATACAACTGGAGAAAAACTCTGGCTCCACCAAATAGGGTCTGAAGCCGATGACTGGTTAGCAGGTATGGTTGTTGACCCAATTGATGACGATGTAATTATTGGAGTTTATTTAGGAGGCTCAACCAATATCGCCATTGGCCCTAACACCTATAATAGGCGATTAGACTTTACAATTACACGCTTTTCAGAAGAAGGGCCGGCAGCTCCAATTTCCGTGGCTCCTATCAATGGATTTGGGCAATATAATGAATCAGGATCAACAGGGTTTTTTAAGTCAGCTTTTGACGACCAAATTGCCAACGAATTTACGCTCGAGGCCATTGTAAAGTTTGATGCATTTGGAGATAACAGCACTCAAGATGATAATTTTAACTCTTTTGTCTATACTGACTTTTTCTCTTTATACTATGATTATTTCACAGATGGAAGGAAACAATTTACAAGCTACTTACAAGATGATGATGCCACCAATGATGGGGATATTTGGGTAGGCACGAATATGGAAACGATTGGTTTCAACCCAGGAGAATGGCATCATTTGGTATTAACCTACAAAAATTCCATTTTAACCCAATACTTCGATGGAATACCGGTTAGTTCTAACATTTTTGAGTGGAATAGATCAAGTTCAATATCTGATTTAAATATAATTCAAAATCAAACAGCCAATGTAGATGAAATTCGAATATGGAATGTGGCACATACGATTGATGAAATTCAAGCCACAATGACAACCGAAATAGATCCTGGCTCTGCAAATCTTGTTGGATATTGGAAATTTAATACCAAAAACGATTTGGGTGGTGGTAATTTTACTACGCCAGACGCAACAAGCAATGCCAACGATTTAATAATGGATGCAAATGCATCCATTATCGAAGTGTTAACCATTCCTCAATTCACTTCGGTTACCGATGTTTCGTTTAGTAGGTTTACGCTAAATTGGAATCCAAATTCAGTTGCTACCGCTTATAATTTACAAGTAGCTACCGATGCAGCTTTCATAAACTTACTCGTAGATAACCAAGTTACAACGGTATCAGAAACTATTACGGGGCTAACATCCAATACAACGTATTACGCACGACTTAATGCCACTGATGGCTCCACTACAACAGATTGGTCTGCAACTGAAACTATTTTAACATTAAGCGATCAAATTATTGTGCATTACACGCTTAATGGAGATGCCACTGATCAATCAGGTAATGGTAATAATGGAACTGTAAATGGTGCAACACTAACTACTGACCGCTATGGCAATGCTAACAGTGCTTATTCTTTTAATGGCATAAGTGATTTAATCGCTATAAATGGTGGTAGTGGGGTATCACTAAATGGAGACATAACCTATAGTATGTGGGTGTACCCTATTGCAACACAAAATTCAAGATTGATTTGGGACAATTCGAGCGAATATGGTGACTTTTTCATAAATGATGATAACACCATAAGCTATGATTATAGCGATGGCACAAGCGCATTTTCAATTTTTTCAACAAACCAAGTTACCTTGAATACATGGAATATGATCTCTCTAACGAGAGAAGGTGGAGCCATTTCAATTTTCATTGATGGGACTCTAGATAAATCTGCTACAGCTATTGACCCTACTGGAGCTTCAATTATTACTGATATCAGTAGAGGAGATACGGATGGAACTGGGTTCTTTAATGGAGCTATTGATGAAGTGCGAATCTATGACACAGCTCTTACAGCAACTGATATTTTAGATATATACCAATCTGAAAAACCACTTAGTACTGAAAATGAAGCAACTGCGTTTAGTTTTGCAGAACAAACGGGTGCTGCAACTTTAGGCACAGGAACCATAGACATTAGCGTTGCAATTGGAACCGATGTAACTGCACTTATTGCTACATTTACAGCTTCAGCTGGTGCTACAGTTACCATTAATGGCACAGAACAAATAAGTGGTACTACGCCCAATGATTTTACAAATCCTGTAACCTATTTGGTTACAGCAGAAGATGGTGTTACATCTCAAAACTGGATAGTAACGGTTACGGTTCAATCAGTTAATCTAACACTAGGAACTCTCCCAGGATCTATAGATGCTTCCAATGGCTCAGTAGTATCCGTTGGTGTTGACGATAATAGTACGATAAGTAGTGTTTCACTTTTATACCGAGGGATTTCTTCTGGCCCAACTGCTAATTTTATTACTGCAAATACTACCAATAGTGGAACTGAATATTCAGCAACGCTCACGAGTGATATGGATCCTCTAGGAGTTGAGTTTAAGTTTCAGGCAGACTTAACAAGTGGTGGTTCGATTGAAACAGATGTAAGTTATGCCAATATTAACCATACAGGAGATGGGCTTACCATACCAAGTGACCGCATCAAATTTTCTGAAACAGATGAAAAAGCATATCGTGCAATAAGTATTCCGCTCGAAATGAGCAATGGTAATTCAAATGCGGTATTTGATGAATTAGGTGCATACAAAGAAAATTGGAGGCTCTATAGCTATACAACTTCTTCAAGCTCCTTTATCGAGCATTCGTCTGGAACTCAAATGGGTTTAGGAAAAGGTTATTTTATATTAGCTAAATCCAGCACCAGCATCAAAACGGGTAACGGAAGTACACCTAATGTGACTCCAACCACTCCTGTTGAAATTCAAATTCAACAAGGCTGGAATTTAATTGGCAATCCTTATAATTTTAGCATAGACTGGGATGATGTATTAGCTGCCAATACAGACGTTTCAAATATTGACCAATTAGGCACGAGCTTAAGTATTTGGAAAAGTGCTTATTCAGAATCTAATGTGTTACTTAGTTTTCAGGGTGGGTTCGTGTTTTCAGCAGAAGCCATGTCAGTAAAAATTCCAGTTACCAGGAATACTTCATTACCTACCAATGGAGGTAGAATAGTTGAAAAAGAAGAGACTGATTTACCAGCTTGGGTAACAACTATCGAATTAAAAGAAAAAGGGAATATTATAAATAAATCAAAAATTGGGATGCATGAAAATGCTGATTTTTCATATGATAAATATGACTTAGTTCGCTTACCGTCACTGGTAAAAACTGCTTCTCTCAAAATAGATCATCCCGAGTTTTTTGCCCCATCCTTCTCATCAGATTTTGTGCCTATTACCAATTATTTTGAGTGGGAATTGCAATTGGAAGATTTTAAGGAAGGAAGTAGCTATACCTTAGATTGGGAACTATTAGAAAATAGTGAATCGAGCCAGGCACGGATACTTTACGACCTATCTAATCAAAAAAGAATAGATATGAGTGAAGTAAATAGCTACACTTTCAGTGCTACAAAAGGCCAGAAATTTACTGTATTCTATGGTGATATCGATGAAATAAATAATAGCCTACTACCCTATTCGGTTACACTTGGCGATATTTACCCCAACCCAGTAATTGATAATTTGGTAATTCCATTTAACATCCCTGAACTTAATGATGGAAATAATGTAGAATTAAGTTTATTTAACTTGCAAGGCAGAAAAATAATTACCTTATTAAATAATAAACGCAACTCAGGCTTCCATCAAATAACTTGGGATCGTATGAATGTACAAGGAGCAAAAACTCCATCTGGCCTCTATATAATTACGCTTAAAGTTGGCTCGACTATTCAATCTAAAAAAATAATTTTTAACTAATTAGCTAAGGATTAAATTGTTATACCAAAAAAGATGTATAAAAAAGTGTATTATTCAAATATTATTTGTAATTTTAAAATTCAATTAAATATAACATCATGAAAGTGCTCAAATTTGTTTTAATCGTATTGCTGGCATCAAGTGCATCGCTTGCACAAGTTGTTAGTGAAAAGAGTAATAGCATAACGCTAGATTTATCAGGAATTACTCCTGAAGTCTCATGGATGACCCCTCAATCTTATGAAACTACTGTTATTGAAAAAATGTATTCAGTAAAAGTGGGTATAAAAAGTGAAGGAAAATTAAAGAGTGCAGATGTGTTCTTAAATGATCAACTGATTGGTGAAGCAAGAGGCTTTAGACCAGCAGCCAACACAGGATTCGATAAAATTATTGAAAGAGACATAACACTTAAACCAGGAGATAATATTATTAAAGTGGTTGCTACAAGTATAGATGACATTACAAGCACCGATATGAGAGTATTGAAAATGGTGGGCTCTACTCCTGTTGCTTCAAACAGAACAGATTATGCATTGATATTTGGCATTGATGAGTATGATGAGTGGAATAATTTATTTAACCCAGTTAAAGATGCGCAAACCATAGCCGAAGAACTTGAGAAGTATTACGGATTTGAGGTAGATGTTGTTTTAAATGCGACAACCTCTGAAATAATGGCAAAGCTTAGAGAATATGCAATGAAGAGCTACCAACCTACAGATCAACTATTTATTTTCTTTGCAGGCCATGGGCAATTTGATGAAATTTTTACTGAAGGATACCTCGTAGGTAAAGACAGTAAGATCAATGACCCAGGTAAAACATCGTATATTTCACACTCAACATTAAGAACAGTAGTTAATAATATTCCTTCAGAACATATTTTCCTTTCATTAGATGCCTGTTTTGGAGGAACGTTTGATCCTCTAGTAGCGCGTTCTGGAAGTAGAGGTGCAGATGATATGTATTCTGATATTACTCGTTCGGAGTTTATTGAAAGAAGATTGCGTTGGAAAACAAGAAAATATGTTACTTCTGGTGGAAAACAGTATGTGGCAGATGGAAAACCAGGAGGACACTCTCCCTTCGCTCGTAAGTTTTTAATGGCTTTAAGAGACTATGGAGGTCAAGATAAAATACTAACTTTACAAGAATTAAATGGGTATTTACTTAATTTAAAAATGGAGCCGCATGCAGGAGAATTTGGAGATAATGAACCAGGAAGTGATTTTGTATTTGTGGCAAACTAAAATATCAACAATAAAGAATTGTTTAGGTAGAATATTTCTTATTCTACCTTTTTTTTATTTATCATTTTCAGCATATTCACAGACGGCATCTCAAGGGGTAGTCATAAGTGATTTTGAATATCAGAAAATCGATAAACGGTATTTCTCAGTGAGGGGAGGAACCAGAACTCTACCAAAAAGTTATAGTTTAAAAGAGTTTGCTCCTAAACCCCTAAATCAATTGGATTACCCAACTAGTGCAGCCTGGGCGACCTCATACGGGGCACTTACAATCATTGAAGCCCAACAAACTAAAAGAACAGGAAAAGAAATTACAGAAAAGTCCTTTTCTCCTCTATTTCCATATTTCTATTCCTTAGGGGAAACTCAAAAATTTAATTCTAGCCAACAAGTTTCCATTGCTCAAATACTTAAAGCGATGAAAAATTATGGAACACCTAGATTCACAGAGTTTCCGGTGAGAAGCGTGACCCACTCCCCAGAAAAAAAGAAAGTTGCCGCTTCACAAAACAAAATATCAGAGTTTGCCAGACTTTACGATTCTAATGATAGCAACACAAAAAAGTTAGAAGCGATTAAAACTACGTTGTCTGAAAATTTACCTGTGGTGATAGCAATGCACTATGGAAAATCATTTGAATACGCAAAAGGATTTTGGCAACCGAGAGAATCTTTTAGTATCGACTTACCTACTAAAGCACTGTGTATTGTTGGGTATGATGATGACAAATATGGGGGAGCGTTTGAAGTAATGAATAGCCAAGGGACAGAATGGGGCAATGATGGTTTCTTATGGATTCCTTATGAAGACTTTATTGAATTTACGCGTCAAGCCTATAGCCTCTATATGATTCCTTCTAAAAACTCTATAACTCAATTATCTGGTGGGATTGAATTAGAAATAGTTGCAGGTGGAAATATGGAACTAACTCAACTAAGAGGAGGGTATTATAAAATAAAAAAATCTTACCCATCTGGTACACAATTTAGAATTAAAGTAATAAACCATAGCACTGGCTTTTTATATGTATTTGCCAGTGATTTAACTGGTGAAATATTTCCTCTTTTCCCCCCTGATTTAACAAGTGCAGCTTTTTCTAAAGACGCAAGCTTTTATGTGCCTAACGAAAACACGCCAATAGAAATTGATGAAACCATTGGCACTGACTACCTATGTGTTATCTTTTCAAAAGAAGATTTAGACATTAGCTATCTATATGAACAAATAAAAAGCGCTAATGGGCACTTTGAAACTAAGATAATAAACACTCTTTCAGATAAACTTGTACCCCAAGATTTAGTTGAGTTCAAATCTTCTACTGCAGATTTTTCAGTAATAAAATCTGATAAGTCTATTGTAACACTAATTATTGAACACGAGCATAATTAGTCCTTCCTTAATAAGTACAATAAAGGGCTTTAACTATTATTAAAAGCCGTGATTAGTATTTAAAAAGATAGTTTAAATGACAAGGAATGTGTAATTTCATGGTTTAAACCTTGTCAAATGAAGT